>VOFK01003404.1_pt1 | contig 249607 bp, 261 predicted proteins | sample 5384121 | NCBI WGS metagenome assembly VOFK01 (sample SAMN12384730, study PRJNA508395) | human gut metagenome | isolation source: healthy gut J | host: Homo sapiens | reverse complement strand
TTGATTACCTACTATCTGAACAGGCTGAATGACTGGGGGCTTTGCTTCCGGCGGTGCAAGGTCTGTGGAAAATATTTTCTGGCAAAGAGCCAGCGGTATGAGCTGTGCAGCGACAAGTGCCGAAAAGCACAGGCGCTTCAAAACAAGCGGGAATTTGACGAGAGGGCAAGAGAAAATAACTATGACCTGCTTTATAAAAATGAATGCCAGAACTGGCGCAACAAAATAAACCGGGTAAAAAATACCGCAGGCTTTCCGGCTGACCGTCTGGAAAAAATACAGGCTTCCTTTTCCGACTTTAAGAAAGAAGCCTTACAGAGAAAAAAGGCTGTAAAAACAGGAACAGCCAGCCCGAAAGAATTTACGGACTGGCTGTATCAGCAGAGTAATGTAATTGTTGAGCTGACCGAGATATGAAAAACTTTCTATCGTCAATTTCGCATTATTGCAATAACAGATTGCTTCTTCCATGAATGGTAATATTATCATCAAACTTTTGGAAGAACTATAAATGTCCGAGGTGCCTTTGATTTCGACAGAAAAACAGGCTGAATTGTTACAACGCTCGGACATTTCAAAAATTTTTTGAGAAATGGCGAAAAAAGCGGGGCAGCACACGCCGCCCCGCCGATCCCATACGGTTATTCCATCGCCCGCATTTGTTCGATCAGGGATTGTTTTTTCTGTCTGCGGACTGTCCATACAGACAAAATCAGCTCCATTCCGAACAATACCAGAATGAACAGACCCATTTCCAAAACCGGGAATTTGTAAGGCACTACTTTTCCGGCAAAAGCTCCTACACTAAATTTGCTGCAAGCAAAGATGGAAGCCGGAAGCCCAACGATCAGCGTCGCCAATGTTGCAAAGAATGCATAGCACAGCCCCTCGCAGATATTCATTTTACATAGCTGCTTTGGGTCAGTCCGATGGAACGCAAAACACTGTTTTCCTGTTTTCTGGACATTTGATTAGAGAGGGTCGTGTTAATTAGGTTGATAACGCCAAAGAGGAATACCAGCCATGAAAGTACCTCCATACTGCCAAATACAAAAGAATTTATATTTTTTTCATACTCAATTACAGTGTTAATATCATCTAATGCAATATCCGTATGAGCGGATATAATATTTTTTAATTCATCCCTCACATGATCCGCTTTTTGGGGATCACTTACAATGCTCCATGAATAATCGAAAGAGGTGATTTCCGGGTGCAGTTCATGGAACAATGCTTCCGGTGCAAATTCCAATACACCGTCAAAGTGATGTGTTCCATGTCCATTATCCAGATTATTGTTAAACACCCCGGATATAGTAACCGGAATGGTTGATTTCCCGGAGATAAGTTCAGCTGTTTCTCCGACACCTATATGTTCACGGTTACTTGTTGCCGAATCAATTAGGATGCTGTGTGTATCCGTCGGCATAGTGCCCTCTATCAATGAAGCTTCAACCTTAGAATAATTTTGATCAGTCAGTATATCACACATACCACCATATTCAATTCCGTTGACGTTATAATTTATATGAAGGCTTTGCCTTTTTGCAATCACATCGGTTACACCGTCAATAGACAAAATTTCCTGTTTGAGTTCCTCATTCAGTGGATTTCCTGCTGCCATGACTTCTTGTTCTGACAACTTTGAATCCAGATAAACCTTATAGTCACCATCCGGGAACTCTTGTCTTGCAAGCGCCTCTGGGGAGCGCAGCAAAACAATGGAGGATACCACAAGCAGGATAATTCCACCCAAACTCAATGAGGCTACAATAGCAACGGTCTTTTTGCGGTCACGCTTAAAATTCGCAATTCCCATTGAAACAGGATTGAGCTTGATATTCTTTTTCCGGCTGCGGATGTCCTTTTGCGCCGGGGTAAAACGGACGGCTTCAATGGGGGAAATTCCTGCCGCTATTTTCACCGGCTTACGGATGGAAACAGATACCATGATCCAACTGCTTATGAGTGTCAAAATAACCGTTGCCACATAGGAAACAGCGTTAAATCCCTTGGAAAACAGGAGAAAACCAGCGCATACGCCCAGCACTGTACCGATCAAAATTCCGATACTGCCGAGTTTGCGTCCCTCTCGCTTTACAATCCGCTTGATTTGCTTTGGCGTTGCACCAATCGTCCGAAGCTGTCCGTAGCTCCTGATTTTGTCATTGATGGAGATACGGAAGATACTCTGGATCACAATATAGCCGCCGATCAGAACAATGGCAATCACGCCAGCCATCAGTGCAAAATCAAAGGATTTAGAAGCATAGGCAAAATATACTTGCTGTTCATTTTGGGCATAGGAAGCTGATATTCCTCCGCAATCTCCCTGCAATAAGAGGTCATCAGTTCTTCGCCCAACTGGTCGCTGTTTTTGAAATGGGCATAGGCACGATACCCAGCCGGGTCAAACCCATCCCATTCTGTCAGGGCAGCGTTGGAAAGAATGATCGCGCAGGTATTTGCTTCTTTCTCATTTACGCTGTCCATAATGCCGGTAACGACATAATCACCATGAAAGCTCTCGGTGTCTAAGGTCACAGTGTCCCCGATCTTGGCATTGTTTCCATAGGTGGAAAGAAAGTATTCGCTTACGACAACTTCATTTGCTTTTTCAGGAACCCGGCCCTCTAACAACTCCATCTGCACCTTGGTAATCTCCATCATTTGCGCGTCACAATACACATAGGACGCATGATAGCCCTGTTCCGAAAGTTCCTCACCCAGCATATAGTAGCCGCCTACGCGCTCAAACTCTGGCACTCCTTTCAGGGTTTCAATGTCGTTTTCCTCTACGCCCATCCAAACCGCCTCATAAGTATCGACAACCTGATTGCGCTGCATTTGTGTCAGGGAAGTGGACACAATTCCCGTAAAGCAGATTAGAAACGCCGCCAGCGCAACGGCAATCACCACCATCAGATTCCGGCGCTTCTCGCTTTGCAAACTTTTCTTTGCCAGTTTCTTTGTAATGGCGCTGGTATCATTTTCAAAAGGCCATGTCATATCTTGCCACCTCCTTATTCCACGATCTTGCCGTCCTCAATGCGGACAATCCGATCTGCAAGGCGGGCAATGTCGTTGTTGTGGGTAATCATCACTACGGTTTGCCGAAACTCTGCGCTGGTGCGCTTGATAAGCCCCAGCACCTCGGCGCTGGTCTTACTGTCAAGGTTGCCGGTCGGCTCGTCGGCCAGCACAATGGCCGGTTTGGTAATCAGGGCGCGGGCAATCGCCACACGCTGCTGCTGTCCGCCGGAAAGATTGTTCGGCATGTTTTTCAGTTTATCTTCCAGCCCCAGCAGGTGAACGATCTCGTCCAAAAACTTCTGATCCACCGTGTCCCCGTCCAGCTCCACCGGCAGGACGATGTTCTCATACACATTCAGGATCGGAATAAGGTTATAGTTCTGGAAGATAAAGCCGATGTTGCGGCGGCGAAAGATGGTAAGCTGTTCGTCGTTCATCTTCGACAGTTCTTTGTCCCGGACAATCACATTGCCAGAAGTAGGGGTGTCCAGCCCGCCCATCATGTGAAGCAGGGTAGACTTGCCGCTGCCGGAGGTTCCCACAACGGCCACAAACTCGCCGTCCTCCACGGAGAAGTTCACGCCGTCAAGGGCGCGGGTAATGTTCGGCTCTGTGCCGTAATACTTTTTCAGGTCAATCGTCTGTAAAACGCTCATATTCAAAACTCCTTTCAAGGCTTCTTGCCTGTTGATAAAGGTATTATAAAACCCAAATGTCCGCGAAATGTTACAGCGGCCAAAAAATTTCATTGAAAATCGGGGTGAAATGTTACAACGCTCGGACATTTCAAAAAAATTTACGGCGGGCAGCCGGAAATGGCCGTCCGCCGCGTTCTATTTTGTAGGCAGCATAATGGAAAATTCTGAACCCTTGCCCGGCTCCGAAACCACTTTGATATAGCCGCCCTGTCGCGTTACGATCTCGCGGGCCAGATACAGGCCAATGCCCACGCCCTGCTGTTCGTTTACTTCTTCCTCACGATAGAAGCGCCGGAAGATGGCAGCCTGATTGCTTTCGGAAATGCCCTTGCCGGTGTCGGTCACTTTGATCTCCACATACATTTCCCACAGCACCACCGACACAGCGATTTTCCCGCCCGCCGGGGTGTACTTCACCGCATTGTCCAGCAGGTTAAAGAGGGCTTCGGATGTCCACTTGCTGTCATGGGAAACGGTCAAATCCTCCGGGCAGTCCACAGACACGGCGATTTCCTTTTTCTCCGCTGCATACACGATCCCACTCATGGCCTGCGCCACGGTATCAAAGAGGCGACCCGGTTTCTTGTCCAACTGGATCACGCCTGTTTCCAGACGGGAGGTTTTCACAAGGGCCTGAAAGAGAAAGTCCAGCTTATCCGTCTGGCTGCGGATTCCCCGGATAAAGTCGGTGCGCTCCGCCTCGGTCATAGGCTTTTCCAGCAGGGTGTCCGTCGCCATTTTCAGATTGCTTACCGGCGTTTTCACTTGATGGGAAATATCCGATACAAGGGTCTGCAACTCCTGCCGTTCCTCGTCCACCCGGCGGCGGTTCTCCTGCATGATCTGGTAAAGCCTTGCCAACCGGTGTCCGATTCTGGCAAGCTGGGTTTCGCTGTCCTCTGGCCGCTGGGGTGCTTCATTTCCGGCGATCATGTGGTCTAAAGTCTGGCACAGGTTAGCGGTAAACTGCGACAGCCGCTTTCCAAACGCCTGCGTCAGTACAAAAATCCCCACAAGGGCGCACAGTAGCAGCGCCCCGCCAGTCAGCAGCACCGCCGTCTGTTTTGTCACAAGAAACAGGGCTATGGTGATCCCGGACATGGAAAGGACAAGTCCTATTGCCACCCGGCTAAACAGCCGCTTTACCGATAGGTTTTGAAACTTCATTTTGCCTCGCCTCCCGTCCATTGATAACCCATGCCGTAAACGGTCTTGATGTAGGGCGCGCCGCCGTCGGATTCGATCTTGCTGCGAATTCGGCTAATGGAGGTTGTCAGGGTGTGTTCGTCTACAAACCTTTCGTCTATATCCCACAGCTTTTCCAAAAGCTGCCCACGGGTCAGCACTTGCCGGGGATTTTTACGGAACAGATTCAGCATTTTATATTCCATCAGGGATAGGGTCAGGGGCTTGCCGTTTAAGGAAGCCGTCTGCTCCGAGAAGTCCAGAAACAGCCGCCCGTCGTCGTAAATGTCCTTGGCCGGTTTGTGATGTTCCAGCATGGCGAACATGGCTTTGATTTTCCGCTGCAAGGCCCCGATCACAAAGGGCTTTGTGATGTAGTCCACCGCGCCCACCTCATAGCCCCGTATCTGGTCACTCTCCTGATCGTTGGCGGTCAGGAAAATTACGATGGTGTCCGGGTACTGGGGCTTTATCAGCTTGCACAGCTCAAACCCATTCCCGTCCGGCAGGTTGATGTCCAGCAGCACCAGATCAAATTCCCGCTGGCGGATGGCGTCGGCTGCGGTTCTGGCATTTAGGGCAGAAGTCACGCCGTAGCCGTCTGCGGTCAGGTTATAGGCCAACATCTTATTCAAAAAACTGTCGTCCTCGACAATTAAAATCTGCTTCATATCCTCACTTCCTTTTCTTTTTGCAAATAGTATAACAGGCAAATGTCCGAGAATTGTTACAAGGACAAATATATTTATCATTTTACAGCTTTTTTCTGTGTACTGCAATTTTATAAAAGAAAGGACAGCAGTATCAAATTGCTGTCCTTGCGGTTTATTATAGCTGGTAGTGTATAAGCGTGGGTTCATCATATTTGGTGTGGTATCTTTAACTATGGGAAACTCCTGTTTCCCAACGAGAAATTGCTTTGTCAGAAACGTTCAATACCTCTGACAAATCTTTTTGCGTCATTTCTCTTTCGTTACGTAATTTTGCTATAAACGCGCCGCATTTTGTTGCATCCATAAAAACACCGCCTTTTCTTTTACCTAAAGAATAGCATTATAAGCCTAATAAGGCAACCTATGAATCGTAGAATGCAGAAAAACATTTGGCAACAGACAACCGTAAGGTCTATCCCTACAGCACAATATATTTTTCCGTTTGATAACTACAGTTAATATATTTGTAAATTCCCTCGGCAGGGACAAGCTCCTGCCATACACTGCGGGATATTATTAGCAATTTGTGCTGTATTTTTTTATTATACAACATTCCTCTTTTCACTTTTCGCTTTTCTCAGCCCGTAAGGGCTTGCCGCCGCCATACCGCGCAGGATGAAAACAGCAAATGCAAAAATGTATCTGAAAAAGTTAAATAACAAACCGAAATAGAGTGGTAATGAAACAAAGCTGTTAACGGTAACCATTTATGTTTGCCTTTCGACGAGGTGGATTAACTTCAAGCAGTAATGGGGTTGACTGCTGGGCAAAAAATGAAGAAATGGTTGACTGGATTGCTATTCAATATCCGAAGATTAAAAAGGTGTTTCAGCAGTTAGATTGTGATGAATAATTATGAATAAGTTACTGATTGCAAAAATTTTCTCAGTAAATTCTACAATAAATAATTTTATCCGGCAGCTTAAGCTGCACCATTTGTGTCATTCGATGACGTCTTGTCCGAATACCGTTTTTGTGATAAAATATATATTACTAAAAATATGTTTGTAGGGCGATATAAGATAAAACCGCCTGCAAAAATACTGATTATACGGAGAATTATATGGAGCTTATACGTTTGAGAGACAGCAGGGGAAAAATATTTGATACCGCAATGAAACTCTATGAAAAAAGCTTCCCGAAGTACGAGCGGAGGTCATATGACGCACAGCAGAGGGCCATGTACGATGAGCAGTTCCATTTTGACCTTATATATGATGAGGGCGAATTTATAGGCGAAGTGCTTTATTGGGATACCGACAGCTTTATATATATTGAGCATTTTTGTATTTTAACCGAAAAGCGCAACCGCAAGTACGGAGAGCGCACACTCTCGATGCTGCAAGGCTGCAATAAAACCATTATTTTGGAAATCGACCCGCCGAAGGATGAAATATCCGTTCGCCGTCGCGGATTTTATGAGCGAAACGGATTTGCATTAAACGACTTTGAGCATTTTGCACCGGCTTACACAAGGGGTGCTCTGATTTTGAGCTTAAAATTATGACATATCCCGGTAAAATCTCAAAGGAGCTGTATGATGATTTTTATGAGTTCCTTTGTGCCAAGGTAAAAATGTACATTTGACGGCGGTGCTTTTAACGGCGTGAGCTGTAAAGGTTGAATTCCGCCGTGATACATATTGAGTTAAACGTCGCTGTTAAAAAATGCACGCGTTTCTTTGCAAAAATAAATATCTGTTTACAGAATATATTGATTTTTTTACTCTTTTGTTGACATTGCACATAAAAATGTTATAATAAAAGCACTATGATTTAAATGAGGTGGAACAATATGGGAGCTAAAAAAACCGTAATGCTGACCGGTGCCTCCGGTCATATGGGTTTCCACGGTTTTAAGGAACTTTACGCTAAGAAAGACAAGTTTAATCTTGTTCTTTTACTTCGCGGAAGTGAAAAAAACCGTGTTAAATTCAAGGATTTTGAAAATGATCCTTCAGTCAGAATAGTTTGGGGCGATCTTACAAACTATGAGGATGTTCTCAACGCAGTAACAGGTTCTGACTATATTCTTCATGTAGGCGGCATGGTTTCTCCGGCAGCTGACTGGAAACCGTACAGAACACAGAAAACAAATATAGGTGCTGCTCAGAATATCTGCAAGGCAGTTCTTGCTCAGCCGGATCCCGACGCAGTTAAGGTCTGCTACATAGGCACCGTTGCCGAAACAGGCGGTCGTAACTATCCTATCCATTGGGGACGTTGCGGCGATCCGCTCAAGGTTTCGGTATATGACCATTATGCTGTTTCTAAGTGCATAGCAGAGCGTGTATTCGTTGAGAGCGGTATTAAGAATTGGGTTGTTATGCGTCAGTCGGGCATACTTTATCCCAACATTCTTAAAAATATGGATCCTATTATGTTCCACGTTCCGATCAACGGCGTTCTTGAGTGGTGCACCGTTGAGGATTCGGGTCGTTTGCTTGCCAACCTCTGCGATGAAGATGCAAAAGGCAACCTCGGTTCCGATTTCTGGAATCACTTCTACAATATAGGTTCAGGTAAGGAATACAGAATTTCAAACTATGAGTTTGAGTGCCTTCTTCTCGGTACTCTCGGTCTTGCAGGCCCCGAAAAGCTCTTTGACCCCAACTGGTTTACAACAAAGAACTTCCACGGTCAGTTCTATGCAGACGGCGATAAGCTTGAAAACTTCCTTCACTTCCGTGAGAACCTCCCCGTTAAGGATTACTTCAACCGTCTTGCAGATCAGGTTGAATTCTACTTCAAAATTCCGAGATATCTTCCGAAGAACCTCGTTGCAGCTTGCGCGAAGCCCTTTATGAAGAAGATTGCCAAGACTCCGGACTTCGGTACTCTTGACTGGGTTGAAAAGAACAACAAGCAGCGTCTTGACATCTACTTCGGCGGCATGGACGAGTGGAAGAAGATCCCGTCAAAGTGGGAAGATTTCGACATCATCAAGTTCGATAAGGATAACAGCGCGGCTGAGCAGTTTAAGCTTGACCACGGTTATGATGAGACAAAGCCCGAAGCAGAGCTTGACATTGAGGATATGAAGCAGGCTGCTAAGTTCCGCGGCGGCGAGTGCCTCTCCGAGACAATGACTAAGGGTGATATGGCTACTAAGCTTAAATGGAAATGCGGCCACTGCGGCGCAGAATTCGAAGCAAGCCCCGCTCTTATACTTCTCGGCGGACATTGGTGCCCCGAGTGCTATATCCCGCATAAGGCTTGGGATTATGATGCTATCGCCAAGACAAATCCGTTCTTTGCTCAGGTTTGGTATCCGAACCACAGAAAAGATGAGAACAACCGTTACGACTTTGACGAGCTGTTCCACATAGACGGTGTTGCTTGGGACGACATTAAGAGATAATTTTGCAGAATTGCAAAAAAGAACCGTGAGGTCTTATGACTTCACGGTTCTTTTTTTGTTTACATGATTATTCTATTCCGATAACCTTGTAATCCTTGTCCTCAACGGCTTTCTTGAGAACGTCATTGTCGATTTCACCTTTAAGAGTAACCTTTGCGGTACCGCTTACATGGCTTACTTCGGCTGACTCAACCTCGGGTAATTCTTCAAGAGCTTTCTTGACTGCAGCTTCACAATGTCCGCACATCATACCTTCGATTTTAATTGTCTTTTCCATAGCTTTTGATTCCTCCGTTACATTTTTTAAATGCTTTTTTATTTTATGGTCGTGGCTTGCGTCACGAAGCTTAAACAGATTAAGTCTCAGGGCATTGGTTACAACGCAGAAGCTTGAAAGGCTCATTGCCGCAGCTCCGAGCATGGGGTTCAGCGTAAGTCCGAGAGGGATAAATACTCCGGCGGCTATCGGAATACCTATCGTGTTGTAGAAGAACGCCCAAAACAGGTTTTCGTGTATATTTCTAAGCGTCGCTCTGCTGAGCCTTATGGCTGCGGGCACATCGGAAAGACGACTCTTCATCAGAACGACGTCGGCTGCATCTATGGCAACATCTGTGCCTGCACCTATGGCTAAGCCTATGTCGGCTCTTGTAAGGGCGGGTGCGTCGTTTATTCCGTCGCCGACCATTGCCACTTTGCCGAGCTTTTTAAGCTTTTTGATTGCCTCTTCTTTACCGCTCGGTAAAACCCCTGCGATTACTTCGTCAACACCGGCCGATTTACCTATTGCGTTTGCGGTACGTTCGTTGTCGCCCGTGAGCATCACAACGCGTATTCCCATATTCCTGAGCTCTTTAACGGCTTTAGGGCTGTCGTCTTTAATGACGTCCGCCACGGCTATAATGCCGAGAAGCTTCCCATCCAGAGCGAAGAAGAGGGGAGTTTTACCATCGCCTGACAGCCTTTCGGCAATTTCCTTGATGCCGGGCGATATTTCGGCCTTTGTTTTTATGAAATTGAGATTACCTGCGAATATATTCTTTCCGTTTACGGTGCCGCTGAGGCCGTTTCCGGGCAAAGCTTTAAAGATGGATACGTCGTCGCAGATGATATTTTTGCTCTCCGCATATGAAATTACAGCCTTTGCAAGCGGATGCTCACTCTTCTTTTCAAGAGACGCCGCAGCTTTAAGAAGCTCATTTTCTGTTGTTTCACCGTTTGGGATAATGTCCGTAACTCTCGGCTCGCCCTTTGTTATTGTGCCGGTCTTGTCGAGTGCCACAATCTGTATTCTGCCTGTTTCTCAAGAGACGCCGCTGTTTTGAAAAGAATACCGTTCTTTGCGCCGAGACCGCTGCCCACCATTATCGCAACCGGAGTCGCAAGACCTAAGGCGCACGGGCATGATATTACGAGAACCGAAATTCCGCGTGCAAGCGCATAGCCTACGCCGTGACCGAGCAGAAGCCATATTACGGTTGTGATTACCGCGATAATTATTACAGCCGGGACGAATATGCCCGAAACCTTATCCGCGATTTTTGCTATCGGGGCCTTTGTGGCTGCGGCGTCGCTGACCATTTTAATGATTTGCGATAGGGTTGTGTCCTCACCTACGTGTATGGCACGGCATTTCAAAAATCCCGACCGATTGACGGTTGCCGCCGAAACCTTGTCTCCTGCGGCTTTATCCACAGGAATGCTCTCACCGGTAAGCGCCGATTCGTCTACCGCACTTTCACCCTCGATTATCACACCGTCTGCCGGTATACTCTCGCCGGGACGTACTAAGAATATATCGTCTTTTTGTACCGTGTCAATAGGCACGGTCTCTTCGCCGTCTTTTAAAATTACCGCACTTTTTGGTGCGAGCTTCATAAGACTCTTTAATGCGTCGGTCGTTTTGCCCTTTGAGCGCGCCTCAAGGGTCTTGCCAACGGTTATAAGTGTGAGAATCATAGCGGCGGACTCAAAATAAAAGTCCATCATATAGGTGTTTACAGCCTGCATATCGCCGCGTGTCTGAGCGTCTGTCATCATAAATAGAGCGTAAGTGCTGTATACGAATGCGGCGGTTGAACCGAGGGCTACGAGGGTATCCATATTCGGGGCTCTGTGCCACAGACTTTTAAAACCGCTGATAAAGAACTTTTGGTTTATTACCATAATTATAACGGTAAGCAAAAGCTGAGTAAGTCCCATTGCAACGTGATTGCTGTTATAAAAAGAGGGGAGGGGCCATCCCCACATCATATGACCCATCGAAAAATACATCAGTATTATAAGAAATCCGACTGACCAAAACAGACGTTTTTTGAGCTTTGGCGTTTCTGTGTCGCGGAGTGCGGATTCATCGGCACTCTCGGCGGCTTTACTTCCGCCTTTCTTAGATGCTCCGTAGCCGGCTTTTTGCACTGCGGATATTATAGCTTTGTCCGATGCCGTCCCTTCAACGCCCATGGAGTTGGTGAGTAAACTGACGGAACACGACGTTACGCCTGGCACTTTTGATACCGCTTTTTCAACTCTCGCAGAACACGCCGCACAGCTCATACCGGTGACGTTATACTGTGTCATTATTTTTTTACCTCCCGTGTCTTTACGGAAACAGCCTTGTAGCCTGCCGATTCAACAGCGTTTTTGAGCGTTTCGTCGTCAATTTCTCTGTCGAGCGAAACAACCGCTTCTTTTTTGCGAAGATTTACTCTCGCCGAAGCTCCGTCTATTTTGTTTATAGCTCGCTCAACGCGATTCCGGCAGTTTTCGCAGCTCATTCCGTCTATCGAAATTATCTTTTCTTCCGTGACGGGGTCGTCGAGCTTTTTGTGCTCGGGTCTTAATTCTCCGCCGCCACCGCAACAGCCGCCCTGACCTTTAAAGTGTTTCGCGCCGGAAACCGCCGCCAATACCACAACTGCTATGAGAATTATTATTAAAACAACGTTCATTATATTTTACCGTTCTTTCTTTATTTCATAAGTTTTTGAAGTGTAACCACAAGCTCGTCAATCGCTTCGTCTTTGCCGTTCCTTATATCGTCGGCAACGCATGTTCTGATGTGATTTGCAAGCAGTTCTTTATTAAAAGCATTTATCGCGGCGTTTACGGCGGCGGATTGTATGAGTATATCCGGGCAGTAAGCGTTGTTTTCCACCATTCCCTTTATTCCGCGGATTTGCCCCTCGATTCGGTTAAGCCTGTGTATAAGCTTTTTATATTCCTCGGGGGAACGCTCTTTTTTTCGCTGTGAGCAGTGACAGCACTTTTCTTTTTCCATGAACCGCACCTCGTTTCTATACCCTTAGGGGGTATCTTGAGTATATACCCGTGAGGGGTATATTGTCAAGTCTGATTTATTTTTTTGTTTTTATGTTTGACTATGCCATGGCAAAACAAAAATACCGGAGTCTTTTTGCGACTCCGGTAAATATTATTAAACCGTATTATTTCTTTATGCTCTCTATGGTAAAGGAATAAGCATATTTCTTGTTCGGATGGAGTATATACGGCTCACGCACGTGTGCGTCACCGGGCATATCTCCGCCTACGCCGAGCTGAGTTAAATCAAAGTTAAACGTCGTAATATCCTTGTGCTTTAACTCATGAATATGCGTGGCTTTCTCAAGCTCATTCTGCGTGTAATGCCAGGCGCTGAATGCGAGCGGAGTGTTGTACGGAGCGGTAAATTTAAGGCCCTTGCCGTCCTTGTCGGTTATTTCGACATAACGGACGTCAACTCTGTTGCCGTTTTCCTGCGGACGCATATAGTGGTGCTCAAGGTCGTCAACGCTCATCTCGTGAATAGCTATTTTGCCGCCGGTTTTACGGTCGATATATGTTTCCTGCGGACCTCTGCCGTACCACTTTACGTAGTTGAGTTCGGGTATAAGCCCCATCTGCGTACCGAATCTCAGAAGTGTAAAGGCCTTTGGAGTACCCTCGTGGTTGACCTCGATTTTGCCGTCGGGATAGATAATATATTTTGATTTAACGCCCGAGAAGGAGAATACTGCCCAGTCTACATATATGATGATTTCACCGTTTGCGCCCTCATCTATGGCTGTTATTGTGCCCTGTGCCGTATCGGTTGCGGTTCTCCATGTGTAATACGGATGAAGCGGAATAAGGAAGGGAACAAAGTTTGTAAGTGAAAAGTCGTTGTCGATAAGCGCGCGGAAGTAATTCGGCTTCAAGGGTGTTTTTAAATATTCCTTGCCGTCAAAGCGGAGCGAAACTATTTTGCCGTCGGTAACCTTTACCGTGAAGTTTTCACCCTGAACTGTAGCTGTTGTGCCTATCTGAACGCATTGAAGTTTACCCTTTGAATTATCGGGAAGAGCTTCGGGCATCTTCTTTAGAATTATCTGGTCAAACGACTGTTCATAGCCCTTTTCGCAGTAACGCTCCTTGTTTTTGCGAAGGAATGAGAATGTGATAATGCACTCGGCGTTCGGAAGATTATCGGAAGAGAACGGCACCGTGATGTCCTTTGAAGAGAGTGGGGGAACCGAAAGATTGTCGATAATACCCGATTCAATCTCTTTACCGTTTGCGGTTACGGCCCATTTAAGGTCAAATTCCGAAAGGTCGGTGAATAAGTGCTTATTTTTAACGGTAAATTCTTTCTTTTCAAGGTCTTTTTCAATAACCTTCATTTCGGCGTAAACCTTGACCTCATATGCCGACGGGTGAACCTTTCTGTCGGCGGCAATTATACCGTTTGCACAGAAGTATGTGTTACTGCCTGTCATAGCGGTTGTGTTGGGAAGCTGGAAGGGTCTGCGCGGCTCTGATTTTTCAAAGTCCGTACCGTAAAGCCAATGATCTCCGTCGGGAGCCTTGTAGCGAAGAGCCTGGTCTACGAAGTCCCAAATAAATCCGCCGCACATATTATCGTATTTCTCGAAGTCATCCATATATTCCTGGAAGTTGCCGAGGCTGTTTTCCATTGCGTGCGCATATTCGCATAGTATTACGGGCTTCGTGTAAGCCTCTTTCGGAATGGGCTTTGAATCTGCGGCGAGCTGGTTTGCAACATTATCGTAAAGGCTTATGGTGATTGGCTCGCGATTGCCGAGCTTTTCCATAATGTCGGGGAGGGGATACATTCTCGATATAACGTCGCTCTTTGTCAGGTCAAAATCGCCCTCATAGTGGAACTGTCTCGTTTTGTCAAGCTCCAAAGCGGCTTCCTTCATCTTAGCGAAGTTTGTGCCGTCGCCGGCCTCATTGCCGAGTGACCACATAAATACGCAGGCGTGGTTTCTGTCACGAAGTACCATTCTCTGCATTTTGTCTACAACCGCATTAGTCCATACGGGATTGCTTCCCGGAACGCCCTTTCTGCGGACGCCGTGACTTTCCATATCGCATTCGTCCATAACATAGAAACCGTATTCATCGCAAAGCTCATAGAAGAACGGATCATCAGGATAGTGAGAAGTGCGGATGGAATTTATGTTGCAGCGTTTCATTATGTCGAGATCCTGATAATATCTCTCCTTCGGAACCGCCCAACCGTGATCCGGGTCGAAATCGTGACGGTTTACACCGCGAATCATCAGAGGCTGACCGTTAAAGAGGATTTTTTCTCCTACTATCTCAACCTTTTTGAAACCGAAACGGATTGACTTGTATGTTGTTGTTTTACCGGTTTTAAGCTCGATAACAAGAGTGTAGAGCTCCGGAGTTTCGGCACTCCATTTGAGCGGGTTTTTTATTACCGCTTCAAGGTTTATTGTTTTGCTGTCTTTTCCGGCAATCGTGAATTCCTCCGAACCCAGCTTTTGCTTTTTGCCGTCCTTTTCAATATAAGCACTGAGCTTTGAAGCTTTGTCTTTGTCGTCGTAATTTATGATTTTTGCTTCAAGCTTCGTGTCGCTGTCCTTGTAATCCTTATCAAGGTCTGTTGTTATAAAGAAGTCGCGAAGACAGGTCTTGGGCTCGGCGAAGATATATACCTCTCTGTAAAGACCGCAGAGAAGCCACATATCCTGATCCTCTATGTACTGAGCGTCGCTGTAACGGTAACATTTTACGGCTACCTCGTTGATTCCGTTCTTAACATATTTTGTGATGTCAAATTCGTGCGGAGTCATGGAGCCTTGAGAATAACCTACAAAGCTTCCGTTTATATATACCTCGATTGCGGATTTGGCTGCGCCGAAGTGTAAAAATATTTCTTTTCCGTCGAAGTTTTCGGGCAGGGTAAATGCGCGTCTGTAAAGACCGATTTCCTGCATATTGTGGTCAATGCAGGGGATTTTGCTCTTTTGACGGCTGATAGCCCTCGGAAAAGTACTTGCATAGTAATACGGAGCACTGCCCGTACCCTCCGTTTGCCAAACCGACGGAACGGTTATGTATCGCCAATCTGAATCATCAAAGCTCGGCTCATAAAAATCAGGCGGACAGTTGTCTATGCCCATCTGCCAATGGAATTTCCATTTTCCGTTAAGAGTTACCTTGTAAGGCGACTCTTTTCTTTCCGCGGCGTCGAGTGCATTATCATAAGAAAATGCGATAACGTGGCCGTCCTCTTTGTTTCTCTTGATAACGGCGGGATTTTCCCAATCGTATCTTTTTTTGATCTCCATTTTCTTCTCCAATCTTTTTATACTGAATTTATACAAACAAATTAATAACAGCTTATTCCTTTTCCGCATCCTGCTTGTATGCGAGATATTCTATAAATTGCCTTGCGGTCCTCGGACTTCTGCCGCCGGCTCTCAAAGCGTGAGCCTCCGCTTTCATTATAAGCTTGTCCTCCGGCATATTTATGCCGTATTTTTTTGCAAGTTCAACAACAATGCCCGAATACAGATTTTTGTCCGGTCTTGAAAATGTGATTTGCAAGCCGAATCTTGCCGAAAGGCTTGTAAGCTCCTGCATCGTGTCCTGAATATGAACATCGTCTCCGTCGCGGTCGGCAAAACTCTCTTTGACGAGATGGCGGCGGTTTGATGTTGCGTATATCGCTATGTTTTTGGCTCTGCCGTTTACGCTGCCCTCCAAAATAGCCTTCAGCGCACCGAAGTCCTCATCGTTTTTGGTGAAGCTCAAATCATCTATAAATATTATGAATTTAAGCGGATTGCCCGATATTCTGTCCATTATGTCCGGCAGGGAATAGAGCTGATTTTTCTTAACCTCGATAAGTCTCAAACCGTCATCCTTAAATTCGTTCGCTATTGCTTTTACGGTACTGCTCTTACCGCTTCCGGCGTCTCCGTATAAAAGAACATTATTGCACGGTTCTCCCTTTAAAAGAGCCTTTGTGTTATCAATTACCTCGCTGCGCTCGCGCTCGTAACCGGAAAAATCCGAAAGTTTTTGCGTGTCGGGGTATTTAACAGGCACAATATCACCGTTTTTAATGATAAAGACGTGGTATTTTGCCCATATGCCGTATCCGGTTTTGGATATGTTTTTTATTCTGGAGAGATAAATGCTTTTTACATCGGTTTTCTCGGTAGTCCAGCCGGGTAGAGACTCATTTTCGAGATGCAGGCTCTTTTTAACATCGTCCGACCGCACGGCTGCCAATTCGTTAAGCGTGTCAAGCTCCATATTCAGAGCCTCGTCATAATGGCTGCCGAGCTTTTTGTGACCATAATTTAATATGTAAGCGTTTTCGTCCTCAAGAACGGCGTTTAAAACATATTTTGAAAAATTATCGGTTTCCGCAAACAGCTTCGAGAGAAAATCGGCATATAAGTAAACCTCTTCTTTTTCGCTCTTTTGTTCATCGGCAAGCTCGGTGAACGACTTGATGACCTCGTCATTTAACAGATTTCTGAAAATGACAAGAGAAAAGAGCTTGTGCGAAAGCTCTTCAAAATTCAACATAATACAATAACATCTCCGAAAATAATCAAAAAAGACTTGACATATGCCATTGACAAGCATATAATAATAAACTGCTATAAAATGGAAGCATATGCTCTTGTCGTTTTTTTGTATTAGTAGTTTATCACAAAAAATCAATTAAATCAATAGCATATCACAATCAATTATTATAGTAATCTCCCGCCGGGTTGCAATTTGTCAATACCCTTGATTTTTGCGGTCGGCGTTTGGAATAATTTTGCGAACGGAGAGTGATAAGCCCTATGGTGAATGTCAAACCAGTAAAACTCGGAAGAAACACACGCATGAGCTTTTCTAAAATCAATGAGGTAATGGAGATGCCCAACCTCATTGAGGTACAGAAAAATTCCTATCAATGGTTTCTTGACGAAGGTCTGAAGGAAGTATTCCGCGATGTCGCAGATATTACGGACTATTCCGGCAACCTTGTTTTGAGCTTTGTCGATTACAGAATGGACGATGCTCCCAAATATACCGTCAAGGAATGTAAAGAGAGGGACGCGACATATGCTGCTCCTTTAAGAGTTACTGCAAGGCTGCTCAACAAAGAAACGGGCGAAATTAAAGAAAGCGAAGTCTATATGGGCGATTTCCCGCTCATGACAGACAGCGGTACCTTCGTAATCAACGGTGCGGAGCGCGTTATCATTTCGCAGCTTGTCCGTTCTCCCAGCGTGTACTATGGTATGACGCATGATAAAACGGGTAAAGAGCTCTACTCGACTACCGTTATCCCCAACAGAGGCGCATGGCTCGAGTACGAAACTGACCAGAACGACCTGTTTTATGTAAGAATCGATAAGAACAGAAAGATTTACATCACTACCTTTATCAGAGCACTCGGACTTTCCTCAAACGAAGAGATACTTGACTTTTTCGGCTATGACGAGAGAATCAAGGCTACTCTCGAAAAGGATACTACCATAAATACCGAGCAGGCTCTTATCGAAGTATACAAGAGACTGCGTCCCGGCGAGCCTCCCACACTCGAGACTGCTCAGGCACAGATTGATAATCTCTTCTTCGATCCGCACAGATATGACCTTTCAAGAGTAGGTCGCTATAAATACAATAAAAAGCTTGCAATCTCCGCTCGCATAGCCGGCTTTAAGGCTGATGAACCGATTATCAGCAATCTTACCGGCGAGATACTTGCGGAGCCGGGCGAAACCATAACCCCCGAGCTTGCTTACAGAATAGAGCAGGAGGGCGTTAATACCGCCGTTATAGTAACTCCGGAGGATAAGACCGTTAAAGTCTATTCAAACGGTATGGTTGACATCGGTGAGTATGTTCCCATGTTCACAGAGGCTGAGCTTGAGGATATCGGCATTAACGAGAAGGTACGCTTTACCGTGCTTCAGGAAGTGCTCGAAAAGTGCGGCGACGATAAGGATGCACTTTCCGAGGAGCTTTCGGCTCGTTGCGACGACCTTATTCCGAAGCATATCATAATCGATGATATAATGGCTTCTATCAACTACCTCAACTGCATTGCGGACGGCGTAGGTACAACGGATGACATAGACCATCTCGGCAATCGTCGTATCCGTTCCGTCGGCGAGCTTCTTCAGAATCAGTTCAGAATAGGCTTTTCCAGAATGGAGAGAGTTGTAAAAGAAAGAATGACTCTTCAGGCGCAGGAGCCCGATAAGGTAACTCCCGCCGCTTTGATAAATATTCGCCCCGTTATGGCGGCTATAAAAGAGTTCTTCGGTTCGTCTCCGCTTTCTCAGTTCATGGATCAGACAAACCCCCTCGCAGAGCTTACTCATAAGAGAAGACTTTCCGCTCTCGGCCCCGGCGGTCTTTCACGTGACCGTGCAGGATTCGAGGTTCGTGACGTTCATTACAGCCACTACGGCCGTATGTGCCCCATAGAAACCCCCGAAGGACCGAACATCGGACTTATCTCTTATCTTGCAACCTTTGCAAGAATCAATAAATACGGCTTTATCGAGGCTCCGTTCCGCCGCATAGATAAGGAAACGGGAACGGTGCTTGATGAGGTCACCTATATGACCGCAGACGTCGAGGATAACTACATGGTAGCTCAGGCTAACGAGCCTCTCGACGAAAACGGCAAATTCAAGCGCAAAAAGGTCAATGCCCGTTATCGTGACGAGTTTATGGAGATTGAGGCTTCGGAAGCCGACTACATGGACGTATCGCCGAAGATGGTAGTTTCCGTTGCAACCGCAATGATTCCTTTCCTCGAGAACGACGACGCAAACCGTGCACTTATGGGTTCAAACATGCAGAGACAGGCGGTTCCGCTTCTCACAACCGAGTCTCCCATAGTAGGAACCGGTATGGAATATAAGGCGGCGGTCGATTCTGGCACCGTAGTTCTCGCAAAGCGTGCCGGTACCGTAACCAAGGCTGATGCGGAAACTGTTGAAATCACTACGGATGACGGTTCGGTTGACCATTATGACATAATCAAATTTATGCGTTCTAACCAGGGCACATGCATAAATCAACGCCCGATAGTTTCCGAGGGTCAAAAGGTTGAGGCTCATGAGGTTATAGCCGACGGTCCTGCAACCTCGAACGGCGAAATTTCGCTCGGTAAGAATGCGCTTATCGGCTTTACCACTTGGGAAGGCTACAACTACGAGGACGCTGTTCTTATCAACGAAAAGCTTGTCCGCAACGATGTTTATACTTCAATTCATATAGAGGAATATGAGCTTGAGTCGAGAGATACCAAGCTCGGCCCGGAAGATATTACGAGAGATATCCCGAACGTCGGTGAAGACGCTCTTTCCGACCTTGACGAAAACGGCATAATCCGTATCGGTGCCGAGGTTCACTCGGGCGATATACTCGTCGGTAAGGTAACGCCTAAGGGCGAGACGGAGCTTACCGCCGAGGAGAGACTTCTCCGCGCAATATTCGGCGAAAAGGCAAGAGAGGTTCGCGATACTTCCCTTCGCGTACCGCACGGCGAATACGGCATAGTAGTAAACGTCGAAGTGTTTACAAGAGAAAACAGCGACGAGCTCAGCCCCGGCGTTAATAAAGTAGTACGCTGCTACATCGCTCAGAAACGTAAGATTTCCGTCGGCGATAAGATGGCAGGCCGTCACGGTAACAAGGGTGTTGTTTCAAGAATACTTCCGCAGGAGGATATGCCGTTCCTTGATGACGGTACTCCGCTTGACATTCTTCTTAACCCCCTCGGCGTACCCTCCCGAATGAACATCGGTCAGGTGCTTGAGGTTCACCTCGGCTTTGCTTACCGCAAGCTCGGTCAAAAAATCGCAACGCCGGTATTTGACGGTGCGCATGAATCCGATATTCGCGAGGCTCTTAAAGAGGCAGGCTACCGTGAGGACGGTAAGTCGATACTTACCGACGGCAGAACGGGTGAAAAGTTTGACAACCCCATAACCGTAGGCGTTATGTACTTCCTTAAGCTCCACCATCTTGTTGACGATAAGATTCACGCAAGAAGCACGGGTCCGTATTCACTCGTTACCCAGCAGCCCTTGGGCGGTAAAGCTCAGTTCGGCGGTCAGCGTTTCGGTGAGATGGAGGTTTGGGCCCTTGAGGCTTACGGCGCAGCTTATACTCTTCAGGAAATTCTCACCGTTAAGTCGGACGATGTTGTGGGCCGTGTGAAGACTTACGAGTCGATAGTCAAGGGTCTCAACGTTCCGAAGCCCGGTATTCCGGAGTCGTTCAAGGTTCTCATTAAGGAGCTTCAGTCGCTTGCTCTTGACGTCAAGGTTCTTGACGCAAATAACGAGGAGATTGACCTTAAACAGACCTACGATGACGATGATGTTACTCCTACGATGGCTGACAACGAAGCATTTTCAGAGGTCAACGACGCTTCTTATGATGACGGTTATATTCCTGACAGAGAAGAAGACGCCGACGAATACGAGAATGACGATTATACAAGCGATTCCGAAGACGGTTTTGATTCGGATGACCTCAATGACGAGGATTTCTGATTTCACGTTTCGCAGATTTCTGAAAATTAATGGAAGAAAGGTAAAGAGCCAATGGAAAATATAACCTTTGAATCAATAAAAATCGGTCTTGCTTCACCCGAACAGATCAGAGAGTGGTCTTACGGCGAGGTCAAAAAGCCCGAAACCATAAATTATCGTACCTTAAAGCCCGAGCGCGACGGACTTTTCTGCGAAAGGATATTCGGACCCACAAAGGACTGGGAGTGCCATTGCGGAAAATACAAGAGAATTCGCTATAAGGGTAAAATATGCGAGCGCTGCGGAGTTGAGGTTACCAAATCCAAGGTAAGACGCGAGAGAATGGGCCATATCGAGCTTGTCGCTCCCGTTTCGCATATTTGGTATTTCAAGGGCATCCCGTCAAGAATGGGACTTATCCTTGACATTTCTCCGAGAGAGCTTGAAAAGGTTCTCTATTTCGCAAAATATATTGTCACCGATCCCGGTGATACAGAGCTTAAAAAGAAGCAGATACTCTCCGAAAAAGAGTATCTCGATATGAGAGAGAAGTATGAGGATGACTTTAAGGCCGGTATGGGCGCCGAAGCCATCAAAGAGCTTCTCTGCGAAATCGACGTTGACGCGCTTACCGAGCAGCTCCGTGAGGAGCTCTCCGAGGCGTCGGGTCAGAAGAAAGCAAGAATACTTAAAAGACTTGAAGTCGCCGAAGCATTCAAGCTTTCCGGTAACCGTCCCGAATGGATGATTCTCGACGTTATTCCGGTAATTCCGCCCGATATCCGTCCTATGGTACAGCTCGACGGCGGCAGATTTGCAACATCGGACCTCAACGATCTTTACAGACGTGTTATCAACAGAAACAACCGTCTTAAAAGACTTCTTGAGCTCAACGCTCCCGATATAATTGTAAGAAACGAAAAGAGAATGCTTCAGGAGGCTGTCGATGCTCTTATAGACAATGGCAGACGCGGCAGACCCGTAACGGGCCCCAACAACCGTGCTCTTAAATCTCTTTCCGATATGCTTAAAGGTAAGCAGGGTCGTTTCAGACAGAACCTCCTCGGTAAACGTGTCGACTATTCCGGCCGTTCCGTTATCGTAGTAGGGCCCGAGCTTAAAATGCATCAGTGCGGTCTTCCCAAGGAAATGGCACTTGAGCTGTTTAAGCCGTTCGTTATGAAACGTCTTGTTGAAACCGGTGTTGCAGGCAACATCAAGTCGGCGAGAAAAATGGTAGAGCGCGCAAAGCCCGAGGTTTGGGACGCTCTCGAAATAGTCATTAAGGATCACCCCGTTATGCTTAACCGTGCTCCCACTCTTCACAGACTCGGTATTCAGGCATTTGAGCCGGTACTCGTAGAGGGCAGAGCCATTAAGCTTCACCCGCTTGCTTGTACCGCATTCAACGCGGACTTCGACGGCGACCAGATGGCTGTTCACGTACCGCTTTCGGCAGAGGCTCAGGCAGAGGCAAGGCTCCTTATGCTTGCCGCAAATAACCTTCTCAAGCCGTCCGACGGTAAACCGGTTACCGTTCCCACACAGGATATGATACTCGGTTCTTACTACCTCACTATGGAAAAAGACGGCGAGCCGGGCGAAGGCAAAGCGTTCCTCAGTGTTGATGAGGCTACCATGGCTTACAACGAGGGCGACATCGGTCTTCATTCCAAAATTAAAATTCGTATGACCAAAGAGATAAACGGTGAAAAGGTTACTAAGCTTGTTCCCACAACTCTCGGTAAAATCATATTCAACAATCCCATTCCGCAGGATCTCGGCTTTATCGACAGAAGCAATCCCGAAAACGCATTCAATCTTGAGGTTGAATTCCTTGTCGATAAGAAGGGTCTCGGCAAGATAATCGATAAGTGCATTAAAAAGCACGGCGTACACATAGCCTCCGTAATGCTTGACAGCATTAAGGCTCAGGGCTATAAATACTCTACAAAATCCGGTATAACGGTTGCCGTATGCGACGCTATAATCCCGCCGCACAAGCAAGAGCTTCTTGAAGCAGCCGAGGAAAAGGTTGACGCCATCACCGCACAGTATAAGATGGGTCTTTTGAGCAACAATGAGCGTTCAAAGAGAGTCATCAAGGTTTGGGAAGAATGCACCAATAAGGTTTCTCAGGGTATTAAAGAGAACCTCGGTAAAAACAATCCCATTTATATGATGGTTGACTCCGGTGCCCGTGGTTCGGAATCACAGCTTCGTCAGCTTGCCGGTATGCGCGGACTTATTGCAAATACGGCAGGTAAAACCATTGAGGTTCCGATTCGAGCCAATTACCGCGAAGGTCTTAATGTACTCGAATACTTCATCTCATCACGCGGTGCGCGTAAAGGTCTTGCCGATACCGCGCTTAGAACGGCTGACTCGGGTTACCTTACCCGTCGTCTTGTCGATGTTTCACAGGACGTTATAATCCGTGAAGAGGATTGCCATTGCCATGACGGTATTGAGGTTTACGATATCCACGAGGGCAAGGAAATGATTGAGACTCTCCAGGAGAGACTTACAGGCAGATTCCTTCTTGAGGATTTTGTAGACGAAAAAACCGGCGAGCTTATTATGTCCAAGGATAAGATGATGACCGAGGACGATGCAGCTAAGGTCGCAGCTATCGTTAACGCCCGTCCCAATGAAGCAGACAGAAGAATAGATACGTTCGCTTCTCACCTGCGAATCAGACCACGGCGTTTGCATTAAGTGCTACGGTTCGAATCTTGCGACAGGCGAGCCTGTTACCGTGGGCGAGGCTGTCGGTATCATAGCGGCTCAGTCAATAGGTGAGCCCGGTACACAGCTTACAATGCGTACCTTCCATACCGGCGGTATCGCATCAAGCCAGGATATTACACAGGGTCTTCCCCGTGTCGAGGAATTGTTTGAGGCAAGAAAGCCCAAGACTCTCGCAATTCTTGCAGAGATTGACGGCTATCTCTCATTCCGCGAAATCAAGAAGAATGAGCACATCGTCATCACCAATCCCGAGACGGCAGAAGAAAAAACCTACCTTATTCCTTACGGCTTCCGCAAGAAGTTCAACAGCGATAAGGATGAAAACGGCAACCCGATATTCATAAAGAAGGGTACCGCTCTTACAGAGGGTGCTCCCAATCCCCACGACATACTCGCCATCAACGGCGTCAATGCGGTTCACGACTACCTTATCAAGGAAGTTCAGAAGACCTATCGTATGCAGGGTGTTGATATCAATGATAAGCACATTGAGGTTATCGTTCGTCAGATGATGAGAAAGCTCAAGGTGGATGAGCCGGGTTCAACCGAGCTTCTTCCCGGAGCTACCATTGAAAAATCCGACTTCAACAAAGAGAACAAGCGCGTCAGCGCAGAGTGCGAGGCAGAGGGTAAGGAGTTTACTCCGGCCACCTGCGAACCGGTGCTTCTCGGTATCACAAAGGCTTCGCTTGCTACCGATTCCTTCCTGTCGGCGGCTTCCTTCCAGGAAACCACAAGAGTTCTCACCGATGCAGCTATTAAGGGCAAAACCGATCCTCTTATCGGCCTTAAAGAAAATGTTATTATCGGTAAGCTTCTTCCGTCCGGCACGGGTATGAAGTGTTACAGCGAGGTCGAGCTCGAAAAGACTTATTCGGATGATACTAATCCCGATGAGCCTGCAAATGAGCCCGCGTAAAAGAAAATTTAAATAAAAGCTTGACAATCAAAGGTTTTAAATGTTAAAATCTTTGATTGTGTGAGCAAAACAAACACTTTTTTAACGGAAGTGTTTGTTTTGCTGACACATTGTGTCATATTTTCAGAAGGAGGTGCAATGAATTTGCCGACATTTAACCAGCTTGTTCGCAGTGGCAGACAGACAGTTGAGAAAAAATCGAAGGCTCCGGCTCTCGGTAGGGTCTTAACTCGAAGAAGAACGTTATGACTAACAACGCTTCTCCGCAGAAGAGAGGAGTTTGCACGGTTGTAAAGACCGACACTCCTAAAAAGCCTAACTCAGCTCTCCGTAAGCTCGCCAGAGTTCGTCTTACAAACGGAATCGAAGTATCAGCTTATATTCCCGGCGTAGGTCACAATCTCCAGGAGCACTCAGTTGTTCTTATAAGAGGCGGGCGTGTTAAGGATCTCCCCGGTGTTCGTTACCATATTGTCCGCGGTACACTTGATACTCAGGGCGTTACGGGCAGAATGCAGAGCCGTTCAAAGTACGGTGCTAAGAGACCCAAGGCAGCTAAAAAGGCGTAATTTCGCCGACTATTTAAAGACAGAATCTACTTGCAAGGTTTTAAGTCCGTGCAGGGTGTATATATATTTCTTATATTATGCCTCTTGCATTGACACCACGGGGTTTTGTCACCGAGTACCTATGATATCATTATAATTATGAAGGAGGGAAGCGAAGTGCCAAGAAGAGGCCAGATAGCAAAACGTGATGTTTTGCCGGATCCGCTTTACAATTCAAAGCTTGTAACCAGGCTTATCAACAGCGTTATGTATGACGGTAAAAAGGGCGTAGCCCAGAAAATCGTTTATGACGCATTTAACATTATCGCTGAGAAGACGGGTAAGGAACCGTTGGAGGTATTTGATGCCGCAATGGAAAATGTTATGCCCGTTCTCGAGGTTAAGGCTCGCCGCGTAGGCGGTGCTACCTATCAGGTCCCGATCGAGGTTCGTCCCGAAAGAAGACAGACCTTAGGTCTTAGATGGATCACTCTCTATGCTCGTCAGCGTTCCGAGAGAACTATGAAGGAAAGACTTGCAAACGAGATAATGGATGCCGTAAATGAAACAGGTTCGGCATTCAAAAAGCGCGAAGACACTCACAAGATGGCAGAAGCAAACAAAGCTTTTGCTCATTTCAGGTGGTAAGCTTACTAATATTTATGTTACCGTATTTATACGGTTATGGAGGATGTTATGCCAAGAAAGGTCACTCTTGAAAAAACAAGAAATATTGGTATAATGGCGCATATCGACGCCGGTAAAACAACTACCACAGAGCGTATATTGTTTTACACGGGTGTAAACCATAAAATCGGTGAGACCCACGACGGCGACGCTACCATGGACTGGATGGCGCAGGAGCAGGAGAGAGGTATAACCATCACTTCCGCTGCAACTACTTGTTTCTGGAAAAACCATCGTATCAATATTATCGACACTCCCGGCCACGTTGATTTCACTGTTGAAGTTCAGCGTTCGCTTCGTGTACTTGACGGTTCGGTTACCGTTTTGTGCGCAAAGGGCGGTGTTGAGCCTCAGTCTGAAACCGTTTGGCGTCAGGCTGACGAATATCATGTTCCGCGTATGATTTACGTCAATAAGATGGATATCATGGGTGCGGACTTCTACCATGTTCTTGACATGGTAGACGAGCGTTTCAAATGTAACCCCGTGCCGATTCAGCTCCCCATCGGTTCTGAAGACACATTCAAGGGTATCGTTGACCTCGTAGAAATGGATGCCGAGATTTATTATGATGACCTCGGTAAAGACGTAAGACGTGAGCCTATCCCCGACGATATGAAGGAGCTTGCCGAGAAGTATCGTGCAAAGCTTATCGAGCATGTCGCAGATCAGGACGACGAGCTTATGGAAAAATACTTCAACGGCGAGGAATTCACCGTTGAGGAAATCAAGAGAACTATCCGTAAATCAACTATCGAGAATAAAATGGTTCCGATAACTTGCGGTACCTCTTACCGCAACAAGGGCGTACAGCCTCTTCTCGATGCAATAGTTGATTATATGCCGGCTCCTACGGATGTTCCGGCTATAAAGGGTGTAAACCCCGATACAGACGAAGAGGAAGACAGACATTCTTCGGATTCGGAGCCGTTCTCGGCCCTCGCATTCAAGATTGCCACCGACCCCTATGTCGGTAAGCTCTGCTTCTTCAGAGTTTATTCGGGTACTCTGACTGCCGGCTCAACCGTTTACAACTCCGTTAAGGACGACGACGAGAGAATGGGCCGTATACTTCAGATGCACGCTAACCACAGAGAAGATATCGACTGTGTTTACGCAGGTGATATAGCAGCTGCCGTAGGTCTTAAGAACACTACGACAGGTGATACTCTCTGCGATGAGAAGCACCCGATAATTCTTGAATCAATGAAATTCCCGGATCCCGTTATCCGTGTAGCAATCGAGCCTAAGACCAAAGCAGGTCAGGAAAAGATGGGTATCGCTCTTCAGAAGCTTGCAGAAGAGGATCCTACCTTTAAGTGCTATACCGATGAAGAGACCGGTCAGACCATCATCGCCGGTATGGGTGAGCTTCATCTTGAAATTATCGTTGACAGAATGCTTCGTGAATTCAAGGTTGAGGCTAACGTAGGTAAGCCGCAGGTTGCTTACAAGGAGACAATCCGTAAGCCCGCTTCCTCCGATACCAAATATGCCCGTCAGTCAGGCGGTAAAGGTCAGTACGGTCATGTTAAGATCAACATTGAGCCTAACCCCAATAAGGGCTATGAGTTCGTAAATAACATCGTCGGCGGTGCTATTCCGAAGGAATACATCGAACCTGCTAACCAGGGTATTCAGGGTGCTATGCAGTCGGGCGTTATTGCCGGTTATCCGGTTGTTGACGTAAAGGTAACTCTTTATGACGGATCTTATCACGAGGTTGACTCTTCGGAAATGGCATTCAAGATTGCAGGTTCTATGGCATTCAAGGATGCTTCCAAGAAGGCCGATCCGGTTCTCCTCGAACCCATAATGAAAGTTACCGTTATCGTTCCCGAGGAATATATGGGTGACGTTATCGGCGACCTTAACTCTCGCCGCGGTGAGATTCAGGGCTTTGAAGAGAGAACTGGTGCTAAGCAGATCAATGCTCACGTTCCGCTTTCCGAAATGTTCGGTTATGCTACCGACCTTCGTTCCAAGACTCAGGGACGCGGTCAGTATGTAATGGAACCCGACGGATATAAAGAAGTTCCGAAGTCAATCGCTGAAAAGATTATCAGCGAAAGAACTAAAAAAGACTGATTAAATAGCTGAAAAGACTTGATATTTTATTCATTTATTGATAAAATATCAACCACAATGAAAAAATTTATTTGTTCTCATAAAAAAGGAGGAAAATTCAATGGCAAAGGCAAAATTCGAAAGAACCAAACCCCATGTTAACATCGGTACTATCGGTCACGTTGACCATGGTAAGACCACGTTAACAGCTGCTATTACAAAAACACTCGCAATGAAGGGCTTCGCTCAGTTCGAAGACTATTCAATGATCGATAAGGCTCCCGAAGAGAGAGAGCGTGGTATAACGATCAACACCGCTCACGTTGAGTATGAGACCGAAAAGCGTCACTATGCTCACGTTGACTGCCCCGGCCATGCTGACTATATCAAGAACATGATCACCGGTGCTGCTCAGATGGACGGTGCTATCCTTGTTATCGCTGCTACCGACGGCCCGATGGCTCAGACTAAAGAGCATCTTCTTCTCGCTCGTCAGGTTGGCGTTCCCTACATCGTAGTATTCCTTAACAAAGCTGATCAGGTTGACGATCCCGAGCTCCTTGAGCTTGTTGAGATGGAAGTTCGTGAGACTCTTAACGAGTATGACTTCCCGGGCGACGACACACCGATCATCGTTGGTTCTGCTCTTAAAGCTCTTGAGTATTCGGGCGACGATATTAACGCTCCCGAGCTTAAGCCGATTTGGGACCTTATGGATGCTGTTGATAACTACATCCCGACTCCCGACCGTAAATCAGACCAGCCGTTCCTTATGCCTGTTGAGGACGTTATGACCATCACAGGCCGTGGTACTGTTGCTACCGGCCGTGTTGAGCGTGGTGTTCTTAAGCTCAACGACGAAGTTGAAATCGTTGGTCTTACCGAAGAAAAGAAGAAGACCGTTGTTACCGGTATCGAGATGTTCAGAAAGACTCTTGATTATGCTGAGGCAGGCGACAACATCGGCGCACTTCTTCGTGGTATTCAGAGAACTGAGATTGAGCGTGGCCAGGTTCTTTCTAAGCCCGGTTCAATCCATCCTCATACAAAGTTCAAGGGCCAGGTTTACGTCCTTACTAAGGACGAGGGCGGCCGTCATACACCGTTCTTCAATAACTATCGTCCTCAGTTCTATTTCAGAACTACCGACGTTACCGGTACTATCACTCTTCCCGAGGGAACTGAGATGTGCATGCCCGGCGATAACGTTGTTATGAGCGTTGAGCTTATCACTCCTATCGCTATTGAGCAGGGTCTTCGTTTCGCTATTCGTGAAGGCGGACGTACCGTTGGTTCAGGCGTTGTTACTGAAATTGACGAATAATTCGTTAATACGATAATCAAAAATCACCTCTGTTTTTCAGGGGTGATTTTTTTATGTTCAGTCCGAATTTCGGGACTGTTATATTTTTACTATTGACACAGAACAAATGTTCGGTTACAATGACGGTACAATAATTTTTTCGGTGATTTTATGGAACGGGCAATACTTCATTGTGATTTGAATAATTTTTACGCTTCGGTCGAAACGGTTGTTTCTCCGGAGCTGCGCGGCAAAGCCATTGCAATTTGCGGCAGAACCGAGGATAGGCACGGCATAGTGCTGGCAAAGTCAGAGGCGGCAAAAAAATGCGGGGTAAAAACAGGCGACATCATATGGCAGGCAAAGGGCAAATGTCCCGAGCTTTGGTTTTTCCTCCTCGATTTTCCGAATATATCAAATATTCACGTGCGGTAAAATCAATATACGGCAGATACACCGATATGATAGAGCCGTTCGGTATTGACGAGTGCTGGCTTGATGTAAGCGGAAGTACACGGCTATTCGGCTCTCCCGAAACCATAGCCGATGATGTCAGAGAGGCTGTAAAAAAAGAACTCGGACTTACTATTTCCGTGGGTGTGTCATTTAATAAAGTGTTTGCAAAGCTCGGTAGCGATATGAAAAAGCCCGATGCGGTTACGGTTATACGACGTGAAAATTTTCGCGATATGATTTGGCAGCTACCCGCCGAGGATATGCTGTGGGTCGGAAGAAACACCTCGAAGGTGCTTAAAAAGTACGGTATTATAACAATAGGGGACATTGCAAAAAGCAATCCTGCGTTCTTAAAGACTACGTTCGGTAAGAACGGCGTTGTGTTGTGGCGCTGCGCCAACGGCCTTGAAAATTCGCCCGTCTGTAATATGGGCTACAGACCTCCGGTCAAGAGTGTTGGCAGGGGAGTTACGTGCGTAGACGACTTACGAGATAATGATGAGGTGTGGCGCGTCCTATTATCTCTGTCCCACGCAGTGTCGAAGCATCTTAGGGAGGACGGCCTTCTTGCCGGCGGTGTGCAGATAGGAATTAAAAACACCGCATTGTTCACGTCACAATCGCAGAGTAAGCTTATTTATCCAACACAAAACAGCCGAGAAATTGCCCTTAAAGCCTTTTCGCTGTTTAAGCAGACATATAAATGGCAAACTCCGGTAAGAGCTGTCACGGTGCGCGCAATAGAGCTTTTAAATCCGGATAAGCCTCAGCAGCTGAGCCTCGGCTTTGATATGACGCGTCATGAAAAGCTCGAAAGACTCGATAAAGCAATGCTTCGAATAAACGAGAAATACGGCAAGGGTACCGTTGTGGAGGCAACGGTGTTAAACGGCACAAAAATGCCGACAACAGTACCGTCAGCCGATAAGGATATATCGTTTTTGCCTTAGAGAGATAACATAAAAAAGCGGCTGTAAAGGCTTAGCGTCACTCAGCCTTTACAGTCGCTTTTAAGTTTATTCCGAAAGCTCAAGCCACTCGGTTTCCGCATCCTCAAGGCAGCTCTCCTTGTCCGCAATCAACGCGAGAATATCCGATAATTTTTGATAATCGCTCGAGACGTCGGGCTTTTCCGCCTCAGCTTTAAGCGTTGCAATTTCAGCTTCAAGACTGTCCATTTCGCGCTGAAGAGATAACAGCTTAGCTCTGCGTTTTCTGTCGTCCGCCTTGTTCTTTTTATTCTCTTTATATGCGGCTTTATTCTCGCTGTCCGCTTTAACGGTTTTTTCGACGATTTCCGGCTTTTTATGCTCAAGGTAATAGTCGTATCCGCCGTTGTATTCATTAAATCCCGTCGGGAACATCTCGATAATTTTATCCGGTACGCAGTTTAAAAAGTACCTGTCGTGAGATACCGTTATCAGCGTACCCGTAAATTCCTTCAGAGCGTCGTCAAGAGCCTCTTTGGCAATGTAGTCAAGGTGGTTGGTAGGCTCGTCGAAAATCAGCACATTGGCGCGCTTAAACATTATAATGCAAAATGCCACCTTGGCGCGGTTTGCTCCCGACAGATCGCGTACCCGTTTAAATACAGCCTCATCCTCAATCAGCAGCCTGCCGAGCGCACTTCTTATTTCAAATTCAGTCTTTGTCGGATAAGCTCTGTGCACAGCCTCTATTACGGTGTCGTCAAGGTTGAGATCGCCGAGCTCCTGGTCAAAATAAGCGACCTTTACGTTTCCTCCGAATTTAATCTGCCCCGTATATGGTATTTTTTTAAGAACAGCCTTTAAAAAAAGATGATTTGCCGACGCCGTTTTTGCCTATAATCGCGATTTTCTCGCCTTTTAAAACCTCAAGAGAGATGTTTTCATAAAGCTGCTTGCCGGTTGCGGCGTTTCCGACATAGATTCCGACATCCTTGCAAGAGAGCACCACCTTGTGAGGCTCAAAATCATATTCGAATTTGAAATGGACTTCCTTTTGCTTTGGGTTGGGCTTTGCCTGAAGCTCCATTTTTTCAAGAGCCTTAACTCGTGAGCCTACGCTGTTGCTGCTTGAAGATTTAGCGAGATTTTTTGCGACATAATCGCGCATTGCGGCAAGCTCGGATTGTTGCTTTTCATATTCCTTTTCGGCGTGGCGTATTCTCTCTTCCTTCTGAGTTAAAAATGCGCTGTAACCGCCCTTGTATTTATACAGACTTCCGTTTTCGATTTCGCATATATTATCAGCTACCTTGTCGAGAAAATATCTGTCATGTGATACTATCAGTACCGAGCCCTTGTATGAAGAGAGATAATCCTCAAGCCAAGTCAGCATGGTAAAGTCCAAATGGTTTGTAGGCTCGTCCAAAATGAGCAATTCAGGATTGTGAAGCAGTATTTTGGCAATTCCGAACCGTATCTTTTCGCCGCCGCTCAGGTGAGCTGTCTTTTGTTCGAGGTTAAAATCGCCGAACCCGAGCCCGTTTAAGACTATGTTTATTCTCGTGTCTGCAGTGTAGCCGTTAAGAGCGTCATATTGGTTTGTCAGTTTTTCGTAAGCTTCCGAAAGATTTCTGTATTTCTCGGAGCCGGGTGTTGAGGCTGAAATTCGTTTTGATGTTTCAAGCAGCTTTTCTCTTACGTCATAGACCTCCGAGAGTGCGTCCTCGATTTCCTCTCTCAGAGTATTTTCGGAGTTCAAAGCTTCGTTTTGCTTGAGGTATCCTATTTCAAGCGAGCTTTTGACGGTTCTCGTTCCGCTGTCAAAGGGGAGTATCCCGGTGATAATATTGAGAAGCGTGCTTTTGCCGGCGCCGTTTACACCGAGCAGACCTATTCTTTCATTTTCGTTTATGCTGAACGAGACGTCCCTTAAAACAACTTCGTCCAAAAAGCTTTTGCAGATTTTATCAAGTGTTACAAGCATTCCTGCTCCTTATTTAATGAAACGGGATACATCTTCGTTTTTACCCAATATCATAAGCGATTCGCTGTCGGTAAAAACGTGTTCCGGCTTCGGAAGGGGGAATATGTTGTTTCCTTCGCTTTGTTGCAAGTATGCTGATTCCGTATTTTGAACGCACATTTACTTTGAGTATGCTCTTGTTAAGCCAAGAGGAGGGGACGGCTATTTCATAAATAGAGTATTCATCGTTAAGCTCGATATAATTAAATATATTGTCCGAGCCGTATTTTACCGCAAGTCTTTCGGCGGTCTCTTTTTCGGTGTATATTACGTCGTCGGCACCGTTTCTTAAGAGAAATTTTGCATGAACGTCGCGGCTTGCCCGTGCGAGTATAAACTTGGCACCGAGATCCTTTAATAGAGCCGTGGTTTCAAGAGAACTTTGGAAATTATCTCCTATGGCAACAACGCACAGGTCAAAGTCTCTGACGCCTATCGTTTCCATGAACTGTTCATTTGTGGCGTCACCGATAAGAGCGTTTGTGACAACCGATAAGACATTGTTTATACGCTCTTCATTTATGTCTATAGCCATAACGTCATTGTTTTGCTCACTGAACTTCTTCGCCATATGGCGTCCGAAACGTCCGAGTCCGATTATTAAAATAGATTTCATTTTTTATCCTTCCTTACCCAATGGTTATCTGTTCTTCCGGATATCTTGATATATCCGGTGCCTTAGATTCTCTGAGAGACAGCAGTAATGTCAGACCGCCGACTCTTCCGAAAAACATCAGGCATATCAGTATAAGGTGCGAATAACCTCGTAAAAACGGAGTCACACCGAGCGTTACACCTACCGTACCGATAGCCGAGGCTGTTTCAAACAGTGCTTCCTTCATGGTTATGCCGTCAATCCAAGTAATTGCTGCACCCGAGGCAGAAAAAAGAGCCATATAGAGAAATATAAGGCATACTACGTGTCGTAGGGCGTCCGGCTCGATTCTGCGTTTAAAAATCTCAACATCTTTTGTGCTTGAGCTCAGAAAAGATGCTTGCAATAAGCACCGCAAGCGTTGTTGTCTTAAATCCGCCGGCCGTTGAGCTCGGCGAGCCGCCGATAAGCATAAGAACGATCATGGTTATTACGGATGCGTCGGAAAGCTTTGTCAAATCGACAGTATTAAAGCCGGCGGTTCGAGCCGTTACCGACTGGAAAAAGGCGGCAATTATTTTGTGAGGAACCGAGAACCCTTTAAAAGCGTCGCTTTTTATGTCAAATATAAGTATCAGACCTGCACCTACGACTATCAACATGGCAGTTGTGACAAGAACGATTTTTGAATGAAGCTTCAATCTTCTGAATATAAATCTTGTGTTCATAAGATCCGCCCATACAAAAAAGCCGAGTCCGCCGATTACAATGAGCAGCATAACAGTAATGTTGACTACTATATCGGCACTGTATTCGGTGAGTGAGGTGTATTCGTTTCCCGGTGTACCCATTATGTCAAATCCGGCGTTGCAAAATGCGGAAACAGAGTGAAATACGGAAAAATAAATTCCCTTTAGGACTCCGAATCTCGGAACAAATCTCGTTGCGAGCAAAAGTGCTCCTACGCCTTCTATGAGAAATGCTCCTCGAATCGTAAAGCGAGCCATTTTGACTATTCCGGCCATTTGAGGCGCATTTATCGATTCCAAAAGAGTGTATCTGCTTTGAAGTCCTATATTCTTTTTTGTAAATGTCATAGCGCAGACTGCAAGAGTCATAAAACCCAAGCCGCCTATCTCGATGAGACAGAGTATAACAATTTGCCCGAAGAGCGACCAGTATGTGGCGGTGTCCTGTACTACAAGCCCGGTAACACACGTAGCTGAGGTGGATGTAAACAGCGCATTCTCAAACGATGTGTGGATTCCGTCTCTCGAAGAAATGGGCAGCGTCAGAATAAACGCCCCCAGAAATATTATAGTTATATAGCCGAGTATTATTTTTTTCATCGGCGAGAGCTTGAATTTACGTTTCTTTTCTGTCTTTTTTATTTCCATTTTTATCCCTTAAAAATTTTAATACCGCCGAGAACATCCTGACGAGTGTGGATACCACTATTATCCCCACCGCAAGAGCCATAGCGAGCTTTATGGTGTAAAATGCGCTTGTTATAAAATTATTCCAATCATTTTTCAGGGCGTAGCTCATGGTATAGTAGAGAACGCCGCCGGGAATGAGAGGAATCATGGGTACTATCAAAAATGTCGATGTCGGAGTCTTTTTAATTCTTGCAAATATCTCCGCATAAATCGTAACTGCGATTGCCGCAAAAAAATACCTGAGCGGCTCGCTGTGAAACCATATTCCGAAAAATAAATATGTGCCCCAGGATAAAGCTCCTCCGAGGGTTGCGATAAGCAGTTTAGTGCCCCTCAGATTGTAAAGTATCGCAAATCCGAAGGCTCCCAATGTGCCGGTCAATATCTGTATAAAATATGTCATTTGCCGATACCTCCGAAAATGAGGGCCGCAATGATGTAACCGGCGGCTATTGCAAGCGATACAAGGCACGCTTCGCAAAATCTGAGCATTCCGGCCATTATGTCTCCGCTTATCATATCGCGTATGGAGTTAGTCAGTGCCACTCCCGGTATCAGCAGCATTATATTGCCTATTATTATTTTGTCGGTTGAATAGCCGAAGCCGAGCATTACAAAGGCAAAAGCTATCGAGCATACTGCAAAAGAGCATACAACATTGGCAAATATCATATTTACCTGAGTCTTTTCCGTGGCATATACAATCAGCTTCAGTACAATTCCTATCAGTGCCGCAGCAATTCCGTCCAAAAAGGCGCCGCCGAAAAAGATTGCAAACGCTCCGGCTATCAGGGCACTTACGGTACATTGTATCGGGAGGTTGTATTCCTTGGTGCCTTTTTCTATCTCATCTATCTGATTGCGGATATAGTGAATATCGGGGACTCTTCGTACTATTTTCCTTGACAGGTCATTTAGCTTGTGAAGCTTTGTTAAGTCGGTGTGGTGTTTTGTAATGCGGCGCGTCTCCGTTATTGAATTGCCGTCCTTGTCCTCAAGTGTTGCAACCATGCTTGAGGTTATGGTGAAGACATCAATTCTTTTAACGTCGTATGCATTGCAGATTCTTTTTACGGAATCCTCAACACGGCTGATTTCCGCACCGCTTATAAGCATTTTTTCCCCTATGTCGAGAGCACACGTGAGAAGCATTTTTGAATCCATAAAACACCTCCGATTTTTGGACAAACTGATTATAATATAATAAGAAGCAAAAAACAATGCTTTTTAAAAACATTTACAAGGACTTAAAAGAGCAAAGCAAAACCGCAAAAGTCTCGGCTTTCGCGGTTTTTTTAAATAAAGGTTATATGGTGAGTGCAGTAATAATGCTTGAATATAGCTTTACCGGGTCGTTTAAGAAATTGTTTTTGACCGCTTCAAGCTGCATACTGTCCGCTACAAATATCGTGAGCTTCATAAGTGCCTCGTCACCGTTCATAAGCGAGAATGTGACATAATAGCCGCCGCCCGGAGCGGATACGGTTTCTATCTTGTTTTCTCGCATTGTTTTAGCGAGCGTCATAAGCTTTATAGCAGAATTTACGGCTTTTTCACGGACGGTTTTGGGAAGTGAGGTTTCAAGCGTGTCAGCTATGTCCTTTCCCTTTTCGGTAGCCGTGAGCAGCTCTTCGCCGTTCTCGTCAATATCCATATCTATGGTGCCGTTTTTCAAAAGCTCCGATATAGCCTGATTTATTTCAAAATAATTGGCAAGGCCGTCCTGAAGCATGGAATCGTTGAGGTTCTGTTTCGAAATCGGAGCGTCAACGGCTCTCAAAATATAGCATATCAAAAGTCTGATTTCGTCGCGGTTACGAAGCCCGCCGAGCTCTATACCCTCGTCAAAAGCGTCAAATTCCATTTTGCACCTCCGAAAAAATCACTTCTTTTATTATAGCCGAAAGTGCATTACGTGTCAATCAAGGTAATCTACGGTCTCAAGATATTTTCCGTCCTTATAATAAACGCGCGGAACCCTGCGGTTTATTCCGCAGCAGAACTCATAATTAAAGCTGTGAGCGTTATCGGCAACGTCCTCTACGGTTATTACATTGTCTTGATCCTTGCCGATAAGCGTTACCTCATCACCCTGCTTTGCTTCGGGAATATCCGTGACATCGACCATAAATTGATCCATACAAACTCTGCCTATGATATCGGCGAATTTGCCGTGAATCAAAACCTTGCCTTTGTTTGACAGTGCTCTCGGATACCCGTCGCCGTAGCCTACGGGTACAGTCGCTATACGCATATTGCTCTTTGACGTAAAAGTACTGCCGTAGCTGACGGTAAAGCCGGGTCCCACGGATTTTATGTATGCTATATGGCTCTTCAACTCTAAAGCAGGATGAAGCTCAAGCTTTGACTTGTCTACTTCCTCCGACGGGTAAAGTCCGTATGTCATAATACCGCTTCTTACCATGTCAAGAAAGTTGTCGTCAAATTCTATAATTCCTGCGGAGTTGCACATATGCTTTATCGGTATCTCAACTCCGGCTTTATCGAGCTTTCCGACAAAATCAAGGTACTTTTTCTTCTGATTGTTGCATGAAGTTTTGTCCTCTTCATCGGCGCAGGCAAAGTGGGTGAATATACCGTTTATTTCAATGTTCGGCAGAGAATATATCTTTTTGATTTCTTCTATGCTTTCATCTGTCGGCTGCATTCCGATTCTGCCCATACCGGTGTCGAGCTTTATGTGTATTTTGGCGGTCTTTCCGAGCTTTACAGCCTCGTCTGAAAGAGCCTTGGCGGTGTGATATTCAAATACCGCATGCATTATTTCGTAATTTATAAGGTCGTCATAATCCTGCGGAAAAACATATCCCAAAATAAGTATGGGGTTTTTGATGCCGTTTTTGCGTAAAACCACTGCTTCCTTGGCGGTCGCAACGCCGAATGCATAACAGCCGATTTCGGATAAAGCCTTTGCTACGGGCACGGCACCGTGGCCGTATGCGTCTGTTTTGATTATTGCCATTACCTTTGTTTCTTTGCCGACCTTATCCATGGCATTTTTGATATTTTGACAAATTGCGTCAAGGTCTATCTTGGCGTAAACTCTCTGTGGGAGCATATTTCAAACCTTCTTTATACTATTTCGCACAGCGGTGCGATTTTAATGTTTTCTATTGTCAATGCGGCTCTTATTTTCCTTACGAATTCCAAAGCCTTTGCTCCGTCTCCGTGAACGCATATAGAGTTTGCCTCTATCGCAATTTCCTTGCCGGTTATCGCGGTTACCTTGCCGTGCTTTACCATTCCGATAACGCGCTTTATGGCTTCGTCCTCGTCGGTTATGACTGCGCCCGGCTTTGTCCTCGCAACAAGAGAGCCGTCCTCCTCATACGCCCTGTCAGCAAAAACCTCCTTGGCGCATTTAAGACCGGTGTCGGCGGCGGCTTTAAGCATTTGACTGCCCGAAAGACCGAGAAGTATAAGGCTCGGGTCAACCTCGTATATTCCCTCGCATATTGCCTTTGACAGCGCATAGTCCTTGCCGGCGGTGTTGTAAAGCGCACCGTGAGGCTTTACGTGCTGAATTTTAAGGCCGTTAGCCTTTGCAAAAGCCGACAGAGCACCTATCTGATACATTACGTAAGCCTTTGCATCTGCGGGGCTTACATTCATATTGCGCCTGCCGAAGCCCATAAGATCGGGGTAGCCGGGGTGTGCGCCGAGATTAACGTTGTTTTCTAAGTATTTTAACCGTCTTATCCATAACCACGGGGTCTGAAGCGTGAAATCCGCAGGCTACGTTTGCCGATGAGATGTATTTTGCAACCTCTTCGTCAAGACCTATTTTATATGCGCCGAAGCTCTCGCCCATATCGCAGTTTAAATCTACAGTTGTTGCCATTTTATCTCCTCCCGTTAAAATTTGAGATCGGTGTTTTTAATGTCGGTAATAAGCATGTGACCCGGAGCATGCGTTATGCAAAAGTCAGGCTTTGAATTCATCATTATAGACTGCGGAGTTACGCCGCAAGCCCAAAATACAGGTGTTTCACCCGGCTTTACGGTAACTGCGTCGCCGAAATCGGGCTTGTTTATATCACTTATGCCTATCTGCTCGGGATGACCTATCTGAATAGGCGTGCCGTGTACGCGCGGCATAGAGGAGGTGATGTTGACCGCTTTTACAATCTGGTCGCGGGGCAGGGGACGCATACTTACAACCATCTTGCCGGAAAATACGCCGGCGGGTTCGCAGTCGATATTTGTAAGATACATCGGAACATTTTTGTGCTCCTCAATGTGACGTACCGTAATACCGCTGTCCAAAAGTTCGCTTTCAAACGAAAAGCTGCAGCCTATGAGGAACGCTACAAGGTCGTCGCGCCAAAATTGCTCTACGCTGTCATATTCGCCGGTCATAACACCCTTTTCATATATTCTGTATTTGGGAATGTCCGTTGCGATATTGCAGTCCTTTGCAATCTTTTTAAGATACGGGTCTCCAACGTCTGATACCTCAAGTATGGGGCAGGGCTTCGGATTTCTCTGCGTAAACAGAAGAAAGTCGTATGCGAGCTCCTTCGGCAGTATTGCGAGATTGGCCTGAGCATAGCCGAGGCACATTCCCGATGTCTGACCCGTTATTTTTTTATCTCTTATCAGTTTTCTGACTTCATACGGAGCCATATGTGCTAAATCCATTGTTGTCACCTCTTGTTAATAGTGGAGCAGATATGAGTGGAATTCCTTTTGTTCCTGCTTTAAAAGCCGTTCTGCTTTTTGTCTGTCGATAAGCTCAAAATGAACCTTGGTGCCGGGTCTTGCCTGAGCCAAAAGCGGAAGATCCACAGAAATTACCGTTGCGATTTTGGCATAACCGCCGGTAGTCTGCCTGTCTGCAAGCATTATTATCGGGTTCCCCGTGCGCGGAATTTGTATGCTGCCGAAAACAATGCCGTCGGAAATAATATCGACCGTGTTTTTGTATTCAATCTTTTCGCCGGACAGCTTACAGCCCATTCTGTCGGATTCGTTTGTAACCGTGTATGTGCTGTTTAAAAATGTTTTAATTCCGTGATCCGTAAAATAATCGTCCTGTGGGCCCAAAAGCACTCTTACGGTTATTTCGTCGCTTCCGAAATCCTCTTTCGGTGCCGAATGTATAAGATGCTTGTGAAATTCATCGTATACATCTCTGCACGGAACAATGTCGCCCGCCTTTAACGGTCTGCCGTCGAGTCCGCCGAGCTTGCATTTCAGATTTGTAGAGCGGCTGCCCATAATAACAGGAACATCTATACCGCCGCGAACAGCTATATAAGCTCTCATTCCGCTTTTTGCAGCGGAAAATGTCAGCGTTTCATCTTGCTTTACAAATACGGTCGTATACATTTCAACGGGTACACCGTCAATCTTAGGCGACATATCGGCACCCGTAATCGCAATGTAATTTGACTCTAAGAATTTAAAGGAACCGCCGAGATATGTCATCTCTATTACGGCTTCATCGGTAAAATTACCGACGAGTGCGTTTGCTATGTGGTAGGAGCGAACGTCCATAACGCCGGATGCGTTAAACCCCATAGCCGCAAAGCCTTTTCTTCCGCCGTCCTGAATTGTGGATAACATTCCGGGAGTAATGACTTTAATACTCATTCGCCGTCACCTCCGATAATACGACACTCGTATGTGCCGTTTTGAACCTTTGCCGATATATCGTCGAAGGTTTCTTTGTCAATCGGGACAAATCTTATATAATCTCCGGCTGAATAAAGTATCGGCTCGTCTCTTTCCGGGTCGTACGGCTTTACGGGTGTCGTACCGATAAGTCTCCAGCCTCCGGGGGAGGAGAGAGGGTAAATGCCCGTTTGCTCGCCGCCTATTCCGACAGCACCTGCATGAATCTTAGTCCTCGGATTTTGCAGCCTCGGAGTTTTGATTCTGTCATCAAGGCCTCCGAGATACGCAAATCCGGGCAAAAAGCCCAGCATATAAATCAAATAATCGGTTCCCGAGTGTATCTTTACAACTTCATCCTCGGTAAGCTTGTTGATTTCTGCAACGTCTTTTAAGTCCTCGCCGTATTCGCCGCCGTACAGCACCGGTATTTCTATAATTCTCTTCTTGCCCTCCGAGGACGCTTCAAGGTCGCCGCAAAGCTTCGTTATCTTTGCCTTAAGCTTTTCTCCGCCCGTAATGCACGGGTCATAGATTATAAGAAGCGACCGAAACGTCGGAACAGTCTCGACAATACCGAGAATGTTTTTTTTATGGAGTGCTTTGTCAAGCGCGTGAACGCAGGCGTTTATTTCGGCGCTTATTTCATTGCCGAATTCGACGGTTATTGCGCTGTCGCCGGAAGAGAGAAATTTAGGAGCATTCATACAAATACCTCTTGAAATTATTTTCTGTCGTCAAAAAATCCGAGCTCTATTGTTTTATCAAACCAGGCCTTGCATTTTTCGGTGAGCGTGGGAGCGTATCTTATACACTCACGCATCATATTGACAATCATCATATTTGTAGTGAGGTCAAAACCGTCTATCGACGGTATCTGCCAACCGTACATATCAACCATGCCGCTTCTTGCCGCAGTCTTTAAGACGTCTTTTTCAAGCTCTGCGTCGTGCATGATGTTTATATCGCCTTTAAGATAGGCTATTGCAGCAATCATACCGTAGCAGCCCCAGTCCGAAACGGTTGCGGTTATAATGTTGTCTGCGGCAACAACGCTTGCGATTCCTCCGTTACAGCCGCATACGCAGTTCGATTTTTCAGAGGTGTAGGGTACGTATTTTTTGATATGGTCAAGAACTGTGCCCATACCCAATTCGTTTCCGAGGTCGCCTATTGCAATATTCAAAACACCGGCCTTTTGAAGCTTTGTAAAGAGTATGTCACCCTTTGCCTCGAGTGCCGTAGTGTTTTTGCCTACCGCGTTGTGATATTCGCCGACGCCGTTTGCACCGGGGAACTCATTTGCTATTACAGCCTTTGGCATCCCCTTTGAAATAATCTCGTCGGCAAAAGCTTCCGCTTTATCTTTGTCCTTTGTGAATGGGATGAATGCCATGGAAACGGGGTGAGCATTCATCTCTTCAATGGTATCGTAAAGGTGAAGGCCTATCACCCTTGACATATTTCTGACGGCTTCCACATTTTCGTCTTGGCAGATTATAACGGGCTTTACATCAAATGCGAGCGACAGTGCTCTTGCAAGAAGCATCGAGCTTACTATGCCGTCAGTCTCGGCATGATGATGGTCAAGCAAAACGAAGCCGGTCATTATATATACAATATCGTCTTTTTTAAGTGTCGCGCACAGCTTTTTGGCAGCGTTCATTGTAGTGGGCATACCGGTATACTCGCGCGAGGCCTTGTAGAGAATGCGGCAAACACCGTATCCGCGCGGATCGAGATTTGCGAGATTATCAAGATTTTCGCCTATATTAAGGTCTGTAAGTGCTTTTTGATCCATAATTATTCTCCCTCTTTAAAAAGAATACAAGGCTGTTTCGATTTAAGCGAAACAGCCGTATTGCAGATGTGTATTATCGGTTTTATTCACCGCATTCGTCATGAAGGCGTTTGAGGTATGCGTCCTGAAGAGTTTTGATGATTTCGGGAGCTTTGCCGCCGACGGGCTCACCGTCAAGCTCGCATGCAGGCATACAAAGAGCGCCCGAGGACGAAACTATTATTTCGTCGGCGTTTTTAAGCTCTTCGAGAGTATAGTCGCGTTCTTCTACCGGTATGCCTTTTTCGTGGCAGATCTCTATAAGGTGCTTTCTGGTGATACCGGGCAAAACGAGGCAGTCAAGCTGATGAGTAATGAACTTGCCGTCTTTTATTATTGAAACGTTTGAGTGAGCGCACTCCGTTACGAGATCTCCGCGGTGGAATACAGTTTCGTCGCAACCCTTTTCAAGAGCTCTTTGCGAAGCCAAAACGCTCGGTATAAGGTTAAGAGTTTTAACATTGCAGTAATAAAATCTCTTGTCCTCCATGGTAGCGAGCTTGTAGCGAAGAGATAAATCCTTCATCGGGCAGGGCCTTGTGTATATAAGGAGATTAGAGGGCGAGTCGGGGAAAACGTGATTGCGTATTCCGGTTCCTCTTGTAGCTTCCCAATAAACAAACTGATTGGGGTCATCCACCTTGGTTACGCACTCATAGAGTGTCTTTTAAGCTCTTCACACGGCATCGGAGCAGGTATTTCGAGCAGCCTACAGCTGTTGTAAAATCTGTCGAGGTGATCCTCAAGCGCAAAGATGGTGCGGTTTACCGAATATGTAGCGTCGTAAACTCCGTCGCCGAAGTACATAGCGCGGTCGTTCATCGGGACCGTCATCTTTTCAATAAGATCGAATTTGCCGTTGTAGTAACCGATATTCTCCATTTTTGTCAGCTCCCCAAAATAATGTTATAAAAGCAAAACAAGTTAAGCCCAATTGAGTTTTGCCCGCCATCGCACAGAATTCAAAAAGACTTAACTTACAATAAGACATTATAATACGGCATTTTTTACCTGTCAATAAAAATTAAACAAATCGTAAAATAATGTCGAAATTGACTAAAATTATCGTATATGTACTATTTCTCCCGAGGTTATGGTTTTTGTTTCACCGTCCGACAGAATTACAAGGCCGCCGTCCGGGGCTATGTCGAGAACCTTTGCGTCATATTCGCTGTCGGGCGTTATAACCCTGACGATTTGACCTAAAGACGCCGAGTACATTTTCAGCCTGTTTATTATTTCACCGGTGTTTTCGGCGTTGAGGGCGTCGCGGCGTATGATGTAGCGGTCAAGGTTGTTTACTATGTCAACCGCTATTTCGTTGTGGTCAAGCTCACCCTCGTATTTATCGCCTATGCTTGCGGCAGTATACATTATTTCCTCCGGGAATTCCTGCTTTTCGATATTAAGACCTATCCCGACTACGGCGTATTTCGGCTTGCCGTTTTTATTTACTATTTCACACAGTATACCGCATATTTTTTTGCCGTCGAGTAAAATATCGTTCGGCCATTTTATTTTGCAGTCAAAATCAAAAAAGTTAAAGAGCGTATCGCGCACGGCAAGCCCCGCAAGACTTGACAGCAGGTCGAAATTGGGCTCTTTTCCACTTATCTCGTAAACGATTGAAATGTATACGCCGGTACCCTTAGGCGAGCAAAAGGTTCTGCCGGAGCGGCCTTTGCCGGCGGTTTGACAGTCGGATACAACGAAAGCTCCGAGGCCCTTGCCGTCGCCGCAAAGCTTTTTTGCGACCTCATTTGTGGATTCGGTCTCGGCAAAATAATGCAGCCTGCGCTTTGAGCGATATTGTCTTAAGTGATATATAAGGCTTCTTTCGTTAAGTAAGATTGTTCATTTATTATCAGTCCGTTTCGGTTTAATAGTTTAATACAGGTATATGTTGCTGCCGCTTTCGGTGCAATACTGATATTTTACATAATAGTATTTGGAAGGTCAAGTGTATTTGGAAAAAACCGACAAATCCGTGTCAAATGAATGTAGGTTATCCGTTTACCGAAAAAATGTCGGATTTTTGTAATGAATTTAGATATTATCCATTGACTTTTTTTGCGATTTATTGTAAATTATATTATGTTATGCAACAAATATGTATGAGTGAAGTTTAGCTTTTAAAACCACTCGGAAGGGGAAACTCATTATGTCTAAAAAAGAAAAAATACCTTCAACTCCCGAAATGAGAGCCCAAAAGCTTGCTCGCAGTGCCGAAAAGAGAAAGATTTTCGGTAAGACTTTTGAAAAGGCTTTCGGAATTATGCTTGCGCTTTTGCTTGTTTACTCGGTATGCAGCATAGCTTTTAAACCTGCTACCGCTCCGGTTGCAACAAGTGCCGGCACTCAGACCTCATCAGGTTCTTCGTCGGGCAGTTCTTCGTCGGGCAGCTCTTCATCGGGCAGCAGCTCTTCAGGCAGTGCTTCAAGCAGTGCTTCTTCCGATAATACCGCTTCTGCTTCTTCGGACAACTCTTCGGCTGCTCAGGGCAATGCCGCAGCTCCCACAGAGCTTTCCGCATCAAGCTCGGTAGAAGATGTTGTTAATTACTTCAATAAGGCCATCAACAATGTTAAGCCGAACGCTAAAGAGATAACTCTTACAAAAGAGAAAAACTCCCAGGCCGGCAGTGTTTCGGGTGACCTCCCCAAGACTCTCACAAGCATGGCTGATTCTCTTATAGCAGCCAATATGGGCGACAAAGATGTTTCTACCGTTTCTCCGGCAACCTCGGTTGACGATAAAAACGCTATGTTCCCCGTAGAGAACGAGAACTGGTCAAGCCAGCTTACAGCTGACGACATCGAGAGCAAGGAAGTAGTTGATAACGGCAGCTCTTATGTTATAACTCTTAACATCAAGGCTGATGAGCCGTCTACCGATACTGCTCACGGCAACGGCCACAACGGAAAAGTATTCTCTGTTGTTATGCCGTCAATTGTTACCGATAACGCAGGTCCTGCAGCAAGCATTATTAAGGATGTTAAAACAGGTCACAGCGACGGTTATGTTAAGATCACCGTTGATAAGGCGTCCGGTAATGTTACCGAGGCTACATACTATTTTGTATGGACTCTTTCTCTTACCGCATTGTCAAAGAATGTTTCAATTCCTTTCGGACTTGAAAAGAACTTCACGATTGCTTGGTAATTAAGCTAAACAAACAAATCTTAAGGCACCTCATTTGAGGTGCCTTTTATTTTTTGCCGTTGTGCCGAGAGTAAAAACTGTTTTCTTACGGACAAAGCTATCGGTATCTTTTCAGCAATGCAAAACGTAATCGGCAGCAATAGCAGTAAAAAACAACAGTAAAAAAGAGGTGCGCCGAAAACAGCGTACCTCTTTTTGCCTTTGTAATTGCAAGCCTTAGTTTTTGAGGCTCTGAAGCGGAGCCGGTATTCTTCCGCCGCGGTTAATGAACTTAGCGGGGGAAGAGGTGTTAACTTTCATTATGGGTGAACTGCCGAAAAGGCCGCCGAATTCAACCTCATCATCATCGCTTCTGCCGATTGCGGGGATAACTCTTACGGCTGTGGTCTTTGAATTAACCATACCGATAGCCGCCTCATCGGCAATTATTGCGGATATTACCTCGGCAGGTGTATCGCCCGGTACGGCTATCATATCAAGTCCTACGGAGCATACTGCGGTCATTGCCTCAAGCTTTTCTATTTTGAGCGTTCCGCTCCTTGCGGCGTCTATCATTCCCGCGTCCTCGGAAACGGGTATAAATGCGCCGGAAAGACCTCCGACGTGTGAGGACGCCATAACGCCGCCTTTTTTTACTGCGTCATTCAAAAGAGCAAGGCAGGCTGTTGTACCGCAGGCACCGCACTGCTCAAGACCCATTTCTTCAAGAATGTGCGCAACCGAATCTCCGACCGCCGGTGTGGGGGCAAGAGACAAGTCTACAATGCCGAACGGGACACCGAGCTTTTCTGCGGCTCTTGATGCTACAAGCTGACCGACTCTTGTGATTTTGAATGCAGTCTTTTTAACGACGTCGGCAACGTCCGTAATATTTCCGTCTGGTATTTTTGAGAGAGCAGAGCGAACAACTCCGGGTCCCGATACGCCTACGTTGATAACGCTGTCGGGTTCACCCGCACCGTGGAATGCGCCTGCCATAAACGGATTGTCATCGGGAGCGTTGCAAAATACAACGAGCTTTGACGGCCCTACAAGGCCCTTATCCTTAGTAAGAACAGCCGATTCGCGGACTATTTTTCCCATAAGGGCAACAGCATCCATATTTATACCGGCTTTTGTGGAGCCTATGTTAACGCTTGAGCAGAGTCTTTCGGTTACGGCAAGAGCCTCGGGTATGCTTCTTATAAGCTCCTCGTCTCCCTTTGCAAACCCCTTTTGCACAAGTGCCGAATATCCGCCTAAAAAGTTTACTCCGACTGCCTTTGCGGCCTTGTCAAGAGTCTTGGCGTATTTTATGGGGTCGCCTCCGGCAGACGCGAATATCATTGACACGGGAGTTACTGATATTCGCTTGTTGATTATCGGAACACCGTATTCCTTTTCTATCTCTTCGCCTGTTTTGACGAGGTTTTCGGCTTTGCGGCATATCTTGTCGTAAATTCTGCCGCACGCCTTGTCAGCGTCCGAGTCCGCACAGTCAAGAAGAGATATTCCCATAGTGATGGTTCGTATGTCGAGATTTTCCTCCCGAATCATATTGATAGTTTCAAGTATATCCTGTGTGTTTATCATAGAATTCTTCCCTTACTTGGAATATTTATAAATTATATGTGATGCATCGTATTAAAAATGTCCTCGTGAACGGCATTTATCGAAAGTCCGGTCTTTTCACCGAGAGAGGAGATTTCATCCGCAAAAGAGGTAAAGGGTATATCGCATTTGTCAACGTCAACGAGCATTATCATACAAAACATATCCTGTAAAATCGATTGTGTGACCTCAATTATGTTGACGGAATGCTTCGCGCAGAGCGTAGATACTTCGGCGAGTATGCCCACGGTGTCCTTACCGACAACGGTTATAATAGAACGCATAAAATGTACCTCCAAAAAAATTCTTAGGATATTTTATCACACTTTTGCTCCGTTTAACATATCAAATGACAATTTTTTTCAAAAAACAGTATATTCTTAAAATATGCTATTATATCCTAAGAATAATTCCACTTGAGGCGATTTGATGTATAAAAGAACAGTTGATTTGCACGTCCATACCGATAATTCCCCCGACGGTAACCATTCCGCAATGTTTATCTGCGAAAAAGCTGAACTTACGGGACTTCGCGCTTTGGCTTTCTGTGACCATTGCGAAATAGACAGCTTTTATCAGGACAAGTATGATAAACGTATACGCTCGGCGTATTACGAGGTGGCAATGGCACAGTCGGCATTCCGCGGGAAGGTGCTTGTGCTTGAGGGCATAGAGCTCGGCCAGCCTCACTATGACCCGGAGCTTGCCGAAAAGGTGCTTGCCATGCGAGAGTATGACCAGGTCATAGGCTCTGTGCATAATCTTCGCAATACACAGGACTTTTATTATATGGACAGCTTTACCGAGGAGAGTGCAAACGATTATTTTAATCGCTATCTCGATGAAATTCTCGGCCTTTTGGAGTGGGGTAATTTTGATATACTCGCTCATCTGACATATCCTCTCAGATATTTCTATTCAAAATCCGGCATCATTATTGATATGTCAAGATACAGCAAAAAAGTAGATGAAATATTAAAGCTGACTGCCGAAAAGGGCAAGGCGCTTGAGGTGAATTCGGCGGGTCTTCGCCAACCTATTAAAAAGCTTGCACCCGAAGCTGATGTTGTAAAGCGTTTTAAAGAGCTCGGAGGAAAATATGTAACCTTCGGCTCTGACGCGCATTTTGCAGAAGACCTTGCGGCCGGACTTACCGAAGCGTATGACGCTATGAAAGCCGCCGGCTTTAATGAGATGACGCTATTTCAGCAGCGCACACCTCTTCTGATGCCCATTGAATAATAATTTAAATCGAAACGGAATTTATTTATGATTGTAAAAGCAGCCGCAAAAATAAATCTGATGCTTGATGTTGTCGGAAAGCTTCCGAACGGCTACCACAGCTTATTTATGATAATGCAGTCGGTAAGCTGTTATGATACCGTGCGTGTTGACAGAACAGGCGAAAACGGCATTAAGATAATTTCCTCCGACGAACGTGTACCGAAGGACGAAAAAAACATTGCTTATAAAGCCGCCGAGGCATTTTTTGATTACGCCGGTATTTCCGATAGGGGTATAGAGATTGAAATCGGTAAAAAAATTCCCATGGCGGCAGGTCTCGCCGGCGGAAGTGCCGACGGTGCAGGAGTGCTGTATATATTGAACAGGCTGTATAAAACAGGCTTTGACGAATTCACTCTTTGCTCGATAGGCGAAAAAGTCGGAGCGGACGTACCGTTTTCTCTGACGGGCGGAACAAGCCTTTGCGTGGACACAGGCGGTGTTATAGCTCCGCTTCCCGCAATTTCCGACTGCTCTATTGTTCTGTGTAAGCCCGATATGGGCGTTTCTACCGTGAATGCATACAAACAGATAGACGAGGCGCAGCGTATACGTCATGCAGACCGCACCGCCATGCTGTATGCAATGAAAAACCGCGATACCGCACTTATGTACGAAAAAATGAACAATGTTTTCGAGCAGGTGATAGAGGTACCGAAACGCCCGTATATCAAACAGACCATGAAGCGCTGCGGTGCTAAGGCTGCGCTTATGAGCGGAAGCGGGCCTACTGTATTCGGCATATTCACATCGGAAGACGAAGCCCGGCTTTGCTTTAATAAGCTTAAAATGCAATTCAGCGAAACATACCTTACAAGACCCGTAAAAAGGGGTATAGAGGAAGTATAAAAATGAGCAGCAGATATTCTTATGTATTGATTGCGGCAGCGTTTCTGACGGCGGCGGTTTTGATATTATCTCTTGCGTTAAAAGATAACAGCGTGGTATTTTACGGCGGCTGACAGAATTGGGGCTTCGGCTGCCTCCCGAGTAACCGTATACGAAGCGAAAAAACATAAGAAAAAACAGCTAACGGCAATGATTGTTACATTTAATCATTGCCGTTATTTTTATTGCCCTATGCAGTTTTTGTCAAATATATTTTAAATCTGCAAAAATCCAACCTTTTTCATTGCTTTTTTGAGAGTGCGTTCCGCAATGTAGGAGGCTTTTTCCGCGCCCTCCTTCATGCATTCCGCGAGATAAGCCTTGTCGCTTATAAGGCGGTTGTATTCCTCTCTTAGAGGACGGAGCTCGTCGCACACGGCTTCACCGACTGCGTTTTTAAAGTCGCCGTAGCCCTTGCCGTCAAATTCCTTTTCGATTTCTTCATCCGATTTTCCGGTGCAGCACGAGTAAATTCCCATAAGGTTGTTTACGCCGTCTTTGCCGTCTTTTCTGTATACGCGTGCTTCGCTGTCGGTGACGGCGCTTTTGATTTTCTTCATAATTGTATTGTCGTCGTCAAGCACGGAAATAAACGCCTTTGGATTGGTGTCTGATTTGCTCATTTTTTTATTCGGTTCCTGAAGCGACATTATTTTGGCGCCGCTCTTACCTATAAACGGTTCGGGAAGCTTAAAGGTGTTTCCGTAAAGGCCGTTAAATCTGTCGGCAATATTTCTTGTTATTTCAAGATGCTGTTTTTGGTCAATGCCTATCGGAACAAAGTCGGTCTGATATAAGAGTATATCCGCCGCCATAAGCACGGGATATGCGAAAAGACCGACATTTACATTGTCGGGATGTTTTTCGCTCTTGTCCTTAAACTGTGTCATTCTTGAAGCCTCTCCGAACTGGGTATAGCAGTCAAGAATCCACGCAAGCTGTGCATGAGCGGGAACGTGGCTCTGAACAAACACCGTGTTTTTGTGTGGGTCAAGACCGAGTGCCAATAAAAGAGCGTACATCTCTGTGGTTCTTCTGCGAAGATCCGCGGGATTCGGTCTTACCGTTATCGAGTGCAAATCGGCAACGCCGAAAAAGCAATCATAGCCGTCGGACATATTTTTCCAATTTTTCAAAGCGCCGAGATAATTGCCGAGGGTCGGCGTGCCTGTCGGCTGTATTAAGCTGAGTACGGTTTGCTTCTTTTCCTGATTGTTTTCCATTTTTATTACTCCGTTACTGTTTTATGCAATAATACCGTAATTTTAACTTTACGGTTAGACTGCTTATAGTTTAAATTGAATTTGCTCTTTTGTCAATGTCAATGCAGGGTCTTATCGGATGTTTTTGCCTGAGAGACACTTATTTTCGATGCTCAGGCTTTGTTATCGGTGCATTCGGCATTTCACATAATACAGAATGCCGCCGAAACAGAGCTTCGACGGCACTTCTTACAGTTTGCTTATTTCGTCCATTATGTAGTCGAGAACCTTCACGGGCTCAATGCCGAGTACAACGGCAAATTCCTCATATATCAGAGCTTCCGCTTCCTTTAAAAAAGCCTCGTCCGATTGGTGGAGCCGCTTACCGCTCTCTTCGCGTTCGGTTTTGTGCAGGCGGATGGTTTTAATCACATTGATTATTTTGCCTCTGTCTCCCGAAGCTAAAGCACTCTTAAAAAAATCCTTTCTTTCGGCGTCGTTTTCAATCCACTCCGATGTGTCCTCTGCGGCATTCCTGATAAGCTCGTCTATTTCGTCTTTTTCAATGACGCTGTGCATTTTTTCCATAAGCTTTTCATTGTCCGACGGAACAAAAATCTTTGAGTTTTTCCTGTACACAGGATTTAATATAAAGTATACGGTGCTTTTACCGCCGACGCGCATTTTTTCGGTTCCCGTTATGCGGCATATTCCCTGAGAGCCGTAAACAACAACGTCACCTTTTTTGTATGTAGTGTTTTCTTTTATTTTTTCCACGGTTTTTTTCCTCCGTAATACTTTTTTGCAATTTCGGTTTGTTTTACCGAGTCCAAAGCGTTCATGCGTTTCGACCAAGCATCATTTGAATGCAGCTTTTCCTCCGACGTTTCGTAAAAAGAACATTTCTCACCGAGACATTTTTTTACGCTTAAAACGGAGCAGTCGTTTCTTTCCGTGCAATATATGCAGCAAAATGTGTCGTTACTGTTTTTGCTTTTATCCGTAAAATCTTTTTTGTCTGACATAGTATCACTTCTTTTGTGCTTTATAATATATTATAACATCTTTTTTGTGTTTTTGTTATTGACATAATAGATAGATTTATATTGTTTGTCGGTTTATATAAAATAGCCAAATTGTCGTAAAAATCGGTCTGTATAACGGCGTAGGGCAATATATATGTATTAAGAAAAAATACGGAGCGGATGTGTGCGCCATGATAATAAAATTCAAAAGGCCTGCAGCGATTTTTTGCGGAATTATTCTGATGGTATTCGGACTGTTGTTTTTGCTTTATGCCGTTTTCGGAATGAACGGTGACGAAGAAATAAGAGCAAAAAAGACCATAGCTCAGCACGATACGTCCGTTGATCCGGAAAAGCCGATGGTTGCCCTGACGTATGACGACGGTCCGTACACTCCCGTCACCGGAAGAATTCTCGAAAGCCTCAAGGCGGTGGGCGGCAGAGCAACTTTTTTTGTTGTCGGCAGCAGAATAGACGGTCGCGAGGAAATAACAAAGAAAATAACAGAATACGGCTGCGAAATAGGCAATCACACTTACGGACATGTCGTGCTTACCAAAACAGACAACGAAAACGCTTTACGCGAGCTTGCAAAAAATGATGAGGTGATTTTTGATACCGTCGGAATAAAGCCAAGCGTCGTAAGACCTCCGTGCGGCTGTTATAATGATTTTATAAGACAAAACGAGAAAAGACCGCTCGTCATGTGGACGATTGACACAAGAGACTGGAGTCATCAAAACAAGGACCGCACGGTAAATACGGTGCTGTCAAACGTTAAGGACGGAGATATCGTTTTGATGCACGATTTATTTGTCCCTACGGCGGAAGCGTCGGAAATACTGATTCCCGAGCTTGTGAACCGCGGCTTTCAGCTTGTCACCGTGAGTGAACTCATCAATTATCGCGGCGAGATAAACGGGACAGTTTTAAATAACAGTTGACAAACCGAGTTCAATAAGTTATCATATTAGCATATTAACACTTTACCACGGTAAAACACGGAGGACGTTATGAAAAAGATTTTAAGTATTTTGCTTGCTGCTGCCTTGATTGTATGCACATTTGCCGCTTGCGGCAACAAAAAAACCGATACTTCTTCGGACCTTGCATATGTTAAAGATAAAGGAACGCTTGTTATCGGCATTACTCTTTTTGCTCCTATGGATTATTATGAAGAGGGTAATACCACAGACCTTAAAGGCTTTGAGGCTGATTTTGCAAGAGCTGTTTGCGAAAAACTCGGTGTTACGCCCACTTTCCAGGTAATAAGCTGGGAGGCAAAAGAGAGCGAGCTCAATTCAAAAAATGTTGACTGCCTTTGGAACGGCCTTACAATAACCGACGCGAGAAAAAACACCATGTCTATCTCAACGCCCTATATGGCAAATAAACAGGTTCTCATAACAAAGAGCGAAAATGCCGATAAATATTCTTCGGCAGGTTCGTTAAAGGGTGCAACGGTAGTTGCCGAAAAAGAATCCGCAGGTGAAGAGGTTGCAACAAGCGACGCATTCTTTGAGGGCGCAAACTACACGGCGGTTGACTCAATGGCAAAGGCGATAATGGAGGTTTCCTCCGGCACGGCAGATGCCGCTGTTATAGACTATGTTACCGGCATCGGTTCAATAGGCGAGGGCACCAACTATACAAATATAGTTATGGTAAGCGGCGCGAATTTTGCGGATGAGGAATACGGTATCGCTTTCAGAAAGGACAGCGATATAACTCCCGAGGTTAACAAAGCAATCGACGAGCTTGCAAAGGACGGTACTCTCAGAACCATCGCAGAAAAATATAAACTCGGCGGTCAGCTCCTTGTAGGCTGAAAAAACTAAAAAATAACTTTTTGAGGCGGCGGCGCGTCTGCGCTTGCCGTCTAAAAGTTTGTTTAAGGTGAAGTTATGGACTCTTTGTGAATATATCAATAGAGCTTTTAAAAGGGTTCTGCGAGAATTTGAAGCTGTTTTCGCTGACGCTTCTGTTTTCTGTTCCCGCAGGACTTCTTGTTATGTTTTGCTCTATATCAAAATTTAAGCCGCTGAAGTGGCTTTCTAAGACCTTTGTATGGATAATTCGCGGCACGCCGCTTATGCTCCAGCTTTTTGTTGTGCTGTATGTTCCGGGGCTTTTGTTTAACACACCTATTAAAGTGCGTTTTACGGCGGCTCTGATAGCGTTTGTAATAAATTACGCCTGCTATTTTTCCGAGATTTACCGCGGCGGTATTGAGAGCATTTCAAAAGGTCAGTACGAGGCAGGGCAGGTTCTCGGTATGACAAAGCCGCAAATATTTTTTAAGGTAATACTTTTGCAGGTGGTAAAGAGAATAGTTCCGCCGATGAGCAACGAAGTAATAACCCTTGTAAAAGATACTTCCTTGGCAAGGGTAATAGCCGTTGCGGAAATAATAATGGCTGCCGACAGGTTTTCGGCACGCGGAATAATTTGGCCGCTGTTCTATACAGGCGCGTTTTTCTTGATATTTAACGGCTTGCTGACTGTTATCTTTAATAAGATTGAAAAGAAACTCGATTATTTCAGAGGTTAATTTATGACTGTACTTGAAGTAAACAATATACATAAAAGATTTGGTAAAACCGATGTCTTAAAGGGCATTGATTTTAAAATAGAAGAGGGAGAGGTAGTCTCCGTCATAGGCTCCTCCGGAAGCGGCAAAACCACCCTTTTACGCTGCATAACCGGACTTGAATCTGCAGACGAGGGAAGAATTTCCGTAGGCGGAAGAGTAACGTTTGACAGCGAACGTAAGGAGAAACTGTCAAGAGAAGAAAAGCGTGAAAATCAGCTTTGCACAGGGCTTGTTTTTCAGTCATTTAATCTTTTTCCGCAGTATACGGTTCTTCGCAACGTAACGCTTGCCAAAGAGCTTTTGGTAAAAGAAGAGTGTAAAAAAAAGCTCTCACGCGAAGATAAAAAGAATAAGCTTGCCGCTATCAGTACCGAAGCGATAAAAATAATTGAAAGTGTAGGCCTCAGGGATAAGACGGAAAATTATCCTTGCGAGCTCTCCGGCGGTCAGCAGCAGCGAGTCGCGATAGCGCGCGCACTTATGCTGTCTCCGCAGCTTTTATGTTTTGACGAGCCCACAAGTGCCCTTGACCCCGAAATTACCGGTGAGGTTTTAAATGTTATCAGAAAACTCGCACAGGACGGCAAGACCATGCTTATAGTCACCCACGAAATGGGATTTGCCCGCGAGGTTTCAAATAAGGTCATATATATGCATGAGGGCGTTATCGCGGAAGAGGGAACACCCGAAGAGATTTTTGACAATCCGAAGAGCGATCGCCTAAAATCATTCTTAAATTCCACCCTCCGAATATAATCCCGTAGACTTATCGTCTCCGCAAAGAAACGTGGAGCAGACGGATATAAAAAAACCACTCGCTGTGCGGGTGGTTTTTTATTTGCTGTGTCGGCCTTAAAACGGTCGGTTCTTTTATTTTTGCTTGTAATGTTTAAGGAAGTATTCAAATTCCTCGCAGGCTTTATTAAGCTGCTTTACTGTGGGCAGATACACTATTCTCACATGGTCGGGCGTGGGGTAGTTGAATGCGCTTCCCTGAACCAATAGAATTTTTTTACTTACAAGGAAATCATATACCATCTGCTCGTCGTTTTTGATGTTGTATTTTTTGCTGTCTATCTTCGGGAAAATGTAAAATGCCGCCTTGGGTTTCATTGCGGAAACGCCGTCAATGCTGTTTAAAGCTTTCCAAACGGCTTCGCGCTGTTCGTATATTCTGCCGCCGGGTAAAAGCAATTCGTCAATGCTCTGATAGCCGCCTAATGCAGTCTGTATAATTTCCTGAGCCGGAACGTTTGAACAAAGACGCATGGATGAGAGCAAGTTGAGTCCTTCAATATAATCTTTTATAGGTGCTTTGTTGCCGCTTATGCACATCCAACCGCAACGGAATCCCGCTATTCTGTGCGATTTTGAAAGTCCGTTAAAGGTAATGCACGGAATATCCGGAGCGAGAGAGGCTATCGAAATGTGTTTTAACGAATCCATAACAAGTCTGTCGTATATCTCGTCCGAAAAGATTATGAGCTGATGACTGCGTGCCACCGCGACTATTTCTTTAAGTATCTCTTCCGAGTAAAGCGCGCCTGTGGGATTGTTCGGGTTGATAATTACGATGCCCTTGGTTCTGTCGGTGATTTTTTTCTTGATGTCGTCAATGTCGGGGTTCCATTCGTTCTGCTCATCACAGATATAGTGAACGGCATTTCCGCCTGCAAGCGTTACCGCAGCTGTCCACAAGGGGTAGTCGGGGGCGGGGACAAGTATTTCATCACCGTTGTCAAGGAGTCCTTGCATTGACATTGTTATAAGCTCGCTGACGCCGTTTCCCGTGTATATGTCGTTAATTCCGACATTCGGCAAATTTTTGAGCTGCGAATACTGCATTATCGATTTTCTTGCCGAAAAAATACCCTTTGAGTCCGAATAGCCCTCTGCGTCGCGCAGGGTGTATATCATATCGTGAATTATTTCGTCGGGAGCGGAAAAGTTAAAGGGTGCCGGGTTGCCGATGTTGAGCTTCAGTATTTTTGTGCCGGCACTTTCCATTTCGCTTGCTTTTTCAAGGACCGGGCCTCGTATATCGTAGCAAACGTGATCGAGCTTATGTGATTTGCTGAATTTTCTCATATTATCAGTCACCTTCTTTTAATTATAGTTTTTATTTTAACACCGTTGTCAACCGGATTGCGCGATTTACGTGATTATGGACAAATATATCTTTTCGGTATATAATTCTTGTGTTATAATATTATTATATTTGAAAAAATACTGATAAAGATTTTGAAAAAACGGAGACTCAATATGAATACCGGATTTATAAAAGTTTCGGCGGTTTCGCCGCGCGTAACGGTTGCAAATGTCGAAAAAAAATCTTCAAAACGCCCTTAAAACCGTAAAGGCCGAAAGTGAGTCAGGCAGCTCTCTTATAGTGTTCCCGGAGCTTTATCTTACGGCTTACACCTGCGGCGATTTGTTTTTACAGGACGCGCTTATACAGAGTGCGCTTGACGCGCTTATTAAATTTTCAAAAGAAACGGCATACAGCGATGCCGTTATATGTATAGGCTTACCTCTGCGTGTGAGCGGCAGGCTTTATAATTGCGCTGCTGTTTTGCAGAGCGGAGCGATCCTCGGAATTGTGCCGAAAACGTATATACCTAACTATAATGAATACTATGAGAAGCGGTGGTTTGCCTCCTCCGAAAAGGTAAATTGCTCATCCGTTATAATTGATGACGAAGAGGTGCCGTTCGGCAGCAATTTGCTTTTTACTCTGTCATCGGGAGCTGTTCTCGGAGTTGAAATCTGTGAGGATTTGTGGGTTCCCGTTCCGCCGAGCAGCGAGCTTTGCCTTAACGGTGCCGATATTATAGCGAATTTGTCGGCGAGCAATGAGGCTGTCACAAAGAATGATTATCGAAAAAATATAATTTCCGTGCAGAGCGCCAAGTGCTTTTGCGCTTATGTATATGCTTCTTCGGGAGTAGGCGAGTCGTCAACCGACCTTGTGTTTTCGGGAGCTTGTACAATAGCGGAAACCGGAGCAATTTTGTCGGAGAGTGAACGCTTTGCGTTTGACGGCAGCAGTGCCTCGGCGTTTATCGACTTTGAAAAGCTGAATTCCGAGCGTGTACGAAACGGTTCTTTTTCGGACAATAATGAGATTTTGCGCGAAAACGATTTTACCGTTATTCCCGCATATGTAAATGAGGCGGAATATGACGATATTGCAAGAGGTTTTTATCCCTATCCGTTTGTTCCGTCAAACGAAAGCGAGAGGGAGCTTCGCTGCGGCGAAATACTCTCAATTCAAAGCGCGGGACTTGCCAAGCGTCTTGCGCATACCGGACTTAAAAAGGCTGTTATCGGTATTTCCGGCGGACTTGATTCCACGCTGGCACTTCTTGTAGCCGTTAAGGCTATGGAGATGTTGTCGCTTCCCAATGAAAACATTATATGTGTCACAATGCCGGGCTTCGGCACTACCGATATGACGTATAATAACGCCGTAGAGCTTATAAAAGCGCTTAACACGACTTTTAAGGAAATAGATATAAAACCTGCCTGCCTGCGCCATATGAGCGATATAGGACACGACAGCGATGTTCACGACATCACCTATGAAAATACGCAGGCGAGGGAACGCACGCAGATACTTATGGATATTTCAAACAAGGTCGGCGGCATACTTGTCGGCACAGGCGACCTCAGCGAACTTGCACTCGGGTGGTGCACATATAACGCCGACCATATGAGTATGTACGGTGTGAACTGCTCTGTACCGAAAACTCTTGTGAGACATTTGGTTCGCTTTGAAGCCGAAAAACTCGGCGGTGAAATAGAGCAGATCCTTTGCGTGTGCTTGCAACTCCCGTAAGTCCCGAGCTTTTACCGCCTGATGAAAACGGTAATATCAAGCAAAAAACCGAGGATAAGCTCGGTCCGTACGAGGTTCACGATTTCTATCTTTACTACTTCCTGCGTTTCGGCACTAAACCGCAAAAGCTGCTGTTTATGGCATCTCGTGCTTTTTCGGGTAAGTATTCAGAGGAGCAACTCAAAGAGTGGCTCAGGCTTTTTATCAAAAGATTTTTCATAAGCCAGTTTAAGCGCTCGTGCTTGCCGGACGGCCCCAAGGTTGGCTCTGTAAGCCTTTCGCCGCGCGGAGATTTCCGTATGCCGTCGGATGCCGAATTTACCGAATGGCTTAAATTCTGAAGAATATAACCGTAAAATAAAATGGCTGTAAAAACCGAGGTTTTTGCAGCCATTTATGTATTTATTGTGTTACTGTATCCTTTTTTATTCCGAAAATCAGTCTCAGAAAACCTCCGAGCAGCTTCGAGCTTTTAAAAACAATAACCTTCAAAACAGACTCCTCCTTAACAACAGTTTCTGCAAAGCGTTATCCCGCTGCAAACAAGAGCGAGAGCGAGTACAACTACGAGCCATTGTGCCGGCAGAATAAAAGCAACTGCCAAGGCTATCCCCAAGGTCACAAACACGGCTCCGATACCGATACGTCGTTTTCTTATCATGCCGACACCGCCTTATCTTTTTACTGCGCTAATACACTATATGCTGCGAAATAAAAAAGTGTTAAGGCTTTGTTTGCGATGAAGGCAATAATTAAAGGTAAAGGCTTATTTCACCGCTTTTCAGCACCGTCATCGAATTCTCGCTCTTTACGATAAGCCCTCCGTCTTTGTCAATGTCGAGAGCCGTGCCGTAAAATTCAGTATTATTCTTCGTATATTTAATGTCTTTTCCTAAAACGAGAGAATATTTTTTATATCTACCGATAAAACTGTTTCGTTCCTCATCATACTTTAGTAATTTTTTAACTATAAGCGAAATTAACTCATTTTTAATCGGTAAATCGTATTCCAAAAAAACCTACCTTGTCCTTGAGTGAGTCAGGCAGGGTGGCGGTTTTCAGATTGATTCCTATGCCTATTATTATGTTGCTTACGGTACCGGTTTCAAAGTCGGATACCGCTTCCGTCAGTATTCCGCACAGCTTTTTGCCGTCGAGATATATGTCGTTTACCCATTTGATTTTTGTATCGGTTCCCGTGAGCTCCTTAATTGCTTCAACTACGCAGACGGCGGCATATGACGTTATACCGACGGCTGACGTCAAATCGCTTTTAGGAGAGGTGACGAGCGAAAAATATAATCCTGTACCCTTAGGCGAGTAAAAATTGCGTCCGTTTCTGCCGCGACCGAGTGTTTGCTCCTCCGAAATGATGAGCAACGGCTTGTCGGTTTTCCCGTTTGCCGTTTCTCTCTTTGCTTCATTGTTGGTGGAGTCTAAGCTTTCAAATATTTTTATGTCCGTATTTTCGCCGCAAAGCCTTTCAATGGTGCTTTGCGAGAGAATATCGCAGGACTCCGACAAACAGTAACCCTTATTTGTGGAAGATGTAATTTTATATCCGTCGTTTTTAAGTGAATTTATTGCTTTCCATACGGCGTTTCTCGATACACCGAGCTTTTCGGCAAGATATTGTCCGGAAATATCTTCTCCTCTGTGTGCTTCAAGCTCCGAGCGTATGTCATTCTTTACAGACATAGTTTTTTCCTTTCAAGAAATAATCTGCATATATGGTATTGTATAAAACGCGTTTTGTCAAATTGCCTTATGAAATTTTCAAAAACGGACAGCAACTTTGAATGTCGCTGTCCGCTTTTTATATGGATTACGGTGTTTACCCGTTATTTAGGCAACACTGCCTTTTTCTTTTTGCCGATGATGATAAATAAGGTCAGCGCGCCGCCGTAGCTGCCGAGCACATAGTTTTGCGCGTTTACAGACAGATTGCCCGATGCCGTGCGTGCAATTATATTGACAAACAAAAATTCAGCACCTAAAAACGTAAAGGTGAAAAGGCTCATGAGCACAACCGCTCTTGCGTAAGGAATTTTATTTTCCCCGCACAAGACCTTGCTCTGTCTGATTTTTTTCGAAATCTCAGCCATATTAAATGTCCTCTTTGCTTATCGGTCGTGATTTTTTCGGCTTAAGCAAATAAAAATCATATTGTGCAGGGATTACCCCTCCTGCTTTAAGCTTCACCGTTATTGTCGTTTTTTATTTTTTCTTTTTCCGCATTGTCCGAGCCTTTTTCGGGTGAACTGTTTTTTTCGTCCGGCGTTTTGTCTGCGGTCGAATTGTTTTCGGGTAAGTCGGGCTTTATGGTTTCTGTCGGCGGAGCCGCGCGGCCACTTATTGAGGCATCATTCGGATTTGCAGCCGAACTTACGTCAAAGCGGCGGCGTTTTCGTTTAACAACAACCATTTATCCTGTTTGTTCTTTTTATAAAACAGAACTTTGCGGCGTTTCATTATTATGAGCAGCGTTGCTATGATAATAGTAATAATTGAGATTATTGCGCCGTTTCTGAGTCCGTAGGAATAATAGCGGAAGTAAATTTCGTGTTCTCCCGGTTCGGCGTAAAAGCCCATAAGGCTGTCGGAAATCTTCACCATATCATCGGCTTTTACCTTAACTCCGTCAACATATACCTCCCAGTTTGTGTCGTAGGGAATAGAGGTATAGACCATTTCGCCGTCATTTACGGTTATGTCTCCGAATATCTCAGTGTCGTTATATGAGGTTATTTTAAGCTCGCCGCTTCCTGAGAGCTTTTCATATCCTTCCTTGAATTTGTCCATATCAAGTGAGTAAACATAGAACGAAATGGTTCCGCTGTCCGCTGCCGAGTTCTTTATCGGTACGTCCACATAAACGGTTTCTTCGGGTGTGCGTTCGCCGAGGTCGATTATATATCCGTCGTCTGTGTCAAACGTCTTTGAAAAACCGTCAGCCGTGATTGTCGCGTTGTCGCTTGAAGCGGATTTAACGTATACATACATATTTGCATTGGTTTGCGGTACTATCTCCGCCGTAAAGCTCGCCGAAGCGCCGGAAGTGTTTTTGCTGTATGCAAGTAGGCCAACGGACAGCTGCATATCCGAGAATGTGCTAAGGTTGCTGTAGGTTACGTTGCTTATATCGACTTGCTTTAAAACATCGGAAACACCTGTCGCCTTTTCAAACCAGCTGTTCTGAGCTTCGAACGGGTTTAAGGCGTCCTTGCTTGACCATGACGCAACATCTTTGTTTACGGCAAAGGCTAAGGGCAGAGCGTAATTGTTTTTGTATGCGGTGAACTTTCCGTTTTGCATAATGCTTGAATAAAGCTCGTCATTTAAATAATATCCGCAGTTATCAACGAGGTATTTAAGACCGAACATCGCGTTATATACAGGTGTTTGCGGATTATATGTGTAGCTGTTGATATAATTCCCGAACATACCGATCTCTTGCTGCATATTTGATACGCTCTCATATGCCATCGACGAGAATACCGAAACGCCGTTGTAATCGTACCAACACGGATCCATCCTCGTGCGGAGATTTGTCAGCTCCATACGATAAAAGCCGTTACCGTCATAGTCGTCAAGCTCTTTCTTCATTGTTCTGAAATCGTCATAATCGCTTGTGTAATTGGTCTTGTTCTGATTCATTGAATAGTGATTTGTGTTACCGAGAGCTATTTCTGACGTGACGGTGCACAAAAGCAGTATTGAAACCGCCGACGCCTGGTATTTTTTATCCTTGAGCAGCCTCAGAATAAGAACATAACCGACGCCGAATATTATGCTGAGACCGAGCGACATATCGCCGATATTTTTAGATGTGATTTTTTCAACAAGAACAAGGAACAACGCAAATCCGAGGCCGGTCGCCAATATTTCTTTGCCTGAAAAGTCCTTTATGTGTATGAGAGCCTTGTACGCCATAACGAGCAGCACAAACGAGTACATAAATGAAAATCTGTACGGCAGATCGTTGGGGAAATGGAAGCCGTGCCATACGAAATTGAGATAATTCATATTAAAGCTTAAATAAAGCACGCCCAAAAGGCAGACGTATGAAATCTTTTCGCGTGTTTTGATTTTTTTGCAGAACAAAAACAGCGGAACCAAAAGCAGAGTAAGCACGCCGCAGTAAACATTCGGCAAAACGTCGGTGCCGCTGCTTCTGATTGTAGGCTCGGAGCTTGCAAGATGATTTGCGAGAAAATCAAACGTGCTGAAATATTTTTTGTATTCTGCGGGAGAGCCGCTTGAGGTTGCGGAGCTGTCGGTGAGAATCGTTATAAGAGGTATAACCACAAAAGCCGCAAGCAGTACGGCGACTATTGAGTAAAAGGCAAATTTAACTCCCGAACTCCAAAAAAGCGAATTTGAAAGCCTTTTTGCAAGAGGTGCTTTTTTGCTCAAGGCTCTGTTAAATTTCTGCTCGATTGAGTAATTTGCAAAATAGTAGGTGAGAAAATACAAAACGGCAAAAATGCATATCATATATGCCATATAGTAGTTTGCAAAGAACATCAGGGCGAGCGAAATGCAGTAAAGAGTTGGCTTGCCCTTGTTAATTATTTTTTCGATTCCGAGCAAAATTACGGGGAAAAGAACCATGGCGTCAAGCCACATAAGATTCCAGTAGTAAGCCACAAAATAGCCGCAGAAAGCATATAAAATACCGAATGCCGCCGTTGTCGGGTCGTGCCTTCCGAGTGACTTTTTTATATAGTAGGTAAACGAGCCTGCCGAGAGCATGGCTTTTACCGCTATCATAGCTGCTATGGCTTCGGGAATGTTCTTATGACCGAAAAAGAGAATGAGTATTGTAACGGGACTCGAAAGATAGTTGTAGAAATTGCCGAGAAAACTGCTTCCGAGACCCGAATTCCACGAGTATATAAGCGATTCTCCGCTTGTGAGTCTGTCATACAGCTCTGCGAACAGCGGACCGTATTGATGATAAAGGTCCATTCTGAGGATTGTCATATCGCCGTACGGAATAAGGCTGAAGCAGAAGTAAACAAGCTGCATTACGGCAAAGGCAATCAATGCCGATATCAAAATATATTTGTTGTTTTTCAGAAAGAGTGAAAATTTGGTTTCTTTTTTCTTTTTGACCTTAGTTTTGCTCATTTCGGTTATTCCTTTGTTTAATTATTTGGTGTCTTGTGTATCATAGGTAAATTTTACCTCAGTATATCACATTGCTTTGTCTGTTTCAAGAATTTAGTTCTACTTGCGGACAAGTAACATATATATAAACGAGGTGAAAAACAATGGAAAGCGAAAAAGATTTTCTCAGCGATATTTTTTACTATTTGCCGCCGCGTATAAGAGCGTTTTTTCTGAAATTACCGCCGAATATCTGCGATGAAATAACAGAGATACGCCTCAGAGCGGATAAGCCCGTGTCGATAGTCACGAGAAACGGGTGCGCGTTTATAACTTCGGGCGGAAGAATGAGCTTTATCTGTTCGGATAATCTCCCCGTTATAACGGGAAGTGAAATTTCGGATATGGTTACCAAAATGTGCGGATATTCCGTGTACAGCCACCAAAGCGACCTTGTAAACGGTTTTATAACGCTCAAAGGCGGCTGCCGCGTCGGCATTTGCGGAACCGCTGTTATACAAAACGGAGCTGTTACGGCAATACGCGAGCTAACCTCCGTAAATATCAGAGTGGCGCGTGAAATCAAAGGCTGCTCCGACGACATATCGGACAGACTTTTTTTAAACGAACCGCGCAGCATTATTGTTGCCGGTGCGCCGATGTCGGGTAAAACAACGGTTTTAAAAGACCTTGTACGTAAGTTTTCCGACGGACTTATCGGAAGCTTTTATAAATGTGCCGTTATTGATGAACGCGGCGAGCTCTCGTGCCTTAAAAGCTCGGAATGCTTTAATGCTGATATTCTGTCTTTTTACCCGAAGCCGTACGGAATAATGACCGCGGTGAGGACTTTGTCTCCCGACATTATATTCTGTGACGAGCTTGGAAGCGAAAGCGAGGCAAACGAGGTGTTAAACGGCATTGCCTGCGGAGTTAAATTTATCGTTACCGCGCACGCCTCAAGTCTTAAAGAGCTTTATTTACGGCACGGTACGAAGAAACTTTTGGACAGCGGACTTATCGACGCCGCCGTGTTTTTGGATACAGGGAAGAATATAGGAAAGATAAAGGAAATATTTTACTTCGGAGCGGAAGATTATGAAAACTGTGGGCCTTGTGATGATATTTGCGGCACTGAGCCTTGCGGGGATAAACAAGGCTATGACAATAACGGCGAGCGACAGGGAGGCGTATTCGGTAATCTCAATGCTCAAATACATAAGGACGCTGATATCGTATGTATCGACTCCCGCCGACAAAATATTAGACAGCCTTCTTGAGTCGGAATACAAGGATATGTTTTTTATAAAGGACGCAAGAGAGCGTTTTCGCCGGGGAGACAGCTTTTCCTCAGCGTGGAAAAACGCGATTGATAAAAACAAATCCGATACGTGCTTACCGCAGGACTGTATTGAAAAGCTTAAGGCTTTTTCCGACACCTTCGGCTCGGCAGACAAACAGAGCGAGCTCGAAAATTGCGATACATTTATCTCTTATTTTGAACTCAGGCAAAAGGAGCTTCACGAAAGAGCTGCGAGTGCGCCGCGCGTTTACGGTTCTCTCGGTGTGCTTTTCGGTGCGCTTGCCGTGATAGTGCTCTTTTAAAACGGAGGAAGTATGGAAGTTGATTTTATTTTTAAAATTGCCGCCATCGGAATAATCGTGGCTGTGCTCTATCAGGTGTTGTCACGCTCGGGACGCGAGGAATACGCAACGCTGACGGTTATTGCGGGTATAGCCGTAATAGTGATGATGCTGCTGCCGGGTATAGGGGAGCTTCGCAGCATCATAGAATCAACCTTTGATATATGATTAAGCTGATACTTATAATTCTGACCGGTGTTTTGTCGATAGTTATCATAAAGCAGTTAAGGCCGGAGTATTCGTTTTTACTTCGCATAGCTGTGCTTTTGACAGTACTGTTTTCGGCTGTTGCGGCGTTTTCCGTGCTATCGGATAAAATCGGCGAAAGTATCGGAGATGCGGAAATAAATACCGAAGGCTTAAAGCTTATGGTAAAAACAGCCGGTGTATCGGTGATTACCGAAATAGCCTCGGCCGTATGCCGTGACGCTTCGGAAACGGCTCTTGCAAAGACGGCAGAGCTTATAGGGAAAATAACAATAGCGGGTATGATTTTGCCTGTGATCGGAGAAATAATCAAATTATGTGTAAGCCTTTGCGGAAAGTGAAAAAAACGGTTACAACACTTGCATTTTTAATGCTCGTAATATTTTTGCTTCCGATTGCCGCGAGTGCCGCCGATACGGGTGATGAAAAAATCACTTCCGATGACTTTGCCGTGGAAATAAGCGACGAGACAAGCAAAATTCTTGAGTCAATGGGCATTGAAAACATAGATTATGACTCGCTTATAAGCGCTTCGCCGAGAAATAATAACCTGCATTATAGATATTGCAAAGGGTAAGCTGAAAGAACCCGTAAAGACGCTCGGTATTGTACTGTCAATAGCGGTTGTCGCGGCGGTAGTCGGCAGCTTCGCTCCATCAAATACCGCAGAAAAATATTCGGTCGGTACGGTATGCTCTTTTCTGATAGTTTCTGCTTTGACGGTGCCTCTTGCGAGCACCCTTTCGTCTGCGGCATCGTCGATTGCGCTGACGGCTGATTTTATGAAGGGTTATATTCCCGTTTTTGCCGGGACGGTAGCCGCGAGCGGAATGACTCTTACCTCGGCTTCATACAGTGCACTTGAGCTTGCGGCGGCAGAGGCGGTATCACAACTTTCATCAATGTTTTTCGTCCCGTTAACCGCGCTCATTATGATGGTTACGCTTTTGTCATCCGTTTCGGACAATGTAAATTCCGCGAAAATAATATCTCTTTTGAAAAAGATTATTTCGATTGTTCTCGGTGTTTTATCAACCGTATTTGTGGGGCTGGTCACAATAAAGGGTGCTCTTGCTTCCTCCGCCGACAGCGTAAGCGTAAAGGGGATAAAGCTGCTTGCCGGAAACACCATACCCATAGTCGGCGGAGCAATAGGCGACGCTTATACCTCGGTTCTCGGCAGTCTTAATCTTATCAAAGGTACCGTAGGAGCATTCGGTATATTTGCGATAGCGGCTGTCAACATTCCCGTAATAACCGAGATGCTGCTGTGGATGATAGCCGTAAATATATGCTCCGCGTTATGCGGATTGCTCGGCGAAGAAAATGCTACAAAAGTGCTTGACGGCGTTTCAGGTGTTTTATCTCTGACTAACACAATAACCGTCTTTTCCGCTGTTGTTTTTATACTGTCTACGGGCATAATTTTATCATTGAGGTCGTAAAATGAGCAATATAAAGCTTTGGCTTTTATCTGTATGTGTTTTTTCGGTAATTATGTCCCTGTTCCGCATTTTACTGCCTCGGGGCAATGTCAAAAAGACCGCAGGTACCGCGTTGTCTTTAATATTTTTACTGTTTATAATAAGCTCGGCAGCTAAAAACGGGGAGGAGGCTTTTTCACAATCCGATTTCTCCGTTTTCGGCGACGAGACAGAGGAAACTGCCGCCGATAATATGTCGGCTTATGAAATCGCCGTCGAAAAAAGTCTTGCCGAAGCACTTTCTTCCCGAGAAATCGAGTATGAGAAGATAACCTTCGATATGAATAAAACGGCAGACGACATCATAGAGATTAGTAACGTGTGTTTGTCCGTGCCGTATAATTCGCCGTCGGACGATGAGATTATATCCGCGGTAACGGATTATACCGGTTTTTCACGGGAAATAATAAGAATAATAAGGGATGAACAATGAAAAAGCTGCCAAAGCTCTCCGAGAAACTGAAAAAGGATAAAAAACTGCTTTTGACAGTCGCAGCGGGAATTCTCGGTATAGTGTTTATAGTCATATCTGAGTTTATCCCGAAAAGCTCATATAAGAAAGCGGAAACAGGCGAGCAAAATAAGAATTCCGTATCGTCATATGAGGAAACGCTTGAAAAACGTCTCGAAAGCATTATTTCCTCGGTTGACGGAGCGGGCAGGGTACAGGTTATGGTAACGCTTGATACCTCGGAGCAGACCCAGTATGCAAAAGATGAAAAGGAAAATTCCAAAAGCGGCGATAAAACATCCGAAAAATCCTATGAGAAAAAGTTTGTTCTGACAGATGACGACGGCGGAGTGGTGCTGAAAACCACAGAGCCGGAAGTTAGAGGCGTTATAGTTGTGTGCGACGGCGGCGACAATGCCGCGGTAAAAAACGGCATAACTTCCGCCGTAAGAGCGGCTCTCTCGGTGGACTCAAATAAGATAACAGTATTAAAAATGAATTCGGAGGCAAAATGATGAGCGCAACAATAAAAAGAAAGCATCTTGTACTTACGGGACTTGTAATAGCCCTTGGAACGGCTATGTTCGTAAATTGGTATTACACAAAGCCCGAGGCGAAAAGCGTAAGTAAGGCGGCGGATGAGACAACAACTGTCAGCGCAAATCTCGGAGACGCCATGTATGTCAACGGAACCGCGGCGGCCGCAGAGAGCGATTGGCTTTCGGAGGCGAAGCTCAAGAGAACGTCTGCGCACGACGAAGCCAAATCGGCGCTTGAGGATGTAATTAACAGCTCAGATGCCGACTCGGACAGCAAGCAAAAGGCTTCGGAAGGACTCGAAAAGCTTACAAAAAACATAACCGACGAGAGCGATATAGAAAATCTGATAACCGCAAAGCTCGGCGGAAAATGCCTTGTATCTCTCGGTGAGTCCGCGTCAGTTACGGTTGAAAAGGGCTATCTTACCGACGAAGCTTTGACGCAGATTGTGGATATCGTAACCGCAAAGTCGGGGCTGCCGTCTTCAAAGGTTACCGTTGTTGAGGCAAAATAGGACATACGTGTACATATTTTAATTGATTATTGTGATTGTTTGTGTTATACTTAAACCAAATAATCGATTGAAATATATTTGTTTCAATGTCGAAAGGTGGGTAACCACATGAGTTATAACGACAATCGTGACAGCGGCGGAGTAGTTATTTCAAATGACGTAATTGCATCTATTGCCGCAAACGCCGTAAAGGACGTTGACGGCTTCGGGAGCTTTTCGAGCCGCCCCGCGGATTTGTTGTCACAGGCACATTTTTCGGAATCGCCTCGCGCGGTTAAGGTATGGAGCCTTGACAACGATATTAAAGTTCAGCTTTTTATAAATATCAAAAGCGGATTTAATATTCAATCTGTATGCACCGCCGTTCAGCAAAGCGTCAAAAATGCCGTTCAGAGTACCGGCAAGGTTGTAAGCAAGGTGAATGTTTGCGTACAAGGCGTTGATTACTGCGAACCTAACGAATTGAAAAACTGACGTTTTCCGGTTCTTTGCTGTATTCGGCGGTAAAGAGCCGGTTTTGTTTTATTAAATTATCGGGAGCGGACAAGCTATGACAAGAACCGAAGAACGCGAGCAGGCGTTCGTACTTATTTTTGAAAAAGAATTTAATATGGATACTTCTATGGATGACATAATCTCTTATGCCGCCGAGGCCGATGTGTTTTCCGAATCGGCTTTTGCCTCTTCTCTTGCAAAGGCGGTATTTGAAAATATCGACGCCGTTGACGCCGTTATAGATAAGTATTCCATAGGCTGGAAAAAATCAAGACTTCCCAAAACAACTCTCGCTATACTTCGTCTTGCCATATGCGAGATGATGTTTGTTGACTCTATCCCCGAGAGCGTATCCATAAACGAGGCCGTTGAGCTTGCCAAAAAGTACGCTACGGCGGAGGATGCGTCATTTGTAAACGGGATTTTGGGAAGCTACTCGAGAGACAATAAAAATGAGTGATTTTCTCGGAATAGATACGAGTAATTATACTACCTCGGCGGCAATTTACGAAAGCCCTCATAATGTGCTGCTTCAGGAAAAAATGCTGCTGCCGGTAAAAAAAGGCGAAAAAGGAATACGTCAGAGTGACGCAGTTTTCCACCATACGGTGCAGCTTCCAGAAATAATCGACAAGCTTTTTAAAAAGACGGGAAAAAGGGACATTTCCGCTGTGGGAGTTTCTTATGCTCCGAGGCGATTGGAAGGCTCATATATGCCGTGCTTTTTAACGGGGATTTCAGCCGCAACGGCTGTGTCAAGAGCTCTGTCGGTTCCGCTTTAACCGCTTTTCTCATCAAGAGGGGCATATAGCGGCAGCTCTTTATTCCGCCGGCAGGCTTGAGCTTTTAAATGAGCCGTTTATTGCGTTTCACGTATCCGGAGGTACCACGGAAGCCGTTTTGGTAAAACCCGATAATGAGCACATTATAAACGCCGAAATAGTGGCGAGCTCTTCCGACTTAAAGGCCGGTCAGGCAATAGACCGTGTCGGGGTTATGCTCTCGCTGAATTTCCCCGCGGGACCGGAGCTTGAAAAACTGTCGGAAAAAAGCAATGCGGTATTTAAAATAAAACCGTCAATGAAAAATACCGATTGTTCGCTTTCCGGAGTCGAAAATAAGTGCAAAAAAATGTTGTCCGAAAACTACGAAAAATCCGATATTGCACTTTTTTTGCATAGACAGCGTTATTGCCGCGCTTGACGGTATGTACAAGGCTCTTATGCCGAAGTACGGAGCTTTACCGGTTGTTTTTTCGGGCGGTGTCACTTCAAACAAGAGAATTAAAAATTATTTTTATGATAAATACAACGCGATTTTCGCCGAGCCGGCATTTTCGGCAGATAACGCGGCAGGCACGGCGGTTCTTTCTTCCATTATGTATGATCGGAGAAAATAATGCAGAATACATTGGTGCTGAGCGTATCACAGCTCAACAGATACATCAAGATGAATTTCGACGCCGATGAAAATCTCGCGAATATTTTTATAAGCGGCGAAATATCCAATTTTACAAATCACTATCGCACGGGTCACCTTATTTTACGTTAAAGGACGATTCGGCCGCGGTAAGGGCTGTTATGTTTAATTCATCCGCAAAAAGGCTCAAATTTATGCCTGAGGACGGAATGAAGGTTATCGCTCGAGGCAGAGTGAGTGTCTATGAGGCTTCAGGGCAGTATCAGCTGTATGTTGACGATATGCAGCCCGACGGTGTCGGTGCTCTCAACCTTGCGTATGAGCAGCTTAAAGAAAAGCTTCAAAAGGAAGGGCTTTTTTCCGAGCTTCACAAAAAGCCGCTGCCGCCGTACCCCGAAAAAGTCGGAGTTATCACTTCGCCTACAGGCGCAGCCGTGCGCGATATAATAAACGTCCTCGGCAGACGCTTTCCTTATGCCGAAATAGTTTTTTGCCCCGTTTTGGTTCAGGGCGACGGTGCCCATTTGCAGCTTACAGACGCGGTCAATATGTTTAACTCCGAAAGGGCTGCGGATGTTATAATAATCGGCAGGGGCGGCGGCTCAATAGAGGATCTTTGGGAGTTTAATGACGAGGGGCTTGCAAGAGCCGTTTACAATTCCGAAATTCCCGTAATCTCCGCGGTAGGGCACGAAACCGATTTTACAATTTGTGATTTTGTTGCGGACATGCGCGCTCCCACGCCGTCGGCAGCAGCGGAATTGGCGGTTTCGGATGCGAACGAATTACAGTACGCTCTGTCGGCTTTAAAGAACCGAATGTTTTTTTAAACGTTTCCTCCGGAATTGCAGACAGACGCTCGAGGCTTGAATATCTTACGTCTAAGGGAGCTTTAAAATCTCCCGACGAAATGCTGTCGAATCGGAGTCAACGCCTTGATACGGCTTTTTCAAAAATGCTGTCATCATATGAAAACCGTATCGGCGGCAAAAAAGTGGAATTTATATCTGCCGCAACTGCGCTGTCAAAGCTTGACCCTATGTCGGTGCTTATGCGCGGATTTGCCTTTGTTTCCGACAAAAGCGGAAAAAATGTATACTCGTCGCAGGCACTTGCGAAGGGTGATAAAATCAATGTCAGATTTCACGACGGCTCTGCCGCTTGTGAGGTTAAGGAGATAACGCAATGAAACAGACCTTTGAGTCCGCCGTAACGCGGATTGAAGAAATATCAAAGCTGCTTGAAGACAAGAACATCTCACTTGATGATTCAATCAAGCTTTTTGAAGAGGGCACGCGCCTTTCGGATTATTGCAGCGAATGTCTAAAAAATGCAGAGCAGAAAATAACGGAGCTCAAAAACAAAGAAGCGGAGTGATATTTATGGAATATACTCACGAAAAATATATTGAGATGATAGACGAGGCGTTGAAAGTGTACCTCGGCTCGGTTTCGGACGGTCAAGATGTTGTTCTTGACGCGATGAAATACAGTGCAGAGGGCGGAGGGAAAAGAATAAGACCCGTATTGACGCTTGAGTTTTGCCGTGTGTGCGGCGGAGATGTGCAAAGGGCTATACCGTTTGCGTGCGCCGTAGAGATGATTCACACTTATTCGCTGATTCACGACGATCTTCCGTGTATGGATAACGATGATATGAGGCGCGGTAAGCCGTCGTGCCACAAGGCATTCGGCGAGGAATATGCGCTTTTGGCAGGCGACGGGCTTTTGACTCTTGCGTTTGAAACGCTCTCAAAAGCCGAAGACATTAAAGTCGATACTTTTAAAGAGGCGCTGTTTACGCTCTCAAATCTTGCAGGTATCAACGGTATGGTCGGCGGTCAGGTGCTTGACCTCAAAGCGGAGAAAAGCAAACCAACGCTCTCAGCTCTTCAAACGATAGACCGTCTTAAAACCGGTGCACTTATAAAGGCGGCGTGTACCTTAGGCTGTCTCGCATCGGAAAAATATGATGAGCAAAAGATAGCCGCGGCGTCTGTTTATGCCGAAAACATAGGGCTTGCTTTTCAGATTGTAGACGATATACTTGACGTCACAAGCGATACCGCCACACTCGGCAAACCCGTCGGCAGCGACGACAAAAATGAAAAGATAACGTATGTTAAGCTTATGGGTATTGAGAAATCACAGGAGACGGTTGACGAATTGACTAAAGAGGCGGTAAACGCTCTCGGAGTTTTTGACGGTGATACGTCTTTCCTTGAAAAATTAGCATATAAGCTGGCTTTAAGAAAAAAATAACCGGTCTTCGGGGGAAGTTTTTTTAATGAAGTATCTTGATAAAATAAAATCGCCTGCGGACGTAAAAAATCTCAATGAAGATGATTTGCCGCTCTTGGCGCAGGAAATCAGAGAGGTTCTCGTAGATACGGTTTCGCAAAACGGCGGTCATTTGGCGTCGAATCTCGGTGTTGTCGAGCTTACAATTGCTCTTCACAGGGTTTTTGATTCGCCCAAGGATAAAATTATTTGGGATGTCGGCCATCAGGCATATACGCATAAGCTTTTGACGGGCAGGTATCCCGAATTTGAGACAATACGCCGTGAGGGCGGACTTTCGGGCTTTACAAATCCGTCGGAGAGCGAGCACGATATTTTTTACAGCGGACACTCGAGTACTTCTATTTCAGAGGCTCTCGGTGTTGCAACCGCAAACGGTCTTAATAACGATAAGCATACCGCAATAGCCGTAATAGGCGACGGTGCGCTGACGGGCGGGCTCGCTTATGAGGCACTCAACAATGCAGGCAGATCAAAGCAGCGACTCATAGTCATACTTAACGATAACGAGATGTCTATTTCAAAAAACGTTGGCTCTGTCGCCAGGTATCTTGCCGTGCTTCGTTCAAAACCGGGTTATTTCCGCTTGAAGGCGCGTACCGAAAAAATAATCAATCGCATACCGCTCATAGGCAAAAAAATATCCGAGCAGCTTTTTAAATCAAAGACGAGGCTAAAGAATTTAATATATAAAAGCACCTTTTTTGAGGACCTCGGCTTCCGTTATATGGGACCCATTGACGGACACAATATAACTCAGCTTTGCGAGGCTCTTGAGGGTGCGAAAATGGTAAATGCCCCGGTGCTTCTTCATATCAACACGGTGAAGGGTAAGGGTTACGACTTTGCCGAGAAATCCCCGAGCGAGTTCCACGGGATTTCAAAATTCAATATAAATACGGGCGAGCCCGTATACAGCGGCACGAATTTTTCCGCCGAGTTCGGCGATTTCCTGTGCGATATAGCCTCTAAGGATAAGCGTATATGCGCTATAACCGCGGCTATGTCTCTCGGCACGGGTCTTGAAAAATTCAGGAAGCAGTTTCCCGACAGATTTTATGATGTCGGCATAGCCGAAGAACACGCCGTAACCTTTTCCTCTGGACTTGCAAGAGGCGGTATGGTGCCGGTTTTCGCCGTATATTCTACGTTCCTTCAAAGGTGCTATGACCAGCTTGTACATGACGGAGCTATGCAGCATCTTCATATGATAATCGCTGTTGACCGCGCGGGCTTTGTCGGCGAGGACGGCATTTCGCACCAAGGTATTTTGGATGCGGCATTTTTAAACGGTATACCCGGTATAACGGTTTATTCACCGTCTACATACACAGAATTAAAACACGCTTTTATAAGGGCGATATACCACAGTAACGGTGTGGTAGCCATACGCTATCCGCGCGGTACCGAAAAGCCCGTACCGGAGTCGAACGATCTTTCGTTTGAACCGTTTGCGGTTTACGGCAGAGAAGACTCGGATACGTTCATTGTCACATACGGCAGACTTTATTCCTATGCCTGCTCTGCGGCAGACGAGCTTATAAGCCGCGGATATAACGTCTCTGTTTTAAAGCTTAATCGCATAAAGCCAATTTCGGAGGACGCTGTTAAAAGGGTTCTCTCATGCAAAAAAGTGTTTTTCTTTGAAGAGGGCATCAAAGCCGGCGGTATAGGCTCGGTATTCTCAGAGATGATGACGGAAAAAGGCTTTAAAGGCAATTTCGATTTAACGGCGGTAGACAATGAATTTGTAAAGCACGCAGCGGTTTCCGCGCTTTTAAGCGAGTATTCGCTTGACGAAAACGGTATGATAAAAACAATTTTGGAGTATGACAATGGCGGAAAAAAAGACGAGGCTTGACGTAGCCGTTTTTGAACGCGGACTTACGGACAGCCGTGCGAAGGCAGGCGCGTTAATTATGGCGGGTCAGGTCTTTGTAAACGGGCAAAAGGCTCTTAAGTCGGGTCAAAATGTGAAAGAAGACGATCAAATCGAGGTTCGCGGCGAAAAAATGCCGTTTGTCAGCCGCGGAGGCTATAAGCTCGACAAGGCGGTTAAGGCATTTGATCTTTCACTTCAAGATAAAATATGTATGGATATAGGCGCGTCAACGGGCGGATTTACAGATTGTATGCTGCAAAACGGAGCGGCAAAGGTGTTTTCGGTTGACGTGGGATACGGTCAGCTCGCATGGAAGCTTCGCACCGATGAACGCGTCGTGAATATGGAACGCACAAACTTCCGATACCTTACAATTGACGATATCGGCACAAAGCTTGATTTTGCGAGTGTGGATGTCTCATTTATATCGCTTAAAATCATTTTACCCGTCCTTTTTGAGCTCTTAAACGACGGCGGCGAGGCGGTATGCCTTATAAAGCCGCAGTTCGAGGCAGGCCGCGACAAGGTGGGCAAAAAAGGTGTTGTGCGCGACAAGGAAACACACGCCGAAGTTATTAAAACAATCACGGATTTTGCTTTTGATACGGGCTTTTCGGTTGTCGGTCTTGACTTTTCGCCCATAAAAGGTCCCGAGGGCAATATTGAATACCTTATGTATCTTCGAAAAGAGCAAAACAATATAAATGCTGTGAAGGGCAAAGAATCGGAAGTAGCCGAGCTTTCACACAATACGTTACAGTAAAGCAGGTGACTGATTTGAAAATTGCATTGTTGCCGAATTTAACGCGTTCTCATGCGCTTTCGGTTACGGACGATGTATGTAAATACCTTGAAAAATACAATGCCGAATACTATTTTGAAACGGAAACCGCGGAAAAATATGTCATAAAATCAAAGCTGTCGGTTTGCCCGAAGCAGAGCTTTTGTCACTTTGCGACGTTGTTATCGCCATAGGCGGTGACGGCTCGCTTATCCACGCGGCACGTAAAGCGGTTAAATATAAAAAGCCGATACTCGGCGTCAATGCAGGCAATCTCGCCTTTATGGCGGGCATAGAAAAAAACGAGCTCGAGCTTTTAAAGGAGCTTATAGATGGCAATTATACAATAGATAAACGAATGATGCTCGATGTCACCGTTAAAAACGGCTCATGTGAAAAAACGCTCGATTGCTGCCTTAACGACGTAGTAATCGCAAGAGGCGAGCAGATAAAGCTCGTTAAGCTTAATGTTGAGTGTGACGGGCAAAAAATCAACGATTATTACGCCGACGGTATCATAATTTCCACACCCACAGGCTCCACGGCGTATTCGCTGTCGGCAGGCGGCCCTGTTGTAGACCCGAAAATCGAGAGTATACTTTTAACGCCTATCTGCACACACTCACTTTTTGCAAGGTCGCTTATCTTCGGCAACAACTCCGTGCTTTCGGTGAAAATTCCAGAAAACACGTCCGATAAAATCAGAATTTCATGTGACGGCGACGATTCCGTAGAGCTGAGACCGGGAGACTGCGTAAGAGTAGGCAAGTCAAAATACTACGCGGACTTTATCAGAATTAAAAACGAATCGTTTATTGATGTGCTTAACAGTAAATTGGCACAGAGGAGGGCATAAGTTGAAAAAGAAAAGACATGAGCTTATTTTAAGGCTTATAACCGAAAACGCCGTTACTACGCAGGACGAGCTCTTGGAGCTTCTTAAAAAGAACGGATACAATGTAACACAGGCTACCGTTTCGCGCGATATAAAGGAATTGAAACTCATAAAAACGCCCGTAAAAAACGGACGTTCAAAATATTCCGTCGGCAGCAGCGGCTCAGATGATGACAGTGCTAAGTTTTATTCTATCTTTTCTCAGTCGGTAATTTCGGTGGCAGCCGCAGGTAATATCTGCGCAATTAAGTGCTTTTCGGGAACAGCAAATGCTGCGGCAGCTGCGGTTGATGCAATGAAGCTCGAAAAGGTAGTTGCAACTTTGGCAGGCGACGACACTATCTTTGTGCTTTGCCACAGCGATTCTGAGGCGCGGGAGTTTACTTTACAGATAAAAGCAATGCTGAACGGAGACTGAAAAAATGCTTTCAAATTTGCAGATAGAAAATATAGCCGTTATCAAAAGCGCGTCTATTGATTTTGAAAACGGATTTAACGTAATGACAGGTGAAACCGGTGCCGGTAAATCTATCGTTATAGATTCTCTTAACGCAATTTTGGGCGAGCGTACCTCGCGTGAGCTTATACGAAGCGGAGCCGACAGCGCGTCGGTGTGCGCCGAATTTCAAAATGTCGGCGACAATGTAAAAAACGAGCTTGAAAAGCTCGGTATAGAAAAAGACGATACGCTGATTGTAAGCCGCAAATTAACCCCTGACGGCAAAAATGTATGCCGCATAAACGGTATGCCGGCGACCGTTTCCATGCTTAAAGCATTGGGTGTGCAGCTTGTAAATATTCACGGTCAGCTTGATAATCAAAGCCTTTTATCGCCGGAGACGCACTGTTCTTTTATTGATAAGCTCGCAGGCAGCGGCAGAGAGCTTAATGAATTCAAAGAGCTTTATTCGCTGTATATCAAAAAGGAAAACGAGCTGAAATCCCTCAACACAGATGTGAATGAGAAAAACCGCAGGCTTGATATACTTAATTATCAGATTGAGGAAATACAAAAGGCGGATATAAGGCCGGGTGAAAAAGACGAGTTGACCGAAAAGCTCGGTTTTCTCAGAAATGCCGAAAAGGTCCTCGACTTGTTGCATACGGCATATGCCGCGCTTAACGGAGACGGTGAAATGCCGGGTGCTGCCGATGTTGCGGCTGACGCTGCGTCAAAATTGCTGTCGGCGGCAGATTATTCTTCGGATTTTACCGAGACGGCAAACGGTGTCAATGATGCCGCAATGAACCTCAGCGCATATACCGAGGAGCTTCGCGACAAAATATATTCGCTCGACTATGACCCCAACGAGACCGAAAGAGCCGAGGAGCGTCTTGACGTCATTTACAGATTATCCCAAAAATACGGCGACAGCGAAGAAGATATACTCGCTTATCTTGAAAATGCCGAAAAAGAGAGAGACGCTTTGTCCTTTTCGGACGAGCGAGCCGAGCAGTTGCGCGCGGAAACCGAAAAAGCATATAACGAGGCTCTCGCCGCGGCAAAAAAGCTTTCCGAAATCAGAATTGAAGCCGGCAAAAAGTTTTCCGCCGATGTCGAAAGAGAGCTCGCATTTCTCGATATGCCGTCGGTTAAGTTTATTGTAAATGATTCTGTCGGCGGGCTTTATGAAAACGGCATAGACAATATTGAGTTTTTGCTCTCGGCAAATGCCGGTGAGGAGCCGAAACCGTTGTCAAAAATAGCATCGGGCGGCGAGCTTTCAAGAATAATGCTTGCCATTAAGTGCGTATTGTCTGAGCTTGACGACATCGACACCCTCATTTGACGAGATCGATTCCGGTGTGAGCGGCAGAGCGGCGTTAAAGATTGCCGCAAAAATGAAAGAGCTTTCAAAAACACATCAGGTTATATGCGTAACTCACTTGGCGCAGATAGCAGCCTTTGCCGATGAGCACAAGCTTATTTCAAAAGAAGAGAAGGACGGGCGCACTTACACGTGCATAGCTTCTCTCGATTATAACGGCAGAAAGTATGAGCTTGCGAGGATAATGGGCGGCCTCACCGTTACTCAAAGCATTTTAAACAGTGCAGAGGAATTACTCTCGTCTGCCGAAATTGACGATTAAAGGTTGACAAATATTTTTTTAATGGTACAATAGGCACATATTTATACAGGCCGCGAAGGGTCAAGGTAAAAGAGTAAATTTTTTTAAGAGAGCCGTTGGTTGCTGCGAAACGGTAAAAAGCTCTTTGAAGTTACGTCCCGGAGCCGCATTTCCGAAGCACAGTAGGTTATGCCGTTTTGCAAGCGTTAATTGCCGAAGTTTTTATAACTTCACGAGGCTTTTTCCGTGAGGGAAAGGCAAACCGAGGTGGTACCGCGATTTTTCGTCCTCTGTCTTTTGACAGAGGGCTTTTTTTATGTCGATAATTAAAGGAGAGAATTGAAATGGAAATTTACGAAGAATTAAAAGCCAGGGGCTTAATAGCTCAGGTAACTAACGAAGATGAGATACGCGAGCTTGTAAACGCCGGTAAAGCAACCTTCTATATAGGCTTTGACCCGACGGCGGACTCTCTTCACGTAGGGCACTTTATGGCGCTCTGCCTTATGAAAAGACTTCAGATGGCAGGCAACAAGCCGGTCGTTTTGATAGGCGGCGGCACAGGCTATGTCGGCGACCCGTCAGGCAGAACCGATATGCGTTCCATGATGACTCCCGAAACCATACAGCATAACTGCGATTGCTTTAAAAAGCAGATGGAGCGTTTTATAGAATTCGGGCCCGACAAGGCAATAATGGTAAATAACGCAGATTGGCTCTTGAAGCTCAACTACATCGACCTTTTACGTGATGTCGGTGCTTGTTTCTCGGTCAATAATATGCTGAGAGCCGAGTGCTATAAGCAGAGAATGGAAAAGGGACTTTCGTTCCTTGAGTTTAACTATATGATAATGCAGTCCTATGACTTCTATCATTTGTTTAAGCATTACGGCTGCAATATGCAGTTCGGCGGCGACGATCAGTGGAGCAATATGCTCGGCGGAACTGAGCTTATAAGAAAGAAGCTTGGTAAAGACGCTTATGCTATGACCATTACGCTTCTCTTGAATTCAGAGGGTAAGAAGATGGGCAAAACTCAGTCGGGTGCGGTTTGGCTTGACCCCAATAAAACTTCTCCGTTTGAGTTCTATCAGTATTGGAGAAACGTAGCCGATGCAGATGTTCTCAAATGCATCAGAATGTTGACTTTCCTGCCCCTTGAAGAAATTGACAAGATGGATAAGTGGGAGGGCAGCCAGCTTAATACCGCCAAAGAAATACTCGCCTTTGAGCTTACAAAGCTTGTTCACGGCGAAGAAGAGGCAAATAAAGCTCAGCAGACCGCAAGAGCATTGTTCTCGGGAAGCGGAAACCTTGACAATATGCCTTCTTACACTCTTTCAAAAGATGATCTTACCGACGGAAAAATTGCCGTAAACGACATTCTCTTTAAAGCCGGTATGACTAAATCAAAGGGCGAGGGCAGACGTCTTATAGAGCAGGGCGGAGTTTCCGTAAATGATAAAAAAGTTGCCTCTGCCGTTGAAACCGTCTGTGCCGATGATTTTTCGGACGGCAGTATAATAGTCAAAAAGGGCAAAAAGGTATTTTATAAAATTATTTTGGAATAATCGCATATTGTCCTGTTTCGACGCAACACCGTTTGACAGTAAAAGCCTTGCGACTCGGCTCTCAGCTGAATCGCAAGGTTCTTTTTTTATATTGATTAGCCTTCTGATTAAGACTTATGCTTTAATATCCGTGTTTTTGTTAATTCCCTTTTTGCGGAGGATAATGCACGGTATTAAAACAAGCAACGCAACTATTGCAGCCGCTAAAAACATCTGTGCGCACGGCTCATAGTTTGACAGTCCGTCATCACCGACATATGTCCCGCCGGCATACGCTTTACAAACCCGGTCGCCTATTGACGGGCCTACAATCATCGGTATAAGCACAAAGAATATCATTCTGATTCCCTGAAAAGTCCTGTCTTATCTTCAGGTGTGTAGTCGCGTACCGTTGAATTAAGCATTATGCCAAGCAGACCGTATCCTGCAAAGAGCGGTATTGCGGCAAGAGCAAATTTGCCGGCGGTATGCATAAATGAAGCGGCAAAAAGTCCGACTGTAAACATTGCTATTGCAACAAATAAAAGAATGTTTTTGCCTATTTTGTCAATAAGCTTGCCGACAAGAACTATTACGGCGACAAGCGCGATTATTACAAACGGTGCTGCAATAAGCACGGGCTTGGTTACGTAACCGAGCAGATCTTCAATGTTAAATCCGAGACTGTGCTGAAGATATATTAAAAGATATGGGAAAAATACCTGAACTGCCGTTTGGAAAAGACATATAGCTATGAACGCAAGATAGAGCTTGCTGTTCTCTTTCACTACGGACGGCTTGAAGCCGTAAATAAGGTCCTTCCAGTAATTGCCGCTTTTTTCATGTACTCCGCTTCGAGAATCTTTAAGCGTGAACAAGCCGAGAATGCCGCAGACAATAACAAATCCGCCTATGGCAAAGAAAAATACGGGATATCCGCCGATTGCGTCTATCATACCGCCGAAAGCGATTACAACTACCATCGCAACAACCGGCAATATGGCAAGCACACTCTCTGCGGTAGCTCTGTTTTTCGGAGTTGTAATGTCCGTTATCCATGCATTGAAGGCCGAGTCGTTACTTGTTGAGCCGAAAAATGTCATAACGCAGTCCATAACTATTACAGTCACGGCGGTGGCGGTGATAACCTTATAAGAATCGGAGATGCCGAACAGGCTGCCTATGTTGTCTTTTTGTTATAAAACCGAATGCTCCGGTTGTAATACCCCAAATTATGTAGCCGAGAGAAATGAATATTTTTTTCTCTTGTTTACTCTGTCTGACAGATTACCCATTATAAATGTGGTAATAACCGCCGTTGCGGCACTGAATGCTACCATAAGCTTTATTGCCGTCATTGACGAGAGCGAGCCGGTTACTTTCCCACCCTCGTAAACCGTGTTGTAAAGGAATGTGTTGAAATACATATTTTCAAGCGTCCAGGCCATTTGACCCGTAAATCCGAAAAGACAAATGTTGAACCAAATTCTTCCGGATAATTTGCTGTCTGCTGCGCCGTTTTTCTTGAGCGGACTTTTTGTCTCAGCTTTCATTATCTCCCTCTTTTCAATGTATGAAACTGTTTGTGACAATTTCATATAAAATATCATTCATCTATTATAATTGTGTGCAAAAAGTATGTCAAGAAATATATTTGACAACTGTATAAAAGCAAACGGCTTCTTTTGACCGACGCCCCAAAACTGTTAACAATTTTTAAATTTGCTAAAAATTTGTCTTTTTGTCTTGTAACTTTTTAAAAAATAGTATAAAATGTATCTGTTTATCAGTATTTCACTGAAGATCATTTTGTAAAGGATGAAAACTTGATGGAAAACAAGCAACGTGAAAAAAGCGCTGCCGAAGCGTACAGAGAAGAACGTAAGCAGCGTATGGCCAAGGCTGCCAAAAAGCAGACTAAAAAGAACCCTAAGGCAGCAAAGGCCGGCAGAATAGTAGGAAAGGTTATAGCTATTGTCCTTGCCGTGGCTATTTGTCTTGCGGGCGTTGGCGGTATACTCAATTTCTTCGGTGTTCCGCAAAAGGTGCTTAAAGCCGCTAAATTCGGCTCTGAAAAAGATACCGTGGCAACATATAACTACTATTATATGACGCTCTATAATTATTATTATAATATGTCGAATCAGTATGATACATATTACGGCAAGGGTATGGGCAAGATGTATACCGGCTATGATACATCAAAAACTCCCATGGATCAGGAATATACAGGTGATACTTCAAGTCTTAATACAGATGAGGAAATCAAGACTTGGGCAGATTTTCTCAGGGTTTCAGCACTGAATTATATGCAGTCCTATACGGCATATGCGGATTTGGCGAGGAAAAACGGTCTTACTCTCAATGACGAAGAAAAGGCCGAGATTGACGAGAGAGTATCAAGCATCAAGAAGAGTGCCGACAACAACGATTTTTCGCTTGACCGCTATATTCAGAAAATATACGGCAAGGGCGTAACCGAAAAGGTTCTCAGAGCCGCTCTTGAAGACAGCACGCTTGCATCCAAGTATGCACAGCAGAAGCAGTCCGAAATATCGGATGCGATAACGAATGATGAGATAGTAGCCGAGTATGAGGCTAATCCGAATAATTATACCACTCTTTCCGTATCTGCGTTTAAAGTATCGGCTAATGCAAATGTTGACAGCAATGCCACGGATGAGGAAAAAACGGCGGCAAATACCGCTGCCATGAGCGAGGCAAAGGCTTCTGCCGATAAATACGCAGCAAACGTAAAGAGCGCGGATGACCTTCTCAAGCAGGCTCAGAGCTATAATTCTTCACTCACTTCATCCTCAGTTGTTTTGTCGGATACAACATATTCTTCAATCAGCAGTTCGCTCGGTTCGGCTGCAGCCGATTGGGCGGTTTCCTCCGACAGAAAGGTCGGCGAAGTAGGTGTTATAGAGGTTGACGGCGGTTATGTTGTAATGTATATTACAGCCACGGCTCATCTTGACGAAACAAGGGCTGTAAATGTACGTCATATTCTCTTCCAGTTCAAATCAACAGACAGCAGCGGAACTACCGCAAATCTTACCGATGAGCAAAAGACAGAGTATTATAATAAGGCCAAGACGGTTTACGACCAGTATCTTGCAAATCCCACAGAGGATAATTTTGCAGCTCTTGCAAACAGCAACAGCGATGACACCGGTTCAAATACCAAAGGCGGCCTTTATGAGAATGTTAAGCCCGGTCAGATGGTTACTCAGTTTAACGACTGGTGCTTTGATTCATCAAGAAAACCCGGCGATACCGATATAATCGAAACAACGTACGGCTATCATATTATGTACTTTGTAGGCACAGCCGATGAAACCGTATGGAAGGCAAAGGTCAGAAGCACTCTTGCAACCTCTAAGTTCGAGGAATTTGATAAAGAGCTTGTTTCCGATACGGGAGACTATGCAAAAAAGGCTAACAAGTCTGTGATTAAGTGGACCTCTAAGAACCAGGAGAAGCTTCTCAAAACCTATGCCGTTAACTCAAAGTATAACAGCAAGACTGCATCTACTACAAGCTCAAACGCAAGCACCCTCTATTAAGAGTGAGCCGTTTTGCACGATTTATCGTGTTCGTTGAGCGTAATTTAAAAAAGCTTTTCGGCAGTCCGCTTTTGCGGGCTGCCTTTTTGCGCGTAAATACACTTTTTATATAATATGTTCATTTTTGTAAACAGCGTTAATTCCTATTGACAAAGTGGGAGTTGGGAAGTATAATTGCCAGTGGAAAGATAGGAGATTAAAACAATTTACTGTCTTTTGTGCTGTAATCGGCTGTTTCGCTGTTGTGAAACGGCGTGGAAAGGAGTGCTTTTTATGATGATATCTTCAAAGGGCAGATATGCTCTGCGGGTTATGCTGGATTTGGCAGAGCAGGGCAGCAATAAATATATAAGCCTTAAAGATATCGCGGAGAGACAGGACATTTCCCGAAAATATCTTGAGAGCATTATGACCGAGCTTTCAAAAAACGAGCTTGTCGAAAGTGCCATCGGAAAAACCGGCGGATATAAATTAAAGCGTGCACCGGAGAATTACAAGGTCGGTGAAATCCTATATGCCGCCGAGGGCGAGCTTACTCCCGTATCTTGTCTTGCAAAAGACGGAAAAAAGTGTGACAGGGGAGATTCCTGTTATACTTATCCGTTTTGGCTCGGACTTGAGGAGCATATAAAAGAATATGTTAACAGCTATACGCTTAAAGATGTTCTCGAGCTTAAAAATAAACAAAAGAACTCATGCTGTAAATGTGATTCCCACAACGAAAACGAGGATGATGTAATATGAAAAACGACAATCTGCTTGAAATTAAAGACCTTCACGTCAGTGCAGGTGAAAAAGAGATACTTCACGGTGTAAATCTTACGGTCGGAAAAGATGAAACACACGTTCTTATGGGTCCGAACGGAACAGGTAAGTCCACGCTCGGCTACGCCGTAACCGGAAATCCGGAATATACCGTCACAAGCGGCGAAATTATATTTGACGGAGAGAATATAACAGATATTCCCGTTAACGAAAGAGCCAACAAGGGTATATTTTTGTCGTTCCAAAATCCGCTTGAGGTACCGGGCGTTACTCTCAGTGCATTTATAAGAAGTGCTCTTGAGCAGAAAACAGGCAGCCGTCTGCGCCTTTGGGATTTTAAAAAGAAGCTCTCTGAAACCATGAAGCTTCTCTCAATGGATGAGTCTTACGCCGAGCGAGATTTAAATGTGGGTTTTTCCGGCGGAGAAAAGAAAAAAGCCGAAATACTTCAAATGCTTATGTTGGAGCCGAAGCTGGCGATTCTTGATGAAACCGATTCAGGCCTCGATGTAGACGCAGTTCGTACCGTTTCAAACGGAGTAAAGCTTTACAGAGAGAGAGTAAAAGGCTCATTGCTCATCATAACTCACAGCACGAGAATACTTGAAGCCTTGACCGTTGACAAAACTCATGTTATGGAAAACGGCGTTATAGTCAAAAACGGCGATGCGTCGCTTGTTGAGGAAATAAATGAAAACGGCTTCGGCAATATCTGATTTATCCCATGGAAAAGCTGGTGATTATAAATGAAAGAGAAAAGTCAAATTGAAGACATTGACCGCAGCGTCTATGATATACGCGATGAAGAGCACGACGCTTATCGTATGGAGAGCGGACTTACTCCAGAAATTATCGACAAGCTCTCCAAGGAGAAAAACGACCCTGTTTGGATGCAGCAGTTCCGTCTTCAGTCCTTGCAGATATATAACGAGATGAAGGTGCCAAATTGGGGACCTTCTCTTGACGGACTTGATATAGCTAATATCGCGACATATGTTCGCCCCAACACAAAAATGCAAAACAATTGGAAAAACGTGCCTAAAGATATAAAGGACACCTTTGAAAGACTCGGTATTCCAAAGGCAGAGCGTAAATCTCTCGCAGGTGTCGGCGCACAGTACGACTCGGAGCTTGTGTATCACAATGTGAAAGATGAGGTTGCGGCGCAGGGTGTTGTGTATTCCGATATGGAGAGCGCAATGAACGGCGAGTATGCCGATATGGTAAAAAAATATTTTATGAAGCTTGTAACTCCGCGCGACCATAAGTTTGCCGCTCTTCACGGTGCTGTTTGGTCAGGCGGCTCGTTCGTATACGTGCCTAAGGGTGTGCAGGTTTCAATTCCGCTTCAGTCGTATTTCAGACTTAACGCAAAAGGCGCAGGGCAGTTTGAGCATACACTTATAATTGTCGATGAGGGCGCAAGTCTGCATTTCATCGAGGGCTGTTCCGCACCGAAATACAATGTTGCAAACCTTCACGCGGGTTGCGTTGAATTGTTTGTCAAGAAAAATGCCAAGCTCAGATATTCCACTATTGAAAACTGGTCTAAAAATATGTATAACCTTAACACCAAGCGTGCGTTGGTTGAAGAGGGCGGCGTTATCGAGTGGGTTTCGGGTTCGTTCGGCTCGCATGTCGGCTGCCTTTATCCCATGAGCATTTTAAAGGGCGATAATTCCCGTATGGAGTTTACGGGCGTCACCTTTGCCGGTAAGGGTCAAAACCTTGATACGGGTGCAAAGGTTGTTCACGTAGGAAAAAATACAAGCTCTTATATGAATACCCGTTCAATAAGCAAGGGCGGCGGAATAAGCACCTTCAGAAGCAGCGTTGTTGTCGAAAAGAGCGCAAAAGGGACTAAGTCGTCGGTTTCGTGCCAATCTCTGATGCTTGATTCGCAGTCACGCTCCGATACAATACCGGCTATGGATATACGCACTAAAGATGCCGCAGTCGGTCACGAAGCCAAAATCGGCAGCATCAGCAACGAAGCTGTATTTTACCTTATGAGCCGCGGTATGAGTGAGGAGGACGCACGCGCCCTTATAGTAAGCGGCTTTGCGGATAATGTCTCAAAAGAGCTTCCCGTCGAATATGCCGTTGAAATGAATAACCTCATAAGGCTTGAAATGAAAGGCAGTATAGGCTAAAGGTCTTTTTGAAAGGGTGAATTATATGACTTTGATAAACAGACTTCCGACACGGACTTGGAATCGGCTCGGCGTAAATGAAACGGCTCTCCTGGGACGAAAACGGCACAACCGAGATATCGCCGCTTACTGTTGACGTAACGGAACGCAAAAAGGTAGTGCGTGTCGAGGTAAACGGCGAAAATGAATTCAGCCGCAAGAAAGTTACGATAAATGCTCAAAGCGAAACCTCGGTTACCGTTATAGAAGTTCTTTCGACGGAAAATAATCTTGCTGTCGAAACAGAGCTTAACGTAAAAGAGAATGCTCTTGTGCGTCTTATTCAGGTGCAAAGAAGCGGAGAAAAGTCACTTGTTTACAATAAAGTAACGTCTTTCTGCGATGAAAGCGGCAGGGTAGAGCTTTTACAGGTTTTCCCGGGCAAAGGAGATATTTATTCCGACAGCCTCATTGAGCTTACGGGAGACAAGAGCAGCTTCAAATCCGACATAGGCTATCTCGGCCAAAGGGAGCAGACGGTAGATATAAATCTTGTCGTAAATCACTACGGCAAGAGCACCGAAAGCGAAATAAACGCAAGCGGTGCGCTGAAGGATTCTTCTTCAAAAATATTCAGAGGCACAATTGACTTTAAAACCGGCTCGTCCGACTCCGTAGGCAACGAAAAAGAGTCTGTTTTAATGCTCGGCGACGGCGTTATAAATAAAACCGTACCGCTTATTCTTTGCGCCGAAGAAAACGTCGTCGGCAATCACGGCGCAACAATAGGCGAGCTTGACGATGAAACGCTGTTTTATTTTGAGAGCCGCGGCATAGGAAAAGCCGAGGCTGAAAATATTCTTGCGAGAGCCGCAATTGAGCGTCTGGCCCGCGAAACGGGCGACGAAGAAACCGAAAAGCTCATAATCAAAATACTTGATGAGGATCTTTAAAATGCACTACGATTACAGAAATGATTTTCCGCTGCTTATGCAGAATAAAATAATTTATATCGATAATGCCGCGACTTCACAGCGTCCGCAATGCGTTATTGACGCCGAGGGCGATTTTTACAAAAATTACAACGCAAACCCTCTGCGCGGACTTTACTCTTTGAGTGTCGAGGCCACCGAGGTCTACGAAAACGCAAGAGAAGCCGTTCGAAAATTTATAGGTGCCGAAAAGAGCAACGAGATAATTTTTACAAGAAATACCACGGAAAGCCTTAATCTTGTTGCATACAGCTATGGGCTTTCAAATGTTAAAAAGGGCGACGAGATAGTTGTTTCGATAATGGAGCATCACAGCGACCTTTTGCCTTGGCAAATGGTGGCTAAAACCTGCGGTGCCGAGCTTAAATTCATCGAATGTGCTAAGGATGGCAGCATCGACCTTGAAAAGGTGAAAGAGCTTATAACAAGCAGAACGAAAATTGTCGCAATGACGCAGGTTTCAAACGTGCTCGGCAGAGAGTATCCCGTAAAAGAAATTGCAAAGCTCGCTCACGAAAAGGGCGCCGTTATGGTTGTTGACGGAGCGCAGAGCACACCGCATATGAGGGTTGACGTCACAGACCTCGACGCGGATTTCTTCGCTTTTTCTGGTCATAAGCTTTTGGCTCCTATGGGCATAGGTGTTCTTTACGGCAAAGAGGAATTACTCGAAAAAATGCCTCCGTTTTTGTCGGGCGGCGAGATGATAGATTCCGTTACGCGCACATCGGCTGTGTATGCCGAGTTGCCGCACAAATTTGAGGCCGGTACAGTAAACGCCGCAGGTGCCGCAGGGCTCAAGGCGGCAATAGATTATATTGAAAAAGTCGGATTTGACTATATAGGTGAGCGTGAAATTGCACTTACCTCACGTGCAATCGAAAAAATGAAAAAAATTCCTCACGTAAATATTATCGGTTCGGAAAATGCCGACGAGCATACGGGAATAGTTACATTCACGATCGACAATGTACATCCGCATGATATAAGCGAAATATTGGCTGCGGACGGGATAGCCGTAAGAGCCGGTCACCACTGTGCGCAGCCGCTGCTTACGCATTTGGGACTTAATTCCACAGCAAGAGCAAGCTTTGCTTTTTACAATACCGAGGACGAAGTCGATAAATTTACCGACAGCGTAGCAACGATAAGGGAGCGTATGGGTTATGGAGAATAGAAGCTTTTATAATGAAATACTGACGGAGCACAATGTTCATCCGGAGTTTAAGCACGATTTGCCCGACGCCGATATAGTTTTGGAGGGCGTTAACCCCAACTGCGGTGACGACATATGGCTCAAGCTTAAAACCGACGGAGATACAATAACCGACGGCGCCTTTGTCGGTGACGGATGTGCTATCTCGCAGGCGTCTGCGGATATTATGCTCGGTATGATTATAGGCAAGAAAAAGGAAGATGCGTTAAAGCTCGGTGATACATTTATTAAAATGATTAAGGGCGAAGCTACCGAGGATGAGATAGAAGGTCTTGAAGAGGCGTCCGCACTTCGTGATATTTCACATATGCCGGCGCGTGTAAAATGTGCCGTTCTCGGTTGGCATACGCTTTCCGAGGCCTTAAACGGCAAAGAAAAGAAATAATTTCGCTGACTTTTGACCGTTGGCTGAGTGTTTATAAGGCAGTTTTGCTTCAAAAGAACATCTTTTGTACAACAATAATAAGCCCCTCAGATGAGCCGAAACTCATCTGAGGGGCTTATCTTTTATTGCATCAAAAATATATCGTTTAATACTTCCTTATGAACGATCAGCCTTATCCGTGCCGGCTTTTTTCTTGACTCATTATTTTTTTCGGTTCGGTTGTTTTGTTGTGCCTTATATTGTATAATAAAGCAAATGATTACAGGGTGAAGATATGAAGGACTTTATAAAAAAGCCTCCTATGGGTTGGAACAGTTGGGATTGCTACGGTGCAGGCGTAACCGAAGATGAGCTTCTTGGAAATGCCGAGTTTATGCGTGACCGATTAAAGCAATACGGCTATCAATATGTTGTCTGCGATATACAGTGGTATGAGCCGGCGGCTAAGGGCAATGTATACAATAACTTTGCCGACCTTTGTATGGACGAATATTCGCGGCTTATCCCGGCGGTAAATCGCTTCCCGTCCTCCGCAAACGGCGCGGGATTTAAGCCGATTGCAGATAAAATTCACTCTATGGGGCTTAAATTCGGTATCCACATTATGCGAGGTATTCCGCGTCAGGCGGTTCACCGAAATACGCGTATTTACGGCACAACTGCCCGTGCGCGCGACATTGCTTCTCAGTTTTCGCTGTGTCCTTGGAACACCGATATGTACGGGGTGGATACGGAAAAAAGAGGGGCCGAAGAATATTACGATTCTCTTTTTAAACTGTATGCCTCTTGGGGCGTTGACTTTGTAAAAGTCGATGATATAGCAAATACCGAATTCAGTCCGCAAAACCCGTATTCCGCGGATAAAGAAATAGAAATGATACGTGCCGCAATAGACCGTTCCGGCAGAGATATGGTACTGAGCCTGTCGCCGGGGCCCGCACCGTTAAACAAAGCCGAGCATCTCTCGAAAAATGCAAATATGTGGCGTATTTCGGGCGATTTTTGGGACAGATGGGATAAGCTTCTCAATATGTTTTCATTCTGCGAAAAGTGGTATCCGTATGTGAAAGACGGCTCATTTCCCGATTGCGACATTTTGCCGCTCGGCAAGCTCTGCATAGACGGCTCTTATATGGGCGATATGGGGCGTGATTCGGGGTTTACAAAGGAAGAGCAAAAAACCATGATGACCTTGTGGGCTGTTTTTCGCTCTCCGCTTTTTTTCGGCGGCGAGCTTCGCCTTACGGATAATTATACTCTGTCTCTTGTCACAAATCCCGAAGTTATAAATGTGAACCAAAACTCCGAAAAACCGTTGTTTGTATATAATAAAGGCGGCATTGCCGTGTGGCAGACAAAAATCGAAAACTGTACTGCGGTTGCGGTTTTCAATCTTTCCGATGAAGAAAAACATTATAAATTAAGTTTTTCGGATTTGGGCCTTGAGAACGTCCGTGCGGTTCGCGATTTATGGGCGAGAAAAGATATTCCAAAATGTGAAAATGACGTTGTGGTCTCTTTAAAACCGCATTCGTCGGAATTTTTTGAGATATATTGATTTTTGACATTAACAGCATAGATGGGGGTGCGAAATGCTTAATTTTATAATCGGTCGCAACAACAGCGGCAAAACTGAAAAAATCAGAGCTCTTATCGCAGAGAGAGCGTCCGAAAATAAAAAGTGTATACTCATAGTGCCCGAGCAGTTCTCGTTCGAAAGTGAACGCAGTATTCTCGAAAAAATAGGCGCACAAAAAATGCTTAATGTAGATATATTGAGCTTTACGCGCCTTGCCTTCGTTATAAACGAGCAGTACGGCAAGGCACTCAATAAGACAATCGACGACGGCACGCGCAAAGTGTTGATGAGTCTTTCACTTGAGGCACTTTCGGGAAAGCTCGAATATTTTAAAAGGTTTTCGTCCAAGCCTGCGCTTTTGTCGAATCTTTTGACTTTTGTGACCGAGCTTAAGCAGTGTGCCGTAACTCCTGACGAGATTGCGGAAATCTCCGGCAAGACAGGAAATAAATCACTCGGTAAAAAGCTCTCGGAGCTTTCACTTATTGCGGCATCGTATGATGCCTTAGTGAGCCGCAGCTTTTTTGATGATGAGAATTTGTTAACTATTGCCGCCGATATGATATCGGAAACCGACTTTTTTGACGGAAAAGCCGTCTATTTTGATGCATTTTGCGGCTTTACAAAGCAGGAACGGAACTGTATTAAAAGTATTTTGCCGAAAGCCGAAAATGTCTTTATTTCTCTTTGCACAGACCGAGATTTATCTCGTGAGGGCGTTTCCGTTTTCGAAAACGTAAATACGGAGTTTTCACACCTTAAGGAGTGTGCCGCAGAGCAAAATGTCGGCGTTTCGTCTCCCGAAATACTAAATGTTAAAGAGGACGGCAGAAGCCCCGAGCTTGTTTATCTTGAAAAGTATTTGTGCGGCGAAGAATCCGAACCATATAAAGAAGAATGCGATAACATAGTTGTGTGTGCGGCGGGAAACAGAGCTGATGAAGCGGATTTTGTCGCGTGTGAAATTAAAAAGCTGTTAAGGTGTAATCCCACGCTTCGATGCCGCAATATAGCCGTTATAGAGCGTACTGCAGGAACATACGACAAGGAACTTTCCGAGAGCTTTAAAAAATACGGTGTTCCGATGTTTGAGGATAAGCGCCGGCCTATCGGTATTCAGCCTGTAATGGTATTCGTCAAATGCCTACTGGCACTTTGCGCCGAGGGCTTTTCTACGGAAAGCTTTATGAGGCTTTTGAAAACGGGTCTTACCGCCTTGTCGGGTGATGAAATATCCGAGCTCGAAAATTACGCCTTTTTATGGAACATCGACGGCTCGAAATGGCGCAGAGATTTTACGGAAAATCCCGACGGTCTCGGATTTGATGTGACTGAAAAAAGCCAAGAAAAATTGATAAGACTGAATGACATCCGCAAAAGATCGGTTTTACCGGTACTTGCCTTTAAAAAGGATTTTGAAGAGGCTGACGGCGAAAAAAAGTCGCGGCTCATATATGAGTTTTTAATCAAAAACGGCGTTACCGAAAGACTGCGAGAAAAAATTGAATACCTCGTTTCGTCTGGTGATACCGTTCTCTGTGAGGAGCAGGATGCAGTTTGGGCAACACTTATGGATATGCTCGGAAAAATGGCGTCGGCGATAGGCGAGACGGTTATAACGGCAAAACGGTACAGCGAGCTTTTTAATATACTGCTGTCTGCCGTGACACTCGGCTCGCTGCCGCAGGAGCTTGACAGCGTAACTGTCGGCGCAGCGGACAGAATCAGGGTTTCCGACTGTAAGGTGGCATTTGTTATCGGTGCCGACAGCGGAGTTTTTCCGCTTGACCCTTCAACCGAGGGACTTTTAAGCGACAGCGAGCGTAAGGTGATGGGGGCTTTGGGCGTGAAGCTTGCCGAAACCGCCGAATATAAAGCGGTTGATGAGAAGCTTACGGCTTATCGTGCCGTAACGTCTCCTTCGGAAAAGCTTTACGTAACCTATTCGCTTTCGAATTTTGACGGTACTTCTATGCGCCCGTCCGAAATAGTAAACAATATTGTCACAGCTTTTCCGACAGTACCTAAGCTTGATACGGCACTTTCGGAGCCGCTGTATTCCATAGAGAGCGACGCCTCGGCGTTTAAAGTGCTTGCAACCGACTATTGTGAAAATACTGAACTTGTTGTAACGCTGAAAAAATATTTCGGCGAAAAAAACGAGTATTTTTCCCGGATAAGGTCTCTCGACAGGATTGCCTCGGGAGATAAAATGAAAATCCGAGATTCGAAAAATGCAATTTCCCTATTCGGCAAGAGTATGTATGTTTCCGCGTCTCGTGTAGAAACGTATTATAAATGCCCGTTTGAATATTTTTGTAAATTCGGTTTAAACGCAAAGCCGAGAAAAACTGCCGAGCTTGACCCTGCGCAGAGCGGTACGGTTATTCATTTTGTGCTCGAACACGTCTTATCCTTATATCCGAAGCCGCAGCTCATTAAGCTCTCAGACAATGACATTAAAAGGATAGTTAAAAATTTACTATCGGAATATCTCAACGAGACAATGGGTGGAAAAGAAAATAAGGAAAAGAGATTTTTATATCTTTATAATCGCCTTTCGGACTCGCTTTTTGAAGTCGTTAAACGAATTACCGAAGAGCTCAAGGTGTCTGATTTCACACCCACGGGATTTGAGGTGAAAATAGATGAGGACGGTGAAATTCCGCCTTATGCCGTACCGCTTCCCGACGGAGGATTTCTGAAAATCAGAGGCTCTGTGGACAGAGTGGACACAATGAGAAAAAACGGCAAGACATATTTGCGTGTCATAGATTACAAGTCCGGAGGAAAGGATTTTGTCTTGTCCGACGTGCTTTCGGGTCTTAATATGCAAATGCTGATATATCTGTTTGCCATCGGTGAAAACGGAGAGGAAAAGTACGGTGATGTTTTCCCGAGCGGAGTGTTGTATATGCCCGCAAAAAAAGGCACAGATGCTCTCGGCAGAAAAGCAACAAGCGAAGAAGTGCTTGAGCAAAAAATCAAAAATTCAAGACTCAGCGGCATAGTCGTAAACGATAAGGATGTCATAGAGGGCATGGACAGAGATGTCAGCGGTCGTTTTATAAATGTAACTTACGATAAAAAGAGCGGCGGCTTTAAGGGCGATTTGTTGACCGCTGCGGAGCTTGGAAGGCTTAAAACAGAGATAGACGGAATTTTGCGCGAAATGGCAAATTCTCTGAAGGCGGGAAATGTTGAGGTTCTCCCGTGCGAGAAAACAAAAGAGCGCGATGTGTGCGCCTATTGCGATTATTATGCCGTTTGCGGATTTGAGCAGGGCGCTCCCGTAAGGAAAATAGAAAAAATGTCGCTTAAAGATGCGAAAAAAGCACTGAATAAGGAGGGTGACGACGTTGGCTGAAAAAAAGATACAATGGAACAAGGCTCAAGTAAAAGCAATTGAGTCTCGCGACGGCTCGGTTTTAGTTTCGGCGGCGGCAGGCTCGGGTAAAACAGCGGTGCTTGTTGAGCGTGTTATCGAACGGATATGCGACGAAAAAAATCCTTGTCCGGCTGACAGCCTGCTTGTCGTTACCTTCACCAAGGCCGCAGCAGCCGAAATGAAGGAACGTATAAATGCGCGCCTTACCGAGCTTTTACAGTCCGACCCCGGCAACCGTTATCTTGCGAGACAGCGTATGATGCTGCCTGCAAGCGACATTTGCACAATAGATTCGTTTTGCTCAAAGCTTGTAAGAGCAAATTACGATTCCGTCGGCATTACTCCGGATTTTCGCACACTCGATGATAACGAAAAAAATCTTTTAATAAAAGAGGCTGCCGACAAAACCTTGGAGGAGCTACGAAGAAGGCTCGAAGGAGTTTAAATCGCTTACGGAGCTGTTGATAAGCGGCAGAACCGACAATAAGCTATCCGAGGTTATATATAAGCTCTATGAAAACGCCTGTGCATACGCTTTTCCGAAAAAATGGATTAACAGCGTAGTAAGGCTTTATAATCCGTCACTCTTGCCGCAGCAGACGCCGTGGGGGCAGAAAATATTAAAGGATGTAATCGAGCAGCTGCGTTATTGCGGCGAAACACTCGGTAAATGTGCAATTATTCTCCGCGAAGAGCCGAGACTTGAGGCAAGCTATTTACCGGCTGTTTACTCTGACAGTATGTATTATAAAGCGACGTATGATGCGGCTCGTCGCGGCGATTGGAACCGCGTTAAAACGCTTATCGACGGGTTCAAGCCGGAAAGGCTCGGTACTGCGCCGAGAGACTTTTCCGACTCGCCTTTAAAGGAACGAGTTAAGTCGCTCAGGGATAATTGCAAAAAAATATACGCATCTCTCCAAAAGGAGGTTTGTGTCACAGAGGATGAATTTCGTGAGGATACGGCAGCACTCAGAGCTGTAATTATTAAACTGTTTTCAGCGGTTATGCTGTTTTCAAGGCATTATTCCGAGCTTAAGGAAAAACAAAATGCGTATGACTTTTCCGATATTTCGCATATGGCACTTGCTTTGCTCGTAAGCAGAAACGATGATGACACAGTTGACAGAACGGAGCTGGCAAAAGAGCTTTCGCATAAGTATACCGAAATACTCATAGATGAGTATCAGGATACAAATAAGGCGCAGGATATGCTTTTCAGAGCAATATCCGATAACGAAGAAAATCTTTTCATTGTCGGTGATGTTAAGCAGAGCATATACGGCTTCAGACTTGCCATGCCGGAAATATTTTTGCAAAAACGCAAGCACCTTCCCGACTTCAACGGCAAAAATTATCCTGCCAAAATAAATCTTGACGAAAACTTCCGAAGTCGCAAAGAGGTTACAGAATACATCAACTATGTGTTCTCGAGAGTGATGAGTGAAGACAGCTGCGGCATAAATTACGATGACTCCGAGTCGCTGAAGGCGGGTGCCGATTATGAAAAATCTGCCTTTCCATGCGCCGAACTGCATATAGTCGATAAATCAAAAATCGACTGTGAATATCTTCCCGAGGCGTCACACATAGCCGATATTATAAATAAGCTGGTTGCGGAAAAAATGCCTGTAAAGACAAAATCCGGGTACAGACCGGTAATGTATAAGGACATTTGTATACTTATGAGGGGATTGAACGATGCTGACGATTATTTTGATGCGCTTACAAAGAAAAATATCCCCGTGTATTATCAGAAAAAAGGCGGCTTTTTCCAACACCGAAATAAACGTGATGCTGTCGTTTCTTGAAATTATTGATAACCCGTTACAGGATATTCCGCTTCTCTCGGTTCTGGTATCGCCGCTGTACGGCTTTACTCCCGACGATCTTGCTGTTATCAGAACACAAAAAAGAAGCGGCTATCTGTTTAACGCCGTTTCAAATAGCGGTCTTGAAAAGTGCCGTGATTTTATAAAGAGTCTCACTGAATACAGAGAGATGAGTACCACCTGCTCAGTCAGCGACCTCTTGCGCTCTATATATGAGAGAACGGCATATCCGTCAATAGTTATGTCAATGCCTGACGGCGATACGAGACGTTTGAATTTATTACTGCTGCTGCAATATGCCGAAAAGTATGAGAGTAATTCCGATTTGGGGCTTTCGGGCTTTGTTCGTTATTTAACCCGTACAAGAGACAGCAAGAGCAGCATTGACTCTTCCACGGGCGTTTCCGAATATGCCGATGTTGTAAGAATTATGACTATCCATGCGAGCAAGGGCCTTGAATTTCCCGTTGTAATTATCGCAGGCTGCGGAAAGAAAATGAATACCAGTTCTCTGACGGATTCGCTGATCATCGACCCTGCCGCAATTCTCGGAGCGGGGATGAAACGAATTGTTGCCGAAACAGGCAGAGTGTTTGAAACTCTTCAACATCGCGCCTGTCGTCTTTCGATACGTGACAGCGAGCGGGCAGAGGAACTGCGAGTTTTGTATGTTGCAATGACAAGAGCGAGGGAACGGCTCATAATGGTCGGCTCCTCCGAAAACCCGGAAACTCTCGTGAAAAAATGCGGGGCATCCCTTTGCGGTGACAAAACACCGTCGCCCGTACTCATAAAAAAAGCCGGGTCTTATCTTGAAATCTTAATTTTGAGCCTTATGTGGCACAAAGATGCAAAGCTGCTCAGAGAGTTTGCGGCAGTCTCCGAAAGTTATACCTATAATCCGAATTTTTCGCTTAATGTTGAGTATGTCACTTCGGTATCAACCGGGGAGTATATCACCGAGGACGAAGATGCGGTCGCGCCTGATGAAAATTTGCTCAGGGATATTGAAAAACGGACTTCATACGTATACGGATATTCTCGTCTTTCCGGATATGCCGCAAAAATGTCTGCGTCTTCAGTCGAAAACAGCTCGCGCAGTCTTGATTGGTATTTTACAGCCAAGCCTGACTTTCTGTGTAAAAATGATATGACTCCTGCGATGCGCGGAACGGCAGCACATCATTTTCTCGAAGTGTGTGATTTGGATATGGGTGCACAGTCTGTGGAAAAAGAAACAAAAAGGCTTGTTTCTCTCGGTAAATTGACGGAAGTCGAGGCGGCGGCAGCAGACAAAAAAATGCTTGAGCGATTTTTTGAAAGCAATTTGTTCAAGCGAATCAAGAATGCAGATAAGATATACAGAGAGCAAAAATTTACAATTGCCGTTCCGCTCGGCGAATTAAACAGCGATGTACCTAAAGAGTTCTCGTCCGAAAAGGCAGTTGTCCAAGGCGTTATCGACTGCGCTTTCTTTGAAAACGGAGAGACGATTGTTCTTGATTACAAGACCGATAACGTGAAAGATGAGGAAGAGCTAAAGCGCAGATATTCCGGGCAGCTTTCGATTTATAAGCGTGCCGCAGAGGAGATTTTTTCACAGCCCGTCAAGGAAACGCTTATCTTTTCACTCCGACTTAATAAAACTGTGGTTTTGGATATATAAAATTTGAAAAAACGCTTGCTTTTTAAAGCTAAGTGTGATAGAATCTCTATCGCTGTTAAAATGTAACTTAATATGTATTCCCGAAAGAGGTGACAGATAATGAAAGAAGGCATACATCCCGAGTACAAAGAGACGACCGTAAAATGTGCTTGCGGCGCCGAGTACAAAACTCGTTCTACTAAAGAAAATATCCGCGTTGATATTTGTTCTAAATGCCATCCGTTTTTCACCGGTAAGCAGAAGCTTGTTGATACCGGCGGACGTGTTGACAGATTCAAGAAGAGATACAATCTTGATAAGTAATTTAGGGAAGCGGTACTTTGGTACCGCTTCTTGATTTTTATAAGGAGTGCGGTGAGATATGCCGAGCTATAAAACGGTCAAAAAAGAGCCCATGATGAATTTACCGAAAAGAGGTCACGTTTTATAGGCTATGTTTGTCCCGTTCAAACGGTGGAGGAGGCGAACGGCTTTATATCCGTAATAAAGCAGAAGCATTGGGATGCAAAGCACAACGTTTATGCATACATATTGCGCGACGGCAATATAAAAAAATATTCGGATGACGGCGAGCCGCAGGGAACGGCAGGCGTACCCGTATTGGACGTTCTCGAAAAAAGCGACGTCAAAGATGTCTGCGTTGTCGCAACAAGGTACTTCGGCGGCATACTTTTGGGAGGCGGAGGACTCGTCAGAGCGTATTCGCATACCGCAAAAATAGCTCTTGATTCCGGTGTGATTGTCACTATGTCAAAGTGCGACGAGCTCTGTGTATTGTCGGATTACAATTATTACGGTAAGCTTGCGTCGCTTATTCCGGAAAACGGGGGAACGGTGATTTCTGCGGATTTTGCCGACAACGTAAAGGTTAAATTCAGTATTCCGTGCGAAAAAAGCGATAATATAAAGAATTTGATAGTCGACACTTCAAACGGCAGGTTTTTTGCCGAAAAAATCGGCGAGAAATATGCCGAAACGGAAATTTTGAAATAAAAAGAGGGAAAAAGCAAATTTTCGAGTATATATAAATTGAACAGAGAACAGAGGTGATGTTATGTCTGACGTAATACGCGAAACCACGATGAAAATCGAACGTGAAACACTATCCGAAAGAGCTTGCCTTTCCGAAAACAGCAGGGGCAGGCAAAGAGATGAAGACGAATGTCCCATAAGGACTTCTTTTCAGCGCGACCGTGACAGGATAGTACATTCCAACGCGTTTCGCAGATTGAAGCATAAAACTCAGGTCTTTTTGTCTCCGGCGGGTGACCACTACCGCACAAGACTTACCCATACCCTTGAGGTTGCACAGATTGCGCGCACAATAGCCCGTGCGTTGAGACTCAACGAAGATCTCACGGAGGCGGTGGCACTCGGCCACGACCTCGGTCATACACCTTTCGGCCATGCAGGCGAGAGGGCGTTAAACGATGTTTGCTCGTTAGGCTTTAAGCACTATGAACAGAGTCTTCGCGTTGTGGACAAGCTTGAAAAGCACGGACAAGGGCTCAATCTTACTTATGAGGTACGCGACGGTATAGTTTGCCATACTACCGGTAAAGAAGCCGATACTCTTGAGGGCAGAATAGTAAAATTGTCCGATAAGATAGCGTACATAAATCATGATATTGATGATGCGATTGTTGCGGGCGTGCTGTCTGAGGACAGTATTCCGAATGATATAAGAGAAGCTCTCGGCAAGAGGAAGTCAGACAGAATAAATACGCTTGTTATGTCGGTAATCAACAACAGCGGCGACGATATAGTCCTCGGTAAAAATGAAACAGAGCCGTTTTCGGAGCTGTGTGATTTTATGTTCCGTAACGTCTATACAAATCCGGTGTGTAAGGGTGAGGAGAAAAAAGCCGAGGCACTTATAAAAACGCTGTTTGACTATTTTGCCCATCATCCTCTTTCTATGCCTACCGAATATGAGTCGATATATTTAAGCGAGGGTGCCGAAAGAGCCGCTTGCGATTATGTTGCCGGAATGTCCGACAGCTATGTTCTTCACGTGTATAATAATTTGTTTATTCCTAAGTCCTGGATTGGGTGGGACAATCTTTGAGAGGGGTGATGTTATATGGCTTTAAGCGATGAATTTCTTGATGATCTTCGCCGCCGCGCCGATATTGAATCTACCGTTTCCTCGTATGTTTCGCTTAAACGAAAGGGCAAAATATTGACGGGACTTTGTCCGTTTCACAACGAAAAAACACCGTCGTTTACCGTCTATCCCGAAACGCAGTCGTATTATTGCTTCGGGTGCGGCAACGGCGGAGATGTCATAACCTTTATACGAAATATTGAAAATCTCGATTATATGGAAGCTGTTAAGCTTCTTGCCGACAGACACGGTGTTTCCATGCCGCAGGACGGATATGATTCGGGACTCAGCAAAAAAAGGACCGAGATGTACGGTGCCAACCGCGAGGCGGCAAGGTTCTTTCACGCAAAGCTCTATTCGCCGGAGGGCAGGCAGGGCCTTGAATACTTCTATTCGCGCGGACTTACCGATGATACGATACGTCATTTCGGGCTCGGATACGCTCCTGATTCTTGGCACGATCTTGAAAATTATCTTGTGTCAAAGGGTTACAGTCAGCAGCTTCTGTATGAGGCGAATATTCTGAGGTCAACGGTAAAAAACGGAAAAAGATATTATTATGACGCCTTTAAAAACAGGGCTATGTTTCCGGTTATCGATTTGCGCGGCAATGTTATTGCCTTCAGCGGAAGACGTATTCACGATGCGGACAGCGACCGTAAGTATGTAAATACAAGCGACACGCTTGTATATAAAAAGGGCAGCAATCTTTTTGCCCTTAATTTTGCAAAAAAGTCCAAGAGCGATTCGATAATTCTGTGCGAGGGTAATCTTGATGTTATTTCACTGCACCAAGCAGGTTTTACAAATGCCGTAGCGGGTCTCGGCACAGCTCTTACGGAAGAGCAGGCACATCTGCTTTCCCATTATGCGGGCGAAATTTTTATCTGTTACGATTCCGATGAGGCAGGCCAAAAGGCAACAAGAAAAACGATAAACATACTCGGCAAGACGACTCTCAAGGTTCGTATAATACATATGACCGGCGGCAAGGACCCCGACGAAGTAATACAAAAATTCGGTGCCGAAGGCTTCAAGCGTTGCCTTGATTCTGCAGCGAACGACGTTGAGTTTTCGCTTCTTTCCGAACGTTCAAAATATGATATATCGTCTCCTGCCGGCAGAAGCGATTATTTAAAAGCAGCGGCAGCTGTTTTGGCGTCGCTTAACAGTCCGGTTGAGCTTGATATATATATTTCGAGGCTTTCTGAGGAATTTTCGGTGAATAAAGACGCGGTGGCTGCACAGGTTAAAATCGAACGTGCAAAACGCGCTAAAAAACAAAAAAACGAATTTTATCGCGAAGTGCGTGATTCGGTTATAAATCAAGGCGATAAGATAAATAAGGTCAACACACAGCGCTCAAAGGCTCTTCGGGCAGCAAAAGCAGAGGAGATACTCATAGCGTCGTTTATGTCCGACCCGGAGCTTTACCGAAAGCTTGAAAGCAAACTGACTCCGGAGCTTTTCGTTACCGATTTCAACCGACGTGTTTTTTCGGCAATATCGGAGCGAATTAAAGACGGAAGACCGGTTGGGTTGTCTTTTTTTTCATCGGAGTTTACTCCGGAGGAGATAAGCGTTATTGCACGAATAGAAACTGTTTCAACCGATATTTCCAATTCTGTCAGGGAATGTGAGGATTGTATAAACGTTCTCAAGAAAGAAAAGAACAGACATATCGATGTGAAACCGTCTGAAATGTCCGATGAGGACTTTATGAAGCTGTTTAAATAAAAATACATAGATGTGTGAGGGAAAAATATGGACAACAACACAAACCACACCACTGCCGCGGCAGCGGGCGAAAAGAAAAACTCCGTAAAAGCATTGCTTGAAAAGGGTAAGTCGACCGGCAAGCTCACTACGCAGGAAATTGACGCCGCGATAGTAGAGGAAGATTTCGATATGGAAGAGCTTGATAAGCTCTATGAAACCATCGAAAGCATGAATATAGAAATCATTGATGATTTCGGCGATGTCGAATTGGACAATCTAAACTTTGATACCGAATTGCCTAAGAGTCAAGATGCCGCTGCGGCAGCAAGTGCCGATACGCATAATCTTGCCATGGATGATCCGGTCAAGGTGTATCTTAAGGAAATAGGACGTGTTCCGCTTCTTACCGCTGAGGAGGAGCAGGTGCTCGCAATGCGTATAGCCGACGGGGATCAGCAGGCTAAACAGCGTCTTGCCGAAGCAAACCTTCGTCTTGTAGTCAGCATTGCCAAACGTTATGTCGGCAGAGGTATGCAGTTCCTTGATTTGATTCAGGAGGGCAACCTTGGCCTTATAAAGGCGGTTGATAAATTCGACTACACTAAGGGCTTTAAGTTCTCCACCTATGCCACATGGTGGATTCGTCAGGCTATAACAAGAGCGATAGCCGATCAGGCAAGAACCATAAGAATTCCCGTTCATATGGTTGAGACAATCAACAAAGTTAAAAAGACAAACAGCCAGCTTCTCCATAAGAACGGCAGAGACCCGACGGCAGAAGAAATAGCAGATGAGCTTCAGATGCCTGTGGAGAAGGTGCGTGAAATCCTCAGAGTCGCACAGGAGCCCGTTTCTCTTGAAACCCCGATAGGCGAGGAGGAAGACAGCCACCTCGGAGACTTCATTCCGGATGACGACGCTCTGGCACCGGCAGACGCTGCGTCCATGCTGCTTTTAAAAGAACAGCTCGGTGAGGTCCTCAAAACACTTACCGCACGTGAAGAAAAGGTGCTTTCGCTTCGTTTCGGACTTGAGGACGGACATCCGAGAACACTTGAGGAAGTCGGCAAGGAATTTAATGTAACAAGAGAGCGTATACGTCAGATAGAGGCAAAGGCTCTCCGTAAGCTCCGCCACCCGAGCCGCAGCAAAAAGCTCAAGGATTTCCTCGACTGATAAAACCGCAAAAAGCTTCCCCGAATGCCATTCTGTCGCATTCGGGGATTTTTTTGTTAATAAATTCTTAATTTTACGTTAATTGACAGGCGTTAATTAAATTGGTATAATATAAAATATTAGATAGAAATACTTTACATATAAATGTAAAAATCAGGTATAATACCGGCACTGATTTCAGCTTACTGCCGGAAATGAGGAGAGAAAATGAAATACAAAAGAACGATATTCTGAAGTATACCGGAAAATATGCAGATATTTGCAGAGAAACGGGTTATATAGACCCGGTGCTTTATGATGAATACGGCGTAAAACGCGGACTTCGCGATAAAAACGGAAACGGCGTTTTGGCCGGACTTACTTCAATATCTAAAATCAAAGCCTTTGAGGATACGCCCGACGGAAGAATCCCGTGCCCGGGTGAACTTTATTACCGCGGCATAAATGTTGTGGATCTCATAAAAGGCAGAAACGGCAACCGCTTCGGCTTTGAGGAGGCGTCATATCTTGTTTTGTTTGGCAAGCTCCCGACCGAGGACGAACTGAAGGAGTTTATTTCGATTTTGTCGTCACTCAGAACTTTGCCCACAAACTTCACACGTGACGTTATTATGAAGGCTCCGAGTAAGGACATTATGAATTCTTTGACCAAGAGTGTTCTGACTCTTGCGGCTTATGACAGCAATACGTCTGATATTTCACTCGATAATGTGTTAAGGCAGTGTCTGAGCCTTATAAGCTTGTTTCCTATGTTATCGGTATATGCTTATCATGCCTACAATCACTATCTTTGTAATGACAGTCTTTATATTCATCGCCCCGACCCGAAGCTGTCTACCGCAGAGAATATATTGCGTATGCTGAGACCCGACAAGAGCTACACTCCGCTTGAAGCTCTTGTTCTTGATACTGCGCTGATCCTCCATATGGAGCACGGTGGCGGCAATAACTCGTCCTTTACTACTCATGTCGTCACCTCATCAGGCTCCGACACTTATTCTGTTATGGCGGCTGCTCTGTGCTCGCTTAAGGGTCCTAAGCACGGCGGTGCCAATATAAAAGTTGTCCGTATGATGGAGGACCTCAAAAAGAACGTCCGAGACACGTCGGATGAGGATGAAGTACGTGCCTATCTTAACAGACTTCTCAATAAAGAGGAATTTGACAAGAAAGGGCTTATATACGGTATGGGGCACGCGGTTTATTCTGTTTCGGACCCGCGCGCCGAGGTGTTTAAGAGTTTCACTAAGGAGCTTGCCGACGAAAAAGGCAGAAGCGGCGATTTTGCTCTTTATAATACGGTTGAAAGGCTCGGCAAGGAAATAATAAGCGAGAAACGCAAGATTTATAAAGGTGTCAGCGTAAATGTGGATTTTTACAGCGGCTTTGTATACAGTATGCTTGATATTCCCGTGGAGCTGTTTACACCTATCTTCGCAATAGCGCGAATTACCGGTTGGTCGGCTCACAGGATAGAGGAGCTTATAAATACCGATAAAATTATAAGACCTGCTTATAAAAGTGTGTCAAAAGACAATATTTATCTTCCGCTGAGTGACAGATAAGGCCTAAAAGTACAGTGAAAAAAGTGCCGGAGCCAAATTCAACTAAAATTTGAATATGCGCTTTGGCATTTTGGTTACACTGCAAAAAACACCCGGCGGCGTTTCAAGAAGGCGCAAAAAGATGCGATTTTTTTGAAAATAAGTGTTGACTTTTGTCGCTCATTTTGATATTATATCGGAGCGCTAAGGCGAGAGGGCAAAACCGAAAACGCCGGAAGCACAATGGACCTTGAAAATTAAACAACGACAAGAAACAAGGAACCCTGAGATTCTAAAAGTTGAAAGACTTAAAGAGTTTTAGAAGTACGAAAGTACGAACAGTAAATTCGGGAAATTGAGAAATTTCTTGGATAAAGTAAAAGAGCTAAAGAGCTGCTTTGAAGAATGATTAAAGCGAGCCGAGAGGTTCGAGTTAATACAATTTTTTAGAGAGTTTGATCCTGGCTCAGGATGAACGCTGGCGGCGTGCCTAACACATGCAAGTCGAACGAAGCTTGACGGATGATTTCTTCGGAATGAAACCAGATATGACTTAGTGGCGGACGGGTGAGTAACACGTGAGCAACCTGCCTTTCAGAGGGGGATAACGGCTGGAAACGGTCGCTAATACCGCATGATGTGTTCGGATGGCAATCATCTGAACATCAAAGATTTATCGCTGATAGATGGGCTCGCGTCTGATTAGATAGTTGGTGGGGTAACGGCCTACCAAGTCTACGATCAGTAGCCGGACTGAGAGGTTGAACGGCCACATTGGGACTGAGATACGGCCCAGACTCCTACGGGAGGCAGCAGTGGGGAATATTGCACAATGGGGGAAACCCTGATGCAGCAACGCAGCGTGAAGGATGACTGTTTTCGGATTGTAAGCTTCTTTTCTTAGTGACGAAGACAGTGACGGTAGCTAAGGAATAAGCATCGGCTAACTACGTGCCAGCAGCCGCGGTAATACGTAGGATGCAAGCGTTATCCGGATTTACTGGGTGTAAAGGGAGCGCAGGCGGGACTGCAAGTTGGATGTGAAATACCGTGGCTTAACCACGGAACTGCATCCAAAACTGTAGTTCTTGAGTGAAGTAGAGGCAAGCGGAATTCCGAGTGTAGCGGTGAAATGCGTAGATATTCGGAGGAACACCAGTGGCGAAGGCGGCTTGCTGGGCTTTAACTGACGCTGAGGCTCGAAAGTGTGGGGAGCAAACAGGATTAGATACCCTGGTAGTCCACACTGTAAACGATGATAGCTAGGTGTGGGGGGTCTGACCCCTTCCGTGCCGGAGTTAACGCAATAAGCTATCCACCTGGGGAGTACGACCGCAAGGTTGAAACTCAAAGGAATTGACGGGGGCCCGCACAAGCAGTGGATTATGTGGTTTAATTCGAAGCAACGCGAAGAACCTTACCAGGTCTTGACATCCGACTAACGAGATAGAGATATGTCAGGTGCCCTTCGGGGAAAGTCGAGACAGGTGGTGCATGGTTGTCGTCAGCTCGTGTCGTGAGATGTTGGGTTAAGTCCCGCAACGAGCGCAACCCCTGCCATTAGTTGCTACGCAAGAGCACTCTAATGGGACCGCTACCGACAAGGTGGAGGAAGGTGGGGACGACGTCAAATCATCATGCCCCTTATGACCTGGGCTACACACGTAATACAATGGCCGTTAACAGAGGGAAGCAAAGCGGTGACGCAGAGCAAAACCCTAAAAACGGTCCCAGTTCGGACTGTAGGCTGCAACCCGCCTACACGAAGTTGGAATTGCTAGTAATCGCGGATCAGCATGCCGCGGTGAATACGTTCCCGGGCCTTGTACACACCGCCCGTCACACCATGGGAGTTTGTAACACCCGAAGTCAGTGACCCAACCGCAAGGAGGGAGCTGCCGAAGGTGGGATAAGCGACTGGGGTGAAGTCGTAACAAGGTAGCCGTAGGAGAACCTGCGGCTGGATCACCTCCTTTCTATGGAGAAAAGCCGAAAGGCAAAATCCAAGGTCAGAGGATTTCTTGGAAGAAGTCGTTGTTTAATTTTTGAGGTTCAAAAAGAACTTCAAAAAGCAAGTGGAGAACGGACCCCGTGTGAAAAATGGGGGTGTAGCTCAGCTGGGAGAGCACCTGCTTTGCAAGCAGGGGGTCATCGGTTCGATCCCGTTCATCTCCACCACGCTCTGGCAAGAAAGAGCGATGAAACCGTTTACGGGCTCATAGCTCAGGTGGTTAGAGCGCACGCCTGATAAGCGTGAGGTCGGTGGTTCGAGTCCACTTGAGCCCACCAGATTACGGAAAGCCGTAATCGAAATTGCACCTTGAAAACTGAACAAAGAAAAAGGTAAAGTGATAAGAAAAATATTTTAGGGTAATAACTACAATATTAATTATCGTCGAGAAACAACCCAAAGAAGAACCAAAAAAGATTCGAGCAAATTTGGTCAAGCTACAAAGAGCGTAAGGGGAATGCCTTGGCACCAGGAGCCGACGAAGGACGCAGCGATCTGCGAAAAGCCACGGGGAGCCGAAAGCAGGCTTTGATCCGTGGATATCCGAATGGGGAAACCCGCATGGTTAATAGCCATGCGACGTATACTGAATAAATAGGTATGCGTCGGGAACCGTCTGAACTGAAACATCTAAGTAGGACGAGGAAAAGAAATCAACCGAGATTCCGTAAGTAGTGGCGAGCGAACACGGAAGAGGCCAAACCGAAGGTAGCAATATCTTCGGGGTACGGACAGTAAACGGCATTGCGGTATCTTAGCAGAAGTGCATGGGACGGCACACCATAGAGAGTGATAGTCTCGTAAGCGAAAAGAGAAGGCAGCCAACTGTATCCAGAGTACCGCCGGACACGTGAAACCCGGTGGGAACATGGGGGGACCATCCTCCAAGCCTAAATACTCCCTGGTGACCGATAGAGAACAGTACTGTGAAGGAAAGGTGAAAAGAACCCCGGGAGGGGAGTGAAAAGAACCTGAAACCTTATGCTTACAAGCACCGAGAGCCCATCAAAGGGTGATCGGGTACCTTTTGTAGAATGGTCCGGCGAGTGAATGTAACTGGCAAGGTTAAGCACTTAAGGTGTGGAGCCGAAGCGAAAGCAAGTCTTAATAGGGCGTCAAGTCAGTTGTATTCGACCCGAAACCGTGTGACCTAGCCATGAGCAGGCTGAAGTGGAGGTAAAACTCCATGGAGGGCCGAACCCACTCCCGTTGAAATGGTAGGGGATGACTTGTGGCTAGCGGAGAAATTCCAATCGAACTCGGAGATAGCTGGTTCTCTCCGAAATAGCTTTAGGGCTAGCCTCGATTTGACATTACCGGAGGTAAAAGCACTGAATGGGCTAGGGGCCGAGAGGTTACTGAACCCTATCAAACTAAGAATGCCGGATAATGATAATCGGGAGTCAGACTGTGGGTGATAAGATTCATAGTCAAAAGGGCAACAGCCCAGATCGTCAGCTAAGGTCCCTAAAGTACAGTTAAGTGGTAAAGGATGTGGAATTGCGTAGACAACCAGGATGTTGGCTTAGAAGCAGCCACTCATTAAAAGAGTGCGTAATAGCTCACTGGTCGAGTGATTCTGCGCCGAAAATTTAACGGGGCTAAATTGTACACCGAAGCTTGGGATACATCTAATGTATGGTAGGAGAGCGTTGTATACGGGGTGAAGTCAGAGCGGAAGCGCTGGTGGACTGTATACAAGTGAGAATGCCGGAATGAGTAGCGAGAATTATGTGAGAATCATAATGGCCGAAAGACTAAGGTTTTAGAAGGAAGGTTCGTCCGCTTCTAGTCAGCCGGGAGCTAAGGCGAGGCCGAAAGGCGTAGTCGATGCACATACGGTGGAGATTCCGTAGCCGCCATTAATTTAAACAGAGGGACACTTTCAAGGGGCATGACCCGGGCGTTGGTAGACCCGGGCGTAAGGGACCGAAAAATTAGTAGGGAAGCATGCTTTAAGGAAGGCGAGAAAAGCTCTGTGTATAGAAGATGGCGCCCGTACCGCAAACCGACACAGGTAGTCAGGAAGAGAATTCTAAGGCCAACGGGAGAAGGGTAGTTAAGGAACTCGGCAAATTGACCCCGTAACTTCGGAATAAGGGGTGCTCACGAGAGTGAGCCGCAGTGAATAGGTCCAGGCGACTGTTTATCAAAAACACAGCTCTCTGCTAAATCGAAAGATGACGTATAGGGGGTGACACCTGCCCGGTGCTGGAAGGTTAAGAGGAAGGGTGCAAGCTCTGAATTGAAGCCCCAGTAAACGGCGGCCGTAACTATAACGGTCCTAAGGTAGCGAAATTCCTTGTCGGGTAAGTTCCGACCCGCACGAATGGTGTAACGATCTGGACACTGTCTCAACTACCCACCCGGCGAAATTGTAGTACCGGTGAAGATGCCGGTTACCCGCGGCAAGACGGAAAGACCCCATGGAGCTTTACTGTAACCTGATATTGGGTTTCGGTATTTTATGTACAGGATAGGTGGGAGACTATGAAACTAAGGCGCCAGCCTTAGCGGAGTCGCCCTTGGGATACCACTCTTAAAGTACTGAAATTCTAACCTGCGGCCGTGAATCCGGTCGGGGGACATTGTCAGGTGGGCAGTTTGACTGGGGCGGTCGCCTCCAAAAGAGTATCGGAGGCGCTCAAAGGTTCGCTCAGCATGGACGGAAACCATGCCTTAGAGTGTAAACGCAAAAGCGAGCCTAACTGCGAGGCTGACGGGCCGAGCAGTAACGAAAGTTGGAGTTAGTGATCCGGCGGTATGTGAATGGAAATGCCGTCGCTCAACGGATAAAAGCTACCCTGGGGATAACAGGCTGATCTCCCCCAAGAGTCCACATCGACGGGGAGGTTTGGCACCTCGATGTCGGCTCATCACATCCTGGGGCTGAATTCGGTCCCAAGGGTTCGGCTGTTCGCCGATTAAAGTGGTACGCGAGCTGGGTTCAGAACGTCGTGAGACAGTTCGGTCCCTATCTGTCGTGGGCGTAGGATATTTGAAGAGCGCTGTCCCTAGTACGAGAGGACCGGGATGGACGCACCGCTGGCGCATCGGTTGTCATGCCAATGGCACGGCCGAGCAACTATGTGCGGTTTGGATAAACGCTGAAAGCATCTAAGCGTGAAGCCATCTCTAAGATAAGATATCCCATAGCATAAGCTAGTAAGACCCCTCAAAGACTATGAGGTTGATAGGCTGCGTGTGTAAGTACGGCGACGTATTTAGCTTGGCAGTACTAATAGGTCGAGGGCTTGACCTTTTGTGACAGCTACGTCACCTTTGGTCGAATCTTTTGTTTCTTCCTCTTCTCCTTTCTCTCTTTCCTTTGTTCAGTTTTTAGGGTGTAATTCAAAAAGGATCTGCATTTGCAGGTCCTTTTTTTCTTGTATATTTTTTTATTTTGTGTTATTTTAATTATTATATAGAATTATAACTAAGGAGTGTTTTTATGCCGTTTATAAATGTCAAGATTTCCGAGAATTTATCCGATACACAAGTCGATAATATTAAATCAAGGCTCGGCGAAGCCATTTCTCTTATCCCGGGAAAAAGCGAAGCTTGGCTTATGGTGAATATTCAGGATAATTGCAAGCTGTATTTTAAAGGGACAAACGACAAACCGACTGCATTTACCGACGTCAGTATTTTCGGTTCTGCCGCAAAGTCCGATTGTGAAAATCTTACGGCGGCTGTTTGTGACATTTTGAGTGAAGAAGCAGGTGTACCGTCCGACAGATCTTACGTTAAATTTGAATTCTCCGATAAATGGGGATATGACGGGTATATGTTCTGATTTTTGTTAGATATGAAAAATATTAAGTGGTTGTTTTTTGATCTCGGTCATACATTGGTCAATGAGGATGTGTCGCAGCGTAAACGCATAGAGAATGCTGTTTCGTATTTAAATTCTGTAAGTGTAAGTGTTACATACGAGCAGTTTTATCATGAAGTGCAAAATGCTTCGCGAAATTTTAAGTCTCCTTTTATTACTGCATTTTCAAAATTTTCTCATGATGATGTTTTCATACCGTATCCTGCGGAATTTGAAGTGCTCTATGACGACACAGTACCTGTGCTGTCGGCACTCAAAAACAAATATGATTTGGCGGTTATAGCAAATCAGTTTGCGGGGACAGATAAAAGATTAAAGAATTTCGGTATATATGATGATTTCAAATTTGTCCTCGCCTCAAGCGATGTAGGCGTTTCAAAACCTAATCCGGTTATATTTAAAACGGCACTCGAAAAAGCCGGTTGCTACGCCTGCGAGGCCTTTATGATAGGCGACAGAATTGATAATGATATTGCGCCTGCTAAATCTCTCGGTATAAATACTGTTTGGATAAGGCAAGGGTACGGTGGTTTGCAAAGCCCCGAGAAATATGGTTGTATTCCGGATTTTATTGTAAATTCCCTTCACGAATTACTTGACATATTATAAATGGAGTGATCTTTTATGTTGTCTGAGATTTTCAAGCTTTTTTGGAAAAATGTCGAAAGGAAGGATGCGAGAAGGATAAATTCTCAAACCCCGCCTACCGAAATCGAACAATTCTGCGATATTCAATACATAGACGACGGGTTATGGCAGCACAGACTTGATGTTTACTCTAAATCCGGTAAGCTCTCACATTGTCCTGTCATAATTGACATTCACGGCGGTGGGTGGATGTACGGGACGAAAGAAATAAATAAAATTATTGTCTTGTCCTTGCACAAAACGATTATGTTGTTGTCAATATTAATTACAGATTAGCTCCGGATTTTTCAGTGGCCGACCAACTCAGAGATTGCTTTTTCGCCTTTAAATGGGTAAGCACAAACATAGAAAAATACGGCGGTGATCTAAACAATGTTTTTGTTACCGGTGATTCGGCCGGTGGATTTTTGGCGGCATATTCCGCATTGCTGAATTCGTCTGATAAGCTTAGAAAAGTATTCGGAGTCACCGAAAGCGGACTTGAGTTCAGAGCGTGTGGCTTAACTTCGCCTGTATGTTTTATGAATACACGCACTTTTCAGGATGTGTATTATAGCCGTGTTAAGGGAAAGGAGTTTTCGGAGAGTACGCTGCGCGGATTAGAGAATTTTGATGCCGTTTTAAATAAGGGTTCAATGCCGCCGACGTTCCTTGTGACGAGCTCGGGCGATGCTGTCGGTAGATTACCCACAATTAAGATGTATAATTTATTGTGCGGAGAGGGCGTTAAGTGTAAGCTTGAAAACCGCGATAAATATGACGGAAAAAATTTGCCTCACGTCTTTTCGGTTATAGACCCGTTTTCCGTCCCGGGTAAGGAAACAATTTCCGATATGCTTGGATTTTTTTCTGATTATGCAAAATCGCGGTGTAAATAGTGCTTGAAAATGCAGCTTCAATACAAGCGAGTGCGGCTGACGATTTATTTTACAGCATCAACGGTATTATGGCTCTGATGAGAGCCGATTTGCCGATGGTGCTTATTTTATGACCGATTCACAGTCTTATTTTGGCCGTCTTATTTTAAATAATTTGGTTTACAATAATTATTGTATATGGTATAATTTTGGTAAACATTTGTTTGGTAAATACGAGGTGCGTATGGATCGTTTTGTGTTACATTCAAAATATAAACCGACAGGAGATCAGCCCGAAGCGATTGAAAAATTAACCGAGGGGATAAATGCCGGTTACAAGGAGCAAACATTACTCGGCGTTACGGGCTCCGGCAAAACCTTTACAATGGCAAATATCATTGCAAACATAAACCGTCCTACGCTTGTACTTGCTCACAATAAAACCTTAGCCGCACAGCTTTGTTCTGAATTTCGCGAGTTTTTCCCGGAAAATGCGGTAGAGTATTTCGTATCATATTATGACTATTATCAGCCCGAAGCGTATATTCCTACTACCGATACCTATATCGAAAAAGATTCCGCTATTAACGATGAAATAGACAAGCTTCGTCATTCGGCAACATCGTCACTTTCTGAGCGGAGAGATGTCATTATAGTCGCAAGCGTTTCATGCATATATTCGCTCGGTGACCCGATAGATTATCGAAATATGGTAATTTCGCTTAGGCAGGGTATGACGAAGTCCCGTGATGAGCTGCTTGCTAAGCTTGTTGACATACAGTATGAGCGCAACGATATTAACTTTATCCGTAATAAATTCCGTGTTCACGGCGATGTTGTGGATATTTTCCCGGTATATTCAAATGATACGGCAATAAGAGTCGAATTTTTCGGCGATGAGATTGACCGAATTTGTGAAATAAATGCTCTGACGGGGCAGGTTAAAAATACCGTGTCCCATGTTGCGATATATCCGGCTTCGCACTATGTTGTTGCACCCGAAAAGCTTGAGCGCGCCATTGATGAAATCTTAAAGGAAATGGAAGAGCGGGTAGAGGAGTTCACAAAACAGGGAAAGCTGTTGGAGGCACAGCGAATAAAGCAGCGCACCGAATACGATATGGAGATGCTCAAAGAAACGGGCTTTTGTAAGGGCATTGAAAATTACTCCCGTATTATGTCGGGCAGAGCACCGGGTTCGGCGCCGTTTACGCTCCTTGATTATTTCCCCAAGGACTTTGTGCTTTTTGTTGATGAATCGCACGTAACCTTGCCTCAGGTCAGAGCAATGTACGGCGGTGACCGTTCGCGCAAAGACGCGCTTATTGATTTCGGCTTCCGTCTCCCATCCGCATACGACAACCGACCGCTGACTTTCGATGAATTTTATTCCCGTGTCGGTCAAAAGATTTTTGTAAGTGCCACACCGGGTGATTTTGAACGGGAAAAGAGTTCACAGATAGTTGAGCAGGTTATAAGGCCGACAGGGCTTTTAGACCCCGAAATTATCGTCAAGCCTACCGACGGTCAAATAGAGGACTTGATTTCAGAAATAAATATCCGTATCGAGCGTAAGGAACGTGTGCTTGTAACAACCTTGACCAAAAAAATGGCTGAGAGCCTGACTGAGTTCTTGGATACACACGGTATAAAGGTTCGCTATATGCATTACGATGTCGATACAATTGAGAGAATGGAGATAATTCGTGATCTTCGTCTCGGCGAATTTGACGTGCTCGTGGGAATAAACCTTTTACGTGAGGGACTTGATATTCCCGAGGTTTCGCTTGTGGCAATACTAGACGCCGACAAAGAGGGATTTTTACGTTCGGAAACGTCTCTTATACAAACCATAGGCCGTGCCGCGCGAAATGCCGACGGTCAGGTAATAATGTATGCCGATTCCGTAACTCCGTCTATGGAAAAAGCAATATCCGAAACGTATCGCAGGCGTGAGATACAAACGGCTTATAATAAGGAACATCATATAACTCCTAAAACGATTAAAAAAGACGTGCGCGATATTATCGAAATATCAACTCACGCTGACGATAAACCCAAAAAGCGTCTCAGCGCGCGTGAACGTGAGGCTCTTATAGTTAAATTGACGGCAGAGATGAAAGCGGCTGCAAAAATTCTTGAATTTGAACACGCCGCTATGCTGCGCGATAAGATACAAAAATTAAGAGAAGGTAAATAATGGCAAGTAATAAAATCATTATTAAAGGTGCAAAAGAGCACAACTTAAAAAATATTGACCTTGAAATACCGCGTGACAAGCTTGTGGTATTTACGGGGCTTTCGGGTTCCGGAAAGTCCTCGCTTGCGTTTGACACAATTTATGCCGAGGGTCAGCGCAGATACGTTGAATCACTTTCTTCATATGCGCGTATGTTTTTGGGACAGATGGAAAAACCGAATGTCGATTATATAGACGGTCTTTCTCCGGCTATATCCATAGACCAAAAAACCACTTCAAAAAACCCGCGCTCAACAGTCGGCACGGTTACGGAGATTTATGATTACCTAAGGCTTTTATATGCACGTATAGGTATTCCGCATTGTCCGATTTGCGGTAGGGAAATATCAAAGCAGAGTGTAGACGTTATAGTCGATAAGGTTATGGCGCTTGATGGCGGCACAAAAATACAGATTTTGGCACCTGTGGTAAAAGGACGAAAGGGCGAACATCAAAAAGAGCTTGATTCCGCAAGAAAGTCGGGATTTGTACGTGTGCGTATAGACGGTAATTTGTATGACCTTTCCGAGGATATTAAGCTTGAAAAAATATAAAGCATAACATTGAAATAGTAGTTGACAGGCTTGTTATAAACGATGATATACGTAGTCGTCTTGCCGAGGCGATAGAGATGTCGTCAACTCTTACGGGCGGAAATGTCATTGTTGATGTTATCGGCGGAGATGAATTGCTGTTTTCACAGAACTTCGCGTGCCCCGAACATGGTGCTTGTATTGATGAGTTGTCGCCGCGTATGTTCTCGTTCAATAATCCTTTCGGTGCGTGTCCGACTTGTACCGGGCTCGGCATTTTTCTTAAGGTAGACCCTAATCTTATAATTCCGAATAAAAAGCTTTCCATAAGAGAAGGCGCTATAAGGGCAAGCGGATGGTCAAATGCCGACAGCGGCACAATAGCCGAAATGTACTATCAGGCACTCGGTAAGGAATACGGTTTTACTCTCGACACACCCATTTGCGACTTCTCCAAAGAAGCGTATAATGCGCTTCTCTACGGAACCGGCGGCAAAAAGCTGAAAATGCAGCGTAAAAACGTTTACGGCACAGGTACCTACAATACCGAGTTTGAGGGCATCGTAAACAATATGGAACGCCGCTATAAAGAGAGTACAAGCGATTGGGCGCGTTGGGAGATAGAGCAGGTTATGACAGCCTGCGATTGCCCCGATTGTAAGGGCGCGAGATTAAAAAAAGAGTCTCTTTCCGTTACGGTGGGCGGACTTAATATCTACGAGCTTACAAAGCTGTCGGTGACAAAGGAACTTGATTTTATAAACACTTTGGTTTTGACCGACCGTGAGCAGATGATTGCGTCATTGATTTTGAAAGAAATTAAAAGCCGTCTGAGTTTTCTTCAAAATGTCGGTCTTGATTATCTTACGCTGTCTCGTTCTGCAGGTACGCTTTCCGGAGGAGAGAGTCAGCGCATAAGGCTTGCTACTCAAATAGGCTCGTCTCTTATGGGAGTGTTGTATATTCTTGACGAGCCGAGCATAGGACTTCATCAGCGCGATAACGATAAGCTTATCGGAACGCTTAAGCGTATGCGTGACCTCGGTAATACGCTCATAGTTGTTGAACACGATGAAGACACCATGCGCGCGGCCGATTATATAGTCGATATCGGTCCCGGAGCGGGCGTTCATGGCGGCGAGGTGGTTTGCGCTGGCTCGCTTGATGATATTTTGAAATGTGACCGGTCGCTTACAGGCCAGTATTTAAGCGGTAAGCGAAAAATCGAGGTCCCCGAAAAGAGACGCAGCGGAAACGGCAATGTACTGAAGGTAATCGGAGCTGCCGAAAATAACCTGAAAAATATAAACGTCTCTTTTCCTCTCGGCGAATTTATTTGCGTAACCGGCGTATCGGGTTCGGGCAAATCTTCACTTATAAATGAAATACTTTATAAACAGCTTGCGAATGATTTAAACGGCGCAAAAAAGCCGGCAGGCAAGCATAAATCAATAGAGGGTCTTGAGTTTTTAGATAAGGTAATAAATATTGACCAGTCGCCGATAGGCAGAACTCCGCGTTCGAATCCGGCTACCTATACGGGTGTTTACGGATATAAGAACACTGTTTGCGCAAACACAAGACGCTAAAATCCGCGGATTTACGTCGAGCAGATTTTCTTTCAATGTAAAAGGCGGCAGATGTGAGGCGTGTCAGGGCGACGGCATAGTAAAAATTGAAATGCATTTTTTGGCTGATGTGTATGTACCGTGCGAAATATGCAAGGGCGCAAGATACAACCATGAAACTCTCGAGGTAAAGTACAAGGGTAAATCCATATATGATGTCCTCGAGATGACGGTTGAGGAGGGCCTTGAGTTCTTCCGTAATATGCCGAAAATTGCGCGTAAACTGCAAACCCTGTATGATGTCGGCTTAGGCTATATTAAGCTCGGTCAGCCTGCAACCACTCTTTCAGGCGGCGAAGCACAGCGCGTGAAGCTTGCTACCGAGCTTTCAAAAAGGCCGACCGGCAGAACTATATATATTCTCGATGAGCCTACCACCGGACTTCACACAGCCGATGTTCACAAGCTGATTGACGTTCTCCAGAAGCTTGTTGACGCAGGTAATACGGTTGTTGTAATTGAGCATAATCTCGATGTGATAAAGGTTGCCGACCATATTATAGATTTAGGACCGGAGGGCGGCGATAACGGCGGCAAAATTGTTGTTTGCGGAACGCCGGAAAAGGTTGCCGCCTGCAAAAAATCGTATACCGGAATGTATCTTAAAAAGATACTTAAATAAAAAAGAAGCACCTCAGGCTTAAGCCTGAGGTGCTTCTTGAAATATAATGAATAACTGCAATCTATTTAAGAAGATTATTTTTTAAGATTTGTAACAATCTCTTTGTGTCTCTTGCTATAACAAGCTCCTCGTTTGTCGGAAGAACGAAAACGCGAACCTTTGAGTCGGGTGTGGAAATTTCTCCCTCTTTGCCCTTTACAAGAGTCTTGTTAAATTCTTTGTCGATTTTGATACCGAGGAAGGTGAGACCGTCACATACGGTAGCTCTCATATCGTCGGCATTTTCACCGATACCGCCTGTGAAAACTATTGCGTCAACACCATCCATGGCAGCGGTGTAAGAACCGATATATTTCTTTATTTCGTATATCTGCATATCTCTTGCGAGCTTGGCTCTCTTGTTGCCCTCGGCGGCAGCTACTTTAACGTCTCTGTCATCGGAAGAGAGACCCGATACACCGAGAATCCCGGACTTTTTGTTGAGAAGGTTGCTCATTTCATCGGGAGTCTTACCCTCTTTTTTCATAATGTAAAGAACGGCAGACGGGTCTATGCTTCCTGTTCTTGTTCCCATTATTTCGCCGTCGAGTGGGGTAAGACCCATAGATGTATCTATGCATTTACCGTATTTAACAGCCGTAATCGAAGAACCGTTTCCGAGATGGCATGTAACGATTTTAAGCTTTTTGATATCTTCGCCCATAACATCTGCGCAGCGAGCACTTACAAAACGGTGCGAAGTGCCATGGAAGCCGTATTTTCTGAGTGCGTATTTTTCATAATATTCATAGGGGAGGCCGAACATATATGCTTCCGGCGGCATGGTGCTGTGGAATGCGTTATCAAACACAACTACCTGCGGAACATCTTTGCCGAACAGCTCGATACTTGCTTTAATACCCTGAATGTGCGCTGCGTTGTGAAGCGGAGCAAGGTCGCAAAGACTCTCAATGCCCTTAATAACGTTGTCATCTACTAAAACGCTGTGGTTGAAAAGAGCACCGCCCTGTACTATTCTGTGGCCGACAGCAGCTATTTCCGAAATGTCGTTTATAACCTTGTATTCACCTTCGGTAAGAGCTTTCTTAACTTCGTTGAAAGCTTCGGTGTGATTTTTCATTACAACGGTCTTTTCAAACTTTTCCGATTTACTGTGAATCTTACCGCTGATGCAAGATCCCTCATTGCCTATTCTTTCACAGATGCCTTTTGCAATAACACTCTCGTCGTCCATATCGATAAGCTGATATTTAAGCGATGAACTGCCTGCATTGATAACAAGAATTTTCAAAAATAATACCTCCCAAATAGCTAATAAAGTTATCTAAGATATTATATACTGTTTCGACAGATTTTTCAAGAAATAATATATGCTGAAGTGATTTGACTAAATTACGCCGATATTATAAAATATGTTTAATTTTAAGCGATTCAGGACTTGTTAGACACGTATTTTATGTTACGGAGATTGTTTATGAAGATTTACGGTATTGTGGCAGAGTATAACCCGTTTCATAATGGGCATAAATTTCAGATAGACGATATACGCAAAAAGGCTAGGGACTGCGCGATAGTTTCGGTGATGAGCGGTAATTACGTTCAGAGAGCCGAAACGGCTGTGATGTCAAAGTACGCGAGGGCAAAAGCCGCCCTACTCGGCGGAGTTGACCTTGTGCTTGAGCTTCCGATGCCGTATGCCATATCATCTGCTGAGCGTTTTGCCTATTCTTCCGTGCATATTTTAAATTCCCTCGGAGCGGTTACTGATATTTCATTCGGCAGTGAATGCGGCAGTATAAGCCTTTACAAAAAGCCGTTGAGGCTTTATACGATGAAAATGTCAATTTAAAGCTGAAAGCCGAACTTAAAAACGGTGTAAGCTATCCGGCGGCGAGGTTTGCCGCGGTAAGAGATGTGTTCGGAGCGGAAACAGCCGCAGTCCTTTCGGAGCCTAACAACATTTTGGCGGTAGAGTATATAAAAGCGCTTAAAGCGTTATCTTCGGATATGAAACCTCATACCGTAAAGCGAATCGGTGCGTCGCATGATTCGGACGAATACGTCGGTAATATCGCCTCCGCTTCTAAAATCAGAGAGCTGATACGCAGCAACGCGCATACCGGCTTGTTTTTGCCGTCTGACTCTCAAGCTGTTTTAACTAACGAAATCGCAATCGGAGCGGCACCGTCCGATATGAACAGAATAGGAAATGCTGTAATAGCGTCCTTAAAGCTTAAAACTCCGTCTGATTTTAATAATATTTACGGCGTCGGCGAGGGAATAGAAAACCGTCTGCTTTCAGCAGCCGCATCCGCGCGAAACCTAACGGAGCTTTATGATTTTGCAAAAACAAAGCGCTTTACTCATTCGCGTATTCGGCGCGTCGTTCTAAATTCGTTTTTCGGTATAACAAACGATATCACCTTGTCAGACCCTCCGTATATTCGTGTGCTCGGATTTACACACAAGGGCAAAGACATATTGCGAATTGCGAGGAAAAACGCATCCTTACCGATTGTTATGACTGTCGGCGACGTCAAAAAGTTAGGCGGTCTTTCTGAAAGATTATATTCCCTTGAATGCAGAACTACGGATATTTTCAATATGACATTGCCTAAAATTAGGCAAAGCGGAACTGATATGACGGATAATTTAGTCAGGATTGAATAATTTTGCAGCAAATCCTGCATTTTCGCTTGATTTTTGTATAATAGACATTATAATAATAGTGTTGCTGCATCGAATGCGGCATTATTATGTAAGACAAGGAAGCGCTGTACATTGAAGGGTTCTTTTCTTTCAAAGCTTGATTCAAACGTCAGAAAGCTCTCTAAGGGGCATAAGAAGATCGCCTCGTATATTAAAGAAAACTATGATAAAGCCGCATTTATGACAGCTTCTGCCCTCGGCCGAAAAGTCGGGGTCAGCGAGAGTACCGTCGTGCGGTTTGCAACGGAGCTTGGATTTAAGGGCTATCCGGAGCTTCAAAAAGAGCTTCAGCAGATGATAAAGTCCAAGCTGACAGCAGTTCAAAGAATGGAGGTTTCGGAAAGCCTTATAGGTGACAACGATATTGTCAGAACCGTTCTTAACGGGGATATTGATTTGATTCGCGAAACCTACGAGAAGACATCAAGGGAGGATTTTGCAAAAGCCGTATCTACCATAAATAAGGCTCGCAAAATATATATTCTCGGCGTCCGTTCTTCTGCGGCACTTGCAAGTTTTCTCGGTTTTTATTTTAATCTTGTCTTTGATTCGGTTGAGCTTATAGATACATCAAGCGCGTCCGAAATGTTTGAACAGATGTTCAGAATAGATAAAGAGGACGTGTGCATAGCCATAAGTTTTCCGAGGTATTCAAAGCAGACTGTAAATGCAATAAGATTTGTATCGGACAGAGGTGCCAAAATAGTGGCGATAACCGATTCGGACACGTCACCCATAGCGTCATATGCCGATTGCCTGCTTGTAGCGCGCTCCGATATGGCATCCGTAGTTGATTCTCTTGTTGCACCGCTTAGTCTTATAAATGCGCTTATTGTTGCTGTAACGCTGAGTAAGCGTGAAGAGGTAATCAACAATTTCAATAAGCTCGAGAGTATTTGGGACGAATACCAGGTATACGAAAAAGCAGAGGATATTTCCGAAAATGAATAAAAAAGTTATAGTTGTAGGAGCCGGAGCCTCAGGTCTTATGGCTGCCGGCACAGCGGCAAACGGTAACGACGTAATTCTTTTTGAACGAAACGATAAGGTCGGCAGAAAAATAATGATAACCGGTAAAGGACGTTGTAACATCACAAATGCCACCTTTGATACTAAAAGTCTCATTGATAATGTTCCGCGGAACGGCAAATTTTTATACAGCGCTTTTTCTGAGTTTTCCGCAAGAGATACAATGGATTTCTTCGAAGAGCTTGGGGTGCCTCTTAAAGTTGAAAGAGGAAACAGAGTCTTCCCGGTTTCAGATAAAGCGGTGGATATAGTCGATGCGCTCAATAAGTTTGTAACCGTAAACGGAGTTAAGCGAAAAACCTCGCGCGTTAAATCCTTGATGATTTCCGACGGAGAGGTAAGAGGTGTAAAAACCGAAGACGGTCTTATACATTATGCAGACTCCGTTATAGTCGCAACAGGCGGCTTATCTTATCCGAAAACAGGTTCTACCGGAGATGGGTATTCTTTTGCAAAGCAAGCCGGTCACACGGTAACCGCCTGTCTGCCTTCACTTGTTGCCCTGGAATGCCGAGAGGGATTTTGCGGAGAGGCAATGGGCTTGTCGCTTCGTAACTGCGCCTTGAAGATTATTGACACCAAAACAGGAAAGCAGGTTTACTCTGATTTCGGAGAAATGCTTTTTACACATTTCGGCGTGTCCGGCCCAATGATTTTATCTGCAAGCGCACATATGCGAAATATGGAGCCCTGCCGCTATGAAATATATGTTGATATGAAACCGGCACTTGATGACGAAAAGCTCGATGCTCGCATTTTACGAGAGATGTCAGAAAACAGCAATAAGGCTATTTCAAATCTCGTGGGGCTTTTGTTACCGAGAGCCATAATTAATCCCGTTGTGCGTCTTTCTGGAATTAAAAACTCAACAAAGTGCAATCAACTCACAAAGGAAGAAAGAAAAAGGCTTGCTCACACAATTAAGAATTTAAAGCTGACTGTCCTTAGATTCAGACCTATCAGCGAGGCTGTTATAACCTCGGGCGGAGTCGATGTTAATGAGCTTTCTCCCAAAACCATGGAGAGTAAGCTGTGCCGAAATTTGTATTTTGCCGGTGAGGTTATTGATGTTGATGCATATACAGGGGGATTCAACCTCCAAATCGCCTTTTCCACCGGATTTGCCGCAGGCAACGCGCAATAATGTATACAGGAGATAAAAATATGATAAATGTTGCTATTGACGGTCCTGCAGGTGCCGGGAAAAGCACTATTTCAAGAGCTGCTGCCGACAAGCTGGGCTTTATATATGTAGATACCGGAGCGTTGTATCGCTCTGTGGGTGTTTATGCGTTGAGGAACGGAATAAACACAAAATCAGGTGAACAGCTTAAAAAGGCATTACCCGATATAAAGGTTGAGCTTGTCTTTAAAGACGGCGTCCAGCACGTTTATTTAAACGGCGAGGATGTTTCAGAAGAAATACGTACACCAAAAGCTTCTATGGCGGCTTCCGACGTTTCTGCCGTGCCTGAGGTCAGAAGCTTTCTTTTTGATTTGCAAAGAGATATAGCGGTAAAGAATAATTGTATTATGGATGGCAGGGATATAGGAACAGTCGTATTACCTAATGCAGATGTTAAAATATTCTTAACCGCTTCGCCGGAGTCACGTGCCATGAGACGTTATAAGGAGCTTAAGGAAAAAGGTGCTTCGGTTGGTTATGATGAGGTTTTAGCAGACCTTAAAGAACGAGATTACAATGATTCACATAGAAAAATTGCCCCGTTGAAGCCTGCAAAAGACAGCATTACGGTGGATACGACGCTTTTTACGCTTGAGGAGTCAATAAAAAAAATAACAGATATTATTAGGGAGCATATGTGAACCATGAAGTTCAATTTCGATAAGCTGAAAGAATATAAAATGTATCATATTTTAATGCCGATTTGCCTTGCGGTATGTAAAACAAAAATGAAGGTTCAGTACATAGGCAAGGAAAATGTTCCGAAGGAAGGCGGCCTTATTCTTGCTTGCAATCATTCAAGCAATTTTGATCCGATAGCACTCGGCGGCTCTAATGTCAGACCGATACATTTTATGTCAAAATCGGAGTTGTTTAAAAATCCGTTTTCCGCATGGTTTTTAACTCATCTTAATGCATTCCCGATTAAGCGAGGTCATAACGATAAGACGGCTATTGATTATGCGGAGCGGCTTATAAAAAACGGATGGGTGCTCGGAATTTTTCCGGAAGGTACACGTAATCACGACGGAAAACCGGGCAGCCGAAAGCCGGAGCGGCTTTGATAGCAAAGGTGACCCATGCTGATGTTCTTCCATGTAGCATTTACAGTGATAATAATTACAAGAGCGGAACGCTGCTTACCGTGCGTTTCGGTAAGGTCATTAAAAATGAGGAGTTTGGGTTTACCGACAGCGATTCTCATGAAGAGGTAACAAAAGCCTCTGAAAAGATTATGGAGGAAATTACCGCGCTCTGGGAGGAAGAGAATTGCAAAGAATAACTTTAGCTGAAAGTGCAGGCTTTTGTTTCGGAGTCAATCGTGCCGTAAAATTGCTTGAAGAGCTTGTAAAAAAGAATCAAAATGTTTTTACATTGGGTCCTATAATTCACAATCCTCAGGTTATAAAGCATTTTGAGAATAAGGGCGTACGTATTATTGACAGTCCGGACGAGTGCAAAGAAGACGACTTAATCGTTGTCAGAACGCACGGTATCCCCAAGGATATGATGGAAAAGGTGAAGAGTATTTCTCCGAATTATTGCAACGCCACATGTCCTTTCGTTACAAAAATACATAAAATAGTAAGCGAAAATTCATTGAAAGAGAATGTAACCTTGATAGCAGGTGATAAATCGCATCCGGAGGTTATCGGAATCAGAAGCTACTGTAACGGTCGTTCCTTTGTGTTTAACAGTGAAAAAGAACTTGACAAAATCATTGAAAATCATCCGGATTTATCAAAAAACGGCTTGATTTTGGTTTCTCAGACCACTTTCAGTACAAAAATTTTTGAAAAATGTGTAAAAAAAATAAAAATGGTATATACAAATGCCGTAATTTTTGATACAATATGTTGTGCGACTGAAGAAAGACAAGGAAGCTGCGGCACTTTCGCTGACCAATGATGCAATGGTCATAATTGGCGGAAGGCAGAGCAGCAATACCGCGAAGCTTAAATCTGTTTGCGAATCCAATTGTCCGACTTTTTTAATTGAGACTGCCGCAGAGCTGCAAGATATTGATTTGTCGCGGTTTCATTCAGTTGGCGTTACTGCCGGAGCTTCAACTCCCGACAGTATTATTAAGGAGGTACTGAAAACAATGTCCGAAAACGAAGAAATCAAAAACGCATCAACATCAGTCGAAAAGGAGGAGCAAGAGAAGCCGTCCGGTGAGAGTTTCGCTGATTTGGTTGACGAATATATAGATTCAAGCTCAGACCAAAAAGTTGTCGGTTATGTAGTAGGCGTTACACCTACCGAGATTCAGGTTGAGATTGCCGGCAGAAAACACGCAGGCTATATTCCGCTTGACGAATACAGTGCCGACCCGAATGCCGATCCTCAGAAGGAAGTTAAAGTCGGTGACAAGCTTGATCTTATAATTATGAAGACTAACGATCAAGAAGGCACTATGATGCTTTCCAAGAGGCGTTACGACGCGGCTAAGGCTTGGGATGAGCTTTCCGAAGAGAGCGATCAGGTCGTAGAAGGAACGGTTACAGGCGTTGTAGGAGACGGCAAGGGTCTCTTTGTACAGTACGGCGGAATAAGAGTATTTATACCCGCTTCACTTGCAAAGGCTAATCGCAGCGATTCCCTTGAAGACATGGTTAAAACGACTGTTAAGTTCAAGATTATCGAGGTAGATAAAAAAAGAAAGCGCGTTGTAGGTTCTATCAGAGCTGTTGCTAAAGAAGAGAGAAAGGCTGCCGAAGAAAAATTCTGGGCACAGGCTGAAGAAGGCCAGGTTTATCACGGTGTAGTTCGTTCACTTACTTCTTACGGCGCATTTGTAGACCTTGGCGGCGTAGACGGTATGATTCACATCTCAGAGCTTTCTTGGACAAGAATTAAGCATCCGTCTGATGTAGTTAAAGTCGGCGATACCGTTGAAGTATACATAAAGGCTCTTGACAGAGAGAATAAGAAGATTTCTCTCGGTTATAAAAAGGTTGAGGACAATCCTTGGGAGATTCTCAAGCGTGATTATCCCGTCGGAACCGAATGTGAAGCTAAGATTGTCGGACTCACTACATTCGGTGCGTTTGCCAACATTCTTCCCGGAATTGACGGCCTTATCCACATTTCTGAAATTGCTCATGAGCATATAGCAAATCCTGCTGAGGTTCTTAAAGTCGGCGACACCGTTAAGGTTAAAATTCTTGACGTTGATTTTGACAAAAAACGTGTCAGCCTTTCAAGAAAAGCTTTGCTTGATGCTCCGGTTGCCGATGAAGCTCCCGCAGAGGAAGAAAAGACCGAAGAATAATTATTGCGATTTTGGGGAGTCGGCTCTAGCTGACTCCCTTTTTGTGTATAAAAAGGAATAACGGAGGAACAAAATGATAGGAAAGATTATTTCTGCCGCTGCTGTTTTTACTGCGGCTGCAGGCGTAACAGCTATGAAAAAGAAGAACATTTGCCCCGTATGCGAGGTAAAAAAACTTATATCAAAATGCGGTGTGCATATTAAAGCCGCGGGAGAATACGGAAATAATGCTGCTCTTACACCTCCCATGGGCTGGTCGAGCTGGAATACTTTTAGAAACAATATAAATGAGCAGCTGATTCTTGATACTGCCGATGCTATGAAAAAAAGCGGCTTGCTTGATGCAGGCTATCAATATGTGAACCTTGACGATTGTTGGCACAGCTCGGTACGCGACAAGGACGGCAGGCTTCAAGGCGATCTTAAGTTATTTTCCTCGGGTATTAAGTCGCTTGTGCAGCAATTAAACGAAAAAGGTTTTAAAGCCGGTATTTATTCGTCAAACGGTACTCTTACGTGTGAGGATTTGCCGGCGTCTCTCGGAAATGAAAGAATTGACGCCGAGACGTTTGCTGATTGGGGAATAGAATATTTTAAATATGATTATTGCCATCATAAGCTGATCTCTTCTCTTGCTCCTAACATAGATAAAATAATCATTTCAGGAGATAAGCTTACAGAGGACATTGTTCTTGAAGCCGAAAACGGTGAGCTTTACGGAACAGCAAAGGTTATAACCGATGCAAAAGGCTCATATATTTCGCATCTTGACAGCGGTAACGGCTCTGTCAGATTCAGCTTTGTTAATGTTCCTGAAGACGGTGAGTATGCTCTCACGGTTGTATTTGTGAAATCGGCAAATAAAAAGAAAAAATATCTTGAAATTACCGTGAACGCCGACGAAAGCTATCCTATGGAATTTCCGGAGACAAAGGCTTGGTCGCGTGAAGGACGTACTCAGACACTTATTTCTCTTAATAAGGGCGATAACACGATAGAGTTAAAAAATCCGATTGGTTCACCTATGGACAGCGCCGCTACACAATACAAAAATATGGGAAAAGAGCTTAAACGTGCGACAAAACTTTATGCCGAAAAGCATAATGTGCCGGAGAAACCTATTGTTTATTCTATTTGCGAATGGGGCACAAATCAGCCGTGGAAATGGGGAGCGGAGGCCGGTAACCTTTGGGAGAACTACACCGGACATAAAACCTATATGGCCATCGGTTTTAGCTATTTATGAAGCAAATGTCAGGCTTTATAAGTATGCAAGCGTCGGTGCGTGGAATGATCCCGATATGCTTGAAGTCGGGAACGGCAAGCTTACGTACGAAGAGAATAAATCTCATTTTTCTTTGTGGTGTATGATGGCCGCTCCGTTGATTTTGGGAAATGATATAAGAACTTTTATCAATTCCGACGGCGAAGTTGATGAGAGTAATAAAGTTCTTTCAATCCTCAAAAATAAAGAGCTTATTGCAATAGACCAGGATAAAAAAGGCTGCCAATGCCGCAGAGTAAAAACAAATGTAATTTCCGATGTTTTGGTAAAGCCTCTTGAAGGCGGCGAAGTTGCTGTGTGTCTTTTTAATAAATCCCCATCAACTTTGAATATGACCGTTTCCTTAAAGTCTATTGCCGATGAGGCGTTTGTAGACCTTAATAACAGCGGCAATTATCAGTACACAGAGCTCTGGGATAATGAAATATCCGTTACCAACGATAAGATAACGGCAGATGTACCGTCTCACGGTGTTAAGGTTTACAGAGTCAAATCTATTTGACACAATACTTTTTAATTAGTTTAACAACGCTAAATTCCCCACGAATATGCATCGTCGTTATTCGCGGGGAATTTTGTTGTTATGCTGATAGTTATCCCTTCGAAAAAGACTCATTATAAAAAAACGGGTTGTTGCGACATCTGTTTCTGTTTTCTTTTTTGACAAGGCGGCAGATGGTAAATCCCGGAAAACATAGTAAGTACCAAAAAAAGAAAAAGAGGGCATACCTGTCCCAAAATATTCAATGGCCTATTTGAATAATCCCAAACATTCCATTTTAATATAATATTTATAATAACGCCTACCGTAAACTCCAGCAATGTTATTGCAGATGCACCTATCAGGCATTTCAAAAAAATATTGCAGTTACTCATCTTGATATTGATTATATACAGTATTAAAAGAGCTGTACCTCCTGTCAGAGTCATTGTCCAGTGCGTGTGTCCGCGCCATATTACTTCCATAAGGCCGTACATAATACCGCCGAACAGGTAGACAAATGCATATTCACGTGTCTTTGCCATTAAAATCACCGAAAATATTTTGTGAGCATAGGCGTTTTATATACCGTGAGTATGGAAAAAAACTTACTATTATGTTACAATAATAAAATAAAGTACGTTACTAGCTTAAATTTGATTTTTAGGAGCTAAAATGAAAGTCAAAATGCACACTCTCGGCTGCAAGGTTAATCAGTATGAAACCGAATCGATAACCGAGGATTTTTTAAAAAACGGATATGAAATAACTTTATCTGATGACGATGCCGACATATTTGTGGTTAATTCCTGCACGGTTACATCAGAAAGCGACCGTAAAACGCGCCAAACTGTTCGCAGACTGAAACATAATCATCCGAACAGCATTGTTATACTTACCCGGCTGTATGCCGCAGGCGTTTCCGGAAATGGCTCAGGGACTTGAGGAAGCTGATATAGTTATCGGCAATAAAAACAATGCAGAGATACTTCCGAAGCTCCGCCGCTACTTATCTTCACATGAAAGAATGATTGATATTGAGCAGCATTGTACCGGAGAAAAGTTTTACAAAACGAGTATAAATGCTTTTTCCGAACGTACAAGAGCAATAGTAAAAATAGAAGACGGCTGTGACAGGTTTTGTTCGTATTGCATTATACCGAAGGCAAGGGGCAGGGTCCGCTCAAAGCCGATTGAAGATATTGTTAAAGAGACAGAGGCTTTAGCGGCTTCCGGCTTTACGGAGGTTGTACTTGTGGGAATCAATCTTTCTGCGTATGGTAAGGATACTGGAGAAAGGTTTTATGACGCCGTTAAGGCTGCCGCCGATGTTGATGGCATAAAGAGAGTCCGTCTCGGCTCACTCGAACCTGACCACCTTACCGATGAGGTTCTCTGTAATCTTGCCAAAATAGATAAGCTTTGTCCTCAATTTCATATCTCTCTTCAGAGCGGAAGCAATTCTACCCTTAAAGCAATGAACAGACATTATACCGCCGAAGAATATTACGAGTTGGCAATGAAGCTTCGCAACACTTTTAAAAATTGTACTCTTACTACCGATATAATGGTGGGCTTTCCGACCGAAACGGAAAAAGATTTTGAGGAGACTGTGGCTTTTGCAGAAAAAGTCGGGTTCGAGAAGATACACATTTTCCCTTATTCGGTGCGCACGGGAACACGGGCGGCTCTTATGAAACCGCAAATCGAAAAGCACGTTAAAGAGGCAAGAGCTGCTGCACTTGCCGTTACAGCCGAAAAAATCAGAAGTGCTTTTCTTCGCTCGCAAATCGGTAAAACCGTAAGTATCATTCAGGAAACTCACGGAAAGGAAGGTTTTGTATTCGGATATACCGAAAACTATACTCCGGTTATGGCTAAGGTGAGCAAAGATACAATAGGAAAAACAGTACTTGTTAAAATTACCGACAGCGACAAGGATTACTGTTATGCAAAATCGGTATGAGTTATGCATAACCTTTTTATCGCTTAATTATTACAATCATATTAAGATTTTTTTCATAAAACGCCGTTTTGTTAAAAAATGATAACAAAACGGCGTTTATAATTGACGATACAAATATATAATGATATATTGAGCTTGTAAACCAAACCAAAAGGAGGAATAACTCTTGATTGAGGTTGTTAATGTTACAAAAAAATTCGGAGACTTCACAGCTATACAAGATTTAAATTTTAAGGTCAGTGACGGTTCTATTTACGGTCTTATCGGATATAACGGTGCCGGAAAAACAACTCTTTTAAAAACTATAACGGGAGTTTACAAGCCTGACGGCGGAGAGGTTCGTCTCGACGGAGAAAATGCTTTTGACAATGCAAAAATGAAGCAGCATATGTTTTATGTGCCTGATGACATTTATTTCGCTCCGTATGCTAATATGGAAAAAATGGCTAAGTTTTATAACGGCTTTTATCCCGACTTCAGCTTTGACACATTCCGAAAGCTGTCGGAGGTGTTCGGTCTTGACACAAAAGCACGCATCAACGGATTTTCGAAGGGTATGCAAAGGCAGGCAGAGATAGTACTCGGTATTTCCACAAAGCCGGATTTTATTCTTTTTGATGAAACCTTTGACGGACTTGACCCCGCTAAGCGAGCACTTATTAAGAATTTGCTTAATGAATATATGGAAGATACAAATGCATCCGTTATTGTTTCTTCACATGACCTTCATGAACTTGAAGGGCTTTGTGACCATTTCGGCCTTATCAACGGCAAAAAGCTTGTGCTTGATTCGTCTATAAAAGAATTGAGCGAGGGAAGAGCGAAATTTCGTATTGTTTTCAAGGATGATGTTACAGAGGAAGATATAAAGAGCATCGGAATCAATGTGAAGTCGCTCAAGCGTGACGGCAGAATCATTGTTATAACAGTTAAGGGCAGTGAAAAAGAAACCGCTGCGAAGCTTAATACTCTTTCGCCGATAATGGTTGAACCTATGCCGCTTTCACTTGAAGAGGTATTTCTCGATGAAATGGAGGGAACAAATTATGACTTCTCAAAAATCTTTTAAAAACAATTTCGGCTTTGCATATCGCACAGGTCTTAAAAGCAACATTGCCGTAGCACTTATACAGTTTTTTATAGGTGCGTTGGCATTTGTATATGTACCGGCTAAGGTGCTGTTTAAAAAGGTCGCCGCTGACTCTGCGTCAGGCAAAATTGAAAGCTATAACGTAAAAAACGATTACTCTTTTTATTTGACCGATAATATGCAGTATCTTCGTTATTTACTTATTGCTGCTTTTTTGATACTTGGTATTATAATGGGAATAGTGACGTTTAAGTTTATGACCGGAAAGAAGACTATGAATGTTTATTACAGTCTCGGCATAAAGCGGACACATCTTTTTACAGCCAAGTATCTTTCCGGACTTACGCTTATGGCGGTTGCGATTTTTTTGCCGATATTGGCAGATGTAATAATGAATACCGTAAAGCTCGGAATGTCCTCTAAACTCTTGTTTTCCGCACTTTTTTATTTCTTGGGTTTATTTTCTTTGTCAGCCCTTTCATATTCGCTTACGGCGATGGTTTTCAGCGCAGTCGGAACTGTTTTTGAGGGCGTGGTATTTTCCGGTATTATAGTGTCTATGCCCGCAATTATTCTTTATTGCGTTCAGTCTTTTATCATAAGACTTGTGCCGGGAACGCCGTTTGGTGTGGTTTTTTCGCTGTCGGGATATTCGGGCAGCGAAGAATCAATATTTAATAAGCTTCCGTGGTGTACACCGTTTACCTATCTTTCCAAAGGCTTATATCAAAATATGTATGCCAATGCAAAGGGGAAAATAGCCGGATACGAAACAGGGAAATTAGTTGATTGGACCACTCCGGATTTCAGAAGCATATTATTATGGTTCGGAATAACGGTTGTATTGTTTTTCTGCGCTATGATTGTTTACAAAAAACGTAAAGCGGAAATAGGCGGCTTTATCGGCAAAAACAATGTGCTTAATTTCCTGTGCACCTTTACAATCGGATTTTACGGATTTGTATTGGCATACAGCTTTTCGTCGACATATATCGGCAAATGGCCGTCGCTTGCAATCTCTTGCTTGATATTTGCAGTTATATATTTTGTGTTGGATATTATATTTATAAGAAACCTAAAGCTTTTTGCCAAAGGTCTATATAAGCTTCCGATACATCTTGCAGCGGCTCTGTTGATATTTACATTCTTTGCTACCGGATATTTCGGAGCAGCGAGCAAAACACCGAAAATTGAAAAAATAAGCAATATAAAAATAACATCGGGGTACACAAGCTACTCTGATGATGCAGAGTCCGACAGCAGCTATTACGGACTTAACAATTTCAGCTTTAGCGGATGCTTTTATCCGAGCGGCGAATTTGAATCGACTGCCGATAAACAAAAAATACTGGATATTCATAATGCGCTCGCAAAATGCGGTTTGCTAACGGTTGCGGATACCTACAACAGCGATATTCATCCCATGTACATCAAAATTGTGTATACGCTAAATGACGGAAAGCAGGTTAAGCGCGCATATTACGGAGTGAATCAGGATATCTATAATATGCTTTTAGACCTTGACAAATCCGATTATCGTACTGCCCGTCTTTATGATGCCTTTTTCGGTAAATACAAAACCGAAGCTCAATATTCAAAGGATGACATAAAGGCTTATAAAGATGCCGTGGAAAAGCGCGATCTTGAATATACCTCTCAATACAACTTTAATACCTATAAAAGGGCACTACAGGACGACAGCAGTACAATTACGTTTTATAACAAGTCTGCGTTTGGTACCGAGCTCGAAATTTCATCCGAGGAAAGGAAAAACCTTCTGGCTCATATTTACAATGATATATCAACCTTGTCTCCTGCAAAGCTCTATAATCCTACCGAGACATACGGCGCGCTGGCTTTTACCGCAGCACCGAATTCCTTCGAAGCACAGGATTCCTATATGTCAAGCGATTATTATTCAGGCAGCCTTGCCTATGCCACCGGAGTAGCGCAGTTTGATACTCCTTCACAATCCGCACCTGTTATATATATCACTCCCGATATGAAAGAAACCGTTGCATATTTAAAAGAACTCGGCTTCTTGGATGCTGCACTCAACACAAAAAATAATATTAAAGCTGTGTATGTTTCTAAAATATCCGATCTTTATAACAGTAACAACTACACAAGATATGTATCGAGATTATCAATGGGTAAAGAGGCACTAGGTCAGTCTGTTTATCCGGGCGGCGAATATCAATATAAATCGACAGATAAAAATGTGATAGACAAGCTCTATTCTGTTTCGGTAATGCGTCATATAGTTAGTATTCAGGATGATTATTTAGTGACCTTTGAGATTGTCGGAGAAGAAAATGAAAAAACAGCATATGCCATGTGCATTTCGGGATCAATGTTGCCTGAGGATATCAAACAACAGACAGACGGTGCGGTTTTGAATGACAACTCAAATTTCGGCGCAACTCCAAACTCCGACAGTAACGCATAAATCCATTTGAAAAGAGCGAGCAGATTTTATTAAAAAATCTGCTCGCTCTTTTATGTTGTTTATTAAGCTTGAATAAATAGAAATATCATTGTATCATTTCGGCAAATTCATCTTCATTTATGATCTTAACTCCAAGTTCAGTTGCTTTTGCAAGCTTACTGCCTGCCGCTTCTCCGGCTAAAACATAATCTGTTTTAGATACCGAGGATGAGGCTTTGCCGCCGTAGTTTTCTATTATCCGGCTCGCTTCGCTTCTTGTGTATTTTGTAAGTGTGCCGGTAAGGACAAATGTTTTCCCCAAAAATCTGTTGTCAATATGAGTATCCTCGGCTTTCATATTAACCCCGGCAGCTTTAAGGTCCGCAATAAGCTTTTGTGATTGAGGCATAGACATAAAATCAACCACGGATTGAGCCATTACAAGGCCGAAGCCGTCTATCTTTGAAATATCTTCTGCCGACGAATTCATTATGCTGTCTATATCTCTGAAATTATCGGATAAAAAAGCTTGGCGGCTTTTGCACCGACATGACGTATACCGAGTGCAAATACCAGCTTGCTCAAATCGTTTTCCTTTGATTTCTCAATGGCCTTCTTTAAATTTTCGGCGCTTTTTTTTTGCCCATTTTATCCATTTCCGCAATTTTGCCGAAGTCAAGCGAATAGATATCTGCGGCGGTTTTTATCATATTTTGCTCTACAAGCTTATTAAGTAAAGCGTCACCGAGTCCTTCTATATCCATAGCGTCGCGAGAACAAAAATGAATGAGCATACGCAGAAGTTGCGCCGGACAGTCGGGGTTATTGCAACGTATCGCAGCTTCGCCGTCTTCTCTGACGGCTTTTGCTCCGCACGACGGACATATTTCCGGCATTCTGTACGGAACTGCGTCGGGAATGTGCTCTTTTACCGATACGACCTCCGGTATGACATCTCCGGCTTTGCGTATAATTATTGTATCGCCTATGCAAATACCTTTTTCCTTAATGAAGTCTTCATTGTGAAGTGTTGCTCTGCTTACGGTTGATCCTGCTATAAGCACAGGTGAAAATACCGCTGTCGGAGTCAGAACGCCGGTTCTGCCTACATTTACCTCAATGCTTAATAGCTTTGTCTCTTTTTCTTCAGGCGGATACTTAAAGCAATGGCCCACTTTGGAAATTTAGCTGTGCTGCCGAGAACTCTCCGTTTCTCAAAGTCGTTTACCTTTATAACCGCTCCGTCTATGTCAAAGGGGAGAGTGTAACGAATATCTGCTATGCGTTTCAGTTCATCTATTGCACCGTCAATATTTTTAAATTCGGTATAGAACGGAATCGTTTTGAATCCAAGCTCTTTGAGATAATCAAGAGACTGCTTGTGGTTGCTTAATGAGTGACCGTCTATTTGCTGCACATTAAAGACAAAAATATCAAGCTTTCTTTTTGCTGTAATTTTCGGGTTTTTTTTGCCTCAGGCTTCCCGCTGCGGCATTGCGCGGATTTTTAAAAGGCTTTTCTTCATTTAATTCCTGTTCTTCAACTAATTTGTGAAAAACGCTGTGAGGCATATACACTTCGCCGCGCACTTCTATAAACGGCAAATCTGTTTTCAGACGAAGCGGTATTGCACGTACAGTTCTGAGGTTGGCGGTTATATCTTCGCCCACAGAGCCGTCGCCCCTTGTAGACCCACGAACAAATACACCGTCGCGGTATTCGAGAGAAACAGACAGCCCGTCGATTTTAGGTTCAACAACATAGGTTGCGTTTGTTACAGCGTCTTTAACTCTTCTGTCAAAATCTCTTATTTCGTCAAAAGAAAAGGCATCCTGCAGGCTTTCCATTTTTACGGTATGGGCTACGCTTTCAAACATATTTGTCGCTTCGCCGCCGACTCTGCGTGTGGGGGAGTCCGGTGTTATAAGCTCCGGATATTCTTCCTCTATCGATTTTAATTCGCGCATCATCATATCGTATTCATAGTCGTCAATGTCATTTTCATTGTCAACATAATAGCGATAGCTGTAATAATTTAAATCTTTTCTGAGCTTTTCGGCTCTCTTTACCGTATCTTCGTAATTCATTTGTGCCCTCCGAAAACAGTTTACAGATATTGTAACATAAAATATAATTATTTCAATTCCGCTTTCATATTTATTATTGAATGTTTTTCGGGAAAATAAATAAATTTTTCGGAAAACATCGTGCGGCGAAATATAAGCAAGGAATTATTTGCTATGGGCAAGTAACCGCTTGAAAGGGGTATGGTGTAAACTATGAAAAGGGCAGTATCTATAATGACGGCAACCGTAATTTTTATTTTGATTTTTTCGGTAGGCACGTTTGCGGCAAATACGTCTGCCGAAGATTTTCCACCTATGCAGGTTGAAATAAATGCCAAGGCCGCTTTACTAATGGAGGCTGAGACCGGTAAGGTTTTAATGGCATCTGATCCGCACGAAAAACTGCCTCCGGCGTCCGTTACTAAAATTATGTCTCTGCTGTTAGTGGCAGAGGCGATTGATGATGGAAAAATATCACTTACGGATGAGGTCACCGTGAGCACAGAGGCATCAAAAATGGGCGGCTCGCAAATTTGGCTTAAAGAGAACGAGGTTATGACCGTTGACGACTTGTTAAAGGCGACGGCGGTATACAGTGCCAACGATGCCTGTACGGCACTTTCGGAATATGTCGGCGGAAGCACATCCGCTTTTGTGCGAATGATGAACGAAAGAGCCAAAGAGCTCGGAATGAATGACACAAATTTTGAAAATTGCACCGGCTTGGATGACACGGTAACACAGCATTACACAAGCTGTTATGATATAGCTTTGATGTCACGTGAATTGTTAAAGCACAAAATGATAACGAATTATACGACAATATGGATGGACACTCTTCGCGGCGGTAAAACGCAGCTTGTCAACACTAATAAGCTCATTCGATTCTATAACGGTGCAACAGGTCTTAAAACCGGAACAACAGATAAAGCCGGATGCTGTGTGTCGGCGACGGCGGAACGCGACGGAATGTCGCTGATAGCGGTAGTCCTCGGAAGTGATAACAGCAAAGATCGCTTTTCCGCCGCAAGAGCAATGCTCGATTGGGGCTTTGCCAATTACTCTAAAGTGACTGTATCCGTAGATTGCGACAAAATTACGAGTGTCAGAGTACTTGGGGGAACCGAGGATTATATTACACCGTTTTTGTCAAAGGAAATGACCGTGGTGCTGAAAAAAGAAGATATGAGTAAGCTAAGCAACGAAGTTGTTCTTTCGGAAGATGTTTCCGCGCCTGTTGAAAAAGGCCAGAAACTCGGTGCTGTTGTGCTGTCGCTTGATGGAGAAAAACAATGTGAAATACCGCTTACAAGCCCGATAAGAGTTGAAAAGCTGTCATTTAGAGATGTTGTTTTAAGATTGTTTTCCGCTTTGAATAATCCTTATTAAAAGTCCTTTTAAGACCGAATTGTTTAATATCTTATAAAAACACTTTTATTTTTAGAAAATTAACAAAATGATATTGAAATATTGCCGGGATTAGGGTAAAATAAAAGCAAATTATACAAGATGTTGAAACATTAAAAGGGGTAACAATCAGCAATGTCTATTAAACTGAACACAAAATACACTGAAGATTTTGTGTCTAAAACCGATCTTGAGAGCATCGCACCCGAAATCAAAAAAGCTCACAAGACTCTCACTGAAAAATCAGGTGCGGGAAATGATTTCCTCGGATGGGTGGATCTTCCGGAGAATTATGATAAAGAGGAATTTGAAAGAATAAAAAAAGCAGCCGAAAAAATACGTTCGGACTCGCAGGTTCTTATTGTTATAGGTATAGGAGGAAGCTATCTCGGCGCAAGAGCGGCTGTTGAATTTTGTAAATCACAGAATTACAATTTGGTATGCAAAGATACGCCGCAGATATTCTTCACCGGAAACAGTATAAGCTCTTCGGCTCTTTCCGATATTGTTTCTCTTTGTGAGAATAAGGACTTTTCTATTAATGTTATATCCAAATCGGGTACAACTACCGAGCCGGCCGTTGCATTTAGAATTTTCAGAGAGCTGCTTGAGAGCAAGTACGGCGAAGAAGAGGCTGCAAAGCGAATTTATGTAACTACCGATAAATGTAAAGGAACATTAAAGGAGCTTTCTAATAAAGTCGGATATGAGACCTTTGTTGTTCCCGATGATGTCGGAGGCAGATATTCGGTTCTTACAGCGGTGGGCCTTCTCCCGATAGCGGTTTCCGGCTGTGACATTGATAAGATGATGCAGGGCGCAGCGGATGCGAGAAAAGCTTACTGTGACGAAGATTTAGATAAAAACGACTGCTATAAGTATGCTGCATTACGCAACATTCTTTACAGAAAAGGCAAGTCTGTTGAAATGATGGTCTCATACGAGCCTGATTATACAATGATGAACGAGTGGTTCAAGCAGCTCTTCGGAGAAAGCGAAGGTAAGGATCATAAGGGAATATTCCCGGCGTCTGCGGTATTTTCCACCGACCTTCATTCAATGGGCCAATTTATACAGGACGGTACCAGACTTATGTTTGAGACCGCGGTTGTATTTGACGAACCAAAGCACGAAGTAACAATTAAAGAGGAAAAATCAAATTCTGACGGACTTAATTTCCTTGCAGGCAAAACCATGAGCTATGTAAACCGTAAAGCATTTGAAGGAACTGTGCTAGCTCACGTTGACGGAGGCGTTCCGAATATCATTTTGGAGCTTCCCAAAATGGATGAGTATAACTTCGGTTACCTTGTTTACTTCCTTGAAAAGGCTTGTGCCGTATCAGGGTATACTCTCGGTGTGAATCCGTTTAATCAGCCGGGTGTAGAAAGCTACAAGAAAAATATGTTTGCTCTTCTCGGTAAACCGGGCTATGAAGATCAAAAAGCAGAGCTTGAGGCTCGCCTCGGCAAATAAATTCAGTTAAATCCCGCAAGGGCGGATATTAATAAACAGGAGGAGATTCTATGGTATCTCTTATAATTGGCCACAAGGGCTCAGGAAAAACAAAACTTTTGGTTGACAGAGTTAATGCAGCCGTTGAAAAGTCAAACGGCAATGTTATCTGTGTCGAAAAAGAGACTAAACTTACATACGATGTAAACTATCGTGCAAGACTTGTCGCAGCTGACAGTTTTTCTGTTTCCGGGTTTGACTCGCTTTATGGTTTCCTTAGCGGTCTTTGCGCCGGTGACCATGATATTACAGACGTCTTTGTTGACGCTACCTTTAGAATAGGCGGCAGAGATTATGAAGCTTTTGCAGACTTTCTTAAGAAGGTTGATGAGCTTTCTAAGATTACCGATACAGCGTTTACATTTACCGTTTCAACCGATCTTGAAAATCTTCCCGAAAGAATATTCGAGTATTGCGAAAAGGTAAATTGACAACAGTCTGAAATTCCTTGCCGCTGTGCCGAAAACACAGCGGCATATATTTTGCGGTATTATTTATGAAAAAAGTTTTATCTCTGTTTTTAATAATTTTTATGCTTACGGCATTTTTCGGTTGTACGCCGAAAAAAGACAATTCCGTGTCCGAAGCGGGCAGTTCCGAAAGAGATATAGTGTTTACTTATTCCTGTGTGAAATGTACCGACAGCGTTATGTATGAAACCTCCGACGATATAACGGTTGTAAGCTCTGTGGACGACCTCAATAAGTATAAAACAAAGCTTGCCTCTACCGTTGACACCGAAAAGGGCGTTCAGGGTGACGGTACCGCAACTGTCTCTCAAAAACTATCGGTTTACAATACAAGCTTTTTTGAAAATAAAAGTCTTATAATTGTAAGAAAAAACTTTGCTACCGATTCGGAGATGATCATTGACGGATTTTCGGTCGGTAAAACCGGCGAATCATAAATGCCGAATTACGCAGCGGCGGAAATGCAGAAAAGAGCTTGAGGCTTTTCTTGGTGCAGGTAAACGCTTCCGATATATCAGACAAGCTTAAAGTTTCTTTAAATGTTACTGATGACGGAAGTGAAGCCGAAAACACGCCGTCGGTATCGTTGGTGATAGGTAAGGGCAATAACGAATATAAAAATGTGAGCAACAATGACGATTCTGCTAAGATTAAAGGCATCGTTGAAGCTTGCTCATATTCGGCGGCGTCACACGAAAAAACAGATTATACTTCCGGAGATACGGATATAACGGTTACTTATGACGGTCACAGTTATTTATTTTCCGATGCATTTATTTGTGTTGACGGGAAATATTATAATCCGGATTTGTCGGTTAAACAGCAACTAACAACGATTTACGACAGCCTTACGGAAACCGCTGTTTCGTCTCAGGACGGGGATATCCTGATTGAAGGCGAAGATTGACGCCGTTTAAAGGCTAAATATAAATTTTTATTGACAAAATGCGCCTTTAAATATATAATATCCTTTGCGTAAGTTTGACGAGGTATGTTATGTTTATCGAATTAGAGCCGATTTTTAATAATGTAGGCAGCTCAAAAAAGTTTTCTTACAGCTTTGTTCCCGACGGAATTGATTTTACCGATAATGTTTCGGTAGAAGGCGAAGTCGTTAACAATACGGATATTGTCTCCGTTAAGGCTGTTGCAAAGTATGTTCTGAAAACAAATTGCGACAGATGCGGTGCTCCGGTTGAAAGGAAAACTGAGGTCCCGATTGAGCACATCCTTATTTCTCGTCTTAATGATGAAGATAATGATGAGTTTATTTTGGTCGAGGATATGAAGCTTGACCTTGATTCGCTTGTTCGAGAAGATATGATTTTAGCCTTGCCGGCTAAGATTTTGTGCCGTGACGATTGCAAGGGCTTGTGTCAGTATTGCGGTAAAAATCTTAATCTCGGCAGCTGTTCGTGCAAAAAGCCGATTGACCCAAGGCTTCAGGCACTGGCAGATCTGCTGATAGATGAATAAATTATTTATTTTAACATAAGGAGAGCTAAAAATGGCAGTACCGAAGAGAAGAGTTTCATCAGCAAGAAGAGATAAGAGACGTTCAAACGTTTGGAAAATGGAGGCTCCCGAGCTTCAGAAGTGCCCTAACTGCGGCGAATATAAGAGAGCTCACAGAGTTTGCCCGGCATGTGGTATGTATAACGGCAGACAGGTCCTCTCTAAAAAGGAAGAAGCATAATTTATCTTATACCTTTGTTTGAGTGTTAAAAGGTGGAGAAGGTTTTCTTCCCCGCCTTTTTGTCGTCTTTAAAAATGGGAGGTGACTTTGTTGTCGGTTAAAATAAGCAGTGTTAAGCCGTTTTCAAAATGCTGGTTTCACGGCATTAAAAGCGGCGACGAGCTTTTGTCCGTAGACGGCAAGGAAGTTACCGATATCCTTGACTACGATTTCTATTTGAGCTTCCCACCCGTGGTTTTGAATTTCAGAACCGCCTCCGGTAAGCTTATAGATATTCCGTTTAAAAACGACGATACGGGTCTGAAGTTCCGCACTTATCTTATGGACCAGCAGCATCACTGTAAAAACGGCTGTATCTTTTGCTTTATAGACCAGCTGCCGAAAGGAATGCGCGAAAGTCTTTATTTTAAGGATGATGACAGCAGATTATCGTTTTTGTTTGGCAATTACGTAACACTTACAAATATTACTGAGCATGAGGTTGACCGTATCATACGTATGCATATAAGCCCGATAAACATTTCGGTTCACACCATGAATCCGGAGCTTCGCGTAAAGATGATGAAAAACAAAAACGCGGGTAAGTGTTTATCGATTATTAAACGATTGTCCGATGCGGGAATAAAAATGAATGCTCAGCTTGTTTTGTGCCCGGGTATAAACGACGGAGACGAGCTTCGTTACAGTATTGAAGAATTGTCAAAATATATGCCTGCGGTTCAAAGCATAGCCTGTGTGCCGGTGGGCCTTACTAAATACAGAGACGGGCTTTTCCCGATGCAGCCGTATACAAAAAAGACTGCGGGAGAGGTCATTGACATCATCGAGGAGTATTCGGAAAAATTTAAAAAGCAGTACGGAGCACGTGTTTGTTACCCGTCGGACGAGTTCTTCTTAAAAGCGGAACGCCCGATGCCATCCGAGGAGTATTACGATGACTATCCGCAGATTGACAACGGTGTTGGCCTTTGGACATCGCTTCGTGACGAGTTCTTTTACGAATTATCTGTCTGTGAAAAGGCACCGACGCATAAAAGCGTTACCGTTATAACCGGTGTTGCGGCTTATCCACTTATAAAAGAGCTTTGCGACGCGGCGCATGAAAAGTACGGTATTGATGTACAGACCGAAAAAATAATCAATAATTTTTTCGGAGAAAATATTACGGTTGCGGGGCTTCTTACGGGAACTGACCTTATTGAACAGATGAGGGGTAAAATACGAGGCGAACTTTTACTGATTCCTATTGTTATGACTATAGATTATACGTCTCATTCAACAGAGAACAATAAGTTTCTTGACGATATAACGCTGAAAGAAGCGGAAAAAGCACTGAATGTTAAAATTATTCCCGTAAAAAATAACGGGCAGGATTTACTTTATAATATATTGGGAGTGAAATAGAATGGCAAGACCGGTTGTTGCAATTGTGGGTAGACCTAACGTAGGCAAAAGTACACTCTTTAATAAGCTTGTCGGAAAACGTCTTTCAATCGTCGACAATACACCGGGCGTAACGCGTGACCGCATATACGGAAATTGCGAATGGCTCGGGCACAATATGCTTCTTGTTGACACCGGCGGTATAGAACCGTTTACCGATGACGTTATACTTTCTCAAATGAGAAGACAGGCAGAGCTCGCCATAACGAGTGCAGATGTAATAATATTCGTAACCGATATACGCTCCGGCGTTGTAGCCGCCGACAGCGAAGTTGCTTCAATGCTGCAAAAGAGCGGTAAGCCGATAATTCTCTGCGTAAATAAGGTTGATAATATAGGTGCTCTTCCGCCGGAATTTTATGAATTCTATAATTTGGGTCTCGGCGATCCGATAGCGGTATCTTCTGTTCACGGACACGGAACAGGGGACCTTCTTGATGAGGTCATCAAAAATATCCCTGAGGGCAGCTTTGATGACACGGATGAAGATATTGTTAAAGTTGCGGTTATTGGTAAGCCAAATGTCGGCAAATCCTCGCTTATAAACAAAATTTCGGGTGAAGAGCGAGCAATTGTATCCGATATTGCAGGCACTACTCGCGATGCTACCGATACGGTTATACACAATTCTCACGGAGATTTTGTGTTTATTGACACCGCAGGTCTGAGACGCAAAAGCAAGGTAGAGGATCAAATCGAAAAATATTCTGTAATCAGAGCCAGAATGGCTGTCGAAAGAGCTGACGTCTGTGTAATTATGATTGACGCGAATGAGGGCTTTACCGAACAGGATTCAAAAGTCGCGGGAATCGCCCATGATCTCGGCAAGGCTTGTATTATTGCCGTCAATAAATGGGACGCCGTAGAGAAAATCGGTACTACAATGGACGTTCAACGCAAAAAGCTTATGAATGACTTTTCATTTATGAGCTATGCGCCGATTATATTCATCTCCGCTAAAACGGGTCAGCGACTTGACAGGCTTTTTGAGCTTATCAAGTTTGTTGATACGCAGAATGCAATGCGTATTTCCACCGGTAAACTGAACGATGTTTTGTCCGCCGCAACTACTCGAGTTCAGCCGCCTACGGATAAAGGCAGAAGACTGAAAATATATTATATGACGCAGGCCTCTACAAGACCGCCTACATTTGTATGCTTTGTCAACAGCAAAGACCTGTTCCATTACAGTTATCAAAGATATATTGACAACCAAATACGTGAGGTCTTCGGGCTTGAGGGAACGCCCACAAGATATGTCGTAAGAGAGCGTGAAAAGCGCAACGGCAAAAAGGATACGAAGTGATTAAACAGCTGAATACGTGGGATTTTCGTCTTGTGTATTCAGCTGTTTTTTAAGATGGGAGTTAAAGTATGCGCACTGTTTTAAAAAATTGTACTTTACTTGACGGTACAAAAGATATGCTGATTCAAAACGATATGGATGTTGCGTTTGAAAACGGAAAGATTACGGAAATCGGCAAGGTTAATGCGAAAGGCGATGTTTGCTATGACCTTAACGGTAAATATGTTATGCCGGGTCTTATCAATCTTCACGTTCACTTACCTGCGGGCGGAAAGCCGAGAAATAAGCCGCTGAAGGCTGAAAAACTTGCAAAATTTGCTCTTTCAAACGAATTGATAAAATCTGTTGTGCTGAAAATGTGCCACGCATATGCTATGCAGGATTTGCTCTCCGGTGTAACTACCGTAAGGGCTGTCGGAGGTCTCGGAGATCTTGATACTCGTCTGAGAGATAAAATTGAAGAGGGGATGGATGGACCGCGCATACTTGCTGCTGATTATGCAATCTGTGTACCGAACGGTCATATGGCAGGTTCGGTATCAAGAGTTGCTACTTCGGTTGAAGAAGCCGTAGCGATGGTTGAAGACCTTGCATCTCACAATGTTGATTTGATAAAGTTAATGATAACCGGAGGCGTTATGGATGCCAAGGTTAAGGGTGAGCCCGGCATACTTATGATGAAGCCCGATATGATAAAGGCTTGCTGTGACGCCGCACATAAACATAATCTGCCCGTTGCGGCTCATGTGCAAAGCCCCGACGGAGTAAGAGCCGCCGTTCGAAACGGTGTAGATACCATTGAACACGGTTCTGTTTTAACTTCGCATGAAATTGATGCGTTCAAAGAAAAAAAAAAATGCATCATTGGTTTGCACGTTGTCTCCGGCACTGCCGATGGCAAAATTCCCGCGCGAAATATTGGGCATTACCGACGTTGTTCAGTATAATTCAAATGTTGTGTTCAATAATATGGTAGCCGGTACAAAAGCTGCATTGGAAAACGGAGTTAAGGTAGGGCTGGGAACCGATACGGGATGCCCTTACACAACACATTACAATATGTGGCGTGAGCTTAAATATTTCACCAAATATGTCGGCGTTACTCCCGAATTTGCGCTTTATACCGCTACGCTCGGTAATGCCGAGATAGCCGGGCTTGATGCGATAACCGGCAGCATTGAGATAGGGAAATCCGCCGATATTTTAGTAGTAGACAAAAATCCTCTCGACGATTTCAAAAATATGGCGGTTCCTTATATGGTAGTGGCGAGAGGGAAGGTTTATAAAGAAAAGCCTGTTAAAAAATATGAAAAATGTGAAACAGAGCTTGATAAATATTGCTGATTAAGAAAAATTACTGTTGCATTCTGCCTTTGACTTGCTTCAAAGGCAGAATGTTTTTATTTATAGGTATTTTCCTTGATATTTCAGCTGAAGTATGGTAAAATTTTTAAAATATTTTTATTAGGTGAAATAGGGCTGTTATGATTATATTGGGTATTGATCCGGGTTATGCGATTGTCGGTTACGGCGTAATTGAATTCAAATCAAATCGCTTTTCGGTTGTTGATTACGGTGCGATAACAACAAACGCCGGCACGCCTTTCGAAAGACGACTTGAGCTGATTTACGATGACTTAAATCTTCTTATGGGAAAGTTCCATCCAGAGGCTATGTCAATAGAAAAGCTCTTTTATAACACAAATGCCAAGACGGTTATCGACGTTGCTCAGGCAAGAGGGGTAACTGTTCTTGCGGCAAAAAAAAATAATATACCCATATTTGAATATACGCCGCTTCAGGTTAAACAGAGTGTTGTCGGTTACGGCAGAGCGGAGAAAAAACAGGTTCAGGAAATGACTCGTATTATTTTGAAGCTTGCTAAAATACCGAAACCGGATGATACAGCCGACGCTCTCGCAATGGCTATTTGCCACGCTCACGCGAGCGGCTCGCTTATGGGTAAACTTAACAGTATGGGGATAAGATAATGTTCTATTCTATCACAGGCACTATATGCTATGTCGATTCGGTAAGTGTTGCATTGGATTGCAACGGAGTAGCTTTTAGGTGCTTTACAAGTCTTAATACTTTAAAACAAATCGGTGAAAAGGGCGCCAAGGCTACTCTTTATACATATTTGAGCGTAAAGGAAGATGCGCTTGATTTATATGGATTTTCGACAGAGCAGGAGCTCGAGTGCTTTAAAGCGTTGATTTCGGTTTCCGGTGTGGGACCTAAAGCCGGAATTGCCATACTCTCAGAGCTTACACCGGAAAAGCTTGTAATTTGTATAGCTTCAGGTGACAATAAGGCAATTACAAGAGCGCAGGGGGTAGGGCCCAAAATTGCACAGAGAATTGTACTTGAGCTTAAAGATAAGCTTGCTAAAGGTCTTGATTTATCGGTGAATACAATTGATGTGTCCGCGGTGAATTCCGCAAGCTCCTCCGGCAATCAAGCCGAAGCGGTGAGTGCTCTTACTATGTTAGGCTATACACAAAGCGAAGCGTCGGTTGCCGTTGCGAAAATCGATGAAAATTTATCGGTAGAGGAAATAATAAAACAGGCGTTAAAAATTCTCTCAAGGCAGGTATAATAAATGGATTTTGATAACGAAAACAGAATAATATCTCCGGACCTTGAGGAAACCGATAAGGATATTGAATTATCGCTTCGTCCGCACACTCTTAACGAGTATATCGGTCAGGAAAAAGCAAAAGAAAATCTGAAAATATATATTGAAGCAGCAAAAACTCGAGGCGACGTGCTCGATCATGTATTGCTACGGACCTCCCGGGCTCGGTAAAACAACGCTTGCAGGTATAATTGCCAACGAGATGGGTGTACAAATAAGAGTGACATCCGGTCCGGCAATAGAAAAACCGGGCGACCTTGCGGCTCTTCTTACAAACCTCGGCGACGGAGACGTTTTATTTATTGACGAAATACACCGTCTCTCAAAGAGCGTAGAGGAAGTGCTCTATCCCGCAATGGAAGATCATGCGCTTGATATTATTATCGGCAAAGGACCTTCGGCGCGCTCAATAAGACTTGATTTGCCGAGATTTACATTAGTCGGTGCCACAACACGTGCAGGGCAGCTTACCGCTCCTTTGCGCGACAGATTCGGAGTAATATTGAGACTTGAAATGTACACGCCCGAACAGTTGTCTCTTATAGTAAAGAGAAGTGCGGGAATACTTGAAATACCCATAGACGAGGACGGAGCAAGAGAAATAGCGTCAAGATCAAGAGGCACTCCGCGTATTGCCAACCGTCTTTTAAAACGCGCCAGAGACTTTGCGGAAGTTATGGGTAACGGAGTTATAACAGGCGATACTGCTAAAATAGCACTCGGCAGAATGGAAATAGACGAATTGGGTCTTGACCTTATCGACCGACTTCTTTTGACTTCAATGATAAAAAACTATAACGGCGGACCTGTAGGTCTTGAAACAATCGCAGCAACCATAGGCGAAGAAGCGGTAACCATCGAAGATGTATACGAGCCTTACCTTATGCAGATAGGATTTCTTTCAAAGACCCCGCGCGGCAGGGTTGTTACGGTAAAAGCTTATGAGCATTTAAAGCTGCCGATGAACGGTCAGCAAAAACTCGACATTTAATTATACGGATAGGAGAATGTAAAATGGGCAGATTATTCGGAACTGACGGCGCAAGAGGCGTTGCGAACAGTGAACTTACATGTGAATTATCAATGCAGATAGGAAGAGCCGCAGCAATGGTGCTTACGGAAAATCTTTCTCACAGGCCTAAAGTTATGATAGGTATGGATACAAGGGCTTCTTCGGAGATGCTCGAGGCTTCAATAGCGGCAGGTCTTTGCTCTGTCGGTGCGGACGTACTTCTTTTAGGTGTTGTGCCGACTCCGGCTGTTGCTTTTGGTTAAGGAATACGGGTACGATGCGGGTGTTATGATTTCCGCATCGCATAACCCATGCGAATATAACGGTATAAAAATTTTCCAGTCCACGGGTTATAAATTGCCGGATGAACTTGAAAATGAAATAGAGAGTATTATCCTTGATGACGCAAAGGTTCCGCCTGTTATGATTGGCGGAGATGTCGGAAGAATAACACGCTCCGATACGGCGGCAGATGACTATATTAAACATGTACTGTCTACTATTGACGTAAGATGTGAAAACCTTAAAATAGCCATAGACTGCGCAAATGGTTCTTCAAGCGTTTCCGCAAAACGTGTATTTGAATCCCTCGGAGCGGATTGCATAATTATAAACGCCGAGCCCAACGGTGTAAACATAAATGCCGATTGCGGTTCGACGCATATGGACGGATTGAGAAAATGTGTAATCGATAATCACTGTGATCTCGGTTTTGCATTTGACGGCGACGCTGACAGAATGTTGGCTGTTGACAACGAAGGTAATGTTGTTGACGGCGATCAGGTTATTGCGCTCTGCGCCAAATATATGAAGTCCGTCGGTACTCTCAAAAAAGATACTGCGGTTGTGACCGTGATGAGTAATATGGGCTTTTTCAAATTTTGCGATGATAACGGTATGTATTGTGAAAAGACTAAAGTCGGCGACAGATATGTGCTTGAAAATATGCTCGAAAACGGATATTCAATAGGCGGCGAGCAGTCGGGCCATGTTATTTTCCTTGATTACGCTACAACCGGAGACGGTCAGGTTTCGGCACTCCAGGTTTTAAAAGTAATTAAAAACACCGGCACTCTCAAGGAGCTTGCAGGAGAAATGGAAATATTCCCGCAGGTTCTTATAAATGTTAAGGTGTCAAAATACGGCAGAGTCCGTTTCACAAGCGATATGGAAATAAAGAATGCTATTAAGCGTGCGGAAAATGAGCTTGGTAATGACGGGCGCGTGCTTGTCAGAGTTTCCGGTACGGAACCTCTTGTGCGCGTAATGCTTGAGGGCAAAGATAAGGCTAAAATACAGTCGCTCGGCGAAGCAATAGCCGATGTTGTAAGAGAAAGGTTAGTTTAATGCGTTATTCATCCGCTTGGAAAGATTACGAGCTTATAGATTGCTCCTCCGGCGAGAGACTCGAAAGATGGGGCGATAAAATTCTGATAAGACCCGATCCGCAGGTTATTTGGAATACGCCTAAGGATATGCACCTTTGGGAGTAGGGCAGACGCTGTGTATCACAGGTCAAACACCGGCGGCGGTCATTGGCAGGTTAACGGAGCACTTCCGCAAAGTTGGAAAATTGCTTACAAAGACCTTACGTTTAATGTGAAAACCATGGGCTTTAAGCATACGGGTATTTTTCCTGAGCAAGCCGTCAATTGGGATATGGTAAGTAAGCTTATTAAAGCCCAAAACAGAGAAGTAAAAGTACTTAATCTTTTTGCATATACAGGCGCTGCCACAGTGGCTGCATTAAAGGCAGGTGCTTCGGTGGTGCACGTTGATGCTTCCAAGGGAATGGTGCAGTGGGCAGAAAACGCTGCCTCAAGTGCTGTTGCGGATAAATCCGTGCGCTGGATAGTTGACGATTGTATTAAATTCGTAAAGAGAGAAATACGTCGAGGTAATCGATATGACATTATCATAATGGATCCCCCGTCATACGGCAGAGGCCCCGGCGGAGAAGTCTGGAAACTTGAGAATGAAGTATACGGATTTGTGGATTTGTGTAAAGACGTATTGTCGGACGATCCTCTTTTGATGTTGATAAATTCATACACTACGGGGCTTTCACCGTCTGTTATGCAGTATATTTTAGGCTCCGCTGTAGCGAAAAAATTCGGCGGAACCGTATCAAGTGATGAAATAGGGCTGCCTGTAAAAAGTACAGGAATGGTGCTTCCGTGCGGAGCATCAGCTATTTGGACAAATAAAAAAACGGTTTAAGGATGTCAAGATGCAAAACGATAACATAATAGAATTTCAAAATGTGTCTTATCGATATGAGGCGGATGATGGCGAAGAAAAACTGCCGCTTGTTGTAAATAATATTAGTGTAAATTTTAAAAAAGGCGATTTTATCGCAATTCTCGGCCACAATGGGTCCGGTAAATCAACACTTGCCAAGCTTTCCAATTCGATTTTGATTCCGGAGAGTGGCAAGGTGCTCGTTAACGGAATGGATACCGCAGACGAGGATTTGTCGTATGACATTAGGCGTACGGTAGGTGTAGTCTTTCAAAACCCGGATAACCAAATTGTTGCCACAATAGTCGAGGAGGATGTTGCGTTCGGGCCCGAAAACCTCGGAGTGCCTCCGGAGGAAATAAGAAAACGTGTTGACAATGCTTTAAAAGCTGTAGGTATGTATGAATACCGTGGCCATGAGCCGCATAAGCTTTCAGGCGGGCAAAAACAACGAGTTGCCATAGCCGGAATAATAGCAATGCTGCCGGAGTGTATTGTTTTGGACGAGCCTACCGCAATGCTTGATCCGCGCGGCAGAAAAGAAGTAATGGATACTTGCATAAAGCTTAACAGAGAGATGGGTATGACCGTTGTGTTTATAACTCATTTTATGGAAGAAGCAGTTTTAGCCAACCGTGTTATTGTAATGGATGATGCAAAAATAATTTTGGACGGAACACCGAAACAGGTTTTTCATAATTCGGAGCTTCTCAAAAAAGTCGGTCTTGACGTTCCGGAGACGGCGAAGCTTGCAAATGACTTGCGTGAGAGCGGAGCTCCTCTTCCTGAAGATATACTTTCGGCTGATGAATTTTCTGATGAAATATTAAAACTACTTAGGAGAAAATAATGCCCATTTTAGAAACAAAAAACCTTTCATATGTTTATTCGGACGGTACGCCTTTTCGCGTAACTGCAATAAATAATGTAAATATATCTATTGAAAAAGGCGAATTTGTCGGCATAATAGGGCACACAGGTTCGGGAAAAGTACATTGGTTCAGCATTTGAACGGGCTTTTAACGCCATCCTCTGGTGAGGTTTTGCTTGACGGGAAAAATATAAACGAATCAAAAATAACACGTAGACAGGCAAGATTTAAAGTAGGTCTGTGTTTCCAATATCCTGAATATCAATTATTCGAGAGTACCGTATATAAAGATATCTCTTTTGGACCCAAAAATATGGAATTGTCTGAAGATGAAATTGATAATCGTGTGAAAAAAGCCGCTGATTTTGTCGGATTAAAGCCGGATATGTTAAATAAGTCTCCTTTTGATTTGTCCGGCGGAGAAAAAAGACGTGTAGCCATAGCCGGTGTCATGGCTATGGAACCCGAAATTTTGATTCTTGATGAGCCGTCGGCGGGACTCGATCCGCGCGGCCGCGATATGATAGCTGAAATGATTTCAAGCTATCGTAAGACTACTGGAAGCACAGTTATTATTGTTTCTCACAGTATGGAAGATGTTGCGAAAAGTGCTGATAAGGTGCTCGTTATGAATAAATCCGAGGTTGAGATGTTCGGTACTGTAAACGAGGTATTCTCCAAGGTTGAGCGCCTTGCGGATATAGGACTTAATGTTCCGCAGTTAACACAAATATTTTTAAACTTAAAACATAACGGTATGGCTGTCCGTACAGATATATATACTATTAAAAACGCCGAGGCTGAGCTGTTGCGCCTTTTGCGAGAGGAGGGCGTTTTATCGTGATTAAGGATATAACAATAGGACAGTTTTTTCCGGGTAATTCAGTTATCCACAAGCTTGATCCGAGAATAAAACTTGTTTTAACTTTCGTATATATTGTTATTGTTTTTTTGTGCAAAAACTTTGTTTCACTTGCTTCCATTGTAGTAGCGTTAATAGTGGTAATACTTTTATCTAAGATTTCACCGAAGCTGATTTGGAAAAGTGTAAAACCGATATTTATTATTATTGCTATTACGTCGCTTTTACAGATTTTCTACAATAAAGACGGAACTGTGCTTTTTACAATCGGTAAATTTTCGTTATATACCGGCGGGCTTTATATGGCTATTTTTACTACGGTACGAATTATATGTCTTGTTATAGCAAGCTCTATGCTTACTTACACTACGTCTCCCACTATGCTTACCGACGCTATGGAACGTCTGTTTTCGCCGCTAAAGGTTATTAAAATAAACGTTCACTCAATAGCTATGATGATGACGATAGCCTTAAGATTTATACCAACTCTTATTGACGAAGTTGATAAGATAATGTCAGCTCAAAAAGCGAGAGGTGCCGATATAGAGAGTGGCGGAATTATCAAGCGCGGAAAAGCACTTGTTCCCATATTCATACCCTTATTTATAAATTCGTTCAGAAGGGCATATGAACTTGCGTTTGCAATGGAGTGCCGTTGCTACAGAGGCGGAGAGGGCAGAACAAGACTTAAGGTTATGCGTCTTGAGGGCAGAGATTATGTGGCGGTTGCCGTTATTATTTTGCTTACCGCCGGAATTATAGTTGCAAATAAATTTCTCCCTGCCGTTATCTGATTTAGTTTAGCTTCCGAAAGGAATGTTTTTCTCAATGAGAAATATTTTAATTACATTGATGTTTGACGGAGCCGACTTTCACGGTTGGCAGGTACAAGATAATGCCGTTACTATTCAGCAGACATTACAGAACACAATTGAAAAAATACTCGGTAAAAGAGAGAACATTATAGGCTGCAGCAGAACTGACAGCGGTGTTCACGCAAATATGTTTTGTTGTAATATGAGAACCGATTCGGATATCTCTCCGGAAAAACTGAAAAAGGCGCTGAATGCATTACTTCCATCGAGTATATCCGTTAAGAACTGCGGTGAAGTACCGTACTCTTTCCATGCCAGGTATGACTGTACATCAAAAGAATATAAATATTTGATTTTAAACAGTGATTACAGAAATCCGTTTTTGTTTAAGCGTGCGCTGTATTATCCGTATTATATTGATACGGATATGCTGAATAGTGAAGCTCAGGATTTTATCGGTACGCATGATTTTTCAGCTTTTTGCGCCGCAGGAAGCAGCGTTGAAGGTAAAATACGCACTGTTAAAAATGCTTCTGTAATCAGAAATAATGAAATCATTGAGGTTACTTTTGAGGCTGATGGCTTTCTCTATAATATGGTGAGAATAATGGTAGGAACTCTTCTAGATATAAATCGCGGGAAAATAGTACACGGCAGTATTCCTCAAATAATAGAAAGTAAAGACAGAAACCAAGCCGGAGCCACGGCGGCACCGGAAGGGCTTTATCTTAATCGTGTAAATTACGACTGAACACGAGGTGCATTATGAAAGACGGCGAAAGAAAAGCGTCTGCAAGAAAAAAGAGCAAGGGACAAGAGCATATAGTCAAACTGATAAAATCTGTTTCGACTGTGTTGGTAATACTGATTTTGCTGTTTATTATGGCTGATAAATTCGGTAATATCACTTTTTCTTCGGTCGGAGACTATATATCGTCCGCAGTTTCGGGGACAAAACGCGGAGACGGTTACCCGTATTTATTTGACAGCTTGCAGGTGAAGGACGTTAAAGCGATAGGCTCAGACCTTATACTCATCAATGATTCTTCGACTGTGGTGCTTGATTCTACAGCTCGTAAGGTAAGTGAAATACAGCATACATATTCGTCCCCTTTGTGTTATGGGAACTCGGGTAGAGTTTTGCTTGCCGATATCGGAGGCAATACATTTAAAATTATGTCCAAGACCAAAACTCTTTACGAGGGGACAACAGATAAGAAAATAATATCGGCTGCAATAGGTAAAAACGGTACTGCGGCAATTGCTACGCGCGGAACAAATTCACAGTCGGATTTAACCGTTTATAATAAAAATCAAAGAGTGATATTCAGTTGGAAGTGTGCAAAAGAAAATATTGTAGCAATTGACATATCGGATAACGGTAAGCTTGCTGCAGTATCCGTTGTCGGTGCTGAGAACGGAGAGCTTTATTCGAGAGTACTTATTTTTGATTTTTCATACGAAGAGGCAGTAAGCGAATTTGATTTTGGTTCTGATATAATCTCAGGAGTGAACTTCTTAAAAGGAGATACACTTCTCATAACCGGCGAGAATGTTTTTTCTATTGTAAAAAACAAGACAGACAAGCAAGATGAGGACCTATCTTTAAATTCTCTTTCGCGTATTTCCGTTTCGGATAACAATGTGGTTGCGGCTGTGCTCTCAAAATACGGCAGTTCTTCAGCCAAAATTTTAAATGTGTATAACAGAAATGGGGAAAAGCTGTTTACTGTTGATATAACGAGTGCCGTTAAATCGGTTTCGTGTGATAATCAACGAGTGAGTGTGTTGACCGATTCGGAATTGATTTGTTTTGATATGAAGGGAAACGAAGTCAGCAGACATTCGGTTGAAAGTGATGGTATACGCTGTTTTTCTGACGGTACTTATACGTATGTATATTCCACGTCTAAGATTTCCGCATATAGTACAAACAGCAATTCCGAGGATGACACGGCAACAGTCACTAATGATAGTTAACATTTTGTTAATTTGTCTTTTGGGCTGTTGTATGGTAGTATAATATTTGTTACGGTGGTGATAATTTGGGCATTTATATAGATATGGCACTTTTAGCAATTATGTTGATTTTTCTTATTGTTTCGGCAAAAAGAGGCTTCTTGATTACTCTTTTGGAGGTGCTTGTTTTTGCGATTGCCGTTATTTCAGCCGCAAATTTGTGCAAGCCCGCGGCGAATAGTATTTATGACACTTTTATAGGCCCTAATATCACCGAAAAAGTATCTGCATCTCTTTCGGAAAACTCTGATATTATGTCATCTGCCGGCAAAGCATCTGCTGTGGTAGATAATTTACCGAAGATTATAAAGGATTATATCTTACGAACAGATCCTGATGAAAACAACATTACGAGCGAAATATTGAACGGGGATTTTTCCGGCACCGACGCTGCTGAAAAATTGAGCAGTGATATTGCAAAACCGATAGCGGTAACGGTACTGTCGCCTGTTATTTTTCTGCTTTTGAGCATTGTTTTGTCTTTGCTTTTAAGTGTAGTGGCAAAATGGCTCAATAAAATATGCAAGTTGCCCCTTATAGGGACTGCAAATACTGTTTTAGGAGGTGTTTTCGGAATACTTAAAGGGCTTATCGCGGTATATTTTATCGGTATTATTCTGTTGCTTTTATCCGCGAACAGCAAGCAAAATACTTCTTTTTATGAAGCTGTAAATAATTCTGCTATTATTACAATTATACAGAACCACAGTATTGTACCCATCGGGTGAGATACTACATAATTAAGTATTAAAATAACAATTTAAGGGGTAAACTTATGAAAGAAAATTTAAAAAGGCTGTTTACAGGCTGTCTTACCGTTCCAAATCTTTTGTCACTTATCAGAATAATATTAATTCCCGTATTCGGGGTGTTATTTTATCATGAGCATGTATTGGCAGCGGTAATAGTTTTGGCAGTGTCAGGACTTACAGATTTGTTCGACGGTAAGATTGCCCGTCGCTTTAATCAGGTCAGTGAGCTTGGAAAAATACTTGATCCCATAGCAGATAAGCTGACACAGATGACTATAGCTGTTGTGCTTTTCCTTGAGTTTAATAAATCAACCAATCCTACTATGAAATGGTTCAAATGGGTATTTCTTTTCTTTATTGCAAAAGAATTGCTTATGGTGCTTGTCGGTGCAATTATGATAGGCATCGGTCTTCGCCCGAGTGCAGCGGTAATGTGGGGCAAGGTTGCAACAACGGCATTTTACGGTGTTATGATTCTTGTTATTGCATTCGGACCGGAAGTCGGAGCTCTCAGAGCGTATTTTACGCTTCCTGATCCTGTTATGATAGCTCTTGTAATAATTGCCGCTCTTTTGACATTTGCCGCTCTTCTCAGTTATGTACCTAATACCATGCAGCAATTTAAAGAGAAAAAATTAAAAAAGCAAACTAAGAAAGAGGATTAACAATCAGATGAACAAAAATATGCTGTGCAGCAGATGCCATAAAAATCCTGCTGTGTTTTTCATCTCAAAAATAGACGGCGACAAAACCACCAATGAGGGCCTTTGTATAAAATGTGCTATGGAGCTGAACATCGGTCCCGTAAAGCAAATAATGGATCAAATGGGTATCTCGGAAGATGAGATGAACGACGTTGCCGAGCAGATGAATCAGATGATGGAAAATCCGGACGGTATTGAAGGGTTTCAACCCGGCGGTGCTTTGCCGTTATCATTTTTACAAGGAATGTTTCCGGAGAAAAGCGATGATACCGAAGACGGTTCCGACGGCTCGGAGCCGGAAGATACATCAAACGATGGGGATAATACAAAAGGCAAAAAGAGGAAAGGTACAAAAAACAAGAAAAGAAAGTATTTAAATCTTTATTGTACCGATCTTACGGAACGCGCAAGAGAGGGTAAGCTTGATAGAATTATCGGCAGAGATAAGGAAATTTACAGAACGATTCAAATACTGTGCCGCAGAACAAAGAACAACCCTTGTCTTATAGGTGAACCCGGTGTCGGTAAGACTGCCATTGCCGAAGGGCTCGCTCTTAAAATTGCAACAGGCGATGTTCCTGCCAAAATAGCCGACAAGGAAATTCATTTGTTAGACCTTACCGCGTTAGTTGCCGGAACACAATTCCGCGGTCAGTTTGAGAGCCGTATTAAAGGACTTATAGAGGAGGTTAAAAACGAGGGTAATATTATCCTCTTTATCGATGAGGTTCACAATCTTGTCGGAACAGGCGACAGCGAAGGAACAATGAATGCCGCTAATATTTTAAAGCCTGCTCTTTCACGTGGTGAAATACAGGTCATCGGTGCAACGACCTTTAATGAGTACCGTAACAATATCGAAAAAGATGCAGCGTTGGAACGCCGTTTTCAGCCTGTTAAGGTAGAAGAACCGTCAATCAACGATACGTATGATATGCTCCTTGGAATTAAGAAGTATTACGAGGATTATCATAAGGTGAAAATCTCTGATGATTTGGTTTATCGAGCCGTTACTTTGTCCGAAAGATATATTACCGACAGATTTTTGCCGGATAAAGCCATAGATTTGCTTGACGAAGCTTGCACTTGTGCGAACCTTAGAAACAAGGCTATAAGTGACTATGAGTTATTCCTTAAAAAGCGTGATGAATTAAAGAGCGAAGAGGAAGAGCTTACGTCTAAGGCAGAAACAACCACAGAGGATGCCGAACGCGATAAGGTGTATAAGGACTTGGCAACGGTTAAGACCGAATTACTGTCGTATGACGGAAAAGAAGACGAATTAAAAGAAAAAGCCTCTCACAACGATGTAAAAGAAGAAGACTTGGCAAAGGTTATAAATCTTTGGACAGGTATTCCCGTTACCAAAGTTATGGAGGGCGACATAAAGCGCCTTGCCGGGCTTGAGGATAGACTTAAAGCACATCTCATCGGTCAGGATGAGGCAGTGGACCTTGTTGTTGCGGCTATTAAGCGCAACAGGGTGCAATTATCCGTCCAGAGAAGACCCGCTTCGTTTATTTTTGTCGGTCCTACCGGTGTCGGAAAGACCGAACTTGTTAAGCTGCTCTCGAAAGAACTTTTTGACACGCCTGAAACTCTTATCAGGCTTGATATGTCAGAGTTTATGGAAAAGCATTCCGTATCAAGACTTATCGGATCTCCTCCGGGATATGTGGGATACGACGAGGCAGGTCAGTTAACCGAAAAGGTCAGAAGAAAGCCGTATTCCATTATTCTGTTTGATGAGATTGAAAAAGCTCATCCTGATGTTATGAATATACTTTTGCAAATCCTTGACGAAGGAAAGACTAATGACGCTCACGGAAGAACCGTCAGCTTTGCAAATACTGTTATTATTATGACCTCCAATGCCGGCAGCGAAAGAAGAGAAAGTGCACTCGGCTTTGCTAAAGCTCCGTCAGATATAAAAAAAGAAAATGCCATTAAGGGGCTTAGAGAATTTTTAAGGCCGGAATTTATTGGCAGAGTTGACGAAATAGTTGTATTTAATGAGTTGACTGAGGATAACTATAAAGATATTGCGAAGCTGATGCTTTCGGAGCTTTCCGACTCTCTAAAGGAAAAAAGTATTTCGTTCGGGTACAGCGACGATGTTCCGGCTCTTTTGGTTTCAAAAATGGATGGTACCGTAAGAGGTGCAAGAGATCTCAGAAATGTTATTCGACGTAATGTTGAGGATAAAATATCTAATTATTTAGTTGACAATTATGATAAACCGTTGAAGGCTATTAACTTGTCTGCAGACGGCGATGAGGTTATCCTCGAAACAAAATAATAAAAAATAAGTGGCAGGTGGCAGCCTGCCGCTTATTTAAACGGATGTGGTAAAATGAAACTTATGATAGCCTCCGACATACACGGTTCGGCGATGTATTGCAAAAATTTAATGGAAGCGTTTGACCGCGAAAAGGCTGAGCGACTTCTTTTGCTCGGCGATATTTTATATCACGGACCGAGAAACGATTTGCCGGAAGAGTATGCACCGAAAAAGGTGATTCCTATGCTTAACGATGTGAGAGACAGGCTTTTTTGTGTGCGCGGCAACTGCGATACCGAAGTGGACCAAATGGTTCTTAACTTCCCGATACTTGCCGATTACTGTATAATACCGGTAGGCGATAGGCTTGTTTATGCAACTCACGGCCATAATTTTAATTTGAATAACCTTCCGCCGCTTTGCAGAGGAGATATTTTGCTCCACGGACACACTCATATTCCAGCATGGGAAGAATTCGGAGAAAATAATCTTTATTTAAATCCCGGTTCGGTTTCAATTCCGAAAGAAAACAGTGCTCACGGATATATGCTTCTTGAAAATGAAGAGTTTATTTGGAAAACACTTGACGGAGAAGAATACCACAGTTTAAAAATATAAATAATTTAGATGTTTACTTAAAATCCGCAGAGCCTTGGCTCTGCGGATTCCTTTTTATACTATTGTGCCTTTATCAATATTAAACTTAAAGGTGTGTTCAATACCGTCCTGTGTGTATACGAATTTCATTATTCGTTTGTTCTCGTTTAAAAACTCGGCGCTTTTAACATCGATTTTGCTCTTTTTAAATGTGTCGAGAAGTACTGACATTTGCTCATCGCTATATTTTCCAACATTATCAGATGTAAATAAAACGCTGCCGAAAACCTTGTTTACAGTTGCTATTATCTTGCGCTGCTCAAACGTGCAATGGATGTTTTCATCTCTCAAGAGGAAAACGTCCGGGTCATTGAGAAATGCTCTGCCGTCAAGCTGCCGGCGGAATATGGAATTGCCGAGGGTGTGGTACGTTGAGATGAATTCTCTGTTAGAAAAGAACGGAACTTTCCATCTAAGCCCCATATCCGCACCGATACGGCAGTAATCTACTTTGCCGAATGCCGGCATCAATGGAACGCCGCAACCGAGTATCATTTTTTCGCCGACACATTCGCGCAGAAAATCCATAGCCTCACACATAAGCTGGCCGCGGCTTTTGCCGTGATTTGGTATTATTGCGGCAGCATATAAAAAGTCAAGCTTAACTAAGTCAAATCCCCAGTCATTCAGAATGACATCGAAAAAGTGTTTGATATAGTTTTTAACCTCCGGAACTTCAATGTCAAGGGCGTAAAAGCCTCCCCAGTTAATTCCGCAAGTTACCGGATGACCGTTTTTCTTGCGAATGAGCCAATCGTGGTGCTGCGTAGCGGCTTTGGAAGTGAACTCTGCGCCGAAAGGAGCCAGCCAAAGGCCTGCAAGCATTCCTGTTGAATGAATCTTGTCGGCAACAGATTTCATACCGTTAGGGAATTTCTTATTGTCTATAGAGAGCCAATCACCGGTTGCCGATTGATATCCGTCGTCTATCTGAAATATATCGATATCGGATTTCACCTTTGATAACGCCTCGAGATCGTCAGATACTATTTTTTCATTAATTTTGCTGTAATAGTTATACCATGTGGTATATCCGTTTTTGGGGGTCACAGAAGGCTTGGGTATATTAAGCTCGTCAAACCAATTATCGAAAACGGAATCCTCGTCGCCCACATATTCTGCGAAATTTAAAACTTCATATTCACCGTCAACAATTACTCCTTCAAGGTCTTTTTGTACGGTTATCATTGCTGTTGAAATCGGCGGTAAATATTGTATATCCGGTTCTCTCAGTCAATGAGGCGAAAAGATCGTATTCTTCACCGTTCCTTACATACATATAAGAAAAGCCCTGAAAGACGCCGCGACGACTTACATTGTCATCGAATGTATAAGCTCCCGCCGCTCCGAGGAGGGTGCGCCTGTAAGCAAAGCTTATAGGTCCGAATGTGTGTGACTGTCTCTCATCTTTAAACATTTCACGACATTCAGTCCAAGACTGATACCCATTGGCAAAAACTCTGCTGTCAGCTTTGAAGTTGTATGGAATGCTTGCTGTCAGATTTAAAATTTCCAATGGGACAAAAGCTGCCATTTTAAGTGAAATATGGCTTTTGGTTGCTTTATAAGTAATTTTGAAATGTTCGGTTTCAAAAAGATTGGTGGAAAAAACAGCTTTTCCTACCTTATATTCCAAATTGAGCTTGAATTTTTCCATGGGTTCCTCCTTTGTGTTCCGTGAGAATTTTAATAGTCTCGCTCGGTTTATGCTAAACCTTTTTTATTATAGCATAACAAAAAATAATATTCATCATTTTTTTAATTTGTTTGACGAGGAAAAGTCCTTGTGTTAAAATCAATAAAAAGCTATCGGAGATGAGCAATATTGGATATTCACGAAAAATACGAGTATTGGCTGACGTTTGATGACAATACCAAAAATGAACTGGAATCAATAACAGATAAAAAAGAGATTGAGGATAGATTCTATAAGGATTTGGAATTTGGTACCGGTGGCTTGAGAGGCATTATGGGAGCAGGTGCCAACAGAATGAACAAGTATACTGTCGGCAAAGCTACAAAAGGTCTTTGTGAGTATTTAAAAAACGAGTTTGCAGGAGAAAAAAGCGTTGTTATTGCTTATGATTCACGCAATAATTCGAAGGCTTTTGCGGAATGTGCCGCAGAGATTCTGTGCTATAACGGGATTAAGACCTTTCTTTTTGAGGAGATTATGCCCACTCCCGTACTTTCTTTTTCAGTAAGATACTTAAATTGTAATGCCGGAATAGTTATTACCGCAAGTCATAATCCGAAAGAATACAACGGTTATAAAGTGTATGATGAATACGGTTGTCAGCTTGTTCCGCAATATGCCGATAAGGTTATATCGTATATCAACAATGTTAAAGATATAAAGTCCGTAAAGCATATGAATTTAAATATGGCACTGTCAAACGGTTATTTGACCTATATAGGAGATGAAGTGCTTAACAGCTATATTTCGGAAGTTGAAAAAATGGCTGTTTACAAAGAAGCGTCCGACTTAAAGATAGTTTATACCCCTTTGCACGGAACAGGCAATATTCCCGTCAGGAAAGTATTGTCCGATATGTCATTTGACGTCTCTGTTGTCAAGGAGCAGGCTGTTGCCGACGGTAATTTCACAACAGTCAGATCACCGAACCCGGAAGAGAAGGATGCGCTTAATATGGCACTTGAACAGGCCAAAAGAGCAAATGCCGATTTGGTTATAGGAACCGATCCGGATTGTGATCGAGTTGGTGTAGGTGTTTTACATAACGGGGAATATACTTTGCTTACCGGCAATCAAACCGGAGCATTGCTTGTGGATTTTTATCTCAAATTTAAGAAACAAAGCTTAAATCCGAAGTCAACACTTGTTAAAACGATTGTTACAAATGATTTGGGCGCGGAAATTGCACGGAAAAACGGCTTGAATGTTGTTGAGACTTTGACCGGATTTAAATATATCGGTGATCAGATTACCAAGTATGAAAAAACAGGCGAGAACGAGTTCTTGATAGGGTATGAAGAGAGCTATGGCTACCTCGTCGGAACATATGCGCGAGACAAAGATGCGGTTATCGCTTCAATGCTAATATGCGAGATGGCGGCATATTATAAGAAAAATAAAATGACGTTGGTAGACGCTTTAAATGTTCTTTATTCGGAATATGGGTTTTATCTTGATGCGCTTGATTCTTTGTCCTAAAAGGGAAAGACGGTGCCTCGCGTATAAAGAATATTATGTCTTATTTCAGGGCTAATAAAGCAACCGTTTTTCCAAACATTACAGATGTTAAGGACTATAGTACGGGCATCGGCGATTTACCGAAATCAAATGTTTTAAAGTTTTTCCTTAAAGGCGGTTCTTGGATTGCCGTCAGACCATCGGGAACCGAGCCGAAATTAAAAATGTATTATTCCGTAAGGGGTATCGACTCTTCAACGTGCGAGCGTTCGCTTCAGAATATCCGAACAATTATAAACGGAATAATGGGTATGGATATTGAAACATATATAAAAAAATAATAAGACCTAAAATTCAGGGCGACGGCGGTGAGGTTGAATTTGAGTCATTGTCTGAGGACGGGACTTTAACTTTGATTTTCAGAGGAGAATGTTCTAAATGCCTTATCTTGAACAGATGTGTTGACTGGATAGCGGAGGAAGTGCTGAAAAATACAAGTAAGCTTGTAAAAATAAAGGCAGTTCGTAAAAAAACCGTATTTTTGGGATAACTGAGAGGAGTAATTATGGCACATATTAAAGTCGTCAGGCGCAGTATGCGTCCCGAAGAATGGAATGATCTCAGATTCGGTTGGCTCAAAAGATATATTATAAATGACAAATTACCGATAGATAATATAGTTATTAAAGATGCCCGTCAGGTTACGGAAAACAACTATGAGTTTTATTCCGACGAATACAGACCGCTGAAAAAAGGAGACTTGTATTTTACTCCGGACGGCACAGCATTTATAAAAGCAGAAACGGAAGTGCCCGACAGTTTAAAAAACAAAGAACTTTGGCTTTACCTCAAAACGGCTGCCGAAATTATCGTCAAGGCTAACGGTAAGTTCGTTGGAGGTATAGACCCAAACCGAGACAGAGTGCTTCTTACCCCGTATATTGGTACTCCGGATAAAATTAAATTTGAAATGCAGGGATACAACCGTTCCAAACCCGATGATGAAAGAAATCCGGAGTCGTTAGCGGTTCGCGGTTGCAGGCAGATTTTTAACGGCGCGTACCTCGTAACGATTGACCGTGATGTTCAAAGCCTTGTATACGATATTGAAACACTTTTGGACATAGCAAAATCGGAATTGTTCAACGAGGACTATCGAAAATTTGTAAATACCGAGCTGAACAATGCGCTTAATCTGATTGATTTTGACACGGACAGCAGACCTACAGGGATAAAAGAAGCAAAAAAATACGTCAATGATGTCATTTTTGCGAATAGAGACTATAAGGGTAGCGGCGATGTTGCACTTGTAGCGCATTCACATCTTGATATAGCGTATTATTGGCGCAGAATTCATGCTGTTCAAAAGAATTTGCGCACTGTTTTGATACAGCTTCGCCTTATGGACAGATACCCCGAATTTAAATATACGCATACTCAGGCATATACTTATGAATCCTTAAAGCAGTATTATCCCGAAGTCTTTGAAGAACTCAAAAAAAGAGTTAAAGAAGGAAGATTTGAACCCGTAGGAGCTATGTATATCGAGCCTGATTGTAATATTCCGTCAGCCGAGAGCTTAATAAGGCAGTGTTTTTACGGGCAACTGTTTTTCAGGGAGAATTTCGGAAAAACCATAAATAATTGCTGGCTGCCCGATGTTTTCGGTAACAGTTGGATACTTCCTCAAATACTGAAAAAATGCGGAGTGGACTATTTTGTCTCTAATAAAATGTCCACTTGGAACGATACTAACCGTTTTCCTCACAATAATTTTATATGGAAAGGAATAGACGGCAGCGAAGTATATGCATGCGTTCCGCCCACACATTTTATTACTTGGAATATGCCGAGCCAAATACAGGAAAATTGGGAGGCGTATCAGGATAAAAATTTAGGCGGACAAACAATGTCTATGTTTGGCTACGGCGACGGCGGAAGCGGTGTTACCGAAGAAATGCTTGAGGTTATGAGGCGTTTTGATAAAATTTCCGTTATGCCTAAAACAAAGCATATGGGTGGAGCCGAATTTTTGGAAAAAAATCTTAAAGGCAATACTTCACTCGCTAAGTGGGACGGTGAACTGTACCTTGAAATGCACAGGGGGACATTCACAACAAAGGCGAACTTAAATTAAACAGAAGGCTTGAGTATAAAATACGCGAGGCGGAAATCATTTCTACGTTGCGTGCAATGTCGGGCTTTGATTATCCCGGAGAAAAACTCAAGGAATGCTATAAAAAGCTTCTTATCAATCAATTTCACGATATTTTACCCGGCAGCCATATAAACCCTGTTTATAATGACGCCTTGGCAGATTATGTATACGTTGATAAAACTCTGAGCGGAATTATCGGCTACGGCGAAGCTTATTTTAATTCGCTTAACTTTAAGCGTAAAGAATTGACTTTCTTTGAAGATGAGGACGGAAGCGAGACGAGATTCGGAAAAAAGGGTTTTTGGACCGTACCCAATATAGCTCCTCTTGACTGTACAGTTATTGAAAAGCCTGACGAAGAATTCAGCGATGAATGGTGTATTGTTAACGGTAATTCGGCAGAAACACCGTTTTATAAAATCAAATTTGCTTCTGACGGTTCTATCACCGGGCTGTATGATAAGAGACTTGACAGGGAATGGGTAAACGGAGCATTTAATCGCCTTGAAATATATGAGGATAATCCGGGTGTATATGATGCATGGGATATTTTACCGAATTATACCGATAAAATAATTCCGCTAAAGGTAGTTTCACCGCTGAAGCTTACGGAAAAAAGCGGAGAGGCTTGTTCCTTTAGAGTAACACTCGGCACAGAAAACAGCAAATGGGAGAGAATAATCAGGATATTCAGACGTTCTCCAAAAATCGAAGTCGAAAACAATGTTGATTGGCACGAAAAACATAAGCTCGCTAAGGTACTGTTTTCTCCGAATGTTTTAAGCCGTGAGGTTCTTTGCGATACCGGTGCGGGATTTATTGCGCGTGAAACTCACAAAAACACATCTTGGCAAAGTGCCCGCTTTGAATGTTGCCATCACAAATGGTTTGATGTTTCGGAAACTGACGGCGGTATAGCTGTGATAAACGACTCAAAATACGGAATAGGTATATCGGAAAACACTTTATCGCTTAGCTTGCTTCGCGCTACCGAGCGACCTGACCCTGAAAGTGACATAGGCAAGCACAGCTTCGCTTACCTTATTTATCCGCATTCCGGTTCGGTGGTTGACGCTCATATAAATGACATCGCATTTGAATTTAATATCCCGCTGACAAGGGCTGATGTTTCATGCCAAAATACATTTGACGGAATGTTCTTGCAGGCGATGAAACTTTCAGAAGACGGCGAAATGGTTGTTGTTCGTTTATCCGAACAGAACGGCAGACGCGGCAAAATGAAATTCCCACAGCAGGTTTATGTCCTTAATATGCTCGAAGATAAACTGTATTTGACAGATGAAATTGATTATAAGCCGTTTGAAATTATCACCATAGGCATATTAAGATGATAATTATTTAGAAGCAACATTGTATATGAGAAAACAGCCGCCTTATGGCGGCTGTTTTGATGTAAAAGCTTTAATTTGATATTGATATTTTATATGCAATTTCTTCAAGCTGCTCAATGCTCTCAAGGAGTCCTACGCTTTGGCGGTATTCGGCGGCATTTCTTATGCCTTTTATGTACCATGCGGCGTGTTTACGGGCTTCCTTTATGCCGATTTTTTCGCCCTTATATTCGCATATTTTTTTTACATGGTTTACCATAACGCGCATGCGTTCTGAAACGGGCGGCTCCGGTAAAATTCTGCCATCTGTCATATAAGCGTTTATTTGTGCGAAAACCCACGGTCTGCCGAGAGCACCTCTGCCGACCATCAGCAAGTCGCAGTTCGTTTTTTCAAACATAAGCGCAGCACTTTGACCGTCTGTAATGTCACCATTGCCTATTACAGGTATTGAAACGGCATTCTTTACTTCGCGAATTGCTTCCGTATCAACGGGGGGAGCATACATTTGTGCGCGCGTTCTTCCGTGTACTGTTATTGCGACCGCACCGTTTTCTCAATCGTTGTTGCCGTTTTAACAGCATTTTTCGTTTCGTTATCCCAACCGATTCTGATTTTAGCGGTTATTGGTTTATCTGTAACAGAGTAGGCGCTTTTCAGTATTTCTCCGATTACATCAGGCGTTTTCAAAAGAGCCGAGCCGGAGCCGTTACCGGCTATTTTAGGCGCAGGACATCCGAAGTTAAAATCAATAAAATCCGGGTTTTCGGTTTCAACCGATTTTACCGCTTTTTCTATAACTTCCGGTGAATTCCCGAATAATTGTATACCTGTCGGGCGTTCACCGTTTGTTATATGCATAAGCTCATATGATTTTTTGTCGCCCATGGAAAGTGCTTTGGCACTTATCATTTCGCTCTCTGTAAAAGCGGCACCGTAACCTCTGCAAATTTCTCTGAATGCTCTGTCGGCAACGCCTGCCATAGGTGCCAATGCCGCAAATCCATCTATGTGTAAATTTCCGATATTCATAATAACAGCTTTCAATAGTTTTTTATAAAGTATATCACATACTAAAAATATTAACAACTTAAAAATATAGTGCATTCGTATGTGTTTTATGATACAATATATTGAAAATTTATTAGGAGAATGACAAATGAAACTGCTGGTTTTGGACGGGAACAGTATTATTAACCGTGCTTTTTACGGTATAAAGCTTCTGACAACCAAGGATGGTAGATATACCAATGCCATTTATGGATTTATGAATATATTTTATAAGCTGTGCGACGAGCTTCATCCCGACAGCGTTGCATTCGCTTTCGATTTAAAGGCACCCACATTCAGGCACAAAATGTATGATGAGTATAAGGCGGGACGTAAGCCCATGCCTCCCGAACTTGCGGAACAGATGCCGGTCCTTAAAGACCTGCTCAGGGCGCTCGGATATAAGATAGTAACAAAAGAGGGGTATGAGGCAGACGATATTCTCGGTACTCTTGCTTTTTCCTGTAAGGACGGCGATGAATGTTATATTGCCACCGGAGACCGTGACAGCTTACAGCTTGTCGGAGATAATGTAAAGGTATTGCTTGCGTCAACGAAAATGGGCAGACCTGAAACCAATATTTATGATGTTAAAAGAATTAAAGATGATTACGGTGTCACTCCTCATCAATTGATAGACATTAAGGCTCTTATGGGTGACAGCTCCGATAATATTCCGGGAGTATCGGGCGTTGGGCAAAAAACAGCTCAGAGTCTCATTTCCGAGCTTGGCTCAATACAAAATATTTATGATAACATTGATACTATTGACATAAGGGAAACTTTACGCAATAAGTTGAAAAACGATAAAGACTCGGCTTTTATGAGCTACAAGCTCGGCGAGATTTGCAAAAGTGTTCCGATTGAGACTGATTACTCTTTTTATGTCCCGGATGAAGGTGACAAGGGTGAGGCTTTGTTTATTTTGCGTTCTCTTGAAATGTATAAGCTGATAGACAAAATCGGCTTAAATACCGTCACGTATGACGCTAAGCCGGAAAATACGACTGTAAAGAAATATAAAAGGGTAAACAGCTTAAATGACTTTTTGTTAAAAGCGAATAAGCTTTACTTTGTATACTCTGTTAAAGACGGTAGATTTGAAAGTCTTGCCGCTTGCAACGGCGATGACATATGTGAAGTAAATACCGAGAATGACAGCGAAGTCGAAGCTTTTATAAACATTCTCGAGGATGAAAATACAGAGAAATATACTTTTAATATAAAGCCGCTGTATGCGTATGCATTTTCTCACGGATTTGAGATTAAAAATGTAAAAATGGATTTAATGCTCGCGGCGTATTTGCTCAACCCGTCTGCAAAAGACTATGACATCGAAAAATTAGCGGCAGAGTACAATGTGTACTATGAAGCTGATGGCGGCTTTTCGGCACTTTCCGAAACCGTATATCCTCTTACGGTGAAGCTTTCGGCTTTGTTGGAGGAACGGGACCAAACGGAACTTTTAAGCAATATTGAATTGCCGTTGGCAGAGGTTCTTGCTTCCATGGAAAAAATCGGTGTAAAAGTAGATAAAAGCGGCATTGAAGCTTTCGGAGATATGCTCGGTGAGAGAATAAAAGGGCTTCAAAGCCGCATATATGAACTTGCAGGTGAAGAATTTAATATAAATTCTCCGAAACAGCTCGGAGAAATCCTTTTCGTTAAGCTTGCCATACCGACTAAAAAGAAAACAAAAAGCGGATTTTCCACAAATGCCGAAGTTTTGGAAAAGCTTGCCGATGAATATGAAATAGTTAAGTTTATTTTAGAGTATAGAACCTACACAAAGCTGAAGTCTACTTATTGTGACGGTTTGCTCAAAGAAATAGCCGCCGACGGACGAATCCACTCGACATTTAATCAGACCGAGACAAGAACCGGTCGTATTTCGTCTACCGAACCGAACCTTCAGAATATTCCTGTCAGGACAGAACTGGGCAGAGAAATGCGAAAGTTCTTCATTGCTGATGACGGCAAAGTGCTTGTCGATGCGGATTATTCGCAGATAGAGTTAAGGGTTCTCTCTGATATAGCCGATGACAAAGCTATGATTGACGCTTTTAATAATGGTGATGATATTCACGCTATTACAGCGTCGCAGGTATTTAAAATGCCTTTGCAAATGGTGACGCCGCTTATGAGAAGTCGTGCAAAAGCGGTTAACTTCGGAATAGTGTACGGTATAGGTGCGTTCTCTTTGGCAAAGGATATCGGCGTCAGCAGAGCCGAAGCAGACAGATATATTAAGGATTATCTACACCACTACTCCGGTGTTGACCGATATATGAACGAAGTGGTCGAAGAAGCAAAGAAAAACGGTTATGTCAAAACTTTGTTTGGAAGACGCAGATATCTTCCGGAACTCTCTTCCTCAAACGGTATGTTGAGAGCGTTTGGAGAGAGGGTAGCAAGGAATATGCCGATACAGGGAACGGCTGCCGATATTATTAAAATTGCCATGATAAGGGTATATACAAGGCTTAAAGAAGAAAATCTCAATGCTCGTCTGATATTGCAGATCCACGATGAACTTATAGTAGAGGCACCGGAGAATGAAAAAACAAAAGCCGAGCTGATTGTTAAGGAAGAAATGGAAAACGCATGTAAAATGAAAGTTTTGCTTAAAAGCGACGCACATTCGGGAGAGAGTTGGTATGATGCTAAAGCATGATGATGTTTTGTCATTTCATTCTATGACAGATAAAGATGTGATGTCGGTGTATGAGCTTGAAAGAGAGTGCTTTAGCGTGCCGTGGAGTATAAAATCAATTTCCGAAGAACTCCAAAATGCAAATGCGCGATTTCTTTTGGCTGAAATAAACGGAGAAACGGCGGGATATGTCGGTTCATATTTTGTTTCCGGCGAAGTGTATATAACTAATGTTGCCGTAAAAAACAAATACAGGAGAAAGGGTGTAGCTGTGGGTTTGCTCTCGGAGCTTATCGATTTGGCAAAAGAGGCCGAATCCGAATTTGTTTCTCTTGAAGTCAGGTGTTCTAATACACCGGCAATATCGCTCTACGGTAAGCTGGGTTTTGGAAAAATAGGTATCAGGAAAAACTTTTACGAAAATCCGCGCGAAGATGCGTTGATAATGACAAAATATTTATAAGAAGCAACTGAACGTCAGTCTTTTTAATGGAATGTGGTGGTTTAATGTTAATTCTCGGAATAGAAAGCTCCTGCGACGAAACTGCTGTTGCCGTTGTAGAAAACGGCAGAAAAATAGTTTCATCTGTAGTGGCGACACAGATTGAAAAACATAAAATATTCGGCGGCGTAGTACCTGAAATAGCTTCAAGAATGCACACGGAAGCAATATGTGCGGTTACAAAACAAGCGTTATCCGACGCAAATTGCAAAATGTCCGATATTGATGCCATAGCTGTAACCTATGCACCGGGGCTGATAGGCGCATTACTTGTCGGTGTAAATTACGCAAAGGGTTTGTCTCTTTCATCCGGAGTACCGTTGGTTCCCGTGCATCATCTTCGTTCTCATATTGCCGCTAACTATTTATCTTATGAAAATTTGAAGCCTCCGTTTTTGTGCCTTGTAGTCTCCGGCGGGAATACACTGATAACAGAAGTTAAGGATTATACTGATTTTAAAATTCTCGGCAGAACACGAGACGATGCTGCGGGAGAGGCGCTCGATAAGGCTGCGCGTACATTGGGACTTGATTATCCGGGCGGTGTGAATCTTGATAAAATTGCAAAGAACGGGAATTCCGACTCATATAAATTTCCCAAGACCGCACGTTGACGGTTCTCCGCTTGATTTCAGCTTTTCGGGGCTTAAGACTTCTGTAATTAATCTGATTCATAATGCAGAACAAAAAGGGGAAACTGTCAGTGTGCCCGATGTCGGAGCATCGTTTTTAAAGGCCGTGTGGATTCTTTGGAAGACAATGTCAGAAAAGCCCTTGACTCTACCGGATACGACAAGCTTGTTTTAGCAGGCGGCGTTTCCGCTAATTCTGTTTTGAGAGAACGTATGCTCTCTCTTGCAAAAGAGAAAAACGTCGAAATCTATTTTCCCGAGCTTTCACTGTGTGGAGACAATGCGGCAATGGTCGGGGCACAAGGGTATTTTGAGTATGTTTCCGGCACTCGCGGCGATATGACACTAAACGCCAGAGCAACGCTTGATATCGACAGTGTTCAATAACTTTTGCCATATCATTATGTGATATTTGTCATATCATTTCTATTTGTTCATTGTTCATCAAAAATACGATAAATATTGACAACTATTTAACACTTTTTTGCTTGCCAAAATGAAAGTTTTAGACTATAATAATTCATAATGGCGGAGGTTGGGAAAACCCTGAAAATTCGTCTGAATCAGTTAAATATTTCGGCTGTGCCGAATTAGTTAAAAGGAGATAATACTATGGCAGCACTTACAACTAACAAAAGCATTTTGTCATGGATTGACGAAAAAGCAGCTCTTGTTAAGCCCGACGAAATCGTTTGGATTGACGGTAGCGAAGAGCAACTTGAAAAGCTTCGCGAGGAAGCTTGCAAGTCAGGTGAGATGCGTAAATTAAATGAGGATTTACTTCCGGGATGTCTGTATCACAGAACGGCTCCCAACGATGTTGCTCGTGTTGAAGACAGAACTCTTATTTGCTCAAAGAAAGAGGAAGATGCCGGTCCCACAAACCATTGGATGGAGCCCGGCAAAGCTTATGAAATGCTCTATGCTATCGCAAAAGACAGCTATAAGGGCAGAACAATGTATGTAATCCCTTATTCGATGGGTCCCGTAGGTTCACCGCTCGCTAAGGCAGGCATTGAGCTTACCGATTCAATTTATGTTGTTCTTAATATGTCAATTATGACCAGAGTCGGCAAGAAGGTTCTTGACGTTCTCGGTGACAGCAATGACTGGGTTCGCGGACTTCATTGCAAATGCAATGTGGATCCCGAAAAGAGATGGATTTGCCAGTTCCCCGAGGACAATACAATTATTTCCGTTAACTCGGCTTACGGCGGAAACGTTCTTCTCGGCAAAAAGTGCTTTGCACTTCGTATAGCTTCTTACCAGGGCAAGAACGAAGGCTGGCAGGCAGAGCATATGCTTATCCTCGGTATTGAAAATCCGGAGGGCGAAGTTAAATATATCTGTGCGGCTTTCCCGTCGGCTTGCGGCAAGACCAATCTTGCAATGCTTATTCCTCCGGAGGGATATCGTAAAAAAGGCTACAAGGTTTGGACTGTCGGCGACGACATTTCTTGGATTAAGAAGGGTGCGGACGGACGTCTTTATGCAATTAACCCTGAGAACGGTTTCTTTGGTGTTGCACCCGGAACTAATGATAAATCAAACCCGAACGCTCTTGCTTCAACAAAGAAAGGCGCAATTTTTACGAACGTAGCATTAAATCTTGACGATAACACCGTTTGGTGGGAAGGTCTTGACAAGAATCCGCCTGTTAATGCAGAAGAATGGACAGGTAAAAAGGTTAACGGCGTAGAGTGGAAGGCCGAGGGCAAAAACCTTGCTCATCCGAACAGCCGTTTTACCGCTCCCGCAAGAAACTGCCCGTGCCTCAGCAAAGAGTTTGACAATCCGAACGGTGTTCCGATTTCCGCATTTGTATTCGGCGGTAGACGTGCTAAGCTCGCTCCGCTGGTATATCAGTCAAGAGATTGGAACCACGGCGTATTTGTAGGTGCCACCATGGCTTCGGAGACAACGGCTGCAGCTGCAGGTGCTGTCGGTGTAGTTCGTCGTGATCCTATGGCTATGCTTCCGTTCTGCGGTTACAATATGGCTGATTATTGGCAGCATTGGATTGATATCGGTGCTACTCTTGACCCTGATAAAGCTCCGAAGATATTTAATGTTAACTGGTTCAGAAAAGATGACGAAGGTAACTTTATGTGGCCCGGATTCGGTGATAACCTTCGTGTCCTTGAATGGATCATTAAACGCTGTGAAGGTAAAGTTGATGCTCAGGAAACAGCTATCGGCTATATTCCTTATGCAAAGGATATTAACATTGAAGGCCTTGAAGGTGAAGTTTCACTCGAATCGCTTGAAAAGATTCTTGATGTTGATAAGAATCTTTGGGAAGAGGAAGCAAACGGTATTGAAGAGTTCTTCAAGAAGTTTGGCGACAAGCTTCCCAAGGAGCTTAAAGAGAGTCTCGAAACTCTTAAGGCAAATCTTAAATAAGTTAAAATTTTTCAATCACCGCACAGTTATTGCTGTGCGGTGATTTTTTATGTTCATATAGATAAAGTGTGTTCTGCTGTGAGTTTTGACTTTTATTTTGCGCGATTATGTGTTATACTTTTGACATAAAAAAGAAAGTTGGTGCGTTATGGCTTCTCCGATAGGCAAAGCGAAAAGCTTAAAATTTAAGAAAGATGGCACTTTCCGCATTATGCAGATAGCCGACACTCAAGATACAAACATCACGTCAAAAAACACTGTGGAATTTATCGGTAAAGCGCTTGACAGCGAAAACCCCGACCTTGTAGTGTTTACGGGTGACCAGATAAAAGGCTACGGCCTCAGTTTTGCCACGGGTAATCGCGACAAAAAGGTTGCCGAAGCAATACGTAATATCGTAACACCGGTTGCCGAAAGAAACATTCCGTTTACATTTGTATTCGGTAATCATGATGATCAGGCTTTCGGTATTTCCAAGGAAAAGCAGATGATAGTATACAAGAGCTTTCCTACCTGTCTTGCAGAACCCGGCGATCCTTCTATCAGCGGATACGGTAACCATTACATAAATATTCTAAGCTCGGACGGCAAAAAAATATTATTTAATATATATCTTATAGACTCTCTTTCTGCGAGTCTTGACGGCCATTGCAGTGCGGTTTCCGAGGAGCAGATTACTTGGTACAAGAGTGTCAGAGATTATTTAAAAGACGAAACAGGGGATTATGTGCCGTCTTTATTGTTCCAGCATATACCGGTACCCGAAATGTGGAACGTGCTGAAAGAAGTTCCGAAATCACATAAACCACATGCTGTCGGATACAGGTCTCATTACGGAAAATACTATTGGATGGATGAGAAATATCTTATCCCGGGTAACTGCGATTTCTTGCTTGAAACTCCGGCTACACCTGAGAAAAACAGCGGTGAATTTAATGCGGCGGCGGAAAAGGGCGATGTACTTGCCATGTTTCGGTCATGACCATAATAACAGCTTTATTGCCCACTATAAAAATGTTATTCTTGGTTACACACAGGGCTGCGGATTTAATGTTTACGGTCCCGATTTAAACAGAGGCGTGCGTGTAATTGACTTAGACGAAAACAATGTGCGAGAGTTCAAAACACATACGGTAATGTATAAGGACTTTTACACATCAAAGGACTTACATGATAAGCTGAAATATGCTTATTACAAATTTGCTCCGCCGAGTTTTGAATCCGTAATACCGCTTATAAAAAAAGGCGCAATTGCAGGAGGCGTTGCGGCAGTAGCGCTGGGGGCGGCACTCTATATTAAAAATAAAAATTAATATGATGCGTTAAAGAGATTACAATAAAAATAACCCTCGGAGTTGACCGAGGGTTATTTGCTGCCGTTTTATATTACAAATTTACTTTTTGCGGCATACCGTTTTCTTCGCGTGATTTATCTGCTAGATAAACGCACAGATGACCTGCCACCGAATCAAATATTGAGGTGCAGGCGAGAGAGGGTTTACCTCCTCTTAAAAACTCGACGAAATCGGCCGCAAGCTTTTCGTCGCCGCCGCCGTGACCTCCGTAAGCGCCTACCATATCACCGTTTACATTTAGATCAACAACTTCGACCGTTTTTTCATCCGTTTTAGTAGGATGAATTTTAGCCACGGTGAATTTAGATTCTTCAAAATCACCGTAGATTTCGCCTTTTGTGCCTATAATATGTATTCTTCTCATCGGTCCTGCCGAACCGCCGACCATATTATGCGTACCGGTTGCTCCGTTTTTGAAGTTCACGAGTACCGACTGGTGATCCACAACATTGTTGTCGCATTTGTATATACATCTGCCGTAGTTGCTGTCACCTTTAAGCAGATTTATCCTGTCTTCATCTGTGGGGTTTTCAATTCCCTCAAGCTTATCCCAAATATAAAATGCCCAACGCTTAGGCTGATCAAGGTATAGTCTCTTTGCAGAATATCGGCACGTGTCAACAAGCGGACAGTCTACAAGACATTTTGTGCCGGCTTCCTTTGGTGCATTTTCCGGCTTGAATTGGAATTTACTGCCGAAACTTGATATCATACTCGGCTGTGTATCGGACATCATCCACATCATCAGGTCTATATCGTGGCAGCATTTTGCGAGTAGCATAGATGTGTGGCAAACATCGGAGTTAGCCCATTTCCCTCTTACATACGATGTTGACAAGTGATGATAGCTCACGTGCTCGCAGGTTTGTATGTTTATAATGTCACCGATTTCTCCTGAAGCTACTCTTTCTTTAATTGACAGATAAAACGGCGTATATCTCAGTACGTGGCATATCATGACTTTGTTGCCGTTTTCTTTTACACATGACACAAGCTCGCGCATTTCTTTCATTTGTTGCAAAGGGCTTTTCGAGAAGCATATCATATCCCTTTTTCAGCAGGGGAATAGATGTTTCAACATGCTGTTCATCCATTGTACCGTTGATTACGGCGTCTGCAAATTTAGGAACTCTGGAGAGCTCAAGTGCCGAGTCAAAGCAGTTCTCTTTCGGGAAACCGAACATTTCCATTGCCTTTTTTTGTCGAATTTTGTCCGGGTCGGCAACACCGACAATTTTTAATTTGTCCGGATCGGTAAGGGCAAGCTTTGAATATACAAAAGCCCTGTGACCGGCTCCCACAATAACGGCTGTGATAGGCTGATTACGCACGAAACAGACCTCCTTAAATATTTTAAATGGATTATACATCAATCTTTTTGTAAAATAAAGTCATAATGTGAAAAATAAAATTGTTTCTACGAGAAAAGTATGTTATTATATAAAAAACACAAAGGAGTTGACGACGTGAAGCATTTGCGAAAAACAGTTTCAATATTGGCTTTGTCAGCCGCACTTTTATGTGTACTTTGTTCGGTAGCTTTCGCGGCTTCAAACAATGATTCCGCATTTGCGGTAAGCGAGAGTGGAGCCGCCGGTGATATAATAAATGTTGATGTGTATTTAAGCGGTAAAGATATCGGTTCTGTTTATATTGACCTTGAATATGACGATACTGCTCTGGAATTTGTTTCGGCGAGAACATTTGTTGCGGGTCTCAGGTTTAATTATAATTCATCAACTGTGCTTTCCGGCGGCAACATCGTTAGGTTTACCGGCTCTGTTGACAGTTATGACGCCCTTAATGTAAACGGTGCGGTTATGAGAGTTGAGCTTAAAATATTAAATCCGATGTGCGCCCGCAAATTAAAATATCCGGTAAGTCATACGGTACCGACGGTGCATCAAGAGGCAGTCTGTCATACAGCGGGTTTATTAATGTTTATAACTATGATAGCGAAACGCTGTTTTGCAAAGATACAGAAACCGCCGGAAACCTATATTCCGCATACAAAAATATCTCCAACTCAGTAAAGATTGTGGATTATAACGGAGTTACGGTAAGGAATGACGGTCCTACAGTCAGGACGGGCGATAAGGTAATAATAAACGATAAAATCACAAAAAATATTAACACGTCAGATTCTTAACACAAAAAAAGCACCGCAGATTCTTGAAATCGTGTGGTGCTTTTTGTTGAATTTGTATTTATTATTTTACTGCAAGGTCTATAAGCTGAAGTACGGCATTTACATCACCGTCGACCGAAACTCTGCCGGTTGTATAAGCGATAGCGGGTTTAAGCTTACCGTCGAGTATCTTTAAGAGATTGGTAGGTGCTACGGTTACGATAGCTTTGTTGTCATGATAATCGTAAGGCTCAACATTAACCTTGCCGTCTTTTGCTTCTATGTAGAAAATACCTTCCACATTTTTGCCTGTAAGATTTATCTGAATAGCAACGGTTCCGCTAAGAGAAGAAGCATCTGCATCTGCATATTTCGCTTTAACTTTTGATACGATTTGTTCGTAAGTCATAAATATTAACTCCTTTTTAATTTGTTATTATAATTTTATCACTTTGATAAATGGTATGCAAGTTTATTTAATCGTCAAACAGACGTTTTTTATATATATTATTACTAAGATTTTATTCAAAAAATATACAAGATGCTTAATATGTCGAATATTGACGACAGAAAAGCCGAGTAAACAGACACTTCTATTAATTTATCTTTTGCAATTAAAAAATGATGACAAACGGCTGAAAATAATGTATAATACTTTAATATGAAAATGTATATAAAGTGGAGGAAAATGCCATGGCGATTGTTCGTACCGAAGCATATTTTAATTCTTCGAACGGAATTAACAAAATAAGAACGCTTATTTGGAAAGATGATGAACTCACTCCGCGCGGCGTATTCCAGATAGCGCACGGAATGGCTGAGCACATAGGACGCTACGATGAGTTTGCGAAGTTTATTGCTTCTAACGGATTTGTTGTATGCGGAAATGACCATTTAGGCCACGGTAAATCGGTAAACGATGTTTCCGAACTCGGATTTATTGCCGAAAAGAACGGTGATAAGCGGCTTGTAGACGATATGCATATACTTACTAAGATCATGAAAAAGAGATATCCGGATTTACCGTATTTCCTCTTTGGCCACAGCATGGGTTCTTTTTGTGCAAGAGTTTATACAGCACATTTCGGTGACGAGCTGAACGGAGCTGTTTTTTGCGGAACGGGGGAGCTTCCGGCAGTTGCCGCCGCTTTACAGGAACCGATAAACAAACTTTGTGAAAAGCTCGGTCCACACACTAAATATGAAATCATGGGCAGTGCTATGAATGCATTTTTTAATGTGATGGTTCCCGATAAAACTTCGCCGTTATCATGGATCAGTGCAAATGCAGATAATATTGAAGCATATAAGGATGACCCGCTTTGCGGATTTACATTCACACTCGGCGGTTACAGAGACCTTTTTGCGATTGCCAATGATGCATCACGCAAGGAGTGGGCGTCTGAGGTTCCTCTTGATCTTCCGATTTTAATTATTTCCGGCGCGCTTGATCCTGTGGGTCTTAACGGCAAGGGCGTTATGGCTGTTTCGGATAATTTGGTTTTAGCCGGAAAAGAGCCTACGGTGGTTCTGTACCCTGGTGACAGGCATGAAATACTTATGGAAAGCGATAAGGACGTTGTGTACCATGACGTTTTAGCTTGGCTCGATTCACAATATGTTGCCGAATGAGGTTGTTTAATTGTCAGAAAAGTATAATGTTTCAAAAGAAGAAAAAATAAGACAGGCAGAGTTTGCGGATAAAGTTAAGGCAGTCTTGGCGGCTGAGTACGAGTGCTCTCCTAAAGCATTTATTCATACATACGGTTGCCAAGGAAATGTTTCCGACAGCGAACGCATAATGGGTATGCTTAAAGAGATGGGCTATGAGTTTACAAATGATGCGTCAAAGGCCGATTTAATCCTTTATAATACCTGTGCCGTGCGCGAACACGCCGAGGACAGAGTTTTCGGAAACGTCGGAGCCGTGAAAAAATACAAAAAGGATAATCCGCATCTTATTATTGCTCTTTGTGGTTGTATGATGCAGCAGGAGCATATCAGAAATAAAATATACAGCAGCTATCCGTTTGTCGATCTTGTATTCGGTACACATGCCGGTTACATCGCTCCCTGAATTGCTTTACAGGACGCTTTCGGGAAACAAACGCGTTTTCTATGCTCCGGATAGTCACGGTGAAATTGCGGAGGACATACCGATTTACCGTGACAGAGGTATTAAAGCTTGGTTACCTATAATGTATGGCTGCGATAATTTTTGCACATACTGCATAGTGCCGTATGTTCGCGGCCGAGAGAGAAGCAGAGAACTCAGGCAGTTCTGAACGAAGCAGAGGATATCATCGCAAATGGATATAAAGATATAACGCTTTTGGGGCAGAATGTTAACTCGTACGGAAAAAACAATGTTTCCGATATGAATTTTGCGGGACTTCTCCGTGAAGTAGCTAACCTTGACGGCGATTTTTGGGTAAGGTTTATGACTTCACACCCAAAGGATTGTACAAAAGAGCTTATAGATGTAATGGCGGAGAACGACAAGATTGCCAAGCATTTACACTTACCTTTCCAATCGGGAAACGATCGTGTTTTAAAAGCGATGAACAGGCATTATGACCGTAAAAAATATCTTGAACTGATAAATTATGCAAAAGAAAAGATTCCCGGTTTGTCGCTTACAAGCGATGTTATTGTCGGATTTCCGGGCGAAACTTACGAGGAGTTCAAAGACACGTTGTCGCTTATAAAAGAAGTGGAATTTACATCACTTTTTACGTTCATTTATTCTCCGCGTGAGGGTACAAAGGCGGCGGCGATGGAAGACCCTGTAACAAAAGATGAAAAATCAAGATGGTTTAAGGAACTTTGTGACCTACAGGAGTCAATTGCGTCAAAAAGAACCGCTAAGATGAAAGACAATGTATATAAGGTTCTTGTCGAATCCGAATCTAAAAATCATCCCGGTATGCTTTCGGGCAGGACCGAAGGAAATATTATTATCGAATTTTCCGGTGACAGCAGTTTGATAGGTTCATTCAGAAATGTTAAAGTTACCGAACCGCTTAATTGGATATTAAAGGGCGAATTGCAACAGTAAATTATCCCGTGAGGGTTATTTAAAAACATCTTTTAAAGGAGTTAAAAATGGAACTTGAGAAAATGGCAAGGCAGCTCGGCGCTGCTATTCAGCAGGACGAGGCTTATCTTAATTTTGAAAAAGCAAGACTTGCAAATGAGGCTGACGAGGAGCTCAACGACCTTATGGGCAAAATAAGACTTATACAGATGTCTTATCAGGTAGAGGCTGCCAAGGATGAGCCCGATGAGGATAAAATGAATGGTTTTAACCAGGAATTTCAGGGTGTTTATTCTCAGATAATGGCTAACAAGAATATGCAGGAATACGAAAAAGCGAGACAGGCTGTTGACGATATGATGAATTATATTACCGGTATTCTCGGCCTTTGCGTAAACGGTGAGGATCCCGAGACCTGCGATCCGAGAGCTCATCAGCATGATTGCGGCGGCGAATGCTCTTCGTGCAGCGGCTGCAATCATTGATAAATTTGATTTTACCGAGGTAAAAAAATGGCTGAATTATCACCTATGATGAAACAATATTTTGAAATAAAAAAGGATTACGGCGATACTATCCTTATGTTTCGTCTCGGCGATTTTTATGAAATGTTTTTTGATGATGCCAAAACGGCGTCTAAAGAACTTGACCTTGTTTTAACGGGTCGTGACTGTGGCCAGGAGGAACGCGCGCCCATGTGCGGCGTTCCTTTTCACAGTGCTGACGGGTATATTGCTAAGCTTGTCAGTAAGGGGTACAAGGTTGCCGTATGTGAACAGCTTGAGGACCCTAAAACGGCTAAAGGTATAGTAAAACGAGATGTAATACGTGTTATTACTGCAGGTACCGTTATCGAAAGCAGTATGCTCGATGAAACAAAAAACAACTATCTTTGCTCTTGCTGTCTTTTGTTTGACGGCTTAGGGCTTTGTTTTGTTGATGTTTCAACAGGCGAACTGTATTTAACTGAGTTTTCCGAAAATTATGATGAAAAAGCGGTAGATGAACTCGCGAGGTTTATGCCGAGCGAGATACTTATGAATAAAGAAACCTCAACTCTTAAAAGATTTTGTACCTTTGTCAGCAAAAAGACGGAGGCCACCGCCGAAACATTATCATCATCCGAATTCGACTTTGAAAAATGTAAAAATATTGTTCTTTCCCATTTTGAGAAGAGCAGTCTTGATTCACTTGATCTTGAAAATAAGAAAAGTGCCGTTTGCGCTTTGGGCGCTGCACTTTCATACTTATATAACGCTCAGAGAAATGACCTCAATAACATAAAAAATATAAATTTCTACTCCGATTCGAGGTTTATGAAAATCGGTCTTTCCACAAGACGCAACCTTGAAATCACCGAAACTATGCGTGACCGCGAGAAAAAGGGGTCTCTTCTGTGGGTATTGGATAAAACCAAAACAGCTATGGGTAAAAGGCTTATTCGCAATTGGACGGAATGTCCGTTGTATGACTGTGCCGCAATAATAAGGCGGCAAAATGCGATCGATGAGCTTTACGGAAACACGCCGTTACGTGAAGAACTTATGTCACTTATGGGCGGAATATATGATATGGAAAGGCTTATGACCCGTGTCCTTTAATACGGCAAATGCGAAGGAGCTTTTGTCGCTGAAGTCTACGCTGTCTCCGTTGCCTAAAATCAGAGGGTTGCTCTCCGGCTGTACATCTTCTATGCTGAAATCTGTCTATGATAATATTGACCTTCTCGAAGACGTTTATAATCTTGTCAATGACGCGATAAGTGAGGATGCACCGTTTTCTGTAAGAGAGGGCGGTATGATTAAGGATAATTTCAATGCCGAGCTTGACGAGCTTCGCGATATAGTAAACGGCGGAAAGACTTATCTTGCCGAGCTTGAAAAAAATGAGCAGGAAAAAACCGGCATTAAGAAGCTTAAAATCGGATACAACCGGGTGTTCGGTTATTTTTATGAAGTACCTAATGCTTTCAAAGAGCTTGTTCCCGATGAATACATAAGAGCAAACTCTGACAAATTGTGAAAGATACATATCGGAGGAACTAAAAGCACTTGAAACCAAAGTCCTCGGAGCTCAGGAACGAATAGTCAGCCTTGAATATGAAGTATTCAGCTCTGTGCGTAAAAAAATCGGTGAGCAGTATGAGCGCACTCAGCGCACTTCAAAGGCAATAGCGACCCTTGATGCGCTTTGCAGTCTCGCTTTTGTTGCTGTTTCAAATAATTATTCTCGCCCTACAGTCAATGCAGGAGATCGTATAAGCATAGTTAACGGAAGACATCCTGTCATAGAAAAAATGCTCGGCGGTGCGCCATTTGTACCGAATGATACGACTCTTGATTGTACAGATAATCGAACGCTTATAATAACCGGACCGAATATGGCAGGTAAGTCTACCTATATGCGTCAGGTTGCCATAATTGTTCTTATGTCTCAAATGGGAAGCTTTGTTCCTGCCGAGAGTGCCGAAATAGGGCTTGTTGACAGCATTTTCACACGTGTAGGCGCATCCGATGATTTGGCGTCGGGGCAATCGACTTTTATGGTTGAAATGAATGAGGTTGCCGAAATCCTTGAGAATGCCACAAAGAAGAGTTTGATTATACTCGACGAAATCGGCAGAGGTACATCGACATATGATGGAATGAGTATAGCAAAGGCTGTTCTTGAATATGTTACGGACAAGCATAAAATCGGTGCAAAAACTCTGTTTGCAACGCATTATCACGAACTGACAGAGCTTGAAAATACTCTTGATGGCGTTAAAAATTACAATATTGCCGTTAAAAAGCGCGGCGATGACATAACATTTTTACGCAGAATTGTACGCGGCGGTGCCGACGGCAGCTACGGTATAGACGTGGCAAAGCTTGCCGGCGTACCGGAAAGCGTTGTAAGAAGAGCGCGAGCTATTCTTAAATCACTTGAGGCAGAGGGAATTCCGAAAAAAGAATTCCGTGATGATAATAAGTCCGAATCCGGCAGTGATTTTCAGCTTTCGTTCGAGCAAAACAATAACGATGAAATCCTGGACGAACTTAAAGCGTTGGATGTCAATACTCTTACTCCGATTGAAGCTATGTCAAAATTATACGAACTTTCAAATAAAGCAAAGCAATAGGTGTTATTATGCCGAAAATTAACCGATTACCCAAAAGTATATATGAACTGATTGCCGCCGGAGAGGTTGTTGAACGACCGGCTTCGGTTGTCAAAGAGCTTGTTGAAAATTCAATCGACGCAGGCGCAAAAGACATTACGGTCGAAATACAAAACGGCGGAATCAAGTACATACGTATAACCGACAACGGCTGCGGAATTTCTCGCGAGGATGTACCGCTTGCATTTACAAGTCATGCGACAAGTAAAATATCAAGGGAAGAGGACCTTTTTTCAATAGGTACACTTGGCTTCAGAGGTGAGGCGCTTGCCTCAATTTCGGCTGTTTCGCATACCGAAATGCTCACAAGGACAAATGACAGTAATATAGGCACAAGAATGACCGTATCAGGCGGTGAATTTTCAAAATGTGAGGATGCAGGCTGTCCTGTCGGTACAACAATAGTTATAAGAGACCTTTTTTACAACACTCCCGCAAGAATGAAATTTTTAAAAACAGATCGTTCGGAGGGAATGGCTGTTGCGGGAATAGTGGATAAAATCGCACTTTCACATCCCGAAATATCTTTTAGATTTATTAAAGACGGTAAGCAACTTTTATGCACTTCCGGAAACGGTGAGCTCTATTCAGCGATATATTCGGTATTCGGTAAAGAGTTTGCCGAAACATTGATTCCTGCATCATATGACATAAACGGAATAACCGTTCGCGGTTATATATCCAAACCTTTTAATTCACGCGGCTCAAATTCAATGCAGACTTTTTTTGTAAACGACAGATTTATAAAAAGCAGAACTGCGTGCGCCGCGCTTAACGAGGCGTACAAAAACTCCGTTATGGTAGGGCGATATCCTGCTTGTGTTTTGTTTATTACAACGCCTCCTCAGGCTGTTGATGTTAATGTCCATCCCGCCAAAACCGAGGTTCGCTTTTCAAATGAAAAAGCGATTTTTGACGTAATTTATTATGCGGCGAAAAATGCGTTGAACGGTGATGATTCAAGGCCGCAGGCAAGCTTTAAACGCAATGAATTGCTTGAGCCTGCAAAATCAGAGCCCGTACAGGAAAGACTTATAATTGATGAGACTTCGCCTGTCACATCGAGTTCCGATATCGGTTATAATTCTTTCGCGGAGAAACACCGGAATGCTTATATTCCGAATAAACCGCAACAGATTTTTTACGACAGCGGAAAAACGAATTACAATAAAAGCAATGATGACGACACAATAGATTTGTCGGTAAGAACAGCTGTACCGACTCAGTCTGTTACGCCTCCGATAAGCGAAAACAAAACGGAAATATCCGAAGAGTTCGGAGTTAAAATTGTTGATGACAATGAAAAGGCTGTGAATATACGTTATATCGGCGAAGCATTTAAGACATATATATTTGCCGAATTTGACGGAAAGCTTATAATAATAGATAAGCACGCAGCTCATGAAAGAATGTTGTTTAACAAGCTGAAAAAGAAAACGGAAAAAACGGCAGCCAAATGCTTTTGTCTCCGATAAGCGTTACTTTGAGTAAAGAAGAGTATACTGCAATATTGGAGAATATAGACACCGTGAGAGAGAGCGGGTTTGAAATTGACGATTTCGGTGAAGGAACCGTGATTGTCAGGGCTTGTCCTTTAAATCTCGAAAAGGAAAATATTGTTTCTTTGATTACTGAAATAGCAGGATATTTGCTCAAAAATCAAAGAGACATTTTGCCCGAAAAACTCGATTGGATTTATCACTCAATTGCGTGCCGAGCTGCTATTAAGGCAGGCAATGATAACAGCGACTATGAGCTAATGCGTTTTGTAAAAATTGCTTACCGACAAAGATGTCCGGTATTGCCCTCACGGCAGACCTGTTATTGTTGAAATGACAAAGTATGAATTAGATAAGCAATTCGGGAGAATCCAGTAATGGATAAAATTAAAATATTGGTAATTGTCGGTCCGACCGCTTCTGGAAAGACGGCACTTTCGATATCCTGCGCCGAAAAGTTTGGTGGTGAAATTGTATCTGCGGACTCAATGCAAATATATGAGGGCTTGGATATAGCTACGGCTAAGCCGACCGCAGATGAAATGCACGGCATAAAGCATTATATGATAGGCTTTTTGCCTGCCGATAAAACATACAGCGTAGCAGATTATGTCTGTGATGCAGAAAAGTATATTAAAGATATTCATGTGCGTGGGAAATTACCTATAATCGTCGGAGGTACCGGACTTTATATTGACAGTCTTGTAAATAATATAAAATTTACACAGTCGCCTACCGACAATGAATTACGTGTAAAATTACAAAAGGAATGTGAAGAAAAGGGGAGCGAAGCTATGCTGTCAAAGCTTCGTGCGATTGACCCGGATTATGCCGCTTCGCTACACCCCAACAATGTCAAAAGAATAATCAGGGCTTTGGAAATTTATTATTCTACGGGAGAAAATATGAGCTCTGCATTGAAAAAATCAATATCGGAGCCGTCTCAATATGAACCGGTTTTTATCGGGATAAATTACAGAGACAGGGCAAAGTTGTATGAACGCATTGATAAACGTGTTGATTTAATGCTTGACAAGGGTCTTTTAAAAGAAGCAGAGACGTATTTGGGTAATATGGGTAGTACAGCTGTTCAGGCAATAGGATATAAGGAGCTAAAGCCTTATCTTTCGGGTGAATCCGAGCTTTCTCAGTGCGTTGAAAACCTAAAACGTGCAACGCGCAATTATGCTAAACGGCAATTAACATGGTTTCGCAGAAATCAAAATATCAATTGGATTTATCCCGATGAGTATGATACAAGAGATAAAATGCTGAACAAGGTTTATGAAATTATAGAAAGGGCGGGTATTCTTGAGCGATGAAAAAGTTGTAAAGCTCGGCGGACGAAAAAAGAAGAAAAAATATCTGCCGTTTTTATATGCGGCATTTGCTTTGATTATTGTCGGCATATTTATGTATCAGGTGTATAAAATCAATTACAGCCCTGTAAAGACCGAAATAGCCCTTGAAAAAACTGTGTCAAATTCGGTATCTACTTCGGCATTTGTGGTGCGCGACGAAACACCTATAAAGGCGAATGTTACGGGAACTTTGGTTCCGCTTGTCGAAGACGGTAAGCGTGTGGCAAACGGTGACGACGTTGCAGTTGTGTTCGATTCCGAAAATGCGGCAAGAAATTATAATGAACTGAAAAAAGTAAAAGAGGATATTGCGTATTACTCATCGCTTCAAAACAAAGTCGGCGTTCAGACAAATGATGTTGAAACGCTTGATAACAGGATTTATTCCGCTTGCGATGATTTGGTTTCGGCGATAAATACCGGAGAAGTTGATAATTACTCGGAAAAGGAAAGCACGCTGAGAGACGCCATTACTTCACGTCAATTATCAACAGGAACAGTTATAGACCCAACGCAAAAACTGAGTGAATTAAACACAAGACTAAACGAGCTCCAAAAGAATGAGGGCGGCTATACAAAAATACAGGCAAACAACCCCGGGTATTATATAAGCACTGTTGACGGGTACGAAAATGCAGTATCTTATACAGGTGTTTTAAATCTGACCACCGACAAAATCGATGCATTGATTGACGGCAGTACATTGCCGAACGCCGATAATTCAAGTTATATGGGTAAGCTTGTTGACGCTTTTAACTGGTATATCCTCTGTGTTATAGATTATAAGGATGCCGCATCATTAAAGGTCGGAGGAAAGATAACCGTTGAATTTACGGGAACGACTGCCGAACCGCTGTCGGCTGATGTTGTAAAAATCAATGACGCTGCGGACGGAAGAACGTCAATTATTCTTAAATGCAATCTCATGAACAAAAAATATGCGGTTTTACGTAAAAATCCCGTTAAACTTATTTTTAATACATATACGGGATATCAGGTAAATAACAAGGCTGTTCGTGAAATCAACGGGCAAAAAGGTGTTTATGTTTTAAACGGTAATATAGTAAAATTCAAAAAGATAAACATTGTTTATTCCGACTCTGAGTATTCAATTTGTTCCGTTCCCGACGGTGAGAGCGGATATTTAAAGCAATATGATGAAATTATAGTAGAAGGGACTGATCTTTATGACGGAAAAATCCTTGATTGACGAGAAATTTTCCGATATCGAATACAATCTTAAAGCAATCCGTGAGGATATAGCCGAGGCAGCGATAAAGAGCGGCAGGCGTCCTGAGGATATCGATTTTATGGCGGTAACAAAAACCGTAGATGAGATGTACATAAATCATGCCATCGACTGCGGTGTTACGCTTATCGGTGAAAACAAGGTGCAAGAAATGCTTCGTAAAAAGCCAAACCTTAAGCTGACCGGTGTCAGAAAAAATCTTATCGGACATTTACAAACAAATAAGGCGTCTCAAATAGTAGGCGAGGTTGATATGATTGAGTCTGTTGACTCGATTAAAATAGCCAAGGAAATAGGAAAGCAGTCTGTTAAAAAGGGTCTGGTTACCGATGTTTTACTCGAGGTCAATATCGGCCGCGAGGAGAGCAAAACAGGAATAATGCCGGAGGAGCTTGACAGTGTACTTTATGAAGCTGCAGAAATTAACGGTATTCATATATGCGGACTTATGACAATACCGCCTATTTGCGAAGAAAATACTGAACTTTGTAAATTTTTTGAGAATATCTACAATATGTATGTTGACATTAAGAGCAAAAAAATAGATAATGTATGTATGAATGTGCTTTCAATGGGTATGTCGGGCGATTATAAAACCGCAATCCTTGAAGGTTCAAATCACGTAAGAATCGGTTCAAAGATATTCGGACCGAGAATATATTAAGCGGAGGACTGAAAAAATGAGTTTTTTGGACAAAGTCAAAAATATGGTCAATGTATCTGAAGAGGAATATTATGATGATCTGGACTCCGGCGATTACTCATCAAAAGACAGGGACGATGACGACGATGTTCCCGCACCGCGTTCATCACGTTCTTTTTCAAGAGACAGAGATAGAGACAGAAACGATCCCAATAAAGTTGTAAACATTAATACTACGGCTCAGCTCCAGGTTGTTCTTGCAAAGCCCGAGAGCTTTGAAGAGGCCAAGGCTGTTGCGGATAACCTTAACGAGAAGAGAACCGTGGTTTTAAACCTTGAATCTGCAAACAGAGATGTAGCAAGACGTCTTGTAGACTTTTTGAGCGGCGTTGCATATGCCAACGGCGGTCAGTTTAAACGTGTTGCAAACAGTACGTTTATAATCACACCGTACAACGTTGATGTTATGGGTGATCTTTTGGATGAACTCGAGAACAACGGTATGTTTTTTTAATTTGAATTTAAATAAATTTAATAAGGGGTAAAACTATGCTCAATCCTGATAAAATCAAAGAAAAAGAATTTCAAACGACAGGTCGCGGTTCTTACAGAGCCGACGATGTTGATAGCTTTTTGGCTGAAGTGAGTTCTTCATACGAACAGATGTTTAAAGAGAACGGAGAGCTTGTTAAGAAGATTAGCCTTCTCGCCAATAAAGTGGAAGAATATAAAAAGGACGAGAATTCTTTGAAGGAAGCACTTTTAGCGGCTCAAAAGCTTGCCGATAAGATTGTTGCCGATGCTAAAGAGAAAATTAAAAGTGATCTTGCCGATGCACAGGATAAAGTTGACGGTATGCTTTCGTCCGCGAAGGGCGAGGCTGCCGATATAGTGGCAAAGGCTAAAAACGAAGCCGACGGAACAATTCTTCAGGCTAAAAAACAAGCCGACGAAATTCTCGGAACGGTTAACAGAAAAGTAACTCAGGAAAGCCTCGCGTTTGATATGCTGCAGAAGGAGTCCTCGGATTTTCGCTCAAAGCTTATCTCGATGTACAAGGAACACTTAAATCTTATAAACGATCTTCCTGCCTTAGCTGAAGAAAAGCTTGCGGAAATCGAAAAGAAGGAAGCTGCTCTCGCTCCTAAAGAGGATGAAAAGCCGGAGGTCGAGCCTGAACAGGAAAATTGATGAACCCGATGAGCCTGCTGAGAATACGGAACCCGAGGTAATTCAGGAGGAAGCTGACGAAAAAGAAGACGACGATTCAGGATTGGAGCGGTTTTCACTTTCGGATATAGGCCCCGCTGATGAATATGATGACATTTCGTCCGATTCACACTTCGATGATGATTCAGATTCAGGTTTTTCTCTGAATGTTTCGGATGCTGAGTTCGATGATGAAGATGATTCGACAGAGAACAACTCTGTAGCGGAAAACGATTTGTCCGACGATGACAGCGGTGAGGCTGATGATGACGAGGACGATGAGCCCGTATCGTTCAAAAGCTTCTTTAAAAAGAAATAAGAAATAAATAGTTGAGGTGAACTGATGATTCAATTTCTCACCGTATTCATAATTGCTGTTTTGGTGGTAATTGATCAGTTGATAAAGCTCGCTGTATTAAAATACTTAGAACCGATTGGCAGCTTAACGGTCATTCCGAAAGTGATTCAGCTTTCATATCTTGAAAATACCGGAGCAGCTTTCGGTTCTTTTGGTAAATATACTGCTGTTTTATCAGTATTTACAGCTGTTATTTTGGCGGCACTTATAATTTTCTTGCTCTCCAAAAGGCTTAAATTCGGAGTTGCGTATTCGGCGATTACTTTAATAGTTTCCGGAGGTCTCGGCAATCTTATCGACAGAGTATTCAGAGGGTATGTTATAGATTATATTGAGCCTTTGTTTGTGAATTTCGCGGTTTTCAATTTTGCCGATATTCTTGTTACTGTCGGTGCCGCAATTCTCATAGTTTATTTGATATATGATACTGCCAAAGAATCAAAAACCGGGTCTTCAAAAGGAAAAAAAGATGAATAGCATCAGTATTTTTGCCGACAGTGAATTTGACGGTGTACGTATTGATAAATACTTATCCGTGGTGTTTCCCGATGTCTCGCTCTTTTATTCAAAAAGCCATTGACTGTGGAAATGTAAGTGTAAACGGAAAGAGTGTAGCCAAGAATTATAAGCTTAAAACCGACGAAAGAATTGAATATATTCCGTTAGAGCCTGTAAAGCTTGAAGTTAAAGCCCAAAACATACCTCTTGATATTGTATATGAAGATGATGATTTGCTTGTGGTAAACAAACCAAAAGGTATGGTTGTACATCCGGCACCGGGGAATTATGAGAATACACTTGTCAATGCTTTGCTTTTCCATTGCAAAGACAGTCTTTCGGGAATTAACGGCGTTTTAAGACCGGGTATTGTTCATAGAATCGATAAAGATACAAGCGGATTGCTTATAGTTGCAAAAAATGATTTTTCTCACAGGGCTTTGGCGGAGCAAATTAAGGCTCACAGTTTTACGCGTGAGTATAGAGCTGTTACAATAGGCCATTTAAAAGAGTCGTCCGGCAGAGTTGTGGCACCAATCGGAAGAAATCCGAGGGATCGCAAAAAAATGGCGGTAACCGATAAGAATTCAAAGAATGCGGTCACTAATTATGAGGTTTTGCGAGAATACAGGGGATATTCTCTGTTAAAGCTTAGGCTTGAAACAGGTAGGACGCACCAGATACGCGTACATATGGCTTATTTAGGCCATCCGTTAGCAGGCGATTTTGTTTATGGAACTCCGAGAACAAAAGAAGAGCTTGCTCTTAACGGACAATGCCTGCACGCCGGGCTTATCGGTTTTATTCATCCGAGAACAAATGAATATGTGGAGTTTACATCTGATTTGCCATTGTACTTTAAAAAGTTTATAGGGGGCTTGACTGTTGACGAATGAAACTAAAACCGATTTTTCAGAGTGGCTTGTAGCTTCTGATATTGACGGGACCCTTAATAATAAATTCAGAAAACTTCCGCAGCGAAATTACGATGCAATAAAAGAGTTTGTTGTCAATAAAAAGGGGCATTTCACTTTGGCGTCCGGCAGAAATGTTGCAACAATGCGAGGCCCTTTTATGGGACTGCCGATTACATCAACACCGGCTGTTATATTAAACGGCGCGGGAGTTTATGACTACGAGCATGAAAAAATGCTTTGGTTTCAAGAGATAAATCCCGCAGGCTATGAAATCGTCAGTGCTGTTATGAAAAAATTCCCTTCGGTGGAGGTTGAAATATTAACTAAGGACAAAGCATATGCTGTAAATGCACATGTGTTTGCAAATGTAATGCTGCATGCCGACAGATTGTTGCCGCATAAAAGATTTTCAAAAATCAGTCAAGTTCCGCCGGAAGAGTGGGGCAAGGTTATATTCTTAGGTCTACCGACAATAATCGCTTCCGTAAAAAAATACCTGCTTTCAATTGAAAACCCTCAAGTTAATTTTATGGCATCGAGCATATCTTCTTTTGAAATGCTTGATAAAGGTGTACACAAGGGCGTAGGTGTCAAGAAAATTGCAGAGCTTTACGGAATTCAGCACAAACACACCGCAGCCATCGGGGACTATTTCAATGATTATGAAATGCTTAAAAGTGTATATTTATCCGCTTGCTGCGGGCAAGCACCCAAGGCAATACATGACATAGTGAAATTTGAAGCTTGTCATTGTAATAACGGCGCTGTTGCAGACTTGTTAAACTATATTATGTATAATTATAAGGAGGACTAATGTTATGGACGAAAACTTAAAAAAACAGTTGAAAATTTTTGCCTGTAAAGCTCGTATAGGTGCCATAGACGGCATTTATTGTGCTAAAGCAGGGCATCCGGGCGGCTCTTTGTCGATATGCGATCTGCTTTCATATCTTTATAATGTCGAAATGAATGTAGATCCTAAAAATCCGCAAGACCCCAAAAGAGACAGACTTGTCTTGTCAAAGGGTCATGCAGCTCCGGCTCTTTATGCTACTCTTGCACTTAAAGGTTATTTTCCGGTAGAGGACCTCAAAACCCTCCGCAAGTCCGATTCGTATTTACAGGGACATCCCAATATGAATAAGGTGCCGGGAGTTGATATGAGCACAGGTTCTCTCGGACAGGGTATATCGTGCGCTGTTGGTATGGCTCTCGGCGGAAAAATAGACAAAGAGAATTACAGAGTATACACAATTCTCGGCGACGGAGAAATTGAAGAAGGTCAGGTTTGGGAAGCAGCTATGTTTGCCGGCAACCACCATCTTGATAATCTCACCGCATTTGTTGACTACAACGGACTTCAGATTGACGGTACCATTGATGAAGTTAACTCGGCTTATCCGATAGCCGAAAAGTTTGCTGCTTTCAAGTGGAATACCATTGAAATTGACGGCCACGACTTCGATGCTATAAAAAAGGCTGTTGATGATGCTAAAGCCTGCAAGGGAATGCCTACTGCCGTTATTATGAAAACTGTTAAGGGTAAAGGAGTTTCCTATATGGAAAATGCCGTGAATTGGCACGGAGCAACTCCTAACGAAGAATTGTATAACAAAGCCATGGATGAACTTAAATCCGCTTTGGCAGAATTGGAGGCGTAAACAATGGCTGATATAATTAAAACTGCTACAAGAGACGCTTACGGCAAAGCTCTTATTGAGCTCGGGCATAAGGATAAAAATGTTATTGTTATGGATTCCGATCTTGCAGAAGCTACAAGAACCGGAAAGTTTAAGAAGGAATTCCCTGATAGATTTTTTGACTCCGGCATAGCTGAATGTGATATGATGTGTATTGCTGCCGGTTTAGCTGCGACAGGTCATACCGTATTTGCAAGTTCGTTTGCAATGTTCGCTGCCGGGAGAGCCTTTGAGCAAATCAGAAACTCTATTGCTTATCCTAATCTCAATGTTAAAATCGGTGCCACTCACGCCGGTATTTCGGTTGGCGAGGATGGTGCAAGCCATCAGTGCTGTGAGGATATTGCACTTATGCGTTCCATACCCAATATGGTTATTTTAAATCCTGCCGATGACGTTGAAGCTCGCCTTTGTGTTCTTGCTGCGGCAGAGCATGACGGACCTGTTTATATGAGATTCGGAAGACTTGCGGTTCCGAGAGTTTTTGATGATAATTATAATTTCGAAATCGGTAAGGGCAATGTGCTTGTTGACGGAACCGATGTTACCATTATCGCAACCGGCCTTATGGTAAATGAGGCTCTCATTGCCGCTGAGAATTTAAAGGCTGACGGCATATCCGCTAGAGTTGTAAATATGGCAACTATTAAGCCGATTGACAGCGATATTATAGTTGACAGTGTTAAAAAGACCGGCGCTGTTGTTACTGCCGAAGAACACAATATTATCGGTGGCCTCGGAAGTGCCGTAACTGAAGTTGTATGCGAAAAGTGTCCTGCCCCTGTTCTCAGAGTAGGTGTTGAAGATGTTTTTGGCAGATCCGGTCCCGCTGTTGAGCTTTTTGCATATTTACGGCCTTGATGCCGCTCACATTGAAGAAAAAAGCAAAAGAGGCAATCAAACTTAAATGAGTGAGATTTTCGGGAAAGACGCTTTATTTAGTTTTGTAAATGAGCACTACGGAATTGAGCCGGATTACCCGTTTAGTGACGATGCAAGTGCGGTGTTGAGGCATCCGGAAAACAGAAAGTGGTTTGCACTTGTTATGAGAGTGTCAAAAAGCAAATTCGGCATTAAGAGCGATAATGCGGTTGATATATTAAATCTTAAAAGTGATCCCATTTTAATCGGTTCGTTAAGACTTAAAGATGGCTTTTTTCCGGCGTACCATATGAATAAGGAAAAATGGATTACGATTTTTCTTGACGGTACGGTTCCAAAGAACGAAATATGTGATTTACTTGATTTAAGCTACGATTTAACAATTTAACAGAAAAACAGCTCTGTTTTTAGTAACAGAGCTGTTTTTGTTGAAATATCAAAGAATGATTAAATATGTTTATTGATAAAGCCGGTTACAGCTTTCCAATAGAGTTCCGGATGAGCACAAACGCTTCTTGCGTGAGGAGCATCGGGAACAGACAGCATTTCCTTTTCGCAAGCGGCAGCAGAATAAACCTTGTCGAGCATTTCATACGGAACAAAGGTATCGGCTTCACCGTGAATGAACAAAGTAGGCGTAACGCTTTCTTAACCTGCTTTACAGACGAAGCGTTTCTCAGATTAAAGTTTTCTCTGAGAAGATTTACAATATTAGCACTATATAAAAACGGGAATCTCGGTAGTTTAATGCTCTTGGTAAGCCTTATGCCTAATATATCCCAAGCGGAGGTGTACCCACAATCTTCTATTGCCGCTTTTACATTTTCAGGCAGCTTTTCTCCGGTTGCCATCATGGTGGTTGCAGCACCCATTGACACTCCGTGCAGAATTATTTTTGATTCTGGATGACGCTCAGCAATGTAGTTTATCCATTCAATTACATCGAGGCGGTCGTTCCAGCCCATTGTTATGAAATCCTGCTCCGAATCTCCGTGTCCGCGAAGGCTAGGCAGTAAGACATTATAACCCAATTCATGGTATTTTGCATAAATACCCATATTTGCAGGTGAAGAAGTGTAGCCGTGAATGCATATAATGTATACGTTACTGGGCTTATCAGGACGAATAAGATCGGCATAAAGAGACTGTCTATGCTTTTTTTCGATTATAATTTTTTCCGTATCTTGATGCATAAACCAGTCGGCACCGTCATCAATCATACTGTCAAGCTTTTCCTTGTATTCATTCTTTGGCTTTTTTGCGGCACTTTTAGCCACCATATCGGTAATAAGTTTGCTGTTTAGGCCTCCTCTTGAAAGTGAAAGCCTGTAAGAAATATCTCCGATTGTGAGATATATCAGTGATGCGCATCCACCGATTATCGCAATATCTTTTATTTTTTTGCCGGTTGTGTTTGCCATAGTCTCACCTCTAAATCATTAACTGCTTTTTATTATACAACAAAAGTCTATTAAAATCAAATGTTGAAATTAAAATATGTGTTGTTTTTGTCGTAGAAATCTGATAAAATATTTTGTGTAATATTAAATTGGAGGAATTTTGATGGCATCCGAAAAAATATTTCGTTCTGCCGTATTCGGCGGATTTAATCGCTCAGATGTTATTTCTTATATTGAGGACCTGAGAAATGAGATAAGTGATCTTCAAAGGAAGTATGCCGATAAGGAAACAAAGATTAATGAGCTTGAAGATAAAGTCGGCGATTTAACCGAGAAATGCATGTCTTTAAATGATCTGCAAGAGAAATACAATGTTCAGTGCGATACTGTTGAAGCTTTGAAAAATGAAAACGTTGAGCTGAATAACAAGGTCTCCGAATTGCAGAGTATTTCTGATAAGTATGATGAGTCCGTCAGCGAATTTGAGCTTAAAGAGCAAAAAATTAAAACCGCAGAGGCTCAGCTCGGTGCGGCATTTTTGGATGCGCGCAAGTATTCCGATGAAATTGTATCGGCGGCCAATGTTAAAGCCTCTGATATTTCGGCAAAGGCTTCGGCTGAAATATCGGAACAAGCTGTTGAGATAAGTAAGCTTACGGCAGAGGTCAATGCGATATCCGAAAGATTTAATCGCTCTATTGATGAATTGCATTCAAGCATCGCTGCGCTTGCCAATAAAATGTCCGTTTCTGCAAATGAGCTTTCCAAGAGAAAAAATGCACCTTCTTTTGTGCCGGACGTATCAATTAAAATCGATGATGAAAACAATATAACGCTGCAAAATACAGTAGATGATAATTCAAAGAAAATAGAGGACGGGTTTAATCTCGATTCCTCAACGGTTTTTAATTTTAACAAACATAAAGAGGGATAAGGTTGGCTCTTTACCACATTAATACAAAGAATATCAAGGCGGCTGCGCAAACCCTTAACGTCGGCGATACGGTATATTTGAGCGGAATCGTGTATACGTCGCGTGACGCTGCCCACAAAAGGATATTTGAACTTATAAATAAAGGAGCAGCTCTTCCTTATGATATAAATGGGGCTGTACAGTATTTTGCAGGTCCTACTCCGACTCCGAAGGGATTGGCAATAGGCAGCTGCGGGCCTACGACTTCAAGCAGAATGGATGTTTTTTCTCCAAAACTTTTAGATATGGGCCTTGGAGCGATGATAGGCAAAGGACCGCGTTCCGACGAGGTTTGCAAAGCTATCGTACGCAACGGCTCTGTATACTTTTGCGCCGTAGGCGGTGCCGGTGCACTTGCGTCAAAATGCATAAAGAGTTGTGAAGTTATTGCATTTTCGGAGCTTGGCTGCGAATCTGTCAAAAAGCTTGAATTCTGCGAGTTTCCGCTTACCGTTGCCATTGACTGTCATGGAGAAAATCTTTTTAAACAATAATATCGGAGATATAAAACAGATGGATTATAACAACTTTTTGAATATAAGAAAAAACATAATCGAGAAAGAGTTTTCTCGAATGAATGATATGCAAAAAAAAGCGGTCTTTAGAGTAAAAGGACCGCTTTTAATTCTCGCAGGCGCAGGTTCTGGAAAAACAACCGTGCTTGTTAATCGAATTTCAAATCTGCTCAAATACGGCGATGCTTACAATTCGGAAAAATCTTCAAGGACTCCGGATGAGTACGATGTTGAGCTAATGCAGCGCTATCTTGCAGGTGACAGCTCTGTGTACCATGAAATACGTGATGTATTATCATATGACGCTCCCATGCCGTGGCAAATTCTCGCTATAACATTTACCAATAAAGCCGCTAATGAGCTTAAAGAACGCCTCGTTAAAATGTTAGGGGATAATGCTGCGGATATTTGGGCATGCACGTTTCATTCCGCTTGCTTGCGTATTCTGAGAAAAAAACGGCGACAAACTCGGTTTTTCATCTCATTTTACCATCTATGACACCGACGACAGCAAGCGCGTGAAAGAATGTCAGAAATTGCTCGGTGTTGACGATAAATTTCTGTCGCATAAAACTATACTGAACGAAATCAGTAGGGCCAAGGATTCGTTGATTTCCCCGGATGATTATTTAAAAGCGGCAGGCAATGATGTCAGACTTCGCAAAATGGGCGAGTGTTATAAAAAGTATCAGCAACTTTTAAAAAATGCCGATGCTATGGACTTTGATGATATTATAGCCAATACAGTTGCGCTTTTACAAAACGAACCCGACGTTCTTGACTATTACCAAAACAGATTTAAATACATAATGGTAGACGAGTATCAAGATACGAACCATGCTCAATATGTACTTACATCTCTGCTCGCGGACAAATATAAATATCTGTGTTGTCGGTGATGACGATCAGAGCATTTATCGTTTCAGGGGCGCTACTATTGAAAACATTTTGAGCTTTGAAAATAGATATGAAGATGCAGTTGTAATACGACTTGAGCAGAATTACAGATCCACACAGAACATTCTTGATGCCGCAAATGCGGTTATAGCCAACAATACCGAACGTAAGGGTAAAAATTTATGGACGGCAAACGGCAGCGGAGAAAAAATAGAACTGAGCACCGCTGCGGATGAGACAGATGAGGCGCGTTATATTGCCGAGCAAATTTTAAATTCTGTGGCGAAGGGCAGAAAGTGGAGCGATCATGCTGTTCTTTACAGGATGAACGCAATGTCAAACTCTATTGAGCGCGCACTTGTAAAAAATGCCATTCCGTACAGGATTATAGGCGGTCATAAGTTCTATGACAGAGCCGAAATCAAAGACATACATGCCTATCTTAACGTTATAAACAATCCGTCCGATTCTGTAAGATTGAGACGAATCATAAATGTACCGAAACGCGGTATAGGAGACTCAACGGTTGCCAAAGCCGGCGAAATAGCCGAAACTCTCGGTATTACACTATATGAGGTTTTAAAAACCGCCGATCAGTACGAGGTGTTAAAGCGTACCTCCGGAAAGCTGATTCAATTTACTGCAATGATGGATAGACTGATGTCTCTCTCCGAAACAGAGGGCTTGCCGGAGCTATATGACAGTATTATAGAAGAAACCGGTTATGTAGGCTATCTTCGGTCCAATCCCGAAAAGTTCGACGACCGTATGCAAAATATAAACGAGCTTAAATCAAATCTTGTCAGATACGAAGAAGATAATGAGGATGCAACCCTCAACGATTATCTCGAAGAAATAGCTTTACTTACCGATATTGACAATTATAACGCGGGTGAGGATGCCGTCGTTCTTATGACGCTTCATTCGGCAAAGGGGCTTGAGTTTCCGGTGGTATTTATGCCCGGACTTGAAGAGGGAATATTCCCCGGGATACAGAGTATGTATAATGAAACTGAAGTTGAAGAAGAACGCAGGCTTGCATACGTAGGAATAACAAGGGCTAAAGAAAAGCTTTATATTACGAAGGCTAAAAGCAGAATGTTGTACGGCTCTACTAACTATTTCCATCAATCCAGATTTATCTCCGAAATCCCCGAGAATTTACTGAATATCAGGCAGGAGACGGGATTCAGAGCAATGGCGGGACTCGATAGGGCCGCAAAACACTCGCCGTATGTTGCTTCTGCAAGAGAACACCATATAGATCGCGGCTTCAGCGGTTCCGGAAAAGCTTCTCAGAAAGTCACAACGGGAGATATTGATTATAAAGTCGGCGACACGGTTATTCACAAGGTGTTCGGGGAAGGCGTTATTACAAAAACAACATCTATGGGAAACGATTTGCTGCTCGAAATTGCCTTCGTTAAAGCCGGCACGAAGAAAATTATGGCACGTCTTGCAAAGCTTCAAAAGGTGTAAAAAAAATATTTTAGTTGCGAAAAAGAGGTTTTTTTTTTGTCGAAAAAATATTGACCTTTTCCTTTTTTTAATGGATTATAATTAACTTGCTACCTGAAAAACGGTAGTCCGCATTTTGCGCAAAAAGACAGCATTTAGTTTTTGAGGGGCTGGACTGGTTGTTTTTTGCGCTCACTCAAAAGAGCACGGACAAAAAACATGAGTTTGTCCGTGCTCTTTTGCTTTATTTAGTTTTATTTGGTGCTGTATAAACAGCAGACTATTTTTTTAATGAATCATATACTCTTATATTTACGGCACCCGTATCGCAGTTGTGTCTGTAAATGCTCATAACTATACCTATACCTAAATAGACACAAAGGTTGGAAGAACCGCCGGCACTGAAAAACGGAAGCGTTATACCGATGACGGGTAGCAGCATTAAGCACATGCCGACGTTTATAATCATTTGCCCGATTATCATTGCAGCCATTCCCGTACAAATCAGATTGGTGGATTGTTCGCTTGACTTTTTTCCGACATAAATAATTCTCACAGTTATTAAAACTATAAGAAGCAGTGCGGTTATACAGCCGATAAATCCCAATTCTTCACCGACAACGGAAAAAATCATATCGTTTTGGCTCTCTGGGACAGCTCCTGCCTGTGTGTAAGCTCCCTTAAACAAGCCTTGTCCCGTAATACCGCCGGCGCCGATGGCGTTAAGACCGCGTTGCTGCTGATATATAATATCAGGATATAAATCCGGATAAATAAGAGCTAAAAATCTGTCTTTTTGGAGCTGCTTTAAAACATAAGTCCAAATAAGAGGAGTTGCTGCTCCGACTAAAGCTATACCGCCGAGAAAATATCCCCAATGAACGCCTGCTACAAACATCATGACAATGGCAATAACCATAAATACGAGTGCAGAACCCATATCGCCGGTTGCCGCAACAAGAACTATCGGTACGGCAGCGTGTGCACCGAGTTGAAGGATACTGAAAATGTTGTTGATTTTTTCTTTCACTTTATCCAAATGCACACCGAACGTTATAATAAATCCAATTTTTACAAGTTCTGACGGTTGAAAATTTATAGGTCCTATTGAAAGCCATGTTCTGGCGTCCGGTCTTGAAGACGGCCCTGTGCCCCATTTGAAGAGAACAAGCATTATGATAACACAGAAAACAGCTATAACCGGCCAAAACTTGGTATATACTTGGTAATCGAAATATGATAAGAACAACGCAGCAATGATTCCGAGGAAAATTGCAAGCAGCATTATTATAAATTCTCTCGAAAAATGAGCTCCGTCTTTAAGAGTGTATCGGGTGGCACTGTAAACCATTAACAATCCAAATGCGGAGGTAATCACACAAAGAGAAAACAACAAAATATCAGTTTCCTTCAAAAAGCTTTTTATTGTCGAAAAAACCTTTTTCATTTTTTTACCTCCGAATTCATTATTTAATATTATATTATGGTGAGCTGATATTTTCAAGCAAAGTATTTACTGATAATAAATTTAATGCTAAAATAACTAAGGTGATTAAATGATAGAGTTTTCAAGTAAATCCGCCAAGGAAACAATTGCTTTAGGCGAAAAACTGGCAAAAAAGCTTGACGGCGGAACGGTTGTGGCTTTTTACGGCGGTCTCGGAATGGGCAAGACGACTCTTATCAGCGGTATTGCAAAGGGTATGGGGCTCACTTGTAATGTTTCAAGCCCGACATTTGCAATTGTTAATGTTTACGGTGAGCATAATGAGCTTTGTCATTTTGATATGTACCGTGTTGAGAGCTGGGACGATCTTTATTCTACCGGCTTTTTTGACTATATAGATATGGGCTCGGTTTTGTGTGTTGAGTGGAGTGAAAATGTTGAAAACGCATTGCCTGAGAATACTGTGAGGGTATATATGGAAAAAGGCGGTTCCGATAATGCTCGTATTATTAGAATAGATGGTGTTAAAGATGAAAATTCTCTCTGTTGAAAGCTCAGCTGCTTCTTGCAGCGTTGCGCTTTCGGATAATGGGGTACTTATAGGTGAAGAGTTCACAAACGTAAAACTGACACACAGCGAAACCCTTATGCCGATGGTGAAAAATATACTTGATAATACTAAAACAGATATAGGCGCGGTAGATGTATTTGCTGTTTCAAACGGACCGGGTTCTTTTACAGGTGTCAGAATCGGCGTGGCTGCCGTAAAGGGAATGGCCGATGGAGTCGGCAAGCCGTGCTACGGCATTTCTACACTTGAGACAATAGCGTATCCCTTTTTTGACCGAAACTGTGTGGTTTGTTCTCTTATGGACGCAAGATGCTCTCAGGTGTATACGGCACTTTTTGAAAACGGCAAAAGATTGACTCCCGACAGCGCGATGCTCATATCGGAATTGGCTGACAGCTTAAAAAGCATAGACAAGCCCATTGTATTTGCAGGCGACGGTGCCGCAGTAACTTATGAAAAGCTTTCGGACAGCTTTGATAATATCATATTGGCGGATGCACAAAACAGGTATCAGCGCGCATCAAGCGTTGCATTTCTTACTGAAAAATATATCAATTCAGGTAAATTACCGGTTAGCGCCAACGAGCTTTTACCGGTTTATTTAAGACTGCCTCAGGCAGAGCGAGAATTAAAAAAGAAAAAGGAGCTTAAGAAATGACGGTTTATTTAGGAGCAGATCACGGCGGATTTGAATTGAAAGAGGTATTGAAAAAACATCTTGACGCAGAAGGCTATAAAGTAATAGACTGCGGAACTGATTCTACACAATCGGTGGATTATGCGCCAATTGCCGAAAAACTTGCTTAAGTGTTTTATCAGATGAGGGCAGCCTCGGTATTCTGTGCTGCGGAACCGGTATAGGTATGTCCATGGCGGCAAATAAAGTCAAGGGTATACGCGCAGCTTGTTGTTCCGACTATTTCAGTGCTAAATATACAAGACTTCACAATAATGCTAATATTCTTTGCCTCGGCGGCAGGGTAGTCGGTGCCGGCCTTGCTACAGAATTGGCTGATGTCTTTTTGAAAACCGAATTTGAGGGCGGCCGCCATCAAAGAAGAATAGACCAAATAACAGAAATCGAAAACAAATAAAAATATCTTGTCTTTTATTGACGGCTGTTATATAATATTTTAGAAATTTAAATTATTGGAGGCTAATTATGGGTAAGGTTACTATTACCAACCATCCGCTTATTCAGCACAAACTGACGTTGCTTCGAGATAAAAATACCGGTTCTAAAGAATTCAGAGCACTTGTTTCAGAGATAGCAACGCTTATGTGCTACGAGGCTACTCGCGATCTTCCTCTTGAGGAAGTCGAAATCGAAACTCCTATTGCCATTGCTAAAGCTAAAGTTATTTCGGGTAAAAAACTCGCATTCGTTCCGATACTCAGAGCAGGAACCGGAATGCTTGACGGCGTCTTGGCGCTTGTTCCCTCGGCAAAGGTTGGCCACATCGGCATGTATCGTGATCCGGTTACGGTAAAGCCCGTTCCGTATTATTGCAAGTTACCGTCTGATATTTCGGAGCGTGAAGTAATCGTGCTTGATCCTATGCTTGCAACAGGCGGTTCCGCTATTGATGCAATAGATCAGATAAAGACTTTCCATCCGAAATCAATTAAATTTATGGGTATTATTGCCGCTCCCGAGGGCCTTGAAGCTCTTACGACGGCTCATCCCGATGTTGATATTTTCTGCGCTGCTCTTGATGAGAGACTTAATGAGCACAGCTACATTATTCCCGGTCTCGGTGATGCCGGTGACAGAATATTCGGCACAAAGTAATTTACGCCTAAAATAATTTAAGAATATTTGTCCCTCCTTTGTCATATCAATTATTGATAGACTAAGGAGGGATTTGTTTTGAACGATACTGTTGAAGAACGCGCTGTGATCTTGGGAGAATATATTGTTGAAAACAGAGCCACCGTAAGAGCGGCAGCTAAGGTGTTTTCGGTGAGCAAATCAACAGTACATATGGATGTTGCCGAGCGACTTAGGAGGATAAATCCGGGGCTATATACAGAAGTCAGAGAGGTTTTGGAGGTTAATAAAGCTGAACGACATATAAGAGGCGGCCAGGCAACAAAGCAAAAATACTTATCCGGGAAAAAACAATAAAACTAAAATTTTAAGCGGTTTTTATACCGCTTATATTTTTGTTTTTTTTTAACGTATAATATGTTATACTATCATAAGACCAATTAAAGGATGTGCATATCTTTGAGAAAGCTTGATCTTGTGATTCCTTGCTTTAACGAGCAGGAGTCTTTACCTCTTTTTTTTGAAGCGTTAAAAGATGTCAAAGATAAAATGAATGATGTTTCGGTAAGGTTTATTTTTGTTAACGACGGCAGCCGCGATAATACACTCGGTTTACTGCGTGATTATGCGGAAAAATATGATTATGTAAAATATATTTCTTTTTCGCGCAATTTTGGCAAAGAAGCCGCCATGCTTGCCGGTATGAAGATGTCGGACGCAGAATATGTCGGAATTTTGGACGCCGATTTGCAGCACTCACCGAATTTGATTCCGGATATGATGAATGTGCTTATTAACGAAGATTACGATATAGCTGCCGCAAGGCGCATAGACAGAAAAGGCGAGGCAAAGCTTAAAAGTGTTTTCTCAAAGCAGTTTTATAAACTTATCAATAAAATTTCGGACACGGGTATTGAGGACGGCGCGCAGGATTTCAGAATAATGAAGCGTAAGGTCGTCGATGCAATAATTTCTATGCCGGAATATAACAGATTTTCCAAAGGGATATTCAGTTGGGTAGGATTTAAGACGAAATGGTTTGAACATGAGAACAACAGCCGCGTGGCAGGTGAGACGAAATGGTCTTTTTGGAAATTACTGCGATACGCGCTTGACGGTATTATAGGATTTTCGACTGCACCCTTAAAGATTTCGCTGTATATAGGGTCTGCATTCAGCTTGATCGGAATAGTTTATGCGATTTATATTTTTATACGAACTTTAATCTATGGTTCTGACGTACCAGGGTATCCTTCATTGATATGTGCCGTGTTTGTTATAGGGGGCCTCATATTGCTGTCTCTCGGCGTAGCGGGCGAGTATATTTCTCGAATTTATCTTGAAGTGAAAAACCGCCCTATATATATTGTCGATGAAACCAACATCATTCCGAAATTTAATGAAAAAAATAAGTAAAAAGCCTTGTAAATATTGACTTTTTTAGATATAATCTAAATATTATGGCTTTAATAATTGTGCTCTGAAAGGGGAAAAAATAAAGTGGCAGATGAAAAAAATATGTTCGTAGATATGGAACATGAAGTCATGGATTTTTGGGAAAAGGAAAAGTGCTTTGAAAAGCTCCGCGAAAAATCGTGGTCACAAAATGTTCCGATTCCTTGACGGTCCTATAACAGCTAATAACCCTATGGGTATTCACCACGCTTGGGGCAGAAGTATAAAAGATATTTTTATTCGCTATCATGCAATGCAAGGATGTGATTGCCGTTACCAAAACGGATTTGACTCACAGGGACTATGGGTTGAAGTTGAGGTTGAAAAAGCCCTTGGTTTTAAGACTAAAAAGGATATTGAAAACTACGGTATGGACAAGTTTACAAAAGCTTGTAAAGACCGTGTCAAGCATTTTTCGGGGATTATTACCGAACAGTCTAAACGACTTGGCCAATGGATGGATTGGGACCATTCCTACTATACTAACACCGATGAAAATATAGGCGGTATTTGGTATTTTCTTAAAAAATGTGATGAGCACGGATGGATTCAGCGTGAGTATAAGCCTATGCCTTGGTGTCCTAGATGCGGAACATCGCTATCCGAGCACGAAATGACAGGCTCGTACAAAATGATGACGCATAATTCGGTATATTTTAAGCTCCCGATTAAAGAAATACCGTCCAAAATGCTTGTTTGGACAACAACTCCATGGACGCTTTCTTCTAATGTTGCGCTTGCAGTCAATCCCGAAATTGATTATGTTGAAGTAAAGGTTAAAAGCGATGAAAAAAAACTCTGATTCTCGCTAAGAATGCAATAGGTCATCTCGGCGACGATAAAGTCGAAGTGCTTCGTGCGTTTAAGGGATCTGAGCTTGTAGGCTATCATTATGAAACATGCTTCCCGGATATTCCCGCCCAAAGCGGTATTGACCATAAAATCGTTGCTTGGGAGGACGTTGCCGCAGACGAAGGTACCGGCATAGTGCATATAGCTCCAGGTTGCGGCGTCGAAGACTTTGAGCTTGGTGAAAAACTCGGTCTCGCAAAAGTAATGCCCATTGATGATATGGGTATATATCTTGACGGCTTCGGCTGGATGACCGGAAAAGACAGCCATACCGTTGCAGATGAGGTGTTTGAGCACCTTAAAGCTGATGATAAGCTCTATAAGGTTGAACCGCATGAGCATAGCTATCCCGTATGCTGGAGATGTAAATCGGAGGTTGTGTTCAGACTTGTACCGGCTTGGTACATCAGAACAGATGAATTACGTCCGAAGCTTATTGAAGCCGCCAATACCGTTAAGTGGGAGCCTGCATCAAACGGCAAACGTATGAACGATTGGTTAAATAATATGGGAGACTGGAACATATCCCGTAAACGTTATTACGGTATGCCGCTTCCGTTTTATCCTTGCGATTGCGGTCATGTAACCGTTGTAGGTTCTAAGGAAGAGCTCCGTTCTCTTGCGGTTGACCCTAAACTTGTTGATGAACTGCCCGAGCTTCACAGACCTTGGGTGGATAAAATTAAAATTAAATGCCCTCATTGCGGCAAAGAGGTTTCGCGTATATCTGAAATCGGTGATGTTTGGCTTGATGCCGGCATTGTTCCTTACTCAACATTCGGATATTTCCGTGATAAGGAAGAATGGAAAAAGAACTTCCCTGCAGAGTGGGTTACCGAAATGCACGAGCAGGTTAGACTTTGGTTTTATTCACAGCTCTTTATGAGTGTTGTGCTTGAGGGTAAAGCTCCTTATGAGAGAGTTCTCACTAATAGTGCCGTAATAGCCGAAGACGGCAGAAAGTTCTCGAAAACCGGATTTATGATTAAATTCGATGAGGCGGCTGAAAAAATAGGTGCTGACACAGTCCGCTATTTATATGCAGGTGCTCCTGTGTCAAACGATGTTCGTTTTGGTTATAATCTCGGCGATGAGGCGAGAAGAAAGCTCCTTTCATATTGGAATATTTATACGTTTTTTGAGACATATGCAAAAATCGATAAGCCTAATTTTGAAAATTACACACCGGACAAGTCTGCGATGACTCCTACGGATATATGGCTTGTTGTTCGTACCAATGAATTCCTGAAAAAAGCTAAAGCGCTTTATGATGACTATAAAGTTTATATGCTTGTAAAAGAATTTGAGGTATTTGTTGACGATATATCAAATTGGTATATAAGAACAAATCGTCGTCGTTTCTGGAAAACCGGCGATGAAAAAGATAAGATGACTGCTTATTGGGTGCTTTATTATGCACTTAATACTGCAACTCTTGTTATGTCACCTGTTATTCCGTTTATGACAGAGCATATTTGGCAGAACTTTACGAGAAAAGTTATCCCTTCGTCACCGATCTCCGTGCATCTCTGCGATTGGCCGAAGCCGATAGAGGGATTTGAGGATGACGGAATTGTTGAAAAAACAGCTGTCTCAAGAGAGATAATAGCTACCGCAATGAGACTTCGCAATGAGCAGCAGCTCAAGGTTCGTCAGCCTCTTTCAACACTTTATGTTTGTTGTGACAGCGAAACGGCAAATAAAATAGGTGTATTTGAAAAGATAATACTTGATGAGCTTAACATTAAAAATATTAAATATATTGATGATGTTAATGTTCTTGAGGATAAATATCTGACCGTAAACTTTAAGGTAGCCGGTGCTGTTCTTAAGCAGAATGTTAACAAGATGAAGCAAACCCTTGAAACACTTTCAAAGGATGATATGACGAAACTTGTTTCTGCAGTTGAACAGGGAGATGAAGTTTCCGTTCCCGGTTGGGACGATAAATTTGCCGCTGATATATTCAGTGTCCAGACAAAAACTAAAGAGGGTATTGTATCTGCCGAGCTTCAGAATGATAAGGGCGTTGTGGCGTTGGATACCGTGCTTACCGACGAACTCATTAAAGAGGGCTTGGTACGTGATACGGTAAGACAGTGTCAGCTTATAAGAAAAGAAGCAGGGTATGAGGTAGAGCAGAGAGTTAAAATGGCAATTGAGTCTCTTGACACAGCCGTTATTGGTGCTCTTAAAGAAAAGACCGAATACATTAAGTCGGAGCTTCTTGCCGATGAACTTATACTCGGCGGAACTCTTTCTGACGCAGATCTTACCAAAGAAGTTGAGATAGGCGACGGTAAAGTCAAATTAGCGGTCGCAAAAGCATAATCGGAGGTTTTATTTATGACAGAAATCAATAAAGATATGACAATCGGCGACATTCTTGATGCCGAGAGAGATACAGCTCCTTTTTTCCTTGAAATGGGTATGCATTGCTTGGGTTGCCCGGCTTCGCGCGGCGAAACAGTAGAGCAGGCTTGTATGGTTCACGGTGTTGACCCGGACGTGCTTGTTGAGAATATCAACGAATTTTTAAAAGGAAAAAATAACTGACTTAAAAAGGCTGTGCTCAAAACACAGCCTTTAAATTACGGTAATTATGATTAACTTAACTCCTCGTTTGCTGAAAACAGCAGAATTGATTACTCCGTGCAAAAAGCTTGCCGACATCGGAACCGATCACGCATACATACCGGTCTACGCATTACAAAATAATCTTGCTGAAACTGTTGTGGCCTCTGATATAAACGAAGGACCGTTAAATAATGCGGCAAAAACCGTTAAACAATACGGTTTTGAAGATAGAGTGGTTTTACGGCTTTCCGACGGACTTGAAAATATTGAAGAAACCGAAGCCGACGCCGTTGTTATAGCGGGTATGGGCGGTGAGCTTATAGCTAAAATAATCGGTGACGCACCATGGCTTAAATAATAAACAGATTATTATGCAGCCAATGACTCATTTTGAAGATTTGAGGGCTTTTTTGTGCGATAACGGTTATAAAATTACAAAGGAAACGGTTGTAAGAGAAGGTAAAAGACTGTATCTAGCGCTGTCAGCCGAATATACCGAAGAAGAGGCTGATTTTGGCGAGTGGTACTTCTATGTCGGAAATCTGATTTACAGCAATAATTCGGATGAAATAGAATTTTGTAATAGAATTGTAAACAGGCTTGAAAAAAAGTATACGGCGCTTATAAATTCCGGTTATGATGCAAACAAAATAGGCAAAATTTTGGAGGAAATTAAATATGAGCAGGCTAAGCGAAATATATGATTATATTGACAGTTTTGCACCGTTTTCTTACAACTTGAATGGGATAACAGCGGTATTTTGGTAAATTGCGGTGACTGTGTTATTTCAAAGGCTTTGGTTACGCTTGATATTACTGCAGAAGTTTTGAATGAAGCGATTGACGGAAAGTATGACCTTATTGTTTCCCACCATCCGGTAATTTTCGGTTCTTTGTCTGCACTTACCGAAAAAACACCGGCAGCAATTTGCTTTAAAAACGGTATATCTATTATTTCCGCCCACACTAACTATGATTTATCTCCCATTGGTGTAAATAAGGTTCTGGCACAAAAACTTAATTTGCATAATGTTGTTTCAAGTAATGACAGCTGTTTTATGATAGGTGAGCTTGATAAACCGATGGCCTCGGATATGTTCTCGGAATATGTGAGCAAATGTCTTTCGGCGCACCTTAGATATAATGACTGTACAAAAAGAAATAAAGACTGTTGCGGTTTGCGGCGGCGCAGGCTCGGATTTTGCATCGGACGCAAAAAAGCCGGCGCTGATGCACTTGTTACGGGAGACGGAAAATATCATGAGTTTCTGGATGCAACCGATGAAGAAATATTACTTGTTTCTGCCGGGCATTATGAGACTGAGTTTCCGGCTGTAGTGAGCTTGTGTAAATTGCTTGAGGATAAGTTTAAAGATATACAATTTAAAGTTGCGGAACAAAAAAAACTCCGATTAAGAATATTTGAGGATATATCATTATGGCTCTTGACGGTATTACATTACATTTTATTAAAGACGAAATAGCCAAAAAGTTAATAGGAGCGAGAGTTGAACGGGTCAATCAGCCGTCAAGGCTTGAATTGGTCTTTAATATGCGAACAAGAAACGGTGCATATAAACTGCTTATGTCGGCAGAACCGAGCTCGGCAAGGGTGCATTTGACCTCTCATTCGCTTGAAAACCCGCAAAAACCGCCAATGCTTTGTATGCTTTTTAGAAAAAAAACTTACAGGAGCAATTCTCCGAAACATTCGTCAATCGGGCCTTGACAGAATACTGTTTTTTGATTTTGACGCAGTTAACGAAATAGGAGATAAGGTTAATCTCTCAGTTTGTGTCGAAATAATGGCTCAACACAGTAATATTATACTTATAGGCAATGACAGGAAAATAATCGATGCGGTAAAAAGGGTTGACGAAAATAAATCATCCGTCAGAGAAATATTGCCTTCCGTAACATACGTGTTGCCGCCGCAGCAGAAAAAAAAATGCAATATTCTCAAGGACGAAGTCAATGATATTTGTACTTCGGTACTATTGAATTCTCATTTAAAAATGAGCAAGTCTTTGTTGTTTTCAATTGAGGGATCTTCGCCTCTTATGTGTCGTGAAATTGCGTACGAAGCTTTTGATGATGATCTTGCGGTTTCGGAGTGCGACAGCGATATACTCAAAAAAGCTGTATCCGAATTAAAGGCATATTTGGTGAGCGATAAAGTCGGTGTTACCGTATTGTTTGATGTTGACGGTAAACCATATGATTTTTCGATAATTGATATCAAGCAATACGGTAGGCTCTTTAGCAAAAAGACTTTTGCGTCTGTTTCGGAAGCTCTTGATGTTTTTTATTATGAACGAGACCTTGCGTTGCGTATGAAGGTGAAGGCAAGGGATATAATAAAAATTCTGAATAATACGACAGAGCGCCTTGTCCGTAAAATAGCTAATCAAAGGGCGGAATTGCAAAAGTGTGATGATAAAGACACGTTGAAAACATATGCAGAGCTTATAAGTGCTAACCAATATAAATTAAGCTCCGGCTGTTCGTATTATGAGGTTGAAAATTATTATGACAACAATCGTCTTGTTAAAATACCTGTAAATCCGGCTTTATCTCCCGCAAAAAACTCACAGAAATACTACAAGGAGTATAAAAAAGCGCATACTGCAGAAAAAATGCTCGCCGATTTAATTGGATCCGGGGAACAGGAATTATCTTATATTGACTCGGTAAAAGACAGCCTTATGCGTGCCGAAACAGAGAGTGAAATTGCAAGTATACGAAATGAGCTTGTTTTAGGCGGTTTTATAAAAAAGCATAAAAACGCAAAGCAAAAACAGCCTCGAGAACTTCCTCCGCTTGAATATGTAACAAGTGAGGGCTTCAGGGTTCTTGTCGGTAGGAATAATTTGCAAAACGATAAACTTACATTTAAAACAGCCAAAAATTATGATATGTGGTTTCACACCAAAGGTGTTCCGGGTTCACATACAATACTTGTTTCCGATAAACGTGAATTTACAGATCTTGCAATTTCGGAGGCTGCGATTATAGCGGCTTGTAATAGTTCTGCAAAGGAAAATACTAAGGTATCGGTTGATTATACATTAGTAAAAAATGTTAAAAAGCCGTCGGGAGCACTACCCGGTAAAGTCGTGTATTACACAAACAATATGATTTACGTCATTGCAGATAAAACAAAGATTACAGAAAAAAAAGTCCGGCTGAGCCGGACTTTTAGTTTTATGCTCTTTTCGCCGTTATCGGAGGATAGAATTTCATTTTGCTTGAATAGCAATGATATACACCATACAGCCGCCAACGCAACGAGAGTGTATATTATTCTGCTGATAACTGCATCTTGACCGCCGCATATCCATCCGACAATATCAAACTTGAAAAGTCCGATTGAACCCCAATTGATACCGCCGATGATAACAAGGATTAACGCAATTCTGTCTAACATCAGTTTTCAACTCCTTTAAATAGTTCATTGTTATTATGAACCAAAAAAAGAGTTTTATACAGTTCCTTAAATTCCGGCCGCTTGTTTCAACTCAACGGCTTTATCGGTCTTTTCCCACGGAAGATCAAGGTCGGTTCTGCCCATGTGACCGTATGCAGCGAGCTGACGATAAATAGGTCTGCGTAAGTCGAGGCTGTCAATTATAGCCGCCGGACGCAAATCAAATGTTTCGGTGACAATTTCACTTAAAGTATCGTCGGAAATTATGCCTGTTCCGAATGTATCAATCATAACAGAAACAGGATGTGCTACGCCGATTGCGTAAGCAATTTGAATTTCACATTTTTTTGCAAGACCTGCCGCAACAATATTTTTGGCGACATATCGCGCAGCATAAGCAGCAGAACGATCTACTTTTGTGGGGTCCTTTCCGGAGAAGCAACCGCCGCCGTGACGACCGATACCGCCGTATGTGTCAACAATAATTTTTCTTCCTGTAAGACCGCTGTCACCTGCAGGGCCGCCTGTGACAAATCTGCCCGTAGGATTCACATAAATAATTGTATCGTCATCTAAAGATTTTCGGGAACAATGGGTTTGATAACATATTTTACTATGTCACTTCTGATTTGATCAAGAGAGACATCAGCACTGTGCTGAGAGGAAATGACAATAGTGTCAACTCTTTTGGGCGCACCGCTTTCATCGTATTCAACGGTAACCTGTGTTTTGCCGTCCGGACGGAGATAGGGGAGTGTACCGTCTTTTCTGACGTTTGTAAGTTGCTTTGCAAGCTTATGTGAAAGTGAAATTGACAGCGGCATAAGCTCTTCGGTTTCGTCGCAGGCGTAACCAAACATCATACCCTGATCACCGGCACCGTGAAGATTATAACTGTCATCATACCCTTCTTTCAGCTCGTATGATTTATCTACGCCGAGAGCTATGTCCGGGGACTGCTTGTCAATAGCGATTTGAACCTTACAGGTATGTCCGTCAAAGCCTTTTTCAGGTGAGTCGTAGCCTATCTCACAAACAACATCTCTTGCAATTTTCTCAATATCGATTTTGCCTTCGTGGTTATTTCACCCATAACCATTATTTGGTCGGTTATACAAGTTGTTTCGCAAGCAACTCTGCCGTCAGGATCTTGTGCGAGAATAGCATCAAGAACGGCATCGGATATATTATCGCATATTTTATCAGGATGTCCTTCTGTAACCGATTCTGATGTAAAAAGATGTTTCGCCATTTTTAAAATTACTCCTTTATGTTTAACAATCAAAAGAACGCCCGTGCTGAATCCGCATAAGGCGTCCCATAGAACTCACCTTATCTCTCAGCACAAAATGCTGCGGGATTTAGCACCTTGCATCTAAGTGCAGGTTGCCGGGCTTCACAGGGCCGATCCCTCCGCCACTCTTTATAAGGATTGTTATTTATTTGATTATATTCTACTATTTTTGTCAACGTTTGTCAATAAAATCAACTCAAATATTCTTGCCTTTTAAAATAGGGGACAGCGGCTTATAAATAAGCGTTGCTATCAGAACATTTACAAGACCTTTAGCAAAAGTGAACGGTAGATTAAATATAAATAAAGCCTGCCAAAGATTTTTAATCGAAGGCAAAATAGAACTGTATGCAGCAATTATAACGTCCATCGGCATAAACTTGGTATAAATCGGATAAACAATATAATAGTTTGAAACCATACTGAATGCTGCCATTATTACGGCTCCGAGAAGTGCGCCGAGAACAGCACTTTTTTTGGATTTCTTGTGCTTATAAATCAGTCCCGCGGGAAGCACAAATGCACATCCCAAAATAAAGTTGGATAGTTCACCGACTCCGCCGGTTTGTGTGCTTAAAAGATTAATCAGATTTTTAATCAGACAAACAATAACACCGCTTAACGGGCCGTATGCAAACGCAGCAATCAGCGCCGGAAGCTCTGAAAAATCCATTTTGATAAAGCTCGGCATAAACGGAACATTAAAGCTCAGAAACATAAGGACGGTTGAAACAGCCGCTAAAATGGCTGTTACAGTCATTTTTCTGATTTGAAATCCCGACATTATTTTTTTCTTTTCATTTTTGTGTTTGACATGGTATCAGACCTTTCATATTTTTGCTGAAATATGCTGCCAAACAAAATAAAAACCTCGCAGATATAACCTGCGAGGTGAAAGTGTAGCTTAAGTACATCTTCTTTCATCCGGACTGTACCGTCGGTTCGGGAGTTACACCCGATCAGCCGAAGCTTGTGGACTTTTACCACCGGTGGGGAATTTCACCCCGCCTCGAAGACAGCAATATTTTGCATTAACATTATATGACGGTACAGATATATTGTCAATACGTCAATTTAAAAAGTCATACCCTTGTTTCAATTAAATTTACATTTCCGCATATTTTGAATTCTCCGCTATCGGCACTTATAAAATAACTGTCGCCTTTGCACAACGGAAATGTTTCGTTTTCGCAAATCAAAGAGCCGTTGCCGTCGATAACGAGAATGGATACAAACGAATTGCTGTCGGCTACGGAGGAATAGCTTTTGTTTACGGTAATGTCTTTGACCGAGAACAGTTCGCACGAAGTAAGGTGTTTTTCGTCATAGCCATCTTTCTTAACAACAGGTGGCATTACACCGTTATTTTTCGGTGGTTCGCATTTTGTAACGTCGAGGGCTTTTTCGGTGTGTAGCTCTCTTGGCTTTCCGTCAGCTCCCAAACGGTTGTAATCGTATACGCGATATGTCGTATTGGAATTTTGCTGAATTTCCGCAAGAAGAATTCCTTTTCCGATTGCATGTAGTGTGCCGGATTCGATAAAGAAAAATTCACCCTTTTTTACCTTCACATGATTTACTACGTCTAAAAATGTGTTGTCCTCAATGCGTTTTCTGAATTCTTCATTTGAAATTTTTTTCTTGAATCCGTATATCAGTTCAGCGCCTTCGTCACAATCAATCACATACCAGCATTCGGTTTTTCCGTATTCGCCTTCAACTCGAAGCGCATAATCATCATTTGGATGCACCTGTACGGATAAATTATCTTTAGCGTCAATCAGTTTTATGAGAATGGGGAAAAAGTCATATCTTTGTGCCTTTGTTCCGAGTATATCTTTTCCTGTTTCTTTAATGACTTCGGACAATGTTTTACCGTCAAATTTTCCGCCGTCAATAATATTTTCGCCGTCTTTATGACAAGACAGCATCCAACCTTCAGCGATTTTTTTTAAGTCGCTTTTAAATCCGAAATCATCACGAAGTTTTGTTCCTCCCCAAATATAATCTTTGAATGCGGGTTTTAATTTGAGTATCATCATAAGACCTCCTTTATAGATATTTTATCAAAAAATGCTTGCAAATTCAATAATTTATATGATTCTGTTTGACAACGCTTTTTGACATCGATTTTGATAATACGAACATTTATTGACTTTTTTAATACGTTCTGTTAATATGATAACATGCCGTTACAGTAAACAACGTTTAAAATACAACTGAACGGGAGTGCAAGCCCCATGCGGTAAAATTTCACGGCTTGATAAAAAACGTGCGGCAAATTAAAAAACTTTAAATTTACGCACGGATAATATCTACGATATTGTCCGTTTTTTATATTTTCGATACTTTACTTATTGCGGCAATAAGGTAATTCGGTTACCAAAAGGGGTTTGTATATTGTTCTCTATAATTAACTCTTTAGACACACCGTCATATATTTCTTTAATATTGTTTATAATCACCGCACTCACTATCTATTTAATAAAATACAGAACAAATAAACCGGGGCGAATAGTTGTTGGTTGTGAAATAATTCCAATGATTATGTTGATTGTAACCAGACTTTTAGAAGAATATAGACCATACAATACTCTTTTATGTAAAATCAGCCGTATTGCAACATATGTATCCGGTGGAGTATTTTTTATTGTACTATTTGTTATGGCATATATTGCAAAGAAAAAGCGTTAAAGCGGCATTATTATCGGTGACGTGTACATTAAATATTGCAATGGCAGGAGAAATGTTTTATGAAACGCATAAGGGTTATATTTATTTTATCTATCATTTCTTTTATTGTTTTAAGTCTCAATATATGCTCATTTGCCATGAATACGGGTTTTTCAACAAGCGAACCTGACGAAAAAAAGCAACAGTATTTTTTATCCGGCAATGCCATATCGCTGACGTATGAAGAACCGAAAAATATATAATTTCGTGTTTTGATGTAAGTGAGAGCGGATTGGTAGCAGTTGGCTCCGCTACTTACGGTAACCAATACATATATGTGTATGATGCAACCGGAAAATTTCAATATGGATATGCTTTTAATAATCCGGGGTCTTACGGCTTGCAATGGGACGGTTCTGATTTGATAATTTATTTTGTTCGCGGCGATATTGCGGCTTTGGTTGATTCAGCGGGCAATATCAAAGAATTAAAAGTCATAGACGATACCGAAGCCAACAATTCGTATTGGAACAAATATGTGTTTGCAAAAGAAAGAACACAAAACGGTAATACATATACAATGAAAAGCAATATGGGCTTACTCAATATTGTTGCAACTGGTTATTCGCAAATAATCATAACAGCCCCCGACGGGCAGGAAACAATGATATACGATGTCAGCAAGGCTCAAAAGTCGGGAACTGTCCTTGAAATTACATTTGTGATGTTGTTTGTGGGCGCGGTGGTATATGGGTTAACGCGTGAATTTTCAAAAGCTAAAAAGTGCGCAAAATAACTGTATCATTTTGCCGATTACAAATACCGATTGTCCTCAAACATTTCAGAGCAGAGATAATAAAAATTTATGCACGCCGTACAAACAATATTTAAAAGAGAGGTTTTATAATGATTGAATTTGTGGGTCGTTTAACAGGAAATGCTTTTAAATACTACAAAAAACTATGATAAAAACTTCACAAATGGTGCTCTTAATAGGATTTGGCATTGCAATGCCCATTATGTTTTTTGTATTCAATTTAATAGGCAGTGTGGATTTAGAATATATACTTTTCATGGCTTCGTTATGTGTGCTTACTGCAATTTTTCACCGTACCTAATTTTAATATTTGCAAAAGGTGATGTAACACAGCGAATATACATAAATAACGGTTTGGTTAGTGCGGTTAGCTGTGAAGGAAGAACACGCAGTGCACAAATTTGTGCCATAAAAAAGGTAAAGGATTTCGGCGATTACTATGCGATGACCCTTCCGGTAATATGTTCAATTGTTTCCGTGTACTTTATATGCGAAAAAGACCTTTTAACAAATGGCACAATCGAGCAGTTCGAAGAACTGTTTGACGGTAAAATAGTGAGAATGCAGTCAAACTGAAAACGGACACAGGCACAAAAAACACCAATTCGCATATATACTAATCGAGAGGTATTATAAAAATGTATAGCTTTATCAGACTGCTAATCGGATGTATATTTTTAATATGTTCTTTCGTGTTGATAAAAAGGTCAAAAACCGTTCATAAAAAAGCGCTGTATATTGTTTTTATGTTTGTCGGGAATATTGCCGACGGTTTTATCGTTTATACCGTTTGAAAACAGTTTTATAACATTTAAATCTCTCGACTCGGCTTATCATTATGTTTACGGCAAATCTGACATGAAACTTGTTGTAGAAGGAGACGATTGCGATTTTGTTGTCGGCAGTCAAAAAGACCAATACAAGGTAACGTATGCATTTATGCCAAAAACCGCCGACGGATGGAAAGCAAGTAAAAATATCAATGCCAAAAGAATAATTGTACAAAATTATGATTTCTGTTTTTTAGATGTTTACCAGAGCAAAGGCACAAAAGATTATTTTATAACTATCCTTAATAAAACCGACAAAGACTTGATTATTTCCGATAAGTACAATAGCGAATTTGAACCTCTTAAAAGTGGCGAAGATTCTCTCGGACAGACGTATACTACTTACTATGCTCATATTCCCAACTTCGATTCGTCATACAGCTTAACTGTAAACGGTACTGAAATAGTATTGGAAAAGCCATAGTTTGACAACGTTTTTCAACATTGTTACGTATCGGGACATTTTAGATATATATTAACTATATTTGCGCTGATACGTAACATCTTTATTAACCAGAGTAAGCAAAACCGTAAACGGCGTAAAGACCGAATATTTCTATAACGGAAGCTCGTGCAATGGAGCAGATTCTAATTTCTGCATATACACTTGATAATTTACTCAACGCTAGAAGAGAAATTGCAGTGGGAAATGTTGCTGGTTTTACAGGTAGAATTGATAATGTTATTAGCATCTTTGAAGGTGTTGCAGAAGATGAGTTATTAAATTTGATGGGACGGTGATAAAATGGGCACTTGGGGCACCGGTCTGTATTCAAATGATTCTGCTTGCGATATTCGCGGCGATTATATAGACAAACTAAAGCGCGGAAAAACAAATGATGAGGCAACACAAGAACTGATTAACAGCAACCGTGATATTATGGGAGATGTTGAGGAAGAACCGTTGTTTTGGTTTGCCTTAGCAGACACGCAATGGAATTACGGAAGACTGCTTCCAAAGGTAAAAGAAAAAGCGTTGTATTTTCTTTCACAAGACAAAGAATTGCAGCGATGGAAAGAATCCGATGAAAGGCAGCTGACTTCGTGGATAAAAACTCTTGATACGCTGAAAGAAAAACTTGAGTCCCCTCAACCCCCTGAAAAAAAGGTGTACAAATATAGACTTTACCGGTGCAAATGGCATCTTGGAGATGTTTATGCATACTGTTTTTCCGGCAATTACAGCAAAGAAAGGCTTCTATGAGAAATATACCGTTTTCAGGAAAGTATCAGAATATTCTTGGTGGCCCGGACACATTGTTCCTGTTGTTCAGGTTTACAAATGGGTTGGCGACAATGTTCCGTCTTTAGATAAATTGTCAAGCTTTGGTATACTTCCAACCTCATACGACTTGGATTTATCCCCCGAAGAATCGCCTGATGGAATTTTACTGATTTCGGAATCTGACAAGGCTATTCCGAAAGACAATCTTATGTTCCTCGGAAATCTTCCCGGAAACGATTTAATTCCTTTCCGTGGTCATGATTATTGGCTGAATTATATCCCGGTTGGGTGGGAAGCAAGCAAATACAACGAAAAATTTGAGCATTACGTGATTGATATGTATCTTGCTTGTTCTAACAACAAATAGCGAAGTTTTTAGCACAGTCAAACAGAACAAAGCGTTATTGGGTGGTATATAATGCGGAAACAATCAAGCATAAAAACATGAAATGATAATTTCAGAGTCTGTTCCATATGAATATCCAGCTGACAAAGACTGCAAATTATCATCTACCAATCGGCGTGTTTGGCGCAGGCTTGTGGGGAGGTGTTATGCGTGATTAAATTTACAAAAAACCTTTTATTTAATCCAGCGGAAATATGTATTTCAGGTATTAGATGTAACTTCAATAATATAGCAAATCTCAACTATATTTGACTTCAAATGGACTGAAGTGACGATTGATTCTGTAAAAGAAGGAAGTTCGTTATTAGAATTTGTAAAGGTTCAAGGATTGAAATACTTTATACGTCACCATTCAAGTGGTAATATAGAGATGTCTGTGGTTGTGCCCTGCCATTTATTTGAAGTTTTTTTGGATAAAGCAATTAAAGAAAATCCAGAAAATATATTTATGCTCATTTACTTGAACCTGCAGGTAACGTATGTTTACAGCAACCTTTTGAAGAATTGGTAATTACTGGAATTACCGATGTGTTTATATCCATTGCTTTAGATGAAAATGCCTTGCTGATTTGTATGAATAAATCTTTAGTCATACCTCAGGAGGTGTTCAAGAGGTTAAAGAAACTATGTTTTGACTAACATTATGCACAGCGCCGGCAAATAACACCTTTTTGGGGCAAAAGGCAACTACTGGGATAATCCCAAGCCCTTAAAGGTTTCAGGAGCACTCCTGACAAGTTTTGCCTTTGTGGTATCACAAAGGCGACGCTTTCGGTTTCATTTATAACGGCGAAGAATATTACTACATAAAGAATGTTCAAAACGATATAGTCGCAATAGCCGATAAAAACGGAGATATAGTTGCAAACTATTACTACGACGCTCGGGGTAACATAACCCAAATAACCGGCACGGTAGCCTTGAATGGAATGGGCGACGGGGCATTGTCAGGTGCCGTTACTGGCGCAATAACAGGCGCTGCCGGTAGTGCGGTAAAAGTCTCACAAGCAGCGAAAGCGTGGAATAGTAGCACCTTTAAATCAGGGTATCAAACAATGAAATACCACTACAATAAGCACGTAGTAAGCGAAGGATTGACAAAGGGAAATAATGTGCTCGAATATACACAGATGCAGTAAGCTTTGCCAATCGAAATTCTTCGGTATTGAAGTATACCTACAACTACAAATATGGAAATGCATCTTGTAATTTTACTTATTTGACCGGACAGGGCGGAATGTTTACATCGAATGGTAAAATTTTAACGTTTTGGTATAGGTGAATCTAATGAAAAACAAACAACACGAGTACATTTTGAAAGCGTTTATAAACTCAAGGATTCCTATGGCGATTCGTAGAAATTCTCCAGAACTTATTGCTATTGATTCTGCTGTAGGGGGGTATTGCTCTCAATTGATACATCGAGCAAAATTCATTGAACTCCCATCGAGTGAAATTATTTCTAAAACCGAAAAAGCTGCTTTTTCAGAATTGATAAATCAATCAACAGGAATGGAAAAAGATGAATTAGTGGTGTACTATCGACTTGCAATACTTGTGGAATCTATATTGATTCAATATCGCAAATAACATATGCCCGCAAGCAACGCCTTTTGGGGCAAAAGGCAACTGCTGGGATAATTCCAAGTTTCTAAAGATTTCGGCAGTACTCCTGACAAGTGCCGTGGTATTCGAGCGGCGCTGCTTGCCGGACAAAGCTTTAACGCGCAATATGAATTTGGAATTAATGTTATCAAAATGTTTATGTAAGGTGTATATGAAAGATTATTATAATTTGTTTGTGGAGTTATCGCTACAACAGTGTACTAAAAATGACTATGGAAATAAACTAAAAGTAAAAAAACATAATGCAGCTTATAAAAAACTTAACAAGTTGCAATACGAAATGATGAAAAACATCGGTGACGACGCATTACATGCGTTGCTTAATCACGAAGATGATAGAGTAAAAGTCAACGCCGCTTCTTTCTGCTTAAATTCAGAGGTCTTAGTTGAGCAATCCATTCTTACATTGGAAAAAATAATTGCTGGTTCAGACGATCCGACAATATGTTTTTCCGCAAAAATGTTATTACAAAAATACAGATGAATTATACCAGCAAGCATCTTCTTTTGGGGCAAAATGCAACCGCTGGGATAATCCCAAGCCCTTAAATGTTTCAAGGAATTCCTGACAAGTGCCGTGGTATTCGAGCGGCGGTGCTTGCCGGTACATAGCAGAATCCAGCCGAGACGGGTTATTACCACCTCAAATCACGCTATTATTCTCCCGAAGTCGGCAGGTTCTTGAACGTGGACGGCTGTGCGCAAACCGGACAGGGATTGTTAGACAAAAATATGTTTGCATATTGTGGCAACAATCCTGTAAATAGGAGAGACGGTAACGGTAATGCTTGGGAAGATGTAAAGAAATGGTTTTCAAAAAGGTGGAACGCATTTAAGAATTTTGTAGGTAATACATTTGGAAACGAGAAAACAAGTGTTTTTGTTGAGGATTCCACACCAGCTGTAGATATTTCTAATTTAATACCGGCTTCTATGACTGTTGGTAACCGTACAAGCACTCAAAAAAAGCCTTTCTCAAAATCTAAACCTATTATGACTTACGGACAAGTTCGAGGCGATTTCATTTTTGCCTCTTCGTGTGGTGTAAAAATAAACTTTAAAAACCAATATTATGTTTTAAGCTTAGGACTCGATAACATAGGATTTTCAAAAAGCACATATTTTTCTGACAATTCCTATAGCTCTAAAGGAATTAAAATGGATTTATCGAGAATGCAAGTTGGTATTGAGGCTTCAACTACAGTGATATCTTGGAGCGCAGATAACCAAATTGAAAATACTGACTATATTTACTGTAATATAAGTATGATTTGGCCAATTGTAGCTGTAGGTGTATTGGTTGGGATAACAAATGTGCCTGAATATAGCGGTTATCCTCAATTGCAGCCACAACCGAATTATTAAGAAAGAGATGTCATTATGTTTTATATAATAAGACTTGTTATAGCGTGTATTGCTGTTTTGCTTGCAACGGTGTACAAAGGGAACATAATAAAAAACTTAATAATGGACTGCCAATCTTACACAAAGTACCGCCCAAACGAGACTACGGGCGGTATTTTTGTGTCATGGCGGAGAAAGGAGGAACTTCCCCACGGGGGCTTGACTGAAAAGTTGAGCCCCTTTTTTCATGCCAAAAAAACAGGAGGTAAATGCTTATGGCAGATGATAAAACCACAAAAACGCCGGAACAGCCGGTAACGGATAGCGGGCCGGGCAAGGAAACGCCTCCCGCTCCCCCAAAAGAGCCGGAGAAGGTTTCCGTTTCCCCGGAGCCGGAAAAAAAGACGGAACCGGAGGTAAAGAACCCACAGGTTTCTGTCTATAACTTCGCTGAAATTATGAAGGAAAAGAAAGTCGAGGAACGGGCGGCAGCTCCCAGTGGGGAAAAGCCTGTCCCGGCAAAAACGGAAAAACCGGAAAAGCAGCCGGAGGCTCCGAAGAAAGCGGAGGAAAAACCCAAAGAGCCGGAACAGCCGAAGCGCCGGGGCCGTCCCCCGAAGGCAGATAAGGACAAGGACGCAGCCCCGAAGCCCAAAGCTCCCGCACAGAAACCGGAAAAGGCGGTCAAAAAGGAACCGGAGAAAACGGCTCCAACGGTGCAGACCGCTCCCACTCCGAAGGAACCCGAAAAGCCGAAGGATGCACCACGCCGGGGCAAGGAGCAGATCGTCTATATCAAGCTGAACGAGCTCCACGCCTTCAAGAACCATCCCTTTGAGGTTCGGGATGATGAAGAAATGCGGGCTATGGTGTCCAGCGTTAAGGACAAGGGCGTGACCCAGCCCGCTATTGTCCGTCCCCGTGAGGATGGCGGCTATGAGATCGTGTCCGGCCACCGCCGCCAGAAAGCCAGCGAGCTTGCCGGGTATGCGGATATGCCCTGTATCGTCCGAAACCTGACAGACGATGAAGCCATCACACAGATGGTCGAGGACAATCTCAACCAGCGTGAAGAAATCCTACCCAGTGAGCGGGCCAAAGCCTTGAAAATGCAGCTTGAGGCTATCAAGCACCAGGGCTCCCGCACTTCGGGCCAGATTGACCCGAAGGACGCAGGAAAACGCTCCAACGAAATTGTGGCCGAGCGCAATAAGATGGCGGTCAAGCAGGTGCAGCGGTATATCCGGCTCAATGAGCTGGTTCCCGACCTGATGAAGCTGATGGATGAAAAAAAGCTGGGCTTTACTACGGCGGTGGAGCTTTCCTATATCGGCAAGAAGAACCAGAACTATATCGCCGTCGCCATTGACAGCCAGCAGTCCTCGCCTTCACAGGCGCAGGCAAAGCGTATGCGTGAGCTGGACGAAAAGAAGCTGCTCAACGGGGATGTGATCGACGGCATTATGATGGAGGACAAAAAGGAGGTAGACAAAGTGATTTTGACAGGTGCGGAACTGAGCAAGTATTTCGGCAAGGAAACTACGCCGAGGGAAATGAAGGACCAGATCATCAAGCTGCTGGACGACTGGAAGGGTCAGCAGAAGGAACACGAAAAGCCGGAGAAGAAAACCGAACAGGAAAAATAAGCCCAAACTTCGGGTCAGCATGGCCCGAGGATTGCGGGGCTCTGCCCCGCGCCCCGAAGCTCTGGAGATATAAATGATTCCCCGTCGCCAGTTATTCCGTAGCATAGCCGGGAAAATCAGTCAAGGGCAGCGCCGCCGCAGGCGGTGCCAGAGGCACCCTTGACGGATTTCTCCCGGTTATGCTTTTTCCCGGTCAAGCGACGGGGATATAAATTCTCCAGAGCCGTTCCCCTTCCCGGGGGAAGGGGCGGAGGGGTTGGGCGAACTCTTGCTTTTCCCTAAACCAAAACAGAAATGGAGGCTCAACCAATGAAACGACCTTTAGCGTACCTGACCGCCGCATGGAGCGGCGAGCCGGATGTTGATATGGAACTGGCGGCCCACTACTGCCGTCTTGCTTATGAGGCGGGCTTTTCCCCGATATGCCCGCTCTTGTATCTGCCGCTGTTTTTGAATGACAGCGTTCCCGAGGAACACAAGGCCGGGATTGATATGCGCCGGGATATGCTGCGGCGCTCCCACACCTGATCGTCTGCGGCAGCGTTGTGGACGAGGATGTGAAAAACGATATTGCAGTTGCCGGACGGCTGGGCATTGCGGCGACCACGCTGGAAGGGGTGCTTGCCGTGAAGGGACACGGCACCCCGGGCCATGCCGGACATTAAGCTGGGGAGCCTTTTTGACGGGATCGGCGTGTTCCCTCTGGCTGCTTCCCGGTGCGGTATCCGTCCGGTATGGGCCAGCGAGATTGAGAAAGCGCCCATCTCCATAACCAAAAGGCACTTTCCCGATATGGCGCATTTGGGAGACATTACAAAGGTGGACGGCGGGAAAATCCCGCCGGTCCATGTGATAACCTTCGGCTCTCCCTGTCAGAACCTTTCTCTGATCGGCAACCGCTCCGGCCTTGCCGGGGCAAAATCAAGCCTGTTCTATCAGGCGTTTCGTATCATACAGGAAATGAGGGATGCTACTGATAACCTATATCCAGCTATCGCTGTTTGGGAACGTCATGGGAGCGTTTTCTACAAATGACCGGATGGACTTTAGAGCCGTCCTATCCGCCTTCTCGGACACCGAAGTTCCAATGCCTCCTTCGGGAAGATGGGGAAACGCCGGAATGGTGCGAGGGGGAACGCCTGATGTGTGCTGGCGGCTCATGGACGCCCAGTATTGGGCAGGCTCCCGAAGGCTGGCACGAAGGCAGCGGATTTTCGTCGTGGCGGATTTTGGAGGCAGACGTGCCGCAGACATACTATTTAAGCCCCGTCCAATGCTCCCACTTCCTCCGCCTTGCGGAGAGGGCGGGCGGGCCGCCGCCGAAGGAGATCGAACAGCTTCTTTTGAAACAGGGCGGCAGATACCAATCATCCACCCCTTTCAGTGCTTCCGTATGCGGGGAGCGGCAAAAAGGCAGGAAGAAACGGCCTTCCGAAACAGCTTCGGATTACCAACTGACCCTTTTCCCACTCTTTTAGCCAGTGATGTAACGCCCTTTGCCTTCTGGTATGAGGGCGACCCGGAGGGCGGCTGTATCCGTTTTCTGACGGAAACAGAAAGTGAACGGCTGATGGGGCTGCCGGAGGGCTGGACAAAGTACGGGGCGGACGGCGTGGAGATCCGGCCTCTGCAACGCTACAAGGCGCTGGGGAACGCGATTGCCCTCCCTTGCGCCGATTACATTATGGCCGGGATTTATGAGGTGCTGGCTGACCGGGCCGGAAAGGAGGAATGAGCCCATGTTTGAAGCCTATATAACCAACACCGCCCTGTACCCCTTGATGGGGATCGAGGTAGGGACAACGGTACATTTCCCCATGACGACACAGGAGTTGCAGGCCGCCCTTGCCAAAATCGGGATAGACGGGAAGCGGTACAGCGAAGTGTTCTTTACCAGCTTTGACAGTGATGTGCTGGGGCTCTACGATTATCTCTACGAATGTGAGAACATCGACGAGCTGAACGAGCTGGGCCACGCCCTGCTGGAAGTACGGGATAAGGGCGGACTGGAAACCTTTGAAGCCGCTCTTGTCTTGGGAAACCACACAAGGAGCGTGAAGGATTTGATAAACCTGACGCAGAACCTTGACCTTTACCGCTTTTACCCGGATATTTCCGATGATGAAGGGCTGGGCCGTCTTTACGCCGACGAGCTTGGGACTATCGACATACCGGAGCACATTCAGAACTACTTCGATTATGAGGCATACGGGCGGGATGTGCGTATCAACGAGGGCGGCGTATTCGCTCCAGGTGGGTATGTGTCGGCAGTCCCGGAGGGCTTCAAGGAGTATTACCACGGGCCGCAGGACATTCCGCCGGAACACCGGATATTTGCCTATCCTGAAAAGGCCGAGCCTGTCCACTCCATTCTCGCTACACTCAAACGGTTTCAAGAAGCCCCACCCGCTCCGAAAAAGGACAAGGCGGGGCCTTCCCATGAAGAACGGTAAGACTTCGGGCCAGCATGGCCCGAAGCATAAAGGAGGTGCATACCATCAACTATTACCCTATCAATGAAGGAGCCGCCCGCCGGGCAAAGGAAATGAACAGCTTTTCCGACTACAAGGAAGGGAGCGCAACGGCGGAATACCGGGCAATGGTGGACAAGGCCGCCGCCATAGCGGAACAGCAGAAATCCCGGGTGGACCCCATGTACCATGAGAAGATCGACCATCTGTTAGACACCTACGCCCGCAAGCTGGCCGAAAACATGAACCAGGGCTTTGCCATTGACGCAAGGGTTCCCTCTGTGATGATCGCCGGACCTGCCAATTTCCCGGTGGGAAAGAAGGAAAAACAGAACCGGGCCCGGGACAGCAACATGGAGGAATGGCGGTATATTCAAGGGCTGCTGGATAAGATACGCAGCACCGGCATGGGCGGGATCAGCGCCGATGACCCGGCAGCGATTGAAAAGCTCCAGAAGAAGCTGGACGGGCTGGAACGCTCCCAGCTCATTATGAAGGAGGTCAACGCCTATTACCGCAAGCATGGCAAGCTGGACGGCTGTGCGCTGCTGTCGCCGGACCAGATCGAAAAGCTGAAAGCAAGCATGGCGGCAAACTGGCGGAGCGACCCGAGGCCCTTTGAAAGCTACCAGCTTACCAACAACAATGCGGAGATCCGCCGGGTAAAGACGCGTATCGAACAGCTCTCCAAACAGGCGCAGCGGGAGTTTTCCGGCTGGGAGTTCGACGGGGGCCGTGTGGAGATGAACCGGGAGGACAACCGCTTGCAGGTATTCTTTGATGGAAAGCCTGACGCGGACACCCGGGCCGAGTTGAAAAGCAGCGGTTTCCGCTGGGCTCCCAGTGTAGGCGCATGGCAGAGGCAGCTCACGGACAACGCCATCCGGGCGGCTGACCGTCTGGAATGTATCAAGCCGCTGTCCGGCGAAAAGCCCTCCCAGCTTCAAAAGAAGCCCTCTATCTTGCAGACCATGCGGGAACAGGGCGAAAAAATCCAGACGGAGCCGGAAAAGAAAGCTCCGTCCGGCAGAGATGCCGAGCGGTAAGCCTCGGGCCACATTGGCCCGAGGTTTTCTGTTTCCCGAGATTGTACGGGGGCCTCCCGGATAGCGGGAACCCCGACGGAAAGGAGGTTTTATGCAGGAAGAAGTAAACCAAAAAACGGTTGCCCTTTCGATCAGGACAACGAAGCTCACGGGAAAAGTGCTGGCTGCCGCTCTTGGGAAGGTGGCGCGGGCGGTGCAAAAGCACCACCGGAAGGCGCTGACCCCGCAGGGACGCCAGAGCGTGAAGAAGCTGATGAACCACTACGGCGGTAAAAACGCCATGCAGTATGTGGGCGCGCCGAAGGATTTTGACCGGATCGCGAAGGAGTTCCATGTGGACTACGCTTTCCATAAAGTGAGCCCCGGCCATTACCTGCTGTTCTTCAAAGCCAATCAGGCGGACGCCATCACAGCGGCCTTCCAGAAGTACAGTGCAAAGGTGCTGAATAAAGAGCAGGACAAGGCTTCCATCCTCGGCCAGCTTCGGAAATTCACGGAGCAGATCAGGACACAGGCAAAGGAAAAGCAGCGGACCAGAGAGGCGGTGAAGGACGGACGTTGAGTGACAAGATCAGAAAATATGTGCTCCCAAACCTGCCGTACCTCTTTGTGTTCTGGTTTTTCTCCAAAATCGGGACGGCCTACCGGATCGCCCCCGGCACAGACTTCGGGACAAAGCTCATGGGGATGCTTGATACCTTCCCCAAAGCCTTTGAAACCTACTGGCCGGGGCTGGGAGGTATTGACCTGCTGGTGGGCCTTGCCGGTGCGGCTGGGATGTATCTGCTGATACAGTCAAAGATCAGGCAGGCGAAAAAATTCCGGCGGGATGCGGAGTACGGCACCGCCCGCTTTGGAACAAAGGAAGATATAAAGCCATTTGTTGACCCTAAATTTCAGAACAATGTCATTCTGACCGGGACGGAGTTCCTTACCATGAACACCCGTCCGAAGATACCCGCCAATGCCCGGAACCTAAACGCCTGTGTCATCGGATCGTCCGGTTCGGGAAAGACAAGGTTCTGGTTGACCCCGCAGCTCCTTCAAGCCCATTCCTCGTATGTGGTGGTAGACCCGAAGGGCGGCACTCTCGACCAGTGCGGGCGGTTTCTGCAACGGGAGAAATACAGGGTGCGGGTGTTCAACAGTATCGACTTTTCAAAATCCATGCACTACAATCCGCTGGCCTATATCAAGACAGAAAGCGATGTTTTGAAATTTGTTACCGCCCTGATTGCCAACACCAAAGGCGACGGCAAGGAGAGCGACGAGTTCTGGACCAAAGCCGAAACCCTCTTGTACTGCGCCCTTGTGGCCTACATCGTGTTTGAGGGGCCGGAGGAAGAACGCAACATGAATACGCTGGTGGAAATGATAAACAGCATGGAAGTCCGGGAGGATGACGAAACCTTCAAAAACGCGGTGGACTATATGTTTGACGGGCTGGAACGCCGCAGCCCCCAGCACTTCGCCGTGAGGCAGTATAAGAAATACAAGCTCGCCAGCGGTGATATATGCTCTAAGTGACTTCTTAATCATGATTTTGTCATGGTTAGTGAAGCAATCACTTAGAGCATTTTTGTTTCAGGAGGTACAGCCATGAGAAATGAAAAAATCACCCCACTGTACGAGCGCCTGAGCCGGGACGATGAGCTACAGGGCGAGAGCAACTCCATATCCAACCAAAAACAGATGTTAGAGGATTTTGCCCGCCGGAATGGGCTGCCCAACCCTACGCACTTTACCGATGATGGTATCTCAGGCACCCGTTTTGACCGCCCCGGATTTTTGGCGATGATGGAGGAAGTGGAGGCAGGGCGTGTAGAGGCAATCGTCATCAAGGACATGAGCCGGTTAGGCGTGACTATCTGAAAGTCGGCCAGGTCATGGAGATTTTGCGGCAGCGCGGCGTCCGGTTAATTGCCATCAATGACGGTGTGGACAGTCTGAAAGGCGACGATGATTTTACGCCCTTCCGCAATATCATGAATGAGTTTTACGCCCGCGACACCAGCCGGAAAATCCGCTCTGTGTTTAAGTCAAAAGGCATGAGTGGCAAGCACCTGACCGGCACGGTGATTTACGGCTACTTGTGGGATGAAAAGCGGGAGCATTGGTTGGTAGATGAGGAAGCTTCCGAAGTGGTACGCCGTATCTTCTCCCTCACGCTGGAGGGATATGGGCCTTATCAGATCGCCTGCAAATTATCCATAGACCGGATTGAAATTCCTGTCGTACACCTTGCCCGCTTCAACGAGGGTGTGAACCGTTCAAAGCCGGTCAAAGACCCCTATGGATGGGGATCATCTACCATCGTGAACATTTTGAAAAAACGAGAGTATTTAGGGCATACCATCAATTTCAAGACCCGCAAGCACTTTAAGGACAAGAAAAGCCACTATGTTTCTGAGGACGAATGGACGATCTTTGAGAATACCCATGAAGCCATTATCGACCAGCAGACCTTTGATTTGGCGCAGAAAATCCGCAGCAATGTACGGCGTTATCCAAACGGCTGGGGCGAAGCGGCTCCCCTCACAGGCTTGCTCTATTGTGCCGATTGCGGCGGCAAGATGTATGTCCACCGCACCAACAATGGCAGGCGGATTTCTCAATATACCTGTTCCAATTATACCAAAGTTCCGTGTGGGACACTATGCCCTACACAACACCGTATCAATGAGAGTGCTGTCCTGACATTGGTTTCCGACACGCTCCGGGCTATCGCTGAATATTCGAGAAATGACCGGACGGAATTTATTCACACTGTTCAGGAGACGCAGGTTGCTCAACAGAGTGCCGATATAGCGAAAAAGCGCAGGCGTCTGGCTGCTGCCCAAGAGAGCCGGAGAACTGGAAAAACTGATTTGCAAAATCTATGAGGACAATGCCCTCGGCAAGCTGCCGGATGCACGATATAGGGCGCTTGATGCACAGTATGCCAAAGAGCAGGACGCACTTGAGATTGAAATTGCGGAGCTGGAAAAGGCTGTTACCGGCTATGAGCAGAGCCAGAAATCCGCAGAGAAATTTATAGCCCTAATTGATAAGTACGAGAATTTTGACACTCTGACAAACACCATGCTCAACGAGTTTGTAGAGAAAATCCTTGTCCACGAACGCGCCCGAAAAGGCAGTCAGGACACCACGCAGGAAATTGAAATCTACTTCAATTTTTTAGGACGCTATATCCCACCATCCTTACAGCCGGTTCCTTTAACCCCGGAGGAACAGGAAGAACTGCGGAAAAAAGAAGAACGCAAGGACAGGCTTCATCAGAATTATTTGAAGCGGAAAGCCAGCGGCGCACAGAAACGGTATGAGGACAAAATCAAGGCGAAGAAAAAAGCGGAAATGGACGCTAAGAAAGCCATGATCCGGGCTGAGGATATGAAAAAAGGTGTTTTTTCTACTATCGGGCAGCTACCAAAAGAAGAACCGCGCAAAGGCAGCATAGCAGCCAGCGCAGCAGTCTAATCATCACGGAGCAAAGGAGCATGAATATGAGTAAGTTGACTTACATTCGTTGTGGAGATTATGATATACCCAACCTAAAACTTTCTGAACAGCCGGAAACTTCTATCGGCAAGTACGGCAGAATGCGAAAATCCTACCTAAAGGAACATCGCCCCATTCTCTACAACCAACTGCTGATGAGCGAGAAGCTGTATCCGCACCTGATAGAGATTGACCGGACAGCGCAGGAGCGTGTGGACACCATGTTGCCTCACATGATGGAGACTGCGGGTGTCACGGAAGAACTGAAAGCCTGTGATCCTATGCGTTGGGTGGGGCTGATGAACACATTAACGGCACAGATTGAGGAAATTTTAATCAGGGAACTGATTTGCAGCTGAATGGGAGGTGCGGGAAATGCTGACCTTTGAAAAGGTTTTGAAAGTGTTTCAGGCATATCTGGAGGATGACCCTCTGTATGAGGTGGTTCAGACCAGTCATGGTTATACATTGATGGCATGGGAACCCCACCGGAATGACTGGTACAGCGCTGAAATACAGAAAACCCCGGAGGATTTACGGAACGCTTTGTTGGGTACATACGCCAACTTTCTGGAAGATAAGATTACTGGAAATGACCGTGACCTGACTGTGACAGAAACCGGAGAAATCCAGCAGAGGTGTCGGGAACTTTTGGAAAAGTGCCGGGAACCTTGATATAGAAACGCCAGAAGGAGGCCGCGATTATGCGTCCTCCTTCTGCTTCGCAGTCTGTTCCATTTTGAGCGCCCCGTCTATGGCACCTTCGATAATCGGCAGGTATTCTTCAGGGCAGAGTTTCAGCTTGTGGCTGACCCGCTGCCGCTGTTCGCTTTCTTCCCGCATGATCTCCGGGTTAAAATACCGTTCCACGGGAAGTCCGCAGACCTTAATCAACTGGATCATCACAGGCAGGCTCGGAATCGCACCTTGATTCTCAATGTTGGCAAGATACCGCCATTCAATCCCAACCATTTCTGCCAATGTTTTTCGTGCCAGACGCTTTGCCTCTCGTGCAGCTTTGACATCTGCGCCGAAGGTTTCAAAACCGGGACAATCTTCAACTTTCGCCATATAACATCACCCAGTTACATTGTATAATTCATACTTTGCCCGTGGAATGTTGCTATATGCAGGTTGGTTGAAGTTTATAATTCATATATTACATCTTATATTTTTCAAGAACAGGAATTACAATAGAAGGGAAATGAAAAAAGTAAAAGAAAAATTTCTAAAGTTAAATCCTTTTGGGTTACTCAGTTGTATATTAAGTGTAAGGCGTTTTACACATGGAAGGCGGTGACACGGTATCGAAGATTTCATACTAATTAAAAAAATCCAGTCGGGTGACACAGATGCATTTGAGATAATTGTCCGAAAATATTATCAGTCAATTTATCTATTTTGTTGTCGGCGATTGAACGGCAATCCAGATACCGCCGCAGATATTACACAAGATGTTTTCTTGAAATTGTTGGAGAATATTCAATCAGTACGAAAGATCGGGAAATTTCAAAACTACCTGCTAACGATTGCTGTTAATACCTGTAACAATTATACTAAGAAAGCAAAACCCCTGTATATGGATTTAGAAACTCTTGAAGATATAGAAGATACTGATAATGCCTTTGAAAAAATTGAGCTTAACGAACTTAAAGCGCAAATTCAATATGCAATCAACACATTACCGGACTATCAAAAAGAGGTCATCATTTTACGATTTTATTATGATTTGAAAATCCGAGAGATTGCAACCATTACAAAAGCTAGTGTTTCTACTGTAAAATCTAGGCTCCAACAGGGGATTAAAAAACTGGAACGATATTTGGCTGATTTTAGAGGAGGCGATAATGTATGACCCAAAAACAAAATGGTGTATTAGAATGGTTGCAGAGTTGTGAAACGCCTGCTCCATCTGAACCTAAAATTAAAGCAGTAATCGTAGCTGGAAAAAGTTACATGAATAGTTCTGAATTCAATAAAAATTCAATGCGAGATATTATATTGAACCAACTTCAATTTCTGCCGCTTTCTTTCTGGATTGTTCAAATAATACTCACTATATGTGCAGTATTATTAGCATGTATCCTGGGCCAATGGAGGGTTCCATTTTATTATCCATTGACAATCCTTGCAGTTATGGTTCCATTCCTTGCGTTATTAGGTGCAATAGAAATATCTAAAAGCAACATCTATGGTATGTGGGAAATTGAACAGTCTAGTAGAACAACGCTGGTAAAAATTGTAGCAGGTCGTATGCTGATTATTGGAGTAATCAACCTTTTCCTAATAACAGTCATTTTAATTTCAATGGCATATATTTACCAGAAATCAATGATTGAAATGGTGTTGTATGGTTTGATTCCATTTAATATTTCTTGCACTTGTTATCTTTTTATATGTGCGAAAAGCAGGACAAACGATAGCTTGTATCATTTAATCGCTTGTATGATTTTTCTTTCTGGAACATTTTCTCTTGTACTCCATCAGCGATTTATATTTGAAGCGTCTATGTTCTGGGGATGGATTGGATTTTATGTGTTATCTATTATCCTATTAGGGAAAACACTTCAACTGTACTTGAAAAAAGAAAAAATGATTGGAGAATTGATATGGAACTTACAATAAATGATCTTTCAAAAGAATATGGAAGAAAAAAGCTGTAAATCATTTCAGCGTAAAATTAACAAATGGTGTTTATGGTCTACTCGGGGCAAATGGTGCGGGCAAGACAACTTTGATGCGAATGATTTGCGATGTCCAAACTGAAACGAAAGGAGCCATTTTTTTTAACGGGAAAAACATTCATGATTTGGGCGAGAAATATCGTAATATCTTAGGCTACCTGCCACAAAATTTTGGCTATTATCCTAACTTTACAGCGTATAAATTTTTGATGTATATCTCTGCAATAAAGGGGCTGCCACCTAAAAAAAGCCCATAATCGCACAATGGAGCTGTTGCAGGTTGTTGATCTGCTCACACAGAAAAACGAAAAAATCAAAACTTTTTCCGGCGGTATGAAACAACGCTTGGGAATTGCTCAAGCATTATTAAACGATCCCCGTATTTTGATTTTGGATGAACCTACAGCTGGACTTGACCCGAAAGAGCGGGTGCGGTTTAGGAATCTGATTAGTTCTTTGGCAGAAAATAGAATTGTAATTTTGTCCACTCACATTGTTTCTGATGTTGAATATATCGCAAATGAGATTCTGATTATGAAAAATGGCGAGTTAATTCAACATGGTTCTCCAGAAAAACTTTTGAAGCCGATTGAAAAATGTGTTTGGGAATGTGATGTATCTCGAAAAGAGGCCGAAGAATTAGAATTGAACTATGTAACAGCAAATCTGAAACATAATAATGGTGCAGAACGGCTGAGGATTATTTCTCAAGAAGCACCATGCAGAACCGCTTGGAATGTTGATCCAACATTGGAAGATTTGTATTTATACTATTTTGCGGAGGTATCCGAGCATGAATGAAATGATAAAAGCAGAACGAAATAAAATATGTTCGAGAAAGCAAACACGAATGTTGTTTTTAGCTGGTGTGGTTCTTATCGTTGCCTATTTTTTCTTTTTTCAATTTAATTATCAAAATGTTTTCTATGATTATGACCTTGAAAAAATGGCATTAGCAAGCGGTTTTACAGCCATTGAACAACGGAAGGAAGTAGCAGAAATATTTGAAGGAAAACTCTCTCAAAATACATTACTTACTATGCAAGAAATCGACCAAGCAAAACAAGCAACTGTTGGACAAGATGAAAATTCTGCTTTTTCTGCTGTTCATGTTTATCGTGACCAAGCGGCGATTCTGGAATATTTGACAAATTCTGATGGTAGTTTTAAGTCACTCGAAACAGCATATCCAAATAGTCCAACTGTGACTTTAGGATATTGCGATGGCTGGGATAAGCTATTATCTGGAATGGGGAGCATCTTGTCCATAATGATATGTTTAATTGTTGTAATCACTCTATCTCCTGTTTTCTCAGAAGAGTATGCACTTCATACAGATAGCATTATTTATTCGGCTCGGTATGGCCGAACCAAACTCACAACTTCAAAAATTATAGCGGCCTTGGAAGTTGTAATTGGCACATACCTCTTGTATTTACTGCTAAATTTAGTTCTGTATGGCTGTACCTATGGGTTACAGGGGTGGAATGTAAGCATTCAATCTTCATTACATTATGCTTCTTCAATATATAATTTGACCTTTTTGCAAATGTTCTTTATCTCTGTAATATTGAATATTTTTGGGATTGTAGCCTTGACAACTATTACATTGTTTTTAAGTGCTCAAATGAGTTCTCCTGTTATAGCGCTTATTACTTCTTGCGTCATCTGCTTCTTGCCGGTTGTGTTTGATTTTAATGATAGCCTTCCTGTTTTACAAAAAATGCAGGAAATTTGCCCGATTTTTATGCTTCATACAAACGGTATATTTTCTGATATGAAAACATATTTCGGTATGAGCCAGCCGGTCTTTATGATCATCCTTAATGTTGGATTGATATTCGTATTTTATAGACTAACAAAAAATATATCAAAGAAACATCAAGTTACGGGGTAATTTTGATGAAAGAGACAAGTTGGGTTAGTTGTCCTATATGCCATAATAAAACCCGAATAAAAATACGAATTGACACGGAATTAAGGAATTTCCCCTTGTTCTGTCCAAAATGTAAACAGGAAACGCTCATTCATGTAAAGCAACTGAATATATCCGTTATTAGAGAGCCAGACGCATAGACGCAGAGCCGATAACACGCAGGCTAACATGACTGCTGTTATCGGCTTTTCATATTCTTTTAAACCTGCCCCGCCTAATGGGGAAAGAAAAAAACCGTAGCTGGGCAGGTTGATTTTGTGCGCTTACTCTAGATACCCTGGCGGCGGTTTTGAGAAATCAGAGCCGCCGTTTCTTTTCGTCTACGCTAAACCAACGACGACCTAACACCGTGTAAATCCACGGCGGCACATAGGAGGATTGCCGCCGTGTCTATTTTTGCCTTTTTTCACAGTCCCCATGACCTGCACCAGCTAAAAAAAGCCTGTTCCCAGCAGCGGAGCAATGCGGTCAGAAGTATGCACTATACCATGTAACTAAACAGCAAAATATACTCTATTACGCTCGTATGGCTTTATGCCGTCCGGGCGCTTTTTTGTCTCTATGGAGCCGGAACATCGGGTCAGCATGGCCCGAACTTTATCCCCGGTGCCGTTCTCCGCCGCCCCATTCAGATTTTCCCGAAAAAATCTGAATGGAGGAAAGGCAGATGGAAGTTACCATCAATTATAACGGACAAGCTGTGGCCGTGGAGGTCACGCTGGAAGTCTATGAATTTCTTGACCGGGCCGATCACAAAACGGAGAACCTGTTCCATGAACAGCGGCGGCATTGGGATGGCCGGGAGTTTGACGAGTACATCATTACCACCGAGGGTGTAGGAGCCTACGGCGAAACGCCGGAAGAATACCTTTGCCGCAAGGAAACACTGCATGAGCTGATGGCTGTTCTGGACACCTGTACCGAGGCCCAGCGCCGCCGGTTCCTGCTCTATGCGCTTGACGGGCTGAGCCTTGCAGAGATCGGTGTGCTGTGCGGCTGCTCCAAAGTGGCTGTGTATCAAAGTGTGGAGGCGGTCAGAAAAAAATTTATAAATTTCTTTGGGAACAGGCTTAACAAATGACCTGTTTTCTGGCTACCAAGTGAAAGGGATCATTTCCCTTATCTCAGCGAGGGGCGGACAGCGGACGAGCTGCCCGCCTCTCCAATTTTCAGGAGGTAAGCCTATTGGCAGTCTGCTCAGCCTGTGGTTCCAGACCCTTGTGGTGGGCCTGACCATGAACATCTTGTCCATCTGCATCTTCCTTTGTGACCTACGGCCGCATGATTGAGATTTACGTTGTGACCGCACTGGGGCCTATCCCGCTGGCGAACCATGGGCAGCAACGAGTGGCGCAGCACCGGGCAGAACTACTTGAAGTCTTTGCTGGCGCTGGGTTTCCAAGCGTTCCTGATTATGATTGTCGTTGGCATCTATGCGGTGCTGATACGCAACATTTCGGGCGCAGCGGACATTGCCGGGGCTATCTGGGGCTGCATGGGTTACACCGTGCTACTCTGTTTCTGTCTGTTCAAGACCGGCAGCATCAGCAAGTCCGTATTCGGTGCCCATTGAGAAAGGAGCGTTTGAATGGCGTATGTGACCGTTCCCAAAGATTTGACCCATGTAAAATCCAAAGTCTTATTCGGGCTGACCAAGCGGCAGCTGGTCTGCTTCGGCGGCGCGCTCCTCACGGGCGGACCGCTTTATTTTTTGGCCCGGGACTATCTTTCCAACAGTGCAGCGGCCCTGCTGATGATTTTTGCCATGCTGCCGGGGCTGCTGTTCGCTCTGTTCGAGCGGCACGGCCAGCCCCTTGAAGTGGTGATTCAGCAAATGATTCAGTGCTGTTTCCTGCGCCCCAAGGAAAGGCCGTATCAGACCAACAACGCTTACGCCGCCCTTGTGCGGCAATACCAAATGGAACAGGAGGTAAAGGCCATTGTCCAGAAAAACGATGCCCCGCGAAACCGAAAAGCCCAAAAAGCTCACCCGCGCCCAGAAAAAAGAAATTGATGCCGTTATCCGCAAGTACAAGGGTGACGGCAAGCCCCGCACGGCGCAGGCCACCATCCCGTATGAGGCCATCTACCCGGACGGTGTGTGCCGCATTGACCGACGCACATTCTCCAAGTGCATTGCCTTTGAGGACATCAGCTATCAGCTGGCCCAGCCGGAAACGAGAACCGCCATCTTTGAACATCTGTGCGACCTCTACAACTATGTGGATGCTTCCATCCATGTGCAGCTTTCGTTTTTGAATCGCAAGGTTGACCCGGTGCAATACGCAAAAAGTTTTGAGATCGCACCGCAGGGGGATGATTTTGACGACATCCGCGCCGAGTACACCGCCATCCTGCAAAAGCAGCTTGCCAGCGGCAACAACGGCATCGTCAAAACCAAGTATCTGACGTTCACCATCGAGGCTGACAGTCTGAAAACCGCGCGGGCCCGTCTGACCCGCATTGGTCTTGACCTGCTGGGCTACTTCAAGACCATGGGCTGCGTGGCGCACGTTATGGACGGGCAGGAGCGTTTGGAAGTTCTGCACGGCATCTTCCACCCGGACGGGGAACCGTTCCGCTTTGACTGGGACTGGCTGGCGCCCTCCGGCCTGTCTACTAAGGATTTTGTGGCCCCGTCCTCCCTCTGCTTCGGCACGGCCAAGACTTTTGGTTTGGGCGGCAAATATGGAGCCGTGAGCTTTTTACAAATCCTTGCGCCGGAACTTTCGGACGAAATGCTGGCCGACTTTCTCAAAACGGAAAGCGGCATTCTCGTCAACCTCCATGTGCAGGCCATCGACCAGACCGAGGCCATCAAAACCATCAAGCGGAAGATAACAGACCTTGATGCCATGAAGATTCAGGAGCAGAAAAAGGCTGTCCGTTCCGGGTATGACATGGACATCCTCCCCAGCGACCTTGCCACTTACGGCGAGGATGCCAAAAAGCTGCTGAACAAATTGCAGACCCGGAACGAACGGCTTTTCATGCTGACCTTTCTTGTGCTGAATGTGGCCGACACCAAGCAAAAGCTGGGCAACGATGTGTTCCAAGCCGCAGGTGTGGCACAGAAGTATAACTGCTCGCTTGTCCGGCTGGACTACCAGCAGGAACAGGGCCTTGTGTCCAGCCTGCCGCTGGGCATCAACCAGATAAAGATTCAGCGCAGCCTTACCACCTCCAACGTGGCGGTGTTCGTGCCCTTTGTGACGCAGGAGCTTTTCCAGAGCGGCGCGGCCATGTACTACGGCATCAACGCAAAATCCCACAACATGATCATGCTGGACCGCAAGCAGGCCCGGTGTCCCAACGGCTTGAAGCTGGGCACTCCCGGCAGCGGCAAATCCATGAGCTGCAAGTCTGAAATCGTCAGTGTGTTTTTAACGACTGCTGACGATATTTTTATTTCAGACCCAGAGGCCGAGTATTATCCGCTGGTCAAGCGGCTGCATGGGCAGGTCATCAAACTTTCGCCTACCAGCAAGGACTATGTAAATCCTCTTGACATCAACCTGAATTACTCCGAAGATGACAGCCCGCTGGCCTTGAAGTCGGATTTTGTGCTGTCGTTCTGTGAACTGGTCATGGGCGGCAAAACGGGTCTGGAAGCGATTGAACGCACCGTGATAGACCGTGCCGTGAAAGCCATCTACCGCCCCTATCTGGCGAATCCCTGCCCGGAGAATATGCCGATTTTGTCTGACCTCCACCAAGCCCTGCTCGACCAGCACTTGCCGGAAGCGGACCGGGTAGCGCAGGCACTGGACTTGTATGTGTCCGGCTCGCTGAACGTGTTTAACCACAAAACGAATGTGGACATCCACAACCGGCTTGTGGCCTTTGACATCAAAGAGTTAGGAAAACAGTTAAAAAAATTGGGGATGCTCATTATCCAAGACCAGATATGGGGCCGCGTCACCCAGAACCGCAGCCAAGGCCGGGCCACATGGTATTTTGCAGACGAGTTCCACCTTTTGCTGAAAGAGGAACAGACCGCCGCGTACAGTGCCGAGATTTGGAAGCGCTTCCGCAAATGGGGCGGCGTGCCCACAGGTGCCACCCAAAATGTGAAGGACCTTCTTTCGTCCCCGGAGATCGAGAACATTCTGGAAAACAGCGACTTCATCACGCTACTGAATCAGGCATCCGGCGACCGCAAAATCCTTTCGGAACGGCTGAACCTCTCCGCAGACCAGCAGAAGTACATCGACAATTCGGAACCGGGTGAAGGACTGCTGATTTTTGAGAACGTGGTGTTGCCGTTCTCAAACCCCATCCCGAAAAACACCCAGCTTTACAAGATTATGACCACCCGGCTCAGCGAGGTGGTGGAGCTATGAGCCTAACGCATTTCAGCTTGTTTTCCGGCATAGGCGGCATCGACCTTGCCGCAGAAGCAGCGGGTTTCACTTCGGTCTGTCAATGCGAGTGGGCAGCCTTTCCCGCCGCTGTGCTGGCAAGCCACTGGCCGGAGGTGCCCCGTTTTCAGGACATCACCACCGTAACAAAGGAGGCTTTCTTTGAAAAAACAGGACTTCACACCGTCACCCTCATTTCAGGTGGCTTCCCGTGCCAGCCTTATCCCGAAAAAAACAAGAATCCCGAAGTCTAACCGGGAGCCCTTGCAGTGCAAGGATTTCTACAGAAAAACTTCGGGATAATATTTTGAAGATGACACCTGATATAATGTTGCTACGGATGAAAATCCGAATCAACATTGTGAGGTGTATTGATGTGAACAAAATTGGAATCACATTCCTTTCTGCGTGTGTATTAGATGCCTTAAGTGTGCGCGGACTCAAGGCTAAAACGGTACAGGGGAATTTGAGCGGTATGGGACTCGACGGATTGTGAAGCATTGCTTGGACAAGGGTAAAATACTATACTCCAAGGCAACGGTTCAAGATTTTGTCTGGCAGGAGCGCGCGAGGATGGAATCCGGAGCATTACCGCATTACCAGTGGGTCCTAACCCGGCGTGCTGCAGTTTATCTTGACCAAATGGCGGAGTGCGGTAAAATTCAGGACAAACCTATACGGTCTTGGGAGGCGGAACACAATCCATTATTTCAAAACGCACCAAGCAGTCCGAGCGATTCTATGAGGGTAATAGATGTTATCTACAGAACCAGAGATGCGGTCATGCAGTTGGAACTATCCGATAAAACAAAGAGCAATTATGTCTATTGCGGATTTGGCCCCATCTTGAACTTTTTTTGCTTCTCGCGGTGAGGAGTTCTACTCTCCAGAAACGCTTGCTCTTTTCGTAAAGGAAACAAAAAGAAAATTATGCGAATGGAACAATCCCAAAAAGCATCTTTTTTCAAACGATGCGCAAAGCTGCCCGCTGGATCGAGGAATACCTCTCGACCGGGCGGGTATCTCAGCGGAAGTTAAGAAAATATAATTTTGCCTGCGCTCCACCAGAGTTCGAGAATTTGCTTCTGCAATACCAGATGTACATGGACAACGAGAACTATCTGAAAGAAGGCACCCGCCAAGTTTATCTTTCGTCGGTACGGACATTTTTCCGTACTATGGGAATTTTGGGGATATACCGCTATGCTGAAATTACCCTGCCGGATGTCACCAGGTGTTTGGCAAAGATTTCAGAAACATTTCCTTGCGGTATATTTAATTTGACCGGAAATATGCGCTCATTTGCGCGATTCATGACTGAAACACATCCTGAGCTGCCCGACATCTCACCAGCGCTGGTATTCTCCGCAGCAAAGCGTCGGTGTGTTTATGTAGGATATTCTCACGAAGATGCCCGAAAGATTTTCTCTTCAATAAATCGCAGCAGTACAATCGGGATGCGAGATTATGCAATGATTATGCTTGCGTATACAACGGGCTTGCGCGGCTGTGATATTGTAAACCTGAAGTTCGACAGCATTGACTGGGATACCTGTGAACTGCGTCTGGTACAAGAAAAGACAAACCTCCCTATATCCTTACCGCTTGATACGAAAACAGGAAATGCGATTGCCAATTACATTCTCCATGCTCGGCCTAAGTGCAACTCCGAGTATGTGTTTTTGCGGGTACAACGCCCCTATACAAAGCTAGGACGTATGTGGACAGTAATTGCAAAATATGCACATACCGCGCTGGGAAAGGGCCGAAAGATGAATGGCCCACATGCTTTCCGGCGAGGGATGGGGAGGCAGCTGCTGGAAGCAGACATTCCCGCGCCCCTAATCTGTGATGTTCTGGGGCACACTTCGTCCATGTCTTTGCGCCAATATACCGCGTCATCCCTAGAAAAATTAAAAGTGTGCGCAGGTACTATTTCTGCAATTCCCATTGAACAGGAGGCCCTCCTGCTATGACGAGACAATCTTTGAAGAGCAGTTTTGGAGAACAGATTCGCGCCTTTGTAGGCTACAAGAACAGTCTTGGCTTTCTTTACGATGAAAGCAGCCGTATTCTATGGAAGTTTGACGATTTCTGTGTAGAAAGGTTTCCTGAAAAAGATTGTCTGGATTGTGAACTCGCACTTGCATGGCTGGAGAAACGAGATACGGAAAACACAGCAGGCCACCGAAATCGCATTATGGTCATACGGGAGTTTGCAAAGTACCTTCGGGCTGTTGGAACAGAAGCATATATGATTCCCATATCCATGACCAGCAAAGGCCCTAGGTATGTTCCACATATCTTCAATGAAGCGGAGATAAAAGCGTTCTTCCACGGTGCTGACAGCTTTCGGCCTCACGAGAAAGCTCCAGCCAGACATCTTGTTATCCCGGTATTTTACAGATTGCTGTATTGCTGCGGATTGCGGCCCGCAGAAGCGAGACTTCTCAAGAAGGAAAATGTGGACTTGGTTCGCGGTGCTGTCTACGTTGTGGAATCCAAAGGGCACAAGGACCGTGTCGTTGCGGTTGCAGATGATTTGCTTCAGATTATGAGAAGCTATTCCACCCTGATTTCAGAAATTTACCCGGACAGCGATTACTTTTTCCGAGATACGATGGGGAGGGGCCATATACGAAGCTTTGGACAGAAGAAATGTTTTGGAGATGCTTCAGTATGGCCGGAATTACTGAGTTTGAGGGGCCTAAACCTAGGGTTTACGATTTCAGACATACTTTTGCAACGGAATGTATCTGTCGTTGGATGCGAGAAGGCCGCGATATTGATGCAATGCTGCCGTTTCTCTCAGCTTATATGGGACATGCCCGCTTTGAGGATACGTTCTACTACGTCCACATGGTTCCAGATTTTTATGAACGTGTTGGAACAATAGACCGTACTGCATGGGAAAAGCTGATTCCGGAGGTGCATGATGAAGGTTAAGGATGCTCAGTTTTTTGCAGTTGTAAGTTCATTTCTGAATGTCTATCTGGTAAAGAACCGAAGCTGCAGTCCCAATACGGTGAAGTCTTACGAAGATGCTCTGAATCTGTTTTTTACTTTTCTGGAGACTACAGAATCTATCCCCAGACAGCGAGTAAGCTGGAACCACTTCACCCGCCAAAACATACAGGATTTCGTGGACTGGTTGGAGAAAGTTCGGAACTGCAGCAGACAAACGCAGCTGCAAAGGCTTGCTGCGATACGCTCTTTTGTGCGGTACGGCGGCATTGTAGATCTGCGCGTAATTGCAATACAGGCCGATGTAGAGAAAATTCGATACCGCAAACCGCCACCTGCTTTGGTGGGTTATCTTACGAAAGAAGGACTCTCTGCCTTTCTCTCACAGCCAAACTGCCAAAAACGCACAGGGTTCCGGAATATGGTGTTTCTGGTTTTAATGTACGATACAGCTGCACGGTGTCAGGAAATGCTGGATTTAAGAATACAAGATTTAGTGCTGCACAGGCCCTCGCCTTGTGTTTATCTCACAGGTAAGGGAAACAAAACGAGGGTTGTTCCTATCTTGCCGAAAACGGCGGAGCATCTTCGCAGTTACCTGAAAAAATTTCATCCGACAGACACCAGAAAGCGAGACGATTATGTGTTTTACGCTTATGGCGGCCCTCAAAAACCGATGTCTCCTGATACGGTTGCGGCATTTGCAAAGAAATACGGGGAGTCTGCACGGCACATCTGTACATCTATTCCGGAACGGGTACATCCTCATATGCTGCGGCATACACGGGCAATGCACCTGTACCAAGACGGTGTTCCTTTGGCTATGGTATCCGAATTCCTTGGCCATGCGCAGATTGAAACGACAAAAATTTATGCCCACGCTGATACAGAAATGAAACGGAAAGCCATTCAGCAAGCAGCGAACAAGCTAAACGACACAATTCCGGACGCGCTCTGGAATATGGATGACGAGGAGATGATGCTTAAATTAAGAGGAAAACAACAATACAAGTGAAAATATTATCCCGAAGTTTTTCTGTAGAAATCCTTGCACTGCAAGGGCTCCCGGTTAGACTTCGGGATTCTTGTTTTATTCGGGATAACTTTGATTATCCCGAATTTCGGAATAACCAGACGTTCTCCACCGCAGGGCGGCAGCGCGGCTTCCACGATGAACGCTACCTGTGGCCCGAAATGCTGCGGGTCATCCGGGAATTGCAGCCCCGTTGGGTGCTTGGAGAAAATGTTGCTGGCTTCCTCCGTATGGGGCTCGACAAAACGCTCATTGACTTGGAGCAGGCAGGTTACGATGTTCGGGTTTTCGTATTACCTGCTGCTGCCGTTGGCGCGTGGCACGAACGGAAACGGGTATTCATCATCGGCTCCGCTGCTGCCCACGCCCCTTGCCAGCGACACCGGGGATGTGGGCAAGGGGCTGGACATCCAGATTTCTGCGAATGGCAGCTACCGCAAGATGAACAAGGATGGCAAAGCATGGACGGCGCGGCTTTCCCATGTGGTCTACCGGATGACCCCCACCACGCTGGAAAAGCCCTACCTCAACCCGGACTGGGTGGAGTGGCTGATGGGTTTCCCGCGCAAATGGACGGACATTCCCTTTGGGCTAAAGAACCCGCCGACATCTCGCGTCTGACCGAAGAGGTGCCGAACCGCAGCAAGCGGATGAAAACACTGGGCAATGCAGTTTCGCCGCCGCAGGTGTTCCCGATTCTCAAATACATTGCGGACATTGAAACGGGCCGCTGTCCGATGGGAGGTGAAGAACCTTGAAAGAATTGCAGGCAAAAGCCAAAGTCACCCAGACTATGACCCGTGACGGTCTGGTGGCAGAAAATCAGGCGGACGGCACTGTGGAGAACGTTTCCAGCCGGGAGGCGGAACAGGATTATTCTACGGATTCCGAGGGCAAGACCGAAAAAATATTGGAACGCACCGAGGACGTAAAGGACAAGCACAAGGCAAAGAAAAAAGCCAAACAAGCTGCGGAAACCGCCGAAAGTGAAGATGGTCTGCACCGTTCCGCTGCCCGTTTGGAATTGACCGAGGACGAACGGGCAGACCCGGAGTTGCAGCCGTACATCCACAAGGCGGAAGCAAAGGCCGACAAGCTGGATGCGGCCCGCGCCGCTCTGCCGAAGAAGCGTGTCCCGGTCAAGGAAAAAGTTTACGATGCTGCCAGCGGCAAGGCAAAATCCACCCTGCGTTTTGAGCAGCAGGACAAAGGCCCTCCCAGCCTGAAACCAAACCCGGCCAGCCGCCCGCTATCAGAAGCGTTGCTGTTCGCTCACGGAAAAATCCATGAAGTCGAACACGAAAATGTGGGTGTGGAGGGTGGCCACAAGGGGTGAAGAACTGGTGGAGCATCAGACCGCCAAGGTCATCCGCAGCGGCATCCGGCACCACAAGATGAAGCCCTACAAGGCCGTGGAAAGGGCAGAGCGTCAGCTCATGTCTGCCAATGCAGAATACTTTTACCAGAAATCTTTGCGGGACAATCCGCAGATCGCGCAGTCCGCCAGCAACCCCATTTCCCGGATGTGGCAGAAACGGCGTATCAAACAGCAGTATGCCAAAGCTGCACGGCAGGCCGGACAAGCCGCCGCGCAGGGTGCGGCCACCACCGCAGAGAACGGTTTCCGGGTAACAAAGCTGGCGGCCGAGGGCGGCGAACGGGTAGCCGAATTTGCGGCCCGGAACTGGAAAACCATTCTGATCGTGGCGGTGTTCGGTCTGCTGGCTCTGCTCTTGATAACGGGTTTGCAGTCCTGCACCGTGATGGCGGGCACCGCTGGAACCGGCGTGACGGCATCTTCTTATTTTTCCAAGGACAAGGATATGCTGGGTGCAGAGAAGGCTTATGCCAAGCTGGAACAAAAGCTGCAACGGTATCTCGACACCTACGAGGCCACCCACAACTATGACGAGTATCATTTTTATCTGGATGAAATCGAGCATGACCCCTATGTGCTGATCTCGATTTTGTCCGCGCTGCATGACGGCGTGTTCACACTGGCCGAGGTGCAGGGCGAACTTGAAATGCTCTTTGAAAAGCAATACATCCTGACCGAGACCGTGACCATGCAGATACGTTACCGTACAAAAATGATGGTCATTATTGGCCCGTATGGTGTGCCGCAGGTTATCACCTACCAAGAACCGTATGAATACTACATCTGCACGGTCAAGCTGAAGAACAAAGATTTGTCCCACCTACCCGTGGAAGTGCTGACCGAAGAACAGCTCAGTGCCTATTCGCTCTATATGCGCACACTGGGCAACCGGCCGGATTTGTTCGGCAAAGCGCAATACCCCAATGCGTCTACCATCAAGCAGCCCACCTACTACGATATTCCCCCGGAAGCATTAAAGGATGATAGGTTTGCCGCCATGATGGAGGAAGCCACGAAGTACATCGGCTACCCGTATGTGGGGGCGGCAGTTCGCCCAGCACCAGCTTTGATTGCAGCGGCTACATTTCGTGGGTGCTGAATCACTCCGGCTGGAACGTGGGCCGCCAGACCGCACAGGGCCTTTACAACCTCTGTACTCCTGTTTCGACGGCGCAGGTCAAACCGGGCGACCTTGTGTTTTTCAAGGGAACCTACGATACCCCCGGCGTGAGCCATTGCGGTATCTATGTAGGCAATTCCATCATGCTGCACTGCGGCGACCCTATCTCTTACACAAACCTCAACTCAAAATATTGGCAGGAACATTTTTACAGCTATGGGCGTTTACCGTGACGCCAGAAAGGATTTTGTATGGCAAAAAGACTTTCCCGCATTGAGCGCGATATTGAACGGCTCAAAGAAAAAATCTCTGAATACCAGCAGCAGTTGAAAGAACTGGAAGCTGCAAAGACTGAACAGGAAAAACCTGCAGATCATTCAGCTGGTGCGCAGCATGAACATGAAGCCGGACGAGTTCGCGGCCTTCCTGCGCAGCGGTGCGTTGAATGCTGCACCCACCACCACCCCGTACCACAAACAGGAGGATGCCGCCGATGAAACCTGACAACTGGAACCGCTTCGCTGCCGGACTGCTGGCTATCCTGCTCTGCCTCTGTTCGTTCTCCATGCCTGTTTTGCAAGCGGCACTGACCCTGCCCCGGAACCTCTGCCAGAAATTGCCGAGGAAGAACCGACTACGGGCGGCATGGAGCCGGAGGGCGTGTCCATCACGCCCAAAAGGCAACGCAACACTGGTGGATGATTTTTACGGCGACAAGCAGCTTATCACCGTGACCACCAAGGCCGGGAATTATTTTTACATCCTGATTGACCGCGCCAACGAGGACAAGGAAACTTCTGTCCACTTTCTGAACCAAGTGGACGATGCCGACTTTGCTGGCTCTGCTGGATGAAGAACCGCAGACCGCCGAGGTCTGCACCTGCACCGTGAAATGTGAGGCCGGAAACGTCAACGAAAACTGCCCCTTGTGTGAAAAAGAGCCTGCGCAACTGCACGGCCCCGGAAGCGGTGAAAACCGATACCGAAACGCCGCAGGAAAAACCCAAGTCCAACATGGGCAGTCTGATAATCCTGCTGGTGCTGGCTTTGGCTGGCGGTGGCGCGGCACTCTATTATTTCAAGTTCCGCAAGCCCAAGGCCGATACCACCGGGCACGATGATCTGGACGAATACGATTTTGGCGAGGACGAGGATGCAGACGAGGAACCGGCTGAAATCGAGATTCATTCGGAGGACGGACAGGAGGACGAAACATGAGTTTTCAGCTGGTGATCGCCGAAAAACCCAGTGTGGCCCTCAGCATCGCCGCCGTGATCGGGGCCACTGAAAAGCAAAACGGCTATTGGCAGGGCGGTGGTTATTTGGTCAGCTGGTGCATCGGGCATCTGGTGTCCTTTGCCGAGGCGGGCCAGTACGATGAAAAAATACTGTAAGTGGAAGTATGAAGATTTGCCCATCCTGCCCCAGCCGTGGCAGTTCATAGTGCCGGGACGAGAAAAACAGCAGTTTGAAATCGTCCGCGCCCTGCTCAACCGCCCGGATGTGGACAGTGTGACCGCCGCGACCGATGCAGGCCGGGAGGGAGAACTGATTTTCCGTTTCGTCTACCAAATGGCCGGTTGCACGAAACCTGTGAAGCGGCTCTGGATTTCCAGCATGGAGGATGCTGCTATCCGGGAGGGCTTCGCAAACCTGCGCCCGGATTCGGACTACAATGCGCTATACCAATCGGCCCTCTGCCGCGCAAAGGCAGATTGGCTGGTGGGCATCAATGCAACGCGGCTGTTTTCGGTGCTGTATCACAAGACCCTGACGGTGGGCCGGGTGCAGACCCCGACACTGAAAAAATGCTGGTGGACCGGGATGCAAAAATCCAGCGCTTCCAGAAAGAAAAGTATTACACGGTCGGCATCCAGTCTGGCAGCCTGAAAGCGGGCAGCGGACGCATTGCTAGCATGGACGAGGCCGACACTTTGAGAAAAGCCTTTCTGTGCCGGGGCATCTGCTATCTGTTTTTCTGTCAAGCGGGAGAAAAAAAGACAGAACAGCCGCCCAAGCTCTACGACCTGACCGCGTTGCAGCGGGAAGCAAACCGTCTGTTCGGTTTTACCGCAAAACAGACCCTTGATTACGCCCAGCAGCTTTACGAAAAGAAACTGCTGACCTATCCGCGCACGGACAGCCAATATCTGACCGAGGACATGGGCCAGACAGCACAACATCTGGTGTCTGATCTGCTGGGGCTGCTGCCCTTTGCCCAAGGACTTGCGCTGACTGCGGAAGTAGGCCGGGTGCTGAACAGCAAAAAGGTATCGGACCACCACGCCATCCTTCCCACCGCTGAATTTGTAAAACAGGGCTTCGCTGGTCTTGCCGAAAGTGAATCCAGAACTACCACGAATACTACACTAAAGATGAAAATTGGAAGAATTTTGTTCTGCATAACAAAGGCCCGGAAGCATGGGAGCAGGACAAGGCAGAGCGTGAAAATGGTGCTGACCGAGTTTATCCCGTACCTCAAACAACATTGCAATCTTTCGGCCATGGAGCAGGCAGCCACCGCCGCTTTGCGGGAGGGACAGAACATTTCGCCGGAACAGGCTGCCTATTACAACACTGTTGTAACCTATGTGCAGGACTGCCGCCCGCTGCTCAACCAAGGCCAGTATGACTTACCGGAACCGCCCAAGCTGACCGGATTTGACCAGAGCTTGCAGGACTACAAGGCGCAGGTGCAGGCAGGCAGAGATCGCGCAGGGAAGCGGCTGCTGCCGGAATGACCGTAGAGGAATACGCAGCGGCAGGCTTTGAAGCACCGCAGCAGGACAGCTTTTCCATCTACCAGCTGCGCAATGAAGATTCTACCCGCGATTACCGTTTTGAGCCCCTACGACCGCCTGCAGGCTGCCGGTTTGACCGTGGACAAGGCCAACTATACGGAAGTATACGCCGCGCCGCTGACTGCTGGCACCACGTTGGAGGACATCTACCGCAAACATTCAATGTGGACTATCCGGCAGATTTCAAGGGACACTCACTGTCTGTTTCGGATGTGGTGGTGCTGCACCAGAATGGGCAGGACACCGCCCACTACTGCGACAGTGTGGGCTTCCAGCAGGTGCCGGAGTTCTTGCGGGAAAATCCGCTGCGCACCGCAGAACTTTCCACCGAACAAAACGAAAATATGATTGACGGCGTGCTGAACAATGCGCCCTCTCTGGGCGAATTGGAGGCCAAAGCAAAAGCCGGAGAACAAATTTCTCTGACGGACCTTGCCGCCGCAGTCAAGGCCGAGGAAAAGGCACCAAAAGCCAAGAAGTCCCGCACAGCCAAGCCGAAAAAGCCGTCCATCCGGGTACAGCTGGATGCCGCAAAAAGGAGCAGAGCAAGCAAACGCCGCCACGGGAAAAGACAAAAGAATTGGAGGTGTAAACTGTGCAGAAGTTTGAAAATATGGACGTGATTGCTGCACTAGAAGCCATTATGCACCAGAACACCGCATACTATCAGAGCGATTTTTCCTTTGACATCAAGATGCTGCGGGAGGCCGCCCGCCGCGACCAGCCGGAAGATAAGCTGCTGTTGTGGCTGTCCCGGCCTTCTGGAACATTCTGCTTCCGGGAACGGACGTGCTGCTCAAAGACACGCAAGCCTACAACACATGGAAATTCTGCGGCGAACAGACCCATGACAGGATTCTTGCCTATGCGGTGGAGTTGACCGGTGCGGCCAACGGAACCGTGCAAGGCAATCTGTATGAACTGGACTACCAGCAGCATTTCCAGCATATCCGGGATGCCGCTCTGCCCGTGGGCGCCAATCGCCTGATCTACGAAAGCGGGATGCGGGAGATTGGCCCGAAAGAGCATTTCGACAGCCTCCCGGATAAATATTTCGGGGGAGATCGTGCGGCATGAAATGCAGACCCGTGACCCGGAACTTCTGCAAACGGCCATCCGGCAGGAGCAGCGCAGTCGGGAATCTGCACAGCCCGGTGGATTTCAAAGAACACCTTGCGGCATTGCACACTGGGCTGATCGAGGCCGAGGCTCAGCGCATTGCAACCGATATGAAGCGGCTGGCTGCTCCCAACAGCCCAGACAAGAATCATTTTATGGTGGAGGTATCGCCTTATTTCACCAAGCTAGCATCCAGCCGGGACACGGACCAGCTGCTTGCCATGCTGCCGTACAAGTCCCTGCATCTGTCCAGCGTGAAAGACCGTTTCGGCATCTACGCGCTAGTTGACAAAAACGAGAACCGGGACAGGGGCATCCGCAAGCCCCGTGCTTCCGTTCGCAAGCAGCTTTCCGAAACAAAACAGGCCGCCAGCCCGAAAAAGGCAGCGGCCCGCAGCAAACAACATGAAATGGAGGTCTGACGCATGAATTTCAGCGTGGAAGAAGAAAATTTGATTTGTATGTACCACACTTCCCTCTGACCGCCGTCGAACGATGGCGCGGATGCTCGCCGCCCTGCCGGACATGGACACGGAAATGCGCGGCGGCTGGTGAACGGGACCATTGCCAAGTTGGAGCGCATGACCGATGCTGACTTTGACGGACAGAGGTTCAATTTTGCGGGTGAGTGATACCGTCAGCTCGACAACCACACATTATTTTTCAATCAAAGTAATGTGCCATTGTCAACACAGAAATAGCCGGACACGGTGGCCTTGTGGCTGCTGTGTCCGGCTATTTTCATGTATCAGTCTTTATCTTTTTTCTCGGTGGGATTTTCTGGCAGTTCGGCGGCATCTTCTACAATGTCGGTCACAAGCTGCTGGAAGTCAAACGCATTCTTTTTTTCTGTGATAACAGGCTTGCCGGTTTCCGCTTCAAGAGCCTGCCGCGCAATGCCGGCCACTTTGCCGCCACGCTTGGCAACCTGCTTGTTTTCTTCAAAGGTCTGTGGCTTTGCAGTTTTGGAAATATCCGTGGTGGAGGCTTCGGCCAGCATGGTCAGCACAAGTTCCAAATCAGTCATGTTATCCCGGAGATTTTCTTTTGTCAGACCTTTCAGCCGCTTGTACTGCCCCGTGGTCATGCCGGACCATGCGCGGGAGATTTCATCGGTCAGGATGGCGTACTCCCTTGCCCTTTTGCACTCCGCGCTTCTTCCATTCGTCCGTTAGTTCGTTGCGGATGCGGATTGCCAAAAGCCGCTGGTGAATCCATTCTTCGGAGTAGCCTTTCTTCAAATAGGTATCAAGCGCACGGTCAATAGCTTGCTCCGGGTCGATGGTTTCTTCGATGCGTTCCTTGCCCACCATTGCCAGCCATGCCTTGAACGGTTCAGCTTTCGGGGACGGATGGACTGGATGATACGCAAAAGCTGTTCGGTGTTGGCGACATCTGTCTTGTACCGTTTTCCATCAGAGGACAACATTTTCAGTTGTACGATTTTTTTCGTACAACTCATTTGCCCCCTCAGCTTTCAGCTTACGCTTCAGGTCACTCCAATATCGCCGTGGATTGGCTGTTCCAGTTAAAACAGAAATAACATCAATAATCGAAAAATACCATTCTTCCTTTTCTGCATCCCATGCAGTACGGATTTTCTGATCTTCAAAAAGCTGGATAGAGCCGTTATCGTTCACTTCTGCCATAGAGGGTTCCTCGCTTTCGTTGTCTAAGTCTATTTTACATGATTTCGGGCGGAAACGCCACCCGGTCTAAGCGTTTGGGATTCAAAAATCCGAACAATATTTTGTGCAGATTTACCGTTCCTGCATCTGCTCCTTTCCCGGTGCTGTCCGCAGAATGCCGTCCACATTCTGCTTTATGATGCCATACTCCTGCATCTGGCGTTTGGCATCATTGTACTGCCGCTGCATCTGGTCTTTCTGCTCGGCCAGTTGCTTATACTCGTTTTTCAGGGCGTAGAGGTCAGGCGGCTTTTTGAAAGCCCTGTTCTTTCAGAGCTTTGGCCGCTGCTTCATAGAGAATCAAGGTTCCTTCATGCTTGCGCCGGAACTGCTTTTTTGTCAGCGGCCCGCTTGATACTCCTGCAACAGTGGGCGCAGTTCTTTACAAGTGGTTACATCCTTTATCAGCACAGGCATTTCTGCAAGCCGACGCTCTGCTGCTTTCAATGCGGCGGCAGCTTCGGTGCTGGCGGCGGTGATCTCGGCCACCCGGCTTTCCAAATCCGGGTAACTATCAATTTCATGCTCCGTCAGAAAGTTCAGCGTCCGGGCAGCCTGTTTCAGATTGTGGAGTTTTGCCCACTTCTCATACCCTGCGGACTGCTGGGCCTTGATGCTGTTCTCCAAATCAATCCGCAGCGAAATTTTATGGTTTTCTTTGGGCTTCCGTTCCACGGACCGTCCTTTAATGCGCTCGGTAATAGCTTCCTCGGTATAGGCTTCTCCCAGTGTTTTGCAGCGGGTGAACCGTTCCTGTCCGGGCGCACGGAACGAAACATACTTGCCACGCTTTACCTCGTAGCCCTGCTCCTGCAGGAGCCGCAGAAAATCGTCAAAATCCTTGGCCTGCGGAATGGCTGCATCTATGGCGGCTTTCAGCTTCGCCTTCCAACTCGTGCCCTTGCGGTGCGCGTCCCACTCGGCATAGCTCTTGCCCCTGTCTTGGCCGGGCATTACCACGGACAGGCCATGTTCCTTGCACAGCCGGTCGCTGATGCGCCGGATGTAGGCATAGCTTTGTCGGTTGGAAACATACTTTCGCTGATTCACCATGTCCACAGCACAGAAGATGATGTGATTATGGACGTGCCCTTTGTCAATGTGCGTGGTCAGCACATACGGGTATTTGCCTTGCAGGACTTCATCTGCAAGCTGCCGGCCAATCTCGTGGGCCCGCTCCGGCGTGGTTTCGCCCGGCGCAAAAGACTGTATCAGGTGGTGGGCCAGATTGTTGCCTTTCTGCATGGCTTGTGATAGCAGCAGTTCAAATTCGATGTCGGCGGTTTCATAGGAGCAGGCAAAGGAGGACACCAGCATTTTTCATCCGTCTTGGCTGGATTCTCGATGTGCAGTCCAGTGCCTTTTTCAGCGTTGACTTGATAGGATGTATCTTTGTAACTGCCATATCTGCGCCAGCGCTCCTTTGATGTTCGCAACATCTTGTGTGTACAACGGCCCCATGCTGTTCAGCCGCCGTGCAATCTGATTGACATTGACACCGATCTTCTGCAATTCGGCGGTCTGTGCCCGGATGTCAGTGGTGTCGATGTGGACAACATAACCATCTATCAGCATCTTCCGGGCGTAGGCAGAAAAATTCCGTGTGTGCAGCAGAGCCATCTTCTGCCGGATAAGTTCCTGTTCCTCCGGCGTCACGGGAACACGCAGAACAATTTTTCGGGTTCGGTTCGCCATAGTTTCACCTCGTTTCTTGGGGGTCTGGGGTACTCCCCAGCAAGCATTTCTGCCGGGAGTGGCTACACTCCCTATGCTTGCTACGTTACCTTTCCCCACTACTATGACACCACAACATCCCCGTTTTGCCCGCAAAATACAAAAAAATAAGAGGACGCTTTTTGCATCCTCTCAATGACCATGTGTGGCAATCAGACACACGCGGGCTCTTTTTCCTGTTCATGGATTCGCAGGGCACCGTCAATGGCACCTTCTACTATGGGTAAGTATTCTTCCGGGCAAAGCTGCAACTTGTGGCTGACCCGCTGACGTTCCGCACTTTCTTCCCGCATGAGTTCCGGGTTGAAGTACCGCTCCACGGGCAGACCACATATTTTTATCAGCTGAATCACCACCGGCAGGCTGGGCAGCGTGCCTTCGTTTTCGATGTTCGCAAGATACCGGCTGTCACAATGTATCATGTCAGCCAGCGCACTGCGGGGAAAGTTGTTTTGCCTTTCGAGCTGCCTTGACATCCGCTCCGAACGTTTCAAAGCCGGGACAGTCCTCAATTTTTCGCCATTCTGCATCACCCATATACATTTTATAGTTCATGGGTGATTGGCGAAATGATGCAAAAGCGCATTATTGCTAAACTTTATTTGTTCATAGTTTGAGCATTGTATTGTAAAAGTGGGCTATCCTATAATAAGGAAGAAACCCTTTTTTGAAAAATCCGTCCGCTGTAACATTTCGCGGACATTTGCCTGTTATACTATCTGCAAAAAGCAAAGGAAGTGAGGATATGAAGCAGATTTTAATTGTCGAGGACGACAGTTTTTTGAATAAGATGTTGGCCTATAACCTGACCGCAGACGGCTATGGCGTGACTTCTGCCCTAAATGCCAGAACCGCAGTCGACACCATCCGCCAACGGGAATTTAATCTGGTGCTGTTGGACATCAACCTGCCGGATGGGAATGGTTTTGAGCTATGCAAGCTGATAAAGCCCCAACACCCGGACACCATTGTGATTTTCCTGACCGCCAACGATCAGGAGAGCGACCAGATACGGGGCTATGAGGTGGGCGCGGTGGACTACATCACAAAAGCCCTTTGTAATCGGGCCTTGCAGCGAAAAATCAAAGCCATGTTCGCCAT
>VOFK01000187.1_pt1 | contig 250000 bp, 238 predicted proteins | sample 5384121 | NCBI WGS metagenome assembly VOFK01 (sample SAMN12384730, study PRJNA508395) | human gut metagenome | isolation source: healthy gut J | host: Homo sapiens | reverse complement strand
GAATCTCACCCCCTGAATCAATAAACCATAGCGGCTGCTGGGTTTGCCTATAGAGGGATAGTGAAAGGGGGCTTGGTCAAATAACTTTTTAATCACCTAAAAATCACGGGAAATAAAATGAAAAAGAAAAGATTATGATGCTGTCGTTGGGCAAGTGCACGGCTCAGGAAACGGGCAGGCAGGTATTACGGAGGCCACCCAGATGGTGACAAGTTATTTCGACCCGGGAACAAAAATTGATGGCGCAATCGGCGCCGTAATCGGTCTCTGTTGGCGGCGCCGTGCCCACCACAGAAGTTCAGTTCGGGCATCGATACTTCAAAAAACAGCCAGTAGCTGGTTCGAGCCTGCATCTTCCTGATAGTCGCCGCCACCATCCTAAGGTCGTTCTTCCTCTAAGATTCATACTGAAGACAGTAACTTATGGCTGATTTTTGAGAATAAATAAAGGTGTGGGCCGTGAGGTTGAATTTCAAGGGGCTTGGGCACAATACCTGTTTGTCTTTCGCCACCGGACTGCTTGCCGTATTCGTGATGTTTCGTCATCATGTATATGGCGGAGTGTCGGACAGTGAAGGCATCGGTTTTCAGGGTATCGGCGGCTACGGTACTGGTAGGCTGACCTTTACGCGAACCGTAAATACGGCAGCCACGGACTGATGAAGCTGTTCGCGGCCCGGCAGCATCGGAGAATCCTCTCACGAGAAACGTATCACACGTCGATCAGCAAACAACAATCGTAAAGTTATGAGAAGTATATTAAAAAGCATCCACTGGAAAAGCAAGTTTTCCCATCATGGCGGTGGAACACGGCTGCATCGTCAGCAAAGGACGCCGACATCGCGGTCCTTTTCGGGTCACTGCCGGAAGTATTTTCGGTATCATCCGCAGAATATGAGGCGATGCGCCATGCAGGCGAGAGCAATCAGGGTGTTGCCCAGAACTATGTCAATCTGCACAAACAGGGATATTTTCATCACGGGAAATACAGAGCCGGACATTCGCCCGGGACGAACTCGACTTTCTCTCACGCAGTTTTTGAACGCCCGCTGCAGCGAGCGTCCCTACCTGCACCACGCCTGCTACCTGTTTCTCACCAAGACCACCAAAGAGGCTCTCGGCAGCAAAGCAACTGGACCGCTCTGCGTGGTTTTTCTGGTTCGAGGAGATAAGGGACAAAGGAAACAGTGGAGCGTTTCATGAAGCAGTGGGACAGTTTGAAAGCATATCGTTAACGACAGCGGACTTGTCAGGCTGGAACGGCTGCCACGGAAGAGATTACGGGAACGGAGAGCGAGGCAGGCATTATCGAACGGTACCTTCGCTCTCGGCCGACGGAACGACCATGTTGCGGGACATGCAATTGAATCAGGACGAAATGCGTATCGGTCGACAAGCGGCTCTGCCTGCATACACTTTCCGACCTGATGACCTGCGCGGGAAAGGTAGGGACGGGCACAGGCGCTAGAACGCCCTCTCGACAGGACCGTTCGGACTGCCGTTTGAGTATATCACCCGTGGGTCGTAATGCTGCGATCATATCTACAGCACAGTGGATGATTCATGGATGACTAGCAACGAAAAACCTTTTCCCGTTTTCGAGAAGATGGCGAAGAATATGCACCTCGCGTTTCTGGAGGTACAGCCGTTCCAAGTAACCAAATCAACAAGTGAGTGAGCATAATGCTCCTGAACGAGGCGCATAGTTTCGGCTGACTTCGGTACGCTGCAACGTGATGCGGCGTGAGTGATGACCGTGAAGAACTGAAACGATTAGAACGAGGTAGGGAAGTCAGTTGGCACAAATGAGTGCAAGCCCCGCCACCGTCGCATACGCCGACGCTTTTCTGCTGCTATTCCGGCAATGCCGCCGTGATTTTCCGGCAGAGGAAAGTTTCTACACGTGTGTTCATCGAAAGCAGGCGGTCTGTTTCCACGGCCGAAAAACGAACTACCGGAACTCGCCGTCACCTTTCGGCATCCGCATGGTGGATTGGACTGACGGGAAAGCCCGCTGCATTCTTTGACATATCGGACCTTGCCCATGAAAAAGGGATATCACGAACCGTAACAATTATCCTCGTATTGGTGGCCGAGCGGAAAGGGAAAACCAACCACATCGTGAGGCAGTACTGGGAACAAGGGCACGCACGTGGTCCTGCTGGTAGATACCGGAAATTCGTACAAGGGACTCTGTGACCTGATACATCAGAAGACCGGGGGGATGACGGGATTTATTTTCACATACAAAGGATGAATGACCGATTTCTTTCAATCCGTTTTCACCGAGGATTACCAGTATGACATCGAGAAAAAAGGACAGCATCAAGACACTGATACTCACCCTTTGGAAAGGGAGGACAAAATCACCAAAACGGAAGAGGTGGCGTTGGGAACACCGGTCAGCCTGTATATCGAAAAAGATAAAGAAGAACCGGAAGATAAAGCCGAACTTCAACATCGTTCTACGAGTTTTTGTAAAGGAAGGACTACCGCAAGATACTGGCAGACAATCAACGTGCGGGGAGGATGACTTTTGATGTGGACGGTTTTTCTGAACGTGCTGGAACAATATTATAAGTGGCGGAATACGGGTATCTGCTGAACTCGGACAAGGAACTGGATTTACTGAACAAACGGTTTATGTATTTGAGTTGGATGTTGTGAAGGATAATCGTGATCCTCTTTCCGTTGTCACCATCATTATCATGGAGACGTTTATAAATAAAATGAGACGTTTGCAAGGTATCCGCAAGATGATATTAATTGAGGAAGCTTGGAAGGCAATCGCCAAGGAAGGTATGGCAAACTACATCCGTTATCTTTTAAAACAGTCAGAAAGTTTTACGGAGAGGCGGTTGTAGTGACGCAGGAAGTGGATGATATTATCTCTTCCCCCGTTGTGAAAGAGACGATTATCAACAACAGCGACTGCAAAATATTGCTTGACCAGCGGAAGTATCAGAACAAATTCGACCAGATACAGAACCTGCTCGGCCTGACGGACAAGGAACGCAGCCAGATACTTTCTATCAATCTTGCCAATGCAGCGAACCGCCTTTATAAAGAGGTCTGGATTGGGCTTGGCGGTACGCAAAGTGCGGTATATGCGACAGAAGTTTCGGCTGAAGAGTACCTTTGCTACACCACCGAAGAGACTGAGAAACTGGAACTTACCCGCCTTACGGAAAAGCTGGGCGGAAACATCGAGCTGGCTATCAAACAACTTGCCGAAAGCAAGCGGCAGGAAAACAAGTAACCATATTAATCCATAGACAACAATGAGTAAGAAAGATTTATTAAGCCAATGCAGGGAAGCACTCGGAGATGCGACCCTGACCAATCTGGATCTGCTGAACCTGATCGGGGAAATGAAGAAGGAACTGGAACACGACCGCATCTGCGGTCACTGAATGAACAAGGAAGGCGGCTCCACGCTGACAATCCGTAAAATCCAACCATGTGACGGACGGATTCAAGGGATACAAGGCTACGCTGTTCGCCGGAGAAATGAGTTATACCGAAATCAATATCCCGCTTCGGAAAGGGGACGACCTTTTCCTGCACGGGAACAAGGATGCCGGATGTATCGGGTATTTCAGCGGAAGCGAGGTATTGCTGTTCGGCTGTTACGGACTGTTTGCCCGTGATGACGACAGCCGGTATTTACTTACCAAAGAAAGGAGATAGACGCATGAAAAAAGAGAATGATAATTTTATTCATGGCACTACTGTCCCTTTCGGTGACAAGCAAAGCACAATGGGCAGTGATAGACCCCACGAACCTTGCTCAAGGCATTGTAAACTCGGCCAATGAAATTGTACAGACTTCCACAACGGCACAGAACATGTGAAGTAACTTTCAGGAGACTGTAAAGATTTACCAGCAGGGAAAGGCCTACTACGACGCTTTGAAATCCGTACACGATCTCGTAAAAGGGGCACGCAAGGTACAACAGACTATCCTTCTGGTAGGTGACATCAGCGATATTTACGTGACCAATTTCAATACGATGATGGGCGACCGAACTTCACCGTGGAAGAACTCTCGGCCATTGCTTTCGGGTATAACCGGCTGCTTGAAGAAAGCAGCAACCTGCTGCTGGACTTGAAGGAAAGTGACTACGGCTACCGGACTCTCGATGACCGACAAGGAACGGCTGGACATCATCAACCGGATATACGGCGAAGTGCTGGAATACAAGAACTTGACATGGTACTATACCCGAAAGAATATCGGCATATCGTACCTGCGCAGCAAGAAGAAGGGGGATTCCCAGCGGGTACTTGCCCTGTACGGGAGACACGATCAGCGTTACTTGTAATCATTCATCCTTAAAAAACAAGATAGACTATGGTATTACTATCAATAGACTGGACGAACCTGCATGAGTTGCTGCGTTCGCTTTACGATGAGATGAAGCCGCTGTGCGAGGGATATGGCAAGCGTGGCAAAGGGAGTGGCGGGTATCGGTGCCCTGTTCTACGTGGCTTACCGGGTGTGGCAGTCCCTTTCAAGGGCGGAAGAGATAGACGTGTTCCCACTCTTCAGACCGTTTGTGCTGGGCCTTTGCATCATGTTCTTTCCTACTATGGTGCTGGGGACAATCAACGGGATTCTTTCCCCCGTATGCAGTGCCACTTCCTCACTGGTTGAACAGCAGACTTTCGACATGAGGAAGTATCAGGAAGAGAAGGACGAACTGGAACGGGAGGCGATGCTGCGTGACCCGGCAAAGGCTTTCCTTGTGAGTGATGAGGAATTTGACAAGAAGATAGACGAGCTTGGCTGGTCGCTGGGGGACATGGACACGATGATAAACATGTACGGGCAGAAGGCGGTGTATGACATGGGGGAAAAGGTGCGGCAATGGTTCCGCGAACTGTTGGAACTGTTCTTTCAGGCAGCTTCGCTACTGATAGACACGCTGAGGGACTTTCTTTCTGATTGTCCCTTTCCATACTGGGGCCAATCTCCTTTGCGCTGGCCGTCTATGACGGGATTCCAGAGTACGCTCACCACCTGGCTGTCACGCTATATCTGTATTTACTTATGGCTGCCCGTAGGTGACCTGTTCGGTGGCTATCCTCTCACGCATACAGATTCTGATGTTGCAGCAGGACATCAAGCAGATGCAGGACCCGACATTTATACCGGATGCTTCGAACAGCGTTTATTGCATCTTTATGATTATAGGTATCATCGGTTATTTCTGCGTTCCCACAGTGTCCTCGTGGATTATCCAGGCAGGCGGTGCGGGGAGCTTACGGGCAGAAGGTGGGCGGTGCCGGGAAAATGGCCGGAAACGGTGCGGCGGCAGTCGGTGGAGCAGTCGGCGGATCGGTAGCCGGACGCATCAAGAAAATGTTCTAAACGTATCACTTAAAAAACAGAAAAGAAGACATGGAGTTCAAATCATTAAAAAAAATATCGAGACATCGTTCCGGCAGCTTCGGCTGTTCGGAATGGTATTTCTGGGAGTATGCGCACTGGTAACAGTCTTCGCCACCTGAAAGGCATACGAGTTTGCCGAGGCGCAACGGCAGAAAAATCTACGTACTGGACAGCGGAAAGTCGCTGATGCTGGCCCTCTCGCAGGACGTGCAGCAGAACCGTCCCGTGGAAGCAAGGGAACATATCAGACGTTTTCACGAACTCTTCTTCTCCTTGTCACCCGACAAGAGCGCCATTGAAAGCAACATCCAGCGTGCCCTTTACCTTTCGGATGAAAGCGCCATCGGTTACTACCGGAACTTGCAGGAGAAAGGCTACTTCAACCGGATGATCGCGGGAAACATCTCGCAGACGCTGACGGTGGACAGCATACAGGGGAACTTCAACAGTTATCCAGACGAGATGAAGACCTATAGCCGGCAGCACATCATCCGTTCGAGCAGCGTTACCGAAAGGTCGCTTGTCACCACCTGCCGTCTGAGGAATGTAACCCGGAGCGACAACAACCCGCAGGGCTTTCTGATAGAGAGTTTTACCATCATCGAAAACAGGGACATCGGACAGTATGAAAGATAACAGTATAAAAAAGGTCTTCCACTCGTTCAGAACGGAGAAAGACCGACATATAGCAAAACTCCGCAGACGGTGGCAACGGTTGAGCTACCGGCAGCAAAGGATTATCATCCTTTACCTGCTCGGACTCTTCGCCGCCATCGACCTTGCCTACATCGTGGGCGGTTTCTGCGGGACAGACAAATTTCCGATTGAGGTACAGCATCTCCAAAGGATTGCGTTTCCCCAAACGGACAGTATCAACCATTAAAAAACAATGTATCCAATGACACAATCCGATAAGAAAGAAGAAAAGAATAAAGAAACGCAGAAAGCGGAACCTGCATCCGAAAAGGAGAAGAAGTTAAACCGCAAGGTTGCCGACAAGCTGAAATTCTATGGCGTGGTGACATTCCTCTCCCTGCTTTGCGCCGGGTTCATCTGGTTTATCTTCAAGCCGGACACGCCAGAAACGGTGGAAGGGACGGCAGGCATCAATACAACGATACCCGACGCTATCGCACCGGAGACGATGGCCGACAAACAGAAGGCTTACGAACTGGAAGAAATGAAGAAACGCAGGCAGGAGAAGGTAAGAACCTTGCAGGATGTGGCCGGGGGCTATCTGACACCGGACACAACGGACGGGCTGAAACCGGAAGAAGATGTACCGAAAGCGGATGCTATCCGGGAGTCCAGAGAAAAACAGCGGCAGATTTCAAGGCAGATCACCTCGTTCTATCAGGAACCGAAGGAGAATCCGAGGGTGGACGAACTGGAGCGGCAGGTGAAGGAGCTTAACGAAAAGCTGGAACGCGAACGGAAAGGACAAGACCCGCTGGAACTGATGGAAAAGTCGTATGAGATGGCGGCACGCTATTTCCCCGGACAGACGGGCGGACAGGTGAAGAACATACAGCCGGCGGGCGGTTCATCCGGCAATCCTGCCGCTATAGCTGCCGGACGTGCCACGGAGAATGTGGTTTCGTCACTGGCCGTACCTCCGGTACCGGACACAATCCCCACAATTACGGTTTTGCCACGGCCGTAGGCGGCGGGCAGTTTACCGGAGCCAATACGATACGTGCCTGCGTGGCGGAAGACCAGACGGTGACTACCGGAGCACGTATCAAGTTCCGGCTGTTGGAACCGCTGCAAGTGGGCGGTGTGCTTGTACCTGCCAATACTCCGCTATATGGTACGGTGCGTATCGAAGGACAACGGATGGCAGTCACAGTAAACTCCATAGAAAGCGGCGGAATATCCTGCCGGTGGAACTGGCGGCTTACGACATAGATGGACAGGCCGGACTTTTCGTCCCGAATACCGCGGAGCGTACCGCCATGAAGGAAGCCGCCGCCAACATCGGAAGCGGTTTCGGGACAAGCATCTCGTTTGCACGCAGTGCCTCGCAGCAACTCGTCATGGACGTGACAAGGGGCGTGTACTTAGCGGCGGCTCACAATACCTGGCCACAAAGATGCGGGAAGTGAAAGTGTCCGTGAAAGCGAATTATCAACTTTTATTAATATCCAAAAACAGTAATCAGATTATGAAGACAAGAATTATTTTATCAATAGTCATGTTTTCTCTCTGCTGGGTTGTCGGTAAAAGCGCAGGAACCGGTGGGGAAACAAAGATTTTCCCCACCAATCAGATTATCGCACCGCATAAGATTGAGGTGACTTTCCAGAAGACCGTGCATATCCTTTTCCCCTCCGAAGTGAAATATGTGGATTTAGGCTCGTTCGACATCATTGCGGACAAGGCCACGGGAGCGGAAAATGTAGTACGCATCAAGGCGGCGGTAAAAGGATTTGAGGGGGAAACGAATTTTTCAGTCATCACCGCCGACGGTTGTTTCTATTCTTTTTAATGTGGTCTATAAGGACGAACCGGCCTGGCTTTCCATTGAGATGGAAGACTGGCTCCGGGACAATCCCGAAAGGCGGGATTGCGGGCGACCGCATGTTCGTGAAGCTGAAAAGAACTCGGCGGGGAGACCCCGCTGGTGGTGAACCGTATCATGTACACGCTGTATAAGAAGAACAAAAGGGACATCAGGCATATCGGTTGCAAGAAGTACGGCATACAGACACTGCTCAAAGGGCTTTATATCAATAATGACCTGCTATACCTGCATACTTCCCTGCGCAATAGTTCGGATATATCGTTCGACATTGACTATATCCGTTTCAAAGTGGTGGACAAAGAAAGTAGCCAAGCGCACGGCCATGCAGGAGAACTTCATAGAACCTGTGAGGACATACAACCGCCTGATAACGGTGGACGGGGAAAGCCACGGTGCGGGGTATATTCGTGCTGCCCAAGCTCACCCTGCCGGATGACAAACTGCTCGTGGTGGAGGTTTACGAAAAGGGCGGTGCCCGTCACCAGTCGTTCCGCATAGAGACACAGACCTTGTGGCGGCAAAACCAATCAGTGAACTGCATCTGAAATAATAACCTATATAATATAATGTATATGCAAAGAATACTATTCATACTGACAGTTGCCATGTTGTCGCTCTTTGCGGGCGAAGCATACGCGCAGCGTGACCTGCCGGGACAGACGGGTGTACAATTTACAACAGGGGAGTCAATCATTTCCTTTCATGGAAGAGTGGCGGCGAACGCCACTACTTCACCTCGCTGGCCTTTACACATACCAACCAACCAACCGTACCTGCTGGCTGTATGGTCTGGATTATCAGATAAAAAGTACACCTACGAAAATAAGGCAATACCAAAGCGCAGTTCACGGGGGCTATTTTATTCCCGTATTGTCGGACAAGAGCCGGAACGTCTGTTTCCGTATCGGACTTTCCGTTTTGGGCGGCTTCGAGACAGTCAACTGGGGAACCTCCTGCTTCCTGACGGAGCGGCGGTGACAAACGGTGACTGCTTTATTTATGGCGGCGGTCTGACGGCGGCTTTCGATGTCTGGCTGACAGACCGGATTATCCTGCTGATGCAGGTAAAGTGAAAGGGTGCTCTTCGGAACGGATGCGGGTAACTTCCATACCAGATAGGATTGGGCGTTCGCCTTATTATTAACTAATAAAAAGAAAGGAGAAACAAAAAATGAAAAACGTATTATATAAATGTATAGGTGCACTGCGCTTGCGGCGCTGGCCTTCAATTCTTGTAACGACGGGATAGACATCCGGCAGGATTATGATTTCGGCCTCGTCATGGTATCTGCAAAAGCAGATTGCAACAGGGTGAAACGGTGGAGATACGTTTTTATCTTGACCGTGAAGGGGACTATGAAAAGGCGGAGTATGAAATAGGTTACATTCAGATGGAAGGCAAGGGAGAAGTGTCCGACAGTGAAGGCGTAAAACTTTGTGAACAGGGAAGTGAGGCCGCTGGCAGAGGTGCCGGGACTGGATACGGAAAATCCGGTCAGGCAGATATTCACCCTCTTTTACCGTTCGACAAGCGCCAGACGTTCGGAACTGAAATTCTTTGTCCGGGATAATTTTGGCAGGGAGAAATGACGGTGACGTTCGATTTAGAAAACACTACGGCAAAGGAATAACTGCTACCATTATCTATCAAGAAAGACGGTGGGGAAACCTGTCGTCTTTGTTTTTATGAAATTTGCTTAATGAAAAACAAATGAATAAGTAATTGTTCCGGATTGCACAAAAATTTGTTTTTATATTTAGCCGGAAGTTAATAGTTCAATCATATACGCATGAAAACAACACTCAGAATATTCCGTATCATCAGCAAGCTGTTGCTGCTGGCTTATGTCACGATAGTGAATTTTGTCTTTATTACGGTGTTTTACGCATTGCTACTTTCAATCTTGCGCCATATATGGCCGGCATATATACCGGGGCTGTTTGATGAGGGGGTGATTCCGTATTTAGTCAATACGTTACCGTATTATCTTTTTGCTGTTATTCATCCTTTATTCCATTTCTCCGCTAAATGTGTGGGTGCTACGCAGAAAAGAAGGATACCGTCCTTTTTGAACAGTTCCGATCGCATGAGGCTGGAACGGTTGCTTTCAGAAATGGGTATGAACCGGAGGCTGAAACTTTATCGTAACAATGACGCACGGGTAAATGCCGCCGCATTCGGTTTCAATACGATAGGACTGACGGGCGGAGTACTCGCCGCAGCTTCGGATGAGGAGCTGAAGGGCATCATCAGTCATGAAGTGGGGCATATCTCCCATTACGACTTCGTCTATCAGGGTGCTTTTTATTCTCGATGGAGTCGTTCGGTTACCGCTGCCTTTATGGTATATTTCTTATTCCGGCTCTGATATTCGGGATAATTGGCAGCATGGTGTTCGCATTGGTTCCGGCTTTGGGCCTTGTAGGTGAACTCATAGCGAAGTTATGGTGGGCCGTTTACAAACTGCTTCACCGGATTATATACGGCATCAGCCGGATAACTGACGTGAATATCAATAAATATGCCGAAAGTACCGTTGTGATGCCTATGCAGTGAAATATGGTTGCGGCGAAGGATTGCTTTCTTTCCTCCGCCGGTTGAAAAGGACGGAAGACGTTTACGGTGAGCATCCGACTTTCACCGAATATATCATGAGTACGCATCCGTCCACCGAAAAACGGATTGCACGGCTGGAGAAACTGCTGTAACCTGCGGTAAAGAATGTGTACCTATATCATTTTACGGATATTGGTATAGGGAGTACCGGATGCGCATATCTGCTGCATTTCTGTGGAAAAGTCATCGTAATAACAGATGATATGACCGCCGACAAGCGCATTGCCAAAAAACTCTTTTTCCGGAAGTATTTTTTTTTATTGTCTGCCTGCTTTATCAGGTCGTCATACAGGGCACGATACACCTTGTCGGTATCTGCCGGAAAAGCGGTTTCCGGTATGGCTACTGAAAGGATTATCTCCGGGCATTTGCCCGCTTCACGCAGCATGACTATCGTATCCGCACCTAATAATCCGATATAGGAATGCGGATTGCAGGTGAATGTGCGATAACCTTCATTATAAAGTGGAAGGATTATCCGGTAGAGTTCCATACGGATTTTATCTTCCCTGAATTGGTCGTATTTGGTTGTCTTTTCAATGGTACTGCCGGTAATGGCAACGTTCTTGTTGTACATCTTCCTGTGATTTTTGAGTAATACCTTGTCCGTAACTTCCTGCTAGGTACCAAAAAAGCACGGAACTTAACAGGTTCTACTCTCCGGTACGACCAAGCACCCATGCAGGAAACGAGTTAAGACCGTGCCATTAGTGTATGACAAGGACTCTGCCCGTTTATTCTCCTGCATTGAATTTGGTCGTTTCGAGAGTAAGAACAAACAGCTAAAAGCTATTCTAATATGTTATCATTCAAAATCTTTAATCTTATAACTTTCTTTTTGGGTTCAACCCTGCAAAAATAGAAAAAAGCCGGGCAACTGCATAGGGATTGCCCGACTTTTTAAGAGAAGTATTCAGGTGTGGGGTGTGGCAGGTCATCCCACCGGCTCGCCGCCATAAAGAAGACGGCAGATGTCCTCGTGGATTTCATACATGATATGCATCTGCATCCGCTTGCTGATATGACGGCTGTCGGAACGCATGAACAAACGGTTCTCTATCAGACTGCTAAACTTCGTGCCCTCCCTGCTTACAATGCAGACAATCTGATTCTCAAGAAAAAAATCCCTGTCGGTGGAATATTCCACATTCGGGGCTGTTCTTATATACTTCATATATCGGTATTTTAAAGGTTTTACGGTGGCGGTGTGGGTGGGGTCGTCCGACCCTGCCCTTTGTTCTCTTGGGGGCGGTGAAAAAGATGTGCCGGATGTTGTCTCCGGCACATGCTTTCTGTTCGGCTTCAAGCGGCTTTTCCGCTTTCGGGTTTCTCCGTTTTCGGGGCGGAGACTTTCTTCTCCGTCTTTTCTGCCGTCTGCTGTTTTTCGGCTTCCTTGGCTGCTTTCTTTTCCGCTTTCTTCATTTCCTTTATCCTTTCTTCCAAACGTTCATGCCGTTTCTGATATTCTTCCTCGTGGGTGGCTTTGGTAAGTCCGTACTGGTCGGGAAAGTGCATGTTTGCGAAGTCCCTTAACAGCTTGGATGCGTTGTTGTCTCCGTGGCCGTTCTCACAAAGAAAGTGACTGATGAAGTCCCGTTTGATGACTGTCTTTTGTGCATCCGTCAGTTTGGCTACAATTTTCATCCGCTGTTTTTCGTCCAATGCAAAAGGCTGGTCTTTGATGCCGAAAAGCGAAAAATGCTTCCTTTGCAGTTGGGTAAGCATGGCGAAATAAATCATGCCGTCCTCATACTGCGTGAACGGACTTTCGGGATAGCCGTTCTCCCGGACAATCTTTTTCGTGTCGGCAACAATCTTCTCAACAGAAAGCTGTTTGAAACGCTTGTCCCTTTCCTGCAATGTCTCAATAGTGATGATAGGGGCGGTTTCCTTCTTGTAGATCTCCACGTAGCAAAGTTCGGGTTCCGTCTGTCCTACCTTTACATAGGTCTTTATCCTGCCTTCCTCCTTCATGCGGTCAAGTTCCTCCACCTTTCGGGCGTATTCCTCGTTTCTGCGCTCAAAAAATCTCTACCGCTTGTTCGTACTCTTTCGCTTGGGTGAACTGCTCTTTCTTCGGTGCTTCGGGGGCTTTTTGGAAATTCCCTTGCCGATACGTTGTAGTCAAGTTCCTTGATTTCATGCCCTTTCTTGTCCAATTTTTTGTAGTGCCATATCGTTACGGCTTCCGTAGTAGGGGCGTGCGACAACCAACTTCGGATCCGGATTTCAAAAGTTTCTCCGTCTCTTTGCCACATGGGCGGCATTCTTGGTTTCAGACATTTGCGGTTTGTGCAGTGTCCGCATCCGTTATGCTCGGCAAAGAGGTTGTAATTGGCTGCGTTGTGTACGCATGCCTTGCATTCCGTCTTGTCGAATTTGTATTGCTCAAGGTCGGTTGTGTAGTATTTCTCAAAATATTTCTTGAACAGATTGAGTGTGTAACCGCTCCAATCGTCCTTGTTGTCTGTCTTGAGGTGGTTCTCGTAAACGTCCTTTTGGATATTTGCTTCATAGGTGCTTATCTCTTCGGCTACGCTGATAGTGATTGTTTCATTGTCCAACAGTTCACCGATAGGCTGATACAGGTTCGTTCAGTTTCAGACGGGTATAGATATATTTCTCGCTTCGTCCGAAACGGCTGACAAGTGAATACATATCATACCTGCCCTTTTCAAGCAGGCGTTTGAAGGCTTTCGCTTCTTCGGTGGGGGCGTACCTGCTCACGCTGCAAATTTTCACTCAGTGACATATCTTCCGCTTCATCATCTGTTATATTATTATAGATAGTTGCCTTTATCGTCTTTGCTCCTGCAAGCAGTGAGGCACGATAACGGCGTTCTCCGTAAATGATTTCGTAACCTCCTGCCGTGTGGGGGGCGTACTGCGATAGCCTGCAAAATGCCTACTTCCCGAATACTTTCCGCAAGTTCCTGCAAAGATGCGTTATTGAACGTCTTGCGGTGGTTGTCTGCGCTCGGATGCACGGTGGTAATATCAAGGTCTGTTTCGGCTGTGGCCGTTGCAAGCGGTGTCTTGAACGTGACCTGCTGCGGTGCTTCTTCCGTAACGGTGGGAACGGTTGCCGTTTCGGGTGCTTCCGCCACTTCGGTAGCCGTGGGCACGTCCTGCGGTGTGAGTAACATTATCGGCTTCGGGATAACTGCCAAAGCAGTTACTTTTACTGCATTTTCTTTCTCTGATTTCTGTACGCTGTTCTTCTGTACTTTTTTGTTCGTCTTCATAATGGTAAGTTTTTAAATGTTGATAATTAATTGAATAGTTTTCCGTCTGAAAGGTATTCCCAACCGTTGGCGTTGCTTTCTTCCGTGAAGTATTCCAAAGTCTGGGTGCTTTCCATATCATCCCGACAAGCACGGAAAAAGCTGTCGAGACATTTGTTCATAAGGTTATCAAACGTGACATTCCCGGTGGGGGATTTCAAGAACTTATAAATCGGATCAAGAATGCAGTCATCTATGTAGTAGCCCGTAAGAGGGCAACAAATATCTACAAATATCCTGCTTTTTCGTCCTTTCATCCCTTTCCAAAAATATTTTTGGGGTGTATAGGTCGTTCCAATGGTTGTTGTTCATCAAATAGGCCATCAATCGCCAACCGCTCAGGCTGTCTATACAATCTTTTTCTGCCTGCTACGGTAGTCATAGCTGTAATTGCATGCGTCATATCTCCAATTACGGCACACAATGCCGAAGCGTTCACAAAAGGTGTCAAGAGTTTGGCGGTTCTCGTGCGTCCAACCGTAAAAGTATCCATTGCATAACCACTGGTTATACGCCTTTTCTTTGGCTTCCTCGGATAACTCGGTTATCCGATAGAGGGTGTATGTTCTTGTTTCTGTTCTCATGTCGTTACTTTTTTATGGGTTCATTGATAGGTGGGCGGATTGCTCCGCCCTGCCGTTCATGCTGTCATACATGGATGCACGTGGCGAGTGCTTCCCTTACTTTCAGCTCCTGCTTCTTGGAATATATCCACCCTGCACGCCTTTCGCCCTTATAAGTGAGGTTTGCACGGAACAGACCGTTCAAGTTTTTCAGAACGTCCTTTATCGGCTTGGTGTCACCGAATACGGCAATCGCCTTTTCGCTGTATTCCACGATTTCAAGACTGAGGGCTGAAAGGTCTGCGGTTGCTGTCGGCTGTTGTGCTTCGTTTTCCCTCTGCGGTGCTTTCATGCAAAGGTTGGCTTCATCCCCTGCGGTGTGCGCATACCGTTCTATGAACTTTTCAAGGTCGTAGATAGGCTCTTTCTCAATCGTCCAACCGCTGTACTTGTTCCTGCCCAAATACATGCCGTCCCCCATGCTGTAATTTTCACGGTGTTCGTAATCTGCGTTATATTCTGCCAAATAGGCCGTTTCCTCAAAATTGGCGGCATGCTTGCGCATTTCTGAAAAGAGGTTGCGTGTATGTTTGGAAAAGCCTAAAATGACGGTTCTTGCTATACTATAGTCGTAATAGTCCGTATAACTGTCGCATTCGTTCACTCTCAATGTGCCGATAATGACCGCCTTTGCATCCGTCGGGATAAGGGGGCGCAAACGTTCCGCACCGATTTTGGCGATACGTTCGTATTCCTCTCTTGCTTCCTTCGCTTTCTTTTCTTCTTCGGCTTTCTTCTCTTTCGCTTTGGTCAGTAAAGCGGCTGTTTCCAACGGATCCAAAAACCTGGGGTTCGCATCATCGTAATAGATGCCTATTCCGAATTTCTCTGATAATGGCCGGATAAGGTCGGAAGTGTGAAACTCGTGTGTTCGCAAATTGACAAGATGATAGGTTATTCCCCACTTGTCACGGGTTACTTCATACACAACATAGCTGTCATAGCTGTAGCCTTCCAATACTACCACTTGATTGACTGAAACGGTCTGAACGCTTCTGTCGTAACTTTTGTTAGCTCCCAATAAATGTACTTTAGTCATAATGATTTAATTTAAAAATGATTAATATTCTGTCGTATCACGCAAAGAACAAGGATGAGAAGAGCGAGCACGCAAAGGGAAAGGAAAGCGGAAAGGATGCGCCACACGGCACGGATGAGGAAAAACACCACCGCCAAAACTGCCAACATGGGCAACCCACCGCCCAAGCCAACCACTACACCACCGACAAAGGCACACACGAAACGTACTGCCACATAGACCATGAAACCGACCGACAACCACTTCACCAAATTTTTAATGCCGGTTGGAGCGAAGCCGAAGCCTCGTTTCAAATCTTGTTGTATTTCAGTTCTCTTTTTCATAACATTGACTTTTTTTTTATGCCTTGTCGGTGGCCTCACCTTGCTCGTTTCAGGGGGCAGATACGGACGGGGAGAAAATATGCAAGGCTTTTGGTGAAAAATTTTCAACCGCCCCACTGGACGGATTGAAAAATTTTCATCAAAACCCGCAGGGCGCGAAGCGGGCTTGCAGATTTTTAGGGGACCCGGACGTAGCTTCGCACCCTGAACCACGCAAGGTGGAGCTACTGACGGGATAATAAAAATGGGGAAATCGTTATAAAGGGAAAAAAGAACTGAAATATGGCAGGATTCGAGAATTAGGCTAAATAGGCACATAATAGTGTGTATTGAGCTTGGGGGCTACATCTTGCGGTGGTAATAGTTTATATGTATTGATATACAACATTGTTTCAATAAGATTTAGAAACTATTTTGATTCTTCTTTTAGAAGTTTAATAAGTCTCCTTACAAGAGCTCTTTTATCTATTTCCCTCTGTCACATAGCCTATTATATTATTTTGAAAAAATAGATAAATCCTCAAAATAACTTTCGAGAGTAAGCTGAAATAAAATAAAAAAACAGCTTTTTAATATGCTTATACATAATGTAAGTACTTTGTCTTTTATATGAATCCTCGTTAGTGCCTGTAAAATAATAAGCATAAAATTGTATAATATGAATGGATGATATTAAGGTGTATATTAGTTGTGGTTTTTCTTAGTTTTGAATTGTAGCAATTCAAAAGTTCTTAGTTACTTGGTGTGGTAGAAAATATTGACTATATTGATAGTCTGCTATATTATAAATTTATTAATAAAAAAACGTTGTAAAGTTTATTTTTATCTGAAACTTATATTTTAATGGGTATCTTAACTAACTTTACCTCTTAAAGTGGCAAAGAACTAATTCAAATCTGTCTATTTCAAATAGACTATATTGCGTTAATTGTTAATATTATGCAACAGATTTCTAGTTGTTTGTTTGATATTAATTATCTCTAAAGAACTTATTTAGAGTCTATTTAAATTTTCTTCAAAAAGTTTTTTATTCTGTTTCTTCCTAAGTTTCTTTTCGGTCTGTTTTCCTCTTTTTATTCGTTAAATAGCTTGCTATGCTTCTCGTAAAACAGAAAAACATCCTCAAAAAGAACTCTCAAAAGAATGCTAAATAAAATTTAAATAGGCTCTTATCTTTTATTTTCTATGGCGTTTGATATATTCCGACGGAGATACGTTGAACTCCTTGAAAAAACAGTCGCGGAAATGGGGCATGTTGTTAAAGCCTGTTCTAAAGGCTGCATCCGAAACATTATATTCCCCGGTCTGTAATAAAAGGGCACAATTTCTTAATTTGATTTTTCGGACGAACTCGTTAGGTGTGAGTTCGGTCAATGCTTTTACTTTACGATAGAATGCCGAATAGCTCATATTCATGCGGTCTGTCATAAAGGCAATATCTATTTTTTCCTGCTCCAGATTATTTTCTATTAAAGAAGTCAATTTGGTAAGAAAAGCCTCATCCAGTTTGTTCAATTGTGGCTGGGTGGAAGATGGCGTTTGCAAATCGTTGGACTCTTCTGTTATTGTAGTTGGGACGTTTGCTATAAACCGTTTGGCTAAGCGTTTCTGGATTTCCAATAAATTGTTGATCCGGCTTCTTAGTAGTTTAGCACTGAAAGGCTTAGTCAGGTAAGAATCCGCTCCGCTGTTATAACCTTCCTCTTTATCTTGTATAGAATCTTTGGCTGTCAGTAAAATGACCGGTATATGACTGGTGTTCATGTCGCTTTTAATAGCCTTACATAAGGCTATTCCATTCATGTTGGGCATCATTATGTCGCTTACTATGATATTAGGAGTATATTTCAATGCTAAGGCTAACCCCTCTTTCCCGTCATCGGCTTGCAATATTCTATAGGTATCTTGCAGTTCGTTTGCAATATATTCCCGGATATCTCTGTTATCTTCCACGACCAGTAGGATAGGAAGTGTGTTTTCGGGGTCTTCTTCCACAATTTCTTTTGCAGGAATTGCTGAATCCTCTTCTTCTTTATGCAGTGCCTCGGGGTAATCATAGTCAGTCTTTATGCGAAAGAAGAAAGTGGTTCCTTTTTCAAGCACGCTTTCTACGTCCAATGAGCCATGATGCAAATCAACGAGTGACTTCACCAATGCCAGTCCGATGCCGGTACCCGAAGCTTGGTGCTTACCTTTCGCCTGATAGTATCGGTCGTAGATGTGTGGCAAAGACTCGGCATCGATGCCATAGCCGGTATCTGCCACGACCATTTCTACATAACTCGTGCCGTTTGCCTTTATCTGGTGCATAGAGAGAGTTATCTGGCCTGCCGGTGTATATTTGATGGCATTGGACAGTAGATTGTTGAGTATGATGGTGATGATTTCAGCATCGAAATAGACAGTCTTTTTCATAGGTTCTACTTCGATGTTGAAAGTCACATGTTCATTCCTGTTCAGTTCTTTGTATTTCAATCCTATCTCTGTAACCAAGTTGTTTAGATTTCCTTTGACTACTGTCAGTTGGCGGTTTTGAGTTTCTGTCTTGCGGAACTCCATTAGCTGGTTGATAAGATTGAGCAGTTGTACGGCACTACGATAGATGGTCTGTATCTTTGTGCGGAAAGGAGTAGGCATGCTTCTGTTGTCCTTTAAATCTTCCAATGGACCGATAATCAGCGTGAGCGGTGTGCGTAGCTCGTGTGCAATGTTTGTATAAAAACGCAGCCGCTCACTGTTCAGTTCGTGTTCCTTTTGCCGATTCTTTTTTTCCATTTCCAAGGACTTTTTCTCTATGTCCAAAGAATTTTGCAGTAAAAGTCTCTTTTTATATGAGCGGAAAATGAAATATATCAAAATCAATGCCAGCAATGTATAAAACAAATAGGCATACCAGGCTCTCCAAAACGGAGGATTGACAATGATGTGTAGAGGAACAATGTTGTCCTCATTCCATCCTCCGTTTTTTAGGCGTGCCTTTATCTTGAATGTATATTTGCCTGGCGTGACATTGCGGAAAGTAATGGTATTGTCATCTTCTGTATTATACCAAGAGTTATCCATTCCTTCCATCATATAAGCATATTCCACTTGCCCATTCTGTGCATAGTCTGCTGTGGAAAATGAAATGCGAAATGTGTTCCGGTCATAAGGTAAACGAATGAATCCCTCGTTGTCCGGTGTCATTGTTTCCGATTTTCGTCCTCCCTCTTGTGTATTGAAGCTTTCACAGGATATGATTTCTATAGAAGAAACGGTTTCGTTGGCTTCAATTGTTTGCGGATTGAAATAGCAAACTCCATGTAACGAACCAAAATAGATAGTGCCATCTGGTGTTATGGTTGCCGAGCCCTCTACAAATCCTCCCATAGGAACTCCATCCTGATAATCATAATTATGGAATTTTTGCTGATAAGCATTCCAACAGGCTATGCCGGTATAGGTACTGACCCATATATTCCCCATCTTATCCTGTTGAATGGCCCGGATATGACTGTCTGCCAACCCATTTTTTTCATCATAGACCTCTATTTGCTCCGGATAGTTGGAGTCTTTTACATAGGCTAATCCTTTATAAGTTGCAATCCATAATCCTCCTTGCCTGTCTTTGTATATTTGGTTAATGTTGTTGGAACAGAAATTCTTATCTTCATGCAGATGTATAAGCTCTTTATTATTGGCATCAAGAATGTATATACCGGAACCTAATGTGCCCATCCATGTCTTCTGTTGCTTGTCCTTCATTATGGCAAAAACTGTAGGTGGCCAGTTTTTCCAGCTATTCATCGCAATCTTGTTTATAGTCCCTTTACTATAAGTATATAACCCTATTTCACTGCCTATCAGCATTGTCCCGTCCTCATCTTCATAGAAAACACGGATATCCAAGTTATCCACATCCAAATCCACATGGCTGAAAAAGTCTTTTTGTGGATTGTAGCACATGACTCCTTCATCGTTGATTCCCAGCCAAAGATTATTGTTTTTATCTTTTTCTATGGTATAAATGACCGAATAGGAACGATACATATATGTGGAAAGATTCACGCGTCTGGATATCTGATGTCCGTCATATAGGGACAATTCATTTTCTCCTCCCAACCATACAGTGCCATCCGGATTGGCTTTTACTCCATAAATTCGTTTCCGGATTTTGTTTCACCTATTTCATAGAAATAAGGTATGATATGAAAGTTTGATTGGTTATGGCTGATAAAATCAAGACCGGAACTGTAGTTGCCAATCCATACATTGCCAAATTTATCTTCTTGTATCATTCGTGTGTTGGGAGAAGACAGACTGCTGTTAAGATGGGTAATATTCTTAAACTCTAAATTCTCAACATTTTGAGTACTAAAATTATGTAAATCCAGTAGGCTGATTCCTCCTAAATCGGAAGCTATCCAAAGATTTTCATCCTTCGTCTCTGTGATGCAATGAATGTTGTCTCCTACCAGTGAATGCTCATTTTTGTTGTCGTGTCGGAAACAGGTGAATGTCTCTGTCATCGGATTGAACAAAGCCAGTCCGCCATTGGTTCCCACCCATATATTTTTCAGGTGGTCTATGAAGATGGAGCGTACATTATCTCCGGGAATACTTTGAGGATCATCTGGTTCATGAAGATATTTTTTTGCAGTTTTCTCCTTTAAGTTGATTATTGTCATTCCATTCCCTATGTGACCTACGTATAAAGCTCCGTTCTTGTCATCTCTGCAACAGCGGTTTCTTCCGGTCAATCCCGGAATGTTTCGGCTATTGTATGAGATGATTTTCTTTGTCTGTTTGTCATAGAAGTCTATTTCCCCACTTAAATATGCAATCCATACGCCTTTATCCCCAGCTGCCGGCATAATGTCGGTTACACTATTGCTGGACAATCCTTCATCTGTTGTGAAATCTTTGAATTGTTGCGTCCGGCAGTCGAACAGACTGATACCTTCTTGTCTGGAGCCAACCCATAGTATATTCTCGGATGGATCATAATACAGGGAGGTAAGTTCATTACTTACCAGTCCGGAATTACTTTCCTTATATACAATATTGCTCCCATTGCCGACCCATTTATTCAACCCCGCTTCCGTTGCAACCCAAACACATCCTTGTTGGTCAATTGCCATATCCAATACAAAATCGTTGGACAAGCCGTTTTGCGAACTGATGTGCTTAAAGTTGTAAGTTGCTTGTCCGGCCAAATTTTGGAGTATGGACAAGCTGATGATAAGATATGTCAATAGATTCTTCATGCACTGTATTTTTCAATGATACAAAATTAAGCATTTGCCATTGATATGGCATAATAATTTGAATAAAGAAAGAAAAACAACCCTAAAAGATGGATTTCCATCTTCTTTAACGCCTTTATAGGCGTGGAATAGTATTTAGAAAGAATACTAACTTCAAAAAAGAACTTTCCATCCCCCTTGTTCACGGTAAAACCTATAATTTTGTAGGGTCACTTTTGACATAACTCTTAATACATATATTTTATGACAAGAAAAACATTGCTGGTATTTCTCAGCTTCCTGCTTGCAACGGGTATCAATGCCCGTTCAGTTGGTTTGTTCGGACATGACAAGCTGGATGTGTCCGATACCGTTCGGTTTGCGGTCAATCCGTTTACCGGTGCCATTGACGAATTGACTGTTGAAGGCGACAAGCATCACATGAACTGGATAGTGAAAACTGACGGCAGTCAATACCCTTGGATTACGGAAAGATACAGTTGGGGATTGGGCTATTTCACGCAAGTAAAAGGACATGAAAGCCTGAAAAAGGAATGGATGCGCCCTCTTGTAGTAGAGGACGAAGGAAAAAAGGTTCTCTATAAGGAGGGTGACGTACTTATCCGTGCCGAACGCAGCATGGATGGTGGTGATTTGATAGAAGAGTACACTTTTACGAACAAGGGCGGAGAGCGGATCTGGTTGTACGATATAGGCATTTACACTCCATTTAATGATAATTATCCGAATTCTCAAACCTGCATCACCAATCGTTGCCATGCGCATGTATGGAATGGCGGAAGCGGTGCATACGTCAATGCGTTGCGAATGGGTTTTGAAGCCCCCCATGTAGGGATGATGCTGACCGAAGGAGCCATTGACAGCTATGAGATATGGGGACGGGGCAGGAAAACGAGCAGTTCGCACATGCGTGGTATATTTGCCATGAACCTGCCGGACATGCGTCTGAATCCGGGAGAGTCGTATCGCCTGAAATGGCGGTTGTTCTCGCATGGGGGAAAAGCGGACTTTCGTGACAAAATGTTGGACAAAGGCGGTGTGCTTGTCTCATCAGATAAATATGTATATGAAATAGGTGAAATGGCTTACGTTACTATGCGATGCAATTCTCCGCTCCGAAACTGTACTGCAAAGATAAATGGTATCCCCGTCAAAGTCTATCATGCAAACGGCATATGGACGGTAAAACACAAAATGGAGCAGGCGGGAGAAATGAGGGTGGAGTTCTGCTATGGCAACGGAAAGAGAACCCATGCCGACTTACTGGTAATAGATAATGTAAAAGATTTGGTGAACAAACGCATATCGTTTATCCGCAATCGTCAGCAGATGAACAATCCTCGCGACTTGCGCGACGGGGCGTATATGGTTTATGACTGCGAGGCCGACAGCATTTATCCGAACAACACGCCCAACTGTAACCCGGTGGACCGTGACGAAGGTGCCGAGCGTGTAGGTATGGGCGTGCTGTTGGCCAAGCAATACCTCTTGTCCGACAAGAAAGACAATGATTTGAAATCCTCTCTTCTCCACTATGCAAAATTTCTCCGTACCCGTTTGCAGACACCCGAATACGTCACCTATTCCAGTGTGGATCAAAAGAACCGGAACCGGGCATACAACTATGTCTGGATTGCCGAATTCTATTTCTATATGTATCGGGCTACGGGAAACAGACAGTTTGTCCGTGACGGTTACGAAACGCTTCGTTCCATGTTTCGCCAGTTCGGTCATGGCTTTTACGGCATCGGTTATCCGGTATGTTTAGGGTTGCAATGTTTGAAAGAAGCCAAGATGGAGAACGAACACCAGCTACTGCTGGATGACTTCAAAACGATTGGTGACAAATTCATAGCCAACGGGGTGAACTATCCGGCCAGTGAAGTGAATTATGAACAGAGCATCGTGGCCCCGGCCCTGCAACTGCTCGCTCAAGTCTATTTGGAAACCAAGGAGCGGAGATATCTGGACGAGGTCAAGCGGCAACTTCCCGTTGTGGAGGCGTTCAACGGTTTTCAGCCCAGTTTCCACCTGAACGAGATAGCTATCCGCCATTGGGACGGGCATTGGTTTGGCAAATACGAGCTTTTTGGCGATACTTTTCCTCACTATTGGAGTACGGTTACTGCATCGGTTTACCATTATTATGCTTTGTGTACCGGCGATACATCTTATCAGAAGTTGGCCGAAGAGATTGTGCGCAATAACCTCTGCTTGTTTTTTGAAGACGGGAAGGCTTCCTGCGCCTACATGTATCCGCATAAGGTCAATGGAGAAAAAGCGCATTTCTATGACCCTTATGCCAACGACCAAGATTGGGCATTGGTATATTGGCTACAGGTGATGAAGAATCTGTAAGAATGGTGTAACAGACATAGATGATAGGATTGGGAATCTTTCATGATAGCGAAAGATTCCCAATCCTTTTTTGTGCCCTTTTATTTAGAAAGAAATGAAACCTTTTTAGAAACATTACAAATTACGGCTTGTGCTTATTATAACTAATTTTGTCACAACTTGAAATAATATTTCCAACGTTAACAAAAGACTATGAAAATATGGCAAAAAATGTATTGAAAGCATGGCCGGTGGACAACACCGTGACTACCGATGACAAGGCGGACAAGATTTTCTCTTTGGAGACTACCCACAGCATCGACAAGGGAAATCATACTGGATCGCATGGTGGCAAAGAATCCTGGCGTGCGGTGCGAGACGATGGCGAATATACGCTTACAGTGACTACGCAGTACAGGGGCGGTGGCGGCGACCTGCTGAAGACACCCCGCAGCACTTCCCATACCATTTACATAGGTAAAGCACCTGAAGGCAGTGGCTCCACCGAGAAACCGGGCGGCAGTGACGGAGATTCTGATGACTCTCCGATGGACTAAAAAACACTCATCGTATAGACAAAAAATATAATAGGATAAGACATAGGCTTTTAAAGGTAAAAGGGAGTATTCAGGATAACACTTTGCTTCCGCTATATTTCGGGGCAGATTCTTGACCAAGGTAGTCAAGCACTTTGACTAAGGTAGTCACGACCTTTGACCAATCCAGGGGCGTTCAAACAGGAACCAAATTTATTAATCTAATTTTAATACCAGAACAATGAAAACAGAGACTTTTAAATTCTCCCGTAAGGCGACGACAGCCTTATTGCTCTGCACGGGGCTTGTGGCAAGCCAGCCGCTATCCTTGTGGGCAGAGAATGATTCCGGTGCCGTGCAGATTGTACAGCAACAGAAAATCACCGTGAAAGGCACAGTGAACGATGCCATGGGACCCGTCATCGGGGCCAGCGTTGTGGAAAAGGGCAACTCTTCCAATGGTACGATTACCGACATGGATGGTAATTTCTCCTTGTCGGTGCAGCCGGGAACTGTACTCGTCGTATCGTACATAGGATACAAGACACAAGAGGTGACGGCCACTGTCGGCAAGGCAATTAACGTTACACTGCAAGAAGACAATGAGATGCTGGACGAAGTGGTTGTGGTGGGTTTCGGTACGCAGAAGAAAGTCAATCTGACCGGCTCGGTTGGCATTGCCACAGCCAAAGAAATAGAATCCCGTCCGGTAACATCAGCGGTTCAGGCCTTACAAGGTCTAGTCCCCGGTCTGAAAATCAGTACGAGCACCGGAGAGTTGGATAAGAACATGAGTATTTCTGTCCGTGGTACAGGAACTGTAGGCAGCTATTCAAGTGGTAGCCCGTTGATATTGATTGACGGCACGGAAGGGGACTTGAACACCATCAATCCACAAGATATTGAGAACATATCTGTTTTGAAAGATGCGGCAGCTTCCTCCATTTATGGTTCACGTGCACCGTTCGGTGTGATTCTTGTCACGACCAAGAGTGGTAAAGCCGGGAAAACTTCCGTAAACTACAACAACAGCTTCCGTATAGGCAGCCCTATCAATATGCCGGAATCGATGGATTCATACTCTTTTGCCGTGATGTTCAATGAAGCTTACAAAAATCAAAAGGGAAGTGGACAGGTTTTTACGGACGAGGTGATGCAGAAGATGCTGGATTTTCAAGCTGGAAAACTTACCGGAGGAATGGATTCTGATCCGGCAAATCCGAATGCATGGAACTATCCGTGGTACAATGCGTATGCCAACGTAGACATATACAGTGAAATGTTTAAAAGCAGCGTATTCTCTCAGGAGCATAATGTAAGCGTGAACGGAGGATCGGAAAAGGTGACTTATTATGCTTCTTTCAATTATTTGGATCAGGGTGGTTTGCTGGAATACGGTGAAGATGGATTGAGCCGCTACAACGTGGCTGCTAAAATCAATGCCAATATCACAAAATGGCTGAAATTCAATTACAGTACACGTTTTACGCGTAATGATGTTTGGCGACCGACATCCTTCAACTCACAGTTTTATGACTATTTTGGCCGTATGACTTGGCCAAATATGCCTATGTACGATCCGAATGGGTATCCATACGGAGAGGTTAGGAATATCTCGGAAGGCGGGCAACGCGATGTACAAACTGATCGGCACTACCATCAGGCGACGTTGATTATCGAACCGATAAAAAATTGGGTCACTAATATCGAACTCAATTATCGCATTACGGACGGCGGTGTCAAGGAGACTACATTGCCCGCATACAACCATTTGCCGGATGGTTCCGTCGATGATACAAAAGCGAATTCGAGCCTGTACCAGGAAGATACAAAGGAAAACTATTTGAATTTCAATGCTTATATGTCTTATTCGCATACTTTTAATGACACGCACAACCTGAAGGTTATGCTCGGATTTCAGTCAGAAGAAACGAAATACGATTTCTCATCCACTAAGAAATACGGTCTGATGGTTAATGGTCTCCCCCAATTTGACCTGACTACCGGACTGGACGGTACAGGAAACAAGAAAGACACGGAAGTAAGTGGATATCATAATGAATGGGCTACGGTAGGCTTTTTCGGCCGTCTCAACTATGACTATAAGGGACGCTATTTGGCGGAAGTGAATATGCGTTATGACGGGACATCTCGCTTTCGTCGAGGTTCCAGATGGCAATTGTCTCCTTCTTTCTCTTTAGGGTGGAACATAGCGCAAGAAGAGTTTTGGAAACCAATAGAGAATATAGCCAACTTGTTGAAAGTCCGTTTTTCTTACGGTGAACTGGGAAACCAGAATATCAACAATTGGTATCCTACTTATCGAACAATTTCTATTGGTTCACTGAATGGAGACTGGTTGCAAAATGGATTATCTCCTAATACTTCATCTGTCGGCGGCCTGATAAATACGGCTCTTACTTGGGAAAAGGTCCGTACATGGGATGTTGGCGTGGATTACGGACTATTCAATAATCGCTTGACCGGTTCTTTTGATTACTTTGTCCGTTTCACAGAAGGTATGGTAGGCCCTTCTGCCGAACTGCCTGCAACATTGGGCATATCAACTCCCAGTTCCAACAACAGCGACTTACGGACGAAAGGCTGGGAAGTGTCAATTGGCTGGAAAGACCGTCTGAAAAATGGTTTGGGATATGGCATTAACTTGTCATTGTCAGATCAAATCACGATGATTGACTCTTATCCGGACAACAAGACATTGTCCATCGACTCCTATCTGCCAGGATACAAGGATGGACTTATTTGGGGATATGAAACCATCGGCATAGCCAAAAGCGATGAAGAAATGCAGGCACACCTGGCTTCTCTGCCTAAAGGAGGACAAGATGCGGTGGGCTCGCAATGGGCAGCCGGTGACATCATGTATAAAGACTTGAACGGTGATGGCAAAATCAGCGAGGGAGCACGTACCTTGGGAGATCATGGCGATTTGAAGATACTGGGAGACACTTATTCGCACTACTTCTTTGGAATAGATCTGAATGCCGATTGGAAAGGATTCGATTTCCGGGCTTTCTTCCAAGGCGTTTTGAAACACGACTATTGGGGTAGTGGAAACTTCACTGGCATGTTGTTCGGTGTACGCGGCGGATACAGCCGCTGGCATACACGAGGATTCAAACAGCATGAAGATTATTTTCGTGCAGAACCCGCCGGGCTGGAAGGGCATGAGCTTCCCGCTAACCTCGATTCGTACTATCCACGGCCTATTTTCTCCGATTCATCCGATGGAACCAGCTTCGGAGCAAAGAATCAAAAGGTACAGAGTCGTTATGTGCAGGATGCTTCCTACATACGCTTGAAGAACTTGCAGTTTGGTTACACCCTACCTGCTAAATTTACAAATAAGTTCGGGATAAACCGTTTGCGCATATTCGTTTCTGGTGAAAACGTTTGGACCGGGACTGGTTTGACCAAGTTGTTCGATCCGGAAACCATTAGCGGCGGTAATGGAGGAAATGCTTATCCGTTGTCACGCACGTGGTCTTTTGGCTTAAGTTTAACTTTATAAATTTAGAATACAATGAAGATAAGACATCTATTTTTGACAGCTGCATCTATTTTGTGTGGCAGCATTTTTATCTCTTGTGAGGATTTCCTAGATCGGGAACCGGAATCGTCCATCTCTCCGGAAATATATTTACCGATGCTAGCCAGTTGCAGTCATGGGCCGATAAGTTTTATTCTGCCATATTGCCCTCTTCCGGCAAAAACAGCTACGGATTTTATGCCGAAGATAAACATACGGACAATCAGATAGCTTCTGATACTCCTAATCGCTTGACTAAAACACTGTGGAAAGTACCGCAGGACGATAGCAACTGGAAATTCGAGAATATTTATCAATTGAATTACTTCTTGGATAATGTCCTTCCTAAATTCGGTGAAAATTTAGATGGATCGCAGAACCAGATTTCGGGCAATTTACAATCTATCCGCCACTACATAGGCGAAATCTACTTTCTTCGTGCGCTCGATTACTTTAACCGCTACCAGAAGTTCGGAGATTTCCCTATCGTTGAACATGCACTGACAGATGACATGGAGGCTACCACCGAGGCAAGTAAACGCAGTCCGCGCAACGAGGTGGCTCGTTTTATCCTTTCCGACCTAGACAAGGCTGCCACGTTGATGGATGGGATAGACTTTGCCACCACCCGGATTAACCGCGACTTGGCACTGCTGCTTAAATCACGTGTAGCCCTATATGAAGGGACATTCCTGAAATATTTCAAAGGGACAGCTTTTGTTCCCAATGGCGAAGGATGGCCAGGTAAAAGCAAAGAATACAATGCCAATTATGAATATCCGAGCGGAAACATAGATAACGAGATAAATTTTTTCTTGGATGAGGCAATGGCCGCCTCTAAGGAAGTGGCCGAGAAATACAAAGGGCAGCTGACCGCCAACACCGGAATGCTGCAACAGGCTGCGGACGATCCGGAGAATCCCTACTATAACATGTTCTGCGATGAAGATTTGTCCAGTTATCCCGAAGTGCTGCTGTGGAGACAATATACAATGAACAAGGGAAATGATATTGCCTTGGCAGCCAACATGGGGAATTGGGGCGTTGGAATTACTCGCTCTTTTGTACAGAATTTCCTGATGGCTGACGGTACTCCCGTATATACACATGGAACGTACGCGGACGGTGATGGCTACTATATGGGCGACCAGACGATAGCCGATGTCCGTACCAACCGTGACAGTCGTTTGTCTCTCTTTTTGAAAGAGCCCGGGCAAACGAACATCGTGTGGGATGACCAGCCCGGACAGAGCCTCAATTTGATAGAACCCGTACCTAATATTATCGTAGGCGATATGCAACGTGCTTATACCACCGGATATGCTTTGCGCAAAGGCGGAGCACTCAATTCAAAATACTGCATACAGCTTAAGGGATACGTTGCATTGGTGTGCTATCGGGCTGTTGAGGCCTTGCTTAACTATATGGAAGCAAGCTACGAAAGGACTGGGACACTAGATGCCACTGCTCTCGGCTACTGGCAGGCTATTCGCAGTCGCGCCGGGATAAGCACGGACATCGATGCCACCATTGCAGCTACCGAGATGGATAAGGAAGCAGAGAACGATTGGGGGGCTTATTCCGGTGGAAAGCTACTTACTGACAAGACATTGTATAACATCCGTCGCGAACGGCGGTGTGAAATGCTGGCCGAAGCTTTGCGCAACATGGATGTCTGCCGTTGGAGAGCAATGGATCAATTGATAACCAGCCCCTATGTACCCCAAGGATTTCACTTGTGGAATACGCCGATGGAGCATTGGTATGACAATAGTGACGGTACATCGGCTCTGGTATCCGATGGTACAAGCAACTCCAATGTATCGCCGTCTAGCTACAGCGAATATCTTTGCCCATTCCAAAAGACATCGAACCAGATAGGATATGGTGGATTTACTTGGAACATGGCTCATTATCTGTATCCGATACCTATAAAGCAGTTCCTACTGACTTCACCGGATGGTACCAATGTAGAAGAATCCGTCATTTATCAGAATCCATACTGGCCAATCAAGGCTGATGCCTCAGCTGAAAAATAGATATGCTTAACAGCATACGTGTGATAGAATAGAATATGGTGTTTGGAAAACATATTCCCAGTCAAGACAGAAATAGAGATGAATTTATCCTCGTCTCTATTTCTGTCTTAATTGAGAATCCGACTACCACCATAAGGGAAGATATCTTTTATAGAAGATTATCAACCTTTCTGCTATTAGCCCGGTATTTAGGTGGTATTCCATCCCTTTTAGACAGATTTTTCACCTATTCATATCCCCTTCCTTCTATAATTTTGCAGGAACCATATAATGTACAACTTTATTAATATCACGAATTGAAATAAATGTGAAATAGAGATTGGTAGTATTATCATTATGCTATTGCCGTATGAACTGTAATTGTACATTATCATATATCTTATTTTTATGTTCTTTCTTGTAAAAAAATATATCATGAGAAAGTTGAATTCGAAATTACTATATGTATTTTGTGCGCTTCTTTTCTTTTCCGCTTTTACTAGCGGAAAGAAGGATATAATCACCATTTTTATGATAGGTGATTCTACTATGGCGAATAAAAGTCTGAAGAATGGAAATATTGAACGTGGTTGGGGACAGATGCTTCCTGAATTTTTGATTGGCGATGTACGGGTGGACAATCATGCCATGAATGGTCGGAGTTCACAGAGTTTTATCGATGAAGGACGTTGGGATGTCGTACTCTCCAAATTGAAGAGCGGAGACTATGTATTTATCCAGTTCGGTCATAATGATGAGAAATCTGCCGAAGAGCTACATACTATTCCCGGAAGCACTTTCGATGAAAACTTGCGTAGATTTGTAAGGGAGACGCGAGCAAAGGGAGCTTATCCGGTGCTGTTTAATTCAATTGTGCGCCGGAATTTTCCACCGGAAGGGACCATTGGGCATAAAGGCAGTTATGAGACGGAGGGAAGCACATTGGTAGACACTCATGGAGAGTATTTGGAATCACCAAGAAGAGTGGCAAAAGAAATGGATGTTCCTTTTGTAGATTTGAATAAGCTGACGTATGATTTGGTAGTCAGTATGGGGGTAGAGAAGTCAAAAAGCCTTTTCATGTGGGTACCTACGGGAATATATGATTTCTGCCCAAAAGGAAAAATTGATAACACCCATCTGAACATTTCTGGTGGAAAGGTGGTGGCGGGAATCGCGATGGAAGCTGTTGCCAAAGTTGTGCCGGAACTAGCTGCATATATGCGTTCTCACGATTCGGAAGTATATGTGGCAGATTATAAGGACGATAAGCAATGTGCTATCAGCTATACTTTCGATGATGGTCTGGAAGAACACTATACGCTTGTTTTCCCGGAAATGGAAAAAGTAGGTTTCAAAGGGACTTTTTGGATATGGGGAAAAGGGATAGAGAATGTGACGGAGCAGCAAGATAAACCACGTATGACTTGGACGCAAATGAAAGAAATGTTTGATAAAGGGCATGAAATATCCAGTCACGGTTGGTCACATGCAGATTTGAGGCATCTTAGTCTGGAAGAAGTGAAAGCGGAAGTTGGCAGGAATGATAGCATTATTCAGGCTGAAATAGGCGAAAGGCCGCTAACCTTCTGTTATCCGTTTAATTCTTATAATGAAGATGTACGGCGGATTGTTTCAGAAAATAGAATAGGTACACGTATCAAACAATATGCCATAGGAGGTGAGAAATCAAAATCAACGGTTGAATCGCTGGATAAATGGGTAAAGGAGCTCATGATTTCCAATGATTGGGGAGTGACTATGATACATGGAATTTCTACCGGTTATGATGCCTTCACTTCCCCGGATATATTATGGGAACATTTTCGTAGAGTGAAAAATCAGGAATACGATATTTGGGTAGGTACTTTTCGCGAGGTAGCGGCATATGTTAAAGAGCGGAGGAATGTACAACTGGATATTGTGAAAAAGGAATCGCAGTGGGCAGTTATACCTCGTTTGTTACTGGACAAGGAATTATTTAATGAACCTTTGACAATGGTGCTGAATAAGAAAGGAAAGGGAAAAGTGAAGGTGTATCAAAACGGAAAGAGACTGTTAGTAAAAAAACGGGATGATAAACAGGTCTTTGATTTCAATCCGTATGGGGGAACTATAAGAATAAGTTTTTTTTGATAATCCAGCACAGCTAAAGGAACATCCCGTTGGTGGAATTTATCTCGAACTTGATTCTGCCAATAGGTAGGAGAAAATATCGTTTATAAGAGCAGATTAGCAACCTTTCTGTTATTAGTCCGGTATTTAGGTAGTATTCCATCCCTTTTAGACGGATTTTCCACCTATTCATATCTTCTTCCTTCTATAATTTTGCAGAAACAATATCATGTATAACTTTATTAATGTCACGAATTGAAATAAGTATGAAACACAGATTGGTAGTATTATCATTATGTTATTGCTGCATGAACTGGTCGGCAATGGCAAACGCGAAAAATGTTGTTCCTACAGAAAGGAAGCAACAGGTCATTTCAAATGTAGACACAAGCCTTGAAGGTACACAGAAGTATGTGCTTCGGGTGACAGGTACGCCGTTTTATATGACCAATATACAGTTGCGGCTGGATTTGCTGAGATATTCTGAAGAATGGAGCATGGACTTGTGTGAAAAACTTGTTGCGCAAGTGGCGGCAGACGGATTCAATACAGTGTCTGTTCCGGTACATTGGTATGAGGTGGAGCCGAAAAAGGACCGGTTCGATTGGACTATCCTGGACAGTTATCTGAAGCTGGTGAATAAATATGGGTTAAAAATGGAAATGCTCTGGTTTGGTGCAAACAGCGGAGGGCATGTGCAATGGCTGGGACGTCCTAATAAAAATGCCGTACACTTACGCACACCGGACTATGTGCTTTATTCCCCTTCACCATCTTCTAAAGAAACAACTAGTGAATTTACCATCCGGAGAGATATGTCTGACTACACGTTGGATATTGCAGATGACCGTTTGCGCGAAAGGGAAACCTATGTGTTGAAAGAAGTAATGAACCACATAGCCGATTGGGATGCTGCCAATGAGAAGAAGCATCCTGTAATCGGTGTGCAAATCAATAATGAATTCATTGGGATGCGAACCACGTTTCCCAATTCGTTAGCTATTTCTTATCTGAATGGAGTGGCCGGTGCGGTGAAACAATCGGATTATGTTGTATGGACCCGTGCCAATTGTGTGTTTTGGAACGTTGCCGGACGGATCCAAGAGAATGAAGCCCACAGGCTTTCAGGGGAAAAGACTAATCTTGATTTTGTAGGAATTGACACTTACCGGCATCATTTTGCTTCGGATGCCTCATTCATTGCCAGTATGCGTAACAATGTCCCATACGTTGGCAAGAATTTCCGGATGATTATGGAAACCAATTCGGGTATTCCTATCTCTGCCCAGATGCATTTGGCTGCCTTGTCGGGCAATGCTGCTTTCGACTATTATAGTATAGAAGCGCTCTATGGCAGGAATGGGAACAAGATTGTTCCGCTGGTAGGGCACTTGGACGACATACGGCGCATGAACAAGATTTTACAGAGCGACCCGGTGGACCTTGCTACCAAGACGCATGGTTACGGATTGTTTGTACACAATTGGGAAGGCGTTGATGGAGGTACGAGTACTGCCAACAGCGGAATATCATACTCCCCTATTTATCCGACATCGCAAGGTATCAGTATTCTGCGTAGTGATACGGAGGTAGTTTTGATGAGCACCGGTGGAGGACGTTTCACATTGCCTGTTGGCATGCAAGTGGAAAGCGCATCGTATGGTTATTTCGATAAAGGTAATCAGTGGGTGGGACAAGGTAACGTCAGCTTGGGACAAACGGAATTGTTCGACACGGCATCTGACAAAAATCCGTCGGTATTCGTGGAGGCAGGCACTACCGTGTTACTGAAATGCAAAGGGACCTTGTTCCCGAAACCTTATCAGATAGTCCAGGCAGAGTTTGTATCGCTCAGTTCGGATGCTGTTGCGGAATATGACATCCAGAATATTGGGTTTGCCGGGAATGGTTATGTGAAATTGCCTTCTCATGAGGGTGCATATATTACTTGGGAACAACTGGACGGTAAGGAAGGGCGAACATATCATCCGCATCCGTTATTCTTTGGAGGACAACCGGCAGGCCAGCCATATTCTGACTGTGAACGGGAAATCTTATCGGATAAAACTGGAACCTACAGGAGGAGGCACTAAATATAATTATTTCAGTATTTCTGTACCGTTGCAGAAGGGGAAAAACAATACCATTCATTTGGAAACGACAGGTAACTATTATCGTCCTAATAGGGTTGTTGTGCCAGCTCCTGCAGGAAATATCGATGAAATACAGATACTATGAAAGAGTTGAAACATATCATAATATTAATCACTTATGCAGAAACGTAATTTATTAATAATCATTTTATTCTTGTTTACCGGGACAATAGGATGGTCTGCCGAACGTATCCGGCAGAATTTTGATTTCGATTGGCAGTTCCGTTTGGGAGAACAAGGTATCTATAAACCTGTCCAGCTTCCGCATGACTGGAGTATTGAACTGGACTTTAACGAAGAGGTGGGTCCTGAAAGTGGATATTTGCCGGGGGGTATAGGTTATTATAAGAAAGATTTCAATGTGCCTGCGTCTTACAAAGGTAAGCGGGTCAGCATTGTGTTCGATGGCATCTATCATAAAGCTACCATCTATCTGAACGGACAGGAGGTAGATTACCATCGTTACGGATATACTTCATTTGAAACTGACTTGACTCCTTACTTGAAATATGGAGGAAAGAATACATTGAGCGTGAAGGTAGATCATTCGGAGAAATCGCGCTGGTACACTGGCTCGGGTATTTATCGCCACGTATGGATGCAAGTAACCAATCCGATACATGTCAAGATGTGGGGTACATATATTACCACTCCCCGAGTGTCGGCAGAATCGGCCATCGTATCTTGTGTAACAACTGTAGCCAATACTTCGGCATTGACCGGTGAAATAGAAATTATGCAACGAATAGTGGATGCACAAGGCAATCTGTTGAAGATAAACGGCAAGCAGTATGCAGCCCGAACAGAGGTTGTGATGCCGGAAAACGGGACAAAAGATATTGCACAGTCTTTCACGCTGTCCAACCCACAATTGTGGAATTTGGAAAAACCTTATCTTTATCGTTTGGAAACAATATTGAAACAAAAGGGAAAGGTGATAGACCGTTACACGACCCGTTTCGGGGTGCGGACCATCGGTTTCGATAAGGACAAAGGCTTCTTCTTGAACGGGAAGAATATCAAGATGAAAGGTGCGTGCCTGCATCAGGATGCTGGATGCTTGGGGGTTGCCGTTCCAAACCGTTCATACGAACGCCGTCTGACTATCTTAAAGGAGTTTGGAGCAAATGCCATCCGCTGTTCACACAATCCGCCTTCACCGGAGTTCTTGAATTATTGTGATTCCATTGGTTTCTTAGTCGTTGACGAGGCTTTCGACAAGTGGAAGTCGGGATATTATGAGCAGTTCTTTGATGAATGTTGGCAACAAGATATTCGTGACATGATTGTGCGCGACCGTAACCATCCTTCCATCGTCCTTTGGAGTATCGGCAATGAATTGGCAGAAGCCACCCGTAAGGACAACGTGGGTGTGGAACGTGCCACCTTGTTGCGTGACTTCGTACATAAATTAGAACCGACACGTCCAACCATGTTGGCACTGGCACCGGCATACCAAGATAAGTTTGCTTCAGTAACTGATGTGGTAGGGTATAATTATAGCGAACTATCTTATATAGAGGACAAGAAAAAGCATCCTGAACGAATCGGCCTGATAAGTGAAAGTTATCCCTATTATAGCGGATTGAGACCTTATGAGGCAAGGGATTACTCTCCCAAGAATCCGTGGAATTATGTGATGGAAAATGATTACTTTTGTGGATCGTTTGTTTGGGCCGGAGTCGATTATATCGGAGAAAGCATGGGTTGGCCGAGTAAGGGATGGGCTGCTACGCTTTTCGATATGTGCATGGACGAGAAGCCTCGTGCCGCCTATTTCCGTGCGATGTGGACAGACAAGCCTGTCTTGAAAATGGCTGTCGTGGACTATAGCATAGATGAAGATCCGGGTAAGGACCACTGGCAGACACCGCCTATGGTGCATGACTGGACTTTTCCATATACCGATTCACGTGTGTTGCCAATTCATACCCCATCTAATTGTGACGAAGTGGTACTGATAGATCCACGTGGAAAGAAATATGGACCGCGCAAACCGAAAGACTATCTGAATAATACCATTATTTGGAATCAGCCTTATCGACCTGGGAAGGTGGTTGCTATCGGATACAAGGATGGTAAAGAGGTGTGCCGCGACAGCATTCAGACAAGTAAAATTAAAGCAGCATGTTTCACACTTACACCTGACAAAACCGTATTGCAAGCAGACGGACAAGACCTTGCTTTCATTGCTTTACAATTATTTGATGAAAATGGGGTGCCTGTAAGGATAAACGACCGTGTGGTAAATGCAACAGTGGAAGGCACTGGAAAATTGCTGGGGATAGATAGTGGAGAAATGCGTCGAGCATATCGTTTCAACAGCCATGAGCTTCCTACTTATCAGGGCAGGTGCATGCTGGTGATACAGGCTGGACGAAGTAAGGGGATGATGAGCGTAAAGGTTTGCGTAGAAGGCCTTCCTGAACAAACAATAACGATAAAAGTACACTAATTTTTATAATAGCAGTAAGAATGACAACATTAAAAGATTTATTTGCTGGTTTGCTTCTTGTTATCTTCTTTCCCATTAGCTCATGGGCTGAAGGGGTGAAGCTTCAGCCGGTGGAGGTAGAGGCTCCTTTCCCTATGGACTCTGTATTTTTGTGTATATTCCCACAGAGGGATTTCTTGATAACCAAATATGGAGCTAAGGCAGGAGGAAAAAAACTGAATACAAAGGCAATAGCCAAGGCAATCACTGCCTGTCATTTGGTAGGTGGCGGTCGTGTAGTCATTCCCAAAGGAGAATGGCTGACTGGTCCTATCCACTTGAAAAGCAATATAAACCTCTACATGGAGGAAGGAGCGGTATTGCGTTTTACAGACACTCCTTCGGATTATCTTCCGGCGGTAATGACCTCATGGGAAGGCATGGAGTGTTATAACTACTCTCCGCTAATTTATGCATCTGATTGCGAAAACATCGCCATTACAGGAAAAGGAGTATTGGCTCCCAAGATGGATACATGGAGAATATGGTTTGCCCGTCCGCAAGCTCACATGGAGGCTTTGAGGAAGTTATATACAATGGCTTCCACTGATGTTCCTGTGGAAGAAAGGCAAATGGCTGTTGGTGAGAATAACCTCCGTCCTCATCTGATTCATCTGAACCGTTGCAGGAATGTGTTGCTTGACGGCTTTAAGATCAGGGAAAGTCCCTTTTGGACTATACACCTTTATATGTGCAAGGGTGGCATTGTCCGTGGTCTTGATGTCAAGGCGAACGGCCACAACAACGATGGCATAGATTTGGAAATGAGCCGTAATTTCCTGATAGAGAATTGCAAGTTTGACCAGGGAGATGATGCTGTAGTTATTAAATCGGGGCGAAACCGAGATGCGTGGAGATTGGGCACCCCTTGTGAGAATATCGTTGTACGTAATTGTCAGGTAATGGAAGGACATACTCTATTGGGCATTGGCAGTGAACTGTCTGGAGGTGTGCGAAACGTTTATATGCATCATTGTGATGTACCCGCATCTGTGCATTGCTTATTCTTTATCAAAACCAACCGAAGGCGGGGTGGAATTGTGGAAAACATCTACTTGGAAGATGTTACGTGCAAGGATACTGAATATTTGGTTGGGTTGGACATGGATATTCTCTATCAATGGCGGGAGTTGGTTCCTACTTATGAGGAACGTCTTACCCGTATCGAGGGAATTCATGTGAAGGACATTCGATGTGGTTCCGCGGATTTTGTCTATGAGTTGTGCGGTGACGAAAGGTTGCCACCCAAGGACATTACTATTCGAAACATTGTAGTGGATAATTCCAAGGGAGTCCCCAATCAGAGCCATCATATTACAGGACTTACATTGGATAGTATTTGTTATTCTCATATTCGGCCGGATATGGTGACAAAACCACGGAAAAGATGGCGCTGAAGGCTGTGCTATTGTGTTGTCAAGAATGAATAATATTCACAAGGGCTAAGAAGTTAGAAGAAGTTGTCGCCCGCTCCGGGCGAGCTTAGAAGTTAAAGTCAATAGACAATATATTGGCAGCAATGTATCGGCTTAACTTCCTAACTTCTTTCTGCCCCTCCTCCGGTATCAAGTTTACCCCTGTCTATATCGTTTCTGATATTCGGATGGAGGAATGCCATATTCTTTTTTGAAACAATCGCGGAAGTGTGCCATATTGTTAAAGCCGGTCATTGAGGCGGCTTCTGACACATTATGTTCTCCTGTAAGTAATAGATGTGCACTATTTCTTAGCTTAATCTTTCGAACAAATTCATTGGGACTAAGTTCTGTCAAAGCTTTTACTTTACGATAGAAGGCAGAATAACTCATGTTCATACAATCAATCATAAAAGCGGTGTCTATTTTCTCTACATCCAGATTATCTTCTATCAATGAAGTCAATTTAGAGAGAAAGGCTTCGTCCAATCTGTTCAATTGCGGATGAGGGGATGAAGTAGATTGTCGCTTTTCGGTGTTCTTGACCACCGTAGACGGAACATTTTCCACAATTTGCCGGGCAAGGCGTTTCCGCATCTCCAACAAGTTCTTGATGCGACTCCTCAATAGTTTCGCACTGAAAGGTTTGGTCAAGTAAGAGTCGGCTCCACTGTCGTACCCCTCTTCTTTATCTTGTATGGAGTCCTTGGCTGTAAGGAGGATGACAGGGATGTGGCTGGTATTCATGTTCTCCTTGATGCCCTTGCACATGGCTATGCCATCCATTTCCGGCATCATGATGTCACTCACTATAATATTTGGAGTGTATCTTAACGCCAAAATCAGACCCTCCTTTCCGTTATTGGCTTGCAATATTTTATATGTATCTTGTAATTCATTGGCTATATATTCCCGGATGTCAGCATTGTCTTCCACCACCAACAGAATAGGGAATGCACTTTCCGGTTCGGCATCTTCTGCCATTTCCTTTACAACAGTAACCACTTTTTCTTCCTTGTGCAATGCCTCGGGGTAATTGTAATCGGTTTGTATGCGGAAGCGGAAAGTCGTTCCTTTCTCCACGGCACTTTCCACCTCCAGTGAACCGTGGTGCAAATCAACGAGCGACTTCACCAATGCCAGCCCGATACCGGTACCCGAAGCCTGGTGCTTGCCCTTCGCTTGATAGTATCGGTCGTAAATGTGCGGCAAGGACTCTGCGTCAATTCCATAGCCAGTATCTGCCACTATCATTTCTACATAGCTTATGCCATTTGCCTTTATTCGGTGCATGGAGAGTGTGATATGTCCTGCCCGAGTGTATTTGATGGCATTGGACAACAGATTGTTAAGTATGATCGTGATGATATCCGCATCGAAATAGATATTTTCCTGTACAGGTTCCACTTTGACATTGATTCTTACATGCTCATTTTGATTCAGCTCCTTATATCTCAATCCTATTTCTGTAATCAGATTGCTCAGGTTGCCTTTACCCACAGTCAGTTGTCTGTTTTGAGTTTCGGTCTTGCGGAATTCCATCAGTTGGTTGATAAGATTGAGCAGTTGCACGGCACTGCGGTATATGGTCTGTATTTTTGTACGGAAAGCGGCGGGTATGCCTTTGTTATCCTTTAAATCCTCCAACGGACCGATAATCAGCGTAAGCGGAGTACGTAATTCATGTGCGATATTTGTATAGAAGCGAAGCCGTTCATTGTGCAGTTCTTGTTCTTTCTGCCGATTTCTCTTTTCCATCTCCAGCGAGTTTTTCTCCACCTTTAAAGAACTCTTCAGCAGCAGTCTTTTTTTGTATGAACGGAAGATGAGATAAATAATGCACAATATTAATAAGGTATATAATGATTTGGCATACCATGTTGCCCAAATCGGCGGATTAATGACAATGTGTATGGATGCAGTATTTTTTTCATCCCATTCACCATTTTTCAGCCGTGCTTTAACTCGGAAGATATATTTACCCGGATCTATGTTTCGGAAGGTTATTTGTTGTTCTCCTTCGGTATCATACCACGTTCTGTCCAGTCCCTCCATTTGGTAGGCATACTCAACTAGACCTTCTTGTGCGTAATCTGGTACGGTGAATAAAAAGCGGAATGTATTGCGGTAATAAGGCAGGCTGATTACCCCTTTGTCATTGGGAACTGTTGTTTCTGCTTTTCTGTTTATTACCTTACGGTCAAAACTTTCGCAAGCGATGAGTTGGATAGGGGAGACAATATCCGTATTATTGATAAGTTGTGGATTGAAAGAACAGACACCATGTAAAGAACCGAAGCAGATAGTTCCGTCCGGCAAGATAGTTGCCGAGCCTTCGATAAAGCCTCCTGCAGGTATCCCGTTGTGATAATCATAATTGTAGAATTTCTGGCGGTAAACATTAAAACAGGCAATCCCCGTATAGGTACTTACCCAAATATTACCCAGTTTGTCTTGCTGGATGGCTCGGATATGGTTGTCGGCAAGTCCATACGCCTCATCGTATAATATAGTCTGTTCCGGTTGGTCGGTATCTTTCACATAGACCAGTCCATTATATGTAGCTATCCACAGTCCGTCATCCCGGTCTCGGTAAATTTGATTGATGTTATTGGTACGCAGGCGATTGCCGTCATACAGTCTTGTCAATTGTTTATGGTTTGCATCAACAACGTAGATTCCTACTCCCAATGTCCCTATCCATATTTTTCGTTGTTTATCTTGCATAAGAGCGAATGCAATCGGATTCCACCGTTTCCACTCCGGTACATTCCATCTTTGGATGCTATCATGGTGGCTGATATAGACTCCTTCCTCACTTCCTATCCACATTTGTCCTTGTTCATCTTCGTAAAAAGTGCGTACATCTATATTCTCCATACCCAAATCAATACGCTTGAAAGTATCATTCTTGGGATCATAGCGTAGTACTCCTTCGTCATCAATACCCATCCAAAGTCTACCTTGGCTGTCTTGTTTCATACTATAAATAACGGAATAAGCATGTGACAAGTGTGAAGAAACATTCCATTGCTTTTTTACTTTGTTGCCCTGCCAGCAGGTTAACGTATTTTCTCCTCCCAGCCATATTTCCCCTCCGCTATTCGCTTCTATGCTATACACTCGGCTGGGTGTTTTCACTCCATCCTTTTCACTATAGAAGGGCAGGGTATGGAAAAGGGGGCGGTTGTTCTCTATGAAGTCAACGCCAGTACTATGGTTACCTATCCAGATATGGCCGAATTTATCCTGCATTATGACACGCGTGTTGGGGGATGAAAGTCCGCTATTGATGTGAGTGATGTTCTCAAGGTGTAATTGGTCTTCCTGTCTCTTTAGCTCAAAATTGTTTAAGTCGAGTGTGCTGATTCCTCCTAAATCCGAGGCTATCCACAATACATTGTTTGTTGTTTCCGTGATATGATGTACATTGTCTCCAACCAAAGATTGGGGATTGTCGTCTTCATGGCGAAAGGAGGTAAACTCTTCTGTCATCGGATTAAATAATGCAAGCCCACCATTTGTCCCTACCCATATATTTTTTTTATGGTCTATGTAAATGCTTCGTACATTGTTTCCTGGCAAACTTTGGGGATTTTGGGCATCATGATAGAATTTTTTCACCGTTTTATTTTTCAGGTTGATTATGCTCATCCCTTCAGTAATATGTCCTACATACAAATAACCGTTGTTGTCATCTCTGCAACAACGATTGCAGTCTTTCAATCCTGATAGTGTAGAAGAATTATAGACATATATCTTGTGCGTATTTCGGTTGTAATAACTTATTCCGTTATCCACATGAGTAATCCATAAACCTTCATCACCAGCAGGCATGATATCTGTGATAGCATCACTGGCAAGTCCTTCTTTGGTACTCAGGTGGCTGAATTGCGATGTATGGCAGTCGAATATGCTTATGCCTTTTTGTCTGGAGCCTGCCCATACGCTATTGCTCTTCGCATCATAGTACACGGTTGTCAATTCATTGCTTGCCAATCCGGAGTTGTTTTCCCGGTATATGGTATTTCCGTTGCCAGTCCATCGGTTCAGTCCCTCTTCGGTGGCAATCCAAATAAACCCTTTTCCGTCCACGTCCATATCCCGTACAAAATCATTCGATAACCCATCGCGACTACTGATGTTCTTAAACAAGTAGTCAGACTGTGCGATGATGGGTATACATGAAATTGTAAGAAATAATAGTATTAGTACTTTTTTCATAATATATTCGATTAGGCTATTTTTTTATTATCTTTTCTTTTTATGTAGACAAATATTGCTTTGACAATGACAAAGATAATGTTTCATGGTGAAAGGAACAAAAAAATGGAAATGAAGAGTATTGTCTGCCATACTTGTGTCGAAGAAAAAAAGATTTCCATCGCTTTGTGAAAGATTTCCATCGTTACCGTTATTGTTTTTCCATCTGTCGTCATGCTTCTAAATATTTAGAAAGAATAGTAGCGGCATAAGGAAGATTTACCTCTCATTCGTACCTCTCATTTTCTATATATTTGCAGCGTTGATATGACATATTAGTTTATTCTATTTTGATATATAGATAATTTTGTCATATCAATAATGCAATATTATATTGCCAATGTTAACAAAAAGACTATGAAAGTATGGCAAAAAATGTATTGAAAGCATGGTTGGTAGACAACACGGTGACTACCGATGACAAGACGGACAAGATTTTCCAATTGGAGACTACCCGCAGCATTGACAAGGAAATCATCTTGGATCGCATGGTGGCAAAGAATCCCGGTGTGCGGCGTGAGACGATGGCACTGGGCATCGAACTGATGGAAGAAGTGGTGGCCGAAGCGCTGATGAATGGTGAGAGTGTGAACACTGGGCTGTTCCGTGGCGTGGCACAGTTCCGCGGCGTGGCGAAACAGAACGCGTGGGATGCTGCGACCAACAGCATCTATGTTTCGCTTACCCAGGGCAAGGCACTTCGCGAGGCCATTAAAGATACACGTGTAGACGTGCTGGGCGAACGCCCCACAAAATTCTATATCGGCAGCGGGCAGGATGCCACCACTCGCGCAACGGACTTCAGCGCCACGGCAGGTCGCAACTTCACCCTTTTTGGCAAGAACCTCACGGTGGCAGGTACTGACCCTTCGGTAGGTGTCACGCTCGCTTCCGCCGCCACGGGAACCGTGACAAAAATAGACAATGACATGATTGTGCTGAACGAGCCTTCGCGACTCATTATCTTGCTGCCTGCATCGTTGGAAGACGGCGAGTATATGCTTACAGTGACCACGCAGTACAGAGGCGGTGGCGGTGCTCTGCTGAAAACACCCCGTAGTACCTCTCATACCATTTACATAGGCGGGGCACCCGAAACTGGTGGCTCTACAGGGCCCCCGGGGAGATAGTGACGGAGATTTAAACGAAAACCCATTAGGATAGAAAAACATTATTGTATAAGCAATATAGATGAGTAAGGCATAGGTATCGTATAATTTAAGGTATAAGAAAGTATTCAGGATAACACATTTCTTCGGGCATACTTCAGACGAAACTTTAGACTAAGGTAAGCGAGAACTTTGACCAGAGGTGGTCAAGACCTTTGACTAAGTTGGTCAGTCACTTCTTCCAATGTCAGGCGAGACTTTCGTCCGAAATCCGAAGAACTTCTCACTTAGAAAAAAAGAAACTAAAAGAAATTAAGCCAAATGTCTAATAAAAAACAAGAAAGACAATGAAATCAGATTCATTCAGATTCTCGCGTAAGGCGACAGCCGTCTTACTGCTTTGTACCGGTCTCGTAGCGAGCCACCCGATTGCCCTGTGGGCAGAGGACGGCGTGACTACTGTGCAGGCCGTGCAGCAACAGCAAGTCATAGTGAAAGGTACGGTCAGTGATGCCATGGGACCCGTCATCGGTGCCAATGTTATTGAAAAAGGAAACAGAGGAAATGGAACCATTACCGATATTGATGGAAACTTCTCGCTCAAAGTGAAACCGGGTGCCACTTTAGAAATCCACTACATCGGCTATAAAACCGTAGAGGTAAAGGCTGTACCGGGAAAACCGTTGAATGTGACCTTGACGGAAGACAGCGAGATGCTAGACGAGGTGGTTGTTGTGGGGTACGGCACAATGCGTCGGAAAGATGTCACCGGCTCCGTCGTACAGATACGCCCCACAGCCATGCAGAACGAAGCCCCCAAGACCGTGCAAGACGTGCTTCGCGGTGCACCGGGGCTGAAGGTGGGACTCGACACGTCGGCCAAAGGCGGTGGCTCACTCGAAGTCCGTGGCGACCGCTCGCTGTCCAGCTTGACGGACGGCTCTCCGATGATTGTCCTTGATAATATGCCGTTTTATGGTGAGTTGTCTGAAATCAATCCTGAAGACATTGGGCAGATAGACGTGTTGAAGGATGCTTCGGCAGCAGCCGTTTATGGTGCCCGTGCGGCAAATGGCGTGGTCATCATCACTACCAAGAAAGGAAAGATAGGCAAACCTGTCATTAACTTCAGTGCAAAGGTGGGCTTCGTAACTAAAGCCAATTATAAAGAAGTATATGATGGTGACGGTTATATGAAGTACCGTGAAGACTGGTACAAGACCGCTACTTACGGAATGAATCCCGAAACCGGAAAGTATGAGGCATATCAGACGGGAACTATCAAGCCCGGTTATTATGACCGTCCCGACCGCTTGCCTGCCGGTGTTTCCATCGAAGACTGGCGCAACTATTCGGTCAATGCCGAAGGGCAGTCAGACCTCGGTATTTATGCCGACCGTGTGTTGACCCAGACAGACCAGTTGATACGTGACAACTTCCTTGCCGGAAGAACATACGACTGGTACAACAGTGCTTACCAAACCGGTATCAATCAGGATTATAATGCCAGTGTCTCCGGAGCGGGCGAGAAAATGAACTATTATATGTCCGTAGGCTATCTTCGTAACGAAGGGGTCATTCGGGGTACTGAATACCAAGCCATCCGTGCCAATATGAAATTGACTACCAACATTACCGACTGGCTGGAAGTCAGCGGCAATGTCAACTTCCAAAGCCGTAGTGATGGCGACCTGGCATTGAATGAAGGCTCCACTCTCGCCAACAGTCCCTTTGCCAACTACCGCGATGCGGATGGAAACCTTGCCGTACATCCCATGGGTGAGAAGAACACCTACAACATGGGTTATAACTACGACTTCAACCATCAATATGAGCAACTTGAAAAGGGATATTACGTGCTGAACTCCATTTTCACAGCCAAACTGAAACTGCCGTTTAACATTAACTATTCATTCAATGCTTCTCCGCGCCTCCAGTGGTTCTACGACCGCTGGTTCCAGTCATCCGAACATCCCGATTGGGATGCGGTAAGCCACGGTGCCAACCGCAATACAGCTTCAAAATTCGACTGGTCTATCAATAACACCTTGTCATGGGACCATACTTTCGTTAAGAAACACCACGTCATACTGACCCTAGTACAAGAAGCCGAGAAGCATCAGTCATGGTCGGAAGGTATTGCCGCCCGTAATTTCCAGCCCACCGATGTATTGGGATTCCACTATGTGAATACGGCAGGAAAATTGGAGAGCAGCTTCTCTTCAGAAGATACTTATCGTACAGCTGTAGGTTTGTTGGGACGTCTGTTCTACTCTTACGATGACCGCTACATGATTACCGCCTCCGTTCGCCGCGATGCCTATTCGGCCTTCGGAGAGAAAGAACCTTGGGCCACATTCCCCTCTGTAGCCCTGGCATGGACTTTTACCAACGAAAAATTCTTCAAGTGGGAGCCAATGAGTATGGGTAAACTGAGACTCTCGTGGGGGGTGAACGGAAACCGTGCCATTAACAACCCTTATCTGGCACTTGCTACCCTTGACATCGGTGCCAAGATGTTTAGTTACTTGGATGCTTCGGGCAATCTGAAAGAGATGGAATACCTGAAAATCGGTCGTATGGCAAATCCTGACCTGAAGTGGGAAAAGAGCGAAGCCTACAACGTGGGCTTGGACTTCGGTTTCCTGAACAACCGCATCACCGGCTCTTTGGAAGGCTATGTGATAAAAACCAAGGATATGATTATGGGGCGTACGCTTCCTCCTTTCACCGGTTTCGATGAGATTGCCACCAATTTGGGAGAGGTACAGAACAAAGGTGTGGAACTGACCCTCAATTCGCAGAACATGGCTATGAAAAACTTCGAGTGGAACACCAGTTTCAGCTTTGCTTACATGAATAACGAAGTGAAGCATCTGTATGGCGAATATGAAAATGTGCTTGATGCCAACGGAAACATTGTGGGCAGCAAGGAAAAAGGACGAATATGGCAAATGGTGGATAGGACGCCCCATCTCTGCGATATGGGATTACCGTGTCACCGGCATCTGGCAACCCGACGAGATTGAAGAAGCTAAGAAAGTAGGCCAGCTACCGGGTGACCCCAAAGTGGCCAACAACTACACGGAAGACGACATCATCAGTTCCGATGGCAGTCGTATCCCTGTTTATAACGACAAGGATAAGGAGTTCTTGGGACAAACTACTTCTCCTTACATTCTTTCCATGCGGAACAACTTCACTATCCTGAAAAATATCGACTTCTCCTTCAATCTCTATTCCTGTATCGGTTCCAAGATGAAAGACACCTCCTACCTGAACCAAGTGAACGCTTCAGAAATAGATTATGGCTTGAATCAGAGTATAAAAGAATACTGGACTCCGGAGCATCAGTCCAACACGTATGCACGGCTCAATTCTAAAGGACCTACGGGAGTAAATTCACCGGCAAGGTATATTGACCGCTCGTTCATCCGTCTCGAAAACATTTCGATTGGGTATACCTTCCCGAAATCCATTGTTTCCAGATGGGGACTTTCTAATTTGAAGGTTTATGGCACCATCCGTAATGCTGCCCTTTGGACCATGTCTCATTGGAAACTGAACGACATAGAGACCGGTGGTCTTGCACCTCGCACTTATTCTTTAGGTATAAATGTAACTTTATAAAACAGCACTCATTATGAACAACAATAGATTAAACAATAAGAAAAAAGGACTGTCTGGTTTAACAGCGGCTGCATGCGGCCTGCTTCTTCTCTGCGGATGCTCGGATTTTTTGGAGCCTAAACCGCTTTCCTTCTATGACCCGACAACCACATTTACCACAGAAGCCGGTCTGCAAGCCACCATGGCAGCTGCCGACAAGCAACTACGTGACATTTGGATAAACGGTGAAAGCAATGCTCTTGCCTTGGAATATCGCCTTTCGGAATTGGCGGCTAACGGGAAAACGGATGAAAGCAATCCTTTTTGTGACATCAACGGTACGCTGACACCTACCAACATGCGCGACCAGACCGGATGGTTCTGGAATGATGTTTATTACTCCGGCATCAAGTTTCCCAATACGATTTTGACCTACATCAACGGGGTGGAAGGGCTTGAAGAAGCCACCAAGAATGCCTATATAGGCCGTGCATATTTTCATCGTGCAATCCGTTACCTGAATCTGGTGTTCCAGTTCAAGGACATTCCTCTGCTGACCAAAGTCATTTCAGTACCTAAACAGAATTACGCTACTACTGACCGCAAGGCCATTTTGGATATGATAACCAAAGATATGGAGTTTGCCGTGGAATGGGTGCCCGAGCAAAAGGACATGGATATGGTCGGCCAAGTGAACAAGGGCGCATGCCGCCAACTCCTGATAAAGTGCTATTTGGCCACCGGGCAATGGGAAAAGGCAAAAGAACAGGCTGATATCCTTATAGATAAATCCGGTTATGAACTGATGAAAGAACCTTTCGGTACTTTTGTAGAGAGTGGGGAGCCTGAAACTTGGAAGATAACCCGTAATGTTATCTGGGATTTGCATCGTGCAGAGAACAAGCTGACGAGTGCCAATAAGGAGGTAATCTATGGCATTGTCAGCCGTGGATCGGGAGAATCCTTAAATGAATTTCATACTATGCGTGCCTTCGGACCGTTTTGGACAGATGCTAAAATCAAGGGACCGGATGGGAAACCTGGTGCTACGAATTTTGCCCGTAACAACGCCAAGTATAACAAAAAGTATGACTTTGTGCGGGTCATAGGTCGTGGTATAGCCAATATCCGTCCCACTTACTTCGCCACCCACACTTTGTGGCAGGTGAATGGTATGGACGATAAAGGTGACTTGCGCCATAGTGCTAAGGTGGGTAACTGGTTCCCCATGGATTCGCTGAAATACAATGACCCGGCATCGGCTTATTATGGCAAGACGTACGCAGAGGTACGTCCGGATTGTTCGCAAGACACCATCCGTTCCTGGTTCGATTTTCCTCTGTATAAAATCTATTTAAAGGATGTAGTAGCTGAAGGCAAGCCGCAAGAAAACAACTTCAAAGGCGCAACCAAAGGGTCTATCGCCGACTGGTATATCTATCGTTTGGCTGAGACGTACCTGCTCCGCGCCGAAGCTAAATTCTACATGGGCGATGCAACCGGTGCGGCAGACGATGTAAATGAAGTGCGGAAGCGGGCACATTGCGAACAACACTACACCACTGTTACCATCGGAGACATCATGAACGAACGTGCCCGTGAACTCTATCTCGAAGAGTTGCGTCAGGTGGAACTAAGCCGTGTCTCCTACTGCCTTGCACTGAGTGGAAAGCCTGATGAATGGGGGAATGTTTATGATGTGAATACTTACGATCGGCAAGAAGGTACTGATGCCAACGGGGGTAGCTATTGGTATCAGCGGATAGTGCATTACAGTGGCTTGTACAACACGGGCAAACCAATCAATGCCAATGGACGTGTATTCAACTACGAAATAGGTAAGCACAACCTGTACTGGCCGGTTCCCAACGAGGACATCAAGAAAAACACAGGCAGGCAAATGCGTCAGAATTTCGGCTACGATGGTTACGATCCAAACATCACGATGTGGGAGAATTGGGAGGATGCCGTGGCTGATGAAGACAAGACAGAATAAGATACTCAATAGGTTATAAAGTATATGTAGTATTATTTGTCGGCGAAATACGGTTTGTTTTGGGGGGATTGTATTTCGCCGACTTTGGTTCATGAGTTTTGTTGGAACCGAATAATCACCGGGCAGCGAGTCGGGAATATTAGATTCCGGCTGTGACTGAGGCTGATACCGGAAGCTATATTTTCTATTCCTAGTGATAAATGGGGAGAAACTGAAAGTTTTGTCGGGAAAGATAATCAGTAAGGGTACAACAAATGTGTTATTATGAGATTGATGATAAGAAATTTTTTTATTGCAATATGTTCTATAATTTTCTGTCCTTATAATCTGCAAGGACAAAATGGTGTTTCTTTAGAAACTAAATTAGTACATAAACTGACCTTAGTGGCAGATTCACTAACCAAGCATCTGAAACCTTGGATAGTCCCCGTTTCTATATTCGATGTACGGAAGTATGGAGCAATAGGTGATGGGAGTACGCTGAACACCACTGCTATACAGAAGGCAATCGACGCTTGCTTTGTCGCAGGTGGAGGAACCGTACGGATAGCAGGAGGAGAATACGTGACGGGCACTATAGAATTGAAATCCGGTGTGATGCTGGAGGTAGCCAAAGGTGCTCGCTTACTGGGTAGCACGAATTTGAAAGATTATCCAGACAAGGTGGAACGCTTTCAAAGTGTGATGAACGTGATACACAAATACCGCATTTCGCTGATTTATGCCGAACGGGCGGAACGTGTGGGCATTTGCGGGGAGGGTGAGATATACTTTCGCGGCGAAGCAAAGAATTTTCCGGGACCAGAGACCATCGGAGCATTGGGAAGGACGTCCTTTCGGCATCCGCATGATAGAGTGCAACAACGTGGTCCTGAAAGGAATCACCCTGCGCAACTCTGCCGCATGGATGCAAAGTTATATTTATTGTCGCGACTTAATATTCGATGGCATTACCGTGTTTAACCATGCCAATCACAACAATGACGCACTTGACCCGGACGGGTGTAAGAATGTCATTGTAAGAAACTGTTTTTTCAGTTCGCACGATGATGCCATGTGTCTGAAAAGTGCCAGTGCCAAACCTTGCGAAAACATACTGATAGAAAACTCTACCTTCTACTCCACCTGCAATGCTTTTAAACTGGGTACAGATACTCAAGGCGATTACCGTAACATCATCGCTCGCAAGTTGGTGCTGGGTGGCCTTCCGGATGCTTCCCAGTCTTTTTCGTAACCGCGATGACTGCAGTACCGGTATCACATTGGCTACTGTGGACGGAGGAAACATCGAGAACATCTTGATACAAGATATAGAGATAAACCGTAGCCGTTGCCCCATCTTTCTCCGTATCGGTAATCGCGGACGCCGGCTCAACGAGAAGATGGAGCATCCCGGATATTTGAAGAACGTGGTAATCAAGAACATCAAAGGTACGGACAACCGTCTGCAAGGCTCGCTGATTTCGGGTATCAAGGAATATCCGGTAGAAAACGTTGTCATTCGCAACATGGATATTGAAACTGTGGGTGGCGGCACTCAAAAGATGGCAACATTGGAAGTGCCGGAATTGGAAGGTGGTTATCCCGATGCACAGGATTTCCGTCGGAACGGTTTGCCAGCATTCGGTTTTTATGTGCGCCATGCACAGAATATCTATTTCAAAAACATCCACATTACGCCGAAGAAGGCCGAGGAACGTCCTTTGTTCCGTGTGGGCAAAGATGTAGAGAATCTCTGGGTGGACAGCAAGGAGATGGCGGATGTGAAATATACTTTCAGGAATCCCATTCTTGGCGGTGATTATCCGGATCCTACTATCATCAGAAGTGGAGAAGATTACTATATGACACACTCCGCCTTTAACTATCTCCCCGGACTGACTATATTCCACTCACGCGACCTTGTAAACTGGCAACCTGTTAGTGTAGCGTTGACCCGTTATTTGGGTTCTGTATGGGCGCCGGACATCTGTAAGTATCAGGGAAAGTATTACATTTATTTCACTGTGTCACAGGGTAATGATCGCTTCAGCAATCATGTGGTTTATGCCGATTCACCTGAGGGGCCTTGGAGTGAACCGGTGGACTTGAAGATTGGGTACTGGATAGACCCTTGTCATGTAGTGGATGAGAGTACTGGCCAGCGGTGGTTGTTTCTTAGCGGTGGGCATCGGGTGAAATTGACGGATGACGGGCTGTCTGTAGCTGGAAAGTTGGAGAAAGTGTATGATGGCTGGCCTATCCCACAGCATTGGACGGTGGAAGGCATGGCACTTGAAGGTCCGAAGATGAAGAAGATTGGCGAATATTACTATTTTCTGAATGCACAGGGCGGTACTGCAGGGGCACCCACCAGCCACATGGCGGTGGTAGCTCGCTCCAAATCGGTAGACGGACCATGGGAAAACAGCCCTTGCAATCCGTTGATTCACACTTACAGCGGTGAGGAACAATGGTGGTCGAAAGGGCATGCCTCGCTCGTTGACACACCCGATGGCAGATGGTGGGCTGTGTATCATGCCTACGAAAAGGATTATCTTACGCTGGGGCGGCAAACTTTGTTGGAACCGATAGAGATTACGGAAGACGGTTGGCTGAAAGCTCCTTTGGAGAAGAAAGTAGAAGAGGAAATACCTTCCCCCTTGTCACTGAACGGTGCGGCAGACCGTCATGCACGATTGGATGAGTTTCGCATTGGCTTCGACTGGAAATTCTACAAGCGTTACCAACCCAGACGTGTACGTGTGGAAGGCGACACGCTTGTGTTGCAAGCACAAGGTGGTAATCCGGCGGAATCATCGCCCATGATGTTCGTTACGGGAGCACATAAGTATGAAATCAGTGCTCGTATCGAGTGCGACAGTGCTGCCGTTGCCGGACTTATCCTCTACTATAATGACCGCTTCTATGTAGGCACGGGGTGTGATCGGCACAACCGACACAAGTGGCGACGGGGTAAGTATCGTGGCCGATCGGGACAAGGTGATTACACTGCTCTTTGGCTGAAACTGCGCAACGAAGACCATGTGGTGACCGGCTATTACAGCTACGATGGCAAAAAGTGGATGAAAGAGACATTCGGCATGGAAATTTCCGGTTACAACCATAATACGCTGGATGATTTTCAGAGTGTGTTGCCCGGCCTGTTCGTATATGGCAAGGGGAAAGCACAGTTCACTGATTTTCAATATAAAGAGCTGGAATGATGCATCTTATCGTGAATATGATTACTTTTGTCATGAATTTATCGTATGAATGAAATCTTTTAATTAAAGCAGATTTATGATTTTGGATTATTTTAATGTAAGAAAGCTTGTTGTGGTCGCAACTGTGGCTTGGGTAGGAAGTTTTCAGCTTTGGGGACAGTCTGTAATAAGAACCAGCAGTACCGAGAAGGCTGTCTGGCAGCAGTCTAAGGATAGGTTGAAAAGCACGGCGGAAGTATCGCCAATATTCTCTATAACGGGAAATGAAAAAGGTACCGAATGGAAAGCATGGGGAACGACTTTTAATGAACTGGATTGGGATGCGTTGCTGATGCTGACACGTGACGAGCAGGAAGAAATTATGTACAATCTTTTCGCTCCACAAGGTGATTTGAAGTTCACACGTGGACGTATTTCTATGAACTGTAATGATTATGGCCGTTCATGGTATAGCTGTGATGAAGTGCAAGGTGACTTGGAACTACGCTATTTTAACATTGAACGCGACAAGCGTAGTATCATCCCTTTGATTCGTGCTGCACAGAAGTACAATTCGGCTCTCACCTTTTGGGCTTCTCCCTGGAGTCCGCCAAGCTGGATGAAAATAAACAATGACTATCCGGTGGTGAGCAGCCGTCATAATCATGCCAATCCGAACATAGACTATCTGCTTTACGGTAGCGTGGAAGGTATTGATGAAAACGAAATGCAATTCTTGGGAGAACGCAAAGGTAAGTTTCCGCGTCGGCTTGCCACGCAGGACTATTTCATTCAAGACCCGCGTTACTTACAGGCATACGCCAACTATTTCTGCAAGTTTATCGATGCTTACAAAGAGCAGGGCGTAAATATTGATATGATTATCTACCAGAACGAGGCTTATAGCTATACGCCCTATCCGGGCTGTGCCTGGACGGCAGAGGGAACCGTATGTTTCAACCGGGATTATTTGGCTCCGACACTCCGTTCACGTCACCCTGAAGTGAAACTCTATTTGGGTACGTTCAATACCAATCGTCGGGACCATGTGGAGAAGATACTATCCGACGGGGAGTTGCGTAAGAGCATAGACGGCATCGCTTTCCAATGGGAAGGCCGTGAGATATTGCCGGAAATACGCCGTCAATATCCCGATTACCATTACATCTGCTCGGAGAGCGAATGCGGCAACGGCAGCATGGACTGGAAAGCGGGCGAGCACACCTTTTTCCTGATCAGCGACAATGCCGGCAACGGATGCGACGAATGGTTCAACTGGAACTTCCTTCTGCCCGACAATGGAACCAGCCCCTGGGGATGGAAACAAAATGCTTTGATTCAGGTGGACTCTAAAACACGCAAGTTCCGCTATACGGCGGAGTATTATGCGGTAAAGCACTTTACGCATTATGTAATACCGGGCAGTCGGATGATAAACTACTATCCGCAGAAAGAGAAAAAGCTGTACACTGTGGTATGGCAAACTCCGGCAGAGGATTATGTGACGGTCATCGGTAACTTTGGTGACGCGGAACAATCCATCTCCATAGGCTTTGGAAAAAAGTTCCTCAATACAGTGGTAAAGCCCCATTCATTCAATACCTATTGTATAAATCATAAGTAATTCTCATGAAAAAGTTTATATCTATATCTTTCTTCACCTGGCTGTTTGTAATGTTCAGCTATCCTCTGTTTGTAGAGGCTGCTATGCCAGAGCGGAAACAGTTGTTTGATGACAATTGGCGTTTTAAACTCGGCGATACACCCGATGCCCCTTCACTTGCATATAACGATGTCGGTTGGCGAAGCTTGGATCTGCCTCATGACTGGAGTGTTGAAGCCGATTTTGATGCGGAGGTTCCTGCCGGAAACGATGGTGGCTATCTGCCTACGGGTATTGGATGGTACCGAAAGAAGTTCCACGTAGATAAGGTGATGGAGGGTAAGGAACTGCGCCTCTATTTTGAGGGTGTTTATATGAATTCGGAAGTATTTGTCAATGGAGAGCGTGCTGGAGGGCATCCATACGGTTATTCATCCTATTTCTGTGACATTACTCCTTACCTGCATTTCGGGCAGGAGAACATTGTAGCCGTACGTGTGGATAACTCCCAACAGAAGAACTGTCGTTGGTATAGTGGTTCAGGCATCTATCGCCACGTGTGGCTGCTGACTACAGAGGCGATATACATTGATGACTGGAGCGTTTATATTCGCCCGACTCAAAAAGAAGGCAGCGATGATTGGAATCTGGACATTGCCATGCGCTATATAGACAATGCCCGGACCGGGACAAAACCGGAAATCAAGCATACGATTTATGATGAGGCTGGCAGAGTGCTAGTAACATCCGCAAGCGGACACACGAAGCAATCGCTCTCTGTAAGTCATCCGAAACTATGGTCGCCGGATACCCCAAATCTTTATAAGGTATGTACGCAACTGATTGTTGGAGGCAAAGTGGTAGATGAGGTAACGAATATGACCGGATTCCGAAACATAACTTTCGACAGTCAAAAAGGCTTGTTTGTGAATGGTAAACCTATACTTCTGAATGGCGGATGCGTGCATCACGACAACGGCATATTAGGTGCGTGTTCTTTCGATGCAGCCGAAGCACGCAAGGTGCGATTGTTGAAAGAAGCTGGCTTCAATGCCGTGCGTACCTCGCACAATGTGCCTTCGGAAGCCTTTCTGCATGAATGCGATCGTCAAGGATTGCTCGTTATCGACGAGGCTTTTGACGGATGGCGTGATGCCAAGAACAAACATGACTATTCCGTGCTTTTTGACAAGTGGTGGAAACGTGATATTGAAGCGATGGTGCTTCGCGACCGCAACCACCCCTCCGTATTCTGCTGGAGCATCGGCAATGAGGTGATAGAGCGCAAGAAACTGGAAGTAATCACTACGGCAAAGAGACTTGCCGAACACGTACATCGGTTGGATCCTTCACGTCCGGTCACTTCTGCACTAACTACTTGGGACAAAGACTGGGAGATATTCGACCCGTTGGCAGCCGTACATGACATTGTAGGCTATAATTACCAGTTGCATCGTGCAGAATCTGACCACGAACGTGTCCCCCTCCCGCATCATCATGCAGACGGAATCCTATCCACGCGATGCTTTCCGCAATTGGGATTTGGTAAACAAGCATCCCTATATCATCGGCGACTTTGTATGGACGGCATTGGATTATCTGGGAGAATCGAGCATCGGGCGTGCCTATTACAAAGGTAGGGAGAAAGACGGTTTCCATACCGGGCAGCTCTATCCTTGGCATGGTGCCTATTGTGGTGACATCGACCTGACCGGGCTGCGAAAACCCATATCCCATTATCGTGACATGCTCTACAACCCCGATAAGAAACTCTATATGGCCGTACGTGAACCCAATGGTTACCGGGGAGAAATAAAAGTAACTGATTGGGGTGTATGGCCTACCAGCGAAAGCTGGACTTGGAGCGGGCATGAAGGAAAACCGATAGAAGTAGAGGTCTGCTCCCGCTATCCCCGTGTGCGGCTTTTCTTGAACGATTCACTTGTGGACGAACGCCCGGCAGGCTATGTACAACAGTTCAAGGCTGTCTTTACATTGCCCTATCAGGCAGGTACACTGCGCGCGGTAGGTGTGGATGAGAACGGTATAGAGCAGGAAACCGTAGTGTTAAAGACTTCCGGAACTCCTGTTTCTCTACGCCTTACCACTCAAGATCAAACCATAAAGGCTGACGGACAAGATTTGGCTTTTGTTATCATTGAGGTCGTGGACAAAAATGGAAACGTAGTACCTGATGCTGCTAATGAAGTGGAATTTTCCGTTCGTGGAACCGGTATGCTGGAGGCTACGGGCAGTGCGGATTTGAAAGACGAAAAATCATATACGGCTCCCATACGTAAGGTCTGGAAAGGTCGTGCCATCGCTGTAATCAGAAGTACGAAACAAAACGGTAAAGTCAAACTGAAGGTGGCGTCAAAAGGACTTTCTCCGGCTTCAGTAATAATTAAAACTAAAAGATAAATAATATGAAAATAGGATTCCTAACAATTTTACTCTTCCTTGTCGTACAGACGGCATGGGGACAGTTCCGTGTGCATTCAGGTATGACGGTTACAGTGAACTGTGACAAATCGGAAGCTCCGGTGGTGCATACAGCCTTGGAATTGCTTCAACGGGATTATCGGGCTGTTTTCTCCGATTCTTTACATTGCGAAGAAACGCGTGGTAATATCCTTGTTGGAACTTTGGAAGTAAACAATGCGGTTGAGCAATCTAAAGCCGATCTTTCTGGATTGAAAGGTATGAGAGAAGCCTTTTTGCTGACTGTGTTACCTGACGGGCGGTTATTGATTGCCGGAAGTGACAGTCATGGTACTGCATACGGCATCATGGAACTTTCGCGATTGATAGGCGTGTCTCCTTGGAAGTGGTGGGCGGATGCCACTCCTATGAAACGAAAATCTTTTGAGTTGCCTTCCGGTTATCGGAATGTACAGGCTCCGTCCGTGGAGTATAGGGGTATCTTTATCAACGATGAGGACTGGGGGCTGATGCCGTGGAGCAGTTTGCATTACGAGCCTTGGTACAAGCCGGGACGCATCGGTCCTAAAACCAACGAACGTATTTTTGAATTGCTGCTCCGCTTGCGTGCCAACACTTATTGGCCGGCAATGCACGAATGCACGCAACCTTTCTTCCTGACAAAAGGCAATCGTGAGGTAGCAAAGAAATTCGGCATTTACATCGGAGGGTCACACTGTGAACCGATGGCTTCGAGCACCGCCGGTGAATGGAGCCGCCGAGGAAAAGGGGAGTATGATTATGTGAACAACAGTACTTCAGTCCGTAACTTCTGGGAAGAACGTGTGAAAGAGGTTGACGGGCAGGAGATTTTATATACGGTAGGTATGCGAGGTGTGCATGATGGTGCGATGAATGGTGCCAGAACGGTGGAAGAACAGAAGCGTGTACTCGAACGTGTGTTTGCCGACCAACGGAGTTTATTGCAGCAATATGTCAACAAAGATGTGACAAAGGTGCCACAGGTGTTTATTCCTTATAAGGAAGTACTTGATGTGTACAATGCCGGATTGGAGGTGCCCGAAGATATTGCGTTGATGTGGTGTGATGACAATTACGGCTATATCAAGCATTTTCCGACGGAAGCAGAACGTGCCCGTAAAGGCGGTAACGGCATCTATTATCATGTCTCGTACTGGGGACGTCCGCACGATTATCTTTGGTTAGGTACATTCAGCCCGTATCTGCTCTATCAACAGATGAAGCAGGCGTATGACCATGATGTGCGTAAGATATGGATTTTGAATGTGGGTGACATAAAGCCGATAGAATATCAGACGGAGTTGTTTTTGGATATGGCATGGAATATAGAAGAAGTGAATAAAGAAGGAGTTTCTGCTCATTTGAGCAATTTTCTTTGTCGGGAATTTGGTGAAAAGGTTGGTCGAGAACTGCTCCCTGTCATGCAGGAACATTATTGTCTTGCCCATATCCGCAAACCGGAATTCATGGGGAATACACGGGAGGAGGAATATCATACGAATGATTACCGCATTGTGAAGGATATGCCGTGGAGTAAAGAGTATATCCTGCAACGGTTGTCGGATTATCAGACTGTTTCGGATGAGGCTGAACGGCTGTCTGCGCAAATATGTGATGGACGTGAAGATGTTTATTTCCAACTGGTGAAATATCCCGTACAGGCTGCTGCTGAGATGAACAAGAAGATGCTCTACGCCCAACTTGCCCGTCATGGCGAAGCCGACTGGGGGCGGAGTGATGCGGCCTACGACAGCATCGTTTCATTGACTCGCATATATAATACAGGTATAAGGAATAATGGGAAATGGCATCGTATGATGGATCACCAGCCGCGTCGGTTACCTGTATTCGAACCGGTAGACCGTTCTGTCACGATGAAACCCATGAAAGAAGAGCGTGCGGCAATCCGTCGTTGGAATGCGGTAGAATGTGCAAAGGGGGATTTCGTCCCTTGTGAAGGTTTGGGATATGAAGGGAAGGCGGCTGTCATTCCTAAGGAGAAAGAGGTCACATTTGAATTGCCAGACTGTCCGTCTGATTCTGTAGAGGTAGAAGTCCGTTTGTTGCCTTCCCATCCCGTGGAGGGGACACAGTTGCGTTTCACTATTGCATTGGATAAGGAGGAAACTCTGCCTATCCATTACGAGACTAAAGGACGCAGTGAGGAATGGAAAGAGAATGTACTCAGGAATCAGGCGATAAGAAGAGTGGCTTTGCCTGCCCGGAAAAAGAAACTAAACAAACTTGTGATAAAGGCTCTTGATGAAGGTGTCATACTGGATCAAGTATCGGTTTATCCACTTTAATATTGCATAGAACGGATGGAAAAAACATGGAGATGGTTTGGCAAGAAAGATGAGATTACACTTACCATGTTGCGTCAGATAGGAGTAGAAGGGATTGTTACTGCTTTGCACGATGTACCTAACGGTGAAGTCTGGCCCTTGGAAACTGTCAAGGAAATGAAAGAGTATATAGAATCTGCCGGACTTCGCTGGTCGGTGGTGGAAAGTTTGCCTGTATGTGAGGCAATCAAGTATGCAGGCCCTGACAGAGACCGGTTGATAACAAACTATATACAAAGCCTTACCAACCTCGGCAAGGCGGGCATCAAAACTGTGTGCTACAACTTTATGCCGGTCATTGACTGGATTCGTACGGACTTGAACCATCCCTGGCCGGACGGCACCACATCACTTTATTTCAATAAAACACGTTTTGCCTATTTCGACTTGAAAATCCTGAAAAGGAAACATGCGGAAAAGGATTATTCCGAAAAGGAACTGATGGAGGTGGAAAAATTAGGCAGCCGCATCACTGGGGAGGAAGAACTGGAGCTGATAGATACGGTCATTGTGAAGACACAAGGTTTTGTGAATGGAAATATACGGGAAGGGGAGACTGAGCCCGTTTCGGTTTTCAGGAGGCTTCTATCCCTTTATGAAGGTGTGGACAAGGGCATGTTGCGCGAGAATATGCGTTATTTTCTTGCAGCCGTCATGCCGGTGTGTGAGAAATATGGCATTGACATGTGCGTGCATCCCGATGACCCACCCTTTCAGATGCTTGGACTTCCCCGTATCGTGACCTGTGAGGAGGATATTGCCTGGATTCTGGATGCCGTGGACAATCCACACAATGGGCTGACATTCTGTGCCGGTTCACTCAGTGCCGGTGTACACAATGACACCCGTGGGCTGGCACGCAGGTTTGCCGGTCGTACCCGCTTTGTCCATCTTCGCAGCACAGAGACTTTGTCCGGTGGGGATTTCATAGAGAGTTCGCACCTGTCCGGCCGGGGACATCTGATAGAACTGATTCGTGTCTTCGAATCCTCAAATCCCGGCTTGCCCATGCGGGTGGATCATGGCCGCATGATGCTTGGGGATGAGAAACTTGGATACAATCCGGGATATTCGTTTCATGGACGTATGCTGGCATTGGCGCAAGTGGAAGGGATGATGTCCGTTGTGCAGGATGAATTGCAGGAACAGCGAATGAGATTTTAAATAGTAATATGGATTATACCGATTAAATTATATGCCGATTGAAATGAATGAATTATTTGGAATTGCAGGAAAAGTAGCCGTTATCACTGGAGCCGGTGGAGTTTTAGGCGGTAATATCGCAAAACATTTTATGCGGCAGGGTGCAAAAGTCGTTGCAGTTGATATCCGTCAGGAACAACTGGACAAGCGGGTTTCCGAACTGAAACAATATGGAAATGAGGTGATTGGCGTTGTTGGCGACGTACTTGATGTGGCAAGCCTGGGAAAACTGGCCGGACAAGTACTTTCTCAATGGGGGAAGATTGATATACTTCTGAATATTGCAGGGGGGAATATGCCGGGAGCCACACTTGAACCGGAGCAACACTTTTATGATATGGATATAGCCTGCTGGGAGAAGGTGACCGGCCTGAATATGAACGGTACTGTGTATCCGTCAATGGTCTTCGGCAAAGTGATGGCGGAACAAAAGAAAGGTTGTATTGTCAATGTATCTTCGATGGCCGCTTATAGTGCCATTACCCGTGTACCCGGCTATTCGGCTGCAAAATCTGCAGTTGCTAATTTTACCCAATGGCTTGCCTCTGAAATGGCTTTGAAATATGGTGACAGCATTCGTGTCAATGCCATCGCTCCCGGTTTCTTTATCGGCGACCAGAACCGGAGGGTATTAATTAATCCTGACGGATCTTTGACGGAACGAAGCCGCAAGGTACTGGCCAAAACCCCGATGGGACGCTTTGGGGACATTACCGAACTCAACGGTGCGGTTCAGTTCCTATGCAGTGATGCGGCAAGTTTTATAACCGGTGCATTACTGCCTGTTGACGGCGGATTCAGTGCTTACAGTGGAGTGTGAAGGGGGATATGGAGGCTGACCGGGTGATAATGGGGTGACTCATTTGTTGCCCGGTTGTGTATGTCGGCTTGTTGGTCGTACTTTTAGCTGTACATATATTATCTACTAATTTTCAAATATTGTGTCACGCAATTGTTATTTGTTTTAATTGATACTAGCCTATTCCAAGATGAGATCTTTTCTTTCCATACTCCAGTTGAAGATAGCCGGCGGATACATTCTGCTGCTGGCATTGCTCTGTGCTGTGGTTTTTCTTGTCCGGCTGGAGCATGGAAAGATGGAGGAACTGGATTCCAGGGAACATTCGACCAATATGAGAAGGAAGGCCGTCAACCGGACCTTTGAAAAACTGCTGGAATTCTCCTTCCATGACCATTTCCTGCTGATGCAGGACAGTGCGGATATCCGTGAATGCGGGAACAGTTGTGCGGCGGCTCTGGACGCCTTGAACGGACTGAAACCTTATTATGCGGCAGAACAGCATCCGGCCATAGACACCGTATCCATGCTCCTGCTGGAAAAGGAGCGGCTGCTGTATGAGTTGACGAACACCCTTTCCGGTTTTCCCCGTGCGGACAGCCTTCTTCTGAGAAAGGCTCCCGGAATCGTGCGGCAGGTGCGGGATGCCGGACAGCCGGATACACCGTCGGCAAAGAAAGGCCGGGGCCTTCTCAATGTTCTTATAGGAGGCAGGAACAAGAAGTCCGCTTATGCCAATCGGAAGGAGAAGGAGATGCGGAACCGAAAAAGACAGTCCTCCGTAAACGGAGAGTTCATCCGGCTGCAAAAGGACATGTACAGCCAGTATGCTGACTACCGGAAAAGACTGGATGCCTGCTCGGACAGCCTGCGGTGCCGCAACCGGGAACTGGACGCACGTATCAGCGGCCTGATACATGATTTCGAACGGGCAGCCGATATGCAATATACGGAGGATATGGAAGAAACGGCGGCATTGAGAAGGCAGTCGTTCCGTATCATCCTTTCTATAGCCGTCATTTCCGTTCTTCTGATAATCCTGCTCTATCTTCTTATCCATGCCGACATCAGAAAGAGGCAGAAGTACCGGATGACACTTGAGGCCGCCTGCTCCCGGAATGAAGAGCTGCTGGTGTCCCGCCGTAACCTGATGCTGTCGGTGAGCCATGACCTGCGGGCGCCTCTCGGTACGGTCTGCGAGTTTGCGGAACTGATGCAGCATGAGAAGGATGCCGGGCTTGTAAGGGAGTTCGCCGCCAACATCCTGCACGCCTCCCGTCATGTCATCGGACTGGCCAACAACCTGCTGCACTACTACAGGCTGGAAGAGGGTAAGGAACAGCCGGAGAATGCCGTATTCCATCTGGGGCAGACTATCGGGAATGCCGTGCGTGTCTATCTTCCCTCCGCTGAAAAGAAGGGGCTCGGACTGACAACGGAAATAAAATCGTGTGATGTGCTTGTCAGGGGCGATTCCGGACGGCTTGTCCGGATTCTCGGCAACCTGCTGTCAAACGCGGTCAAGTTCACGCGTACCGGTTACATCCATGTGGGGGCCTCGTACGGAAACGGCAGGCTCCTGCTGTTCGTGAGGGACACTGGCACAGGTATAGACAAGGAGCGGCAACAGCTGATATTCTCCGACTTTGAACAGGCCGGCTTCCCCACGGACGGCGGCTTCGGGCTGGGGCTGGCAGTCACCTCAAGACTGGTCTCCCTGCTCGGGGGAGACATCCGTGTGGAGAGTACGCCGGGACGTGGAAGCACTTTCGAGGTCCGGCTCCCCCTCGGTGAGGCCGACATGCCGGATATGCGGGATGCGGCCTCCGGTGACGGCCTCCCGCTCAATATCAGGGTATTGTACATTGATGACGACCGGATGCAGCTGGATGCCGTCCGAAGGATGTATCTCCGTCACGGCATCGAATGTGACTGCTGCACGGACATCGACGGGATGGTCACGACATTGCGGAGGAACCGGCATGACCTTGTCCTGACCGACATGAGGATGTCCGATACGGACGGTTATGGTGTGCTGGCATTGCTCCGCAACAGTAACATAGGCCAGTCCGGAACGCTCCCCGTACTGGCCGTGACCGCCCGTGTCGACAGCGATGCCGCCCGTTTCAGGGAGGCCGGTTTTGCCGGATGCCTGCACAAACCCTTCTCTGGGGACGAACTGATGGCGGCCACACGGGGTGTGGAACGTCCTGACTTTACATCCGTCATGGAGGGCGAGGAACACGCGGACGAGCTGCTGGATATTTTCATCGAGGACACGGAGGCCGGACTTGCCGGCATACGCGATGCGGTCAGTTCGGGCGATTATAAAAAACTCGGAAATATCATACACAAGGCCGTCCCCGTATGGGAGACGATACGGATAGACATCCCCCTGCAGGAACTGGCATATATGGGCTCTCTGCCGCCTGAAAAATGGGCCGGTATGTCGGACGAGCGGATCGGAAGGTTGGTCAGGGCTGTAGAGAATGCTGTAAGGAAGGCCGTAACATTAAAGGAGAAAATGAATGGAGACAATACTCATAGTGGAGGATGACCGTACATACGCACGCGCCACCGCCAACTGGCTGGCTCGAAACGGCATGGACACCCGTTACGTGCTCTCGGCGGACGCCGCAAAGGAGTTTCTGGGCAGCCATGAAGCGGCTCTGGTTCTCTCGGATTTCCGTCTGGGTGACTGCAACGGCGTGGAACTGCTCGAATGGATGAGGGCTCACGGCTACCGTATGCCCTTTCTTGTCATGACGGGTTATGGGGACATATCCGGTGCCGTGGAGGCCGTGAAGAAAGGGGCCGACAATTATCTGCCCAAGCCCGTGCAAACGGAAAAGGTGCTCGGTGTCATCCGCGGACTGTTGGGGCGTGGGAGGAAAAGGACGATGGAACAGAACTTCTACATCTGCAAAAGCCCGCCGGCTGTAAGACTTCAGGAGATGGTACGTCTGGTGGCTCCTGCGGACGGTCTGTCCGTGCTGATACGCGGGGCGTCGGGTACGGGCAAGGAGCGGGTGGCACGGCAGATACACGCTTTCAGCAAGCGTTCGGCCGCCCCTTTCGTAGCAGTGGACTGCGGAGCCCTTCCACGGGAACTGGCCGCATCGGAACTGTTCGGGCATAAGAAGGGGGCTTTTACCGGAGCGGTGGAGGACAAGAGCGGCGTGTTCGCTGCCGCCGAGCACGGGACATTGTTTCTGGATGAGATCGGCAACCTGAATATGGAGACGCAGGTACAACTGTTGCGCGCCCTGCAGGAGAAGCGCTACAGACTTGTCGGTGGAACGGAGGAGATGCATGCGGATGTCCGGCTGTTGGCGGCCACCAACGAGGACCTGGAACAGGCGATAAGCGAGGGACGGTTCAGGGAGGACCTTTTCCACCGGCTGAACGAGTTCCCGCTCCATGTTCCGCCTCTGAAGGACTGCGGGGAGGACATCATGCCGCTGGCCGGATTCCTCCTCTCTTCCGCGAATGAGGAACTGGAAAAGGAAATAAGGGGATTTGACCGGGACGTCAGGGAGGCTTTCGTGTCCTATCCGTGGCCCGGCAATATCCGTGAGCTGAAAAATGTGGTGAGACGTGCATGTGTGCTGGCGCAGGGGGACTGGATCACTCTCAAGGAGATCAGCCTTCCGGTGGATGTATCCCCCTCGGATAATTACAGACTGGATATGGAGCGGACGGAGCAGGAGGCGATACAGAAGGCGCTGGAAATTACAGGTAATGACCGGAAAGCAGCCGCACGGCTGCTGGGCATATCCCGGAGCACGCTTTATCTGAAATTGAAAAAGTACGGCCTGATTTGAAACTGTCCACATTTCTGGACACACCGTGTCCGACGGGAGATTATGGACATGGACACACAATCATACACTGATATTATAACATTCACGTTTTCAAAAGATTGCTTCACACGTTCCGGTATGGCACATCTCTTGCACTTATGGTTATGATAACGGACAATAAAACAGAAACAGTTTTAATTTTAAAATATCAATACCATGAGAACATTGACAAATACACCGCTGTTCGGAATGTTCACCTCTTACGTGGAAGGTTCGGAGCTCATGCCGGGAAACTTGCCTGCCGCCTATGATGATTTTGTAGGACTGCTTACCAATTTGCCGCAGGACGGGGACACGGTAGGACAATTAAGACGCTTGAATTACACAAGAATAGAACTTTCCTTCATGAGGCAGACTAGTGATGTATTGAAGGAGAAACGACACGTGCTCTATGACGTGTTCATCGACAAGGTCCTTTCCCTGCTGGATGCGGAGATAGAAATGCTGAAAGAGTGTTTGCGTCACTATACAGATGATGCCGGTATGGGAATGGAGATCCGCCCGCAGGGCTGCAAGCGTAAATCCGCATTGCGCTGGAACGGTACGGACAGCGACCTGATAGAACTCGTGGCCGCATTGATGGCAGCCGGATCGGTGGACTGTGCGGAGGGAAAGAAACTGACCATTGTGGATGTCATCAGGGTATTCGAGGACGCCTTCAATATCAAGATAAACGCCTTGTATACCAAACGCGGCAAGGTGTTTGACCGCTGTACGGATTCCACGCCCTTCATCGACTCCCTGCGTAAAAGCTATATCAGGATGCTGGACGAGCGGCTGGCGTAAGGATTGTCCGCCAACAGCTGCCAACGGGCGACTTGCAAGCATGTCTTGTTGTGGATTGACGACCGGAATGTTTTCTTTGCAGTCAAAACTTTAGTAAACAAATCAAGCTATGGGACTATTGAATGACTGGACAAAGCGCTGGCTGGTTCGTCTTACGGGCAAGGCGGCCGAACCGGGCAGCGTGTTCATCACACTGGACGAAAAGAATACTCCGGTGGATGTACGCACGGGTGATGCCACACCGAAAGCGTATGAGGATTATATCGGGAAGACGGTGAGGAACTTCGACAAACGGGGCTACCTACCCGGCTGAACGATTCTAAAAGCGGATTTCGCAGATAAAGGGAAGATACCTTCCCGACGGGGAGAACTGGCGAACTGGTATTTTCATACTCTGGTTCCGGCTATCCATAGACATAAGGCAGTGACGGGAAGGCGGATTCCTTTGAGGGATGCGGCCTATACGCTGAAAACGGGGTTGAAACTGTTCAGCCGCCGGGCATCATCCGCAGCACTGCAAAAAGACAAGCAATATAAAGAGTTTATCCGGCATAACGAGGCTAAAGGCTGGAACAATGAAAGACTGGCCGGTGAAAAGGGGCGGGTGTATGCCGTGGCAACGGATGAGGGCGTACTGTTTTTTTCGGACAGTGAAAAAGGAATGAAAGCACGTAACAGCTATCTGCAACATCTGGCAGACGGATTTTTCAATATGGCCAAAGGGACGGAAACATTGAAAATGTATGAGATGGAGACACCTTCCCGACAAGTGGCGGAACTGGCGGACAACTGCATCGACAAACTGGCGAAAAGCGATTTGCGCAGTGCCGGTACGCAACTGCGCAAATCGGAGTTCAGCTTCACTTCTGAGAAACTGGCAGGAAAAGAAATGCTGGAAGGTGCTGTCTGTACGGACAAATACGACTTAAGACCGGATTACAACAACTTTGACCGGTTAACCAGAGATTTCAATCTGGGCATTTCTCCACGCAATTATGATGTTGCCTCTCTGCTTTATATTTCGGAAAACGGGTATGCCGGTCATGTAGCGGCGGACTATTTTCATCCGTTCAGTTACGAATATGAGTTCAGGGACTTGGCAGAAAAACTGGGTGACAGCATCAAGGCACGGCAATCGGCACCGATGTCGTCACATGATTTCGGCTATGCAGCCTTGCAGATGGAAGCGAAAGCAATGGCAAGAGATATTTTGCAATCGGAGTTCCATATAACGGATGGAGAATTCAAGTTGAGCGGAAGTATCAACCGGGTGGAAAAAACGGAAAGAATACACCCCACCTCTTGTCAACATTCCCAAAAACAAAAGAGGGGTAAATCTTCCGGGGCAGACCATATACGAGAGATTCCGACACTGAATAACAGTCAGCGGCAAGCGAAGCATGTTGCTTCCATTACTCCCGATAAAAAGGAAAAGAAACAGCTAATCATATAGGATTTATGGAAGAAAAGAAAATGCAAGCGGGGGAAAGCGGCAGCCTGTATATGACGCTGGATGCTTTTTACCGCCCCGTTTATTTAAGTATGCGGGGACAGGGAGAAGAAGGATTCTCCCGATATATCAGCAATAACGTACGGTTTCATACCGCAAGCAGGGAATTTGTACCCGACCACTGAATGTTCCGTTTCGATTTCAGAGACAAAAGTCTGATTCCCCCCATACTCGGAACGGATAATGCGGATTATCTGGAACGACTCATGCCGGTATTGGAACGGGAAAGGATTCATCCTTCGGGTGTGGTAAGACTGAGGGATGCGGCATTCTGTGAGGAAAGGGGCATCGTGCAACTGTCATCATCGGCGGAACATACGGCCTTATTGGAAAATGATGACTACAAGCGGTTGGGGCACCGTTTCGGAATGGACGGGGATGTGATAAGGAACGGACTGGCCGTTTTTCCTACTTGCACAGTAGTGGAATACGGACAGAAGGTGTTGCTGCTGGGAAAAACGAACAAAGGGGACAAGGCATTGGAAGAGTTTCTGAACGGTTTGACCGGACACTTTTTCGACGGGAAACGAAAGCCGGAGGAATTGAGATTCCATGAGGTGGCACCGTTGGATGCGGAATTTCGGGCGGAAATCGGAGACTGCAAGACTACTTCGCCGGATATACTCCGATACGGGATTTGTACGAAGCGGTGCGATATGGCCCCCACACTGAGGAACTTTAACCGGCTGAGAAACCTGCAACTGATGCGTGCGCCACTCTCAAAGGAGCAGCAGCGGATTGTCTCGCTGCTGGTTACACGGCCGGATAATGTACGGTTCCCGGAGACGGAAGTGAAGACGAGTATGCCATTTAAAAAGAAAGGACAGGGTATAAACATTTAATTCTTTGATATATGGAGAATAAACAGAACGGAACGACAAAAGGCGGCAGCGTATATATAACTGTGGACAAATTTTTCAATCCCGTGCATATCAGCATGAAGGGTACGGGAGAAGAGGGTTACCAGGAGTTCATGCAGGAAGATGTGGAGAAAGCATTGAAAAGCGGGGAAATGCCGGCTATGGGCCTGATGTATTATAATGTGCCCGATATGGGTATCGTGCCGCCATTGGAGGAAGGGGACAATGAGGATTACCTGAAAAGGCTGGAAAAGGCAATGGACGAGCATGGAATCATATTGCAGAGATACCAGCGCTTGTCGGAAGTGGTGTATTGCCTGTGAAATGAAATAGACCCGTTTTCGAAGGATGAGACTTATATCCGCCTGCTCACGCCGAAGATATGGACGGAAATAAAGTCGTCACCCGTAGCGGTGGCGGATATGCTGGATGATTTGAAGCACGGGAATAAGTTCTATACGGGTGTTGAGACGGACAAGGGGGTATTGCTTTTCAGCCGGAATTATGAGGGAAACCACCAATACGGGGCCTTTATGGAGGCGAATATCGAGAGGCATTTCTTTGAGCCGGATTTTGAAGGCAGGCCGCTGACTGTATATGAACTTCGGGGATGGCCTTCGTTGATGGCGGGGAAGATAAACCGTTGTTATGATGATTACGATAACCTGTTACCATTGGAGAAGATTCCGTCAGATGCCTTCCTTGATAAATCGGCTCTTAAAAGCATTACGGACAAAGAGGTGTATGACCTTTCACCCACATGGGAGAATTACGCCCGGCTGACGGATAGTGAGAAGGGGCTTGGCCTGCTCCGAAGCATGGACAATTATGACCGGATGACATTGCTGTATATTATGGACAAGGGTTATCCAATGGAAGGGCTGACAAATGAGTATCCGGACAATTTCAGTTTTCATGAAAATTTTGAAAAGATAGAAGGAGCACTGCTGGGCCGGAACAGATGGAACATTTATGACGAGATGCAGGAGAAGGCGAGAAAACTGGCCGGAAAGCTGTTGCGTGAGCATTTCCCCAATACATGGCAGAAAGTGGCGACTAAGGAAAAAGAAGTTTTACGGAACAGTAAAAGTATAAAGATGTAGAAGACAATGGAAGACAAGCAGGGGGGGAAGGCGCATTGCCAGCGGATGCAAGTGGTGCGCCTTTCACTTCTATATTGGGCTTCTGAAATCTTTTGGTTTGAGTAAATATGGAGAAAAGAAATTGGATAGCAATACTTTCTGGTATGTTTTGGGGGACAATGTGCGCCAATGGGTGACTTTGATTCCGGCGGCTTTTCCGGACATGGAAATGTGCTTTACTTTGCTTCACAAATAGTAAAATTATAAATCAGATTTGTTATGGAATTAGTTGTAATTGAAAAAAGTGCGTATTTGCGGTTAAAACAGCAGATTGAAGATTTGTCCACACAGATTGAAGCCGTTAAAAAGAAATTTGGCTCTGTTGAAAAGGAAAAATGAATGGATGCCCAAGAAGTCTGTCTGGTGCTGAATATTTCCAAGCGGAGTTTGCAAAGTTATAGGGAATATGGCATTATTCCGTGTTCTTTCATAGGTGGAAAATATGTGTACAAGGAAAGTGATCTGGCTAGGATATTAACTCAAAAAGGCAAATAGGATATGGATGGGGTAATTACAAAACAGTCAGAAGAGTATATCGGGATGATGGAGATGCTCAAGAAATGCTCCAAGGAGATTTTTGCAATTCAGGATTTGCCTGTTCCTGTAGCCAATGAGGTCTATATGACTGGTGAACAAGTATGTGCCATGTTGCATATATCGAGCAGAACCTTGCAAAAGTTGCGTGATGAAAAGGGGATAGCTTATACTGCCATAGGTGGTAAGTTTCTTTATCCTCTTTCAAAATTGCAATTGTTATTGGAAGAAAATTATAGAAGTTATGTTCGTTAAATCAAGCGTTTGATTTGTATTTATGCCCCTTTTTTACTACTTTTGTAAAAGTAAGAGTGTAACAGGAAGAAAGTTGCAGCATATACGCGGTGAATTATTCGGTGTCATAGGAGTAGAGTCTTTTGGTAAGATGCTGATAATGAGTAGGGGAGATGAAAGTTAATCGTTCCCTGTCTCTCCGCAAAACTAACCGGACAATACCGGACAGTAAGCAGACAAGTCCCACAAATTCAATGATTTGTGGGACTTTTTTTATTCCCTTGTGTCTGCCTTAAAGTACACCTTTTCGCCCCAAAAAGACAAAGTTCGTAACCTAACTCGTACCCCCGACAAACAAAAACGGAAAGGGGGTACAGATTGTCCGAAATTGGCGAAGTCCTGTCGCTATTTGGCTTGCCTGCATAGAACTCATTTTTAGAGAATTACAATAGTTTTGCAATTTAAAAAGTGAGTTATGAAATCGACATTCAACATTTGCTTTTACGCAAAGAAAGACAAGCAGAAAGCCAACGGTGCGTACCCCCTTTTCGCCCGTATCACAGTGGACGGCGTGGCGAGCCGTTTTAATACCAAGCTGGACGTGCTGCCCTCTATTTGGGACGGCAAAATGGGCAAGGCTACCGGACGTACTGCGGAAGCCAGCCGCATAAACCGTATGCTGGACGATATAAACGCATCCTTGAACACCATTTACCACGAAATGCAACGGCGTGACAACTACGTGACCGCCGAGAAAGTGAAGAACGAGTTTTTAGGTCATAGCGAGAGCCACGAAACAATCCTTACCCTGTTCCAAAGGCACAATGACGGTGTGAAGCAGTTGGTCGGCATATCCAAGACAATAGCGACTTACCGCAAGTATGAAGTCACCCGCCGCCACCTTGCCGAGTTCATTCAAAGCAAGTACAACGTATCGGACATATCCATTAAGGAGATAAGCCCGATGTTCATTACCGATTTTGAATTGTATTTGCGTACCGCCTGCAAGTGCGGCTACAACACCACCGCCAAGTTCATGCAGTTCTTCAAGCGTATCATCATCATTGCCCGCAACAATGGCATATGGAAAATCCAGTGTAAGCTGCCCCCTAAAACCAAGCGATTCTGCCCCCTTAAAACATTCAACAATGCCCCCTTAAAAAGTCTTGACCGATGGGGTTATTATTATTTTAGTTTATTTCCCTCTGTATGCAGCCATTTTACGGACACTTTCTCCTGTCAGCTCAATCCGGTGCGCCGTATGTATAATACGATCCATAATGGCATCTGCTACTGTAGGGTCTCCGATTGCATCATACCACCAATTGTCCGTTGGCAGTTGCGAGGTGATGATGATGGACTTGCGCCCATGTCGGTCCTCTATTATATCGAGCAGGATGGGTCGTTCCTTGGCATCAAGGTTCACAAGGAAGAGGTCATCCAATATGAGCAGCGTGCTCCGTTCGATTCTCTTGAGTTCCGATTCCAGTGTGCCTTTTACTTTTGCCACCTTAAGCGTACCCATAAGTTTCGAGCATTCGCATAATATGTCCGTATGCCCTTCTTGCAGGCTTCATACCCCATTGCTGTGGCAAGGAAGCTCTTCCCGGTACCGGATGACCCTGTGATGAAGAGGTTCTGTCCCTTGCGGATGAACTCCAGCGATGCAAGCCGCTCCATCTGATTGCGGTCAAGGCCACGCGGGATTGCATAGTCTATCTGCTCGAGGCAGGCCTTGTAGCGGAACGCCGCCCCGCGTATAAGGCGTTGGATGGCTGCATTGGCACGGTAGTCCCATTCCCCGGCAAGTAACATGTGCAGGAAAGAGTCGGATTGTCATTGTTTCTGCCATAGTGGAGGTTAGGCTTTCAGTGAAGGCGGCGGCCATGCCGTGCAGCTTCATACGGTTCATCAGTTCGATTGTCAACGTGTTGCGGTCTTTTTCGACAGCTATCGGTGCGGTAAGATTATTTGTTTCCATTGTTGTCTCTATTTAAATGTTTTAATTGTGCGAAGTAGGCTGCTCCGCGGATGTTTTTGTGGATAGATGTTACGGGGACCTCATCGTCGATGTCGTCTTTTGACAGGAAGTCTGCATCATCCCCGCGTTCAAGGATCCGCCTTATCTCCTGATATCCGTATAGGCGCAGTTGCGTGGCGCATGCGCTTGCCGCCACCAACCGTTCCAGCCCGAAGGTCTTCTCCAACGCCATGATGCCTCTGCATGAACGGAACGCCGCGGGAGGATACTTCTTGAGTTCCGCCACCTTGCGCAGATACAGCAGCAGGACGTTATCTGTCTGGCCGGCCCGTTCGTAAATCTGTTCCAGATCCTTTTCATAACTTCCATGACGTCCGGGCAGTCCGTGGGCATCCTTGGTCGTATAGGAGTATGGCGTGTCATCGCGCTGGTGTGTGGTCACCAGACGCAGGCCATGATATATTTCCAGCGTGTCCGCATCATAGACAATCTCGACACGTTTGCCTATATACTCTTTCGGCACGCTGTAATGGTGAAGCCTGAAGGTGACATAGCCGTTACGCATTACTGTTGCGGAGCGTCGCTCTTTCATCTGATGGCGTATGGCGGGAAGCGGGCGGAGGCAGTCGGACTCAATCTGCTCGAACTGTTCCCGTCTGGACTGGGGACGCCCGCTCATCCTGCGTCCGTTGAAGGCCGAGAGCGATTCGGATATGGCCGCATTCAGAGACTCCAGCGAGTGGAATACAAGACCCTCGATGTCAGCGTAGACGGATCGGTAAAGTAGCTTCACGGCATTCTCCACCAAGGCCTTGTCCTTTGGATGACGTACCCGTGTGGGGTATACGGTACATCCGTAGTGTTCGGCAAATGCCGCAAACTCCTCGTTGATTACCGGCTCGTTACGGTCGCTGCGGGTTACCGCCGATTTGAGGTTGTCTGGTACGATTGCCATCGGAATACCGCCGTAAAAATGAAGTGCGTTTTCACATGCCTTGATCAGATCTTGTTTTGACTGGGACCAGACCGCCTCACAATAGGTATAGTGGCTGCACGGAAGTATGGCCACGAACACTTCAACGCTGCGACATTCACCGCTTTCACTGTCAACGACTTCCAGTTTGTCACCGGCGAAGTCGATATACATCTGGTCTCCGGCATAATGCTCGACATGGCCTACGACATGAGTCACCATCCGGTAACGCATGAGATAATTACCGAAACTGGCATGTCTGTATCCGTCAGGATGGGTCTCGCGGTACTCTTCGTACAGGGTTTTCACTGTTACGCCTCGGCGGCTAAGCCGGGCAGCATACTCAGGAAGGAGTGCCTCAAGCTCAAGCTGGCGTTGTGACGGTTCCCTGTTACGGCCAACACCTTCAGAGAACATTTCTTGGATGCGGGAAGAAGGCATTGATGCCAACTCCTTTATCGGAATGCCACACTTTTGGAACAGACGCACATATCTGCGCACTGTGTTGCGGGATAGCTCAAAACTCCTGCTTATTTGCTTTATCTCCATCCCCAATGCATAGCATTGGAGAATATTTGCTATCTTTGTTGTCATAGTAGAAATGGTTTTACCCCACCGGTCAAGACGGGAATCAAATCTACGAAAAATCCCCTGCCGGGCATTGCCAAGCAGGGGTATTTTTATATTGGAATCAAGGGGGTAGGATTATTTTAGCACAAGGGGGCAGAATCGCTTGGTTTTAGGGGGCAGCTTACACTGGATTTTCCAAGCGTACTCTACTGTGTAAGTAGCCAGCTTCACGCCCAAGAACATACCTACAAGCAATATATATGCTACTAAGCAATATTGATTATACAAGAGGTCTTTTAAGAATACAGGTATCAATAAGGCTATGATTGTAGCGTTCTGAAACCACTTCTGTACTTTCAATAAGAGGTTAATGTATAAATGATTTCCTATGTAATTGAACCCCCATTTATAATTATGCTGTTTCAGATAAGATAGTGAAAACCACAATCCTACAAGTGAAGCAATAAGGGCTACTCGCCACCATGCTCCCATGTATGGGAACATACCTTTTAAGAATGTCAGCAAAACAATACCTATTATGCTACATTCATATACTATTCTTACTTTTGTTACATCATTCATATATGTACGCTATTTGTTGGTAATGGTTTGACAAGGAGCTGCGTTTAGCAGCTAACTTGGCTTGTTATCAGTGATTTATTTTGCGATACCTGCACATGTAAATTTTAATCCTGTGATTGAATTTTGCTTCACAAAATCTACAAATTCATCTGTGCAATAATAATTGTTATTAAACAGACTATCCCGAAATATGATATATGAACCGATATTTCCTTTATTGAAAATACCATTATTATCCCTCATCATCTTCAAGATTTCTTCATTGCTCTTGGACTCTATATTTAAGGCATCGACTGTATTCAATACATTTATAAAATAATAACCTGAAGCGTTCCCGTCCACATTGACAGGTAAAACTTCTATTTGCCCTTTCAGCTTTTCAGAGAGTAATAAGGAAGTTCTTTTATTTACTATCAAACAACCGGAAAAATAACAAGATGCATCAAACTCCTCACTTCGTTTGTCTTTCTTTTTCCTTTTATCTCTAAACAGTTCCAGACTAAGCCCTTTCCACTCATTAATAAGTGATTGACCATTATAATCCCAAACGCCTTTATTTGACTCATCATCTTCCTTGAATACAAAGAACTTGTAATTATCAAAGTCTTGTCCAATTTCATATATATTCATAATGTTACACTATTTAATTACTGATAATTTATTTATAACCGCACCTTATGGTGTCGTTCCTACACTTCTATAACTGCACCTCACGAATTATCCAGTGTATCAAGAGGATTAGGGATTTTTGCTTTATGGGCACTTGACACATGAAGATAAATGGTTGTGGTCTTGATGTCGTTGTGTCCCAGCAATTCCTGTATCGTGTGCAGGTCTGTTCCCTGTTCCAGCAAGTGTGTGGCAAAGGAGTGGCGTAGCATGTGTACGTGTACACGGTGTTTGATGCCTGCACGATGTGCGGCTTCTTTCAGCACTTTCACCAATGCACTTGCCGAATATTGCTCTCCGGGTGTTTCGCCCTCAAACAACCATTTTTGTGGGCGATATTCCCGGAAGTAGTGCCGTAGTTCTTCCAGCAACTTGGGTGAAAGGAGCGAATAACGGCATTTCTTCCCCTTGCCCATAATGCGAACCGACATTGTTTCACTGTTGATGTCCTGCGGGGTCAGGTTAAGCAATTCGCTTCTTCTAAGTCCGGCAGAGTAAACCAACGAAATCATGCAGTGATGCTTGATGTTGGAAATTTGTGCAAGGATGCGCTTAATTTCATTCTTGCTCAACACTTCGGGCAGGCTCTTGTACTCTTTGGCACGGGTGATACCGCCGTAGTATTGCCGCTTGCCGCCTTTCACCTGCTCGTAGTAGAACTTGATGGCGTTGATGCGCATATTCTGTTGCGACACCGAGATTTTCTTCTCGTTCACAAGATAGAGTATGTACTTGTTGATGTCGGCCACTTTCAGACGGTCGATGTTCCGTCCCTTGTGATATTCCATGAAGTCACTGAAATAGGCACGGTATGTTTTGACGGTCGAGGGGCTGTAACGCTTTTGTTCCAGCAGTTCGAGGTAGCCTTTCGGCAGTGTGTATTCACGCTTAGGTTTGGGATGCCGCACGTAAACCCGGCTGTAATCAATATAGGCGTGGGGCGAATAGCGGTCGTAGAAATCCGGCAGGCTGAAAGCGGCTGATGCCATGTATGCAGAGCCGTTGCCAGCCATTTCCATACCCGTGTCTTGGGCGAGCAGTTGGGTTACAGCCTGACTGTTCGCATATTCTATCCGTATGTAGTCTGCACCGTCCCTTGTTTCTTTGTGTAGCACGATGCTTCCTCTTTGTTTCTGAACCTTATCCATGTCGCTGAATTTTGCTTCATGCTCCAAAGATAAAACAAAAACGCCACATTTTGAACATACGTTCAAAAATAATAGAAGTTAAAAAAACAAAACTGTATCAGGCTTTAAGCAGCGAATAGATATAGCGAAAGTTTTCTGCCAGTTCGTCCACGTTTAGACCGTTCAGAAATGCTTGTTCGTATGACAGTCCTAAAAACATTTGCCGGAACATGGTAGCCGTTTTCTTCACGTCCGTGTCGTTTCTGATTTCCCCGCTGTTTTTTGCTTTTTGTATGACTTTCTCCCATAGGTCATAGTCTTGTCGGTAGATTTTCTCAATTTTCTGCCTGATGCCCGGATAGTACATACGCACTTGTGACAGGAAATGAAAGTAGTAGAAGTTAGGGCTACAATCATGCGGGCTGCTATTATCGTCAATCAGTTCAACAATCCTTTTCATGGAAGCGGCTACCCCCGCCACGTATTGCCCGATGAACTTCTCCAACGTATCGGCAGGAGCGGCAAACTTGTTTCCCGGTTCGTGCATTTTTAGCACGTATTTGTCTGCCACAGCCATGAATAAATCCAGCTTGTGCGGAAAATAATAAACGATGCCCGTTTTTGTCACTCCGCAGGCTTTGGCAAGCGTGATGATGCTTGCTTTCTCGTAGTTCATCCTGACAAATACTCCGAACGCTTTATCTATTACTTCTTCACGGTTAGTTATTATCATACACGTTTGTTTTTAATCGGTTACGAAGATACGGATTTTGTTTTAACCATTTGTACCCCAGTGCTTTTTTTTAGTGCAAGGTGCAAGTATATATTTATATATATAGCTTGCACCTTGCACTAACCCAAAAATATTTATTATCAGATATTTGCGAGTTTCAAAAGAATGCCGTATCTTTGAACCCGAAAGTTAGGCAGACAAACAGCGGTCAAAGTTGGACAGGCTTAACGGTTGAAAATCGTTACTGTTTCGTTACCTATTTGAAATTTTGAAAGCAAAGTAGCTGAAATATAAGCGGTTAGAGTTATAGGTTCAAAACCCACTCTCTCCGCAACAGTTCTGAATAAGATGGAAAACTAGCGGGTAAAGGTCTACAAATCTATGATTTGTAGACCTTTTTTGCTTGTACTCCGTTTGCTTTGAAAGACTTGGAAACTATGTCTTTGTAAATTAATTATAGATAATGAAAGCTGGATGACATCTCCTTTCATAATAAGGCGATGGGATAATGCATTGCCACTGCAAAGCAAGTGCATGCTTTTTGCAGTGCTACTGCATTCAGCTTTGCAGTGGCGCTGCAACACATATGCAGTGTCACTGCAGCATATATGCAGTAGCGCTGCAACACGTTTGCAGTCACACTGCAGCAGATGTGCAGCGACGCTGACCCGGTAGGTGTGTACGGGATTGTATCATGTTTCGTTAAGAAGATATTATAAAGTATCCTTTGAATGTCGTATTTTTGTCTATCCGTAATTTAGAGTAGTCAAAGAAAACTATGAAACACACTCGTATGAAACTAAAAACAGCGGTAAAGAACCTTCATGAAGGCTGGAAATTCCGGCAGGCGAGACTGACCAATTGGTATCCGGCTACAGTTCCGGGAGTAGTCCACACGGACTTACTGCAGAACAAGATTATTGAAGACCCGTTTTTCCGGTTGAACGAACGGGGATTGCAATGGATTGACAAGGAAGACTGGGTTTATGAAACTTGCTTTACTCTTGCTGCCGACATGATGCGGAAAGAGAATATGGAGCTTGTGTTCGAGGGGCTGGATACTTACGCTGACGTTTATTTGAATGATGAATGTATACTGAAAGCGGACAATATGTTTCGCCGCTGGTCTATCCCCGTTAGGCAGTACATCAGGGAGGAGAATAATATATTGAAGGTGTACTCCATTCGCCGGTAAAGATAGACGTCCCCAAATGGGATGCACTTCCTTACCAGTATCCGGCATCCAATGACCAGTCTGAAAACGGAGGCTTGTTCAACAAGAAGATAAGCATTTTGCCCGTAAGGCGGGTTATCATTATGGCTGGGACTGGGGCCCACGTCTGGTTACCTCCGGCATCTGGCGTCCGGTGTATATCAGGGCTTGGAGCGATTTGAGAATCAACGATGTGTTTATCGAGCAGAAGGAAGTCGGTGCAGGCAGGGCCGTGATTGCCGGACATGTGGAGCTGGATGCCGATAAGGATATGGACGGAGTGCTGGTCACGATAACAGACGAGGCTACCGGAAGAGTGCTTGGCGAGTGGCAAGCGGATTTGAAGCGAGGCACCAATCGGGTGACCGTTGATTTCGTCCTTCACAAGCCGAAGCTGTGGTGGAGTAATGGACTGGGGGAGCCTTTCCTTTACCGTTTCCGTACGGATATCATTGCAGGCGGGGAATTGTTGGACTCTAAAACCGAAAGGGTGGGCATACGCTCTTTGAAGGTGGTGCATCAGCCGGATAAGGACGGGCATACTTTCTATATAGAGCTGAACGGGCGTCCGGTTTTTGCCAAAGGAGCCAATTACATCCCTTCGGATAACTTCCTGCCGCGCGTCACTCCCGAGAATTATAAAAGGACGATTCTCGATGCCGCCGGTGTAAACATGAATATGTTGCGTGTCTGGGGCGGAGGTATCTATGAGAACGATGTCTTCTATGATTTGTGTGATGAGCATGGAATTATGATTTGGCAGGACTTTATGTTTGCCTGCAGCATGTATCCGGCAGAAGGCGCCCTGCTCGATAATATCCATCAGGAGGCGGTGGACAATGTGAAACGTTTGCGCAATCATGCCTGCATTGCTTTGTGGTGTGGAAACAATGAATGCCAGGATGCCTGGCTGGGCTGGGGCTGGAAGTGCGAGATAGAACGGCAGAACAAGGAATATGCCGACAAGATTTGGGCACAGTACCGGCAGCAGTATCATGTCACCTTACCCGGGGTGGTCAGGGAGTATGCACCCGGAACCTTCTATTGGCCTTCTTCTCCGTTCGCATTCGAGGGAGAGATGTCCGGTACTACTGACGGGGACCGTCACTATTGGAGTGTCTGGCATGGTAAAGCACCCATTTCCGATTATGACAGCGAGAAATCCCGCTTTTTCAGCGAGTACGGCTTTCAGTCTTTTCCAGAGTTCGACTCCGTCAAGCGCTATGCTCCTTACCCCGAAGACTGGGATATACGTTCCGAGGTGATGATGTCCCATCAGCGTGGTGGCGACCATGCCAACGGGCTGATTGAGACTTACCTATTGAATGAATATAAAAAGCCGCGTGATTTCCGGGCATTCCTTTATATGAACCATGTGCTGCAGGGAGATGCCATCAAGACGGCCATCGAGTCGCACCGCCGCCAGATGCCGTATAATATGGGGACGCTTTTCTGGCAGCACAACGACTGTTGGCCCGTAGCTTCCTGGGCGAGCCGTGACTATTACGGACGCTGGAAGGCGCAGCACTATTATACTCGCAAGGTCTATGATGACATCCTGATTTCTCCGGTAGTGGAGGGGGATGATTTGAAAGTATATGCAGTGTCCGACCGCTTGGAGAATACTTCCGGCCGGCTGCAGCTCCAGGTCTGCCGGTTCGACGGCACTGTGGTTTATCACTGGGACAAATCTGTCGGCATTTCCGGTAATGACAGCCGTGTCTGTTTTTCCGCACCGCTTGCCAAGTTGCTGGAGGGGGCAGATAGAGGAACGGTATATGTCCGCGTAGACTATACGGACAAATCGGGCAGGGTGTACCATAACAACTACTGTCTGGACAAGCAGAAGAATATGAATTATCCGAAAGTGGATTTGCAGACCGAAGTCCGTTCCATTGAAGGCGGATATGAAGTGACGGTATCAACAGACAAGTTTGCCCGTGCCGTATGCTTGTCCGTTGCTGACAATGAAAGTGTATATAGCGACAATTATTTTGATGTCCAGCCGAAGAGCAGCGTGCAGGTACAGGTCAGGACGCGATTGTCTGCCGAAGCGTTCAACGCTTCGTTGAGGCTGACTTGCTTGAACAATGAATTCTGATAAGTTATGGAAAAATAAAGCGGAGCAACATATTGAAATGTCACTCCGCTTCTCATTGAGATGTTGAAAGATGTGTTTTCAGGAGATTTAGTTGTTTTCTTTTTTAATGTCTATGGTCATGAACCGTTCACCGTCATATAGACTTTTGACACGGATGTTCAGCCCTTTTTTCTCTTTCAGTTGTTCCGCTATATTGTCCAGCTTGAAGGAGGCCAGTCCGGTGCCCAGCGTGAGCTGGCTGTCATTGTAGGCATTGTGGCGGAATTCGAGATTGACGTAATCCGGTTTGTCGTTCTCGCCGGTGGATGCTTCGTTGATGACCAGGTTCAGCATGTGCTTCTTATCTTCGTTGTTACTGTGGTAGAATTGATACTTGATGTTCAGATACTCGCCCGTAATCCATAAATCCGTGGCGTTGATGTTGTCGTCTCCGATACTGTCCGCCTTTTCGGCAGGCATGGAGTAGATGTCTTTGGTCAGAATATTTTCGATGTGCTTTATTTGGGCATTGTATTCGTAGCCTGGAAGTTTCTCTTCCAGTTCGCGGAAGTAGATGAAAGCCCTCTGGCCGTCTGTTACGGCATAGTCGTGAACATAGGTTGTGTCACTGGGATATAGTTTACTGCCTTCGTCCAGTGAGAAATAGTAGTCTTTTCCTTCGATGACCTTTACCGTACCTACGGCGAACAAAGTGTCATATTTGTCATCCCAATCGTCCAGGCATGATTGCAATACAATGGCAGTCAGGAATAAAAGCATGGATGTTGCCAATGTCATTCTCAGTTTCTTCATAAGTGGTAGGTTTTAGCTCTTTTCTGTTTAAAACTTATTTTTGTATTCAGAAAATGCGGTGAAAAGCTAAATACTGCGTAGTATACTGTTAAAGAAATGAAAGTATGATTTTCTTCTCTGCCTGATGCAGTATTTTTGCGCCGATTGCATTTATAGGGTAAACACGTGTTAAAGAGAGAGTGGAAGAACAGGAATTGGCAGAACGCTGTAGGCAAGGAGACAATCTTGCCCGCAAAGAACTGTATGAGCGCTATGCGGGACGCATGCTCAGCGTATGCCTTCGTTATGCAGGTGACCGGGAGACTGCCCAAGACCTGATGCATGACGGTTTTCTGAAACTTTTTGATTCTTTCGATAAGTTCACTTGGCGGGGAGAGGGTTCTCTGCGGGCATGGATGGAACGCGTAATGGTGAATACGGTGTTGCAGTATTTGCGGAAAAATGATGTGATGAATCAGTCATCGGCCTTGGAGAATGCACCTGAAGCTTATGAGGAACCGGAAGGTTCGTCAATAGATGTCATTCCTCAAAAGGTACTAATGCAGTTTATCAGTGAATTGCCTGCCGGCTATCGTACCGTATTCAACTTATATATTTTTGAAGAGAAATCCCATAAGGAGATTGCTCGACTATTGGGAATTAATGAAAAATCCTCTGCCTCGCAGTTGACGCGTGCTAAAGCGACTTTAGCGGCAAAAGTACGTGAGTGGATGAAAAGAAATGATTAAATGAAGGAACGTATGGAAGATGAATTGTGGTTGAAAAAGATAAAGGACAAGCTGGAAGACTATTCCGAACCGCTGCCGGTTGCCGGATGGGAGCGGTTGGAGAAGGAATTGTCCGTTTCCGGAGCTCCGATAACCGGACCGCATAGGATGATACCTTTCCGTCGCTGGGCGGTGGCCGCGGCAGCTGTGTTGCTGGTGGCGGTTTCGTCCGTCAGTCTGTGGCTGTTGCAGAGTCCGGTAGGGAATGAAATGCGGCATACGTCAGTGCCCGCTTTGGCTGTGGCTCCGGACGTCTTGCCGGAACAGACAGTACCTGCCATACGGACTAATTCCATAGAGCCTGCTTATCGGGCACATGGAAATGCATCGGCGCCCAATAAGGAGGCAAGTCACCCTTTGGTTGCACAACATATCAGAATATCGGTTGGCGAAGAACAGCAGGAGGAAATGCTGCCGGTTGAAACTGCAGATGAGGTTGTCGGTATTGGACAGCAGGCGGAAGAACCGGTAGTGGAAGATACGGACCATGAAACTACAATGCAGACCGAGGAACCGGAGACAAGGGAAGACCGCTATCGTCCGTCAGGCCGGGACAAACTGCATCTTCCGGAAAAAAACAGTTCTGGTAGGGATGCTAAAGGATGGGCGGTTGGCTTGTCCGTAGGAAATACGGGAGGTTTTTCATTGGCGAATGAAGGGGAAGCGAATGTGATGTCGGACTACATGCCTGGAAGTCCTATTTATGGCGGTAACGTAGATTTATCCTCTACGGCCAATGGCATTGTTACTATTCCCGACGGGCAGGAACTGGTTTTTAAGGATGGTATGCCCTATCTGCAAAGACGCGAAAAGAAAATTGCGGATATAGACCATAAACAACCGCTCAGTTTCGGTGTTTCGGTGCGGAAAAACTTGGCGAAGGGTTTCTCTGTGGAAAGCGGGCTGACGTATACCTATCTTGCTTCTGACGTAAGGTATGAGGGCAGCTCGGAAAAGATAAGCCAGAAGCTGCATTATATTGGCATTCCGGTACGGGCCAACTGGAACTTTGTGGATGCAAAGAACTTTACGATGTACGTTTCGGCGGGGGGTGCCATTGAAAAATGTGTGTATGGCAAGATTGGTACTGAGAGTGAGACTGTGAAACCGGTACAGCTTTCTGTCATGGGTGCTGTCGGTGCCCAGTATAACATAAGCAATAGGGTGGGCCTGTATGTGGAACCGGGAGTATCTTATTTCTTTGATGACGGTTCGTCGATACAGACTATACGCAAGGAGAACCCGTGTAACTTTACGTTGCAGGCCGGTATACGTCTTACTTATTGATAGCAGGACAGACATGTTTTTGTCCACTTTCTTGTAGATTCAGAATTTTCTTAATAACTTTCGGCCGTGTTTCTTCGTTGGTGGATGAAGGGACACGGTTTTTTATTGATTGAGAAGAAAGAAAGTAGGTCGGGACATGCCCGGCAATATAACAAACACGTAGTAAAATAGACAAAATGAAGATTAAAAAGAAAGTAGCCTTAAGCGGGCTATTGCTTTGTTGTGCAATCACGGCAAAAGCACAAGTGTGTATTACTCCCCAGGTGGAGCAGCGTGCCAGGGAGTTGGTTTCTCAAATGACGCTGGAAGAAAAAATCGATTACATTTCCGGTCCCAAATCTTTTTATATCCGGGCTGTACCCCGGCTTGGCATACCCGAAATCAGGATGGCCGATGGTCCGCAAGGCATACGTAACAATACTCAAAGTACCTTGTATCCTTGTGGCATCTTGTCGGCTTCGACATGGAACCGTAAGTTGGCTAGAGAGCTGGGACATGGTTTGGCCCGGGATGCAAAGGCCCGTGGGGTAAGTATTCTGTTGGGGCCTGGAGTCAATATCTACCGCTCTCCTCTATGCGGGCGAAACTATGAGTATTTTGGTGAAGACCCTTATTTGACGGGCGAAACTGCTAAAGAATATATCTTGGGAGTGCAGGAAGAGGGAGTTATGGCTACGGTGAAGCATTTTGCGGCCAATAACCAGGAGTGGAGCAGACATCATGCCAGCTCAGATGTGGATGAACGCACGCTGCAGGAAATTTATTTTCCCGCGTTCCGAAAAGCTGTGCAGGAAGCAGGAGTAGGGGCGGTTATGGATAGCTATAATCCGCTGAACGGGGTACATGCCACCGAAAACAGCTGGCTGAACATTGATGTATTACGCAAGCAGTGGGGATTTAAAGGTATCCTGATGTCTGACTGGACATCTGTATATTCCGGTGTGGGAGCCGCTAATGGAGGGTTGGATTTGGAAATGCCCGTCGGTAAATTCATGACCAGGGAAATTCTTATTCCGGCAATAGAGAATGGTATCGTGAAGGAAGAGACCATTGACGCCAAAGTCCGGCATATACTCCAGACATTGATTGCTTTTGGAGCACTTGATACTCCGAGAGAAGATAAATCTATCGATAAAGACAATGCACAGTCTAAGGAAATTGCACTTGACTTGGCGAGAGAAGGAGTAGTCTTATTGAAAAATGATAACGGTACGTTGCCCTACCGGAACGGTAGAACATTGGTAATCGGGCCTAATGCCGATATTATTCCCACAGGAGGAGGAAGCGGATTTGTCACCCCTTATTCGGTAGTGTCACTCTATGACGGTATGGTTCAGTTGAAGGGCGGCAGACAGACAGATAGAGCTGCTGTCTGACAGCATTCTTTATAAGGATATGTCCCAACAGATTTATACGGATGGCAGTTTTACGCAAAACGGTTTTAAGGGCGAATATTATAATACTCGTAATCTTACCGGAGAACTCTTTCAAGCTGCCATAGAGCCTGCCATAGACCATGCCTGGAAATACGGTGCACCGTTCGACGGCATGCCGGTAGATCAGTTTTCTGCCCGTTGGACGGGAGTTTACAAGGCTGACAAGGATGGAACTGTCAAGTTCCAGCTGGCTGGCGATGACGGATACCGTCTGTTTGTAAACGATAAGCTGATTACCGGAGATTGGGGGAACCATTCATTCAGTACCCGCAGTGCATTTATGCAGGTCAGTGCAGGGGAGATATACCGGTTGCGTATTGAATATTTTGATAATGTGGGTGAGGCGACTGTCAGTTTCCAGGCAGGAATGATGGATGAGGAGCGTTTGGCCTCTTCACTGAAGCATGCCAGGAATGTTATTGTATGTGCCGGGTTCAACAGCAGTACAGAAGGTGAAGGGTTCGACCGTCCGTTTGCATTGTCATACGGGCAGGAATATCTCATTAATAAAGTGGCTTCACTTCATGATAATGTGGCTGTGGTGGTGAATGCCGGAGGTGGAATAGATTTCCGCAATTGGGGGCAGAGTGTACAAGCTATTTTGATGGCATGGTATCCGGGGCAGGAGGGTGGAAAGGCCCTTGCCGAAATCATTACGGGCAAGCTTTCGCCAAGTGGCAAACTACCAGTCAGCATCGAGGAAAAATGGGAAGATAATCCGGTATATGGTAATTATTATGACAATCGCAATGTACCTCATAAACGGGTGCAGTATGCCGAAGGTGTTTTCGTAGGTTATAGGGGATATGACCGGAACGGAAAGCAGCCGCTCTATCCTTTCGGGTATGGACTGTCATACAGTAGTTTTGAATATAGTAATCTGAGTGTTGAGAAGACGGGGGGAAGCCGGGTTACGGTAAGCTTTGACATCAAGAATACCGGAAAGATGGATGCTGCGGAAGCGGCTCAGGTATATGTGCGGGATGTGGAATGTTCTGTTCCGCGTCCATTGAAGGAGTTGAAAGGCTACGATAAGGTTTACTTGAAGAAGGGTGAAACCAAGCGCGTTCGGATATTGCTGGATGAGGAAGCCTTTGCCTACTATGATGTGGAATCACATCGGTTTGTAGTGGAAAAGGGGACTTTTGAGATTCTGGCAGGTCCTTCTTCAGCTGATTTACCATTGAAGGCAACTGTTGTTTTATGATAAAATAAATATCAAAACAAGAATGGCAGTATGAAAAAGATAATAATACTGATGGTTTGTCTGTGGGGACTTGGTAACACCTTTACCTCGGCACAAACTACGGAGAAGGAGAAATTCATCTCAAGCTTGATGAAGCAGATGACGCTGGATGAAAAGATAGGCCAGCTTGCACAATGCACCTACCGAGGGAATTTTACCGGACCCGACGGTGGAAATATTCCTAAAGAAGAGTATGTCCGGCAAGGCAGAATAGGCTCTATGCTGAATGTGATAGGAGTAAAGGATATACGCCGTTATCAAGAGCTTGCTTTGCAATCGCGTTTGCGCATTCCTTTAATTTTCGGACTGGATGTTATCCACGGCTATCGTACCGGATTTCCGCTTCCGCTTGCCGAGGCTGCAAGTTTCGATTTGGCCATGATTGAGGAAGCTGCACGCTACAATGCTTTGGAAAGTGCCGCTGATGGTTTGAACTGGGTTTTTGCCCCGATGGTGGATATTTCGTGGGACGCACGTTGGGGACGCGTCATGGAAGGGGCCGGTGAGGACCCTTATTATGGTTCTCGGGTAGCGGAGGCGCGTGTCAGAGGCTTGCAAGGAGACGATTTGGCAGACACGACGACTGTCATGGCATGTATGAAACATTTTGCCGGATATGGTGCACCGATAGCAGGAAAGGAGTATAATAGTGTGGATATGTCAATGGGCCACTTTGCCAATTTTTATATGCCTCCCTATAAGGCGGCCATAAAGGTAGGAGCAGCTACCGTGATGAGTGCTTTCAATGATTTTAATAATATTCCTTGTACTGCCAATGATTTCTTGCTCAACCGGCTATTGAGAGAGCAGTGGGGATTTAAGGGATTTGTTGTGTCCGATTATAATTCGGTAGAGGAATTGGTGAACCACCGTTATGCTGTTGACAAGAAAGATGCCGCAGCCAAAGCGCTGAATGCTGGTCTGGACATGGAGATGGTAAGTACCTGCTACTTGACTTATCTGAAGGAGCTTGTTCAAGAAGGGAAAGTAAAGGAGAGTGTGCTTGATGATGCAGTACGGCGTATATTGGAGAAGAAATATGAGTTGGGATTGTTTGAGGACCCTTTTCGCTACTGTAATCCGGAAAGAGCGGCCAGAATACTCAATGCGCCCGAAGTCCGTAATGCTTCGCTCCGTATGGCCGAGCGTTCCGTTGTATTGCTGGAGAATAGGGAATCTGTGCTTCCGTTGACGGCACAGACGAGGAAGATAGCCTTGATAGGAGGACTCTCAAAATCCCAGTACGATATGGCAGGTGCTTGGGCTGCCACTACGGACCGGAACAAAGTGGTGACCTTATATGATGCATTGGTCCGGAAAGGACTGGAGGTGAGCTATGCTGAAGGCTATGATATGAAGAGCAATCAGTTGACCGGATTGCAGGAAGCATTACAGGCTGCTGAGGCTTCGGATGTCATTGTTGTGGCGGTAGGCGAGAGATTCGGTCAGAGTGGCGAGAAGGCTTCCAAAGTGAATATAGCCATACCCGAGGGGCAGCAGAAGCTGGTGTCGGAACTGGCAAAGACTGGAAAACCTGTCATTGCTCTTGTCATGTGTGGGCGTCCGGTAATCTTCAATGAGATAAGGGAACATGCTGATGCGGTACTGTGTACTTGGTGGCTGGGAAGTGAGGCCGGCAATGCCATATGCAATGTGTTGTGGGGAGAGTATAATCCTTCGGCTAAATTGCCCATGACATTTCCTGCACACGTAGGACAGATTCCCATTTATTATCAGAATAAGAGCACCGGCCGCCCTACCGCATTGAAACAGACCTATAAGGCATCTTATATCGATGCTTCCACTGAGCCTGCCTATCCTTTCGGATATGGGCTTTCGTACACGGATTTTGGATATTCTGATTTGAAACTGCTGCCGGGCAAGGCTGCAGGCGTCCATACGGAGGTGTCGGTAAAAGTGACTAATACCGGTAAGTGTGCAGGAGAGGAAGTAGTTCAATTGTATGTGCAGGATAAGGTAGCCTCTGTTACGCGTCCGATAAAGGAATTGAAGGGCTTCAGGAAAATTCATCTGAATGTGGGTGAAAGCAAAACTGTAGCTTTTCAGATAACTGACGATGCACTGGGATTCTATGACAATGAGATGAATTATATGGTAGAACCTGGTGATTTCGTCTTTATGGTGGGTGGCAGTAGTGATGATGTACAGCAGATTACCTATAACTTGAAAGAATAGGATTCTTACCCTATAAATGAAAAGCAAGGCTGTCTGGAATCATATCCGGACAGCCTTGCTTTTCTGTTTTAGTTGGTTATCACATTCGTGAAATACTCTTTGAACAGTTTTTCTGCCCGTTCCAGTTGTTCCGGAGTATTTTCCTTCACTTCTTTCAATTTGTAATCCCATCCCATGGCTTCGTATTTGTGAACACCCAGACGGTGATAAGGAAGTATTTCCACCCGTTGTATCTGCTGGTATTTGCCAAGACTTTCACCCAGCAGGCGGGTGTCTTCTTCCGAATCGCTGTAACCGGGGACCAGTACATAGCGCAGCCAGAAGGGGTGTTCATGTTCTTCGAGCCAGGCAGCGGTGCGGAGTGTCTGTTCGTTGCTTCGTCCCGTCAGCGTACGGTGGCGTTCGGGATTGAATTGCTTGATGTCCAGCAGCACGAGGTCAGTCAGGCTAAAGAGCTCTTCCACCTTTTCATTCCAGATGCCTCCGTTACTGTCCAGACAGATATGGATGCCGTTCGCCTTCAGCTCCTTGAAAAGAGGAATCAGCGCTTCTGCTTGCAGGGTAGGCTCACCGCCGGAGAAAGTAATACCTCCTTTCTTCCCGAAGAATGCCTTTTGGCTGATAGCCATTTGCAGAATCTCTTCCGGAGTGGTGGGAGTGCCTCCTTTTACATCAATCGTATCCGGATTGGCACAATACAGACAACGGAACGGACATCCTTGCAGGAAAACGACGAGCCGGAGACCCGGCCCGTCGAATGTTCCCATACTTTCGTAGGAGTGTACATTTATCATATTACATTCTTTCGTGGAATGAACGGCTGATGACTTCCAACTGATGCTCGCGGCTCAACTTCACGAAGTTCACGGCATAGCCGGAAACGCGGATGGTGAGTTGCGGATACTTTTCAGGATGTTCCATGGCATCTTCCAGCATTTCGCGGTTCAGTACGTTTACGTTCAAATGGTGGGCACCTTTGGTGAAGTAGCCGTCCATCATGGTTACCAGGTTCTCTACACGTTCTTCCGGTGTCGGGCCCAGTGATTTGGGAACAATGGAGAACGTATTGCTGATGCCGTCCTGCGAGTCGCGGTAGCGCAATTTGGCTACGGAGCTCAAGGAAGCGATGGCACCGTTCTTGTCACGTCCGTGCATTGGGTTGGCACCCGGAGCAAAGGCAACACCTTTGGCGCGTCCGTCCGGAGTGGCACCGGTCTTCTTGCCGTACATCACGTTGGAGGTGATAGTCAGCAAGGAAAGGGTGGGACGGGCATTCTTGTAGACAGGCAGCTTTTTCAGTTCTTCGCTGAAATAGTAAACGAGGTCTACTCCCAGGTGGTCCACACGGTCGTCATTATTGCCGAAGCAGGGGAATGAACCTTCAGTGTCGAAACCTTCGGTCAGGCCGATTTCGTTGCGGCGTGCAGTGACTTTGGCATATTTGATGGCGGACAGTGAGTCTATGGCGATGGAAAGGCCGGCAACACCGTATGCCAGATTGATGCGTGGGTCGGTATCGATGAATGCCATCTGGGCTTTCTCATAATAATACTTATCATGCATGTAGTGGATGATATTCATGGCCTCGTTGTAGACACGGGCTATTTCAGTCAGTACCTTCTTGTAGTTGGCCATAACTTCCTCAAACTTCAATGTCTCACCGGTCAATACGGGAATACCTTTCACCATGACAGTTCCGGTGTTTTCGCAACGTCCACCGTTGATGGCGAGCAGCAGGGCCTTGGCAAGGTTGGCACGTGCGCCGAAGAACTGGATTTGCTTGCCGATGGCTTGGTAGGATACACAGCAGGCAATGCCGTAATCGTCGCAGTTGCGCACTTCGCGCATCAGGTTGTCGTTTTCGTACTGGATGGAGCTGGTATCTACAGAAACTTTGGCGCAGAAATCCTTGAAGCCTTCCGGCAGTTCGGGACTCCACAATACGGTCAAGTTCGGTTCCGGAGAAGGACCGAGGTTGTATAGCGTCTGCAAAAAGCGGAAAGAAGTCTTGGTGACCTTCACGCGTCCGTCATTGAAGCGTCCTCCGATGGCTTCGGTCACCCAAGTCGGGTCACCGGCAAAGATATCATTGTATGATTGCATACGCAGATGGCGTACCATGCGCAGCTTGATGACGAACTGGTCTATCAGTTCCTGTGCAAACGTCTCATTGATTTTTCCGTGAGCCAGATCGTATTCAATGAATATATCGAGGAACGAAGATACGTTACCCAGTGACATGGCTGCTCCGTCCTGCTCTTTGATGGCAGCAAGATATGCCATGTATACCCATTGCACGGCCTCTTGAGCTGATGTAGCCGGATGGCTGAGGTCGAGTCCGTAATATTCGCCCATAACCTTGATGTCCTTCAAAGCTTTGATTTGTTCTGCCACTTCTTCGCGTAGACGGATGCGTGCTTCGGTCATCGGGCCGGTGAGGTTGCGCAAGTCCTCCTGCTTGGCTTCAATCAGACGGTCGATGCCGTAGAGAGCCAATCGGCGGTAGTCGCCGATGATACGTCCGCGGGCATAGTTGTCGGGCAATCCGGTAAGGAATCCCAGTGAGCGGAAGGAACGGATTTCTTCGGTATATACATCGAATACGCCGTCGTTATGTGTTTTGCGGTAATGGGTGAAGATGTCTTTTACTTTATCGTCCACTTCCACTCCGTTTTCACGGCATGCTTTTGCTACCACGTTGATGCCTCCGAAAGGTTTGATGGATCGTTTCAACAGTTCATCAGTCTGCAAACCGACAATAAGTTCATTGTCCTTATCAATATACCCGGCTTTATGAGAAGTGATGGTAGATACGGTGGTATTGTCCAGTGAACGGACGCCATTGTTGTTCCTTTCTTCTTCGAGAGCCTTCAGACAGATGTCCCAGATACGTTTGGTACGTTCGGTAGGTCCCTGCAAGAAAGATGCATCCCCGGTATAGGGTGCGATGTTTTTACTGACGAAATCACTGACATTGATTTCTTTATTCCAAAGCCCATTGGTAAAGGTTTTGTTCAATTCCATAAAATTTGTTTTTGTTAGTAGGTTAGATAATGTTATCCTTTAGAGCGTGCAAAAATACTGAATAAATTCCGTAATTTTATAAGAGATACTTCTCTTTTTATGTTGAACAGCATAAAATAACTATTATTAGGTAGTGAATGTCCGGGGGAGTAGAGATGTTAATACTTTCTTTATATGTGGTTTATGAATTGAAACAAGAACCGAATAATAATCTGCATTATTTACAAATGATGTAGGTTTAAGGAACAGTCGTATTCTGAACCTAATTCAGTCGTATAGTGAATGCCATTCAGTCGTATACTGAATAGGGTTCAATCGTATACTGAATGTGGCTCTTTGTAAATATACTGATAGCCAGTAAGTTATAAAACTCTGTCTTGCCCTTGATAAATTTCAACAAATAGCCTAAATGCCGTTATGTTCGTTCCGTAGTGGGTATAAACAAGAATTTTGGTATAATTGCTCTGTTTTTGTGCAGAAAAGTTTGTAGAATAAAAAATGATTTGTATCTTTGCACCGCTTTAAAAGAAAAGCACTTCTGAAAAAGAAGTTTTGGAGAGGTGGCAGAGTGGTCGATTGCGGCGGTCTTGAAAACCGTTGTGCTGCGAGGCACCCGGGGTTCGAATCCCTGTCTCTCCGCTGAACTAACTGGATAATGAATAGGTAAGTCTCATAAATTCAACGATTTGTGGGACTTTTTTTATTCCATTATCTCTGCCCTATCGGATATTATTTAGCCCTTTATAGAATAAGAATTTATACTTTAGTTTTGACTGAACTTCAGTATATATGTGCAATTTTAGAACAAATAATCTAAAAATGATTTTTTTTTGTAACTTAGCATAATATTTAAAACAAATATGGTAAAAGCTACAAAAGATAATAGGCCTTTTTCAAGTGGTGTGTTTGATTTAGAGGAGTTCAATATTTATACAAAGGTAATTGATTTGCCTCTTGACGGGATTCCGACATATCTAGAAGAAGGGATAAATGGAGTTTGTACCGGAGGCTCTGCTCTTTTTAATGTGTTTTCTAATAAACGCAGGGTTGTGAAGAATGATTTGATAACTATTTTTCCTTATCAGTTGGCAAGTATAACCGAAATCAGTACAGACTTTGCCGTTATTTTCTTTAAAGTACCAAAGAAATTGTTTATGGATACCATTAATGGGCTGGGTAGGCTTACACTTGACTATTTTTTCTATATGAGGAAATATTATAGCTCTCCGCTCAGTGAAGAAGAGTATAAGCGCTTTGTTCATTTCTGTCATATATTGTCATGCCGTGTAGATTTATCTTGTGCCTTTCTTAGGAGGGAATCGGTGATGTATTTATTGAGGGTTTATTATTGGGACTTGTATGTGGGCTATAAGAGTAACCCCAAGGCTATGGCTTCCGTGAAGTTTGTACGTAAAGAGAAGCAGGTTTTTGAATTCTTTTATTTGGTTATAGAGTATCATACTATAAGTCGTGATGTGGCATTTTATGCAGATAAGATGTGTATCTCACCTAAATATCTGACAATGTTAATAACAGATAATACTGGTCGTTCGGCTAAAGAGTGGATTGTGGAATATACCATACTTGAGATAAAAGTCTTATTGAAAGACTCCAATCTTGAAATAAAGGAAGTGGTTTCACGAACTAATTTTCAATCGAATTCTACGATGACACGTTTTTTTCGTAAGCATACAGGCACTACTCCGTCAGAATACCGTGAGAGAATGTTTGTCTGATATTTGGATAATTTGTACTTATACCAAAAGGCAAGAAAGATATGAAAGAATATCTTAAAATAATAGATGAAATAATCGCTCTTGTGGGGTTACATTTAATTCCCAAATTTGTTAATCTATATCAAGGCCAGGTTGACATAAGATGTGAGGAAAATGATACTGGAGTCTTAATTAATATTATTGTGTCTTTACCAGATAAAAATGAACTGCAGGCTTTGCAAAATCAAGTTGGTATGGACTCACTACAAGCCAAACAGATCTTAGAAGGAATATTAAAATTGGAGAAAATGGATTCATGCAAACCATTGGAAAACAGACAACTGGAATTGAAACGAATTTGGCTTAACAAGCTTGTTTCAGTGTTGGAAGAGCATATGGAAAATACAGAGTTTAATGTTGCTATGCTCTGTCAACTGTTGGGAATGAATCGAAAACTGTTGTATCGAAAGATTAAACAGTTGACGGGGGTTACTCCAGTAAGCCTTATTCGGCGTGTTAGGATGATAAGAGCCGCTACACTTTTATTACAAGGCAGATTCACTGTATCGGAAGTAATGTATATGGTAGGCTATTCCAATCCTTCTTATTTTTCCAGGTGTTTCATGGCAGAATATAATATTTCTCCAAGTCAATATGCAATAATTCAAAAAAAAACAGGTGGAGCGTCCGAATAAGGGGGCACTCCACACATGATTCATTGTCTTTTGTTCTGTTATTTTTTATACCAATCCTTACAGTCATTTCCCATTGATTTTGCCCATGTAGCAAAACCGGGATATTGGCTGTCAATTCTGTTCCTTTCTGTTACCGGGGTAAACCCTAGCATCGGTATATCGATAGCAAATGGATATGCTCCTTTACGGTCGATATAGTAAGCATCATCATTGCTGCCAATCAATGACTGATTGGCATAAGCTGTAGCTTTGTGTTTGGGCAGATGAACCTCTGTGCGATTCTGTTCTCCTTGTGAATATTTTACGATGATGTATGGATTATAGGACAATAGCTGATTCTTTAGGAAAGAACCGTTGAATTCTCTGGTGACTACATATTTATTGCCTATATTCTGTTTGGCATTGGACATTACGATAATGGACGAAGTCTCTTTTTCCAATATTGCACCTTCCGGCAAAGTGATTTTATCGCCAATTTGTGCTGCATCTATCTGATAGGCAAATGCGTTAACATATGTAGCGCCATCATGTACCGGAGTGAATTCGTCAACGATCTTCGTTACTATATTCTTTTTGTCGAAATAGACTTTGCGTTCGTATTCTACAATTACGTCATTCATGTCATAATCGCCACCGGAAGGCCAAATATCTTCGAATGCCAGTGTGCCGGTAACATTTTCATCTTCATCGGGTTTGGGTTCTTCTTTATCACCTTCATCGGGAATAGACGGCCTTTCAGGATCGTCAATAGAACTTCCCGGAGTAGCATCTACATAAAATAAAAGGTCACAGTAGCTTTGATTTACACCATCTTCTGCTCCAAGAATCGTCTTGCCGCTTTTTTGGTCTTTAACAGAGACAAAGGCCGACATGTTGTTTTGGGGATTGGAAGTGCGAAGATTTGAATTGTATGGATTATATAAATCAGGCAATTTAAGATAATCTTCTAAATTATTTCCATAACCGTTCTTAAAACCGTCGGCATAAAGAAACCAGCCTACTGTATATCCTGCTGGGAATGTATCATGGGCTTGGCCGTCTTCATCGAAGTAAAGCAGACGAACTTTATTCCCGGATTCTAAAATCAATATTTGGCCGCCATACCAGTCAAAAGACACATTGGGGAATATAATGTATTTCCTCACTTGGTCTACATCGACGGACGTTCCGGTTTTATAAAAATAATATCCGAAAGTATTGTTATAACTTGCACTTCGATTGAGAAAAATGAGATTCAATGCGGTGTTGTCCTCCTTTATCGAAATATTGATAGTTTTTCCATTACCAAGTAATTTTGAATTGTCTTGTCCTCCTTTATTGAAGAATGTTTTCATCCGGTCTGTCAAATCCAAAATACTTTCATTACCAATATTTTTTTCCTTTGTCATATATTGGCTGTTCAGCTGACCTCCTTCTCCCCAATAGCACAGTGAGTATAGATTTTGGGATTTGTTTACTAAATAAGGTACATCAGACGAAGCGCGGAGTGACAGACTTTGTTTTAGGATTTGATTTTGCCGACATGTCAAAAATGACAGCATTGTCTTTAATTTCAAGTTCTATGCATCCCGGCAATCCCCATGTCGCAGTATATAAATAAACTTTATTAAGATAGGTAGGAAGCTGCATTTTTCCCTCATACTTACCGCTGTTGTCGGTATAGGTTTTGAACAAGGCTTCTATACCCTCTTTCTTTATCGGCGTACCTTCCACTGTTTCCATCGGATTTTCACCGTAAATTTCTATCAAAGGAGTAAACCCGTAAATGTCATAGTTGACAGAAAGCCGGACATCACTGCGCATCTCAAAGCCGAAATATTTATCCGGGTCAGGAAGAGGTTCTTTTTCACGATTCGGGTCGTATACGTCTTTCTCCATACAACCTGTCATAAGGCCTGAAAGTGCAAGCACTAAAATGAAAGCCCCAATGCTAATTAAGCGGTTTTGTTTCATAAGATATAAAAATGTTATGTTAATTTTATTTGTATGTATTTTTGATTAGTTACTTGCTCTTTAAATACCCGATACATTTTATTATGCAAATTTAGTCTGTATTGCTCAAACTCATTGATACAAAATTGACAAAAGAATGATAGAAAAAGGACAGTTGATTTTTTTTGTATATCCATGTGATAGTTTGTCGGGAGTGTCTTTTTGTTCTTCCTTTATTGGATTTTACCCTCTTTTCAGTATATTTGCGCTCGGCGTTTTAGAATATTATCTTTGAGCCGATTCCAATACTAAACTAGATAGAATTAATGGAGAAAATAAATGCAGTAATTACGGGAGTGGGAGGGTATGTTCCTGACTATATTCTGACCAATGAAGAAATATCCAAAATGGTAGATACGACAGATGAGTGGATAATGGGGCGTATCGGTATAAAGGAAAGACGTATCTTGCACGAAGAAGGATTGGGGACTTCGTTTATGGCCCGTAAAGCTGTAAAACAATTAATGCAACGTACAAAATCTAATCCTGATGATATTGATTTGGTGATTGTGGCCACTACAACGGCCGATTATCATTTTCCTTCAACAGCATCCATATTATGTGAGAGAGTAAAGCTTAAGAATGCTTTTGCTTTTGATATGCAGGCTGTTTGTAGTGGCTTTTTGTATGCATTGGAAACTGGAGCCAATTTTATCCGTTCGGGAAAATACAAGAAGGTCATTGTAGTAGGGGCTGATAAAATGTCGTCGGTGATTGATTATACCGATCGTGCCACTTGTCCGATTTTTGGTGACGGTGCTGCCGCTTTCATGCTGGAACCCACCCGGGAGGATATGGGAGTAATGGATGCCGTATTGAGAACAGACGGGAAAGGTCTGCCCTTTTTACATATCAAAGCGGGAGGCTCCGTATGTGCTCCATCTTACTATACACTGGACAATCGGATGCATTATATTTATCAGGAAGGACGTACAGTCTTTAAATATGCTGTGGCCAATATGGCAGATGCTTGTGAGGCGGTCATGGAGAGGAATCACTTGGCGAAGGAGGACATTGACTGGGTGATTCCCCATCAGGCAAACATGCGTATAATTACTGCAGTTTCGCAACGTTTGGGAGTATCTCCCGAAAAGGTAATGGTCAATATAGAACGGTATGGAAATACAAGTGCCGGCACGCTTCCATTGTGTGTATGGGATTTCGAGGATAAGCTTAAAAAGGGGGATAAACTGATTTTTACAGCATTCGGAGCAGGATTTGCCTGGGGAGCTATTTACGTGAAGTGGGGATACGACGGAAAAGGTTGAGGCTCTCTGATAAGATTTAGGTTGTTTGTTTTTTTCTGATACAACTTTTAGTATCTTTGCGAAACAGCAGTTTTTTATTGTGACAAAAAATTGCATGTGTTTTGTTAACCATATAGAAAACTAAAAACAATCAGCGTATTATGAACCAGGAATTATCCATGAGCCCCAATTTATTGGTGGCTGCCCTTCAAAAACCGGCTTCCGAATTTACGAAAGCAGACATTGTTTCCTATATAAAGGAGAATGACATTCGTATGGTGAACTTCATGTATCCTGCGGCAGACGGGCGACTGAAGACACTGAACTTTGTCATCAATAATGAAGCATACCTTGATGCCATACTTACATGTGGTGAACGCGTAGATGGTTCCAGCTTGTTTCCGTTTATAGAGGCCGGTAGCAGTGATTTGTATGTAGTGCCGCGTTTCCGGACCGCTTTTATAGACCCTTTTTCTGAATTGCCCACACTGTCAATGCTCTGTTCTTATTTCAATAAGGATGGTGAACCGCTGGAAAGTTCTCCGGAATATACCCTGCGTAAGGCATGTCAGGCATTCACTACGGTTACGGGGATGGAATTTCAGGCTATGGGAGAATTGGAATATTATGTCATTTCTGAAAATGACGGATTGTTCCCGGCTACCGACCAGCGTGGTTATCACGAATCGGCCCCTTATGCCAAGTTCAATGATTTCCGTACGGAATGTATGTCATATATTGCGCAGGCAGGCGGACAGATAAAGTATGGGCATTCTGAAGTCGGTAATTTTACGCTGGACGATAAGATTTATGAGCAGAATGAAATAGAATTCCTGCCGGTGCGTGCCGAGGAGGCTGCTGACCAACTGGTGATAGCAAAATGGGTTATTCGTAATCTGGCTAGCCAGTATGGATATAACATTACTTTTGCACCGAAAATCACGGCAGGAAAAGCCGGTTCCGGATTACATATACATATGCGTATCATGAAGGACGGGCAGAACCAGATGCTGAAAGATGGGGCACTTTCTGAAACAGCCCGTAAGGCCATTGCGGGCATGATGAAGCTGGCTTCTTCCATTACGGCTTTCGGTAATACAAATCCTACTTCCTATTTTCGTCTGGTTCCTCATCAGGAAGCACCGACCAACATTTGCTGGGGCGACCGCAACCGTTCGGTATTGGTACGCGTTCCGTTGGGCTGGTCGGCAAAAACGGATATGTGCATGTTGGCAAATCCGTTGGAGACCCCAAGTCATTATGATACTACACAGAAACAGACGGTGGAAATGCGTTCGCCTGACGGTTCGGCCGATTTGTATCAATTGATTGCCGGACTTGCTGTAGCTTGCCGTTATGGATTTGAGATAGACGATGCTTTAGGAATTGCAGAAAAAACATATGTCAATGTAAATATCCACAAGAAAGAAAATGAAGATAAGTTGAAACAACTGGAACAGCTTCCTGATAGTTGTGCCGCTTCTGCCGATTGTTTGGAAAGACAGCGTGCTGTCTTTGAGCAATATCATGTGTTCAGTCCTGCAATGGTTGATGGGGTTATTTCCAAACTGCGTTCTTACGAGGATAGAACCTTGCGTGCAGAGATACAAGACAGTCCGGAGGAGATGCTGAAACTGGTCGAGAAGTATTTCCACTGCGGATAGGAGAAGAAATGAGGGCATAACTCACCGCAGGTTACACAGATTGCTATAGAATTTCTGATAATCAAGAACTTTTATCTGTGTTAATCTGCGGTGATTGTGTATTTTGACACCTCTCCATTATTTCTTTGGCTTTGAATACTGGTTCTGCTTTTTGTATTTCCGATTCGAAGCCGAACCAATAACCATTTTGGGTATTGTCGTCAATGGGTAGAAAACATAAGCGGAGGCTTTCTTTGTAGTTTCCATAGATGACTTCCCAATATTCCGGTGGCATCTGGCGCTTGGTCTTGACTTTCTCTGCTGGTTTTTTCTTTAATGACATGCCTGCCTCTATCCAGGCAATGGTGACCATGATTTTATAGGCCGGATAATGCATACTGCAGAATTCATAGAGTACGAGGCCTCGCTTTTCCAGGCTCATGGGCTGGTCTATAAGATTTTTATCGATTAAAAATTCCAGAAAGCGACGTAGGAAGTCGTTGTCGTCCAGAATCAGCTTGCGGGTGATGGCTTGCCAAGCAGTTGTGTTATAGAATCCATCCAGAAGACGTGACAGTTGCCGGGCTGTTTGAAGCTCGTTGACACTGATTTCATTTGTTTGAAGCACTTCATAAGGGGGGAGAGGAGAATATCGGATGCCTAGTTCTTCCGCTCTTCTTCTCATTTCTGTGCCGGGAAGTAACTTCAGGGATTCAAGCTGTATCTCGCCGGCATTGTATCCGGCAAGTGTACGCACATCTTCAAATATTTCGGATAGGCGGTATAGAGGCAAGCCGGCAATGAGGTCGGCGTGTGTTTCCATATTGGGTAGGGAACATAGGAAACGAAGACCTTGCAGTGAGTCCTCCAGGCTTCCCATCCGACGGCTTTTCTGGAGGACCGGTTCGCGCAGGCTTTGAATACCGGCCTCGAGATGGAGCAATCCTTTAGGTAGCCTTTTCAATTCATTTTTCAGCTCTTCGGATAATAGTGCAGGGTGTATTTCTAAGTGAAAGCATATGTCCGGGTTGAATTCCAGGAAAAGTTGCAGTAATTCTTTAGCACGGCGCGGATTATAATTAAAGGTCCGGTCGAGGACGCGTACGTTTTTTATTCCATGACTGTGGATAATTTGAAGGCGTTCACGGATACTTTCAATGGACAGTGTGCGCACCGGTTTTTCTTCACCGCTGACGCAGAATGCGCATGTGTTGAAACAGCCTCGGGTAGTCTCCAGTTGTACGAATGGTTTGCTCCAATTGAAGAAACTGCTGTTTTCCGGTGGTACGAGCCGGGAAAAGTTAAGTACACGGGCTATGCCGTTGTCTATATATTGCTTTTGAGGATTCATATAGCAGAGTCCCGGAATACTGTTCCATTTTTCCGGCTGGTTCCAGCAAGACAGCCATTGGGGGAATGCTTCTTCTCCCTCTCCCCTGAATACGCAGTCGATGAAAGGGTTTTTATGCAGAAAGTCTTCATTGTTTCCTAAGAATTCAGGTCCGCCCAAGATGAAGCAGCTATTGGGAAGCAATGCTTTTAATCTCGCTGTTATGTGCAACAGTTGTTCGTGGTTGAACAACCATGTTGTTGCGGCAATGATGTCGGGTTGGTGCCGGTATATTTCGTCGACAATCATTCCTACGTTTTCATTGATGGTGGCAGATACGATTTCCCATTTTACGGAATTGTTCTTTGCTATTTGTGCGTGCAGTGCAGGGAGTGCCAACGAAGAGTGTGCATACGAGCTATTGAGGTCTATCCAGAGAATTTTCATATTTGATTGAATTTCATCTTTGCAAAGATAACTGATTTTGCTTTTCGTATAAACAAAAAGGGTTATATTTGCATGTCGGAAATCGAAAATAGTAGAGTTATTGGTATAGAATGTTTTTTGAAAGATGAAATATTCTTTTTGTATTCTTATTTCTATAAGGTGATAACGGGTTGTCTTATCACTGGCTTGATAAAGTAAGGAAGGAAGTACTATTAAGTGTGATTGATACAGAATGCAAAATATCGGAATAAGTTTCCAGCTATTTTGAACATTTTGAGAAAGTAAACTCTTTTGTACAAGGACTGGTTTAGGTAATTGATTCCTTCCTATGATGTAGGGATACTCTGTGAGGAGTATCCCTACAATTTTTTACGGGTCAATGTAAAAACCTGAGGGGTAAATTTATAAATTATTATCTTTGTCTCCAAATTCATAGCTTATGGAGTTAAACGGTTATCGCCTTCTTCTTCCTGAAGGCACTTTAGAGTACTTTGCTCTTGTTGATGTGAAGGAAAGCGTAAATGAAGTTGTGTTCTACCTTGAGGAAAAAATATCGTTCCTGAGAAGTATGCAGATCAGGATACTGAGAGTAAAGGCTTTTATGATCCTGTTATTGTTCAGGATTTTCCTCTTCGTGGCAAGAAGGTCTTCCTTAATATTCGTCGTCGTCGCTGGATCTTAAAGAAGCATAATGAGTATATCTCTCGTAACTGGCGTATGGTGGCTGAAGGTACTCGTATGACGCAAGATTTTGCGTCTTTTTTAAAAGAACTATATTGATAGCTATCCGATCAGTTGTAAGCTCTTAGGTGTTTTATATGGAGTTGACGGAGATTTATTGGAGCGTCAATACCGTAACCATCTAAGTGGTTATCTCCATTGGGACCAACTTGTTCATGCAGAGGATTGGCTACTATTCGAAAAGAATATCGGTGCTTATATCTGTATTGATGAAGTAGCCCTCTCGCGTGGAGAACTCTATACTGTACTGACCAATAAAGAAGCTCACGGTGGTAAAGGTAGTATGATTGCTATCATTAAAGGTACGGACGTTCATACGGTCACTTCTGTCCTGCTTAAGCTATCCCGTCGCCGCCGTTACCAAGTGCGCGAGATTACTTTGGATATGGCTCCTAACATGGAGCAGATTGCACGCATCTGCTTTCCTGCGGCCAAACGTGTTACCGATCGCTTTCACGTACAGAAGTTAGCTTATGAAGCGGTGCAGGAGATGCGTGTAAAAGCTCGCTGGGAGGCTTTGGATGAAGAGTCCACTCAGATTGCTTATGCAAAGGCCTGTGGAAAGATGTATCATGCACCTGTTTTCGCTAATACAGATACAAGAAAGCAGTTGTTAGCGAGAAGTATTTATCTGCTTTTTACAAGAAGGAATCCTTATGGACTCAGTCTCAAAGAATACGAGGCTGAAATTCTTTTCAAGGAATATCCCGATATAAAGAAAGGATATTATCTGTCTATGCGGTTAGGCTTAATCTATCATCAGTGTAAGTTTAAGGATATTGCTTTGACAAGGCTGGCAAGGTGGTATGATGAAGTAGATAAATCAATCAGGGTTCCTCACCTTTGGAAGGGTCGCACGTTCTATACAAACACATTATCTGAATATAATCAATTTTTTTGAAAGGAGGGCAACCAATGCAGCGGCGGAATCGTTCAATGCTAAAATCAAAGCATTTAGAGCACAGTTCAGAGGAGTAAGAGATAGAGCTTTTTTCTTATATAGACTTGCTAAATTATATGCTTAAATATAAAATACCTCAGATTGTTACGTTGACCCCCACGTTGCCTCCCTTTGGGGGATTGTTTGGACAATAACAAAAAAAGAGGAATATTCTTTCGAATTTCCTCTTCTTTGCGGGTGGCAGATGGGACTCGAACCCACGACATTCAGAACCACAATCTGACGCTCTAACCAACTGAACTACAGCCACCATGTTAGTGCATTTCTTAAATGCGGTGCAAAGATAGGGATAATCTTTAATATTGCAAAGAATGAGACGAAATTTTTTGAGATTTCTGCATTATTTTTTCTTCTCGTAGATACCTATATTGTGCTGCTGGAGCAGCTTTCGAGAGCTTTTGACAAAGATTTCCAGGTGTTTACGAGCTTCCGGCGTTAAATGTTCTGTAGGAAAACTGGCAGGATAAAGAATGTAATTTTTTTCTTTAGTAAGTTCCGGCCGGCCGGTCCAGACCAGATTATATCCACAATAGGAAACACGACAGTATGGAAAAGGCAGAGGATTGGGAGTCTGGCAGGGGCGTCTGACTCTGACCGGTGTAAGAGGGACGGATGGGTTGGGGGAGAGGATGTTTCTCCAACTGCAAAGTGAAGATGAGGCCGCCGTCAGTGTTAGCCTTGCTCATATTGGAAATGAAGTTTCCCAAGGAGTAGACTATGATGTGCTGTTCGGTACCGTTGGTACGTAGTTCCATCGGTTGAATGACGTGAGGGTGTGAACCGATAATATGTGTTACGCCTTGTTGGAGCAACCAGTTGGCCAGTTCGCGTTGCTCACGGTTGGGAAGGGACTGATATTCCTCTCCCCAATGCATGCAGGCAATAATGGCATCCGGTTGGCGTGCCTTGGCACTTTGGATATCTTGCAGGATGGTATTCTTATCAATATAGTTTACGATATTGGGAGAGGTAGCCTTGATACCATTGGTGCCGTAAGTATAGTTGAGTAGGGCAATGCGAAAGCCGTTTCTGTTGATGAACAGGGGATAGCGTTGCCTGCGCTCCGACAGATTCTTGTAGGTGCCTGCGTAACGAATACCGGAGGAGTCAAGCAATTGTATGGTACGCTCCATTCCCTTTTTTCCACGGTCCAGACAGTGGTTGTTGGCTGTCAGTAAAATATCGAATCCGGCGTCCTTTATGGCCTGAAGATATTCATCGGGGGCGCTGAACATAGGATAGCCCCGATAGGGCCTGCCCCCCAATGTGACTTCCAGATTTCCTATGGCGAGGTCTGCCTGGGATATTTGCTCTTTTATGAGGGAGAAGCAGGAGGAGTAGTCATATTTTCCTTCAGATACATGTGCAGCGTCTATTTGTGCCTGGTGCTGCATCAGGTCGCCGACAAATAATAGCGTAATCCTTTCCTGCGAGGAAAGGGTTACGCTATACAGTAGGACAACAATGAAGACGGCGAGCGTTTTCATCGCCTTGTTATTGGTAGATTGCTTTCTTGCCGGCGAGCAATGTATTCTTCATAAGGGAAACGATGGTCATGGGACCTACGCCTCCCGGTACGGGGGTAATGAATGAACATTTGGGAGCTACTTCGTCGAATTTCACATCACCGGTCAACTTGAATCCGGATTTCTTGGAGGTATCGGGCACACGGGTAGTACCTACATCAATAACGACAGCGCCTTCCTTGACCATTTCCGCCTTAACAAAGTTCGGTTGTCCCAACGCAGCAATGATGATGTCCGCTTCCTGGCATTCCTTTACCAGGTCTTTGCTGCGGCTGTGGCATACGGTCACTGTGGCATCGCCGGGATAAGCCTTCTGCATCATCAGGGCAGCCATGGGTTTGCCGACAATGTTACTGCGTCCCAATACCACGCATTTCTTGCCTGAAGTCTCTATCTGATAGCGCTTCAGCAGTTCGAGGATACCGTTGGGAGTAGCGGATACATAGCAGGGAAGGCCAATGGACATCCGTCCCACGTTGATGGGATGAAAGCCGTCCACATCCTTGCGGTAGTCGATGGTTTCAATCACTTTCTGCTCGGAGATATGCTTGGGCAAGGGAAGCTGTACGATGAAACCGTCCACATCCGCATCCTCGTTCAATTCGCGTACCTTGGCGAGCAGTTCCTTTTCGGTAACGTCTGCCTCGTAACGGATAAGTGAGGACTTGAATCCGCAAACTTCGCATGCTTTTACTTTGGCGGCAACGTAGGTTTCGCTACCTCCATCGTGTCCTACAAGAATGGCGGCCAGATGCGGGCGTTTACCCCCACGAGCCACTATTTCGGCTACTTCTGCTGCAATCTCTTGCTTTACTTGCTCTGAAATTGCTTTTCCATCAATCAGTGTCATAGGCTGTTATCTTATCTTTTAAGTTTCGGCATCATCTTACCCATCTTGCTGCCAGTGACCATCTTCATCATCTTGCGGGTCTGGTCAAACTGTTTCAGCAGGCGGTTTACTTCCTGAATATTCGTACCGCTACCTTTGGCAATGCGCTGGCGGCGTGAACCGTTCAGAATGGCCGGATTGCTGCGTTCTTCCGGAGTCATGGAGTAGATGATGGCTTCAATGCTCTTGAAGGCATTGTCGTCAATGTCTATATCCTTGATGGCTTTGCCTACGCCCGGTATCATGGAGGCAAGTTCCTTCAAGTTACCCATTTTCTTGATTTGTGCAATCTGGCTCAGGAAGTCGTTGAAGTCGAACTGGTTCTTGGCAATCTTCTTTTGCAGGCGTTTGGCTTCTTCCTCGTCATATTGTTCCTGCGCACGTTCCACCAAAGATACGATGTCACCCATACCGAGAATACGGTCGGCCATACGTGAGGGATGGAACTGGTCGATGGCATCCAGCTTTTCACCGGTACCTACAAACTTGATGGGCTTGTTTACCACCGAACGGATAGAAAGGGCGGCACCACCGCGGGTATCACCATCCAGTTTGGTCAATACTACACCATTGAAGTCGAGCCGTTCGTTGAATTCCTTAGCGGTATTCACTGCATCCTGACCGGTCATTGAATCCACTACGAACAGAATCTCGTCCGGATTGATGGCCTTCTTGATGGCGGCAATCTCGTTCATCATCTCCTCATCCACTGCCAGACGACCGGCTGTATCGACAATTACAAGGTCGTAACCTTTGGCTTTGGCTTCTTGGATGGCATTTTGGGCAATGGCTACCGGATTTTTGCTGTCCGGTTCCGAGTACATCGGTACGTCAATCTGTTCAGCCAGTACACGCAACTGCTCGATAGCGGCAGGACGGTACACGTCACAAGCCACCAATAACGGCTTTTTGTTCTTCTTGCTCTTCAGCATGCGGGCCAGCTTTCCGGAGAAAGTTGTTTTACCGGAGCCTTGCAAACCGGACATTAGGATAATGGCAGGCTTGGAGTCGAGGTTTATTTCAGAAGTCTCGCCGCCCATGAGCTGGGTCAGTTCATCGTGTACGATTTTTACCATCAGCTGGCTGGGCTTAACGGCTGTCAGCACGTTTTGTCCCAAGGCTTTTTCCTTAACGGTATCGGTGAAGTTTTTGGCTACCTTATAGTTCACGTCGGCATCCAAAAGTGCCTTACGTACGTCTTTCAGGGTTTCCGCAACATTGATTTCGGTGATTTTGCCCTCACCTTTCAAAATTTTAAACGACCTTTCAAGTCTCTCGCTTAAATTATCGAACATAGTATCTAATTACAATTACTAAATTACAAATTACTCTTATTGAGGCGCAAAAGTACAAAAAATCCCTTTAACTGCCTTCTTTTGAAGCAGAATATTATTGAAGACTTGCAGCGGGATGGGCGAAAAGAATGGAAGTGCCGGTCAAGGCACTGATAATCATCTATATTATTCTGTTTTTTTTAGTTCTTTTTGCTTACTTTCTATTGATAATGTCTCTGGCGCAGGGTCCTTCGTGGTTGGGATATCCCGGTGCGTGGCTGCGCCATCTCTTGTCGGCTTCAACTTTCAGGCTTCGGTAGTCGTCCTGTGTGCGGCGGATGTAGTCGTCCAGCAGTGCCCGGTGCTCGGCCAGAATCTTTGAGTATTTGGGGTCATGGGCAAGGTTTCGTCTTTCTCCTTTATCCTTCAGCATATCATACAGTTCTTCCCCGTTGCCTTCCAGATAGTGTGTGTATTTGTATCTGGGACTGCGTATCATCCGTCCCGGGCTGACGGTCACTTCGTATTCACTGTGCCATTCGGAGGCTGCATAGGGGTGCTGTCTCTTTTGCTTCTCGCCTTTCAGGAAAGGGGCAAGGCTGATGCCGGGCTTGGAGGAAGGCACCGGAATGCCTGCCAGTTCACAGAGAGTGGGCAGCAGGTCGATAGTGGGTTGGGTCAGTAAATCTTCCACCGGTTTTTGACGGGGATGAATACCGGGACCGGCTATGATGAAGGGCACATTTGTCATTTCTTCGTAAAAGCTGACCTGCTTGGTTACCATGCGGTGTGACCCCATTCCGTCTCCGTGGTCTGCCAGTACAATGACAATTGTATTTTTGCCGGCGGGAGTGGAGTAGAGGGCTTCCAGTACACTCTCTATCTGTCTGGCCACTATCCGCGTGTAATGCTGGAAGGCGGCGACGTAGTGCCGGTAATTGTCCTCGTTCCAGTGGGCGGCTTGCATCATCCTCCGGTGGCTGCAGCAGATGTACTGAATGGGCAACGGAAGTTTTTCCCAGTCTTCCACTTCAAAGTTTTCGGGTAGTAGCGGGAGTGGGGTACTGATGGGGCTATCTATGTGCTCCCCTTTATTTTCGCCTACATATCCGCAGATATTGTGCGGGTTTTGGAAATCGGCTATGCAGATGAAAGGTTCTTGCGGTGGATTGCTGAGATAGGCCACGGCATCCTCGCAGGTTCCTACATCCAGAAAGCTGTCATTGTTGACGGGAAATTCGGGGTCGGTGAAGGGCTTGGCAACCGGTTCCTTGTGGCGGAATCCCCTTAGGGAACCCATGTCATGGGTTTTGCCAAAGTGGACGGCCTCATAACCGTTGGCGGTGAAGAGGCTTCCCAGGGTCGGAATGCTGTCGGGCAGCGGAGGATTGATGTGTTCGGCCGAGTTGGAACGTACATTGGTTTGATGCGGCATCAGTCCGCTCCATAAGGCAGCGCGTGACGGTTGGCTGAGGGGGCATCCCACGTATGCGTTGGCAAATGTTACACCTTGGGAGGCAATTCGGTCTATAGGTGGAGTGCAGCTGGGGTCGGCACCGTATGCGCCTACTACCCGCTGGGTCAGATGGTCGCATTGGATAATAAGAAAATTGGGCGATTGCTGTGCCATTACCGGAAAGCTGCACAATGCCATTCCCATAAAAGAGTGAATCGTTTTCATCAGATTTGGATTTTATTTGTTCAAGGTTATTGTATGGTGGCAAATGTATGAAAAAACGGATATAAAAAAAGCTTCCACCTACGTTTATGAACGTAAATGGAAGCTTTTGTACAATATCTGTATGCAGTTGCTGTTAACTGTTCATGCTCATCAGGAATTCGTCGTTGTCTTTGGTCTTCTCCAGACGGTCTTTACGAAGTCCATGGCTTCTATCGGATTCATGTCGGCAAGGTACTTGCGGAGAATCCACATGCGGTCCAGTGTCTGCTTGTCTTGCAGCAGGTCGTCGCGGCGGGTGCTGGAGGCAACGATGTTGACAGCCGGGAAGATACGCTTGTTGGACAAGTTGCGGTCGAGCTGCAACTCCATATTACCCGTACCCTTGAATTCTTCGAAGATAACCTCGTCCATCTTTGAGCCAGTGTCAATCAAGGCAGTGGCAAGGATGGTCAGTGAACCGCCGCCCTCGATGTTACGTGCTGCACCGAAGAAGCGTTTGGGCTTATGCAATGCGTTGGCATCCACACCACCGGAAAGCACTTTGCCGGAAGCCGGGGATACGGTGTTGTAGGCACGTGCCAGGCGGGTGATGGAGTCGAGGAAGATGACAACATCGTGTCCGCATTCCACCATGCGTTTTGCTTTTTCAAGGACGATGCCGGCAATCTTCACGTGGCGTTCTGCCGGTTCGTCGAAGGTAGAGGCGATTACTTCCGCATTGACGGTACGCGCCATGTCGGTAACTTCCTCCGGGCGTTCGTCGATGAGCAGCATAATCATGTAGACTTCCGGATGATTGGCGGCAATGGCGTTGGCAATGTCTTTCATCAAGATGGTCTTACCGGTTTTGGGCTGTGCTACAATCAAGGCACGCTGACCTTTGCCGATGGGGGCAAACAAGTCTACGACACGGGCCGACATAGAGTCGGAGTATCCGCCTTTGCAAAGCTTGAACTTCTCGTCCGGGAAGAGGGGGGTGAGGTGCTCGAACGGTACGCGGTCGCGTACGAAAGCCGGGTCACGTCCGTTTATTTTGGATACTTTTACCAGCGGGAAGTACTTTTCGCCTTCTTTCGGGGGACGGATTACGCCTTCTACCACATCACCGGTTTTCAGGCCGAACAATTTGATTTGTGATTGTGATACGTAAATATCGTCCGGTGAGGACAAATAGTTGTAATCGGAGGAACGGAGGAAGCCGTAGCCATCCTGCATGATTTCCAGTACACCGGTTCCGGTGAGGATGTCGTCGAATTCGTACGCTTTCTCGCGTTCTATTACGGGTTTGCGTTCCGGAGCGGCGGGATAGTTCTCTCCGTTGTTATAGGGTTGTGCAGGGCGCTGCTGCGCGGGGCGCTGTTGGTTATAGCCACCGTTGCGGTTGTTATTGTTGTTGTTATTGTATGGGTTGTTGTTGTCGCGGGCGCGGAGGCGCGGGCGTTGTGGCTGTTGCGGTTCGGCTGGGGCAGCGGCAGGAGTGGGAGTGGCGGGAGTTTCTGCTTTGGTCGCTTCGAATTTGCCGATGAGTTCGGATGGCAATTCTATTTTTTCCGTAGGGAGGTCTTCAATGGGGATGAAGTCATCTGCCGCTTCGGCCAGGATAGGGCTTTCGTCCGGTACGATATTCTTTTCTGCTTTGGCTTCTGCCTGAGGTTCTGTTTTCGGAGCTTTAGCCTCGAAGTTCAATTCCGGTTCGGCAACCTTCGGGGTTTCTGTTGCTTGGGGTGCAGCAGTCTCTTCCTTTACCTTGCGGGGGCGTCCCGGTTTGCGTTTGGGTACGGCGGCTTCTTTGGCTGGCGCCGGCGTTGCAGCTTCTATGGTCGGTTCTTGGGGTGCTTCCACAGTTTTGGGTTGTTCTTTCGCAGCCGGTGCTTCCTCTGTTTTGGCTTTGGTGAGGTCTCCGTTTTTATTGGCTGAGAACACTTTGTCGGCACCTTCCTTTTTTACGGTCTTTACAGTGACGCGCGAGCGTTTTTGCTTTTCCCCTTTACGCTCTTCCTTCAGCTTGTCGGCGGCAACTTTCTTGGTAGCGCCTGCGATAGCTTGTTCGTCAAGTATCTTGTAAACAAGTTCTTCTTTTTTGAGTGAGTCTGTTTTTTTTATACCCAGTTCTTGGGCAATAGTTTGTAGTTCCGACAAATTTTTGTCGTTCAGTTGAATGATGTTATACATACAGTATATATGTGAATGGTTTAAAATTTACTTTTATTGAAAGGCATAAGTGCACAGTTGCAGTTGTTGTAGGAAGCAACTTGGGCAAGTTTACCTTGTGATATATGATTTATATGGGATATTTATTATTGAACCGGAAATCTGATAAACAATTCTTGCCACAGCAAGAAGTCGCAGAATGTTTCAACGGTGCAAAGGTAATAAATATTTTTGGTTTCATAAACAAATCATCTTTTTTTTAAATTTAAAACTTTATCTTTGCTGTATTAACAACAACATGAAGGATTGGTTTATGAATATAGATGAAGTACAGTTGATAACTTTTTCACCTACTTGTACCTCTAAACAAGTGGGAGAGGCAATTGTTCACGGAACGGGAATTTCGTCTGTCTCCAAAGTGGACCTCACCTTGGAGGCGGCGGGTAAAAGGGAGGTGCCTTCCCATGCTTTGGCGGTCATCACGGTGCCCGTATATGGCGGTCATGTGGCTCCTTTGGCATTGGAGCGGATGAAGGAGCTTCATGCTGACGGTGCACCTGCCGTGGTTGTGGTGGTGTACGGCAACCGGGCCTATGAGAAGGCTTTGGTGGAATTGGATGCTTTTGTCACGAAGTTGGGCTTCAAGGTAATTGCAGGTGCTACGTTTGTAGGAGAGCACTCTTATAGCAGTGAGAAATATCCGGTGGCAGCCGGACGTCCGGATGCGGACGACTTGGAGTATGCAGCTTTTTGGTGAAAAGATACGTGCTAAAATTGCGGCGGCCGAAGATATGGAGAAACTGTATGGGGTGGATGTGACCCGTATCCAGCGTCCGCGCCAGCCTTTCTTCCCGTTGCTCCGCTTTTTGCGCAGAGTCGTCAAGTTGCGTAAGAGTGGGGTGCCTATGCCCCGTACTCCGCAAGTGGATGCGGAACGTTGTACGCATTGCGGATATTGCGTGAAGCATTGTCCTGCAGGAGCCATTATAAAAGGAGACGAGTGCAATACGGTTGCAGAGAAATGCATCAAATGTTGTGCTTGTGTGAAAGGCTGTCCGCAGAAGGCGCGCACGTATGACACGCCGTTTGCCGTATTGCTTTCCGATTGCTTCAAGAAACAGAAGGAGGACAGAATCATTCTGTGATGGCTACTGGTCGATGGTTGATACGACCAACACTTTCCGGGTTTTTTCGTCTATTCTGAAACGGTGTCCACCCGTTCTCCCACCAGCCAGATGATGTCATCTCCGCAGCAAAGCACCCATTGCCGTTCTTTGCGCAGAAGGGAGAACTTGCGGTCGGTCAGGTAGTCGCTTACCTTCTTCCGGCCTTTCATGCCGAAGGGCACGAAGCTGTCTCCCTGCCTGCAAAGGCGCAGTGATAGGGGATGCTGGAGTTTGTCGGCATCAAAGCAGGCGGTAGCTTTGTCGCGTGGAATCATGAAATCCGGTGCATAGGGATGCTCTTTCATTTCCAATAACGGCTTTACGGCTTCCTGTACGGGTTCTATCAACAACGAGCCGCGGTCTTTGATGACACGCCAGCCGGGGGTGGCAAAGACTTTGCCGGGCTGTCCGTCCAATGTCCGGCAGATGTCCCTTACTTGTGCGGCGTTGAATCCAAGCGGATGCAGAATTTCAAATAAGACCGTTTCCGGTGCCGCTTCTTGCCTCAGGGCGCCGATACTTATGCCTTCCGGTGTCTTGACTCGCAGTTTGGCTTCTTCTATACCTATATTATATATAGAGGCGGCATCGTCCAGATGCTCTGCCGTTTTGAGGATGCTTTCCTTGACGGAGGGGTTTATCTCCTGCATCATGGGAAGCAGGTTCAAGCGTATTTTGTTGCGGGTATATTCGTCCTGCAGATTGGTGCTGTCCGTCACGTAGGCTTGCCCGATACTTTCCAGATAACCGACGATTTCCTTTCTGTCCAGGCAGAGCAAGGGGCGGACTATATGTCCGTTTCGGGGGCGTATACCCCGCAATCCGTTGATGCCGGTACCGCGAATCAGATTGAGCAGCAATGTCTCTACACTGTCATCTTGATGGTGGGCGACGGCAATGACAGCTGCACTGCATGCTTCCCTTGTTTTTTCGAACCACGCGTAGCGCAATTCCCTTGCAGCCATTTCGATGGAGATATGCCGTTCCTTTGCTTCCTGCTCCGTGTTGAAGTGGACGGTGTGCAGCGTCACCCGGTGCTCCAGGCAGAGTTGGCGTACAAAGTGCTCGTCGCGGTCGGATTCCGCTCCGCGCAGATGGAAGTTGCAATGGGCGGCTTCGCATGTGTATCCCAGGCTGAGGAGCAGGCGCAGCAACGCCACGGAGTCCGCCCCGCCGCTCAGTGCCACAAGTATCTTGTCGTCCAGCGAGAAGAGCTTGTGGCGCTCGATGTATTGTACTACCTTCTGCATATTCAACTATAGAGTGGTGCAAAGATAGTGCAAACGATTTTTATTGCCATATCTGCAAGTATCTATTTTCAGAATCTCTATCGGCTAAGGTCGTATTTGCTAAAAGCTAATCTTACCACAGCTGTGTTTTATGCATACCACACCTTTGTTCTTTTCTTACCACAGCTGTGGTAAGAAAAGAACAAAGGTGTGGTGAAGTTACGATTTAGTATCTCTGGAAGTAGTGTTCTGCCTTCTGGGCATTATTGTTTAGTGTCTCTTATTTAAAAACATTCTAAATTATTTGTGCCTTGCGGACATAAGTATTATCTTTGCCCCCAAAATAGAAAAGAAAGGCAGAAAGACTATGCGTTTGTCCGAATTGAATACCGGTGAAAAAGGTGTAATCGTAAAAGTGCTGGGACACGGTGGTTTCCGCAAACGGATTGTGGAAATGGGATTTATTAAAGGTAAAACAGTGGAGGTCTTGCTGAATGCCCCACTACGCGACCCTATCAAATACAAAGTAATGGGATATGAGATTTCTCTTCGTCGGCAGGAGGCTGAGATGATAGAGATTATCAGTGAGCAGGAAGCTAAGGAGCAGGCTGTGCAGCCCGATTACCACGAGGGGTTGGGCGAAAACATGCATCTGGGCGAAGATGAGCTGAAGCAACTGGCCCTCGGCAAACGCCGCACCATAAATGTGGCTTTGGTGGGAAATCCCAACTGTGGTAAAACTTCTCTTTTCAACATCGCTTCCGGTTCGCACGAGCATGTGGGCAATTACAGTGGCGTTACGGTAGATGCCAAGGAGGGGTATTTTGATTTCCAAGGCTACCACTTCCGTATTGTCGACCTTCCCGGAACCTATTCCCTCTCGGCCTACTCCCCTGAAGAAATCTATGTCCGCCGGCACATTATCAATGAAACGCCGGATATCATTATCAATGTTGTGGACTCTTCCAACCTGGAACGCAATCTCTATCTCACCACCCAGCTGATTGACATGAACGTGCGCATGGTGATTGCACTGAACATGTACGATGAGCTGGAAGCCAGTGGAAACACGCTGGACTATGTAAAGCTCAGCCAGTTGTTCGGAGTTCCGATGTTGCCTACGGTCAGCCGTAGCGGAAAAGGCATTGAACAGCTGTTCCATGTGATTATCAATATTTACGAAGGCGGCGACTTCCTCGACCATAAGGGCAGGATGCGCAGCGAGATATTGAGTGACCTTCGCAGCTGGCATCAGGAGTATGTTCCCGACCATGACTTCGGCAGCCATAAAGAAGAGATAGAACAGCCGCGTGGCTTCTACCGCCATATCCATATCAATCACGGTCCCGAGCTGGAACGTAGCATTGAGGAGGTGAAGCGCGTCATCAGCGTCAATGAGAACATCCGTCACAAATATTCCACGCGTTTCCTTGCCATCAAGTTGCTGGAGAACGACGAAGACTTGAAAAAGATTGTGGAGGAGTTGCCCAATGGAAAGGAGATTCTTGCCGTCCGCGACCGGGAAGAGGCACGGATTGCCGAGGTGGTGAACGAGGAGAGCGAGCAGGCCATCACCGATGCCAAGTATGGTTTTATAGCCGGTGCCCTGCGCGAGACCTATGTGGACAATCATCAGGATACGTCGCGCACTACTCAAATCATAGACTCAATCGTTACTCACCGTGTATGGGGTTATCCCATTTTCTTCCTTTTCCTTTATCTGATGTTCGAAGGCACCTTTGTGCTGGGCGACTATCCTATGCAGGGGATTGAATGGCTGGTAGGCGAATTGGGCGACCTGATATGCAACAACATGTCCGAAGGACCGCTGAAGGACCTTCTAGTGGATGGTATTATCGGAGGTGTGGGCGGTGTCATTGTTTTCCTGCCGAATATTCTGTTGCTCTATTTCTTTATTTCCTTGATGGAAGACTCGGGCTATATGGCACGTGCCGCTTTCATTATGGATAAGATTATGCATAAAATGGGGCTGCATGGAAAGTCTTTCATTCCGCTGATTATGGGCTTTGGGTGTAATGTGCCCGCCATTATGGCTTCGCGTACCATCGAGAACCGCAAGAGCCGTCTGGTGACGATGCTCATCAATCCGCTGATGTCGTGCAGCGCTCGTCTACCCATCTATTTATTGCTGGTAGGCGCCTTCTTCCCGAACAATGCGAGCTTTGTGCTGTTAGTAATCTATGCCATCGGCATTCTGTTGGCAGTGGTCATGGCACGTCTTTTCTGCCGCTTTCTGGTGAAAGGAGACGATACGCCGTTTGTCATGGAGCTGCCGCCTTATCGTATGCCGACGTCCAAGGCCATCTTCCGCCATACGTGGGAGAAGGGGGCGCAGTATCTCCGCAAGATGGGAGGCATCATTATGGTGGCATCCATCGTTATCTGGGCATTGGGATATTATCCCAACCACGATGAATATGAAAGTGTGACGGAACAGCAGGAGAATTCCTACATCGGCCGGATTGGTAAAGCCATGGAACCGGTCATCGAACCGTTGGGATTCGACTGGAAGCTGGGCATCGGCATCCTTTCCGGCGTGGGCGCCAAGGAACTGGTGGTAAGCACGCTCGGAGTGCTTTATGCCGACGATGCCGAGGCAGATGCCGTAAGCTTGGGTGAACGCATTCCGATAACGCCCCTGGTGGCTTTCGGTTACATGGTGTTTGTGCTGATTTATTTTCCGTGCATCGCCACGTTGGCAGCCATTAAAGGGGAGTCGGGCAGTTGGAAGTGGGCCGTGTTTGCGGGGCTTTATACTACTGCGCTGGCCTGGCTGATGTCTTTCGCAATTTATCAGATAGGAGGTCTGTTTTTATGATGAATAGTTGGCAGGAGTGGGTAGTAGCCTTATTGTTGTTGCTCTGCGCTGTGCGGATTGGCATGAGTATTTATTCTTTTTCTCATCGGGTCAAAGAAAATGGTAATCCGTGTGATAGTTGTGCAAGTGGCTGTGAACTAAAGAATTTGTATGATAAGAAGCGTGCGGAGTGCAGTGGAGTGACGAAAAAAAAGAAGAAAAGTTGTTGCGGATAGTTGGTAGTTTCAAAAAAAGTGCTACCTTTGCATCCGCAAACGAGAAATAAAGAGTTCTTGTAAGAACCGGTACCTTGGATGAGTGGCTTAGTCAGCGGTCTGCAAAACCGTGTACGGCAGTTCGAATCTGCCAGGTACCTCGAAGAATAAAACTCCGAAACTGCTTTTTAAAAGTGTTTCGGAGTTTTTTGTTATAGGGAATTGTTTGCCCATTCTATAAAATATCATTCGCTGAATAGTTACAGCTTACTTATTAAAGATTGAATAAAATGAAAAAAGTTGGATTTCTGATTTTCTGTCTGTTTGCTATGTGCAGCATGGCAGGCAAGGCGCAGGATGTAGTGGCGGACAGTACCGGCTACATCGTTAAGGTAGGGGAGATGGCTCCAGATTTTACAGTGAAGCTGACGGATGGGAAAAGCATTACCCTTTCGGGACTTCGTGGGAAGGTGGTCATGTTGCAGTTTACCGCGAGCTGGTGTGGGGTATGCCGTAAGGAGATGCCTTTCATTGAGAAGGATATATGGCTGAGGCATAAGTCGAATCCGGATTTTATGCTGATTGGCATCGACCGTGACGAGCCGTTGGAGAAAGTGATTGCTTTTGGTAAGTCAACCGGAGTGACCTATCCTTTGGGTCTGGACCCGGGAGCGGATATATTTGCGAAGTATGCGCTCCGCAAGGCAGGTATCACACGCAATGTCCTGATTGATAAGGAAGGGCGTATTGTGAAGCTGACACGTCTGTATAACCCTGAAGAATTTGCTTCTCTGGTGAAGGAGATTGACGGAATGCTTTCTGAATAGTAGGAATAGGCAAGATATAAAAAAGGAAGTGCCCCCTAAAAGTTTTTGTCTAACTTTTAGGGGGCACTTCACTTTTATGCTTGTCGGGATAGTTTGGCAAGATAGTCATAATGTGTACCCTCTTTCACCAGCTCTGCTTTGAAGCCATTTTCGGCAGCATAGATGCTCAGGGTCTGAAAGTCGATATAGAGCCAGTCAAAGGAGTCGCCTTTGACATTCTTGTATTGCATCTGGAAGTCTACCTCTCCGTAGTAATCACCGGCAAGGTTGATAACAATACTGCCATCTTCCTCTTCGAACAGATAGCTCAGGTTGCTGGAATCCATTAAAACACAGCCTCCAGGCCGGAGCAGCAGCTTCATCTTCCGGAAAAAATCAGGCAGATTCTCCAACTTTCCGATAATGCCGGAACCGTTCATCAGCATCAGGATAGTGTCGTATTCATCGGCAAACTGTTCATTGAACAGATTGGTTTGTGACACGCTACGCACACCTCGCTGCTTCATCACCTCCACGGAAAGCGGGGAAATGTCGATGGCATGGACCTCTTTTCCGGCTTCTTGCAGGGTAAGGCTATGGCAACCGCTACCGGCACCCACATCCAGAATCTTTCCGGTCGCCATTTGCAGAGCAGTACGCTCCAGCAAGGGCATTTGCTTTTCTGTGCGGAATAGCTCTTCGACGGGAATTTCGTCCTCATCGAATTGTGAAGAGAACACGCGTAGGCGGTCGGCTTTATGCCGTTTAAAGTAATCGGCTATGGCTGCGCCCATCGGGTCCTTGTCGGCAGGCAATAAGGCTGTATTTATCATTTCTTATGTCTGTTAGCGCGTTTGCGGCGGATTTCTGCTTTCATTTTGGCTGAGGCGGAACCGTGTTGCCCGGTAATGTAGGTTTTCTTCTTGGCTTTGGTCTTTATCTTGTTTTCTTCTTTAGGTTTGTCCTTTTTGCCTTTGAAGACAATACCACCCATCATCGCTTCTTCTATACTCATATATTTCGTTGTTTTAGTGATGTAAAATATCATTTCTCCGGCAGTACCTCAATCCAATAGTCATCCGGGTCATTGATAAAGTACAGTCCCATTGCTGTGTTTTCGAAACATACCCATCCGTTTTCCTTATGGTATTGGCGTATGGCGTCGTAATCGCCGGATACGCGGAAGCAGAGGTGACTCTCGTTCTCCCCTAATTCGTAGGCTTGTGGATGCTCCAAGCAGGTCAGTTCCAGCAGGAAGCCGGTACTGCTGTCGGTCAGATAGACCAGAGTGAAAGAGCCGTCGGACGACTCTTTCCTATGATGTTCTTTCAGCCCCAGTGCCTTTTCGTAGAATGCGATGCTACGTTCCAAGTTGGTGACATTGATATTAAAATGGTCGAATTTACTTTTTATTTCCATTTGTTTATTTCTGATTTGATTATTTACAATTTACAGTCTGCGTGTGCGGTCATTTGACCATTGCTTTCAGAATTTCGCCTACATACGTGCGTGGCATACCTTCCATCGTTGCCGGTGAAGGCAGCTTCTTACATTCCAGAATGACCGTAGGCTCTGTCTGTCCCGTAGGATAGAAACGGATGGTATAGCTTTCTGCTTTTTCCATTTGTTCATACGGCTGGTCGGGCGACAGTATGCTGAATACAACTGGTTTGCCGTTGACTTTGCCCAAAGAACCTCCGGAGTTTGCTGTCATCATGGTCATGTTGAAAGGCTCTTGGCCGATGACGATAACCAATTTGCCTGCTCCGGTCTGGATGGCATCGGCTGACAATTGCTCGGGGGCTATGGTCTTGTATTCTTGCTGCTGGCTCTTTTGGGCAGGAACCAGTGCGGCAGGTTTCTTGACTTGGGGCACTTCGATGACTTGGGCATCTTTCACGACGCCTTCGGATGCCTTTTCAGCAGCCTGGGCAGGTTCCACGGTAACTTGTTTCTTCGGGGTGATTACCGTCGGACCGGAATTGACGACAGCCTTCACCTCTTTCTTTTCTTCCTTCTTTTCTTCTACCGGAGCTTTGGCAGTGGTGGCGCTCAATGCTTCTGCTGCTCCCAGGCAAAGGTCATCAACGAAGTCTACGGTTTTTCTGCGCCACTTGGCAAGTCCGCGTACCAGTTTGGTCTTCGCCTTGTTCAAGGCATACTTGTCTACAATCCACTCCTCGGCGGTATATTTTTCTTTTCCTTCGCGGTAGTTAAACCGTATCTTTTCTACTTCGAGCACGCTCTTTTCGGGTTGGCAGGTCACAGTCAGCTGGTAAAGGATTTTGGTACGGTCTAATGACAGAGCCGTAGAACTGAATACAATCCATTCATCCCCGATACCTACAATTTGTCCTTTCTCTTTGTCTGAGAATACTACACGGCTGGTATTTTCATTCTCTTTCAGACGGGCATCCATCCAGCCGAGCAGACGTTCGTAGATTTCATCCTGAGACATGCCGGGGATGCTGAATTCTTTGGTGAATACCACTTTGCCGTCCACCTCGGGAACAGCACCGGCCAGATATTTACTGTCGTCCCTATCCTGCGCCTGCAGCATGGCCGGCAGACAAAGGCAAAACAGTGTAAAAAGAAGTTGTGTCAAATTTTTCATAATAGTATGTGTTTTAATTATTAATTTACGAATTATGGGCTACAAGTTGGGGAGTTCGAAACTTTCACCACGGTGTGCAATGCTCAGAAAGCGGCATCCCTTGCTCTCGGCAAACTGCCGGAATGCGTTGCCTCCCTGATAATCTTCGCTGAAGTGCATCGGTACAAATATAGTGATTTTTATTCGTTCCACGAATTGTTCTGCTCCACGCATATAATCTTTTCCGATACGGCTGTCCACCGGAAACATGGCTACATCTACGGCAGGTGCAGTTTGCTGCAGCTCTCTCACTTCGGCCAGAAAGTCACCTTCGGCCTTGCGTATTTCCTGCGGAGTGGATTCCTCGCTCCAGTGCCAGTTGTTCAGGTCACCGGCATGGAACAGCCGTCTGCCCTGCAGGTCTATCAGGAAGGAGATACCCACATCGGTAGAACCGAAGGCCTGGATACGGATATGTTCGTCTTCGTAGGTGTCGCCCTTATTGATGTAGGTGGCATCTTCCGCTGAGGCGCGGCGGTGCTTCAGGATGTCTTTGGAGAATATGTAGCGGATGTCGGGCCGCAGTTTTTTCCATGAAAGAACTTCGCGATTGAAGTGGTCGGGATGGAAATGCGAGCATAGTACGTAGAGTACGCCCGGCTTTTCCAAGAGATAGTCGTGCACGATACCTTTATTGAAAACCTCTTCCGAGGAATCTTTATAGTAATCGATAATGACCGTCACTCCGTCCACTTCAATCGCGAAGCCGCTATGGTAGATGTAATCAAGTTTCATTTACGGATTGAATTATAGCGCAATATTACAAAAAACGCTACACAAACTTCCGGTTTAAGCTGTTATTTTATGCAAAGCACGCTACATCGGTACTTCTATGAAGAGAATGTGAGAGTCTTTCAATGTTTCCAGCTCAAAACTGCCGGTTTCGTATACTCCCATTCCGTCACGACGTGAGAGTATTGTGCCGTCCACTTTGACTTCACCTTCCATTACGAAGATGTATACACCGGAATGCGATTGGTGCATGTGGTAGTCAATCTTCTTTCCGGCTTCTATTTCACCGATAGAAAACCAGGTCTGTTGTAGCAGTCTGGCAGGAGCATCGCCGTCAGGGGATACTATTAGTGCCATTTCATTTTTGCGCAGGAGTGGACGTACGTCGAAGTCCTGGTATGCGGGTGGTGTGTTCAGCTTTTCGGGCATCACCCAGATTTGCAGGAATTCTACCGCTTCAGTGTCACTGCCGTTCATTTCGCTGTGGTAGATGCCGGTGCCGGCGCTCATGGTTTGTATATCTCCCGGAGTGATGACGCGGCTGTTCTGATGATTGTCCCCATGTTTCAGTTTCCCTTTCAGGGGAATGGAGATGATTTCCATATTTTATGAGGATGTGTGCCGAAGCCCTTTCCCGGAGCCACACGGTCGTCGTTCAGTACACGCAAGGCGCCGAAATTCATCCGGCGGGGATTGTAATACTCGTCGAAACTGAAGGTGTGGTGGCTGTCAAGCCAATCATATAGGGAATGACCTCTGCTGTCTGATTTGTCTATAACTTTTTTCATAATTTATTCCTTTTCTTAAAATGGTTTATGTACTAGTAACGCTTTGGAAAGCTATAAAGTTTAAAAACCGATGTCTAAGAATTTATAAATGAGTGGGGACTATGCCCTGACCTCGTTCTCCAGTGGCTTATGGTTCATAAAATCTTTGATGTTCTGCAAGGTTGTCGAAGCAATGTTTGCCAGTGCCTCGCGTGTGAAAAAGGCCTGGTGCGAAGTGACGATGACATTATTGAAGGACAGTAGCCGCGCCAGGGTATCGTCATCAATGATTGTCCGATTGGTCTTCATAGAAGTATTCGCTTTCCTCTTCGTACACATCCAGGCCGGCAGAGCCGATTTTCTTGTTTTTTAGTCCTTCAATCAGGGCGTTGGTATGGATGAGTTGTCCACGTCCGGTATTGATAATCATTACTCCGTCCTTCATTTTACTGATGGAATAGTCGTTGATGAGATATTTGGTCTGTTCAGTCAGCGGGCAGTGCAGGGAGATGATATCCGAATTGTGATATAGCTCATCCAGGCTGGTATATACCACTTGATGTTCACGGGCGAAATTATAGTCGGGATAGAGGTCGTAGGCAAGAATATTCATGCCGAATCCACGCAGGATACATATCAGTTTCTTGGCTATTTTTCCCGTGCCGATGATGCCTGCAGTTTTTCCGTACATGTCGAAGCCCAGAAGTCCGTGCAGCGAGAAGTTTCCGTCTCGTGTCCGCCAGGTAGCACGTGGAATTTTACGGTTGAGGGATAACATCAGGGCAACGGTATATTCTGCTACGGCATAAGGGGAGTAAGCAGGGACACGCACTACGGTAATGCCACAGTCGGCAGCTGCCTTTAAATCTACATTGTTGTAGCCGGCGCAGCGCAACGCCAATAATTTCACGCCGTTGTCTGCCATCAGACGGATAACTTCGGTATCGGCCGTGTCGTTCACGAAAATACAGACTGCGTCTACTCCTTGGGTTAAAATAACGTTGTGCTTGTTAAGATGCCCTTTATAGTAGCGGAGCTCAAAACCATATTCCTTGTTTTTTTCGTTGAAAGACGCTTCATCATAAGGTTTGCTGCCAAAAAATGCGATAGTGTATGCCATGGGATTTGTTGTTTTTTAAAATGTTACATAATTATAGGGAGATAACAAGTGGAAAGTTGATATGGTTCAGTGGCCGGAAGGATTCATAAAATGATAATTATTTCTATTTGTTTCATCAGAAACTATTTGGTATTTCAATTAAAGTTCTATATTAGGATAACTTTATGCACAAAATTCTTTTTCATGTGCAATATTATTGTACCTTTGCGCCCGAAAACAATTAAAAAAGATTTAGATGAGAAAATTTTCGTTGATTGGCATTGCGATGTTAATCGTTTCAATTCCAACTTTTGCGGGTGGTATCCTAACAAATACAAATCAGCATGTATCTTTTCTTAGAATGTTAGCGCGTGGTGCTTCCATTGATATTGACGGTGTCTATTCTAATCCGGCCGGTTTGGCCTTCTTGCCGGAAGATGGTCTCTATTTGTCTTTGAATGGACAAAGTGCTTATCAGACCCGTAACATAAAGGCGACATTTCCCTTGTTTATTGAAGATGGGAATACACGTTATTATAAAGGAAAAGCTTCTGCTCCTTTCATTCCTAGTTTTCAAGGTGCATATAAAAAAGGTGACTGGACTATTTCCGGTAGTTTCGCTGTTGTAGGTGGTGGCGGTAAGGCATCGTTTGATGATGGTTTGGGTATGTTCGATTCAATGGTGATGGGACAAGTCCATACTATTTCGGGTGGTCAAATCACTCCCAATATGTATTCTATCAATAGTGCAATGGATGGAAGCCAGTTTATTTATGGTGTGCAATTGGGGTTGTCGTATCAAGTTAATGATTGGTTAGGTGTGTTTGCCGGTGGACGTATGAATTATTTTACCGGTGGGTATGAAGGATTTCTGACTGCAACAGCACACAGTAATATTCCTACTTATGGTGGCATGGAATTGGTTGGTATCGATTTAGACTGCGACCAGACCGGCTGGGGATTGACCCCTATCTTGGGAGCTGATGTGAAGTTGGGCAAATGGAATATTGGGTTGAAGTACGAGTTTATGACAAGTCTTAATCTCGAAAATAAAACCAAAAAAGCTGAAGTGCGTGCAATGGGAACTGCTATGGGAGATGAAGGGAATCCTTTGGCTGACTATAAGGATGGTGTGAATACTCCGAGTGATATCCCTGCATTATTGACTGCAGCTGTTGGTTATGAATTCCTTCCTACGCTTCGTGCAACGCTGGAATATCACCATTTTTGATAAAGCGGCAGGGATGGCCAATGATAAGCAGAAAGCGTTGAAGCATGGCACACATGAAATTTTGATTGGTGCAGAATGGGATATAGCTAAACAGCTGACCATCAGTGGTGGTTATCAGCGTACAGATTATGGCTTGGCTGATGATTTTCAGAGTGATATAAGTTTTTCATGTGACTCTTATTCACTGGGGTTTGGTGCTGCCATCAAAATGACAAAGCATTTGACTATGAATATAGCCTATTTTTGGACAAACTATGATGATTATACAAAGAAGATAAGTGAAACCACCAAGAATGTTTATAGCCGTACTAATAAAGTGTTTGGTCTTGGTGTTGACTATAAGTTCTGATTTCACAATCCTACCTTTATATATTAAGAAGCCGTCTCAAATATCGATTTGAGGCGGCTTCTTTCTTATTTTAGATTTTAGTCGGTTAGACTTAACCGATTGAGGAATAAACTTTTAGCGAATTATTTGAAAAGTGGCGGTAACGAGTTAGCAACCGTGCGAATTTCAGCGTTTTGCGTTGCTATGCTGTCAAATAACTCTTTCATCTGCAAATATAGGGATTTTTTTCAAGTACGAACTATCGGCGGCAGTTTTATAAAATCGACTGGCGAAAAAACAAATAGAATTTTCCAAAATAGCTTGGGATAAGCCATTAACGAAATACTTTCTTTTAAGAGCACAGTGGTTTACCCAATAAAATTATATACCTTTGTGACAAGTTAAAGAAGATGTCGCAATGAATCGGATAAAAGAAGCATTGATTGAGGCGGGGATTAGTCAAACTGAATTGGCTAAACGGCTTGGCAAAGGTTTTAATATGGTCAATCTATACGCCACGAATAAAGTGCAACCGCCTATACCCGTACTATACAGGATAGCGGAAATACTGAATGTGGACGTGCGTACACTTCTTGTACCTAACGAAATAAAAAAATAGACATATGGCAAATACTAATCTAAAAGAAGCTAAGGCGGCTAAGAATGATGAGTTCTATACGCAATTTCATGACATAGAGATTGAAATGAATGCCTATCTTGAATATGACCCGGACGTGTTTAGGGGAAAGACTGTATTGCTTCCTTGTGATGACCCCGAATGGAGCAACTTTACCCGATACTTTGCTGCCAAGTTTGATGAGTTAGGCTTGAAAAAACTGATTTCTACGAGTTATGCACCGGATAGCAAAAAATACAAAACACCTTATCAGCCCTCTTTGTTTGAGCAAGAAGCGCCTCAATTCGACCCGTCCAAGGCACAGGTGAAAGGTAAAATATTCATCTTGGAACGAGACAAAAGCGGGGACGGACGTATCAATATTGATGACCTCGAATGGAAGTATATGGATGGTGACGGGGATTTCCGAAGCAAAGAAGTTACCGAACTTCGTAATGAAGCGGATTTTATCATCACCAATCCTCCGTTCTCCCTCTTTCGTGAGTTCTTGGCTTGGATTGTGGAAGGAAAGAAACAATTTGCAGTCATAGGCAATAAAAACTGCATTACTTATAAGGAGGTATTTCCTTTGATAAAAAACAACAAGATGTGGCTTGGAAAGACACCTATGAGTGTTGATTTGTTATTTGAAGTCCCAGATACAGACCAACTTACGAATGGTGGAAAATCCAGTGTAAGCTGCCCCCTAAAACCAAGCGATTCTGCCCCCTTAAAACATTCAACAATGCCCCCTTAAAAAGTCTTGACCGATGGGGTTATTATTATTTTAGTTTATTTCCCTCTGTATGCAGCCATTTTACGGACACTTTCTCCTGTCAGCTCAATCCGGTGCGCCGTATGTATAATACGATCCATAATGGCATCTGCTACTGTAGGGTCTCCGATTGCATCATACCAATTGTCCGTTGGCAGTTGCGAGGTGATGATGATGGACTTGCGCCCATGTCGGTCCTCTATTATATCGAGCAGGATGGGTCGTTCCTTGGCATCAAGGTTCACAAGGAAGAGGTCATCCAATATGAGCAGCGTGCTCCGTTCGATTCTCTTGAGTTCCGATTCCAGTGTGCCTTTTTACTTTTGCCACCTTAAGCGTACCCATAAGTTTCGGAGCATTCGCATAATATGTCCGTATGCCCTTCTTGCAGGCTTCATACCCCATTGCTGTGGCAAGGAAGCTCTTCCCGGTACCGGATGACCCTGTGATGAAGAGGTTCTGTCCCTTGCGGATGAACTCCAGCGATGCAAGCCGCTCCATCTGATTGCGGTCAAGGCCACGCGGGATTGCATAGTCTATCTGCTCGAGGCAGGCCTTGTAGCGGAACGCCGCCCCGCGTATAAGGCGTTGGATGGCTGCATTGGCACGGTAGTCCCATTCCCTGGCAAGTAACATGTGCAGGAAAGAGTCGATTGTCATTGTTTCTGCCATAGTGGAGGTTAGGCTTTCAGTGAAGGCGGCGGCCATGCCGTGCAGCTTCATACGGTTCATCAGTTCGATTGTCAACGTGTTGCGGTCTTTTTTCGACAGCTATCGGTGCGGTAAGATTATTTGTTTCCATTGTTGTCTCTATTTAAATGTTTTAATTGTGCGAAGTAGGCTGCTCCGCGGATGTTTTTGTGGATAGATGTTACGGGGACCTCATCGTCAATGTCGTCTTTTGACAGGAAGTCTGCATCATCCCCGCGTTCAAGGATCCGCCTTATCTCCTGATATCCGTATAGGCGCAGTTGCGTGGCGCATGCGCTTGCCGCCACCAACCGTTCCAGCCCGAAGGTCTTCTCCAACGCCATGATGCCTCTGCATGAACGGAACGCCGCGGGAGGATACTTCTTGAGTTCCGCCACCTTGCGCAGATACAGCAGCAGGACGTTATCTGTCTGGCCGGCCCGTTCGTAAATCTGTTCCAGATCCTTTTCATAACTTCCATGACGTCCGGGCAGTCCGTGGGCATCCTTGGTCGTATAGGAGTATGGCGTGTCATCGCGCTGGTGTGTGGTCACCAGACGCAGGCCATGATATATTTCCAGCGTGTCCGCATCATAGACAATCTCGACACGTTTGCCTATATACTCTTTCGGTATGCTGTAATGGTGAAGCCTGAAGGTGACATAGCCGTTACGCATTACTGTTGCGGAGCGTCGCTCTTTCATCTGATGGCGTATGGCGGGAAGCGGGCGGAGGCAGTCGGACTCAATCTGCTCGAACTGTTCCCGTCTGGACTGGGGACGCCCGCTCATCCTGCGTCCGTTGAAGGCCGAGAGCGATTCGGATATGGCCGCATTCAGAGACTCCAGCGAGTGGAATACAAGACCCTCGATGTCAGCGTAGACGGATCGGTAAAGTAGCTTCACGGCATTCTCCACCAAGGCCTTGTCCTTTGGATGACGTACCCGTGTGGGGTATACGGTACATCCGTAGTGTTCGGCAAATGCCGCAAACTCCTCGTTGATTACCGGCTCGTTACGGTCGCTGCGGGTTACCGCCGATTTGAGGTTGTCTGGTACGATCGCCATCGGAACCCCGCCGTAAAAATGAAGCGCGTTCTCACACGCCTTAATCAAGTCCTGTCTTGACTGGGACCAGACCGCCTCACAATAGGTATAGTGGCTGCACGGAAGTATGGCCACGAACACTTCAACGCTGCGACATTCACCGCTTTCACTGTCAACGACTTCCAGTTTGTCACCGGCGAAGTCGATATACATCTGGTCTCCGGCATAATGCTCGACATGGCCTACGACATGTGTCACCATACGGTAACGCATGAGATAGTTGCCGAAACTGGCATGTCTGTATCCGTCAGGATGGGTCTCGCGGTACTCTTCGTACAGGGTTTTCACTGTTACGCCTCGGCGGCTAAGCCGGGCAGCATACTCAGGAAGGAGTGCCTCAAAGCTCAAGCTGGCGTTGTGACGGTTCCCTGTTACGGCCAACACCTTCAGAGAACATTTCCTGGATGCGAGCGGAAGGCATGGCGGCCAACTCCTTTATCGGTATACCACACTCTTGAAACAGGCGCACATATCTGCGCACCGTGTTGCGGGAAAGCTCAAAGCTCCTGCTTATCTGCTTTATCCCCATCCCCAATGCGTAACATTGGAGGATGTTTGCTATCTTTGTTGTCATAGTAGAAATGATTTTATCCCACCGGTCAAGACGGGAATCAAATCTACGAAAAATCCCCCCTGCCGGGCATTGCCAAGCAGGGGTATTTTTATATTGGAATCAAGGGGGTAGGATTATTTTAGCACAAGGGGGCAGAATCGCTTGGTTTTAGGGGGCAGCTTACACTGGATTTTCCATAAGCTAATGGATCTCAAAATAAATAGGTTGAATAGAAGATGACACTAATAGTGTCTTGGGGCTTTCGGGTAAATCATAGGCATTCATTGTTTTTCTAAGGTTACTATATATAATATGGTATATTCTTGGTTAATATCAATGTGCTTTCCAGAGCTTCCGGATTGTTGTTATCAAATATAATCCTAATTTTCATTATTTAAAATATAGAATCGTATGTATTAAAATATGTTGTCCATTATTTTATTTGCTTAAGAAATTTGCGTGAATGAAATCTTGTTTGAGAGCAAACTTGGTTGCATGTTTTTGATTTTGTGCTAAAATCAGTTAATATATTGATTTTTATGCTGTTGGTTTGTGTTTTTTAAAACTATTGTAAATAATATTCTTGGTTTGGAAAATCTTATTTAAGTCTCGTTAACTAAATATGCACTGTCTGTAATTACTTCGAATAAAAAAAAGGAGCTTTGTCTTGCTTGGGATTTAGTTAAAATATATGTTGTTTGTTCATTTGCAAAACTTGTTGTACCTTTGCAACCGGATTTAAAATGTATGATGCCGTGAATAGCGGTCGTGTATTCTAGAACACCACGTAAAAAACAGGAGTATGAAACAAAAAGTATCTGTACCTTTTATGTTGCTGGGCATTCTGTTCAATGTATGCTTGATTGCAGCCAATCTTCTTGAGACTAAAGTTATCCAGGTTTTTGGTATTACCGTAACAGCCGGATTGCTGGTCTTCCCGATTTCTTATATTATCAACGATTGCATAGCCGAGGTTTGGGGCTTTCGTAAAGCCCGCCTGATTATCTGGAGCGGTTTTGCCATGAACTTTTTTGTGGTAATGCTGGGACTGATAGCCGTGGCGTTGCCTGCCGCCCCTTTCTGGGATGGTGCCGCGCATTTCAATTTTGTTTTTGGAATGGCGCCCCGTATTGTCATAGCCAGTCTGACGGCATTCTTGGTGGGCTCTTTTCTGAATGCCTACGTAATGAGCCGCATGAAACTGGCAAGCAATGGGCGTAATTTCTCCGCACGTGCCATTTGGTCGACGGTGGTTGGTGAGACGGCAGACTCGTTGATTTTCTTTCCGGTTGCGTTCGGAGGAATCATTGCATGGCGGGAGTTGCTGGTGATGATGTGTATCCAGATTCTGCTGAAGTCCATGTACGAGGTATTGATACTGCCTGTGACTATCCGTGTGGTAAAAGCTATTAAGCGGATAGACGGTAGTGATGTCTATGATGAAGGCATCTCCTATAAAGTATGGAAAATAGGCGATATTTAAAGCCCCTTACCCGTAGTGAGGGGAAATCAGTTATTATGTCAAACAAATAATTAGCAATGCCCTCTCTGTTTCCCTCCCTACGGGGGAGGGCAAGGGGAGAGGCTTTTAACAAGATGAATAGGGACACTGCTTTGGTGGTATTCAGTGGCGGGCAGGACTCGACCACTTGCCTCTTTTGGGCAAAACGTGAATTTAAGAAAGTGTATGCGCTGAGTTTTCTGTATGGACAGAAACATCAGAAGGAAGTGGACTTGGCGAGGGCCATTGCCCGTAAGGCAGGTGTGGAGTTCGAAGTAATGGATGTTTCCTTTATCGGCCGGCTGGGACATAACTCATTGACAGATGCCGGCATGGAGATGGACCAGGAGAAGCCGGCAGACAGCTTTCCGAATACTTTTGTGCCGGGACGCAATCTGTTTTTCCTGAGTATAGCCGCCGTCTACGCCCGCGAGCGGGGGATTAATCATATTGTGACGGGGGTGTCGCAGACCGATTTCAGCGGTTATCCCGATTGCCGGGATGCTTTCATCAAGTCGCTTAACGTGACGCTGAACTTGGCTATGGACGAGCAATTCGTGTTGCACACACCGCTGATGTGGATTGACAAAGCGGAGACCTGGGCGCTGGCAGACGAGCTTGGAGTGCTCGAACTTATACGCCACGAAACGCTGACTTGCTATAACGGTATTCCGGGAGATGGTTGTGGACACTGCCCGGCATGCACGTTGCGCAGAGAAGGATTGGAAAAGTTTTTGGCTTCTACTAAATGAGGCACACTTGTATCACTAAAAATATATGGCTATGACAGAATTGAAAGACCAACTTTCCCTTTTGGGGAGAAAGACAGAATACCGTCAGGACTATGCCCCCGAAGTATTGGAGGCATTTGATAACAAGCATCCCGGCAATGACTACTGGGTGCGTTTCAACTGCCCAGAATTCACCAGCCTCTGTCCCATCACGGGGCAACCGGACTTTGCGGAAATCCGTATTTGCTATATCCCCGATGTCAAGATGGTAGAGAGCAAGAGTTTGAAACTCTACTTGTTCAGCTTCCGCAATCATGGTGCTTTCCACGAAGATTGCGTGAACATCATAATGAAAGACCTCATTCATTTGATGAACCCTAAGTATATTGAGGTGACGGGTATCTTCACCCCGCGCGGAGGCATCTCCATTTATCCGTATGCCAATTACGGACGTCCCGGCACGAAGTTCGAGCAGATGGCAGAGCATCGTTTGATGAACCGTGAATGAGGACTGTTTTTGAAGGCCTCCGTAAATAATAAAGGGAGGCTTTGGGAGCAAATGATTGTTGCGCCGCTATATTTTATATTCTTGCTTACTAAAAACTATTCGTCCGACATATGTTTAATTATCGTCCAACAGCTATCGGACGATAATTAAACATATGTCGGACGATAATGTAACGACTGTCGGACGAATAGTCTTTAGTCAATGAAACATTAACCTGCTACCATCTTGGAAAGAATCTTTCCTATAGAGGATAGTAGGGGATGACTTTTGCAAAGATATAGACGATTCTTTAATAAAAATAGCGCCTTTTCCCAAAGACGCTATTCCCTCTTTATGACTTATTCACTACAAAGGGTTATTTTATTCTTTTGTAGCCATAGACAGCAAGGTTACCCAGTTCTTCTTCGATGCGCAATAGTTGGTTGTACTTCGCCATGCGGTCGGAGCGGCTCAGAGAACCGGTCTTGATTTGTCCGCTGTTGGTGGCAACGGCAATGTCTGCAATGGTGGCGTCCTCGGTTTCGCCGGAACGGTGAGAAGTCACTGTGGTATAACCGTGGCGGTGTGCCATTTCGATAGCATCCAGCGTTTCACTGAGTGAACCGATTTGATTGACTTTGATAAGGATGGAATTGGCGCAGCCCATGGCAATACCTTTTTCAAGGAATTCCACGTTAGTCACGAACAGGTCGTCGCCAACCAGCTGGCAACGGTTGCCGATGCGTTCGGTCAACTTCTTCCAGCCTTCCCAGTCGTTTTCGCTCATGCCATCCTCGATGGAGTCAATCGGGTAGTTATTAATCAAATCTTCCAAGTAAGCTATTTGTTCGTCGGCAGTACGTTTTTTACCATTTTCTCCTTCAAAGATGGAGTAGTCATAGATACCGTTCTTAAAGAACTCGGATGAGGCACAGTCCATACCGATTTTCACATCCTTGCCCGGTTCGTAGCCGGCAGCCTTGATGGCGCTCATGATGGAGTCCAGCGCATCTTCTGTTCCTGCCAGTGCCGGTGCAAAACCGCCTTCGTCGCCTACAGCAGTGCTGAGGCCGCGGTCGTGCAACACTTTTTTCAAGGCGTGGAATACTTCGGCTCCCATGCGCAGGCCTTCACGGAAGGAAGAGGCGCCTACCGGCCGAATCATAAATTCTTGGAAAGCGATAGGAGCGTCGCTGTGTGAACCTCCATTGATGATATTCATCATCGGGACCGGCATTACGTAGGTATTTACTCCACCGATATATCTGTATAAAGGTATATCGAGATAATTGGCGGCGGCTTTGGCTACTGCCAGTGAGACACCCAGAATGGCGTTGGCACCCAGCTTGGATTTGGTAGGCGTGCCGTCCAACTCAAGCATCTTGTGGTCGATGGTACGCTGTTCCAGTGACGACCAGCCAATCAGTGCCGGTGCGATTATCTTGTTGACGTTTTCTACTGCTTTTAGTGTACCTTTACCACCGTAGCGTTGCTTGTCGCCATCGCGAAGTTCCAGCGCTTCGTGCTCGCCGGTAGAAGCACCGGAAGGCACTGCTGCGCGTCCCATAACACCACATTCCAGAATAACGTCCACTTCTACTGTGGGATTGCCGCGTGAATCAAGGATTTCACGGGCTACAATCTTTTCAATTTTCATACTTAAACTTTAATAATTTATTGTCCGTTGTCTTGTTTTAATTTGCAGCAAAGGTCGTACAAAAAGGCATATTGGGCAATACCTATAAATAGGGGTTTTTCATTTCCCGGCTCCTCTTTTTTTAGATTTATTATTGATAATACCTATCAATGGTGATTGCATAATATGATATATACGATAAATCCACTCCATATAATTACCTACAATAAGTGATTGCACAGCTGGCTGTTAATAATGACCTTTGCACCGGTTTACTAACAACATTATAATTATTATAAAATTGAAAGCATATACACTTAAATTCTCGCTGCTGTTTTTCCTTCTGTTGGCTTCTCTGTCTGTACATGCGCAGAGGAGAGGAGGGATGATTTCGGGTAGAATCATTTCTACGGAAAGAAACGGTGGATTTTGCGACTGTTTATCTGAAAGGGACGAGTTATGGAGGAACCACGAATCAGGAAGGCCTCTATCACATCAAGGCGCCTGCCGGCGACTATACGCTGGTGGTGTCTGCCGTAGGTTATACAAAGGTGGAGAAAAAGGTGAAACTGGTCAATGATGAGCGGATGAAGCTGAACATAACCATCGCTCCCGAAACGCAACAGCTGGACGAGGTGACTATCGTTTCTACCGGAGTAAGCCGGGTGAAGAGGTCGGCATTCAATGCTGTGGCAGTCGATACAAAGGAACTCCAGAACACCACGAAGAATCTGAGCGATGCCTTGACCAAGGCTCCGGGCATGAAACTCCGTGAGTCGGGTGGGGTAGGTTCGGACATGCAGTTGATGCTGGACGGTTTTAGCGGAAAGCACGTCAAGGTGTTCATTGACGGTGTGCCGCAGGAAGGTGTGGGAAGCTCCTTCAGCCTGAACAATATTCCGGTGAGCTTTGCCGACCGTATAGAGGTATATAAGGGTGTAGTTCCCGTGGGCTTCGGTACGGATGCCATTGGCGGTGTCATCAATATTGTTACCAACAAGAAACGCCGGAACTGGTTCCTGGATGCTTCTTATTCTTACGGCTCGTTCAATACCCACCGCTCATACGTTAACTTCGGACAGACTTTCAAGAACGGTTTCAGCTATGAAATCAATGCCTTTCAAAACTACTCGGACAACGATTATCATGTAGATGCGCCGGTAAAGGATTTTGAGACGGGCAGTTTCAACGAAAGTGAGAAGGTGCGCGTGAAGCGTTTCAATGATACTTACCACAACGAAGCCATTGTGGCCAAAGCGGGTATTGTGGACAAAAGTTGGGCAGACCGGCTGATGTTCGGTTTCACCTATTCGCACATGTACAAGGACATACAGACCGGTGTACGCCAGAAGACAGTCTTCGGAGAAAAGCACCGCTTCGGCCATTCACTAATGCCTTCGATGGAATACAGCAAACGCAACTTGATAATCAAGGGGCTGGATATGGTGTTGACAGCCAACTACAATCGCAATGCCACTACGAATGTGGATACTGCCCGCTATGAATACAACTGGCTTGGTGAGAAACATCCGCTGAACAGTCCCGGCGAACAGTCCCGCCAGTATTCCCGTGCCGATAATGACAATTGGAACGGTACATTGACCTTGAATTACCGCATTGCCAGAGTCCACATGCTGACTTTCAATCATGTGTTGAGTGCATTCCAGCGTGATAATACTTCACTGTTGGCGGTGGAAGAACAGACGGATGCCATTGCCAAGCAGACCCGCAAGAATATCTCCGGTTTGTCATACCGCCTGATGCCTTCCGAAAAGTGGAACTTCTCGGCATTCGGCAAATACTACCGCCAGTATGTGGCAGGACCTATGGCCGAGGATGATACCGGTAGTAATTATGTACGCACCAGCCGTACGGTAGACTCTTGGGGATATGGTGCTGCCGGAACCTACTTCATCCTGCCCGGCTTGCAGGCGAAGCTCTCTTATGAAAAAGCTTACCGCCTGCCCACTATCGAAGAGATGTTTGGTGACGAAGACCTGGAGAGTGGAGACATCGGCATCCGTCCCGAGAAAAGTGACAACATCAACTTGAACCTGAGTTATTCCCGGAGTTTTGGAAAACATTCTGTCTACGTGGAAGGCGGTGTGGTATACCGCAATACGAAGGATTATATCCAGCGCAATATCCAGGACTTGAGCGGAGGAAAAGAAGGGGCCACTTATACCAACTACGGCAAGGTGCTGACGAAGGGATACAATGTATCGGCACGCTATGGCTTCGGACGCTGGCTGAGTGTGGGCGGCAACTTCACGCAGATGAATGTGCGTGACAATGAGAAGATGCAAATCGGCAGTACCGGCAACTCTGTGGAAAATCTCGGTTACAAGGCACGCATTCCCAATGTGCCCTATCAGTTTGCTGATTTTGACGTAAACTTCTATTGGCGCGACCTCTGGAAGAAAGGGAATATGCTGTCCGTGACTTACGACAACCAGTACATGCACAGCTTCTCCTACTATTCGCAGGCCATCGGTAGCAAGAACAAGGATTTCATGGTACCCGACCAGTTCTCCCATAACCTGACATTGAGCTATAGTCTGAAGAATGGCCGCTATAATATCTCGTTTGAATGCCGCAACTTCACGAACGAGGATTTGTACGACAATTTCAGTCTTCAGAAAGCCGGGCGTGCGTTCTATGGCAAGGTACGTGTACATTTTGGTGATTAATAAATATAATGGTTTTAATAGGTGTAATTAATAAGAAGAACAAATGAAGAAGAATTATCTTTTGTCCGGCCTCTTGGCAATGGCAATGACCGGAATGGCTTTAATTTCTTGTACAGACACAGACGAACCGGGTTCCGGCTCCGGTTCCGGTTCAAAGGGTAACTATGTGATAGCTGCCACGGCTACAGTTTCAGGTAGCTCCGTTCCTGTCCTGCTGACAGCCGAGTCACTGGAAAGCGGTGAAATTACTGCTGCCGGCAATGGCCTTGTGAACGATGGGGCTACTTACTGGGTGTTCTACGGAAACAAATATCTGTATGCCTTGAACTATCACCAGGGAAATGCAGGCACTACCCAGTCGTTCATTATGAATACAAACGGTGAACTGGAAAAACGTAGCCAGGAGTATAACGTCAATCGTTTCACTACCTACGGCTATTATGACCAATTTATAATGACGACTTCTACCGGCGACGGCCCTACGGAACTGAATGATGCAAATGGATATACTCCCCAATCTTTTTTGATTTCCTATCTGGATGTCGAGAAACAGACTTATACAAAGAACTCGGTAACAAAGGATACTCCATTTCTTGCCGAAAATTTCCTTGAAAATGGTGAATACGTAACACTGGCCGGTATAGAACAAGTGGGCAGTAAGGTTTATGCAGCAGCCATTCCCATGGGGCTTAGCCAGTATGGTTGCATGCAGAAGAACGAAGACGGTAGCTACAAGTGGGTGCTTTCCGGTAATGAGGATTTAATAAAGACAGAATCCGGCGGGCAGGGTAGCGGTGCCTATGAGAAGGACGAATTGCAATGGACCCAGTATCCTAATGAATGCCATATCGCTATCTTTGGTGATCAGACACTGAATTCTCATAAGGTCATCACTACAGACAAAATCAGTTATGCTGCCGGACGTAACCGTTCACAGTACTACCAGATGAACTGGCTTGCCGACGACGGCTATGTATATGTATTTTCTCCGAGCTATGCCAAGACCATGAGTGATTCGCGTCAGCAGACTACATTGCCTGCTGGAGTTGTACGCATCGATACCAAAGCAGAAGAATTTGATGCCGCTTATTACTATAATCTTGAAGAGAAAGCCAATGGCGCCTCTTTCTTGCGGACTTGGTATATTTCAGGTAATTATTTCCTGCTGCTGATGTATGATAAGGCAATTACGGCATCAGACAAGGTTGCCAACCAACTTGCCGTCTTCAATGCCTCCACTGGAGCTTTGACTTATGTGAACGGCCTTCCAAGCGATGTCTCTGGCTTTGGTAATACCCCGTACATGGAAAATGGCAACGCATATGTGGCAGTCACTACCTCTTCCGGCTATCCTGCCATCTATAAGGTAGACCCTGCCAATGCAACAGCTACCAAAGGTCTGGTTGTCAATGCAACCCAACTGAACGGTGTAGGTAAACTGGAATAAAGCTCCTATGAAGAAAGTTTTTCGTAAGATACATTTATGGCTTTCAGTCCCCTTCGGGCTACTGATTACCCTTATCTGTTTTTCCGGAGCCATGCTGGTATTCGAGACGGAGGTGATGGAGCTCTGCCACCGCGACCTCTACTATGTGGAGAAAGTCGGGCCGGCACCGCTTCCCATGGGCAAGGTGGCCGAAAAAGTGGCCGCTACTCTGCCGGATAGTGTTTCTGTGACGGGTGTCACAGCCTCGTCTGCTCCGGAGCGTGCCTGGCAGGTGAACCTTTCCAAACCTCGTCGTGCTTCCGTCTATGTAGACCAGTATACGGGTGAGATAAAGGGCAAGTATGAGCGTGCGCCGTTTTTCACGACCATGTTCCGCCTGCATCGCTGGTTGCTGGACAGCATGAAGCCCGATGGAGGCATCTTCTGGGGGAAAATGATTGTGGGCACTGCCACGCTGATGTTTGTCTTTGTCCTGATATCGGGCATTGTCATTTGGTGGCCCCGTACAAAGAAAGCTTTGAAGAACAGTCTGAAGATTGTTATCGATAAAGGTTGGCGCCGGTTCTGCTACGACCTGCATGTGGCAGGCGGTATGTACACGCTGATTTTTCTGCTGGCAATGGCGCTTACGGGACTGACATGGTCTTTCTCCTGGTATCGTACCGGTTTCTACAAGGTCTTCGGAGTGGAAACTGCGCAAGGAGGTGGAGGACATGGTGCTCCGGCACAAACTGCTGCCCACGGAGGAGATCGGGCTCAAGGTCGGTCTGATGGCAGACCGGGAACTGAGAATCGTGAAAGAAAGCCCTTCTCTCCCTTTGCAAACTGGCAGAAGGTTTACGAAGAACTGAAGGAACTCAATCCTGATTATAAACAGATTACCGTGTTCAAAGGCTCTGCTACGGTTTCTTTCAATCGGTTGGGCAACCAGCGTGCTGCCGACCGCTATACGTTCAATCCCCGTAGCGGTGAAATCACCGGGGCTACCTTATATAAGGATGCCGACGCTTCAGGAAAAATCCGTGGCTGGATATTCTCCGTTCATGTAGGCAGTTGGGGAGGGCTGACCACCCGCATATTGAGTTTCCTTGCCGCTTTGGTAGGGGCCAGCTTGCCGCTGACGGGCTATTATCTTTGGATTCGCAGATTGATTCGGAAGGGCAGTAGGAAAGCGAACATACAATTAAAGAAAGTTGCTTAGAAAAAGCAGGCAGTTTTATAAAAGGATGAAGATGTCCACAAGATGCGCAGGCGTGCGTGTTTTGTGGACGTTTTCATATAGGTATGTCTGGAGAATGAATGCTTTATTAAAAATACTGAAAAATAAATGGAAAAATGTAATCATGATTACACTTTTTTAGATTGTAACTGCCTATTTTTGCTGAAAATATTCATTTTATGGCGAAGTTACCAATCATAAGTAAACTATTTCCGTCCTACAGATGGAAAGTAACGGCACTCATTGTATGCGGTGTCCTCGTCGGCGGCGGAGGCTTGTTTATGTATCTTCTCCGGGCGCACACTTATCTGGGAGATGACCCTGCGGCATGTGTCAACTGCCACATCATGGCTTCTTATTATGCAACCTGGATGCACAGTTCCCACAGCCGGGATGCCACTTGTAACGATTGCCATGTCCCTCATGAAAATATAGTAAAGAAATGGGCTTTCAAAGGCATGGACGGCATGAAGCACGTGGGTGCCTTTCTCACTAAAAGCGAACCGCAGGCTATCCAAGCCGAGGCAGCAAGTGCGCAGGTCATTATGAATAATTGCATCCGTTGCCATACGCAACTGACCAACGAGTTTGTGGATGCTGGTAAAATAGACTACATGATGACCCTCACCGGCGACGGAAAGGCATGCTGGGATTGCCACCGCGACGTGCCTCATGGTGGAATGAACAGTCTTTCGTCTACACCCGCTGCATTGGTACCCTATCCGGAATCTCCCCGTGCCGGAGTGGTTGCAGAAACTGATAAAGGAATAATAACAATAAATCTTCATATATATGGAAAAGAGATTAAAATCATGGCAAGGATGGCTGTTGTTCGGTGGTTCAATGGTCGTTGTATTTGTCTTGGGGCTATGTGTTTCTGCCTTGATGGAGCGCAGGGCCGAGCTGGCAAGTGTATTCAATAACCGCAAAACAGTGATTGAGGGAATTGAGGCACGCAACGAAGTCTTTAAGAGTGATTTCCCCCGTGAGTATCAGACATGGACTGAAACTGCCAAGACCGACTTCCAGAGTGAATTCAATGGAAATGTGGCTGTGGATGTATTGGAACAGCGTCCCGAGATGGTAGTGCTCTGGGCGGGATATGCCTTCTCCAAGGACTATTCCACTCCGCGCGGACATATGCATGCCATCGAGGACATTACGGCAACTCTTCGTACCGGTGCGCCTGCCACTGCTACGGATGGCCCGCAGCCTTCTACTTGCTGGACTTGCAAGAGCCCCGATGTGCCCCGCATGATGGAAGCTATCGGTGTGGATGCTTTCTATAACAATAAGTGGGGCGCTTTGGGCGATGAAATTGTAAACCCGATTGGTTGTGCCGACTGCCACGAACCGGAAAACATGAACCTGCATATCAGCCGTCCGGCTTTGATAGAGGCTTTTGAACGCCAAGGCAAGGATATTACCAAGGCCACTCCGCAGGAGATGCGTTCGCTGGTATGTGCACAGTGCCACGTGGAATATTACTTCAAGGGTGACGGCAAGTACCTGACTTTCCCCTGGGACAAAGGTTTTACGGTGGAAGACATGGAAGCCTATTATGATGAGGCTGGTTTCTACGACTATATACACAAGTTGAGCCGTACCCCTATCCTGAAAGCGCAGCACCCCGATTTTGAAATAGCCCAGATGGGGATTCACGGCCAGCGTGGCGTATCGTGTGCGGACTGCCACATGCCTTATAAGAGTGAAGGTGGCGTGAAGTTCAGCGACCACCATATACAGAGTCCGTTGGCTATGATAGACCGTACCTGCCAAACCTGCCACCGCGAAAGTGAGGAAACTTTGCGCAACAACGTCTACGAACGCCAGCGCAAGGCCAATGAAATCCGTAACCGCTTGGAGCAGGAACTTGCCAAAGCCCATATCGAAGCTAAATTTGCTTGGGATAAGGGAGCTACGGAAGAGCAGATGAAAGATGTGTTGGCGCTGATTCGTCAGGCACAATGGCGTTGGGACTTCGGTGTGGCATCTCACGGTGGTGCTTTCCATGCACCACAAGAAATCCAGCGTGTCTTGTCTCATGGGTTGGATAGAGCCATGCAGGCGCGTTTGGCTATCTCCAAGGTGCTGGCGAAGCATGGATATACAGACAATGTTCCTATGCCGGATATCTCCACCAAAGACAAGGCGCAGGAATATATCGGGCTCGATATGGATGCCGAAAGAGCTGCAAAGGACAATTTCCTGAAGACTACAGCACCGGCTTGGCTGGAAAAAGCGAAAGCTAACAACCGGTTAGCACTAAAATAAATTTGTACATCGTCAAATCATAAATCAGAAGATGTGGAAGAAACCGTGGGGGTATAAGGAAGGTTTTATCTGTGGGGCAGGACTGTTTGTCACGGGCTTGCTGTTACAGTGGAGCGTTGGAGGCATTCGTTGGGGCTTGTTTGCATGGCCGGTCAATATCATTGTTCTGGTGCTGTTCTTGCTGTTGCTGGCAGGGATGCATGGGCTTCGCAAACGGGTGTATTGTTTCGGATGGCTCAGTCATTATACGGCTGCAGTTTCTTCCCTGGTCTGTGTGGCGGCTATCACTGTCATTATGGGGTTGGTACGGCAGGTTCCCTCCACCCATCCTTCGGCAGATGTCATCGGCTTTTCGAAAATGCTTTCTTTTGGGCCGTTTGTGTTACTTTATGTCTGGCTGGTTGCTGTCTTAGGGATGACTATTCTCCGTGCCGCTATCCCCTTCAATGTGCGTAAGATTCCTTTTCTGCTGAATCATGCCGGCTTGTTTGTTGCCCTTCTGACGGCAACGCTGGGCAATGCGGATATGCAGCGTCTTAAAATGATTACCCAATTGGGCAAGACCGAATGGCGTGCCATAGATGAGGGCGGCAAGCTGACGGAACTTCCGCTTGCTGTTGAGCTGAAAGAATTTACTATACACGAGTATCCTCCCAAACTGATGCTGATAGACAATGAGACGGGGCAGGCACTGCCGAAGGATATGCCGGAACATTTGTTGCTGGAAGAGAAGGTGGAACGGGGAAAATTGCTGGATTGGGACATCTCCATTTTTCAAACCATTCCTATGGCTGCCTCCGTGGCTACGGAAGATACCTTAAAGTTTACTGAATTCCATTCGATGGGAGCTGCCTATGCCGTTTATCTGAAAGCGGTGAACACCGCCTCCGGACAGTCGAAGGAGGGATGGGTGAGTTGCGGCAGCTTCATGTTCCCCTATAAGGCATTGCGTTTGTCGGAGCAGACCAGTCTGGTGATGCCCGAACGTGAGCCGCAACGGTTTGTGTCTGCTGTTACGGTTTATACGCAGGCGGGAGATGTGGTGGAAGACACTATCGAGGTGAATCGTCCGTTGAAGATATCCGGGTGGAATATTTATCAATTGAGCTATGACGAGACGAAGGGACGGTGGAGTGATGTCAGTGTCTTTGAACTGGTGCGCGACCCCTGGCTCCCGGCTGTATATGCCGGCATTATAATGATGGTGCTGGGAGCAGTCTGCTTGTTTGTCAATGCACCAAAAGGAAAAGAAGAAAGAAAGGAGGAGACGGTATGAGTTGGGATTATTTGCTCTGTTTGCCATTGTCGCTTTACTCTTCTGGGGATGGGGAGCTTTCGCTGCATGGCGTGGAAAACGCCCGGCAGTGGTATATACCTTTACCTGCCTGGGACTGGTTGTCTTTTTCAGTTTCATTGTCGGTATGTGGATTTCTTTGGAACGTCCTCCGATGCGGACGATGGGAGAGACCCGTCTGTGGTATTCGTTTTTTCTTCCGTTGGCGGGAATCATCACTTACGGCCGTTGGAAGTATAAATGGATTCTCGGTTTCAGTACCATTTTGTCACTGGTGTTTGTCTGCATCAATATATTCAAGCCCGAAATACACAATAAGACTTTGATGCCCGCCTTGCAGAGCCCGTGGTTCACTCCTCATGTCATTGTTTATATGTTTGCCTACGCCATGCTGGGTGCCGCTACGGTGATGGCTGTCTACCTGCTGTGGTTCAAGAAGAAGGGGATTGAAAGGCATGAGATGGCTCTGTGCGATAACTTGACTTATGTAGGGCTTGCTTTCATGACGCTGGGTATGCTGTCCGGTGCCGTCTGGGCAAAAGCTGCTTGGGGACACTATTGGGCATGGGACCCTAAAGAGACTTGGGCGGCGGCTACCTGGTTTTCCTATCTGGCATATATCCATTTCCGTCTGGGGCGTCCCGCGGCACATCGCAAGGCATTGGTCGGCCTGCTTGTATCTTTTCTGCTGTTGCAAATGTGCTGGTACGGCATCAATTATTTGCCCTCGGCACAAGGAGTGAGTGTACATACGTATAACTTAAATTAAAATACTTATGAAGATAGTTTATTTGGCATTAGGCTTATGGCTGTTGCCCGGAATGTTGTGGGCGCAAAGTGCGGAGAAAGAGAACGAATTCACCATGTCGATGCAAATCAGACCCCGTGCAGAATACCGTAACGGTGCACAGTTCCCACGTTTCGAGGGAGACAAAGCAGCTGCATTCATCAACAACCGTGCACGCCTTTCCATGGAGTACAAACGCTCGGACTTGAGCATGAAGATTTCCGCCCAGCATGTAGGGGTGTGGGGACAAGACCCGCAGATAGATACTAACGGGCGTTTCATCATGAACGAAGCATGGGCAAAGCTCGATTTCGGTGCCGGTTTTTTTGCACAACTGGGACGCCAGACCTTGTCTTATGATGACGAACGTATTTTAGGAGGACTGGACTGGAATGTCGCAGGTCGCTATCATGATGCCTTGAAGCTGGGCTATGCCAAGAATGCCCACCAACTGCATTTCATTCTTGCCTTCAACCAAAACAAGGAAAAGTCAAAAGGCGGTACCTATTATTATGACGGCGCGCAACCTTACAAGAATATGCAGACCCTTTGGTATCATTATGCGGCGCAAGCTTCCAATCTTGATGTCTCTTTATTGTTCATGAATCTGGGGCTGGAAACCGGTGATGCGGAGACCGAGACCTCCCGTACCCGCTATTTGCAGACGTTTGGTACTTACGTGACTTATCAACCGGAATCGGGAAACTGGCTGCCCGTGCAGGCTGCTTTCTATTACCAGACCGGAAAGAACAAGAATGCGCAGAGTGTATCTGCCTTTATGGCAAGCGTGAAGGCTGCCTATGCCATAGACAAGCAATGGAGTGTGAGCTTGGGTTATGATTATCTGAGTGGAAGTGACGGGGAGGGTGACAAGTTCAAGGCTTTCGATCCCCTTTACGGAACACATCATAAGTTCTATGGAGCGATGGATTATTTCTATGCTTCTGCCTGGCAGGGAGTCGCTCCCGGTTTGCAGGATGCCCAGTTGGGTGTTAACTTCAAGACATCCAAGCAGGTGAGTATGCAATTGAATTATCACTATTTTGCTACTGCTGCCAAGCTGGATGATGTAAAAAAGGGATTGGGTTCGGAGATAGACTATCAGCTTGACTGGAATGTGATGAAGGGCGTGAAGCTTTCTGCCGGTTACTCCATCATGCGGGGTACGAAGTCCATGGGCGTGGCGAAAGGCGGCGACCATAAACGTTGGCAGGATTGGGGCTGGGTATCTGTCAACATCAATCCGAGAATCTTGTTTGTAAAATGGTAGTTTAGATATACTCTTTCAGAGCTGCTTCATTCAATACCTCAATTTTCTTACCCGTCATTAGGATAATACCTTCTTTGGTCATCTTATTGATTTCCTTTGAAAGTGCCGGGCGGGTTACATTGAGGTATTCTGCCAGCTCAGATTGGGTATGCGCTATGGTGATGCTGGTAGAGTTGGAAATTCTGTTTTCAAACAGATAGACGACAAACCTTTCGCGGACTGTTTTGCGGGAAAGGGCTTTTAATCGCGAAACCGTGCAGGCATTGCAATTTCCCGTTATGCAAAGGAAGTTGTGCAGCACTTTGGGATCCTGGCTGATAAGTTTGAAGGTGGATTCTTTGGTCGCAGTGAATAGGATACAGTCTTCAATGGCGGTAAAAGTTGCCGGCAGTGTGGTGTTGCTGCCGAAGAGATGGGGAGTGGCAAAGGCCCGGGGGGCAACGATGTATTCTACCATAACCTTATTGCCCAGGCCGTCTATAATATCTACACGCAATTTGCCTTCCAATAGTATATATAGCTTCTTGCAGGGGGTGCCTTGCCGGGCAACTATATCTTTCTTGTCTATAGAATAGACTGAATATTCCAGTTTCTCAAGCAGCGATTGCTTGATATTATGTGGCAAATCCCTTAGTAGAGGGATTTGGAACAATAACTGTTCGTACTTTTCATCCAGTAGAATCTTTTCCATAGCTTTTTATTCTTGGACAAAGGTAAGAATAATATATAAGTGCGGGCATTTTTTATAAATACTTTTGGGCAGAGATTTCATTTATCCGCATTTCCTTCTTTTCTATCCGGATGCATCCTTCGCTTGCCAGCTCCGATAAGGCACGTGCCAGCGAGGGACGAGCCACTCCCAGTATTTGTGCCACTTCCTGCTGGTTGAGTATCGTGCCATGCATGCGTAGATAGTTCAGTATGCGCGATTTTAGGCTTTGCAGGGCAAAGGCATTCAGCTTTTTGGAGAGAAACAGAGTTCTGTCCGATACCAGTTGCAGAAAGTTGCGCATCACAGTGGGGTGTCGATGCAGGAATTCCAGGAAGACATTCTTGTTTATGATGAGTATCTCACATTTCTCTTTTGCTTCGATATTTACCGGGAAGCGGTTTTCGGAGGCAAAGACAAAAGCCGGGGCAAGTAGTTGCGGGGCTTTCAGCGTTTCTATGGTGAGTTGCTTTCCCTCTGCACTGACCATTTGGGTACGCACACTGCCGCAGCACAATATGAATAGAGAACGGTATGCTTCTCCCTGCATGGCAATAAAGTCAGCAGGTTTGCATTGCCTGCGTGCATGTTCGGGTGCCAGGATGAGGGATAATAATTCTTCTTCTGTTATGCCTTGAAAAGGAGGCATTTTCAATAATGTATGGATTTCCATTCTCTTTTTTACTTTTTTGTGATTCGATGTAACATTCGTGACAGTTTTCGCGTTGTAGAACTCTCATCTTTGCACAAAGATAATGCAAACCGAAAGTAATAGAAAATAAGCTTGCTTATTTTTATTGCTGAGGTGCCGCTTATCTTATGGAAAGATGATGTAAACTTTTAAATGAATAAGAATATGGAACCGAACATGTTTTGTTATCAATGTCAAGAGACAGCCAAAGGAACCGGCTGTATACTGAAAGGTGTATGTGGAAAAGAAAGTCATACGGCTCAAGCTATGGACTTGTTACTGTTTGTGGTTAGAGGTGTCTCTGTCGTTGCCGATGTTTTGCGCAAGGCAGATTGTCCGGTCTCCGAAGAAGTGAATATCTTTGTGACGGATGCTCTGTTCTGCACTATTACGAATGCAAATTTCGATGATGAAAGCATTTTGAAGCGGGTAGATAAAGGAATCACCATGCGTAATGGATTGATTCAAGAGGCCAAGCATAACAAAGTGCTCTTACCCAAAGTAGATGAACTGACTTGGCAGGGAACGCGTGATGACTATGCCGGAAAAGCGAAGACAGTAGGTGTTCTGCGTGAACAGAATGAAGACCTCCGCTCGTTGAAAGAATTGCTTGTCTATGGCTTGAAAGGTATGGCTGCCTATCTGGAGCATGTCATGCGTCTGGGATTCAATGATGATACGGTTCATGTTTTCATGCAACGCGCACTGGCTACCATTGCGGTTGAGTCTCTATCGGCAGAGGAGTGGGTGAAGCTGGTTCTCGAAGCTGGTGAGTTTGGAGTAAAGACAATGGCTCTATTGGATGCAGCCAATACTGGTACTTACGGTAATCCTGAAATTACAAAGGTGAATATCGGTGTGAAGAACCGTCCGGGAATTTTGATTAGCGGCCATGACTTGAAGGATATGGAAGAATTATTGAAACAGACTGAAGGCACGGGAGTAGATGTCTATACACATGGTGAAATGTTACCTGCTCACTATTACCCGGCTTTCAAGAAATATTCCCATTTTGTAGGCAATTATGGCAATGCCTGGTGGAAACAGCGCGAAGAATTCACTTCCTTCAACGGACCGATTCTGTTTACCACCAATTGCATCGTTCCTCCTCTGGCAAATGCCGTGTATAAAGAACGTATGTTTACCACCAACTCTACCGGCTATCCGGGTTGCAAGTACATTGATAAGGATGCTGAAGGTAGGAAAGACTTTTCTGAAATCATAGAGATTGCCAAACAATGCCAGCCCCCGGTGGAGATAGAGCATGGAGAGATTATCGGCGGTTTTGCTCATAACCAGGTGCTGCAACTGGCAGACAAGGTGGTAGATGCCGTGAAGACCGGGGCCATACGCCGCTTTATCGTAATGGCAGGTTGTGACGGACGTATGAAGAGCCGTGACTACTACACGGAATTTGCCAAAGCCTTGCCGCAAGATACCGTTATCCTGACCGCAGGTTGTGCCAAATACCGCTATAATAAACTTGGTTTGGGAGACATCAACGGCATTCCCCGTGTATTGGATGCCGGGCAGTGCAATGACAGCTATTCACTGGCCGTAATAGCCATGAAGCTGAAAGAAGTATTCCAGCTGAACGACATTAATGAACTTCCCATAGTCTACAACATAGCGTGGTACGAACAGAAAGCAGTTATTGTATTATTGGCATTATTGAGCCTCGGTGTGAAGGATATTCACTTAGGACCTACATTGCCCGCTTTCCTTTCTCCAAATGTCGTCAAGGTACTGGTTGATATGTTCCATATTGCAGGTATCGGTAGCGTGGAAGATGATTTGAAGAAATTCGGGTTATAGATGAAAGGGTACTGAAACTATCCTTTTTATCACGTTATTTATCGCTTCCTCCGTTCCGCAGAATGGCCCGTGTGATTGTAGTTTTATGGTACACATGGCGGCGGCAAAGCATCCCGCTTCCCGGTGGGATGCGCCTTTGTTGCGCATATACAGATACCCCACCATATAGGTGTCTCCGCATCCCGTTGCATCTGTAATCTGAAGGGCAGGATAGGCGGGTATTTCGTGGAATTCTCCTTGGGCATATATCAGCGAACCTTTATCTCCCAGGGTCAGCAGCACTTCCTTCACGCCCCAGTCTGCAATCAGCAATGCAGCTTCGTGCGGTTCACTGCATCCGGTCAGCACTTCCATTTCAGCTTCGTTGGCTTTCAGGATATGGATATACTTCAATGCTTCTTTCTTTTCCGGCCAGTCTACGGCCAGCACCTTTTCATTCTCCACCTTGCGGAGAAATCCTTGCACGTCTACCGAGAGGAGTCCCTTGCCGGACAAGAACTTGATGACCTCCAAAGAGAAGTCGTCGGCAAGCAGACTGCCCAAGTGGATAATCCGTGCATCGGTATCTTTCAAACCTTCCACGGTGAAAGGGTCTGCTTTTGCCGTGACACGTTGTGTACGTTCGTTCTGGTTTTCTCCATAAATATTCTCGAAACAGACGGAATGTGTGCTGTGCAAGGCTTTGACGGAAATACCTTCTTTCCGAATGTCTTCCACAATGCCCATGTCAGTATCAGCCAAAGCTGTTACCAATAAAAAATCGTTAGCATTCAAGTGCTTGATGGCATGTGCGAAGTAGAAGGAGGTGCCTCCCGGCATATATATGGTATTTTTAGGGGTTACAACTTTATCTTGGGTAATATAACCGATGCAACATAGACTGTGTGTGTTCATTTCTTTGTTGGCTTTTTATTTCTTTATTGTATTGATTCCGTAAATTGGGCGCGAAGATAGTGATTTAATAACAATTCGACTATATTTGCAGCTGTAAATGTAGCTTCATTGAATATGAATTCATTAAAAACGAAAAGAGTACGTATGATAGTTGGCATTATAGTGGGTATTGTGGCTGTTGCGGTCATAGCGGGATTCGTTTTTGTCAATCAGCCGAGTTTCGGGAGGGCTCCTCAAGGAGAACGGTTGGAGAGGATAAAGAAGTCGCCTCATTACAAAGACGGAGAATTCCGGAATCTGCACAGTACGATGATGATGACTTCCCAAAAGGGACGTTTGGGAGCTTTCTGGGGATTCTTGTTTAAGCAAGAAACCGATTTACGTCCTGAAAAAGAGATTCCGGTTACAAAGACGGACCTCAGCAAGATAAGCAAGGACGAGAATGTATTGGTATGGTTCGGACATTCATCCTATTTTATCCAGATAGACGGAAAGCGTATACTGGTAGACCCCGTATTTTGTGGGGCTTCTCCGGTTTCGTTTGTAAACAAGCCGTTCAAGGGGGCGGATGCCTACAAGCCTGCCGATATGCCGGAGATTGACTATCTGGTGATATCACATGACCATTGGGACCATCTGGATTATGAAACGGTGATGCAGCTGAAAAATCGGGTAGATAAGGTGGTCTGTCCTTTGGGGGTAGGTGAACATTTCGAGTATTGGGGATTTGAGAAATCATCCCTGGTTGAGCTGGATTGGTTTGAAGATACTGTACTGGATAAGGGATTTCTGCTTCATTGCTTGCCCGCCCGGCATTTTTCGGGCCGCTCGTTGAAAGCGAATCAGGCACTATGGGCCTCTTTCCTTATCGAAACCCCTTCGCAGAAGATTTATATGGGCGGTGATAGTGGATATGATACGCATTTTGCCGAAATAGGCAAGCAATATCCTGGCATTGACCTTGCCATATTGGAGAATGGGCAGTATAACGAAGATTGGAAATATATCCATACCATGCCCCAATATTTGGGACAAGTGGCCAGGGACTTGAATGCGGAAAAGATTCTGACTGTCCATCATTCCAAATATGCTTTGGCTAGACACCGCTGGGACGAACCGTTGAAGAATGCCATGAATCTGAAAGAGAAAGACTCTTTGAACGTGTTGATGCCTATTATAGGGGAAGTGGTCCGGTTAAAATAATGAACGATATTGATTATTTAGCTATTGACGAGTTATTAACGGAAATATATATCCCTATCGAAAATAAAAGTAAGATAATATGTTGGAATTACCCGAAGTTATCACCCTGAGCAAACAAGTGAACAACGCCTTGAGCGGTAAAACAATCACGCAGGTATTCAATGCCACCAAACCGCATAAGTTTACGTTCTATAACGGCAATCCGTCGGAGTATGGTAAACTGCTCGTAGGCAAAACCATCCTTTCATCCGAAGGATATGGCATGTTTGTCAATTTCAATCTTTCGGATAATGTGATCATGAACATAGGCGACGGAGTCAGTGTCCGTTATTATAGTGCGGGAGATGAGATTCCTGCCAATTACCAGTTGTTGCTGACGTTTAATGATGATTCATTCCTTGTCTTCACGGTTGCAATGTATGGTTTTATCAATGTTTATCCTGATAGCTATATCGACAATAAGTACTATAAATTGAGTCGGGAAAGCATTTCGCCGTTGAGCGATAAATACACCGAAGCGGAATTTGAGAAACTCGTTGCCGAAGCAAAGAAGACCCTCTCTGCTAGCTCTATTGGCAACCAATCAGCATATTCCCGGTGTAGGTAACGGCGTAACGCAGGATATTCTGTTCAATGCACGGATAAATCCCAAACAGAAAGTGCTACTTCTGTCGGATAATCAGAAAGACGTTCTTTTTAATGCTCTAAAAGAAAACATTGGTGGATATGACGTTCGAGGGCGGACGCGATACGCAAACAGATCTTTATGGCAACGCCGGAGGCTACAAAACCATTCTTTCTGCCAAAACATGGAAGAATCCTTGTCTCCGTTGTGGCAGTACCATCATAAAAGAGGCTTATATGGGTGGTTCGGTATATTATTGCCCAACGTGTCAACAGATAAAAGAATAAATGTTCACATCTTCTTAGAATCCTTTATATGCAATACAAGGAATTAATAAACTGTTATACAGAACATTAATTCCTTGTATTGCATTCTATTAATTTCATGTCTACATGATATTCATATCCTGCGAACACGATATGAATATCTTCTTTTCTTCATACTTTGTACGGACAAAAGGAGCGTTTTATAAAGCCCGCCCTTTGTAAACGTTTGACTGGGACAATGGAACTAGGACTCCGTTCAGCGTCAGGGTATTCGAATTGAAGTTCGGGCTGATTCTTGCTGATGCATTATTGCCGCCGTTGGTCAGTGTGATATGCACTTGTGCGGATATTCCGATGCCTTGTACGCTGAAGCTGCAATTCACGTTTCCCTTTTTGTCGGTCGTGATTTTCATTTCCTTTCTGCTGCCGTCCACTGTGATGCCGCCTATTCCGTTGGGGCCTGCAAGGGCATTGTTGGCAGCTATTTGTACAGATGCGTGTTCACCGTCCATCATAACGAAGTTTGTTGTCGATGAAACAAATGCACTCCTTCCTCTCTTGAATACCAGCTGGTCTGCTTCCAATACAAACTTGCCCTCTTTCAATGCCTGGACGGCAATGGCATAGTTCCTTTCATTTTCCGCTTTTTCGCGTGCTTTCTGGGCTTCGCGTTGGGCTTTACGCTCTGCTTGGCGTGTTTCGCTACTACTCTGTGCATACATCAAGGTAGATGCACTTACCAATACCAGTGTGATTAATGTAATGATTCGTTTCATAATTGTTCTTTGTTATTTAGTTAAGACCTTCTGGCTAATTAACAAATGAAAAGCCAAAAAGATGCAGCTTGAATTTTAAATAAGCGTAAGACTTAACACTTCTTGGGTTTTGTTGGAAGTTTGTATTAAATTTCTTCCAAGGCATAATACTGGTAGTCCCGGAGAATGGTTTGAAGAAAGTTTTCCGGGTTACTGTCATGAGGAGTGATGGAGAGAAGTTCCTGCACTTTTTTCGCAAGGGAGGCAATGCGTCGTGTACGGTCTTTCTTACCCGATTGCAGGGTCCGAGTAATGACGTTGATTTGCTCCAATGACAAGTCGGAAGCTTGTGGATAGGTAGGCCGGTAGTCTTTGGTCAGGTAGTCGAACTCATCGAGGCTGACGTGTATCTTGCGGTAATTCTTTTCCTTGATTACCATGGTGCCGGCGGCAAGGTCTCCCATTCGCTGGCTGTTTTTGGTCAAAAGGACGACCAGAAGTCCCAGACCACCGGTCACCGGTCCGTCGATAGGAAAGAGAAGCCATCGGAGCAGGTACGAGCCTATGCCGGGCGTGGAACCGTCTGCTTTTACGACACGGATGTTCATCAGCCGCTTGCCGAAACTTTGTCCCTGGTTGAACATTTCGCAGAGAAATGCATAAAGCAAGACTGGCAGGTAGACGATAGCGAGGAAGAAAAGCATCGTGAAATCAGAGGGCAGATGAATCCGTGAAAACAAGGCCAAAGTAGAAAATACATAGAATCCGAGCAGAATATAGTCTATGACCAGTGCAATGAGCCGCTCACCGATACTGGCAGGCGTTTGACTGATGCGGACAAATTGTCCGGTGATAATTGTAGATTCTGCCATTCCTGATAAAACATTTTTAGTATTTCATTGCAAATATATCATTATTCTCTTATTTTTGTTACCGATTTCAGACAAAACTTCTCTGAAATATTCATGGGGTATGAAAGAAGTGACGTTTATCCGGCGGAACATCGAAAAATGGAAACAAGCAGAAAAAATAGTGGAGCAGGCGGACAGTCTGTCTCCCGATGAGCTTGCCGACGCATATACGGAGCTTACGGCAGACCTGGCTTTTGCCCAAACGCATTTCCCCGCTTCCCGCATCACTATCTATCTGAACAATCTTGCCTCGGCATTGCACAACCGCATTTATAGAAACAAGCGCGAGAAATGGTCAAGAATTATCACCTACTGGACCCGTGAAGTGCCTTCGGCCATGCACGATGCACGCCGTGAGCTGGTGGCTTCCTTCATTATATTTGTGGTCAGCGCATTGATAGGAGTGGTATCCGCTGCCGGAGACCCCGATTTTGTGCGTTTGATTTTAGGAAACTCCTATGTGGATATGACTTTGAACAATATCGCTAATGGTGAACCTATGGCTGTATATAACGGTTCCTCCGAGTTCCCCATGTTTCTGAGTATCACGCTGAACAATATCATGGTCTCCTTCAACTGCTTTGCCATGGGGTTGCTGACCAGTTTTGGCACCGGATACATGCTCCTTAACAATGGTATCATGATAGGGGCTTTCCAAACCTTCTTTTATCAGCACGACTTGCTTTGGGAGTCCTTCCTTGCCATTTGGCTGCACGGGACACTCGAAATCTGGGCGATTATTGTAGCCGGTGCCGCCGGTCTTGCCCTGGGCAACGGATGGCTCTTTCCCGGAACCTATTCAAGGCTGGAATCTTTCAAACGGGGAGCCAAAAAAGGACTGAAAATAGTGGTGGGTACGGTACCCGTATTCATCATGGCAGGATTTATAGAAGGATTCGTTACCCGCCATACCGAACTTCCGGATGCTTTGAGGTTCGGCTTTATTCTACTCTCTTTGTCGTTTATCTTTTTTTATTATATTTATTTACCTAAACAGAAAGAAGCATGGAAGCACAGAAACCTAAAATCGCACTGTATGTACAACGTTCTTTTGGAGAGAAACTAACTGCTACCTTTGATTTTATCAAAGAGAATTGGAAGCCGTTGATGAAATTCACCACATATCTGATGTTGCCGCTTTGTCTGCTTCAGGGACTGAGCTTGAACGGGCTGATGAGCGGTACAATGGCTCTGGGTGATATGACCGGAGGCTCGTTCGACTCTTCTGTTGTCGGAGCGTCCATCATGGCACTGGTGACTTATTACAGTCTGTATGCCGTTCTCTATCTGCTAGGAACTGTCATGCTGACCTCTTTGGTCTACGCATTGGTCCGTACTTACAATGAACGGGAAGAATGCTTGGAGGGAGTGACGTTAGGGATGCTGAAGCCCTTGTTGTTCCGTAATGTCAGAAGGGTATTTCTGATAATGATTATCGGTGTGCTTTTGGTGCTGTTTGTAGGGCTTATTGTTGGTTTTATAGCCACCGTCATTCCGTTCATGGCGATTGCGTTCTTGTTCGTTCTGCTCGTTGTGGTGGTGTCTGTGCCACTTGCTATTTGGGCTCCAGTCTATCTGTTCGAAGATATCTATATCATAGATGCCTTGAAGAAGGCCTACCGACTGGGTTTCGCTACCTGGGGAGGTATCGTACTGATTTCCATTGTTATGGGATTCATCGCCGCCATCTTGCAGGGAGTGACGATGATTCCATGGTATATCGGGACTATTGTGAAATATATCTTTGCAATGACTGATGCAGGTGGCGGTGCCACTGTATCGGCAGCCTATAGCTTTGTGCTTTATCTGCTGGCGGTGGTCCAGGCATTCGGCGTTTATATGTCCATGATTTTCTCATTGCTGGGACTGGCTTATCAATACGGTCATGCTTCGGAAAAGATAGATTATGTGATGGTGGAGAGTGATATTGACAATTTTGATAAACTCTGATAACGGACTATGAATATGGCTCCGGCTGATACACTGGTTTGTGATACTGCACAGGTTGCCGCTTGGCAGTCTGACCCGGCGTTTGCTTACAGTCGTGAGTTGATAGCTCCCGAAATTAATGTACTTGAGTGGTTCAGCAGATGGTTCGGCAAGCTGCTGGACAAGATATTCGGGAATACGTTGGTGGCAGAATATTCGGAGGTCGTATTGATATGCATTGCCGTTCTTATCCTGGTATTGGTCATTTGGTTTGTGTACAAGAAGCGTCCGGAACTGTTCATGCGTTCGCGCAAGAGTACCCTGCCCTATACAGTGGGGGAGGATACCATCTATGGAGTGGATTTTGCGGAAAGAATTGCCGATGCGCTTGCCCGGACGGATTATCGGGAGGCGGTGCGTTTGCTCTATCTGCAGACGCTGAAACAGCTCAGCGATGGAAAACGTATAGACTGGCAGTTATATAAAACGCCAACACAATATATCTATGAAGTCCGTCTGCCAGCTTTCCGCCAAATGACCAACCATTTTCTACGAGTACGTTACGGAAATTTTGAAGCGACCGAAACTTTGTTCCATGCGATGCGGGATTTGCAGAAAGAAGTGGAGAAAGGAGGGGCGGCATGAAGGGGAACCATTGGTTTATAGCCGGTATCATTGTTTTTCTGGTGTTGATGTTTGCGATAGAGTGCCGTCTGCCAAAGAAGTTTGTCTGGAACCCTACGTTCAGCCATTATGACAAGCAACCGTTCGGCTGTGCCGTGTTCGATAGCCTGCTGTCTTCATCGTTGCCGAAGGGATATTCGTTGTCGAGAAAGACTTTTTATGAACTGGAGCAGGAAGATACGACGCTCCGCCGCGGAATACTGGTTGTTACCGATAACCTGCATTTGACGGATGTAGATGTGGAGGCGATGTTGAAGATGGCGGGACGGGGAGACCGGATTATGCTGGCGGGGAGCTCTTTCAGCCGTATTTTGAAAGATACGCTGGGATTTGAGTGCAGCTATTCCTATTTCAGTCCGTCGGCTTTGAAAAAATATGCCACTGCATTGCTTTCGAAAGACAGTTTGTGCTGGGTGGGGGATTCGGCGGTTTATCCGCAGCAGACTTTCTGTTTCTATCCCCAACTTTGTCAGTCTTATTTCTTTGCAGATTCCATTTCTAGTAAAGTGTTGGCGGAAAAAACTGTTACCGGAGAAGCTGCTCATCCGGTTGCCATGTCGGTTTCTTGGGGAAAAGGGGAAGTTATACTGGCTTCCACTCCCCTGCTTTTTACGAACTATGGTGTGCTGGATGGGAAGAATGCGGCTTATCTTTTTCGTATATTGTCCCAGATGGGTGGATTTCCCATTGTCCGTACCGAAGGCTATATGAAAGAAACAGCCCAGGTACAGATGTCTCCTTTTCGCTATTTCCTTTCGCAGCCGCCGCTTCGCTGGGCATTGTACTTGAGTATGGTTTCCATCCTGCTCTTTATGATATTTACAGCCCGCAGGAAGCAGCGCGCCATTCCGGTTATCCGCGAACCGGAAAATAAGTCTTTGGAGTTTGCAGAGTTGATAGGTACTCTTTATTATCAGAAGAAGGACCATGCTGACTTAGTCCGCAAGAAATATCTCTATTTTGCGGAGGAACTGAGGAGGGAAATACAAGTGGATGTGGAGGAAGTGGCAGAGGATGAGCGCTCTTTCGGCAGGATTGCCCGGAAGACGGGTATGGAAGCGGGGGAAATAGCCGCGTTCATCCGCGAGGTGAGGCCGGTGGTGTACGGAGGGCGCAGTATCTCTGAGGAAGAGATGAAACGGCTTATTGATAGAATGAATGAAATAATCAATCATATATAAAGAAGATATTTATGGAAGAGAACACAGAAAAACGGGTGGACTTGACTCTCTTTTCCGAGAAGATACAAGCGTTGAAGGACCGGATTGCTACGGTCATAGTGGGGCAGGAGCAGACGGTGGACCTGGTACTGACGGCTGTCCTGGCAAACGGTCATGTGTTGCTGGAGGGAGTGCCGGGGGTGGCAAAGACACTGCTTGCCCGTCTGGTGGCACGCTTGATTAAGGCGGACTTCAGCCGCATTCAGTTTACTCCGGACTTGATGCCGAGTGACGTGTTGGGTACTACGGTCTTCAACATGAAAACCAATGACTTTGACTTTCATCAAGGACCGGTGTTTGCCGACCTCGTGCTGGTGGACGAGATAAACCGCGCTCCCGCCAAGACGCAGGCAGCCTTGTTCGAGGTTATGGAAGAACGGCAGGTCAGCATTGACGGTACCACGCATCAGATGGGAGAACTCTATACGATTCTGGCAACCCAGAATCCGGTGGAGCAGGAGGGGACTTATAAGTTGCCTGAAGCGCAACTGGACCGCTTCCTGATGAAAATAACCATGGGATATCCCTCATTGGAGGAGGAGGTGGACATCCTGGAGCGCCACCACGCCAATGCTTCGTTGGTGAAGTTGGAGAGCCTGGCGCCCGTGCTCACAAAAAAGAAGAACTGCTTTCGTTGCGCAGGCTGATGGAACACGTGTTTGTAGACCGCACGCTGCTTCAGTACATCGCGTTGATTGTACAGCAGACGCGTACCAGCAAGGCTGTATATTTAGGAGCTTCTCCGCGTGCGTCCGTGGCAATGATGCAGGCCTCCAAGGCATATGCACTGTTGCAGGGACGTGACTTTGTGACACCGGAGGATATTAAGTTCGTTGCTCCGTATGTGCTTCAGCATCGCTTGATATTGACAGCGGAAGCCGAGATGGAAGGCTATTCGCCGGTAAAGGTGACGCAACGTCTGATTGATAAGGTGGAAGTGCCGAAATGAGATTAGGCCGCCGATTCTATATTGCTCTTGTTCTGATAGTCCTGCTGATGGGTATCGGGTACGTCTTTGCTCCATTCTTTGCAATCGGGCAGTGGGCGCTTTTTGTTTTGGCGGTGTCGGCGCTGGTGGATGGGGTGATGCTCTATCGCATTCGCGGCATCCGGGCATTCCGCCAGTGTGCTACCCGCTTCTCCAACGGAGATGAGAACACCGTGAACATACGTGTGGAGAGCAGTTATCCGCATCCGGTGGCTGTGGAAGTGGTGGATGAGATTCCTTTTGCATTCCAGTTGCGGAATATTGATTTCCGGATGAGGCTCCAGGCGAATGAGGGCAGGACGATTACGTATCATCTGCGTCCCACGCGGCGGGGGATTTACTCTTTCGGACGGATTCGGGTGTTTGTGGCAGGCAGAATGGGATTGCTTTCCCGCAGATATACTTGCGATGCTCCGCTGGATGTCAAGGTATATCCGTCCTATCTGATGCTCCATCGGTATGAGTTGCTTGCTATCAGCGACAACTTGACGGAATTGGGCATCAAACGTATCCGCAGGGTGGGGCATCATACGGAGTTCGAACAGATAAAGGAGTATGTGAAAGGCGACGATTACCGCACGATAAACTGGAAAGCAAGCGCCCGGAGGCACGAACTTATGGTAAATGTCTATCAAGACGAGCGTTCCCAGCAAATCTATAACGTGATAGACAAGGGGCGGATTATGCAGCAGGCATTTCGCGGGATGACCTTGCTGGACTATGCTATTAATGCCTCCCTGGTTCTTTCGTACGTTGTCATGCGGAAGGAGGATAAAGCCGGACTGGTAACGTTTAATGAGCACTTTGATACATTTATCCCCGCCTCCCGACAGCCCGGACAAATGCAGGCGTTATTGGAGAACCTTTACAGCCAGCAGACTACTTTTGGGGAGACCGACTTTTCCTCATTGTGCGTACATTTGAACAAGCGCGTCAACAAACGCAGTCTTTTGGTGCTGTATACCAATTTTTCCGGCATCGGCAGCTTGAATCGCCAGTTGGCTTATTTGCAGCAGTTGAACCGCCAGCACCGGTTGCTGGTCATCTTCTTCGAAGATGCCGCTCTGAAAGAGTACGTCGCCACTCCTGCGAGGGATACGGAAGGGTATTACCGCCATGTCATTGCCGAGAAATTTGTATTCGAGAAACGGCTGATAGTCTCCACCTTGAAGCAGCACGGCATCAGTTCTGTGCTGACTACACCGGAAAATCTTTCTGTGGACGTGATAAACAAGTATCTGGAGATGAAGTCACGTAGCCAGATATAAAAACAGTAACTAAGGTTATATAATCCGTAATAAGGGTAGTGAAGATGTCTGGATTTTCCTCTAATTTTGTAATTGGTATATTGTGAAGGTGTGGAAAACATATCCTTAAGATTTTATATATCTGAAGTTACAATAATGAGAATGACTTTATAGGTGATGAAAGACAATACATTGGACATAAAGACCGTATGTGAATGTAACCGGTGCCTGGGATGTAAAACGTTGCATCCTCAGGTAAGCATTATTAATCTGGAAAATCCTAGTGTGTATCAGGATGCTGTGAAGTTTGAATTCTATGCCATCCTACTGATTGAGGACTGTGAAGGGGATTGTGACTGCTGCGGACGGAAATATTATGATTATTCCAATGCTACGATGGTATTTCTTACTCCCGGCGAGATATTCCGGATGAACAAGAACAATACGCTTCCGGACAAAGGTTGGCTGCTGGCATTTCATCCCGATTTATTGCTTTGTACTACGTTAAAGAATCATATCGACAACTATACTTTCTTTCTACCGCAAGGAGGAGGCGTTGCATCTGTCACAGCGCGAAACGGCCAAAGTGACGTGTTGCCTTGAGAATATTGATGATGAACTTCATCATTCCATTGATATGCATAGCAATACCATCCTGTCCCGTCACATCGAATTGCTGCTGGATTATTGCTCACGTTACTATGAGCGGCAATTCATCACCCGTGAGAATAAGAACAAGATGATTCTGGGGAAAATGGAAGGGATATTGGACGAGTATATCACTTCCGGAAAGTTGCAGGAGGGGAAGCTGCCCACTTCCGGATGCTGTGCCGAAAAACTGAATCTTTCGACGGCTTACTTTGATGATTTGCTGAGGTTTGAGACGGGTAAGACATTGGCTGAATACTTCCAGTTCAAATGCTTGTACACGGCCAAGAAAATGTTATCGGAAGGCGGTAATACACCTGCTGCCGTAGCGCGTCGGCTGGGCTATCCGAGTGTGCAATATTTCAGTCTGGTGTTTAAGAAAGCAACGGGAGTTGCACCGAATGAATATAGATATTCACAAAATTGAGATGATGCAGATAGAATGAATTTATTAGACCAAAATATTTTATAATGGAGACCAAAGCTATATTTTTAGATGTAGACGGAACATTGGTGAGTTTCGACACTCACCGCGTTCCGCAGTCGGCTATCGAAGCGTTGCAGCAAGTTCATGAATCCGGTATAAAAATCATAATAGCAACTGGGAGGGCGTTTACCGATCTTCACGAGCTTGAAGAGATTCCATACGATGCAGTGATAGCTTTGAATGGGTCCGATTGTGTACTGAGAGATGGCACTCCTATATCTCGTAAACAGATTCCCGAAAAGGATTTTCAGATGGTACTGGTATTGGCTCAACATTATGGGTTTGCTCTGGCTATCGAAACAAATAAAGGTATTTTTGTCAACGAACTCAATCCGACCGTCATCGAATTGGCCAGGTTGGTCAATCACCCTACACCGCCAGTGGCAGACATTGAAAAGGAGTTTATGGGAGGCGAATGTTGTCAGTTATGTATATATTGTGATGAAGAAATGGAAAAAGAAGTTATGGCACAACTTTCCGGACTTTCTGTTTCCAGATGGAACCCTTTCTTTGCGGATGTCAATGTGGCGGGAGTAAACAAGGCTATGGGTATCAATGAATTTGCTTCCTATTATGGATTTGATGTTTCAGGAACCATCGCTTTTGGTGATGGCGGGAATGATATTTCCATGATTCGTGCAGCCGGGATGGGAATAGCTATGGGAGGAGCTTCCGAGGCTGTGAAAAGCGTTGCCGATTATATAACGGAGACAGTGGATGAGCATGGTATCCGGAACGCTCTGGTTCATTTCGGTATTCTGGAATAAAAATCGGCTATCAAAACTGATGAAAACTATAGTCTGTAAATATTATGCTTTTAGAAAAATTACTTAAAGGAGCTAATTTTAGCATCAATATTTAATTTGGAGGAATCTAAGTTATTTGACCGATATTTTGAGCGGATATTGATTGGTAAAGATACATTTTTGATTAAGGAAGGAGAAATAGAAAGATATAGTTATTTCGTTTATGATGGGATGTTGCGTTTTTGGCTTTTGAATCATAAAGGGGAAAAGCAAATTTTTTGGTTTTGTAAAGAAGGTACGTTTTCAATGTCGAACATATCTTTTACCTTACAAACAAAATCTACATTTAATGTGCAGACAATTATAGATAGCGTTATTTACCGAATAGACAAGAAGCGAGTAGATGAACTGTATACAGCTATTCCTAAGGTGAAAACTGTATTTGAAGATTTGATATACTACTGAATAAACTCTTGAAAAGAAATATCGACTTGATTAAATATTCTCCTGAACAGTATTATCTACAGATGATTGAAGAATATGGCATTACATTAAACTATATCCCACTCAAAGATATAGCTTCTTATTTGGGTATCATGCCACAAGTACTAAGCAAAATCCGTAAACGTATTTTTTAACTTGGGTTCAGTGTATTGAATGTATAAGTTCCGAACTTTGCGGTTTTAAATAGCAATTACAATTATGATTAGAAAAATTAAAGTTACGGATTATCCACGTTTGATAGAAATTTGGGAAAGTGCAGTATTGAGTACACATGATTTTCTTACAGAGGAAGATTTTCTATTACTATAAGGAACAGCTTTCGGTATATTTTCAGTATGTCGCTCTATTCGGGTTTGAACAGGAGGGAATCTTAATCGGATTTATGAGAATTGCAGAAGGAAATCTTGAAATGTTGTTTATTACCAATAATCATAAAGACATATATAAAATGAAAACAAGTTCCAAATAAATATAGATAAATTAGCTATATATCAATAATTTACATACGAGTTTTTATTTTCAGTTGTTTTCTACGTTTTCAGTTGCTTTGCTCTTTTTAGGTACATTTTTGTTTCTTGTTTGTTTCTTGATTTCGTTTTTTATTTGTACCTTTGTGATAGGAAATAACGAATAAAAGGACACAAATATGCCAAGGACCAGAAAGCCAATAAAAGTAAAGGAGCCGATTCGTCTTCGGACGAAGGAGTTGGCCAATGGCAGCAAGAGTTTGTATCTGGATATATACCGAAATGGTAAGCGGACATACGAGTATCTGAAAATGTATCTTATTCCGGAAACGGATCGTAATGCCCGCCAACAGAACGAAACGACAATGGCTGCCGCAAATGCAATCAAATCGAAGCGTATCATAGAGTTGACAAGTGGTGAAGCCGGTATCATGAATCACAAGGATAAGGTTTATCTGCTGGACTGGATGCAGCTCTATAAGGAGGAACAGAAGAAACGTGGCAAGAAAAACAGGTCAGATAAAATCTGTTACCGATATCTTGAAAGAGTATGCAGGAGAAAGGTTCACATTAAATCAGATTGACCTCACTTTTTGCCACGGCTATATCGACTATATGCTGACAAGCTACCATCCCAAAGGAAAGCCCCTCTCGGCTTCTACGCGTAATACCTATTACCAGATTTTCAACGGTGCGTTAAATGCCGCTGTCCGCGCGAAACGCATCTTAAAGAATCCATTCAACGAAATGGAAAAATCGGAGAAGCCCAAGATGCCGGAAAGTGTGCGTTCGTATATGACTATTGAAGAAGTGAGATCATTAATCGCTACACCAATGCAGAACGAAGGGGTAAAAAGTGCCTACCTGTTCTCCTGCTTCTGTGGACTACGTATCAGTGATATTATCGGATTGCAATGGAAGGATGTGTTTATTGACAACGGCCAATACCGCTTGGCAGTAGCCATGCAGAAGACAAAGGAGCCGATTTACCTTCCGCTCTCCAATGAAGCGTTGAAGTGGATGCCGGAACGTGGGGACAAGACAGCAGACGACCATGTGTTCGATTTGCCTTCAGGTATCAACCAGCTTATCAAACCATGGGCCAAAGCCGCCGGAATTTCCAAGCGATTCACCTTTCACACGGCCCGCCACACGTTCGCCACAATGATGCTGACATTGGGAGCAGATTTGTACACTGTATCTAAATTGCTCGGTCATACATCTGTAAAGATGACCCAAGTGTATGCCAAAATCGTCAATAAGAAAAAAGACGATGCAGTAAATCTGACTAACGGTTTATTCGATTGACAATGCGATGAGCATCAGATATGTAACCACTTATAAGGGTGTTGTTCCGGCAGGATTTTCTTTCGGGAGCAACACCCTTATAATATATTATAAATCCAATTTAAAGTATTTCATCATGAAAAGACCTAACAATGACCCTCTCTCTTTTTGGAGGGAAAAAACATCTGCACCATTTTGTTGCAGAACAGGATGTAGCGAAAGAATTTTTCGCATTGCTCGTTGAAGCAAAAACAATGTATCTCCGTGATGTCGTGGCGGGTAGTAAGCAGTACCACCGTTACGTGGAGGATTTTGTAAACAGCCACCGGTATATCGACTGCAACCATGCGGTCTGCCGGAACTGCCATGAAATGAACATTCATATCGTCAAAGGATTATTAAACGATTGTTCCAATCTTATCCGATCACTTTTTACCGAAGCAGACTTCTCGTTCAAGAAGTGTATGGAACTGAAACGAACGTATGATATGTTTGTACCACCATCACAGTCCATCACGTGCTGCAAAGACGGCCCGACAAGGATTTATCCTCTTTCTTTTGGATGCAATCTCACTCGTAAACAGATGATAGGTATTACAGCTTGTGCCAATGCTTATCATCTGTTTTGCGTTTCTACCCTACACGTGGAAGATATGGAAGCCCTGCTTTCCTGTAAGGAAGGATTCTGTATTCGTGTAAACAATATCCGTCATGTGGCCATCCTGTTCGATACACTCCTTGAGTACTCGTTCATCCAAGCCAAATGGCAGGCCGTTCTCAGTAATGGACGGTTCTTACAAACCAAGGACGGAAAAGGATTCGTTTCAGCTTCAAGCCTTTCATCCGCTCTGTCTGCCTACGCAACAACATGACATCAGCAGGTTATGGTATCAGGCGAGCCATTGATGAACTGAGAGAGTGGTAAGAAGTGCCAATAAGCGAAGTATGTGAAAGGTAAAAGCGTGATAGTTGCCGTGATACGTGGTTACTATCACGGTGCAAACTCATGCTGCCCTTTTGGGTTACCCTATCTTTGCCCTCCGTTAGCGCGCTACATAACGGAGGATATACTTCCATTGTCTAAATTTATAATAACTCATTTATGCAAAATAATAGATTGACATTCATGGAACGGCTGAGTGAACGGCTTACAAGCGTCGAAGCCATCCTAAAGAAATTAGATCCGATAGAAAGTCTGTTGGAACGCATCGCATTGCTGGAAAAAATATATATACCACCAAACAGGTGTTTACCTTCCAAGAGGCTTGTATGTATATCGGAATATCCGAGAGTATGCTGTACAAGCTAACATCAGGCAAGGAGATTCCGCACTACAAGCCACGTGGCAAAATGATATATTTCGCCAAAGAAGATCTGGATGAATGGCTTTTGCAGAATTATGAACCAACCGTAGATGAAGCAGCACGTATGGCAAACGAGGCCGCTGCCACACAACCTTTCTTTAATCAAAGACGCCATGGAAAACGAAAGAAGAACTGAATATAATGTGGATATGAGGCCGGAGGAGGATTTCTTATCGGATATCCTCTCCGCCTCGCAGATTCGGGCGACGGATACCTATGAAACGCCGCCACAGATTATCTGGATAGACAACTCGACCATTGCTACGCTCGGCAACTTCAGCGCATCAACCGGCAAGGCGAAATCAAAAAAAACATTTAACGTTTCGGCCATTGTCGCTGCATCGCTGGCAGGAAAACAAGTGCTGAACTACCGGGCGCACCTCCCGGAAGGTAAACGTAAGATTCTGTACGTGGACACGGAACAGAGCCGCTTTCATTGTCATAATGTACTGGAACGCATCTTGCGGCTTGCCGGACTGCCCACTACAACCGACAGTGAAAACCTCGACTTTATTTGCTTGCGCGAATACTCTCCGGCAATACGCATTGGGGTCATTGACTACGCCTTACGTCAAAGAAAAGGATACGGACTTGTTATCATCGACGGTATCCGTGACCTGATGCTTGACATAAACAGCACCGGTGAGTCCGTGGAAGTCATTAACAAGATGATGGAATGGTCATCAAAGTATGACCTGCATATCCACTGTGTGCTACACTTGAATAAAGGAGATAACAATGTGCGCGGGCATATCGGTACGGAAATGAGCAACAAGGCGGAGACTGTACTGGTCATCAGCAAAAACAACGATTGTCCCAACGTCAGCGAGTTCATGCGTTACACATCCGTGAGAAAGAGTTTAAACCTTTTGCTTTCACTGTCAATGAGGGTGGGCTTCCGGTTCTCGCAGAAGGGCATTTGTTTGAGAATGCCCCACATCAGAAACCGAAACAGCGGACGGGTTTTATGGAACTAAGCGTCGAACAGCACCGTGAAGCCCTTTCCGCTGCGTTTGGAGACAAACCTATCCGTGGATTTGAAAATATGCTGCAAGCCATGATGACTGCTTACGAGGCAATCGGATTTAAGCGTGGGAGAAACGTAATGGTCAAACTGCTGCAATATCTGACTGACACCTTAAAACTGGTTATCAAACGAGATAAACTTTTTTATTATGACATGACACAGGCAGAAACCATGCTTTTCGATGAAGAATGAGAGCGGGCGCGGGCCTATATAATTCAGTTTAATTTAGTATTTATATATATAGGGTCGCAAACTAAACTAAACCGCTTTTGCGCAAACAAGTGAAAAGAAATTTAATATGACCATAGACGAAGCAAAACGAGTGCGTATCGTGGACTTTTTGGCCCAGCTCGGCCACCGTGCGCAGCATATGAAATCAGAGCAATACTGGTATCTTTCTCCTCTCAGGAAAGAGGTGACGCCATCGTTCAAAGTCAATGACCGGCTGAATGAATGGTATGATTTTGGCGAGGCCACCGGAGGCGACCTTGTGGAACTGGGTAAGTACCTTTGCGGAACTAAAAGTGTGAGTGAAGCATTAGCATACATCGAACGGTATGTCAATGGTGTATCGCTACCGAGACCCCGGACGTTGCCCACAACGTCTCCGACCTGTGGAAGCCGACATGAAGAAATCTGATTATCGTGCCGCTGCGACACCACGCACTGCTCTCATATCTCCATTCACGTATGATTGATTCGGATATCGGACGAATGTTCTGCAAGGAAGTCCATTACGAACTGCGCCAGAAACGTTACTTTGCACTGGCCTTTGGCAATATATCCGGTGGATACGAGGTACGAAACCCTTATTACAAAGGATGTATCAAGAACAAGGACATTTCCTTGATACCCCAATCGCGTGGTGAGACACAGAGCCGTGTCTGCCTGTTTGAAGGATTCATGGACTTTCTGTCCTATCTGACTCTAAAACAGACGGACGATAGTGCCATTTGCATTAATGCTCCCTGTGACTACCTTATTATGAACTCGATCAGTAATCTGAAAAGGACATTGACGTATCTGCAAAAATACACGTATATTCACTGTTACCTTGACAATGACCTTGCCGGACAAAAGACAGTGGAAACCATAGCCGGGATGTATGGCAGATGCGTCTATAACGAATCAAACTGTTATGCCGGTTACAAAGACCTAACGACTACTTACGTGGGAAGAAACAATGAACAAACCGCTCCCTAAGCTCTCCTTCACGGAGGGCTTTTTTTTATATCCCGACTTTTCCTGCTTTCTTATGTAAAATCGCATTTGAATATGATTTTGTAATATGATTTTTGGATTTTGAAAAAATATCATATTAAAACGATACGTTTTGTAACCAATAATTTTATCTTTAAACTTATCCATTCTTATTTTGCGGCTACAATCAAATATAACAATCATATTATACAAAAATATGAAATCATATTTTATTTTCACCATTGTCCTGACAGTTGCCTATCTCGTCTATTATGCGGTTATCATCGTGCAGGACCTTTATGGAAAAAAAGGAAATAGTAAGCCGGAAGAAGAGGTATTTGACCTCGGTGCGCCAGAAGATGAACAGAGTGTGTACGTGACGGAGAGCGATACGGGATTCAATGTGGGTAATGAGAAGTATGAAACAGATGTTGCCCCTACCGCTTCACCTGCACCACAGGAGACAGAAACCGCAGACAATAATGGCGAGATAGCCGTGGCGGAGAAGCTAAACGCCTGAAAGCCCAAGCGGAGGAACAGATGGAAGAAACCGAGACCTACCTGTCAGACGCATACACGGCAGACGAACTGTACAAAGCGATGCTTGCCAAAGGAAAGACGGGCAACCGTCCGGAACTGGTGTGGAAACCTCTCAAAGACCGATTGTAAAATGTCGAAAGCAAAAAAAATATTATGTGCACTGTGCTTTGTCCCTTATGCGGCATTCGCCAAAAGTGGCAGCGTAAACTACAGTTGGGGTGCAGACGCACTGGCAACGATGCACGACTTCGTGGTGACGATGATGCTGTACGTGCTGTACATCTGCTACGCTGTCGCCTCGGTTTTCGTAGTCGTTGCCGCGCTCCAGATCTATATCAAAATGAACACAGGCGAGGACGGCGTGGTGAAGTCTATCGTATCACTTGTCGGTGCGTGCCTCTTCATCATTGGTGCTTCAATCGTGTTCCCTGCTTTCTTCGGCTACCGCATATAGGTGGCTGACAGAAGTGTAAAATAAATTCAAAAATAGCAAGAGTACCACAAAAATGTAATAAATATGTTTCAGAAATTCAAAAGAATGTGCCGAAAGGCAAAGAAAACCATCATGCAAGTTTCCACCAAAGTAAGAATGTTAATCATTGCCCTGTTAGGAGGCATACCTGCTATGGCTCAAAGTACGGCAGGCGATTACTCAGCCGGTACGACAGCTCTATCAACCGTAGCGGAGGAAATCGTGAAATACGTTCCTGTCATGGTCAAACTCTGCTATGCCATTGCTGGTGTCGTGGCCATCATCGGAGCCATTTCGGTGTATATCGCCATGAACAACGAGGAACAGGATGTCAAGAAGAAGATCATGATGGTAGTTGGGGCGTGCCTTTTCTTGATTGCGGCAGCCCAAGCATTACCTCTATTCTTCGGAATTAACGCATAAACAGCCAGGAGGAATGACTAATAACGGACGTTATCCGGATTACCCGCTGTTCAAGGGGTTACAACGGCCTTTGGAGCTGATGGGATTACAAGGTCGCTACATCTATTGGGCGGCAGGCGTAGCTGGTGGGGCCATTGTGGGCTTCATCGCCGCCTACTGTCTTATGGGCTTTGTGGCCGGACTGGTCGTATTGGCAACTGTCTTATCTGCGGGAATCGTGCTTATCATCCTCAAACAGCGAAAAGGGCTGCACAGCAAAAATGTAAAACGTGGAGTGTATGTGTATGCCTATTCGCACAAAGTATGACTATAAGAAACCATCACGGCAATGTGTGTGGCTGATTGATTGTTGAACGCGGGCGGGTCCGCCTCCAGCCGAGGCAGACCTGCCCCTATTTAATGAACGAATATCGGAATGACCCTATATATCATTTTATTTTTCATCGCCCTATGTACGGGTATGGCCTTGTCAGTCTATACGTTCGGTACGGGCGGCAAGCGCAAGCATATCTTTCAGAATATCTATTTCTCTGTGGAAGATACAGATGGTGTGGGTGTGCTGTACACCAAGACGGGCGAATATTCCGCCGTCTTGAAAATCGAAAATCCGGTACAGAAGTATTCGGCGGACATTGACAGCTATTACGACTTCACGCATCTATTCTCTGCCCTTGCGCAGACACTGGGCGAAGGATATGCCTTGCACAAACAGGACATCTTCGTAAGGAAACAGTTCGCGAACGAGCCGGAGCATAATCAAGAATTTCTCTCAGCATCGTACTTCCGTTATTTTAATGGGCGTCCGTACACGGACAGCCTTTGCTATCTGACTATCACACAGGAAGCCAAGAAGAGCCGTCTTTTCTCTTACGATAGCAAGAAATGGCGCGATTTCCTCGTGAAAATTTATAAGGTTCGAGACCTACTACGCGACAGCGGTGTACAAGTGAAATTCCTGAACAAAGCCGAGGCAAGCGAATATGTGGACCGTTACTTTGCGATGAACTTCGAAGACCGTATGGTCTCGATGACGAATGTCAAGGCTGACGACGAAACGGTATCTATGGGTGACAAACGCTGTAAGGTGTACAGCCTCGTGGACGTGGACTGCGCCGCACTCCCCTCGCTGATACGTCCCTATACCAATATCGAGGTGAATAATACCGAGATGCCAGTGGATCTTGTCTCGGTGGTGGATAATATTCCGAACGCAGAAACGGTGGTGTACAACCAAATTATTTTCCTGCCCAGTCAGAAGCGTGAACTGGCATTACTCGACAAAAAGAAGAACCGGCACGCAAGCATCCCCAATCCGAGTAACCAAATGGCCGTAGAGGACATCAAGCAGGTACAGGACGTAATAGCCCGTGAAAGCAAACTGCTCGTGTACACGCACTTCAACATGGTGGTGGGCGTGCCTGCCGACACCGACCTTCAAAAATGCACGAATCACTTGGAAAACGCTTTTGGGCGCATGGGCATACATATCAGTAAGCGTGCATACAACCAACTGGAACTGTTCGTCAGTTCATTTCCGGGCAACTGTTACAGCCTGAACGAGGAATATGACCGTTTTCTGACCCTCTCCGACGCTGCGGTATGCCTGATGTACAAGGAACGGGTGCAGCATAGTGAGGAAACACCGATAAAAATTTATTATACTGACCGTCAAGGTGTTCCGGTAGCTATCGACATCACGGGAAAAGAGGGAAAGAACAAGCTGACCGACAACTCGAATTTTTTCTGCCTGGGGCCTTCGGGCAGCGGAAAGAGTTTCCACATGAACTCCGTCGTGCGCCAGTTGCATGAACAGGGGACGGACGTGGTAATGGTCGATACGGGTAACTCATACGAGGGGCTATGCGAGTATTTCGGCGGCAAGTATATCAGCTATACCGAGGAACGGCCCATCACGATGAATCCGTTCCGCATCAATCGGGAAGAGATGAACGTAGAAAAAACGGGATTCTTGAAAAACCTCGTCTTGCTTATCTGGAAAGGTACGCAGGGAACGGTCACAAAGACGGAAGACCGTCTGATAGAGCACGTCATCACGGAATATTACGACGCCTACTTCAACGGTTTCGAGGGCTTCACACCCCAACAGCGTGAGGACTTGCGTAAGAGCCTCGTTATTGATGACCGCAACAGCAGTGAGAAGCGGCACGAAAGCGAACGGGAACGCGCGGTCCGCATCGAGGGTATCATTGACGAGATAGAGGGTCGGCGCAAGGAACTGAAAGTGGAGGAACTGTCATTCAACTCTTTCTATGAATATTCCGTGCAGCGCATCCCGGATATCTGTGAGGAGAACCGTATCACGGGCATCGACCTCTCGACATACCGCTATATGATGAAGGACTTCTATTTGGGCGGCAACCACGAAAAAACGCTGAACGAGAACATGGACAGCTCGCTGTTCGACGAGACGTTCGTGGTCTTCGAAATCGACAGCATAAAAGATGACCCGCTGCTTTTTCCTTTGGTCACGCTGATTATCATGGATGTTTTCTTACAGAAAATGCGCATCAAAAAGAACCGCAAAGTCCTTGTCATCGAGGAAGCGTGGAAAGCCATCGCCAGCCCGCTGATGGCGGAATACATCAAATTTATGTACAAAACGGCACGTAAATTCTGGGCCAGTGTAGGTGTGGTGACACAGGAGATACAGGACATCATCGGCAGCGAAATCGTGAAAGAGGCCATCATCAACAACTCGGATGTGGTGATGCTGCTTGACCAAAGCAAATTCAAGGAACGTTTCGACACCATCAAGGCGATTCTTGGCCTAACGGACGTGGACTGTAAGAAAATTTTTACCATCAACCGCCTTGAAAACAAGGAAGGACGCAGCTTCTTCCGCGAGGTGTTTATCCGTCGGGGCACGACCAGCGGTGTTTATGGCGTGGAGGAACCGCACGAGTGCTACATGACTTACACGACCGAACGAGCGGAGAAAGAGGCTCTGAAGCTTTACAAGCGCGAGTTACAATGCAGCCACCAAGAGGCTATCGAGGCATATTGCCGTGACTGGAATGCCAGCGGTATCGGCAAGGCATTGCCGTTTGCACAGAAAGTTAATGAAGCGGGACGTGTACTGAACTTAACCACTAAAATAACATCATAATGAAAACGAAAAGGATTTTAATCACCCTGTCACTGGACTACGGAATAAATATGATGGGGTTTGAAAGCAGCTTGACGCGCGAACAAATCTCTGTCAATAATCCGGAACTCACTGTTTTGTCCCTCCGGGAGTTTTGTATGCTGTCCAAGGAGAACCTGCTCCGCATGGATGACATGACACCGGACAAAGTAGCCGCCATCGAACGGTTGTTGGCAGAGTATTCCCTTCGGTTGGGTATGTCCGATGTAGAACTGGAAGCGTATTTGAACCGGTATTATGAAGAAAACCCCAAAGAAAAGGAGTTTTACGATATGTGCGACAGGCTATGTAACAGCAAACCTGTCTTCGATGAAAACAGGTTTCGTGAAGAACTATTCAGGGAACTGAACAGTAGTCCGATGAGTGAAAAAAGACTAAGTGACTTGGGATGGCTACGTTATCAGACCGTGCGCGAAACTTATCTAAACCAGCCTTTCTTTTTGAGATGGTTCGGCTCCCAAGAAGCCCGGATCAAAAGGGCCATCAAGGATACTACCATCATACATGATATGTTCTGCCGACTTGTCACGGAGAATTGTATCGAATCTGAACGGTGGTATTTCAATCACAAGGAACCGGAATACATAAAAGAGGTCTGAAACGATGAAACGGCTGTTTATCTTTTGGGTTATCCTATTGCCTGCCCTGACACAGCACGTTCACGCACAATATTACAGCGTGAACTATGACGCACGTACCGTGGCGGCCATGGCCGCCGCATTCGGCACGGAGGTAGTGGCTGAAAGCTACTACCGCGAGCAGGTGGATGATATTCTGAAACACTATACGGCGGCAGAAGTGGCGGCAGCAGGGATATTTTCTTCCAAATTTTTGGAACACAAGGCTCTGTCCGACCTTGGCATCTGGTGCAGCAGCACGGAAAATTACTACTATCGTCGAATTTACCATATGGTGGCGGAGAAAATCATGCCGAAAATATGGGTGGTAGCGAAGCTGATGCTACGCTCACCACAAACAGCCATCCACTGGGGCAGTTACCTGATGAAAGTCTGCGATGATACGAAGAGCCTGTGTATGCAGTTCGAAAGCGTTGTGACCAACAGCACACTGACGTTCTCGGACATCGCTTTTCTGGAAATTGACCGCGACATTGCCAGTTTGCTGAACCTCGCAGAACTGGGCGGTACCGATTGGCAACGGATGTTGGACAACTTTACCAAAGTGCCGGGCAATTTCACGATTGAGAACTTAAAGGGCGACATTGACAACCTTTATAACATGGGCGTAGGGCTGGCAACATCTGGTATGGAGAACCTCGGTGACGCTCTACTGCAAAGCAGTGCGTTCCATGACCTGTTGGGCGGCAAAGCCAATGAAATCGGCAACCTGTATGAACACTACGGTACTCTCTTCGAGCAGGCGGAACATGACATCGGTAGTCTGCTAATCGACATGGTGGGCGGTCAGGACAGCGTGGCCGCATTGTTCAATTTCAGCAACTACGACCTCACATCGTGGATGACCGACTACATGGACAATGCAGTCGGGAACTATTACACGCAACGGTGGTATATCGCACGGCGTGAGCAAGGAAGCATTTCTCTATGCGACTACTACCCACCGACAGACGACAACAGCATATTGAACGGGGGCGCATGGACACGCTTTAATACGAGCGATCCGGGATTTTATCCGAACGCTTCGCAACGGGAGCAGGCCCTCGCCAATTCAGAACGGTATGCCGGATGGTCAAGAAGCCGAGTACAACAGCTCAACAACAGCAACGACGGTTACACCTATACTATCAATACCCGACAACAGGCCTACATCATCAGCAAAGGCAACAAGCAGACCAAGAAGGCATACGCCTATGAGATACATGTGACACAGAGCTGGAACCGGACGGAGGTAGTCTATGAGGATGTCTTCGATTCCTATTCGATGGATCTGAACACGTTCAAAGCGCAGCTCAATGCCCGCCTCTCGGAGTTCAATGACAACGAGGAAGGCTATGTCTATTACATAGCATCCGATGCACGGAACTATTATCAGGCGACGGACGCCGCAAAATTGCAGGGATGTGAAAGCGTGACCATCAGTGTAACCTGTTCAGACGGGGCGACGCTGGGACAAGGCTCGACACAATACAAGTGCCGTAAGTGTGGCGGCTCACTGGATGCCCACTCCAAAGAGTGCGTCATGCAGACCTCGGTAACGGAGAACGAACTGGACCTTTCAGAACTGGACGCACTGATACGGGAAGCGGACAATCAGGTCGCCGTTCTTCAATCTCAGATTAGTGCCTTGGAAAAGGAAAACGCCGACCTTCTGAAAAAAATTGCCGAGGCGAGCGTGGAAGACGCAGCAGCTTACCGGCAACAATATAACTCCAACCGGACACGTATCGAGGAACTGAAAAGCGAACTTGCCGAGTGGCAACAAAAGCAGAAGGAGTACGCAGATGCGAAGCAGGAAGCGGAAGCTGAGAACGATGTGCCGACAGATGATTACTACCGCCTACCGGCCATCATGCAGGATTGTAAGACAGCCTACAGCCTCACTTGGCAGGACGGAGGTACATGGAGCGGCTATACGTTCGTCCGTAAGGCGACGATGCCGAACATCAATGGTATCATTACGTTCCGTGCGACTATTTCTATCGCACGGAAGCCGAAATACTTTCTGGGTATCAAGATCCACCGTGCCATCATCCAAATCAGTTGGGAATTGACTTCGGCATACACAGACACGCACGTTGCCGATGTACTGACACTCGATCCGAACCTGCCGAACGAGGAAAAGACTAAAATCGTGAATAATCGCATATCGGAAATTGCACGGGAATATCCCAACTGTAAAATCACTACCGAGTATGCCCGTACAGAACCTATGGAAGAAGTACCGAACAGCGACGTGTACCACCTGCTTTGGTCAAGTGACCGCCTCGAAATCGCACGAGAAGTGGATTCACGTATCACGAAAATATACGCCGACCTCGTATCCTTGGAGAAGATGATGCACTACAAGCGGAACATCATCGACGTACTGAAGGATGTGCTACCGGAACTCGATACGGACGAGGGTCGTAGGCTGACGCTCGTGGAAGAGTGCCATGACCGCTGGGTAGAAAACGCACGGACATCCCGAAGTGGCAGAAAGGAGGTACGGCCATGAAACGCACTATGCTGATAGCCATCACGTTGCTTGCTCTACTACCCGATGTCGCCAAGGGCCAATGGACATTCGATATCGTGTCGGTGGAAGCGTACATCAACGACCACAAGAAAACAACGCAGCCTGTTATTGGCCCGAAGCACACTGGAATACAGCAACCAACTGCTGCACGAGTACAGCCGTGAGGAGACGGGCAAATACAAGGAAGTAAATATCGACCTTGACCGCTATACCCGTGCCTTTGATGTCATCGACGTGATGTACCAGTCCCTACGGACGGTGCTGAACGTGAAGGATACCTACAGTTCGGTAAGTGACCGTATCGGTGACTATAAGACCATGCTGGAGGCTTTCCATGAGAAAATCCTGAAACATGGGAACATCGAGCCGTCAGACGCACTGATACTGACTATCAATGAAAAGGCAATACGGGACATCGCCAACGAGGGAGAACACCTCTATAAGTCGGTGAGCGACCTCGTGCTGTATGCCACGGGCGCAGCGGCCTGCTCGACCAGCGACCTGCTGATGGTACTGGAGTCCGTGAACAAGTCGCTGGACAGTATTGAGCAACACTTGAACCGGGCATACATCGAGACATGGAGATACATACAGGTACGTATCGGCTACTGGAAATCGAAGATTTACCGGGAACGTACCAAACGGGAAATTATTGACGGTGCTTTCGGACGATGGCGCAATGCGGGACGACTGGATTATTGACGGTAAAAGAGGAAGGAGGTAAATAATGCCATAATGATGATTATGACTTCTATGCACCGAAATTGCTAAGGAATATCTTAAAACGCAGGAAAAGCGTTTCGTCCTGAATGTTCGGAGAAGTACAAACAGAGAAAGAAACTTTAAGTACAAACAAGTCTATCTGGCCTATAACCAAGAGGCAAATGGACATTTGGATTAATAAAAGATGTAATGAAAAAGATCGTTTTTGAAAAAGACATTACGCTATATAAAGCCGATTGCCTTGAAGTAATGCCTCTTCTCCCAGAATCAAGTATTGATTTAGTTCTATGCGACCCACCTTTCGGAATTACAGCCTCGCAATGGGATAAGATAATACCATTCTCGAAAATGTGGGAGGAGATTAGAAGAGTGAGAAAGGATAATGCACCTACGGCTTTATTTGGCAGCGAACCGTTCAGCAGCCTTTTACGCTGTGGCAATTTAGCCGAATTTAAATACGACTGGGTATGGGAAAAGTCAAAAGCAAGCAATTTCCTTCTTGCTAAAAAGCAACCTCTAAAAGCGCATGAGCTAATCAGTATCTTTTGTAACGGCAGAACTCCTTATTATCCAATCATGGAAGAAGGTGAGCCTTATGAAAATCGTACAAAGAGAGGAGTAACTGGACAGGAGTAAACAAGGTACCAAATCCTACATTCAGAAATGAAAACAAAGGAACGAGATACCCACGAAGTGTGAAATATTTCAAAACTGCGGAATCAGAGGGCAAAACGATTCATGTTAATCAAAAGCCAGTCGCATTATTGAAATATCTGATAAGAACATACACGAAAGAGGGTGACACAGTCCTTGATTTTGCCTCTGGAAGCATGAGCACTGCAATCGCCTGTATTCATACGAATAGAAAATGTATTTGTATTGAAAAGGATGACATGCACTTCTCGCGGGGAGAGGAAAGGATTAGAAATGAATATAATATAAAAAGAAATGTAGAATAATCCTGGTGATTAACTGATTGAAACACATTGAGTATTGAAAGATTAATAACAAATAACCGAAAGTAAATATGGACAGAATACTCTTACTCGTGACGGTTACAATAATTGCAACCACGGCGGCAAAGGCACAATCCGTGACCTATAACCACGATTCGCCGAAACAAAATCAAGTAACAGTAATGGAAACCGGTACGGGAGCACTCTCGCCCGACCTCTACTATTCCATACTGCACAACAAGTACAAGAAGTCGGCAGCAGCCAAGAACAAACTGTCGTTCCGCACACTGGCGGGCGTCAACCTATACAACCAAACGGACGAAGCTGAAGCCATCGACTCGGCATTGGTGAGCCGGGCAAAGATAGAAGCCTTGAACGTGGCTGACCGTCAAGCGGACATCGCATGGGTCGCTGAAGGCGATAAGGTCAACGGACAGATGGTAAGGTTCAAACGAAATATAGACCGCATCTTGCCTGTCGGGGGGACACCGGAGGATAAAGACAGATGGACGGAATATTACCATATCTACCAGTGCGCCATTGATGCAACGAAAGATGCCTATATGCCCAACGCACAGCGGAAGAAAGAGTATCTGCGCATCTACGAGGATATAACTCGACAGAACGAAATCCTTGTCGGCTACCTTGCCAAACGGCAGAATACTACGATAACAAGTACGCTACTGAATGCTACCGCTGACCGTACTCTGGATAAGGAGAGTATTGTCCGCGATGCGGTGAACCGATGGCACGAATCGCGCTTTGCCGTGCGCGGCCCGCAATCGGGCAATAACACGGGCGACAGCGGTGACGGAGATGAAACAGTAAGCAAAGGGAACTGAAAAAACAAAAACGTATGGCAGACGGAAATATACTCTCGGATTTCGGTATCAATATCCTTGAAGAAGAGATAGACGATGTGATTTTTCAAACGAACGAGTTCCTGACTGATGCGACTTTTACCGGCTCGCAGGGACCGTTCTGGTGGATACTACAAATGTGCATGGCACTGGCTGCCCTGTTCGCTATTGTGATGGCAGCGGGAATGGCGTACAAGATGATGGTGAAACATGAGCCACTGGATGTACTGAAGCTGTTCCGTCCTTTGGCTGTTTCAATCATCCTCTGTTGGTGGTATCCGCCAGCAGACACGGGTATGGCTGGCAGTGGGAGCAGTTGGTGTTTCCTTGACTTCCTGTCTTACATCCCGAACTGCATCGGCTCGTACACGCATGACCTGTACGAGGCAGAAGCCACCCAAATAGCGGACAAATTCGAGGAAGTGCAGCAACTTATCCATGTACGTGACACGATGTACCAAAGCTTGCAAGCACAGGCAGATGTCGCTCACACGGGTACCTCCGACCCGAACCTGGTAGAAGCGACCATGGAACAAACCGGAGTGGACGAAGTGACGAAGATGGAGAAAGACGCAGCCGAACTGTGGTTTACCTCACTGACGGCAGGAGTCATCGTAGGTATCGATAAAATCATCATGCTTATCGCTCTGATTGTGTATCGTATCGGATGGTGGGCTACCATCTATTGCCAGCAAATCCTACTGGGCATGTTAACAATATTCGGACCTATACAATGGGCGTTCTCGCTGTTGCCCAAATGGGAAGGTGCATGGGCGAAGTGGCTTATAAGGTATCTGACAGTACATTTCTATGGTGCGATGCTCTACTTCGTCGGCTTCTATGTGCTACTGCTATTTGACATTGTATTGTGCATACAGATAGAAAACCTGACGGCAATCACAGCAAGCGAACAGACAATGGCGGCCTACTTGCAAAACAGCTTCTTCTCCGCCGGCTACTTGATGGCGGCAAGTATCGTGGCACTGAAATGCCTAAACCTCGTGCCGGACTTGGCAGCATGGATGATACCTGAAGGCGACACGGCCTTCTCTACACGGAACTTTGGAGAAGGTGTGGCGCAGCAGGCCAAAATGACGGCTACGGGCGGTATCGGCTCGATGATGAGATAATGATAAACCTAATATTAAATATCCAAAAGATGAATGTACAACAGAAAATTGAGAAATGGTGCAGGAACGAGCGTTTCGTGCACTATGCAAATGAACGCATAAGCGAAGAACTCGTTTATGCACCTAACCACCGAATTGATCCGGAATATGAAGAACTGGACGAAGCCGTTACATGGGACAACCGATATATCGTCCCTATGATGACTTACCTTACCTATCGTCTGCAACTGGTCAAATTGCAGAAAAATGCCAAGAATCGAAACCGCCGTGTCTGGTGGATATTCGTGCATGTAATCATGCGGGAAGATTACACACAGCTCTTTGACGGGAAGTTCGAAAAATTTCTGACGGAGTTGCATGATACAGTCATGACAATGTTACATGACGAATACACACGATTGTCTAACAAGAAAAAATAGAGGTATATGGTCATCAAACATTTGGAGAATAAAATCCGACTGGTGGGCATCATCTGCACTGCTTTTCTTGTAGGGTGTATCATCATCAGCGTGTCAAGTATCTGGACTGCCCGGACAATGGTGACGGACGCACAGAAAAAGGTGTATGTGCTGGACGGAAATGTACCTATACTCGTAACCCGCACGACGATGGACGAAACGCTGGACGTGGAAGCCAAGAGCCACGTAGAAATGTTTCACCATTACTTTTTTACTCTCGCACCGGACGACAAATACATCCGCTATACGATGGAAAAAGCGATGTACCTGGTCGATGAGACGGGACTGGCACAGTACAATACCCTCAAGGAAAAGGGATTTTACTCCAATATATTGGGTACGAGCGCGGTGTTCTCGATATTCTGTGACAGTATCTCCTTTGACAAAAAGAATATGGAGTTCACCTACTATGGTCGGCAGCGAATCGAGCGCCGGAGTAATATCCTGATGCGCGAACTGGTTACGGCAGGGCAACTTAAACGTGTGCCGAGAACGGACAACAATCCGCATGGACTGCTCATAGTAAACTGGCGCACATTGCTGAACAAAGATATCGAGCAAAAAACAAAGAGTAACTATTAAATCACCAAAGATATGAATATCAAAGGATTCAAACGGATGTTGTTCGGCGAGAAGATGCCGACAAAGATGACCCGCAGTACAAGGAACGCTACGAGCGAGAGGTGCAGGCCGGGCACAAATTCGCCAAGGCGACACGTATCGACCAAGCGGCGGCCAAGGTGCAGGGCTTTGCCAACGCACACCGGACGCTGTTTCTGGTCATCGTCTTTACATTCGTCATCGGAGCTTTCGTATGGAACGCCTACCGCTTGGTAACTGTGTACAGACACAGTCCGGCAAGTCGCACGGCGACGGAAATGCAGGATTCTGTGCTTCGGGAACGGCACAAGCTGTTACAGGAAGTCGAAATAAGGGAACATAAAAACAGAGGGGACAAACCACAGTAAAAGAATGCTTATGAATACACGGTTTGAAAAATCAGTCCGTTCGTCAGACGAATGGTACACGCCAAAGGAGATACTGGACGCATTGGGCAAATTCGACCTTGACCCTTGCGCTCCTATCCGTCCGTTGTGGCCGACTGCCGAGGTCATGTATGACCAGAACATAGACGGGTTGTCCCAGATATGGGAAGGACGTGTGTGGCTCAATCCTCCCTATTCGCGTCCTCTTATCGAGCTATTCGTCCGGAAACTGGCAGAACATGGCAACGGCATTGCATTATTATTCAACCGTTGTGATTCCAAAATGTTTCAGGACGTCATCTTCCCAAAAGCAACGGGAATGAAATTCCTACGCCACCGCATCCGATTCTACCGACCAGACGGAACGCGAGGTGACTCTCCCGGTTGCGGTAGCCTCCTGTTAGCTTTCGGAGAAGACAACGCAGAGATACTGAGAAATTGTGCCATTGAAGGCAAGTATGTACAACTCAATTAAAAGATGTATAATGAAGATATTGGAGAAAATCAATTTTCGCCAGCCGAAATATATGCTTCCCGCCATCCTTTATTTCCCCCTGCTCGGCGCGTCTTATTTCATCTTCGACCTGTTTCAGACAGAAACGATAGAAATACAAGACAAGGCATTGCAGACGACGGAGTTCCTGAACCCCGAATTGCCGGGGGCACAGATCAAGGACGATGGCATAGGCAGCAAATACGAGAATATGGCAAAATCATGGGGTAAGATACAAGACTACTCCGCTGTAGATAACATAGACCGGGAAGAACCCGATAAAAACAAGGAAGAGTATGAATCGAAATACACGCAGGACGACATCGACCTGCTCACGGAAGAACAACAGGAAAAAGCTGCGGCAGCGGAAATTGCCTCTGCCAAGACACGAGAACAGGAAGCACTTGCCGAACTGGAAAAAGCACTCGCAGAGGCGAGACTGAGAGGGCAAAACGCGACTGTACCCCCGGCAGAAACGGACACGGCCAACATTGCTCCACCACAAGGAGCAACAGCCTCCGGAACCATCAACGAAGAGAGCCGGGCTGTGAAAACGCCATCTGCGGACGAACCGCCCAGCGAAGTGGTACGCAAGGTGAAGACAACCTCGGACTACTTTAACACACTGTCGAAGAATGTCCGTGAACCGAAACTTATCCAAGCCATCATTGACGAGAACATCAAAGCGGTGGACGGCTCGCGCGTGAGGTTGCGCCTGCTTGACGATGTGGAGATTGGCGAGTGTGTGGTAGCAAGAGGAACGTACCTGTACGCTACAGTGAGCGGATTCTCATCCGGACGCGTGAAAGGTAATATCAGCAGCATCCTCGTGAATGACGAACTGGTGAAAGTGAGTCTGTCACTCTATGATACTGATGGCATGGAAGGGCTGTATGTACCCAACAGCCAATTCCGGGAAACGAGCAAGGATGTAGCAAGCGGGGCAATGTCGGGCAATATGAACATGAGTATGGGAAGTACAGGAAACAGCCTTGCACAATGGGGAATGCAGGCGGTGAACAATGCCTACCAGAAAACAAGCAATGCCATTAGCAAAGCTATCAAGAAAAACAAAGTCAAGCTGAAATACGGAACTTTCGTGTATTTGGTGAACGGACAGGAAAAAAGGAATTAAAACGATGATGACATGGAAACAGATTTATCAGAATATCACAAAGGTACGGATGGGCTTTATTATGCGGACTATATAGCCCCCAATAAAGCCGAGACATTTATCGGAAAACTTGTGAGTACCGAATGGTGGCATCACAGAGGGCAGTTTGCCCTAATATGCAACTTCCGAACAGAAGACAGACGGAGGATTGCCTTATTCGCTTTTCAAAAACATACCGGTTTTTACGGACCAAGATACGGAAATGTGAATTTCAAAACAGTGGAGAAGGGCACTCTTTGGCAGTGTGAAATCCAAATGACCCGGACGGGACGTTGTACTTGGGCGCGTGCCAGGCAGATAAAGAAATGAAGCGAAATAGGGAAAAGAAATCAATATAAATATTTTTAATCATGTGCCTATGAAATCTTCAAACTACTTAAAAAAATTATACGGGAATCCGACAGATGAAAAATATACACCGGGATATGGTGTATTACCCATTATCAAATATATACCTGAAGGCAAGATAGTCTGGTGTCCTTTCGATACGAAGCACAGTGAGTTTGTGCAGAAATTCAAGGATGCCGGTTTCCATGTCGTGTATTCCCATATCTATAACGGACAGGATTTTTTCAACTATGAACCGTCCCAATGGGATATACTCGTATCCAATCCTCCTTTCAGCCGGAAGGTGGAAGTCTTTGAACGCTGTCTGAAACTCGGAAAACCATTCGCCTTGCTGATGTCCAACTATTGGCTGAACAACGTAGCACCCTGCCGACTTTTCCAGAATACTGATCTGGAATTACTCATGTTCGATAAACGTATTCAGTTCGGAAAAGGGAAAAACGTACCGTTCAACAGCAGCTATTTCTGCCATAAAATACTTCCGAAACAAATCATATTCGAACAGATAGATGTTACGGACAAATCTCCAAGTTGTATGCAGGATGACATCCCAGATAAGGCAAATATCAATTCGCAAGAGAATAAAGCAATCATGAATTTTCAATTATAACTCTGTATTTCAATGAAAAGGAATTTATTTGGCATTATGCTTCTATCAGGTATTTCCATTTTACCGAAAGCTAACGCACAAACTACCTACGAAGAAATGGAACAACTGACGGTGAACGAACAGATAACAACTGTCATCACGGCATCGGAACCGGTGCGTTTCGTGGATATTTCCACTGACAAGGTGGCGGGCGATCAGCCCATTGACAACATCATTCGCCTAAAGCCCAAGGAAAGCGGACACGAGGATGGTGAAATACTCGCCATCGTCACCATTGTAACGGAACGGTACCGCACACAATACGCACTGATTTATACCACAAGGATGAAAGAGGCAGTAACGGATAAGGAGATACTGCTGCAAGAGCGTAATGCGTATAACAATCCGGCAGTCTCAATGTCCACTGCCGACATGACACATCATGCACGGCGCATCTGGAACTCACCTGCGAAAATCCGCAACGTAGCTACCAAAGCACACCGCATGGTGATGCGTCTGAACAATATCTACTCGGTGGGTGACTACTTCTTCATAGACTTTTCCATCGAGAACAAGACGAACATCCGTTTTGACATTGATGAGATACGGATAAAGCTGACAGACAAGAAACTCGCCAAGGCAACCAACGCACAGACTATCGAACTGACACCAGCCCTGGTTCTGGAATCGGGCAAGACATTCAGACACGGCTATCGGAATGTGATTGTCGTGAAAAAGATGACCTTTCCCAATGACAAGCTGCTGACCATCGAAATGACGGAGAAACAGATTAGTGGCCGTAACATCAGTCTGAACATCGACTATGAGGATATACTGGCGGCAGATTCGTTCCATGCAGATTTATTGGAGGAGGAATGACTATGAAAAAGACAATCATCCTGATAATTACCTGCGTGTGTGTCGCTGCAAGTGCGAATGCACAACAAGGTAGCGGACGCCTCTCGCTTGGCACAGGGCTACTCTACAAGAACGGCATGGATATAACGCTCGCCTACGAACACGAAATGAACTATCGCCATATGTGGGAGTTCTTCGTCAACGGCTATCTACAATGGGCAGAGTGCGCTTCGTGCGGGCATATCTGCCCGGAATCATTTTGGCGAAACTACCGCAGCTACGGTTTTGGCGTGGCCTACAAGCCGTGCATGACGCGGGGACGCAACCACTATGGCAGTCTGCGTATCGGAGCTTCAGCCGGAAGCGACATGAATAAGTTCCTCGGTGGCCTGCACTTCGGTTACGAACACAACTATGTGCTACGGGCCGGATGGACACTGTATTGGCAAGTGAAAAGCGATGTGATGATAAAAGGTGCGGACGTGCTGCGAGCAGGTGTCGTGCTGGGTGTGAAACTACCTATAAAATAGGGAAACAAAAAAGAAAGCAATATGATACGAAAGATACATTTGGTGGCAGCGGCAACGGCTGCCGTGCTTTGCGCTGCCTGTGACACGCATATAGACGTACCCGATACAGCAGTTCGTCCAGGACATATCCTCTGCGAGGATGGAACAGCCTTGCCTTACGCACAATATGAACAATCGGGGAAAAGCGATAGCGGTTGTCTTCGATACCGAAAAACGCGGAGATACGGAGGGGGGCGGTTATGCAGTTTACCTGTGGGACATTGCTCCACAGGCATTCGCCGACAGCCTCGGCATCGCACAAGGCACATCGTCCGACATCATGGCTTATGATGGCAACGAGAATACATTCGCACTGTACGATACACGAGAAACGGCTTCGCCAATGGCAGAAGCGGTTTTCGACCTATGGCGGTACGGGCAGAGTGCCTATGTACCGTCCGTGGCAGAGATGCGGCTGCTCTACACCATGAGAGAGATAGTCAACCCTGTCATCGAACAATGTGGTGGCGAGCCGTTACCGCTGGATGAAAACGACTGTTGGTACTGGACATCCACAGAAGTCGAAAAGCAGCAGACAGCCAAGGCATGGCTCTATTCCATGGGGAGCGGTGCAATGCAGGAAACACCTAAAGTACAGGCGCACAGAGTACGCCCCATAATTACCATAAACGAATAAAAGATAGAAAGATATGAAAGATACGGATATATTTTTCAGCATAGCATTGATGATATTGGGAATTGTCCTCATGTATAAGTCCATGAAAGGTAATTCATGCCGACAAATACTGGCAAAACTCGCAGATTCCATAGCATCGGATAAAGAAAATATTAATTTTCAAATTAAAAGGTTCGGCTACCTTTTGGACGAAATGACTGCCGATAATGAAAAAAATTCAATCTTGAAGCGTCATGCCGACAGACTGGAGGAACTTGTCACGCAATTAGACCGCACACGAAACGAGCTTGAAATAAGTAATCTGTCAATGGCGGATATTAATGGAGAATTGAAAAGAAGTAATGCCGAACTTGTAAAGAGAGCAACCCAGTTACGCGATGAGATACAGCAAGACGAGCTTGCCATCCAAAAGATACAAGAACGCCTTGATTCTCTCAAAAGAATCAAAGTGGGACTTGAAATAGCCCTGAATAACATTCAAGCAGAAGAAGTACACTATCTCTCGGAACCGGTATTCAGTTTGGGTATTACCCCATCCATCAAAAGCCATCTTGAATCTCATGGAATATTATATATCGGAGACCTGATTCATCTTAACGAGCAATATCTCATGGAAATCTGGGGTGTCGGTCCGGTAACACTCGAAAAGATAAAAACAAAACTGAACGAGAATGGTGCATGGTTCGGTATGGATGTAATCAGAGTAGGCAATCATTGGTATCGTATAAAACAAGGATCAATAACAGACTGACTTATGGAAGAAAGTAAGGAATTGCAAGGGTTCTATAAGATATTCCGCACAGTGGTATATGTGTCCGTACTGCTGGAGTTCTTTGAATATGCCATTGACCCTGCAATGCTCGACCACTGGGGCGGCATACTGACCGACATTCACGGACGCATCAAACAATGGATGATTTACCACGACGGCAATCTTGTGTACAGCAAAATTGCGACGGTACTGCTTATCTGCATCACTTGTGTCGGAACGCGGAACAAGAAGCATCTGGAGTTCAACGCACGCCGGCAGGTGGTGTATCCATTGACGAGCGGGTTGTTGCTGCTCGTACTCTCCGTATGGATGTTCGGCCATACGATGGGAACAAGGCTTTATACCTTACCTTTGAATATCATTCTCTATATGATTGCCTCCATTGCTGGCGTAGTACTGGTACATATTGCATTAGACAACATTTCAAAGTTCATCAAGGAGGGACTGATGAAAGACCGTTTCAACTTCGAGAATGAAAGTTTTGAACAATGTGAGGAAAAAGTCGAGAATGAATACAGCGTAAATATCCCCATGCGGTACTACTATAAAGGTAAATTCCGTAAGGGATGGATTTCTGTAAGCAACTGCTTCAGAGGAACATGGGTAGTTGGAACACCGGGGTCGGGCAAGACCTTCAGTATCATAGAGCCGTTTATCCGACAGCATTCGGCCAAAGGTTTCGCCATGGTGGTGTATGACTACAAGTTTCCGACATTGGCGACCAAGCTCTACTACCATTACAAGAGGAACGAGAAACTGGGCAGAGTACCCAAAGGGTGTAAGTTCAACATCATTAATTTTGTGGATGTGGAGTACAGCCGTCGGGTGAATCCAATTCAGGCAAAGTACATTAACAATCTTGCGGCGGCCAGCGAAACGGCGGAAACATTATTGGAAAGCCTACAAAAGGGTAAGAAAGAGGGCGGCGGCGGAAGCGACCAGTTCTTCCAAACCTCGGCGGTAAACTTCCTTGCCGCCTGTATCTACTTCTTCGTGAATTATGAGCGTGAACCCTACGATGCCAACGGCAAGCCTCTATATGCGGAAAGACAGCAAGATCCGCAGACCAAATTCTGGAAACCGACAGGTATCGTGCGTGACCGTGAAGGCGGCAATATCGTGGAACCTGCCTACTGGCTGGGAAAGTATTCGGACATGCCACATATTCTGTCATTCTTGAATGAAAGTTATCAGACGATTTTCGAGGTACTGGAAACTGACAATGAGGTTGCTCCGTTACTTGGCCCGTTCCAGACAGCTTTCAAAAATAAGGCAATGGAGCAACTGGAGGGTATGATTGGCACGTTACGTGTTTATACCTCGCGTCTGGCAACCAAAGAGAGCTACTGGATATTCCACCGGGATGGCGATGACTTCGACCTGAAGGTGAGTGACCCGAAGAATCCGAGTTATCTGCTGATTGCAAATGACCCGGAAATGGAGTCCATCATCGGCGCATTGAACGCTCTTATCCTAAACCGTCTCGTTACCCGTGTGAATACCGGGCAGGGGAAAAATATTCCCGTGAGTATTATAGTGGACGAGTTACCGACACTCTACTTTCACAAAATAGACCGTCTGATAGGTACGGCGCGAAGCAATAAGGTGAGTGTAACGCTCGGCTTTCAGGAACTACCGCAACTGGAAGCCGATTATGGTAAGGTAGGTATGCAAAAGATCATTACGACGGTAGGTAATGTGGTAAGCGGCTCGGCACGTGCCAAAGAAACGCTGGAATGGTTGTCCAACGACATCTTCGGCAAGGTGGTCCAAGTCAAAAAAGGCGTGACTATTGACCGGGACAAAACAAGTATCAATCTCAATGAGAATATGGATAACCTTGTGCCTGCCTCGAAAATCTCGGATATGGCAACCGGATGGATATGCGGTCAGACGGCACGAGATTTGTGAAGACGAAAACAGGTATGGGCGGTTCAATGAATATTCAAGAATCGGAAGAGTTCAAGACTACAAAGTTCTTCTGTAAAACAGATTTTGATATGGCAGCAATCAAGAAAGAGGAAGCGGCGTATGTGCCGCTGCCGAAGTTCTACACTTCAAGTCGAGAGAGGAACGGGAACGCATCCTATACAAAAACTTCGTACAAGTAGGACAAGATGTGAAAGAGATGATAAAGGACGTTCAGAACAAGCGCAACGCGAAATAAAAATCCGGCTGTCTGATATAAGAACAACAAAAACCGCCAGTACAATCGTACTGGCGGTTTACTACTAACTAATCTCTTCTTCTGGTTTATCAGGAGAGTGCCTGCTTAATAATTTGGTGAGTTGCTGATGGCAAATTTTTCGTATTCCTCTTTGTCAGTACCGCATTCAATTGCCCTGTCAATGACATCCCCTAACTCGTTGTAACAAACTTCTTCATTGACACACTCTGCATCTTTGCCTTTCAACAGATATACCTCATAATAGTCCGACCCATTAAGTGCAATAATGACGTATCCGGTGTGTAACAGTCCGTTTACTTTGATACGAAGTGCAGGCAGATTTGAAGATGGTGGCTGCAAACTCTGCGATACCCCATGACATGAGGACGGGCATAGGGGTAAGTCCTATCAACTGCTCTTGAATGGTCTGCGCTATTTGCATTACATACTCTTTTTCCATAACTGTGCTATTTTTAAGATGATTATTGTTTTTTTATTCGAACCATTCCGGGTTGTCCTTTTTCAGTTCGGCAACCAATTCTACGTCTGTAAGTCGCAGGTTTGCCATATCAGTAAAGAAGAAAACCTCGTTATAGATTCTTTCGGCTTCCTTGCTTGCGAAGCCTTCATTTTCATCGTTGAAACTACCGGGCTGAAGGGCATCGAGCAAGGTAGTCGAGCCGATAAGGAGTTCTTCACCCTCGTTGGATTCCACCACACGGCAAGGATAGTTATTGCCGCCAAATTGTACTTCTTGTGTTTTCATACGCTTGTTATTTTAATGGGATATGCTTTCCATTTGTCTTGAGGTATTCCATAAGACACTTTGCTTCTTCATGTGATGCACGATTGCGGTCATCATAGCGACGTGTCTCATCCGCCATCACAATGATGCACTCCTTAAACAATCTATAGAGGCTCTGTTGCAGTGTGGGGTGCATATCAGGTATAGCGGCTGCAAAACGCTTGGGATTGAAACTAAAACTATTCACTGCCATTTCCCATTCTTTGGCAAGTTTGTACTCTTTGCTTTCTTTGATGTTGTCCATTGTCATGAAATTTTAATGATTTATTTTTCTTCCCTCTGTTCGGTTCTATATTCTGTCTGAACCGCTTGGGATTTACAGATGCTTTACAGGACTGACGAACAAGCTATTTCCAACGCTTTTTTTGGGAAAATTACTCTTTCGCAGAAAGGAAGAATTTTATAAAAATGCACTTCAAAGCGATGGAATCAAGCGCGGCAGTCCACCTTCGCGTCTGGAAAACCAACCGGCGAGGACAGGAATGGACCGGATAAGGAATAAGATAAAAAGGAGGAAACTGATAGGTATAAATGGAGACGGGTGGCGGCGGGGTATCGGGAGGTAGCTATAAATGGGATAGAAAAGGCATAATCGCGCGGATGGCGGGTTTGCCCGGCAGACGCGCCCGACAACGGTTTGGAGCAGTTGTCCGTGAACATCTTCACCTTAATTGTAATCTAATTACAAATTAGGAACGAATAGAGGACAGATTACTCTACCCCCTATTCGTTAGTTAGTTATGGTTAAGCTGCAATATCTTCCTCTTGTGGCTGTTCTTCGGTCTGCATCCCTGCTTCGGATTGCTGTTTGTCAGATTGCTCCGCTTCCTGCTTTGCTTGTTCCTGCACCAAAAGAACGGCTTTTTTCTCTTCGATACGTTGGTGACGCTTCTCATACACTTCATTATGTCCGTTCTTGATGTCTGCCAACAGGTCGGGCATATGTTTTTGTGCGAAGTCAAGCAAGAGGGATGCAATGGCATTGTTGCCGTATGCGTTCTTGAAATTAGCAATTAGAAAATCCCTGCGAATAATCGCTTTCTGCTTGCTCGTGAGATTGGCGATGATGTTTATCTTTTCTTCATCCGTAAGGTGGCAATAAGGCTTTTTTTCCCGATACCTACCGCTTCAAAATGCTCCTTGCGGAGGGATGATAACAAGAAGAAATAAATCATCTTATCCTCGTCTTGCCCAAACTTGCACTCGGACATATCAACCTCCAAAATCTGTTTTTTTGGTGTCCTCTACAGTCTTTTCAAGGGCAATTTCCTTGTTGCGTTTGTCTTGCTTTTCCAACTTCTCTACCGGTGAAAGCGTCTGCTCCTGTTTTGTGTCATTGGTAGTACAGGTAACTTTCGGAACATAACAAAGTACGATGTCCTTGCTCTCAATACGGAAATAGAGGATGATTTCACCTGCTTCGCATCGGGTACGGATTTCCTCGCATTCTTCCGTGTAATCGTTCAAATCCTGTTCGAACTCGCTCTGTGCCTGTTCGTATTCTTCGGTGGTGTCGTACTCATCTTTTCGGGGTGCTTCGGGCTGTTCGGGATATGCCTTTGCATAATAGTTAAGGCTTTCCACTTCGTAACCCATGGCGGTAAGACGTTCTACTACGGCTTCATTGCTGTTGAAACTTTCATAGCAGAGGGATACCTCAGGGCGTTCTTCCATAAGGCGCACGGCTTTCTCCGTGAGATATGCCGCATTCATTTCAGCAAGGCAAGTACGATTGGCGCAATTTCCGCAACCACCCTCGCAAAATAACATCATATTATTTGTATTGTGAGGACACGACAGACAGAGGGTCTTGTCAAATGCGTATCGCTCCAAGTCGGTGGTATATTGCCGTTCGATGTTCCGTGCAACATCAGAGGCTTTCATTCCTCGCCAACTATTGTACTGCACCCCCTCTTTGAGATGTTTGTCGTACACATCTTTCTGAACATCTTCACCGTAACAGCAGATTTCGCTCGCTACGCTGATTGTGATTTCGTCCTGCTCCAAAAGCTGTGCGATTTCGGGCATTAAGGAAACGAATTTAAGGCGTGTGCGGATATAGCTTTCGTTTTTACCGAACTGCACCGCCAAAGACTGCACATCGTGGCGACCACTATCAATGAGCTTTTGGTAGGCATTTGCTTCCTCTATCGGGGTAACATCCTTACGTTGGAGGTTTTCAGTGACAGCCATTTCTTCGGCTACCTCGTCTGAAATTTCCATAACGATAGCTGGAATTTCTTCCAATTCCGCCATTAGGGAGGCTCGATATCGGCGTTCTCCAAAAACAATCTCAAAGCGGTTGTCTTCTATTGGGCGTACTCCAATAGGCTGTAACACACCCTGCTGACGAATACTCTCGGAAAGTTCTGCAAGGCTCGCTTCGTCAAAATTCTTACGTGGGTTGTAATTGCTCGGCTGCACGTTTGCCAATGCTACCATTGTGATGTTTTTCTCTACTGATTGAATTGCTGTTGCTTCCATAATCATAAAAATTTAATTGGTTTAATATTTGATTTCTTATTTTCCCTTTGTTCGGTTCTTTCTGCCTGAACCGCTTGGGATTTACAGATGCTTTACAAGGACTGACGAATAAGCGATTTCCGACGCTTTTTCCGGAAAATTACTCTTTCGCAGAAAGGAAGAATTTTATAGGAAATGCACTTCAAAGCGACGGAATCAAGCGCGGCAGTCCACCTTTGCGTCTGGAAAACCAACCGGCGATGGCAGAAATGGACCGGATGAGTGGCATTAAAAGAATATAGAAAAGGAAGAATACGCTGAAAGGCGGATGGTAAAACGGATGGAACTATAAAGGGATGATTAACGATACAACGGGACAAGCGGAAGGACGTAAGACCAGACGGTGTAAAACAGGAATGGAACTTACCAGATAAAAATCCTTTGAGCCATTTCGCTAAATAAATCTGTATCAATTGCCTGTTTTACCAGAAATTTGCATTATTTTTGCAGTAACGAAACAGCCGTTTCGGAAACAGCCGTTTCGGAAACAGCAATAAAAAAGGATAAGGATATGAGATTTTTTGACAGGACAGAAGAAATAGCCTTTCTTCGCAAGATTCGCGAAATGGCCCAAGACAATGCTCAGTTTACAGTGGTAACGGGACGTCGCCGTATCGGTAAGACATCACTCGTGTGGAAGGCATACGAGGACGAACCGATTCTCTATTTCTTTGTTGCCCGGAAAGCCGAAGGCGATTTGTGTGAGGACTACCGGCTTGAGATAGAGCACAAGTTGGGGATTCCAACCATGGGGCGGGCCGAACACTTCACCGATGTGTTCGAGTACCTGATGAAACTTTCGGCAGAACGTCCCATCACGCTCTTTATCGACGAGTTCCAGGAGTTTTTCCGTGTGAACAAATCGGTGTTCAGCGATATGCAGCGCATCTGGGACTTATACAGCCCGAAGTCCCGTATTAACCTGATTGTCTGTGGTTCGATTTATTCCATGATGACAAAGATATTCAAGATAAGAAAGAGCCGTTGTATAACCGGCAGTCGCGCTTTATGACCGTGCGTCCGTTTACTCCAACTGTTCTGAAAGATATTCTTTCGGAATACAATCCCGGCTACACGGCGGAAGATCTGCTGGCCTTGTACGCTTTCACGGGCGGCGTGGCGAAGTATGTACAACTACTCGTGGATGCAGGAGCAACAACCAAAACGACTATGCTCGACCAGATTATAAAGGCCGACTCCATATTTGGGAGAGGGTAAAGCGATTCTTATCGAAGAGTTCGGCAAGGATTACGGAATCTATTTCTCCATACTATCGGCCATTGCACGAGGAAAAACATCCCGTTCGGAAATTGAAAACGTGGTAGGCAAGGAAATCGGCGGATATCTTACCAAGCTGGAGAAAGAATACGAAATCATATCGAAGAAACAACCGTTGTTCGAGAAGAGTTCCGCCAAGAATGTCCGGTATATCATCGAGGACAATTTCTTCACGTTCTGGTTCCGCTTCATCTACAAGTACAGCTATATGCTGGAGATAGAGAACTATGGGAGTGTGAAGATGATTATAGGCCGGGATTATGAAACTTTCAGCGGTCTGATGCTTGAACGTTACTTTAAGCGTGTGCTGATAGAACGGCAAGTCTATACGCGCATCGGAGGCTGGTGGGACCGCAAGGGTGAGAACGAAATAGACATAGTAGCTGAAAACGAACTGGACGATACAGCGACATTTTTCGAAGTCAAACGCAAGGCCGAAAATATCGACATGGAAAAACTGGAAGCGAAAGCAGCCGCTTTCATGCGTGCAACGGGAGAGTTCAAAGGTTATACCCTGTCATACAAAGGGCTGTCAATGAATGATATGTAGCAGCACATATCAGTATAACATACTAACAAAGGCCACAGACTTAAAAGAACGGGAAGCGAGGAACATACCCTCACGGTAGTGTAAAATAAACTGTGTCACGCATTATTTATCTCTAGAAAACTCATCGGTCGGGGAACGGCCCGCGCCAAGGGGCGGGACCACCCGTCCCGACGAGCGTAAAATTACAATAATTTAAACCGGTTTCCAAACTTTATAGCCAGTTGTTGCGAGATGGTAGCCCAATTGGCCAGTGGCATGGTCCATTTCTTACGTATATTGCGGTATGCAAGATAAACAAGTTTCTCAAGGGCTGTATCCGATGGGAACACGCCCTTGTTTTTTGTTACCTTGCGGATCTGACGGTGATACCCCTCAACGGTATTTGTGGTATAGATAAGCTTACGGATGACCGGAGTATACTGGAAGTATTCGGACAGCTTATCCCAGTTGTCCTGCCAGGATCTGATAACGACAGGATACTGTTCACCCCATTTTTCATCCAGCTTGAGGAGCTCATTTTCTGCGGATTCCTTATTGACTGCCTGATAGACACATTTCAAATCCCTTAAGAACTCCTTCTGATTCTTGGATCCTAAATACTTGATGGAGTTACGTATCTGATGTACTACACAAAAGCTGTACGGCTGTATTAGGATAAACGCTTTGAATGGCTTCAGGAAACCCCTTCAGACCGTCTATACAGGCAATGAGAATATCCTCAACTCCACGGTTCTGAAGGTCTGTCAACACGCTGAGCCAGAAGTTTGCTCCCTCATTCCTTGATATATACATTCCAAGTAACTCCTTGTGTCCCTCCCTGTCAATGCTCAGTACATTATAGATTGCACGGGTTACCGCGCAGCCACGTTCATCCGTTACTTTGTAATGAATGGCATCCATCCAGACTATAGGATAAACAGAATCAAGCATCCGTGATTTCCATGCTTTTATCTCCGGAAGTACACGGTCTGTGATGGAACTGATTGTGTCGGCCGAAACACGATTCCCAAGATTTTCTTCCATCCAGTCACTGATTTCCCTTGTGCTGTTTCCCATTGCATACAAGCCAATTATACGGTCAGCAACACCTTCTGCCAGAATAGTCTCACGCTTCTTGATAAACTGGGGATCAAAACTCGAATTACGGTCACGGGGAGTGGAAACGGTTACTTCGCCCAAGGGAGTCTGAACCTGCTTTTGCATCTTTCCGTTACGACGGTTACCCATCTGGCGTTCTTCTTCTGTCAAATGTGCATCCATCTCTCCTTCCAGGGCTGCATTCAATATACTTTCCAATAGTGGGGCAAAGGCGCCGTCCTTACCCAACAAAGGCTTGCCGGCTTTCAGCTGTTCAATGGCCTTGTTCTTGATACTCTCGAAATCAAATTCTTCTTTCATAAAAAAAACTGTGTTAGCAAAGTTAATACTTTATTCCTTGCTGACACAGTTTAATTTACATCCTCTACCCTCACTTACCGTTTTTTTCCAAATACTCCTTCATCGCCTCATTTACAATGTCTCTCAATGACATATTCTTCTCAATAGCAAGGAATTTCATACGCGTATGAACACTCTTGTCAATAACAAAATTGCAATGTACAGCAGGCTCTTTTTCTGTCTTAACCGGTGTAGTTTCCTTCTTTTGCGGAGATTTCTTCGTGGATGACAGCAATCCGTCCAGTCCGCTTTTCATACTGTCTTTCAATAAATCACTCTTGCCCATATTGTCTTATTTTAATTTCAAAACCTCTTGTGCCAAAGCCATATAATCTTTGGCTCCATTGCAGTTCTTATTGTACTCAAAGACGTTCTTTCCCTTTATAGGAGCTTCGGCCAGTGCCACATTGTCCCGCACAATCGTTTTGAACACTTTGTCACAGAAAGAGTCATTGATAATTTCAGCTACACTCTTGTTGAGTGTCTTGCGCTTGTCGAACTGAGTAATAACAATGCCGCCAATACTCAGGTTCGGGTTCAGGCGTTCCTTAACAATCTCAATCACGCTTGTAATTTTCGCCATTCCGCGCATAGCGAGGAATTGTGCCTGTACCGGAATAATCAGAAAGTCCGCTGTGGTAAGGGCGTTGAGTGTCAGCAAGCCCAGTGAGGGCGGACAATCAATCAGGATGTAGTCAAACTTCCGACTGTCAAGCAACTTTGCAATCAGACCTTTCAGTATCAACTCACGTCCCGGCTCGTTTATCAGTTCGGATTCTGCCGCCGACAGGTCGAGACAGGACGGCACAACAGCAAGTCCGTTCTCCAATTCGATAACTGGCAAGGGATATTCACCCCTCATTGCCCCATACACCGTCTGCTCCTCCTCAATAGAGAGACCACACGATTCTGTAAGATTTGCCTGACCGTCCATGTCGATAGCCAGTACACGCTTTTTCTTCTGCCGCAAAGCAGCGGCAAGGTTGATGGTGGTAGTCGTTTTGCCAACCCCACCCTTGTGATTCAAAACAGCTATAATTTTTGCCATAACTTGATGTCTTTATATGCAATACAAAGATAATACTATTTTTAGTAAATACTATAATTAGTATATACTATTTTACTAAAAAGAGTATTTTAGTATTTACTACTATACTAAAATACTAATAAACTAAATGTAGTAAATACTACTTTCACTAATAGGTAATTCACTACTTTACTATAATTAGTAAATACTACATTTAGTATATGTTGTTTATCAACACTATATGCACATCATCAGAACGGCAAGTCTTCCTTGTTCTCTTGTGGCATAGCTACCGGTGGTACAGGTACATCGCTTGTGGCATCTGTCTGACTCTCTGCTTCTGAAGTTGTTTCCTCCCGCTTTCCGGTATTGATGAACTCCAATGCGTCTGCCGTAATGGATAGTTGAATCTGACAGTTTTCATCCTTATCCTTCCACAGTGAAGCCGACAGTGTCCCCTCAATGAGCAGTAACCGTCCTTTGGTAAGATATTCGGATAGTCGAATGTGGTTCTCTTTCTTACTCCGTACCCTTACCCAAGTAGTGACGCTGTTTCCATGTGAATAGTCATCTACCGCCATATCAAATGCGATGAATGAACCGTGTGCTCCAGTAATAACCTGGCAATCCTTGCCAATGCGACCAATTGTGTGAACGTATAACATAATAAATTCTTTTTGTGGCAGGTGGTTAATCCTACCGTTACCTTAGTTTATAAATATTCTTTATTTCCCTCTGTTCGGCCTGTTTGCGACCTCCGGGATGATTTTTTCTGCATCCAAAGGCGGCAGGAACAATCTGGCAAGGCTGAAGAGGAAAAATACGCTCACCAGCGGAGAGGAAGATTTTTGTACTTCACTCGCGGCAGAATGCCGGCATTGACACGACTGGGACTGGCGATTACCTTTGCGGAAAAATTCAATCCACGGCAGGTTGCACGGCAGCAGAAAGCGATAAATGGAAGTATATAAAAAGGGAATAGAAAACGCTTAAGCAGGGAATAATAAAAAAGGAGAACGGACAGCCGGACTAAGATCCAAAGACTACCTTGAAACTGTGAATAGTTATATCATTATCCGCAATTTCAAGTCTGTTCGTGTACCCTTTGAAAAATAACTTGACGCACTTTATGTAACGCGCTACACAAAGCGTGTCAGATTTTTCTTGTAGCAGGCTATCAGTCCTTATACAGAGGGATATAGAAAAAAAATTATAAAAGTAACCGACAATAGCTAACGTCAAATACCCCTTGCTCCAATGACCAGATTAGACTATTAAGTCCATAATCACTTATATGTTCATGGATACACACGGCGGCCATACAGATAATGACCGCTATTAATACAAAGTATCCGAATAGGGATTTACAATAGAGTTTGCGAATATTTTATGGTATTCTCTACTTATCAATATGATATGTACTATAAATAAAATTTTTAGCTTTCCTTTGAAAGTTCTCGTGAATTTCTATAGCTATTTGAAAGTAACATTTTTAAGTCATTTTTATTGATGCCCATGTATTTACATATTTTAAACTCACTTATGCCGTCAGATAACATTTCTTGAGCTGCTTTTCTGTTCCTTTCATACGCTTCCAGTTTGTCAAAAATGGCATCTGTCAGAAAGTCTATCCATTCAAAAAAGACCTTTTCCCCTTTTTGAGTATTAAAATCTATTGTACAGGTTTTCGCACACCTCCTATGAAGTATCAGATAATAAATTCCTCCAATCAGATTCGCCATAATAGCTTTAATATTGATTTTCGCCGGTTTAAACAGATTGTCATAAAACGCAATCAAATTTAGATTCATAATATCCCGTGTTTCTGCTGTTCTCTTTGTCGTTTCATTGATAACCGACATTTCATAAAGTAACAACTTTTGCATTACAGTGTTATCAGACAAGTTCCTATAAAGGGTCTTGAATGTTTCCGCAAAAACTTTTTAGGTCCCAATATGTTCAGGCTGGAAACGTCAATAGCATCATTGATCCAGAAATCATACTGCTTAGCAAGCCTGTCGTAAAGGTTTTCCATTGAGGCGTATCTTCTATAAAACACATTAGCTTCTATGTTTGCAGCTTTCATCAATGCACTCAAATTGACATTACCAAAACCATATTCAGCAACAAGCTTTTCAAGTTCGGATATTACCTCCTTGTCTATTTGTTCATTTGTCCTCCTATTTCGAGCTTTCTTTTCTTTCTGTTTCACTATTATATAGTATGTTATAAAAATAAATCTGCAAAAATCAGTAAAAGGAAATATTTTTATTTTAGCCTTCGATAAACTTCTTCTTTTCTGAATTGACGATAATATCCCAAGGTCGGCTGTAAGTATTTATACAGCTATTCCATTCTCTTTCATTTGTTTTGATATAGAGCAATTGGGTCTGTTGCAAATATACATTTTTATGCTTTACAAACAATAGACAGAATATAAAAACTACGTTGCCAATAAATTTGCATTTCAGAAAGCGATGTATTAATTGCTTATTTATTGCTATATTATGGGAAAAATCTCCAATTTGAAAAAAGAGCACTAACTACACGAAGAAAACTTGCTGCACATCTGCATCAAATCCCTGATAATTTCCGGTTGCGATAAGAAAGTCAATTTGAATGAGACCCTAATGATTTCATATAAAGAAAACTTCATGTTAAATTATTCATGTGAGAATTATAAGAATAAAGAAGCATTATATCAACTAATATAACTAATATGGTAGTCAACAAGAAAAGACATCAGTCTAAAGTCATGTTTTTTATGATTGGACTGGCTCTCATTGGTTCACAATAATAAGGACGGTCAACCTATTACACTACCACAATATCAATTCCTGCTTTTATTACACTTTCAATATCACCTTCAAATGTAGCAAATCCACCTTGCACAACAGAATTTCATTGTGATGTTAGTACATTTGGGATAATATCAGAACTTTGGTGTGATGCTTGAACCTCCAGAGATTAATGCTTAAAACAACCTACAATTATAAAAAAACCAATCCATGTTATCAAACAATAACAAACATAGAATAAACGTCCAAGAATTAAACGAATGTTTGACTTGGACTCATAAATCAATTTAAGGTTTGATAATTTAGGAGGTTTATAATACCTGACATATATGTATATAATAAATGGGAGCAGAATTAATATCGCCCATACCCAAGAGATCAATTCCCACTTCGTAGTTATAGGTATATACTTTAGAATTTTAAAATGAGTATAGTATTCTACTATATATACTGATAATATCTCCGCTGGAAAGCATGATGAAAGAGGTGTCGGACGACAAACAATTGGGACGCTTGACGTTGATGCATCGCAATGCGCTTCGGCTGTTGAATCTCGTGAACCAATTGCTCGATTTTCGCAAGAGTGAAGTGGCGGGGCTGCATCTCACTCCTGCCGAAGGGGATATAGTGGCTTTCGTAAGGCATATTTGCGCATCTTTCCTGATGCTTTCTGAGAAGAAGAATATACATCTGACCTTTTATTCGGCTGTGGAGTCTTTGAACATGTTGTTTGATGAAGATAAAATGGGCAAGGTGGTGATGAACCTGCTGTCCAATGCCTTCAAGTTCACGCCCGAAGGAGGCCGGGTGGATGTTTCGATGGAAGTGTTGAAGGGTGAACCCGATAAGTTACTGTTGAAAGTATCGGATACGGGAACCGGAATAAAGGATGAAGATAAAGAGCACATCTTCGAGCGCTTCTATCAGGTCGACCATCCTGATCCGAACCTTCAGTCTACGGGCAGTGGTATAGGCTTGAGCCTGGTGCACGATTTTGTGACACTGCATGAAGGTACGGTGCAGGTATTGGATAATGTGGGTGCCGGAAGCGTATTTCTTGTGACCATCCCTATCAAGCAGGTCGGTCGGGAAGGGGCTGTTTCTGAATCCGGCAGAAAGAAAGAGGCGGAGAAAGTCTTTGTTGAGTCGGAAATAGAGCAAGCCTTGGACGAAGAAAACGAAGCATTGTCCGATGATATGGACGATACGACCGATGGCGGAGACAAAGAACAGCCTTTGGTGCTGGTTGTGGATGACAGCGATGACTTGGTGGCCTTCATGAAGGATAGTCTGAGCCTCTATTTCCGCATACAGACCGCTTCGAACGGAAGGGAGGCATGGCGGCTGATACCGGATTTGCAGCCGGATATCATTGTAAGTGACGTGATGATGCCCGAAATGGATGGCAATGAGCTGTGCCGTTGGGTGAAAACCGACAAACGCACCGAGAATATTCCGGTCATATTGCTCACTGCCAAGCAAGCGGTAGAAGATAAAGTGGAAAGCCTGACTATCGGGGCGGACGATTATGTGACGAAACCTTTCAATGTGGAGGTACTGATACTGCGCATGCGTAAACTGATTGACTTGTACGGTAAGCGCAGACAGCGTTTACGGATTGAACCTGAACCGAGCCGGATAGTTATCACCTCGTTGGACGAACAGTTGGTGGCGGATGCCATCAAGTATGTGGAAGCCAACATCGGCCGCAGCGACTTGTCTGTCGAAGAGTTGAGCCGTGAACTGGGGATGAGCAGGGTGCATCTTTATAAAAAGCTTTCGCAGATCACGGGCAAGACACCTATCGAGTTCATTCGCATCATCCGCCTGAAGAGAGCAGCGCAACTGCTTCGTGAAAGTCAGCGGAATGTATCGGAGATTGCCTATCAGCTCGGCTTCAATAATCCTAAATATTTCAGCAAGTACTTCAGGGACGAGTTCGGCGTTTTGCCCTCTGTCTATCAGGAGAGAGAGGGTAAATAACCGGAATTCGATATAAGGTTCCGGATATGGGTTTCATCCGTACAAGAAAGAGTTTTCATCAGCGGATAAAACCTCTCTTTGCCTTGTCTGAAACAGGAAGAGATTAGGAGAAGAGTTCTATCTTAGCGCTTGCGATGTATATCGCAGGCGCTAAGATATATATCGCAAGGCGCAAGATATACATCGCAAGCGCTAAGATAGAGTTTTCTCCCGTTGGCGGCGAATGTTTTCAGGCAGGTCTCATCATCTTTCGGACGGCATCTCGTTCACTTCTTTTCTTAATATCGGGTCAAATAACAACAGATACCCATTCCGGAAACATTTTATCTTTAAAGGCATCAAAAGATACCTTTTGTCTCAACATCCGGGAGGTGTGTTCCGGAAGAGGCTTCTTATCTTTGCACCGGAAGAAAAATCACTTTAAAGAACAGTAACGTATGAATTTGAAAAACACTTCAGTTTATTTGCTTGCCGCATGGATGCTTGCCGCATGTGCCGGAAGCGGACTTCAAAAGACGGAAAACGGCGTGATTATAGAAGTAAGCCGACAACGGCCTGCGGATGTGCGTAAGGTAAGGTTGGAGGTGATGGGCGAGAAGCTCATCCGCGTATCGGCCACTCCGGAGAAAGAGTTCTCGAAGGAACCAAGTCTCATACTGATTCCCCGGCAGCATAAAACAGCGTTTAAGGTGGAGGAGCAGGCGGATGAAGTCTGTGTGAAGACCTCCGAATTATGTGCCATCGTTTCAAAGAAAACCGGCGAAGTGCGTTTTACCGATGCTGCCGGAAACCTGATTCTGGCGGAAGACAGCAACGGAAGAACCTTTGCCCCGATCGAAGTGGAAGGTACCAAAGGATATACCGTTCGGCAAGTGTTCCAATCGGCAGGCGATGATGAGGCCTACTATGGCCTGGGGCAGCATCAGGCGGATGAATTCAACTACAAGGGGAAAAATGAGGAGCTGTTTCAATACAACACCAAAGTTTCCGTTCCGTTTATTGTTTCCAATAAGAATTACGGTGTGCTTTGGGATAGTTATTCCCTTTGTCGTTTCGGCGACCCGCGCGACTACTCGCAGTTGGGCGGTGTATTCAAGCTGTATGACAAGGATGGCAAGGAAGGTGCCTTGACGGGTACATACGTTCCGGCCGATAAGCGCGTGGAGACCATCGTGCGCCGTGAGGATTCTCTCTATTTCGAACACCTGGATCGTGCCGCCCGTTTGAAGAAAGTGATAAACCTGCCGGACGGATTCCCGTTTATGGGAGCGGGCGTGACGTATGAAGGCGAGATAGAACCATCGGAAACCGGCTTATTCCGCTTCATCCTCTATTATGCCGGCTATACCAAAGTATATATCAATAATGAGTTGGCAGTGCCCGAACGTTGGCGCACGGCCTGGAATCCCAACAGCTATAAGTTTGCGGTGAATCTGGAAGCAGGCAAGCGTGTTCCTTTAAAGATTGAGTGGAAACCCGACGGGCAAGTCTCTTACTGCGGATTGAGAGTGCTCAGCCCGGTGGCCGATGAAGAGCAGAACAAACTCTCCTGGTGGGGCGAAATGCAGAACGAGATAAACTATTACTTCGTATATGGCGACAATATGGACGAGGTGGTCAGCGGCTATCGTACACTGACCGGCAAGAGCCCGATTATGCCGAAGTGGGCAATGGGTTATTGGCAGAGTCGTGAAAAGTACAACACGAAGGAGGAGGTGCTCTCTACCTTGAAGGAATTCCGCAAACGTCGGATTCCCATCGACAACATCGTCATCGACTGGTTGCACTGGAAGCAGGATGCGTGGGGAAGCCATGAATTCGACCCTGAACGTTTTCCCGACCCCAAGGGGATGGTGCACTCTATCCATTCCATGAACGGCCGTGTAATGATTTCCGTGTGGCCCAAGTTCTATGTGACGACTGAGCATTATAAGGAATTCGACGAGAAAGGTTGGATGTATCGGCAGGCCGTAAAAGACAGTATCAGAGACTGGGTAGGTCCGGGCTATCTGGGTTCTTTCTACGATGCTTACGATGCCGATGCGCGTAAGCTCTTCTGGAAACAGATACAAGACCATTACTATCCTCTCGGAATCGATGCATGGTGGATGGATGCCAGCGAACCGAATGTGCGCGACTGCACGGATATTCAGTATCGTAAAGACCTTTCCGGCCCTACGGCTCTGGGACCTTCGGCCAAGTTCTTCAACACGTATGCCTTGATGAATGCCGAAGCTATCTATGACGGCCAACGCGGCATCGAGCCGGACAAGCGTGTCTTTCTGCTGACTCGTTCGGGCTTTGCCGGGCTGCAACGCTACTCCACCGCCACTTGGAGCGGTGACATTGCCACCCGTTGGGAAGACATGAAGGCGCAAATCTCTGCCGGACTGAACTTTGCCGTCAGTGGAATTCCTTACTGGACGATGGATATCGGTGGATTCTGCGTAGAGAATCGTTACGTGGCAGGCCAGCAGGAACTCAACCGGACGGGACGCGAGAATGCGGACTATAAAGAGTGGAGAGAATTGAATGCCCGTTGGTATCAGTTCGGTGCTTTCTGTCCTTTGTTCCGTGCGCATGGACAGTACCCGTTTCGCGAAGTATGGAACATTGCTCCCGAAGGGCATCCATGCTATAATTCCATCGTTTATTATACCAAACTGCGCTATAACATGATGCCGTATATCTATTCATTGGCAGGCATGACCCATTTCAACGATTATACCATCATGCGCCCGTTGGTGATGGACTTCACGGCAGATGCAAGCGTCAACGATGTAGGCGACCAGTTCATGTTCGGCCCGGCACTGATGGTTGCTCCGGTTTATGAATACGGTGCACGCACGCGCGAGATGTATTTCCCCGCCGGTTGCGGATGGTATGACTTCTACACCGGAACCTACGTGGAAGGTGGCCGGAAGCTGACAGTGGCTGCCCCTTATGAGCGCATTCCGCTCTATGTACGTGCAGGAGCCATCATCCCCTTTGGCCCCGACATGCAATACAGCGACGAGAAGCAGGCAGAGGAAATCACGCTCTTTGTTTATGCAGGGCAAGACGGGGCATTTACCCTCTACGAAGACGAAGGGGTGAATTATAACTATGAGAAAGGAAAATATGCTGCCATCCCATTAGTTTACAACGATGCAGAGGGAACTTTGACCATCGGCGATCGCACGGGCGAATATTCCGGTATGTTGGAAGAACGTATCTTCAATGTGGTGAAAGTGGGCAAAGATAAAGTGCAAGCCTTTGACTTGAAGGCGAAAGGTGCAGTGGTGAAATACAACGGAAAAGCACAGCGTGTGAAACTCTAATAACGTCTATTCGTGATGAAGAAACTATTGTTGCTTTCAATCGGACAGTCCGGAAGCATACGACTGACGGCTGCGGCCGATGGACTGAAACAAGGAGCGGCGGTTGTGAAAGTAAACTAACGTACTTCGGTCGGAGAAAAGTATTTGTTTCGGTGGTTTGTTTCATTATCTTTTCCTTGTTGAGAATTAATACCGTATGCTTGTCCGGAGGTATCCCCTGCAAGAGATACCTGTAGGCAGGCTTAGGTAGAGATATATCTCTATCGTGCTGGAAATATATCTCCACCGTGCTGCATCTATACTTCCAGCCGGGGTCATCTATATAGCCGGTTGTGACAGGACGGTTACTACTCTTTGAAGTAAATATTTTTCTTCTTCCTGCAAGACTTCGGGAATTGGAAGTGTGTGGTGTATTTTTCATGTGGCCTTTTCTTGCAGGTTTAATCTTTTTTACTATGTTTGCAGATGGTTACTTTAATAGCTATGGCCTATGCAGACATTATTTACCGGTGATCCGTCTACTACGGTGCAGTATTTTCCCCGTGTTTCCATCAAGATACATTGTTGCAGGTATTGGTGGTTGAAGAATTGGGAATACAGTACGCTTTCGTTTCCTTTCTGGCGGATTTACCATAATACCGGAGTTGGCGGTGTCATCGAATATCGGGGCACGACCTATCGCATGGAAACGAATAAAGTCTATCTCATCGCTCCAAATACGGATTACAGCTCGCGCATAGAAGGGAATAGCATTCCCCGTCGGGGGAATTGCCTATGTGGAGGAAACCTCGGCGCCTTGGCGGAAAGTGAGCGGGAACAGTTGCTGGCAAATGGGGCCATCGGGCATTTGTTCGTTCATTTCTCGTTAGGATTTCCGTATGATAATGCGCTGAAGGGTGTCTTTCCTATCGACCTGACGGAAAGTCTGGAAGCGAAAATCGACCATATGCAACGCTATCTCCTGAGCAGTGGGCAAATATCCACGTTCGGTATAGGGGCTTTTTTGAACGTTCAGGCACTTATCTGTGAGATACTTTTGGGCGTTGAGGGAAGCCAATGGAAGCCAAACACCGGCGATGTCCGCATTGCACAAGCCATCAGTTATATTGAAGACCATTGCGAAGAGAATCTGTCCAACGAACTACTGGCGAGTAGGGCTTGCATGGCCACTAACTCCTTTTCTCGTCTGTTCAAGAATGAGACGGGAGTCACTTTACAGAAGTTTGTCAAGAAGAAAAGGATAGATTATGCTTGTATGCTCATCACCCATACCGGAATGAGTATCGAGGAGATAGCCGCCAAGACGGGCTTCTCCAACCGTTTCCATTTTACCCGCGTGTTTTGTGAAATCATGAAAGTGGCTCCGGGCAAGTATCGGGATTTGTTCTTATTTCCTCCTGCATAGAAACACTATCTGAAAGAGTCTGCCTCACTGCAACTTGTTGTTCGTTTCCGCGTATATATAGGAAGAAAAAGACTCCTTTACGATTGCGTATGTTTGTTACAGATACAACATGAGGCGTATCGGATATTTGTAAACTCCCGAATATTGTCGTATGTTTGCATCCGTGACTTTATGTTAAACTAATCTAATTTTGCTATGATTAAAGAGAGATTATCTAAAGTGCTCTCCATTTCCTTGCTTTGCTTAATGGGGGGGTAATTCTTTGTCCTTCAATCAGTTATGCTGATACGAATACAGCATTGGTAGTTCAGCAGACACGTACGGTGAAAGGACTTGTGAGTGATGAACTCGGTCCGGTCGCCGGTGCAACGGTTATTGTAAAAGGTACGCAGAACGGAGTCATCACCAATGTGAACGGAGAATTTACGCTTTCGGGTGTTAAGGTGGGCGATGTCATCGAAGTGTCATACATCGGTTATGCCACTCTTAGCGTGAAATACAATGGCGAACAACGCTTGAGTTTGCAACTGAAAGAAGATTCGCAACAACTGGGTGAAGTGGTGGTGACTGCTTTGGGCATCAAGCGTGAAAAGAAAGCGTTGGGTTACTCCATGCAAGAGGTGAAGGGAGCCGACATCTTGCAGGCTCGTGAGACTAATGTGGCTAACGCTCTTTCCGGAAAAGTATCAGGTTTGCAGATAATACGTTCGGGAAATGGCCCCGGCAGTTCTTCTAAAATCCAATTGCGCGGAAACAATTCATTGACAGGCCTGAACCAGCCGCTTATTGTGGTAGACGGTATTCCGATGGAGAACTTCACTGGAGCGGCAAATAATGACTTTTGGAATCCTTCGGCGGATATGGGTAACGGTATTTCGGACATCAGTTCTGATGACATTGCTTCCATGTCGGTGCTGAAAGGTGCTTCGGCTGCCGCTCTTTATGGTTCGCGTGCGGGTAACGGCGTTATCCTCATCACAACCAAGTCCGGACGCAAGACCGAAGGATTGGGTGTCACGATTTCGGGAACCGTATCGGCCGAAACCATTTTCATGTCGCCCAAGATGCAGAATTCATTCGGGCAAGGTTCTAACGGTACGTTCGACAAAGACGCCGGCTCCAGTTGGGGACCGAAAATCGAAGGACAGGAGTACACAAACTGGAACGATCAGAAGGTGCGTATGAGTTCGTTCGACAACGTGGGCAACTATTTTAATACCGGTATCAATCTGACGGAGACGTTCTCGTTTACACAGCAATATAACAAGACGTCAATCTATACGTCGCTCACCCGCATGGATGATAGTAGCAAGATTCCGAGTTCCAAACTGAAACGTACCGGCTTGACGGCACGTGCCACATCTACTTTCGGAAAAGATGACCGTTGGACATTTGATACCAAGATACAGTATATCAACGCCGAGGCCCAAAATCGTCCTATCAGTGGTAAGAACAATTCCAATAACTTCTTGGCCATGTATTTGTTACCTCGCTCGATGGATATTCGCGATTTCTCGGCAGGCACGCGTTCGGACAACAAAATGTTGTGGTACGGCAGTAGCCAGCAAATCAATCCTTATTGGATGGAAACGCACAAGCTGAACCGTGATGTACGCGATCGTTTCTTGTTGAGCGGCTCGTTGAAATATCGCTTCACCTCATGGCTGGACGCCGAGTTGAGAGCAGGTTCGGACATGTACTTCACTGAGTATGAGAACAAGACATATTCAGGAAGTTCATTGAAAAACACTTACTCTATCAAACAGGAACGTTTCTATGAAAACAATTACAGTTTCCTGCTCAGTGCCCGCAAGGATAATCTGTTCGGGAAGTGGGGTGGAAGCGCTACGTTCGGAGGTAACTTGATGATGCGCCGCCATCGCTCCATTTCCACAAGCCCGGGTGAACTGAAAGTGCCCGATTTGTTCACTGTAAATAATGCGACGAAGTCGATTAGTGTAGGCGAAGAATTCAGCCGTAAGAAAATCAACTCGCTTTATGGTACAGCTCAAATCAACTACAATGGTTTCCTGTTTATAGACGGAACATTCCGTAACGATTGGTCTTCTACTTTGTCGAAAGAGAATCGTTCGTTCTTCTATCCTTCAATATCCGCATCATGGGTCATCTCGGAAATGTTAGAGAAAATGGACAAGCCGTTGCCCGAATGGTTTACCTATGCAAAACTGAGAGGTTCGTATGCAGAAGTAGGTAACTCTCTCGAGCCTTATCAGCTTTACAATACTTACTCCATCGGTCAGGCACCTGATAATACAACGACTGTATCTCAGGATAAGACATTGTATAACAGTAGCGTACGTTCGGAGTTAATCAAGTCGTGGGAGTTTGGAGCAGAGATACGTTTCTTCAATAATCGTTTGGGATTCGATTTCTCATGGTATAAATCAAATGCTACCCGCCAGTTGATTAATTTGCCGATGGATAACCTTTCCGGTTATGAAAAACGTAAGGTGAATGCCGGAAACATCGAGAACAAGGGCTTTGAGTTGATGGTAAACGCTCGTCCGATAGAGTTGAAGAACGGTTTCAGCTGGGATTTGATGGTGAACTTCTCTGCCAATAAAAACCGTATCATCGAACTCTATAAGACAGCCGATGAAGAAATCACTCTTTATCCCTTGGGCGGTTACGACAACTTACAGGTATATGCCACTGCCGGAGGCAACTACGGAGAAATCTGGGGAACCGTGCTGAAGCGTGTCACTGATGAGAAATCGCCTTACTACGGTAAGCTGATCACTCAAAACGGATTGCCTACGGCAACCACCGAGAAACAAAAAATTGGAAATCAGCAACCGGACGCTTTATTAGGTATCAGTTCTACCTTTAATTATAAGGGATGGTCGTTGAACTTCCTGATCGATTCTCGTTTCGGTGGCGATATCTTCTCGGGTACTCACCAGACGATGCAGGCGGCAGGTACGTCCAACGTCACAGTGGTCAATGGTGAGCGTCCTCAAATGGTTGTGGACGGTGTATTCATGAACGAAAAGGGAGAATATGAGAAAAACACCACTGAAATCTCTACACAACAATATTGGAATGCTGTGGCAGGAGGAAACCTCGGTGTGGGCGAAATCAATATTTATAGCGCTACCAATATCCGTTTGCGTAATTTAGGATTGTCTTATACTTTCAGCAAGCAACAATTAAAGAGAACTCCTTTCACACAATTAAAATTGGGCGTTTCTTGCAACAACGTATGGATGTTGAAGAGCCACATGAACGGTATAGACCCCGAATCTATCTATGCTACAAGCACCAATGCCACAGGATTTGAGTATGGTAGCTCGCCTACTTCACGCACTTATCTGTTTAATGTTACTTTCGGATTCTAAACTAAATACATTTGCGAATATGAAAAACTATAAATATCCATTATATGCGCTTCGTCGGACTGTTTGCGTTGGCTTCATGTTCCGATTTTGAAGAAGTAAACACCAACCCAACAGCAGCTAATATCGAACAGGTTCGTATTGAGTATGCCATCAATAAGTCTATTACCGGAACTCAGCAGAATCCCGAAGTGGCGGAGCGTTGCTTTGTGCTGAACTGGCAGACGGCGGCACGCCAAGTCGACCCGAATACAAACGGAGGTCTTCCGGTTGGCGAATACAACGACGACTGGATTAGCAATTATTATTCACACTATGCAAGTTGGATGTCGCCTATTGTACTTGCTATCAACTTGGCCGAAGAAAAGATGAAAGGTGAACTGAATTCACACGAAGCCCAAGTGATACCCAATATGAAAGAAGTGGCCCGTATCTGGCGGGTATATCTGATGAGCGAGTTTACCGACAGCTTCGGAGCTATGCCCATTGAGGCTTTCGCAGGAAAAAACCCGAAGTTTAATTCTTGCAAAGAAGTCTATTACTTTATGCTGGATGAACTGAAAGATGCTGCAAGTAAGATTAAGACTGATGTAAAAGCCGATGACAAGGAAAAAGAGTGCGACCGCGCTTATAAATTCGACTTCGGCAAGTGGGTGAAGTATGCCAACTCCATGCGTATGCGCTTGGCAATGCGCCTTTCCGAAGTAGATGCCGCCAAAGCCAAAGCTGAATTTGAGGATGCGGCTAAAGGTGCTTACATCTCCGAGAGTGGTGATAACTTCACGGTTAAGGAACAACCGGGATGGGATGATCTGACAGGTGTCATGACGCGCGAATGGAACTACTTCCCACTTTCGGCCACGATGAATAACCTGCTCGTCGGTCTGGGAGGTATCACATCAGACGAACAGCTTGCCGGTAAGAATGATTTGCTGGCTCGTATCAAGCCGGCCGATTACATGGGTGTGCAGTACACCAACCATTATGCTTTGACAACGAACGATCCGGCTAAGGGATTTTGGTTCGATGGCCTGCATAAGGTAATTGATCCGCGTGCTTATAAACTCTTCTCTATTCCCGGCAATTTTGATGATGCCAACTATTGTAAGTATCCTTCATGGAACTCGAACCACAAAGTAGTGAAACGTAAACTGCTGAAGGATAAAGACGATGCCGACGGATTGGTGGAATTGGATGCCACGTTTACGTGGAATACTGCCGCTTGCGGTGAGTGGGGCGATAAAGGCTCATTGAACAAGATGTATTATTGGCCTTGGGCTATCCCGCATTTGGTCTTGAAATATCGTAAGAGTGAAAATTCCCGTATCTTCTTTGCCTCTTGGGAGTCTTACTTCCTGCTGGCCGAAGCGGCTCTGAAAGGCTGGAGCGTTCCTATGGGCGCCAAGGCTGCTTATGAGCAGGGTGTACGCGAGAGCTTCGCATATCATGGTGTGGGTGGCTTTGCCGACGCTTATTTGGCATCGGAGGACTATAATAATGTAGGAACCTCCGTAAAATGGGAACACGTGGCCGAACCGGCAGCGACCAAAACCATGAAGATGGTGAATGGATATACCAAAGCAGAATCGACCTATACCTTTACCTATCCTGTGGCTTCGGAAACGCTGTATGGCAAGGCGTTGAACGACCATCTGACAAAGATTATCACGCAGAAATACATTGCACAAATGCCATGGTTGCCCTTGGAAGCATGGAACGATCAGCGCAGATTGGGTTTGCCTTTCTTTGAGACTCCGGCTGTAGAGCAGGCCATTCGTACGATGCCCAGTCTCAATGCCTCCAACTACATGAAGCAGACGACGAAGTTCTTCCCGCAACGCTTGAAATTCCCGTCGGGTTTGGAAAACAGCAGTCCCGAAGGTTACAAACAGGCCGTGCAATTGCTTGGAGGACCTGACGATGTGTTCACTCCGCTATGGTGGGCTAAAAAGTAAGAAGATTGAAGTGCCCCCCCCCCCGGAAAGTTGGACGTTAAATAAACGCTAATTATTTAAATCTCTATAGTAGTGAGCTCGGTATTGTACCGGGCTCATTCTGAAATGCACCCCAAAAGGTTTTTTTGTCTAACTTTTGGGGTGCACTTCATTTGACACAACCTCACAGATTTAATGAAGTTAACCTGTTGGCGGAATTAAATTATAGGTATAGGCGTTTAGAGCGCACTAACTTTATGGATTTTGCCTACTTTTGCAGGCATGGAACAACGCGATAAATTCAAAGGAGTGGAATCAATCAAATTTTATAGTCGTTTTACCGATGATGCCTCATGCCTTGAGTACTTGTCCTCGATAAAGTGGGCAGACGGCTTCAAATGCAAGAAATGCGGTCATACCAATTATTGCAATGACAGATATCCCTATTCTCGCCGTTGTACACGCTGTAAGTATGACGAGAGCGTTACCAGCGGAAGCATGTTCGACAAGATAAAATTCCCGCTTGTCTACGCTTTCCACATAGCCTTCAAAATATCGACAAAGAAGAAAGGGATGTCCTCTTTGGAACTGGCGGAAGAATATTGTATGCGTCAGAAAACCGTATGGGAATTCAAGCGTAAGATACAGAAAGCCATGCGGAGCAGCGGTAATTATCCTCTTAAAGGAGAGGTACATGTCGATGAGTTTTATATCGGAGGAGAAGAGGAAGGAATCATTGGACGAAGCACGGAAGGCAAAAAGAAGCTTGTGATAGTCGCTTTGGAGATTGTCCGAGACGGCGTGGGACGTGCGTATGCCCAAGTGATAGATGATGCTTCGGCAAGTTCTTTTCGTCCGTTCTTCGACAGATACATATCAAAGGACGCAAAAGTCATAACCGATGAATGGTCAGGCTACCTGCCGTTAAAGAAAGATTATCCAAAATTGGAGCAACGCCCTTCGGATAAGGGCAAAGGGCATCCACAGATTCATATTCACATCATGAACATAAAGGGATGGTTGCGTGGAATACACCACCATTGCTCCAAGAGCATCTTCAAGGATACCTTGACGAGTATCATTTCAGGTTCAACCGCCGTAATAATATGGACACAATCTTCGATATGCTACTTCGTCGAATGATTTGTCAAAAGAAAACTGACTGATAATCAGCTGTGAATGTAGTGCGCTCTAAACGCCTATACCTATAAATTATAAAAGATTTATGTTTAAAAAGTTGTGCATATTGTTGATATTTAGTAAATTAAAGGTGACTAAACTTTTAATAGACAAATATCGTATGCACAACTTATATGCAATATTCGCAAAATTACTGAACATATGCAAGCAAATTGCCGGCAATTTAGTCAATGAATCCGGGAATGTACCAAGACGAGGAGTCGTCCCTAAATTCTCAGACCTTGAAGTAGTGGCTTTGAACATGGCATCAGAGGCTGTTGGTATTGACAGTGAGTCGCTGTTGTTTGCAAAGCTACAGGAATATAGGGTTGAAATACCCAACCTTATTTCCCGCCGACAATACAATGACAGGCGTAAAATAACTTCCTCCCTATGTAATGCAATCCGAGAAAGAATGGTTTCTAAAATGGATGGTGGTGAAGACTATTTCTGTATTGATTCGAAACCGATAGAAGTATGTCGTATTGCCCGTTCCAAACGTTGCAGTATGGGAAAGAAGGATTTTAGAAAAGCACCTGGGGTAGGATACTGCGCATCACAAAGCATGTATTATTATGGGTATAAACTCCATGCAGTCTGCTGGTTAAGTGGTATCATCCATTCCTTTGACCTCACTAAGGCAAGTGTGCATGACATTCATTACCTGAAGGATGTGAAAGTGGATTATAGTAATTGTACAGTCATAGGGGACAGAGGATATATAAGTGCCCAAGTGCAATTGGATTTGTTTGAAACTGCCAATATCAGATTGGAGGTACCATACAGATGTAATCAAAAAGAATGGAAGCCAACATTCCCAGCTTTTGCCAAAGCGAGAAAAAGAATTGAAACCCTATTCTCGCAATTGTGTGACCAGTTTATGATTATAAGGAATTATGCGAAAGATACAGATGGATTGTTTGCCCGGATTATTGGGAAGATTAGCGCACTTACAATCCTTCAATATATTAACTACAAAAATGAAAAGCCTATTGGCAGAGTTAAATATGCGCTATTTTAATTCCGCCAACAGGTCATGCTAATAAAACTATATAAAGTTTTCGTTGTCGGCACTGAATGTAGCCGTGCATACCACCTTGCCTGTTCCTACGTTCGTAACCTGGAAGGTGTAATCCCCTTGCCAGGCCTCGCTTTTGAGCGAATCGAATGCTTTCCGGCAAGCCTCGTAAACCTGTTTGTCACATTCTTCTATCGTACCTTTCTTGGTGAAGAGCTTGCCGGTGATACCGAGGGCTGACTGGAAGGCGTTCTCTATTTTCCCCATCTCTTCGAGAAAGTCGGGGTGTGAGGCCGACATGCTGGAGAAGCCGTAGGTGTAAGTCACTTCCGTCACAGGATCGTCATCATCGCTGCAAGCGGTGAAGGTGAAAGTAAGGATGGCGACAGCCATCATCGTCAGCAGTGCTGACATTTTTTTGATTGAACTTTTCATTTTGATTTATTGTTTTTGAAATTTACAATACTTCGGTAAATTTTTATTGAAAAAGCTAAGACCGGACGCACGTAACTATTTCTGTTGTTCTTATTGTTGTTGTTCACGTTGCCGTTGTTCACATTCACATAAAGAGCGTTGTTCGCCGGATTGTTGTAGAACTCCGAGGAGGACCAGTAAATGTTGTCTGTTTTTGTCTTTGCGAGCCTCCCTGCACGAGGAAAGCCTGCCGACAACCCTTTTTCAATAATAAACAGTTCGCTTCGGGAAGCCTTGACCGCCCGAATCCCGACTGATAAATCATTGCCTTTTATCTTCCTGTTTCTTCATTCCGCGTTCGTTATATTGTTTCCAGCTCGTAGCCTGCTTGCCTATCTTCTCCAACAGCAGCCCGAACGAGGCGTATTTGCGCTCGGTAATGACCTTCTGCTCCACACATACGCGGAAAAGCATCTGCAACATGCGGTAACGGTCGAGAAATTCGGTCAATACGCCCACTTTTTCATAGCTGCTGTTCGCCTTGTAAATCAGAGAAAGCATATCCAAAGTCAAATCCACCATACGGCTGCCCATACTGTAGCGGAAGAAGCGCGGAAAATCCTGCGTCAGGATCAACAGGTTGTTCAACAACCGGTAAGTGTCGCGGTATAGGGGTAATTCTTCGGATAATGCCATAACTCGATTTTTCAAAAATTTTTCCGACCCGCTTCGCGGGTATTCAGCCTTTATCAACGAGCGGCTACGCCGCAAATAGATAAATAGATTGAATAGGTAAATAGGTCAGAAAGCCAAGACCGGACGCACGAAACTATCGCTGTTGTCCTTAGGGTTGCTGTCCACGAGGCCGCTGAGCACACGCACATAAAGAGCGTAGCGCGCCGGACGGTCGTAGAACTCCGAGGAGGACCAGTACCAGTCAGACTTTAAGCCTGATACCACTGTCTTGCCTTCAAACAAAGAAGCGCGGTTTTGATAAACATTCCACATCTGGCCGATGGAGGGCAAAAACCAGCCGGTGCTGTTGGCAGGGGACGGGACTTTGTGCGCATAATCCACAACGGCATAGTAGGTGGCAGGATAACCGGAATCTTCGGTGGCATTCAACTTGTCCTTGCCGCCGGCAGCGGTGATGATTTTCTGTGTCCAGGCGTAGCCGCTCCAGTCGATGTCAGGTGCAGAGTAATTGTTCTGTTTTTTTCCGCTTCCATCCGTGGGGCAGCAACCCAACTCGGTTCCGTAAACGCCCCACTGACAATAACCGTGTGTGGCATCCTGCAAAGGCAACGGCATAGCCCGTGGCACTTCTGCTGACCGATACCGGTGGCGGAGTAATCGGAGGCATCGTTTTCGTGATGACCGGCATGGAACACGATGGCGATAACGCTTGCTTTCTGTTCTTCGGTCAAAGTTTCGTCTTTGCCTACAATATTGCCGTCGGCAAGGAGGTAGTCCCCTACTTGCAAATTGTGATCTTTGTCAATCGTCGGTGCTCCGTCCACCTTATAGGTCTTGTATGAGCTTACGCTGATATTGTTCGGGGTGATGAAAAACTCCTTCTTGCCGTCGGCATAGCTGCCGGTGAGGGTTACGGTATTGCCTTGTCCGGGACGGACGAAGTAGCGGTATGTGCCGTCCGTATTGCGGCAGGGCTTGGCCTCTCCACTGAAATCGGCTGTAGTAGCAATCACATAGTCGGGAATGGAGGTGTCGGTGAACTTATACACCGTCTTGGGCATTTCGACTACGGCGAGTGCCATGCGGTGGGTCATGGAGAATGAGAGCGAGAGCTTGCCGTCGGCTTTGCTTCCCGAGCCCGTGGCGGTCATGAGGTCGGAGGCTGTGTAGCCTTGCGTGTAGTCGCTCTGATCAGCTTCCGGCTGCCAGTCATTGATAAGCGTGGCGAAGAAATCGCCATCGCTCGTGGTGTCGGTGGCATTTACCTTGCCCGCCATCTTCGCTGTCTCTTGATAGGGATAGTAGAGGAAATACTTCTCGCCCGCCATTCCGCCGGCAAGGGTTACGCCCGCTTCGGGTTGCCAGGTAAGACTGCCGTTCGTGCCTGCTGTGGCGGTGAGTTTCACATTGTCATAGACTATCGCCCCATTGCGCACAAGGTAGAGTCCGCAGGCGTCACTGGCGGTAAACTCGGTACGGTAACCGTCCTCGGTAGCACGGGTAGCGGCTTTCTGCGAGCCGTCAGCCGAAGTTGTCAGGGCATAGCCGCCGTCGGTGATGGTGATGGCGAGCGGTGCGGCATTGTCAGCACCGGGCAGGGGAAGCTCCTCCTGCGTGCAGCCGGTCAGCAGCAGTGCCGCCGCCCAAAGGGTATGTAGGATATTTCGTTTCATTGTCACACTTTTTATTTTAACTTTACGTTACTTGTTTTTATCTTCCTTGCGGGGCAAAGACTGCAAGCGGCCGTTGCCACAATTCCGTTTGTAAATCCGACCCGCTTCGCGGGTATTCAGCCTTTATCAACGAGCGGCTACGCCGCATAATAGATAAATAGGCTGAATAGGTAAATAGGTCAGAAAGCCAAGACCGGACGCAAGTAACTACTCATGTAGTTCTTAACGTTGTAGTCCACGCGGCCGCTGCCCACATCCACAAAAAGAGCGCTGCGCGCCGGAGAGTTGCAGAACTCCGAGGAGGACCAGTACCAGTCAGACTTTAAGCCTGATACCACTGTCTTGCCTTCAAACAAGAAGCGCGGTTTTGATAAACATTCCACATCTGGCCGATGGAGGGCAAAAACCAGCCGGTGCTGTTGGCAGGGGACGGGACTTTGTGCGCATAATCCACAACGGCATAGTAGGTGGCAGGATAACCGGAATCTTCGGTGGCATTCAACTTGTCCTTGCCGCCGGCAGCGGTGATGATTTTCTGTGTCCAGGCGTAGCCGCTCCAGTCGATGTCAGGTGCAGAGTAATTGTTCTGTTTTTTTCCGCTTCCATCCGTGGGGCAGCAACCCAACTCGGTTCCGTAAACGCCCCACTGACAATAACCGTTTGTGGCATCCTGCAAGGCAACGGCATAGCCGTGGCACTTCTGCTGACCGATACCGGTGGCGGAGTAATCGGAGGCATCGTTTTCGTGATGACCGGCATGGAACACGATGGCGATAACGTTCTTACCGTTCTCCGGCTGCGGCTTGGTCTCTGCCCACTCCATCGTGCCGTCGGCATAGAGCTTGCGCAGGCCACCGTCTCTCCAGGTGCCGTCGGAGTAGTAATAGTCGCCGATTTTCGGTTCTGTTTCCGTGCCGTCATAGGTGATGGTCACGCCCACATTCTCGCTGCCGCCGGCGTTCCACGTTCCGCCCTTGGCTGCGGTCACCTCTATGCCACTGGCTTTCACGGTGATGGTGTAGGCATACCGCTTGCCACCGAAAAACCCAAATTTGCCGGCAGCTTCTGTTTCGGGAGTGTAGGTAAAGTCATTGCTGCCTATGCTGATTCGGATGAGCGGCTTGCCCGTCATATCCTGCGGCGGCACTAACGCCTCGTATTTCTTCGTTGCGGCATCGTAATAGGGCTTTATCTCGCCGTCCGATTGGTCACCCGGTGATACCAAGCCGGCGGTTGAGTGCGTTAGCGGGTCTCCGAAAATGGTGACGGTCGCACCCTCCAACTCCTCTTCCGTAATGCCTTCGCCAGCTTTGAGAATTACTTCGATTTTCGCCATGCGGTGGATGAAACGGAGATTTATGGCTTGGTCATAACGCCCTATGGCACTGGCGTACAGGACATCGAAAGCGGCGTACCCGCCACTTTGGTCGGAAATATCCGTTTCCGATTCTATGTCCGGGGTCCATGCACTGACGCGGGCTTCATCGGTGTTCTTCCAATAGAAGGCATTATCGGCATCCTTCGGGCTTGCATTGCCCGATGCGTCCATCACGTATGTTTTGTTACCAAACACGCCTTCCAGTGACACTCTAATCTCCTCGCCGCCCGTCCACGCATCCTTACCTCCGGCGCGGGTCTGCGGCTGCGCCACCTCCGCCGTCAGTTGCAGCGGGTACTTGCCGTCGGGCAGGGGCGCGGTGCTTTCATCCTCACTGCTACAGGAAGCGAGCACCCCACAGATGAGCATCATAACCGGCAACCAGCCGCCGATGCGCGGCCACGGCCTTCTCGCTATGTTCCTTATTATTTTCATATTGTCTTTATTTATTTCGTTTTGTGCCACTGCCCGTTGCGACGCGGGCTGCCGCACCATTTATTATATATGGCGTGCCTCCGTCTTACGCCTGATGCACGGCAGTGGCTTTCAGACACACTACATTTTTGCATCACCCGCATGGCTACCACCGTCGTTCCAGTTTTCGATGGTGCTTCCGCTAAGGGTCAGCCCCGTCTTCTTCACCGTGATGGTGTAGGTATAAGATAACCGGCCTCCAACGCGGGTTTGATCATGTCCTTGTTGGAGTAGCTCTGGTATTCCTCGTCATCGGGAGATATCTCAAGCACCAAAGCGTTGGCGAGTGTCTGCGGGAGCAGGATCATGGTGAAAGTCATCACGCCCGTGGCGGCGTCAAAGGTTGCCACGCACTTGTCCGTGGCCGTCTTCGGGGCACCGGTGCACTGGCGTAACATCCAGTCGCTCACAACGCTGCCCGCGGTCGCGGCGGTACCGGTCTTCACATCGAACGTTCCCTCGTGAACCAGGCCGCCCAGCTTGTAGTCGGCGAATTCCAGCACGGCAGTGTCGTCGAAAAACCGTCGGTGTTCGACACCTGCACCTTGAGGATAAGACGGGCCATCTTGTGCTTGAAGGAGCAGTCGCTGCCGCCCGCGGCGGTGTTGTCCGTGAAGCTGACGGTCGGGCTGTCTTTATCGGCCTTGGCTCCCGTGGCATGGATGTAGTCCACCTTCTCCTGTTCCGTGGTCGTGGGCTGGTTGCTTGTATTTACCGTAATCTTCCCGTCTGTACCAGGCAGGGTGGAGGCGTTTGCGCCCGATGCGTAAGGCGCGTAGGCGGCAAAAGTAAACTCGAGGAAAGCATCCTCGAAGAAGATGCCGCCACCCGCCGTCATCGGGGTGAAGTCCGCGTTGGTGCCGGTACTCGTGGTCGCGTATCCCACGTTCTTGTACTTGCCGCCCATGGTCGTGGTCGTGCCAGGGGCATCCACCACCATCACGCCGATTCGGTCGGCGTTCCACCCGTTGTCCACAGCACGGGTCTTCGGCCCGCTCACGCCTGCCGTGATTCGTGCTTCCACCGGATTGTTCTGTACCTCGTTCTCTTGTGTACACGCAGCCAATAGCGTTGCCGCTGCTGCAATAATGAAAAACCTCATGTTCATTGTCATAATCTTGTTTTTTTTATTAAAAATTTATCGAAGAACCGATTTGGAAGATTTGGCATCAACTTATTGTTATTACTCTGTACTTTTCACGAAGATAGTTTCTCCCTTGTCAAGTATGTTTTTGATTTCCTTGCCGCCGCTTTGTATCTTGCAAAAGCTTATATCCTCGCCTTGTACATCCATTATCTTCAACTTGCCTACTTGAGTCTTAGCTTCTTTCCCTGCAATCGTTTTTACAGTGTAGGCAGTTAGATGAAGTCCTTTGTATGCGCCTAAATTAGTTCCGAGGTCGATATACACCTCTTTTTGCTTGTCTTTGCTTTGTCGGGCACTTTCCAATATTGTGCCATAGATTGGATACTTGCGATTACAATATCCTCCTACGTAAGCTGACAACTTGCGCAAAGTAGAGGTAATCGCACTTTCCTCTGTTTCTATCCATGCAACATCTACGTCGGAAATCTTAAACATCGGACTAGCTATCACTTCCTCGGTTTGTGAATCTTTGAATTGCAGGGTAATTCCCACCATGGCTTTATAGTATGTGTTAACACCATTCTTGGTAGTAGTTATTGATTCCGTTTTAGTCGTGGTGGAAATGTTATTTATTGTTGCATCCACATAATAGTCAAAAGTGGCATTCGTTTGTTCACCAATATTCCCCATGTCGGTAGCGATTGTGCGAAAGCCGGAAGTCAATCCTCTCACAATAGCTGCCCTAACAGCATCCTTGTATTGTGGTTGTTGTGTAGTATTCTGCCCAGTAATCAAGACGTTCGCAATAGAGCCTAATGCGCTTCCAACCGTTTCCTTTCCCTCTTTCGGAGTATAGGTGAAGTTGCGCACGCCTAATGCGATGATACGATTGCGGTCTCCAGCCCAAGATACTCCGATTGATAGAAGAAGGACTAATGTGATGATGCTGCTTCTCATGTATTATTGCTTTAGATATTCGATGGTGAAATAACTATCTTGCGCATTCTTTTTCTTATCTAAAACATAAGAATAATAAGTATTAGAACTCTCTTTTTTGATATATTCTTCTACTTTGTCTTTTCCTACAGATAAATATGAATTAGTACTACCAGATGTAGCAGAATCAACAGTCTTTTTGTTTTGATCAAAGATAGCGACTGTGATTAATAGCGAATGACTACTAAATTGATAAGACTTCTTCTCTAATTCCACATTTGCTTTTAACGTACGTTTGATGGAAATCAATCCTTTGGCAGGCAAACTACTAAAATTGATTTGTTTTTTCCATTTTGTAGCAGTGATAGCTTCTGTCTTAGTCGCTCCATTCTCATCTGTGTACTCCGCAATCATGTCGCATATAGACAGTTCATCCTCCGTTGCTGCATACAAAAAAACAATAGCCCCTGTTGTTGGAACTTTAGTTTCCTCTACAGGGATATTTTTGTCATCATCATCACTGCTGCAACTGACTAAACCGGCAAATAACATAACTATCAAACCGAGCATCGAGGCTCTAAAGTCATTTTCTTGTAATTCATAATTTGGAATTTTAAACGTTAATATTTAATGTATGTGTCTGCAAGAATAAATAACGCCAAATAAACAAGCAAGCGATTGTTTCGTTTAACAAACATAAGATAGATTTACTGAATTACTCAGAATACACTCTTTCGCTTTTTCAGCTGCCATTCCCGATTATTAATTTCCCTCCCAAATCTTCATAATCTTACCCAGATATTACCAAAAAAGAAGTAAAGCATCCTTAATTTTAGATATAAGTTGTACTTTTGATAATCATAACAACATAGTATAATGAAAAGGCATTTGCATAGAAAAATGAGAATATGGTTATGTTCGCTTGTTTGCGGATTGTGGGCGATGCCTTTGCTCGCCAACCGGTCAGCCTTGCCCGATAGCCTGATAACAGAAGATAAAGTGTACGAGTTTACTTTTTCGGACACACCTTTGGCTGAACGCATCATGATGGAACTACGGAAGAAGGGAAAGCAAGCTACTCATGAACTCGATATAACGGAAGGTGACTTGTATTATAACACCGGCCGCTTCATCATAGCTGCCAGCTTCTATAAAAACGCCCTTGCTGCAAAGGCGGTGAAGCGAGATGAGCAGATGACAATGAAGCTGCTTCATCGTTTGATTTCATGCTATGATGGCTTATATGATGAAAAGCGAAAAGCAGAGACGGTAAAGCTTTTAATGCAAAATGCCCAAGAAGCTGGAGACAGTGGTATGGAGTCGATTGCCCTATTTTATTTAGGCAAGAGCCTTCATGAACAAGGCACGAAAGAACGTGGTTATGTCTATATGTTGCAAGCCACAGAGATGATGGAGAAATCGCATTACGACAGGAAATATGACAATTTGCGTGCAAACTGCAACGATTTGCTTATCTGCTACGAGCGTGATAAAAGATACGGGGAAGCCCTTCAAGTACTTGATAAACTTGAGAAATACTTGTATGCCAAAACTCCAGGCGAGGCTGAAATGGAAGGACTCTATGAGCAAGAAAAATGCAAATGGCTTGCCCATCGTGCTGTCGTATGTTCCAAATTAGGGAAAGAAAAAGAAGCGAATGAGGCATATTCTGAATTTCAGAAGATGGGGCGTATCAATCGCCGGTACGCCTACTTGGTTGTGCCTTATCTCTTTGACTTGCATCGTTATGATGAAATCGTGGATATGTGCAAGCAACGTGAAACAGAGATGATGCATAAGAAAGATACTATCAACCTCTACATGTCTTCCACCTTAAAATTCTACGGCATGGCATATCAGGGATTGGAACAATATGACAAGGCGGCAAGCTATTTTGAGCGACTAAGCGTATTGCGGGACAGCCTGCGTGTAAGGGAGTTGCGCAGTTCCTCACAAGAGTTGTCCATCATCTACGATGTCAAAGACAAGGAGGCTCAAATCACTCACCAACGTTGGGAGCTTGTGATAGCCATCTGCATCTTGATTGCTTTAGCTATCATTGGTTGCGTGCTGGGATATAACAACCGCATCATCAGAAAGAAGAACATTTCTTTGGTTGCCAACGTGAAAGAGGCGATGAGATATAAGGAAGAGCTTGAGAAGTTAAACCGTAGTACTCTGTCCGAAAATATTGCATGGAATGACGATGAGGATCCAGACTTACTGCTGTTCGAGCAAATCAAAGTAAAAATCATTGATCAGAAATTCTTCCTCGACAACACTTTCTCCCGCAAGGCGCTCATGGGCGAATTCAATATTCCTGCTAACAAGTTCGCCGGCTTGTTCCGTCAGTTCACAGGTAAAAGTTTCAGCGAATATATCAACGATTTGCGCATCGAATATGTAGCGGAACTTTTGCTTTCGGGTAAATACGCCAGTGTAGAAGAACTATTGAAAGAATGCACTTTCATCTCCTCCACCTCGCTGTACCGTCTCTTTACAAAGAAATACGGCATGACTCCACAAAAGTTCTTGCGGAATGCACGGTTATGTTAAGCAGAAGAAAAAAGTAAGTAAAACAACGGTTGCTGTTTTTTGCTGAAAAATTAAAAGTTAAACAATAGAACCGGCAAAAGCTGGTTCGAAAACACTAAAGAGGTCATTGAAATGTTGTCAAAAACGAATGGTTAAGCATGAAGAAATGTACTGAAAAAAGAGTGCTAACCTGCTGATAATAAAGGTGGAAAGTATTGCATAATTCGTTGATTTTTAGTAAATTAGAAGTCTCCCAACTCTTCTGATTATGACTAAAGAAACACTCCTTATGCAATACCAATCCGAGTGCCTATCGGCTCTCAAATCAGTCGTGAATATACACAAACCTTTTGAAAAAACGTTCATGGATGCAATGAAATTATTCATGGCCATCCCTGATCGTATAAACTTCCTCCAATTGGGTAGGTATGGACGTTTTTCGGAACAGACCTACCGTAACCTTTTTGAGCATGAAACTTTCGACTGGTTTGCGTTCAACGGCTCTATCATCAGCAAGCATCTCACAGGTAAAAGAAAAGCCATCGCCATCGATCCTTCCTATATCCCCAAATCAGGCAAGAAGACACCTTGGATAGGTTACTTCTGGTCTGGTTGTGCAGGAGAGTACAAGCGTGGATTGGAAATCATGGGCATCGGTGTCATAGACATCGACAACCATGAATGCATGACTTTAGGTTCCATTCAGACACCGGATTGTAAAACCTTGGATAATATGGACAAGAACCTCGTTGACTGGTACAGCAGCTATCTTATCAGTAGAAAAGACAAGATACAGAGCATATCAAGAACGGTGGTTGCAGACGCATTCTTTTCCAAGGAAACATTCATAACGCCTATGTGTGAGAACGATTTCCATGTCATCAGCCGCTTTCGGAATGACGTAATCCTGTACTATCCGACATTGGAACAGAAAACAGGAAAACGTGGCCATCCAAAGTGGTTTGACGGAAGAATCGACTTTGCCAATCTGGATCTGACCCGGTGCAAGGAATACGAGGTGAACAAAGGAAAGCTATACGGATTGAGGGTATATGCAAAAGCTCTCAAAAGGTATGTTTCCTTAGCCATCTGGTATCCGATGGACGGGAGGACAGACAAGTGGCAGCTTTACTTCTCTACAGACGATTCGATGGATGGACGGGAGGTTCTGGATTATTACAGAACCAGGTTCCAATTGGAATTTTGAGAGATGGTAAGCAACATGCAGGAATCACCAACTGTCAGTCAACCGACTTCAGAAAGTTGGATTTTCACTTCAATGCATCGCTTGCTGCTGTCAACTTGGCCAAAGCGGCATGTAAGAGGCTCGGAATAACCTATTCCATATCCTCCTGCAAGTCTTTTATACACAATGCTTATATGCTTGAACGATTTATTTGCGTGTTCGGGATTAACCCAGACATGCAAGTTATTGACAAACTTTTCAAAGAACTCATTTTATTTACTGCCAGAGCCGCTTAGGCGTGGCTATTTTTTAACGAACTATTGAATTTATAAATTCTGACATATTGGCTGAATAAAGATTGCCATAGTTTTCAGCATTATACACCATAACATGGCTTCCGACAGTATTGATGAACAGCCGGTAATAGAGGTCGCGCATAGCCACCTCCTTGTTATCGGTTATTTGTTCGATAAAGGTGGAGGTGAAACGGTTGCTCATCCACACTTTCATCTCTGAGTTGAAGACATCAGCCTTGGATGTTTCGTCGCCGTTGGCCGCAGTGACGAACAGCATCCCGGGGATGCCCTCGCACTGCTTCATCACACCGCCCGAAAAACAAGCCTCCACCATCATGAGAAGTTTACGGTAACGCCTTTTGCGGTTCATATCCTCAAAAACAGAAGACAGTTTATCGCCTGTCATGGCGTAAGCTTCCTCATCCCAACACATGGCCCCCGGCACACCGTGTCCGCTCCAGAAAACGAACAGGTTGTCGTTCTCAGTAGATTCGATTACCGTGGGCAGTTTTTCGCTTTTTTCGCCACTGAGAATGGCAAGTATATCTTTTGTATTCAACGATGACATACGATAATCAATCTCTACATTTTCGTATACATTGTTTCCCCCGATAGTCACCTGTATGACTCCCTTGTTGGGATTTGATATATTATCGGCTATGTCATCCTCGACAATGAGAATGATACGGTCGTCGGTATATCCGGCTTGTCTGAGCTGCTGATAGATAGCGAGCACATCTGCCTGATGGCGGTAATTGGTCCATTCCTTGGAGGAAGCGACAAGGAGTGCCCAGTTGCCGGTATGTGCAGGGTAATTGAATTCTCCTGAATTGTCGAAATCCTGCATCCGGAAGGCTTTCCAGTTCCAACCGGCAAGTGTCGCATCCGTGCGGTTCCCCCCGTCGCTGGTGTTATAGTCAAGGATGATGTACTGTCCGTTGTAAACCTTGAAATTATAGTAAGTGGTGGCAAGTACATTGGTAAACACCTTGGCATCGAACCTTAAATGTCCTGACGCTCCACGGACATAGGGCGACTTTCCGGCAGCGAGCGCATCCACCACAAGCCCCATATCCTCACCTGTCCAGCTGCCCATGTTCAAGCCTTCACCCGAAACAACGGCCCTTAATGATTTCTGTAACGACAACTCCGGTCTGAACTGCTGGTACCATGCGGCATAGCCGATGAGCATAGCGGCATCGTAGAGCTGAGATTCTCCAAGAGTAGGCGTAGCATTGAAAAAGGTCCTGTAACTTACGTCAAACCCCGACTCAGGGTCGGCACCAAATGCGACTCCCTCTATGCCTTCGGCGGCATCACCGTGAATCTTGAGTACATCCGCACCGTAGGCGGTATCCGAAAACAACATCCGCGGTACACTGCGCCCGTTCAGACTTTGTGCTTTATGCGCTTCAAGCATCGGCTTCATCTCTTCTATTTCAGAGGGGATACATATCACATACTCTGCACCTGACTGCATGGCTTGGCGAGACACATCAGCTATATTGTCAGAGGTGTAAGCATAGCATCCCATGTTTTCCAAGCCCAGTTCGCGTGCTTGAAATGCGAACCAGTCAATGAACGTTTGTCCGTAACCGTCGTTCTCCTTGACCAAAAGTGCCACACTTTTACCCTCATAGTTAATCACCTTGGAGAGAAGCACCTCACATTGCGTAATGTCGGTCTCGGTCATCGCCCAAAGATAGCCTGTCGATGCGTATGCACGAACCAGTTGTTCGGCGGTGGCGAGAGTGAAGAATGTTTTGCCCACAATAGTCAGTTCCGCCGCGAGGATTGCCGCATTGGAAGAATACAGCCCGCCGATTACGGCATACACCTCGTCGTTGAATGCCAGCGACCGGGCAAGTTCCCGCACATCGGTCTTTGCCTCATCGTAGTATTCAAACTTTAACCTTATACCCGCTTCGTGGTTCTTGAATGCACGCTCAAAGTTGGTTGTAAACATTCCCAATGTCCTTTTCCAATGCACATCAAGCCCTTTCTCCATGGGAAGCACCACGGCAACAACCTTCTCTGTCCACTGCTTGTTGTCAGGAGACAGGGAAGGCTCATCGTCCGAACAGCTCCACAGACCAATCAGGCAGAGGAGCGGTGCAATAAGTTTAATAACCACTTGTTTCATAATACTCTTTCTCAAAAATCATAGCCTGAGGGCGCATTCCATTGACTAAGCTGCTGAAATCATTCACGTATCGGGGTGCGACCAGCCAGTCGGCATACCCGCTTTCAAGACCGTAAAGTTGGTTCTCCGGCATATCCCCTGTGACGACCCATTCCGTCAGATACCTGTAAATCAATTGGTCAATATGCTTAATGACCGAACCCGTAATCCGGTTGGAGAGGCTTGACTGATCGATGTCCATACCTGCAAGGTACGGTGAGACCTCAAATTCACGGGAGTAGCGGTATATACCGGCGTTGGAGCCACCTGCCACCGGAAAGATGAAGTCGTAATCAACCGCCCAATCGCTCATTTTCCGGTAAGCGAGCGAAGCCGACACATATCCCGTCCAATCATCCGCCAGATACTCCACATCGCAGTCGCTGCCATAGCCTGCAATAAAACCGTCCTTGGCTATGTTGATGGGGCTGTCGGTATTATTGGCAAGCAGCACCAGAGGTGTCATCTCAGAACATTTTCTTGCACATACTCCTGCAAGGTATGAAGCCCCGAACATCGAAATCTGGAAGGTATGGATGTTCTCGTCCTTATACTGTTTCCGGCTTTCAAAAAGCAGAATACTTTTGTTGGGTGTCAAGTCGTGTTCTGCCAGATAAAGTTCCGCCATTGGCTCATAATCACTGCTACCCAATACAAAAAGCACGGGTATGCTGCTTTGGGGACGTTCAAGCCAGTCCGCAAAAATTTTCTCAGCCTCTTGCAGGGATTCCGGGGAGTAGATATAGATGTCTATATCTCCGTTTTCCATCTTGAATCTCTGAACACCCTCAAGTATACGGTCATTATAGCTCATGTCACCCAATCCCCCCGGAGAGAAGAGAAAAACAATCTGTGGTGCCGGAGATTCCGGCTCCAACTCATCGGTATGATTACAGGATGACAACGCTCCTGTTACCAGGAACGTTGTCATTGCCAAGATAGCGCGGAAAGTATTGTGCATACTAATCAAACTTATGACCACATTCGGAGCATGTATATGGTCCGGATGCAAATGTTTTCCACTTATGACCACAATTGGGACATTTTTCAGTCCATCTTGCCGGGAAGTATTGGTCTATAGCAAGATTATCCCCGTCCATGTATTCCTCCGGAACGATTACGACTGTCATGTCCGGTTCTTTGAAATTCTTGAGAGCATTGAACGAAACGGTGTAAAAGATACTTTCGTCCGAACCGGGTGTGAGTGAGATTCTGCCGCAGTTGTCAGGGAGTTTGACAGTGCGTTGCTTTACGTCCCACTGATCGAGAATGAACTTCTCACACACTCCATGGGCAGCCTCCTTTGAGTCTGCTACCAATATAAACCGGGCAGCATCATCCTTTTTCTGATAGAGATTTCCGGCATCAGCTTGGTCGACTATTATCTTGTCGATATTCTCCAACATTTTTTCTCCAAACGGTCCTTGTGGCTCATCGTCGTTGCTGTAAGCAGTGAAAGCGAGCATTGCCATCACTGAAGCAAACATGATTGTTAAAAATTTCTTTACCATAACAAGTTGTTTTTTAATTGATTGTTACCCGTTGGCGGAATTAATTTAAGTTGATAAAGATGAGTAAAAAGTTGCACATATCGTTGATTTTTAGTAACTTAGCGACAATCAAACATTAAGTTCAAACCATCGTATGTACAACCTTTATACAAAATTCGTCAAAATACTTGAGATATGCAAGCAATTCTCTGAAAATCTCGTCAATGAATCGGGTAATGTTCCACGCCGTGGTCCTGTTCCTAAGTTTTCTGACTTGGAAGTAGTGGCACTGTCCCTGACAGCAGAGACAGAGAGCATTGATAGTGAGAAGTGGTTGTTCGACTATAAATTGCAAGAGTACAAGGACTGCATTCCCAATCTCATATCAAGGAGACAGTTCAATGACCGCAGGAAGAAAACTGCAGGCTTGTGTGAGGAACTGCGCAAAAGGCTCGAACACTATGTCCCTTCAATCAAGGCATGCAGTCCTCACACAAAGAGAAATTATAAGATCTCCGTGAAACTCTATGTAGAATTCCTCAGAGTAATAAAAGGCACTACACCAGAAACATTAAGCGCAGAATGTTTCTGTATGGAATATATAATGGAGTGGATTATTTGGTTAAAGGAAAATAGGGGTTGCAGTCCAGCAACATGTAATGTAAGATTGTCAGCCTTGCGTGTTTTTCTGAAATATTTGTCGTTTAGAGATATATCCTATATGTCTGTTTTCTTACAAGCGGAAAATGTTCCAAATGAGAAAAACTCTAAAAGAAAGGTCATCGGGCTCAGTAAACAGGCTGTTGATGTATTGTTGTCCATGCCTAATCAAGGGAGTACTATAGGCTTTCGTGATTACACTCTGATGCTTCTCTTATATTCCACCGCTGTGCGCATCAACGAGCTTCTGACTCTGAAAATTAGCAATATTGTTATAGACTGTGTAAAACCTCACATAATAGTCATTGGCAAAGGAAGAAAGAAACGTCCGATTCCTCTTTTGGCCAAGCCAGCACAATGCTTGAAAAGGTATCTTATCAAATACCATCCGAAACAGAATGATGCAAATGCATTACTTTTCTGTTCTAAGAGCAAAGGCATATATGTCCCGATGTCCGCTGAAAACGTGAACAAGATGCTGAAAAAATATGCCACAATGGCTCATGAAAGGTGCCAAGATGTTCCTATGGATTTACATGCCCATCAATTTAGGCATGCCAAAGCTTCACACTGGCTTGAAAACGGGATGAACATAGCCCAAATCTCATACTTACTTGGGCATGAAAGTATTCAAACCACAATGGTATATCTTGATATAACCACAAAACAAGAAGAAAAAGCTTTGGAAACCCTTGAAGGCGAAAATCAAAAGAAAATGAGAAAAAAGTGGAAGACAGAGGAAGGAAAAGCAAATCTTGAAATACTTTTAGGACTTACAAAAACAAATTGAGTAGGAGAAATTTTACTTCTTCGTTTTCCTCTTACCCGATTAAGATATACAAGTACTGTTTGGTATATTATATAAACTTCCAGCAAGGTATTATACCTGCTGGAAGTTATGTTACAGTTCCCAATTAAGAACAGAGTCTAAAGGATGCTGAGATTGATATGCGGCAAATAATTTCCTCTCATTTATAAGCGTTGATTCATCTCGTTTTAACACATTAGAAATAAAGTTATTCAACGATTTTGTACCTCTTAGAATTGGAACGATTTGAAGATACTCGGGTAAGACTGATTGTGATATTTCTTTTAATGTTAACCCTACAACAGTTGTTCTATCATATCCATATCCAACTTCCCAAGGGATCCATTTTGAATCCAATGCATTTTGGGATAAAAGACATAACATGTGCGTGCTGTTTCTGATACCTGTTTTAATTGCACTTACAACCGAGTAAGGTCTCGTTCTGTCTATTTTTGTATCATATTCATCAAAATAGACATCAATACCAGGAAGTAATAAAATAGTCTGCTATTTTTTTAGCAGTGTCCGCATCTCTTTTTTGGTGACTTATGAATATACATAAACCACTTCTTTGTGCAATGGAATTTTCGGTTAAATAAAATCTATTTAATGCCATAATCTATTATTCTACTTATCCATTTTTACGCATTGGCCTTGATAAATCATAAGTGCAAGTGGCACGACTATTATATGCATTATCAATCATCTGTCTCAAAATATCTGGTGTTAACTTATCCCAATTGATTACAGATATAAAGGCATTGGGTTCGAGCAAATTATCAATGATGCGTTCCGGTAAGTATGGATAACGCCTATGATACTCTTCTCGGCTATCAATAGACATCCATTGTGTCGTCTCTGGGTAGAACGTTTTCTCACTACTATGAGCGCATGTATAATATTCGCTTTTAACAGATGGTAGTAATATCACAATAATGCCGGACTTCTTATTCACCGTACCATCGTACATACTTGAATATAACTCCCAATCAATATGCTTGCGATTTTTTGTTTCAGTTCCTACAAGTAAAATGGTTACGGTTGTATCCTTCAAATGCTCGTCGCGTATATATTCGCGTATCTTTTGGTCGTCCCAATCTTCTGGAATCTCGCCCATGTCAACAGAGCCATCAATGAATACTTTATTTTTTTTTCAGCCCAACTAACCAAACCTTCTTTATATTTCTGGTCATTGGCATGATGAAAACTTACAAATACTTTATGCATAATTTATATTAATAGTTAAAAGCTTTATTAATACCCTTGAGAATCAATGATATTATCTCGGGAATATTAATAGAGTTGAATAAAATTTCATTTTCATCTTTATCAAGTCCATTTCTAAGAACCTGATAATCCTTATTTTCGAATTTCTTTAGTTCATCGTAATTTATCGTTGGCAGACAACTCATTTGGCAATATTCAATTAAATTTTTATAATCCTCATTGGTTTTTGCTTCTTCAAATAGTTTTTCTGCCGTAGTTTCACCTTTCATTAGTTTCACTATTTGTGCAGAAGCTCCACCAAATCCTCCTAATAAATAAATTGGATGTTTTTTCTGTATAGCACAAATCGCCTCTTCAAATATTCCGGCCATACGCCCCTTAAAATTGACAATTTTGCCACCCAAAACGATACGTGCATTAACATTCTCTTCCATTTCTTTACGCATAATAGATAAAGAATTTGCCCAAAGAAACATTTTGCTTGGCGTAGTTGGCTCAAAGAACTTCCCCTTATCCTCCTCACCTACACCTTTGGGTATTTCTGTTTTTACTATTTCCACACGGTCGTATTTAAATTCAGCGATGTCAGATTTTGAGAGCCTATTAAATATAGGCCAAGCAAAATAATTTGTGAAATAGATTGTACTTGGATCAGACTTTTCTTTTATGCCATACTGACATGAAAGATCGCATAAAAGTTTTGTGAAACCACCAATTCTAAGATCACCTCCATACACCAATTTAGCTCCAGTAACAAGCAGATGACGAGCTATTTCAACAGATAAATCATCAAACATGGCTTTGCCGATTCCTTTAGTTAAAGCCTCCGGAGTTTCCGAAATAGAAATTGCGATTTTCTTATCCTGTATCTTATTCATATTTGAATATAACTGACTCGGAGTAACAAAACTTGTAATCTTACCATTTTTATTCAAAACCTCCAACTCTTCACGACCTAACGGTGGTTCAGGATAGAGTATTGATTTTATATTATCTTCAATATTAATTAAATTCATTAATTCCGGAGGAACAGGAAGAATAGAAGTATTTTGCAAATCGCACTTCATTACCAATTGCTCAAGATATTCTTTCTCATAATATTGGTCTAACGCAGTACGTAGAAGCAAGATAATTACGTCATCCCATTTGCCATTAAATCTAATCTTTGGCATATTACCCAAATACGGGAATGTTCGAGAAGAAACTCCATTCAATACATTTACTAATATTGAAGGTACATTATTTTTCTTACCAGAGATAGCTTCAATTCGACACCATTCTCTTTCTGAATATGTATCAGATTCTATGATAACTAATAAGGATGAAGCTATACCTGACTGAATCTGTTGGGCAAATTGATGACCATCCAAAATATCATTAACATCGAAGAAAGAATCGAGTTTAGTATCTGAACGCAAATAATCTCTTAAAGAAATTGCCGTAGATTCACCTAAATGATCTTTATCCTTTTTAGAATGGCTAATGAATAATTTTAGCTTTTGCCCAACTTTATAAGACTTTAAATAGCGTAAAATGTTATCATAAAGTCTTATTTGAAATTCATGCCAATCAGTTTCAATATTCTCATTTTTCAAACAAATAAACTGTTCTTCTTGAAGAAGTGGGTTTATGTCGAAAGCATACTTGGATAGTTTGACGGCAAATATTTTTAGTGCCCCATTGTCTTGTTTTACTAATAATTCTTTTATATACTCATCCCATATAGTATTACAATACATATTGTCATCAACCAATAATATTGCAATAGTTTTATTACTGAAGTTTATATCTATCGGGGTAATTTGATTGGCCATATCCGTTCGAAAGAACACTGGTATATCAAGCCCATCTTCAAAAGGCCTACTTGAATTACGACACAGAAGATGGTAAATTTTCTCATATGTTTCGCTACCTTTAGTATTATCCTTGTCATACAAGACATATACAGAAAGAGGTGTTTTAAAATTAGAACTCATAAAACAAAAAATAGAAGTAATTTATACTTAAGTTAGAGTTTTAAATAAATATCAAAATGTTAAGATACAGCACGTAAGTGGAATTATTCATTAATATTATGGATGGTTAAACTCATGCATTATGAAAATTCCATGCCTATCAAATACAAAGATACAATAAAAAAGGAAAATTATCTCATATTTCCGATGCAAAATATGGTTATGTTATGTAAAGTTGATTCATTAGTAGTAAATGTCATTTTTCATACAAGCTCAAAACTATATGCCAACGTAACATCTTCTAAAAAATGCCAAGTAATAAAGAATTGACAATTTGATATGCCCGGTGTTATTGGAATGGGAGTTACGCAACGGCCTGAAGAATTGGTACAGAGTTCAACAGTCAAGAATGTGGGAAACAGAATACAACCTATGTGCTTTATTGGACAAATACTAAAAACTTCCACTGAGCAGTTTCTCTTTAGAAACAGGAGGTCAAATGCAATCAGAAAAATCATTAAGATATCCAAATTTACGAAAAGGACTATTGAGCAAATACAAACATTACAGCCTTATCTCCAAATTGATACAGAATATATTCTATACCCTGCATATTACGACCGTAAAAATAATCAGAACTTATTATATAAAAAAGATGCTGAATTTCAATATATTTAGAATGTCAAACAAAAAAATAAGAAAGTTCTGATAATGGCACTCATCTACAAAAATATGGTCTATTCCCATTGTGTGGAAGTCCACAGCATCGTCTTTCCGATTATTGATTTTCATACGCAGTTCTTGTAATTTAGCCCCAAGGTTCTGTTTGCGCTTTTCTAACCCCTCCTGCATCTTTCCGCTACGGTAACGCATAGTGGACTGCTCCAAAAATTCAAGGTTACGTTCCACATCGGCAAGCTCTTCCGTGAATATATCTATCATGGTCTCTTCTGACTGCGGTATCTTGGCGAACTGGTCGTGCGTGAGTATGATGCAGTCCCAGTTGTTGTTCTTGATTTTTGAAAAGACCTCTTGCCTGTTGGCAGGGGTAAAATCGTCCTTGCCCGGATAGAGAACTTTGGCCGTAGGGTATGCCTTGCGGAACGTATCGGCGATTTCGTGCACATTGGCTTTCAGCCCGATAATAAGCGGCTTGTGTGCCAATCCGAGACGTTTCATTTCGTAGGCGGCAACACACATTATCATCGTCTTGCCTGTGCCTACCTCGTGCCAACAGATACCGCCTCCGTTCTGCTTAATCATCCAGATAGCATCTTTCTGTGAGGGATAGAGGCTGTTGTATGGAAATTGCTCGAAAGAGAGCTGCGGAAAGGTCTGTGCCGAACCGTCATAGTGCGGCCTGACATAGCAGTTGAAACGCTCGTTATACACCCTCACCAGCTCGTCCCGAACCTCTATCGGCTGCCTGTCAAGCCAGCGGTTGAAACGGTCTCTAATCTCCTGTATCTTGGTGGCTGCCTCCTGTATGGCTTCCTCGTCCGGCACACGCACCTTATCACCATTGCGGTATATCTCTTTCGTGATTTCAGGTACAGTATCATGCAGGGCATGAACAAACAAATCCCCACCGTCATAGTTACGAACGGAATAGGTGTTGTAAGCCACCGGAGAGTAACTTTGCAGGCGTACTATGTAGGTGTCGTTCACATCGAAATACATTACGCTTGTCTCGGTCTCGAAAAGTTCAGTTGCAAAATCGGCATATAACTTTGTATCAATCCAACGCTCACCCATGTTAATATCGAGTTCCTCGTAGGGTATCGCTTCGGGTGTCGCATCCGCCAAAGCCTTTACAGCAGTTTCCGTCCAATCTTTTTCCCTGTCCGTGAGTTCGGACAAGTAAGAACCTATCTCCTTGCATTTGGCAATGACATTGCCTGAAAGGAACTTGCCTTTGTGCTCCCACTCCCCGATAGCAGGATTGTAAAATATTTCACCTTTGAGGTCGCCGATGATTTCTTCCTCGGCACTATCCGTGGACTGCATCAGGTAGTCCATATCAACCCTGCCGTAGAAATTCAAGCTGCTTGCCAACGCTTCAATCGGTGTCAGCCGTTTGTTCGGGTCTATCTTCTTGAACGCCACAGGTTCACGCATGATGTCGGACTTGACTAAATCTCTTTCCAAGCTGCATTTCTATTGTAAAGACTTCCACACCGAGGCTGTCAAGCATGATAAACTCCTTGTTGTCGTTCTCGTGGAAACAACCCCATTTGGCAACAAAGGCATCGTATCGGGCGTTCAGCTCTCCACGCAATCCGTTATCCTCTTTTTGTTCTTCCCTCTCTTTGATTGACAATTCAAAGTATGCCTTGCGTATAGGGAAATAGTCTTTCGCCCTATCTGCATTGACCTTACCCTCGTCCACCGGTACAAAATCAATGGCTACCTCTTGATAAAGACTTGATTTTCGGTATTGGATAGTACCCACCTGGCCCTCAAACAGTACCATTGCGCCGTCTTTCATCCATGCTTCCACCCCATCCGTGTAGGCTCGTTTACCTTTTTCTACTTGTTTCATCGCTACATTCCCGAAAAGGGACATTTGCATATCTTCGCTACCTTGTCCTTCCCTGTGAAAAGACTTTTGCGGAAATATCGGCCAAAGTCAAGTTTCAGCAGTGCGGCGAGATATTGCGACATGGCATTTTCATTTCCCTGCCATTGGTATTTGCGTACATATTTTCCGTATTGGTTCTGCACAATGCGGCTACCTGTTGCAAGGGTGGTTTTCGGCATGGTAAACAATTTGTTGGCGTATTCGGTCATTGTGCCTATGGCGTCCGCCTTTTCCCTGCCTACTTGTAAAAACAGTTGTTCCCGTTGTGAGAGTACCGTCTTGTGCGTGTGCTTTTGGAATATCAGCAGGTCGCTGCCTACCTCTATACCGCTTGTCTGCATGAAAAGCATATCGGGCAGACGGATTGCACTTATCAGGTCGGCATGATTTACAAGATATTCACGCACGAACTTGTTACCGGGCGTGTCGGCTATGCCCCTCGATGTGATGAAAGCCAATAACCCACCCTCATTCAACAACTCCATTGCTTTGACAAAAAAGTAGTTGTGTATGGTCTTGGTGGCCTGTTCGTACATACCGCCTTTCTTCCACAGCTCCGCATCGAATACCCGGAAATTGCCAAACGGGATGTTGGAGGCTATGACATCGAAAGTTGTATGCTCAAAACCTTGTTCTCCAATGGTTTCAAATGCAGCCGTCCGTGTTAGCGTGTTCTCATGGAGCAGGGAAAGTATCATCCCCGAAATGAGATCTTTCTCAATAGCATAATCATACGTGCCGGACATGGCTATGGGCAGAAAACCGCCTATACCTGCACTTGGTTCGAGAAATGAACGCATTTTGAGGCCGTTTTCGCTGAACGTGGCGTGTATCTGCCGCACCACTGTATCAACAAGGAATTTAGGCGTGTAAAATGCTGTCAGTACAGATGCTTTGATGCCCTCTATGACATTGTGCCGCATGGGTTCTGTGAAATGAGGGTAAGCATTGATTAACTCCTGTAATCTTTGTATCGGTTCTTTCATATCACCACCTATGGGTTTGTCCGTACCTATATTCAATACTTCTTTGATACCCCCGAAACCAGAATATCGGGATAAAATTTCTTTTTCTTCCGCAGTGGCCTGCCTGCCTTGAACTTGGATTTTCATTGCCGTTTCTATGGCTTCCACGTTCGCTACCAATGACTTCAATTTGTTGTAACTCATAATTTAACCTTTCTTTTTTTCCCTTTGTTCGGCCTGTTTGCGACCTTTGGGATTTATTTTTCTGCCTCCAAAAGGTGGCGGAAACAATCTGGACAAGGCTGATGCGGAAAAATACGCTCGACAGACGGAGAGGAAGATTTTTGCGGCTCACTCGCGGCGGAACGCCGGCATTGGCAAGATTGGAGCAGCCTATTACCTTTGCGGGAAAATAAGTCCACGAGAGGTCGCACGGCAGCAGCAAAACGATAATAAATGACAATCAAATAGAAAGGGATGAATAAAACTGTAAAACAGGGGTGTTAAAACAGGGTAACGGACAATCGGAACGGATTGCCCGTACTATAATCGGAGGAAGGTGAACTATAAAGGGAGGTGGAATCGGGTGGATTGGCCCATCTCTTGATAATTGCAGAATGACGACTATATTAAATGTCGTGAAAAAAATGCAACGGACTATTTTTTTTGTATCATGAGCGTATTATTCAGCAAATTAGTTGTATCTTTGTAATCGCATAGATTTTTTTGAAATGAAAACAGCTATACAGATTGCTAAAATAAGAGCAGTGGTACTCTACATCATGCAGAGTTTCACTCAAGGAGTGGACTATATAAAGTTATTTAAAATACTTTATTTTGCCCAACAGGACCATCTTGTCAAATATGGCAAAGTGATTGTCGAAGACTCTTTCAGAGCATTGAAGCATGGCCCGGTGCCAGCCTATACCTACAAGGCACTGCAAATTGCAGAAGGCAAACCCTTGGATGGGAATTTTGACGAGTTCCTTTCAGACATAGAAGTTCGTGACAAGAAAGTATATACTTCTGCCGTACCCGATATGGACTATATATCAGGTGCCAACAAACGTTGTCTTGACGCTGCTATCGCTAAATATAAGGATACAGACCCTTATGACTTGTCCGATTTGTCGCATGACTCGGCATGGGAAGAAGCGATGACACGCATTCAGGATGATCCTCAAAAAAACTTCATTACCATTATAGATATAGCCCGGGCAGGAAAAGCTACCGAGGACATGGTAGATTATATCCGAGAAAAGCAGATTGTCAAGAACGCTTTATCTTAAATCAAATGGACGACAAAACCGGTGCATTGGAAAAGCTGAAAGCTATAATGGCCAAAGCTGAGCAAGTAGATATGTCATCAGTCAAAATTGGTGACATTATTTATGTCCCCTTGGACGAAGAGGACGGACTGATACTAAAAGACGGATATAAAGACCGCAATAAATATATTGTTATTATCGGCTTTACTCCGGAAGGTGTCGCTATCGGTGCCTTACTGATAAATTCGGAAATAGACTCTTCCAAAAGATCGGAAGAACTACTGAACTGCCAATATCCTTTGATGGTTCGGAACTATCGTGATATTCTGGACTATGACAGTTGGCTGGATTGTTCCGATATATTCGAGCTTTCAAAATTGAAAATCACGGAAAAGAACGGTAAACTGAAAGGTTGCCTGATTTCCGAAGACAGGGAACGGGTTATACAGTTTCTAAGAGAGACAGAGGTGTTCGATAATGCAACTAAAAGACGTTATGGCATTATTAAATAATGGCGTTAAATCATAGGGAATGGATAGAATAGGTTTAGATACCAGAATTTCAAGGAAAGAATCGTTTCTATTGGCAAATGACGGTTTGTATTTAGGCAGATTGTCGTTGAACACATCTACTCCTGATTCCATATCCAACAACGAGAATATATACGGTAGTCACTTTTCAAGTATATCTTTCAAGAATCGGTATTCCATATATGGAAGTCCCAGTTCATCATTAAGTCCATACAATCCGAATACATTAACCCCACCAGTTATTTATTTAAAAGGTGAGAAAATCGGTTGTTTGAGTAAAAATGTGAATCTTACAAATCGTGTAGATCCGGACGTGCTTAATGACTGGATGATAAGTCAGCGATTATTTGATTAGTTTTCCATACAGAAAAATACATAAGTCTCCAGTCGTAAATTGGGAACTTATGTATTTAGTGGGTCAAATGCTGATGCCGTCCTGTAAAACGACTGGAGTTATCGTTGTAAGTGATAACTTCTTCAGACATCATTAATCTCTACTTTCCAATCTTATACATATTATCACGGGAGTCAAACCGCACACCGCAAAAAATGTAGTCAGGTGTACGTACTGCTCTTGCCGTGTATATATCTTTGCAGTTGCATTCTTCAAGGTATCCTGCCAAACTATCCACCATAATAGCGCAACTTAATTCCGCTGTTCGATGCTTGAACCGCCTGCCGTTTATTTCGACTAACACATAAGGGGCGAAAAAATCAAACGGGCTATTGCTTTCGGGGGATAAGATGCCGATGTCTATCAGTCTGACAGGATTTAACTTTTCGTCCTTTGCCTTGTCGTTGTCCTTTTCAATTTGTTCACGTAGCAAGCGGAGGTAGCAATCTTTCTTCGCTTCAAAAGTATGTATCGACTTAATCCACTCACGAATCCGTTTCTTAAAGTATGCCATACTATTGGAAACAAAGAGCGTTATCCGTCCGTCTATGACAAAACCGTAATCGGTCATACCACTCCATTTACCCATACATTTATGGCGTACAGGCTCCCATGTCTTGCCTCCTACAAGGGCAACAAATTCATCTACTGCTGCTTTCTCTTTCCTTTTCATTGTATATAGTTTTTAAAATTCAGGAATAGTTCCTTTCTCAATCAAAACGTTATCGGCATAATACTCAATCGTACCCGTCGTAACACCAATATCCTGACAAACTGTTCTGAGATAGTTTTGATAGTCGTTTCCAGAAAAGTTCTTACCACATAAGTTTTTGAAAATCATCGGAATGGATATATCGTCTGTACTCGATAGTATCACTTTGCCATTCTGCCTAATCTCTGTTTTCATAATGTTATTTTTGTTTTTATTGTTACTATTTCCCTTTGTTCGGTCTGTTTGCGACCTTTGGGATTTATTTTTCTGCCTCCAAAAGGTGGCGGAAACAATCTGACAAGGCTGATGCGGGAAAATACGCTCGACAGACGGAGAGGAAGATTTTTGCGGCTCACTCGCGGCGGAACGCCGGCATTGGCAAGATTGGAGCAGCCTATTACCTTTGCGGGAAAATAAGTCCACGAGAGGTCGCACGGCAGCAGCAAAACGATAATAAATGACAATCAAATAGAAAGGGATGAATAAAACTGTAAAACAGGGGTGTTAAAACAGGGTAACGGACAACCGGAACGGATTGCCCGTACTATATCGGAGGAAGGTGAACTATAAAGGGAGGTGGAATCGGATGGATTGGCCCATCTCTTGATAATTGCAGAATGACGACTGTATTAAATCATGGGGAATGAGTAAGTCTTTTTGATAAGGCAGAATGCAGTTCGGAACAGGCAACCAGAAAAACAATGTTTTTTGTTTGCTTATCCGCCAATCTTTCGTTATCTTTGTCAAAATGAAGACAGCAGACGGTACTTTCGGGTACGGTCATTGTCGTGACATGGAAGATTCATACTCGGCTTGGAAACAGGCGGAGATTGATATATATATTTATACGTTCACTGAACGTCTTGGAATAGAAAACTGACACTTATCAAAAAGACAAGATGTATAGCAAAATATTCATACTGTATGTTTATACAGCAAGGGTTTGCTTATCTGCCTTTTAGGTATGGCAGTACCTCTATTCCGGAATAGCGTGGGTTCATGCTGTTCTTTAAGGTGCAAGGTGGACATAATTCTTAAAAATACATTGAATATGAAACAGATTTCCTTGCACGTGTACCAGTCCATCGACGGTTGTCCGGCTCCTTCGGACAAGCATTTTGATGCGGCAGTGGATGCCTCCAGTTGTGTGCTGATTGACGAAGAAACTTACCTGCGTATTTATATGAACCACTTGGGTTGGCCGATTACGGCGAAAGAGACTTTGGTTGTGACGAACGGCGGCATCGACCTGACGGAGAATGAACGAGTGAAGTTCATCCAAGGAGATGCAGTGGTAGAACTGCGACAGATGAAGGAAGACGGCGACGGTATGGTGGTGGCTTACGGTGAGGAAATCGGGGCTTTACTCTTGGATAACGGACTGGCGGACGAAATCACAGTGACAACCGTTCCGGTACTAATCGGCGGCGGCGAAAAGGCATTGGAATGCGGACTGAACGACGGCAGTGCTTGGATTGTGCGGTCAAATAATGTGCTGGTGGACGGAAAAATGAGGACGGTGTACGGGAAGGTCTAATATGACAAATAGATATTATAGCAAAAGTGCAGCAACCAATTGCTGCACTTTTATTATAAAAGACGTGCCCTAAACATGCTAAATAGGCGAAAAGTAAGGCAAGTATATTACTTTTTAAGCCGAATACTAAAAAAGGTAGGGAAAGGCATAAGGAGGATGGAGCCTCCGAAGATATAAAAATACAGCAACACCAACTAAACCGGCACATAGGTAAAGCCGGGCAATACATCAGAACTAATAGCGTACTTTGCCATATCACGCTATGGCTGACAAAACAGCCTTTACATGAATGGCAAAGGAGTTACCGCTACGGCTCGGAATATGCGAAAACAAGATGTCTGTTATACGATTGAACTGCCATAGAGATTTAGAACTTTTAGCCCATTCGCTATAGCCTTACGATAAGTATAAAACGTACCACCCTTGGGCTTGCCGTCATACCAGGCAATAAGAGACGAACTGTGAAAAACCATATAGTCGTTGCGTCGAAGCAAACAGCCATGGTAGTAGTGTTCACTCAGGATGATAACATCATCCGAGTTACAGGAGGATGGTATCGTACCGGGCTTTCATCGCATCGTTCCACCGCTCGGCTTGTCCGCGATACGGTACTACGGCAATAACTTGCAGACCTGACAATTCGGACTGCAACGCAAGGGCAACTTCTGCCGCCAGCATATCAAACCCCATGGCACAACCACAGTAAAAATGACGATAACCTCCAGCGTATGCCTTGGTTATCGCTGCCTTTAATTGCAGCTTCAGTTGCTTCCTGCATCGGAATGGAATATTACGGTGTCCACTGAAGCAAACGGACACTGCCTTATCATACTTTGTCTGGGTCATATTATTTCACTTTGTAATGGGTTCTTGCGAGGAATATACCTCCGAGTACATTAGCACCAAGGCTTTCAAGCTGATTGGCATAGGTAGCATAACTCAGCCCTTTGGTTATCACATCATCAAAGACTACTACAGACCTGCCGTTGAAAAAAGCCGAATCAAACTCAATGACGTTTACTTACGGACTTCTTTCTCTGCCTTACGGTTCTCGTGAATGGTCAGCCTCTCACCACTCACTGATACATAGTCATAACCATTGATAGCTCCGTCAGTTCGCATACTCTTTGGCAGAATGCTTGTAACGTATCTCGTTCTTCTTATTGGTGGATGCCGGTACGGGAGAAAATACAATGTTAGTACATGATGTTCCATAACGTTCGGTCATGTTGGCTGCCGTGCGTTGAGCAACCTCTTCGTATGCCCGTCCATCCTTGAAATCAAAGACTAACTTGCGGTCTGCTATCTCACGCTCGCTCACATTGCGTATGCGTGCAGGAAAATACTTACAGAACCATACCTGTGGCTTGTCCAACTGTTTTTGAAGTTCTATGTCTATTGTCTTTGCCATAACTCTGATAATTTTTCTTTTTCCCTCTTTTTGAAGGCTGTTCAGCCTGCTGAGGGATATTTTCTGCCATCAACTGCCGCCCAAGAATACCGATAAGACAAAACGGGGACAAGAAATACGCTCTGACGTGTCAGAGGAAGATTTTTCGTTCCAGCGATAGTGGCGATTTGATGTTTGGTAAAAGGCGGCTTACTTGCGGAAAATATGACTACAGCAGAGCTAACCGACAAACAGAATATGCTTTCTTACTACAGGCGGTTGTCATATAGACATGTAGAATAGGTGCAAGACTTATAAAAGGAATGGGTGGGCAGTGGAGCGTCTGTGGCTTGCCGGTCCAAACTTCCCGATGAAGTGACCGTACAACTTAGTCTCAAATCTGGCGAAGCGTAAGCCTTGGCAGTTTGTGACCGAGGTGTACGGTCTTTTCATGTTTGGCTTCCGTAAAGAGTCTTTCACTCACCCCATAGCAGCTCTGCTGCCATAAGGTGAGTGAATGTCTCTTGCGGACAAGTCCTGTGACGCTCCGCTGATGGTGTGGGGCGAAGCTATAAAAACGGACAGACGGCATTGCCGGTTACAAAAGGACAGATAGCAGAGGTTGCTGCAAGGACAACAGGTTGGCTTGATTGACACTTGTGGCAAATGTGCCATCGTCCTTGCTTTGCCCCAAAGACGGGTACACAGCATATAGCAGACTTGTATGCCATTTGCCGTGTACCGGTCAAAAGGGCAAACATCCTCTATAAAAGTTAAGCATGTACACTTAAAAGAGGAAGTTGTATGGGTAAGACTTTATGAATATAAAAGTGATATGGCTTATAAATTATCGGTGCTATTTTAGATTAGTGCCACGATTTTGCTAACTTTGCAAGTGAGTGAAAACGAATTTGATATAAATAATGAAGCCATAACCCCCATATCCGATTGCCGAAATACACCGTAATGTTGTAAATAACCGGATTGAAATGGGCTGCTTCATTCAAATAAAAATACGATGAATGCAAGACTATTGTTCATACTCCTGCTTTTCACAATTGGGGCATTGTGGTATATTATCGGCTACTGGCGACGAAAAGCAGGAGAAGCGGCATTCGCCGCCGCACGGTTGGCCGAAAAGAGCGAGGAACGTGAACGCTACTGCCGTCTGGCGGTAATGGCCGGTCATCGGGAAGCCTGCCGTATGTTCTGTCTCTTGCACCCCGAACTGTTTGATGGCCATTCTCCCCATAAGCCGTTCAAGTTACGAGGCATCCGAATCTCTTTTTACGGGTATTATTATCCGTCACGATACAATGCGCTGCTCAATGATGAACAGAGGGCTTTCTGCCGTTCCATCTACCAATTCAAACAAGGAGATATACACGGAATCGAGTTCTTTAAAACGTGCATGAATGCTTTGCAACTGAAAAAGAGACCTTACCATATAATGTTCATGCCGTGTAGCAACTGGATAAAATACGGTCAACGGTTCAAACGGCTCGACTGGTACATCGGAAAGCACCGACAGGATTTAACTTCAGGACTGTACGACGTTGATATTTGCGATGCACGAGAAAGCCTGCATGAGGCCAAAGGTGGAGAGAAGCGTATCCTCGAACGAAACTACCTCATTACCGGAAATATCAAAGGGAAAGAGATTATCATCATAGATGATGTGCTGACAACCGGGCAAAGCGTGGCGGATTACAAGGAAGAAATAGAACGGTGCGGTGGCAAAGTAGTGGCGGCTATCTTCTATGGCAAGACGTTCTCCATGCCTTCGATGCTCCTTGTGCAAATACACATCTGGGGCAACCACATTGCCCATATTATCGAACGGATGACAAAGTAACCGGAACGGTTTCAGTCCTTTTTACTTCTCTTTCACAAACCTGCCAATGCTGATATACACTCCTGCCGGATGGATTGGATATAATCGAATATAAGCGAGGGGCTGATACTCCTGCCATTGAGCTTGCAGGTGATATGTAGGTGTTCGCCAGTGCTGCGTCCTGTGGAGCCGGTAATGCCAACCACATCACGCGGATGAACTACTGCTCCTTTGACGATAAGAATTTTAGAGAGGTGACAATAACTGACGGTGTACCTACCATGCCGCAAGTTACATACTTGCCGGAAGTCTTGTCCTGTCCGACCTTCACGACCACACCCTCCATCATGGCCATCACCTCGTCGCCACGTGCGCGCAAGTCCAGTCCGCCATGAAATTTACTCTTTCCCGTAAACGGGTCCTTACGGTAGCCATAAGGCGAAGTGACCTTGATATAACGTAACGGGTAACTTACACTCAAGTAACGATCCATCCACTTTTTCTTATCCATATCTGCGGATACCGGGATACCTGTTGAAACTTCCTGTATGGAAATCTCGCTTTCAAGTGCCGGTTCCGCTTGGTCTAACCCCATATCCAATACCTCCATCTTGTAGCGTGTTGGGGTAACGGCAACGGTATTGAATTGTGCTTTGGCTGGCGTGATACATAATGAGACACCTGTCATCATCAATAATAGAATCTTTCTCATGGCAGCAAAGTTAGCACGCTCTTCCTATGGTCTTTCCATTGCCGGCTGTTTTCTCTCCAAATATAACCATTTAATCAGTTTTGAATATGATTTTTCGCAAATTCATATTCAAAACATTAAAAATCACTTTATAACCACTTATAAAGAAATGTTTTAGTCATCAGATAAGAAATCAATCTATATTTGCTGAGTATAATTTTATAACATCGTTCAGAATATGAAAAAAGAACAATTTGAGTTCAATGAACTGCCTTATCCGACATTAGCCCGCTTTGGGCTTACCCAAGAAATGATTGAAGATTTGCCCCTGCGTATCCTGAAAGAAATCGGGAAAGGCGGCTACTCGCCGGTACTGCCCATGCGTGTCACTAACGAGAATGGCGAAGTAATCGAGAGTCGCAGTCGGTTTGCCTTTATCCGTATGGATAGCGGCGAGGTGGATGTGGTCTTTTATCCCACACTAAAGTCGTCACCACTGGAATGCTACAACGAGGAGCAGCAAAAACAGTTGCTTGACGGCAAATCCATCATTGCAGACGTGGCTATGGCGGACGGACGACGCAGTAAAGCTTTCGTGCAAATCGACGAGGAAACAAAACAGGTGATGTATGTTCCGACACCCATCATCGCCCGTAACCTGAAAGTGCTGGCAGAGGTAATGCACTTAGGTACAGTAGAAGTAAACGGAATGCAGCATGGTGAGCCTCTGACGGTGGCAGTGGATGGTGAACCTGTCACGGTAGGCATCGACCTTCACAACAAGACGGGCATCCGTTTCTGCGCAGGTGACGCGCAGAAATGGAAAGAACAACCCAAGCGTGAATGGGATAAGTACACCTTCGGCTGCTACGGCTGCTGGGTGATGGATGATGACGGTAATCTCGACTACGTTCCGGAGGAGGAATACACCGAAGAACTGTGGAACGAACAGAAGAAAAGCGGTGAGCGTAACCGAGCGGCAGGTATTCACAAATAAAACCTATTTAATATAAGCGTATGGCACAACAGAAATATTATCCCGAAGAGATTCTCGTCGAGAAGATGCAGAGCAGCGAATACGGCTGGCTCGATTACATCAACCATTTTTCTGCCGAGTGGCAGGAGGAGTACGCCCATTACTGTGAGGAAAAAGGACTCTCGGTCTGCGAGGATTCTGCCGCCGGGTTTGTACGTTTCAAAGACGAACAATTGGAAGCGGCTATGAAATACGGCAACGCATAACAAGTAACCATCATAACATCAGACTATGACGATACGAACAAATACTAATCCTCGGCAGATGGACTTGCAGCCCGAAATGCGCAATCTACTGATGCGTAACGGACTTCAAGCCCATGTCGCATTTGACGGAGGCGGCTACCGGCTGATTGTGCAAGGGCATGATTCACCGTTATTGGTCTATCCTATAACAGAACGACAGATGTTGGCTCTGACGGACTGGGGAACGAATACGGCCAACAAGAAAGCCTACAACACACTCACGAGTATCATAGGAAAAGATTCTATATGCCGAAGAATTTCGTCCATGCCCGTAATGCCAACGGTCGTGTGGCGATGGGGCTACATGGCTACCGCATCGGTATAGGTGAGTACGGACACATGGGACGTCCGGGTATGCCCCCTCCATTCCTTGGTTGGACACCACGCGAGCAGTGGGGTTTCCACCTACGCAGAGTTGGTGGGCAGCTTTTCTTTCCGGGGCCATCCATCGTACCCGAACGCCCAGACGGGCGCATGAAGCCCGGCGAACTGCAATCGGGTGGCTACGGCTTTTACTACAAAGGCGGTCAACAGGAGCAACCCATTGTACAGCAAGATGTATTGAAGAACTTGCAGGAGGTCATTACACCGCTTGTCAGCCGTCCGCGCAGCAAGGAACCGGCACAAGCGTACAAGGAGTTGATTGCTTCACCAGTCTATTTTTCCAACGAGAAATGGTCGGAGTGCCTTACTTCGCACGGTCTTATCGTGGATATGGAACGGAGGACACTGACCGTACAATCGGAAAGTGTCAATGCCGATATGGTCTATGACCTGACGGAAGAAGAAGTGAAAAAACTGGCTACCGCATCCATCGAGGAACAACCTGTAGAGAAACGGCTGGATCTGCTGAACGGCATTATCGGAGCGGACTTTGCCGATAAAGTAACGATGGAACAGCTCAACAGCGAACAACGCATCAGTATCGGCCTGCATCCCGAAGTGCGGCATGAACTGGAAGAACGGCAGCGGCAGGAACAAGAATTATTCATGCAGCAAGAAACTCCGATGCGGCAGGAATACATACAGGGCAGTATCGGTGCAGCCGTGGACGGTCGTGACCTGCAACTACTCAACGAAAGCAAAGGCTGGTATCGTGAGGAGAAACATGGTCGGGAAGTAGAGGTCAGCGACATTGCCGTGCAACCGGCACAGACGGAGGGTAAATACAAGATGTCCGCTGTTATTGACGGACAGGTCATCAGCCACGAAATCAGCCAGAAAGACTACGACAAGTTTCTTGCTGTGGATGATTACCACCGGATGAAACTTTTTTCGAAGATTTTCAACGAGGTGGATATGAAGACACGTCCTGAAGCGAACAAGGGGCTTGGCGTGAAGATATTCGCTGCCCTTACCGCCGGTGCGGTGGTGGCGTCGGAAGTCGCACATGGCTTCCATCACCACCACTCTCCGGAGTTCTATGGCGAACGTTTCAGCGGACCGCCACATCCATACTTCAAGCCCGGCGTAGATACACCGAGAGATGTGGCCATCCGTAATTTCGAGGCACAGATGAATCAAGATATTAATGAAATGAGAAGAGGGAGGTAAACCTATGAGAGACGGAGACCTTACATACGATGACTTTCTGCAACGACTAAACATCCAGGACGTATTGATTGACGCAGGGTATCACCTGAACCGTCGTGACGGTCTGCGCTATCCCTCGTATGTCCGTTTGGACAGCGACGGCAGACGTATCCGTGGTGACAAATTTATTGTGACACAACAAGGAAAATGCTGTTTCCACGCACAACAACAGAAAGTTTATAACATCATTTCCTTCATCAAGGAGCATCCACACTTTTTCACGGAGTACCATGCGGGTATGTCTCCGGACAGACTGGTGAATCTTGTCTGTAACAGATTACTGAATATTCCCGTCACTGAACGGAAAACCAGAATAGTGAACCCTAAACGAGATGTAAAGCCATTTGACATAGCGGATTACGACATTCATAAGTTCAATCCGCAGAACCGGGAAACGCAGAAAAAATTTTATCCTTATTTTAAAAGCCGAGGTATCGACCTCTTATACACAATATGCTTTCCATCGGCATTTTTATCTGGCTACGAAACACCGGGAGGACGGTGCGACCTACACGAACCTGTCCTTTCCACTAACCCTGCCCAAAGGCGACGGAGAGATTGTGGGACTTGAAGAACGAGGACGTGCACGTATGGACGGGAGCGGCAGCTACAAAGGCAAAGCCGCAGGGAGCAATTCAAGCGAAGGACTGTGGATTGCCAGCCCTGCCCGCACTTCTCTCACCTCCGCCAAGCATATCTATTGGTTCGAAAGTGCTTATGATGCGATGGCATATTACCAACTTCATCAGGCAGAAAATAAGGAGTTGCGAAAGGCGGTTTTTATCTCTACCGGAGGGGCACCAAGCCAGCAGCAATTCAAAGGAGCGATAAAGGTAACTCCCCATGCCTCACATCACCTTTGCTTCGATCATGACCGTGCCGGACAAGTCTATGCCATCCACTTTGCTCTCACTCATGCTGGCTGGAACTTCTCCACCTGTCTGTCACAAACCGGCAGACTGATTGTACAGAACAACAGCGAAGGCTATTCACAGTATGAAATAGAACTTGAACCATTCAATTTTGAAAAGATTACAGCCATACTGGGTATAAATGATGCAAAACAAAATTTGAAGAATGGGGAGCGTGACGATATGGAATTGGTGACGGCTATCTACAGGAAATGAGAATGGTTTGTATGGATGAGTACGAAATGGCTCTGTGCCGAAGGTTCTGCCAGTGAGGAAGAATTAGAGGCAATGAGAAGCAATCTGGTAGCTATCGACAAGGCGATTGAGCTTCCATCCCGGTCCGGAAGCTACAGGACGTATCCTGTATGAATCTGCCGCAGAGGGTTATAAGGATTGGAACGACCAGCTACTCGACAAACGGATACAACCCAAGGAAGGAAGTTGACGATTGGGAAATCAGCGGTAAAGCCACGCTGAATCATGCCTTGTCCGATTTACCCGAAGTCAATCCGGAACATATCCGAAACGGATTATACGACGAAGCAGACCATGAGGCTGTGCGAAAGCGTCTTGAACGTGCGGACAGAGTAATATTCTCCTTTGAAACCAATGACCAGGGAATGTCAGATAAGGGTTTTCAGGAAATGTACAAGATACGGGAAGAACTTGCCCGGTTGGAAGTGGATATAACCAATTCTCTCTCCGGCATGAGAGAAGACTTTCACTCCCGTTTTCACCGATAATCCATAAAACCTATGCAGAGAACTTATCATAAAACCATTGTCATCCATCCGCATACCGGGCAATTTGTCATCAACGAGCTGCCCACTCTCGTGCTGTGCGGCACTGTATGGGTGTACGGAGGCATGGAAGGGTTGCCATTGACAGCTATTGCCACAGTAATTGCCTTGATGCTCTCGTTGCTGTTACTCTACCGTTATCTCTACCTGCGGCGAATCCGTTACTGCATCGGTACGGAACAATTTGTCAGCGAATACGGTATTATCCGTCGCAAAGTGGATTATATGGAGCTGTATCGTATCGTGGATTTTCAAGAGCACCAAAGCCTGCTGCAACAATTTTGTGGGTTGAAAACCGTAAGCATCCTTTCAATGGACAGAAACACGCCCCGTCTTGACCTGATCGGTATCTTCCATAGGGACGACCTCGTGTCAATTATCCGTGAACGGGTAGAAACTAACAAACGAAAAAAGGGAATATATGAAATCACGAATCATTAGTCTGGGGCTGATTGCCTCGCTGGTATGCCTGCTTCCACAGGTGGCAGAAGCCCAAATTGCGGCTTCCAATCCGTTGGAATGGACTGCATTGGCCGAAGGTAACGAACTGATAAACGGGCAGATTGAAAAACAAATAAAGGGACAGACACAAACAGCCTTGCTCCAGAACAGCATCGCTACCGAGTTCAACCAAATCCACAAGTGGGAGAAGCAGTACAACAGTTACCTCAAGACAGCAAGTGGTTACGCTTCATCACTGAAAGCCTGTACGCATCTCTACAATGACGGTGTGCGGATTTTCCTCACGCTGGGGAAATTAGGCAAGGCCATCCAAAACAATCCGCAGGGCATTGTGGCCAGTATGAACATGAACAACCTCTATATAGAAACAGCAACGGAGCTTGTCTCTGTTTTTACATTGCTGAATGACGCTGTGGCCAAGGTAGCAACGAAAACATGCTTACGGGGGCAGAACGCAGCAAGACGCTATGGGCGTTGAACGACCAACTATCGGATTTTAGCCGGAAGTTGCATCTGCTCTATTTGAGCATACGGTACTATACTTTCAATGATGTGTGGAACAACGTAACGGCAGGAATGCTTGACCGTGACAACGGTGAGGCAGCTCGTATGGCTCTGTCCCATTGGCACAGGGCGGCAGCTCTCGTCCGATAAAATATATCAGTTATGAAATGGACAATTTGGATAAGTATATTACTGCTGTGTCTTACCGGTATCGGTGAGGTACAAGCGCAGAATGACCCTGTACTGGCCGGAATGATTGCAGCATATACCGAAAAGGCAGAGAAGGAATTGAAGAATCAAGAAAAGGTCATGCTGATGCAGACCACCGGGCATATTTGGACAAAAGAAGAAGTGCAGGCGACAACAGACCTGCAACGAGAGTTCAATAACTATCTGAACTCTTTCCGGTCAATAGTCTGCTATGCGGCGCAAACTTATGGGTTCTATTATGAGGTATCGAGGCTGACAGACAATATGGGCGACTTCACCAAGCAATTGAAGCGAAGTCCAGCCAATACGCTTGCCGTAGCCCTATCCACACAGCGCAACAAGATTTACCGGGAACTGATGATGAACAGCGTGGAAATTGTGAACGATATCCGCACAGCGTGCCTTTCGGAGAACAAGATGACGGAAAAAGAGCGTATGGAAATTGTCTTTGGTATCCGTCCAAAGCTCAAAACAATGAACACAAAACTGCAACGACTGACCAAAGCGGTAAAGTACACGACAATGGGCGACATTTGGCGGGAAATTGACGAGGGTGCACGTCCCGAAGCTGATAAACGCAGTATCGTGGACGCAGCCAAACGACGTTGGCGACAGATTGGAAAGAATGTAAGACCTTAAAAATGTAATGATATGGGAATTTGGGATTCAATATTGAAATATGGCGGCAAAGCAGCAAAAGCTACCGGAAGAAGTATGGGACATGCTGCACTGCATCCTTCACAAACCTTACGGGGCACAGGACAAGCCGTCAAGACCGCAGCCATCGGCGGTGCAGTCGGTTATGTGGGTTGGGAGAAACTAACCACAGATAAGAGCGTGGTACATATCGTAAGCGATGCGGTCATAGGGAAATCGGCTACGGATACCCTTGCAGATGCAGCGGACGGTGTGCGAGAACTGACAAGCAAGGCCGGAGAAGCAGTCGGTTCCGTCAGCGGTACGGTAGCCGGCATAGACTCAAAACTGGGTGGAGTATCGAATTTTCTGCGGCAAGTCTCCAATGGCGGAGTTTCCGATATGTTCGGTAACTTTTTCCGTAATCTCGGACAGGGTAACGTGTCGGGATTGAGTATAGCGGGACTGGTCGCAGCAGCATTTCTTATATTCGGACGCTTCGGCTGGCTGGGCAAGATTGCTGGTGCATTTCTCGGCATGATGCTTATCGGCAACAATGCCGGTATTTTCCGCACACCTGATACGAGGAAGCATACAACGAATACAGACACCCGCTCTTCCCGTTGAAGAACAGACGAATAGCGGAGGGATGAAAAGATAAGAATAAGAATACGAATCAAATATAATCACATAATGAAATATACAGAAGAAATGATCCTGCAATCCGAAAGTGGATACTGTATGCCTTTTGAAGAACGGAAGGGCAAGGATGTGAAACTATCGCTCGGCTACGGCGAACAAACCGATCCGACAACGGGAAAAACATATTTTCATCATGGCATCGACTTCGATGTACGGTGTTACACGCTGGCGGCTGTCGCCAGCGGTATCGTGTCAGGCATAGGCAATGACCCTACACTCGGCATCTGCCAAACTATACGCTATGGGGAGTATGAAGTGACCTATGGGCATTTGTCAAATGTCTTCGCCCAGTTCGGACAGCGTGTCAAGGCCGGACAGACTGTAGCTTTAAGCGGTGACAAGCTGCATATCGGGATACGCTTCAAGGGTGAGGAACTGAATCCGCTGGAATTTCTAACCATGCTGTATGGGAATATCCAAGCATTGTGTCATGCTGATGGAGGCGAAGCGGCAACATCTCCCAACATGGAGATGGCACTGACCACCGATTACGAGCAGGACAGACAGGAAATAGAGGAATTGATGCTGCGTTTCCTGCCTCACTACATGGAAGACTTACAGCGTGGTGCATACCGACTTCCTCCACATACGGAGCAGTCACTCCGCCATGTCTTTACAATGGGAGCAGTCAAAGAATACTTCTATGAAAATATGCCGAGTATATCCAACCCACTCGGACTGGGACATAAAGCAATGCCGCTTGCTTGTAAGGTGCAGAACCTACTCATTGCGGACTTCCTGCATTACCTTGCCCTACGGCATGGCGTGTACTTATCGACGATGGGCGGTGATGTAAAAAAAAACTCTATGACGAAGCCCTGACCCATAGTGGTATCATTGACCCACTGGCAGAATTAGACATAGACATCCAGAGCTTTGACATACCGAGAGCAGTCACGGTATATCCTGACCGGGCCGGTGTGCGCTGGTGGACCAAAGCATGGTTCAATAACCGGGAAGAGGGCGAAGCATCCCGGTGGAGATTGAGCGAGAACAAGCGATACGCTTTATCCACGACAACATCGAGAAAAGATGTATGGCTGGAAGAGTTCTATCCCAAACAGATGGAAATTTACCACAACGCCATCGAGCAGACAAAAGAGCAATTATTAATGAATAGAATAGGATAAACATATAATACACTATGGACGGAATCAAGCATAGCGGACGGTTTGCAGAAATGGAACGCCTTGTGAACGACTATTTCAACTGCCATATCGCACCCGTCATGTCAAAAACGCGAACTGACCTCATACGGAATCAGGGAGAGGAAATGAAAGAATATTCCACCTCTTTAGGTGGTATTCTCAGTATGATGGCATCTTCGGCACAACCCATGAGCGACCCCTATCAAGCACTCAAGGTCACAGGCGAATGGAACTCCAAAACGACAGAGGACTATATCGAGATGTGCAAGACGGAGATTACCGGCTCCAAGGAAATGCAGCAAGACCTTGCGTACATGGCCGGACAGTGGCGGGATACCGTCGTGCAGGAAATCGGGAGGGCACGTTACGATGAGTTATCAAAGAACAGCTCGGTTGTGACCTCGCCTATGCCTATATGGACCACCGGATAGAGGAACTGATGATTGACCGGCTGGTGAAAGAACGTATGCCCAAGTCTTCCGCTGACTACATCGTCCGAAAGGCTGCCGAATCGAGTCTGCTGGGATTATCGCAGACGTTAAGCCGTTCACCGCTGACCGATGAAATAGAGGCACGAGGCGAAGCAGCTTATCGCCCGAACAGATGGGAAAAAGGTACGGGATGGATGTTGGGCACAGCCGCAGATACCTTGATGATGGGTGGTGCTGGTTCATGGACGGCACTGGCAAAATTTGCCGGTACAGATGTGGCTATTGCAGCCATCGCCAATCATTTTGAAGGCAAGAAGCTTGACACTCTTTCAGTAGAACAGTGCATCAGTAAAGGAGTGTTCGGCAGCGACAGAAACGTATTCGACGATTTTCGGGCAAAGAGGCAGCCCAAATACAAGTCAAAGAGAACACGGCGATTGGTACAGACAACAAGCAACTGAAAAAGAAAATCCCTGTCATGGACTTTGGCTTCATGGAGTGGACACAAAACCAGAATAACGGTTTATTGTGGCCGAATGTACAGAACAAGGAACAACAGAAGCATGAGGAACGGTACAAGGATGTGCCGATTGTTGTTGCTCCCGGACAAGAAGAGGCCTACTTGCAGTCTTTGGAACAACGTGACAAAGCGAAAATGGTCAGGACAGAACAGGATGAAACTATGAAAGAAGAGAAGCATGAAGCTGTTGTTCCTGCCAATGATGCGGAACAACATGTACAAACGATACAAAGTGCGCAAGTAGCACAGGGAAACGGAAACGGTTGGGGCGGACTGCTTGGTATGCTGGGACTGGATGGCATAGGTAATATGACAGGCAATCTCGGTTATGTAATGGCCATGCTCCCTGATGTTCTACTGGGAATATTCACAGGCAAGACAGAATCATTGCATTTGGAAGACAATATGTTACCGATAGCGAGCATTGTGGCGGGTATGTTTGTGCGTAACCCGTTGCTGAAAATGCTCCTGATAGGCCTGGGAGGTATGAACTTGTTGAATAAGGCAGGACACGAAGCCTTGAAAGAACGAACAGAGGGAAAACTGAACGTAACAAATGAGAACAATGTGCAGTACCGACGCTATACAAATGAAACTCTGAACCCACGTATAGTAAACCCTGTATTGCAAGATAGTACGTTGATTGCCACGATAGACCGAGTACCGTGTACCATCCAGTTGTCACCGATTGTAGCAGAAGCCTACCGTACCGGGGCATTGCCTTTGAACACGCTGGCAAATGCTGTCCTTGCCAAGAACGACCAGCTTCGCCAGGCTGCCGCACGGAATTATGAGGACGGAAAACTGGAAACCATCGTGCGCCCACGGGGTATTCAATAATCCTATAATCAAATAAACGATATGAAAGAAAAATCGCAAATCGAAAAGAAAGCCGAGGAAAAACAAATCACCTTGCTTTCTACGGCTTTGAGTGAAGCCTCGAATGCCGGTGGACACTGGCTCAACGCATCAGGAAAGGGATACCCGCGCCTCTATCCAAAGGGTGTTTCTGTCAGCGCATTCAATGCACTATTCATGACGCTGCATTCTGATAAAAATGGATGCAAAACCAACCAGTTCACGCTATTCAGCGATGCCAAGGCACAAGGAGCCTCGGTGCGTGAGAATGAGCAAGGCGTTCCATTTTTGTTTTATAATTGGAACAAGTACGTTCACCGCAATAATCCAGAACAGGTTATCAGTCGTGATGACTACATGAAACTGTATGAAGAGGAACAAAAATTATATAAAGGTGTACATAACCGTGAAATTCGCACTTTGTTCAACATTGACCAGACGACACTACCCTACGTGGATAAGGAGCGATACGAAACGACGTTGCGGCGGTATGGAAGTGCAGTGGAAAGAGGATATACGGAAGCTGACAACCGACGGTTGCATATTCAATTCAACGACTTCCTACTGAGGATGCGAGACAACCTTGTGCCTGTTCGTTTGGATGGAAGCGGTGTACCCCACTACGAAACAGATAAGGATGCGGTCTATATGCCGCGACAAAGAGAGTTCAGACATTATCACGACTATATACAGGAAGCCTTGCGGCAAATCGTGAGTGCTACCGGACACCAACAACGGTTAGCGCGTGAAGGTATGGTGATGAAGAACGGTGTGGCTCCTTCGGAGGATGCTGTCAGACAGGAACGGTTGGTAGTGGAACTGGCTTCAGGGATTAAAATGTTGGAACTGGGGTTGCCAGCACGGTTGTCTGAAGAAAGTCTGAAGACAGTGGAATACTGGTGCCGGGAACTGAAAGAGAACCCGAACTTGATGGACGCTCTCGAAAGTGACGTGAACAATGCCATCGAAGTAATCAATAAAGCGGAACGGGGCGAGAAAATCGAATACGCCACCATGCGCAACCGGCGAGACACTTCAACCATGCAGGAGCAAATGCCCAAACATTATTTTGTGTCGAACGAGATTCGGCAGCATCCGGATAAAGAAACGAAAAAAATTGTGCTTGTTATTGATCCACAGGCAAAAACCGCAGATGTAATTCTTCCAGCAGGGGCTTCTACAGAGGTAGATAACGAGATACCGGGAATGAACAAGGGACGTATCATGCGAGCGTTGCAGAAAGATGGAATCGAGCAGGTACGCTTCTACAATACGGATGGTGCATTAGGTTATCGACCCGATGACAGTTATTTTGCCGAGAAGATGATTATGCTGGCCCGGCTGAAGAATTGGGCAATGGAGAAGCTCTCCACACTGGACGTGGCGTCAGCGGTCAAACAGGCGAATGAGATCGGATTTGACCACGTAGAGATGATTCAAGATGATAAGAAACGATGGGCACTTTATATCAAACCCGAAAATAAAGAGCGGATATAGCATCTATCCTGATAAAGAAGATATAAACCGCTTCTTTTTCAACACTCAAGCAAGCGATGGATAACATCGGTAAGGTTCGGATGGAACTGGCGCACAAGTATTATGCGCTGGCCGAGGTCAAACCTGACCTGAAGGTGGATTTGTTCAGCAGCGAAATGCCGGAAATAGACTTGAACCGTATCCAGCGTGTTTCGGTTTTCAAAACCAAACAAGACGGCATACAATGCGTCGCAACTATTGATGGGCAAACAGCCTGCCCCAGTGTCACTCCGCAACAGTGGCAGCGGATGTGGATAGCGGAAAAGCGTGACAGCTACAAACGTCATTTGGCAGCTACCTTATTCGCAGACGTACTACAAAGGACAATCGCAGGAGGCACACCGGAGAGAAACAACAGAAAAAGCAGAGTTGTGGCCGATAGAAACGGTAGCGCAGGAACGGACGGAATCAGACAACAAGGGTATTTCACCGGAACGGCAGTTGTGGGACAAACTTAAAGCGAATCATCC